>JAESGQ010000008.1_pt1 | contig 435250 bp, 417 predicted proteins | sample 9266251 | NCBI WGS metagenome assembly JAESGQ01 (sample SAMN17056778, study PRJNA650883) | algae metagenome | isolation source: Kaiparowitsia implicata GSE-PSE-MK54-09C and co-occurring heterotrophs from... | place: USA: Kaiparowits Plateau, Grand Staircase Escalante National Monument, UT ...
CAGGCAAGCCGCCGAGCTAGTCGGCTACAAGGCCTGGCGTTCCAGTGAAGCGCAGAAGAGGCGCCGCTCAGCGGCGGCGCCGTCTCGATGGCCGGTTTATAGGCGGCACCACCGAGCCATGTCAACGACCTTTTTGAAAGTTTTTCGACAGGCGGCGCCAAATCCTTCGTCGGCGGCATTTCTGCGGGGTTTCTGACTTCTGTTAACGTGCGCGCGCGTATGTTGCGCCTTGGTAAGGCAAGGCATCGCCCGCAAACAGCCGTATTCGCCGGCCACAGCAGCGCCCAAGCCGCCGTCCGGATTGATTCCGGCCGATGACACAGGCATGGTCTCGGCGGGCGCCTTCCAGAACGGATGGCCGCCCACCGGGGTTGCCGCTGTTCAGCTTCTCAGGCCGAGGTCCTTGCGCCGAGGCTCGTTCGCTCAGATTGCTTCCGGGCTCGTTTCGCCCGGGATCGTCGTCTCAGGATCGTAAGACACCTCACGATGAACGCCCACCCCGAGTTCAACCTGCCGGCCGAGCCGCTTGCCCCCGAGGCAGCCGCACTCCTGGTCGATCTCGGAATAGAGCCGCCGATCCGGCCAGCCGGCGCGAGCCAGCCGGCGCTCGACCGACGCGGCGTCTCGCTGCGCTGGCTTGCGGCCTGCGCCCTGGTCGGCTCCTGCGGCGCGGCGCTTCTGGGTGCCGCGATCCTGGTCGCGATGCGCGGCGACACCAGCTTTCCCGAACAGCCCGAAACGGTTGCGGCCCGGGCCTCCTCCGCGGCCGGCGATGGCGGCGGCGCCCGCAAGGCCGACAAGCTCGTCGCCGATCAGCCGGTGATGGCGGCGCGGCATTCCGTGCGGGCACCGATGTCGCAACGGGTCGGCAATCGCGAGGTGATCCGGGTGCGGCCCTTCGTGCGGCTCGCCTCCAGCCTGTCGCTGACCACCGGCGTCTATGCCACCAACATTCCGCCGTTCAACCCGCTGCGCCTGTTCGCCGAGGGCGGGCAGCCGAACGAGCGCTATGCCGAACCCATCCTCGAAATGCCCGACGCCGATGTCACCATCGTCAAGCGCGAGCTTGCCGACATCGTGATCGCGCCGGGCAAGGCGCAGCTCGGCGACGCGGAGGTCATCACCCAGATCGAGGAGGAGCGCGCCAACCTCGCGGCCACCGGGCGCCAGCGTCCCCTGCCGATCCCGCCGCAACTGATGCTGAGCCGCACGCTCGGCAGCGTGACAGGGCCGACCAACGACCTGCTCTCCTATGCACCGGCGACCGATACGACCCGTTTCTCGGGCATCGAGGTCCGCGTCGTTCCCGAAAACGTCACCAACGCTCCGAAGACACCGATCGCGGCATCGCGTGAGCCACTCGTCGAGGAAAAGCTGCTGCTGGCCAAGCGCGGCGAGAATTTCGAACAGGTCATGCGCGCCGCCGGCGCCGCCCCCGACCAGATCCGCGGCATGATGCAGGCCTTCGGCGGCCGGGTGCGCACGGCCGCCCTGCCGGACGGCCAGGTGTTGCAGGCTCTCTACGCACCGGCGCTCAATCCGGGCGACCCGCGCCAGATCGTCCGCGTTTCGCTTCTGACCAATGGCCAGCCCGACGGCACGGTCGCCATCAACGACAAGGGCCTGTTCGTCTCCGTCAACCTGCCGAGGCAGGAACTGGCCGGCCCGCAGCGGCCACAGCGGAAGAACGATGACGAGGATGAGGATGACGACGAGGAGGGTGGCAGCGGCGCGCGCCTCTATGAGAGCATCTACGAAACCGGCATGCGCCACGACTTGCCGCGACCCCTGATCGACGAACTCGTCCGCATCTTCTCCTATGATCTCGATTTCCAGCAGCGCGTGCGCGGCGGCGACAATCTCGAGGTCATCTTCACCGAGGACGACGAGGGCGAGCGCGGCGAAATTCTCTCGGCATCGCTGACCATCAGCGGCGAGACACGCCGCGTCTTCCGCTACCAGGCCCCTGAGGACGGACTGATCGAGTATTTCGACGAGGAAGGGAAGTCGCTGAAGAAGTTCCTGCTTCGCAAGCCGATCGCCGATGCGGAAATGCGCTCGGGCTTCGGCATGCGCTACCACCCGATCATGCGCTATTCGAAGATGCACACCGGCGTGGACTGGGCCAACCGCATCGGCACGCCGATCCTGGCCGCCGGCAACGGCACCGTGCTCGAGGCCGGGTGGTCCTCCGGCTACGGCAAGCACACGGTCATCCAGCACGCCAACGGCTATGTGACGACCTATTCGCACCAGTCGAATTTCGCCAAGGGCATCGAGCCGGGCGCGAAGGTCCGCCAGGGGCAGGTCATCGGCTATCTCGGCTCGACCGGCCTCTCGACCGGCCCGCATCTGCACTACGAGGTCAAGGTCAACGGCAACTTCGTCAATCCGATGAAGATCCGCGTGCCGCGCGGCCGCGAGCTCCAGGGGCCGACCCTGGTCGAATACAAGCGCCAGCGCGACGAGATCCAGGGCTTGATCGAGCGCGCCGGCGGCACGGTCGCACAGTTGCGCTGAGCGCATGCCGGAGACCCACAAGCCGTCCTGACCTGCGGCGATGGCTTGACTTCCGGACTTCAAAGGCACACCGGCAAAAGCTCATTCCTCCGCTCCCGCCGGTGCCGCACCAATGCTCGCCGCCTTTCTCGTCGTCCTGCCCGTCTTCGGCCTGATCGCGCTCGGCTATGTCGCGCGCTGGACGAGGCTGCTGCGCGAGACCACGGGAGAAGGTCTCTCGGATTTCGTCTTCGTGCTGGCGGTGCCCTGCCTGCTGTTCCGGACGCTGGCCAAGGCCGATATTCCGCAGACCCAGCCCTGGGGCTACTGGATCGCCTATTTCACTGGGCTGGCCGTCGTCTGGGCGCTGGCCATGCTGATCGCGAGCCGCTTCTTCGCACGCAAAGGGCCTGAACTCGTCGTCTCCGGCTTCGCGGCCGCACAGTCCAACACCGTCTTCGTCGGCGTGCCGATGATCCTGAAGGCCTATGGCGATGCCGGTGCCGTGCCGCTCGGCCTGTTGCTGGCCGTCCACCTGCCGGTGACGATGACGATCGCGACCCTGCTGGCCGAAGGCCGCACGGCCTCGATCACGATGCTGTTCCGGCGGCTCTTCACCCATCCGATCATCATCGGCATCATCCTCGGCACGCTCGCGCGGCCCTTCGTCGATCAGCTTCCGAGCCCATTCTGGATATTGATCGACCTGATCGCCGACGCGGCCGTGCCCTGCGCCCTGATCAGCTTGGGCATCAGCATGCGCCGCTACGGGCTGGAATCCGGCCTGGGCCTGCCGGCCGCGCTCAGCGTCCTCAAGCTCGGCCTGCATCCGCTGATCGTCTATCTGCTGGCCACCCGGGTCTTCGATATGCCGCCGCATTGGTCGGGCGTCGCCGTGCTCTTCGCCGCCTGCCCCTGCGGCATCAACGCCTATCTCTTCGCCGAGCGCTACAGGCAGGGCATCGCCGATGCATCGAGCGCGATCACCCTCTCCACGCTGATTTCGCTATTCACCACGGCGGCCTGGCTGAACTGGCTCGGCGTCGGCTGAACCCGCCTCCGCTCAGGCGAAACCGAGCCTGCGCCTGAGCGCTTCGGCGGTAGCGCCCTGCGCCTGCAGATCGGCGAGGCTTTCCGAGTGGCGGCTCTTCGCCAGCTTGCGGCCGGTCTCGTCGATCAGAAGGTCATGGAAGTGATAGAGCGGCGTCGGCAGGCCCAGCAGATGCTGCAGCAAGGCATGGATGTCGGTCGCGGCATCCAGATCCTCGCCGCGCACGACATGGGTGACGCCCTGCAGCGCATCGTCAACCACGACGGCGAGATGGTAGCTGGTGGGGACGTCCTTGCGCGCCAGCACGACATCGCCCCAGCGCGCCGGCCGGGCCTGCACGGCGCGGCGCTGCCCCGCCTCGTCGAACACGACATAGGAGAGGTCGCTTCCCGTCAGAGCCAGCGCCCGCCTCATGTCGAGGCGCAGCACATGCGGCTCGCTGGCGGCCATGCGCGCCTGCGCCTCCTCCCGGCCCAAGGCGCGGCAGGTCCCCGGATAGAGCGGCGCACCGTCCGGATCGACCGGCCAGGCCTTGCCTGATGCCACCTCCTGCGCCGCCACCGCCATCCGCACCTGCTGCCGCGAGCAGAAGCAGGGATAGAGCAGTTCCCGCTGGCGCAGATCGTCGAGTGCTACGGCATAGTCGTCGAAATGCTCCGACTGCCGCCTCACCTGCGTCTCGAAGCCGATGCCCAGCCAGGCGAGATCGTCCCGAAGTGCCTGTTCCAGCTCGATTGTGCAGCGTTCGCGGTCGATATCTTCGATCCGCAGCAGCAATCGCCCGCCCATTTGCACCGCGAAGCGTTCATTGGTCAGCGCCGACAGGGCGTGCCCGAGATGCAACCGCCCGTTCGGACTGGGCGCGAAGCGCAGGACCGGCTGCGCGGTTTCGGGAGGGGACGACGCCATCCTGCTTGTCTAGAATCGGACCGGGTAACGGCCAAGCGGCGATTCCGGCATGAACCGCGCGCTGCTGACGCCGACGGGCGATGGATTGGTCTTTTTGGACGCATGATGCACAAGATCACCTGCGACGCGGATCTCGAAGAGGGCATGTTGGCGCTGCGCGCGCTCCATCCGCATTGGGGCGTCATCATTGAGCGGACCGGCATCCCGCCGCTGCGCCGGCGCGAGGGCGGCTTTGCCGGGCTTGCCGCCATCATCGTCTCGCAGCAGCTCTCGGTCGCGAGCGCGCGCGCCGTCTGGACCCGTGTCGAAACGGTGCTCGCTCCCCTCACGCCGGAGCGCATCCTCGCCGCCACCGACGAGGAGATGCGGCTGTCAGGCCTTTCGCGCCCGAAGCAGCGCACGATGCGCGCGGTCGCGGCCGCCATTGCCGGGGGAGAGCTCGCCCTCGAGGCGCTGGAAACCGCGACGCCCGAACAGGTCCACGCCCTGATGACCGCGGTCTCAGGGATCGGCCCCTGGACGGCGGACATCTATCTGCTGTTCTGCCTTGGCCATCGCGACGGCTTCGCAGCGGGCGATCTCGCGATCCAGGAAGCCGCGCGCGTCGCCTTCGGCCTGCCGGCGCGCCCCAGGGCGGCCGAACTGGAGGCGCTGGCGGAGAGCTGGCGCCCGTGGCGGGGCGTCGCCGCCCGCCTGCTCTGGGCCTATTACGCGGCGCTCAAGTCCCGCGAGGGCGTCAACGCCTGACGCCCTGTCACCTCAGCGCCCGACGGCCTTCAGCGCGGCATCGGCGGCGGTGCGCAGGAAGGCGCTGTCGCTCATCACGGTGACGAGCTTCGCACCCATGTCGAGAAAGGCCTTGGCCCGCTCGGCCGACTGCGCATAGACGGCGACCGGCTTACCCGCGGCAGACGCCCGCGCGATGATATGGCGGATTGCCTGGTCGACCTCGGCCGAGCCCGGATTGACCTCCTTGCCGCCCGACAGCGCGATCGAGAGATCGGAGGGGCCGACGAAGACGGCATCGATGCCGTCCAGCGCCAGGATATCGTCGAGGATCGCCATCGCCTCGCGCGTCTCGATCATTGCGAAAGAGAGCGAAAAACGGTTCGCCTCGCGCAGATAGCTGTTCTGGTCGAGCCCCGAGGCTCCGAGCCCGCCATAGCTGCCCCAGCTCCGTTCGCCCATCGGCGGATATTTCGAATAGGCCGCGAAGGTGCGGGCGTCCGCGATCGTGTTGATCATCGGGGCGATGACGCCCGAGACGCCGGCATCGAACAGGCGCGAGACGTTCTGGAACTCGCCGACCGGGATGCGCGCCAGCGCCGGCTTGCCGGCGGCGTTGATCAGCGGCACGGCCTTGATGACCTCACTCAGCGTGATCGGCCCGTGCTGCATGTCGAGCGTGACGGCATCGAATTTCGCGCGCGCCAGCAGGCCGGCGATGCCCGGCTCGGGCAGGCCGCACCAGGCCGAAACGATCGTGTCGCCCTTGGCGAGGCGGTCGGCGAGCGAGGACAGGACGGTCGGTGTGGTCATGGCGCATTTCATCCGTTGCAGGCCCGCTCTTGGATCGTCAGGCGGGTGCGCCACGTTGGACCGGCCTGGGGCGGAAATGCAAACGGGCGCCCATGCGCCCGCTTCAATTACGTCCTGCGTTTTTGCACGCCCTGCGTTCTCAGGCTGCGCGCCGGTCCGGCACGCGACCGATTCAGCGCCCGGCCTGGATTTCCTCGGCGGCCCGGATCAGCAGTTCCGTCATCACGCGCCGGATTTCCTCATCGGTCACCGCGACGCTGGCGCTGGCGAAATCGCCCTTGACCTTGCGCACCACGTCCTCATCACCGGCCTCCTCGAAATCGGCCACGACGACCGACTTCGCATAGGCGTCCGCGTCAGCGCCGCTCTTGCCGAGCTTCTCCGCCGCCCACAAGCCGAGCAGCTTGTTGCGCCGCGCCGTCGCCTTGAAGCGCAGTTCCTCGTCAAGGGCGAACTTGTTCTCGTAGGCATCCTTGCGCTGATCGAAGGTGGTCATGCGGTTAAGTCCTCTCGCGGGGCACGGCCTGGAAGGGCTCGGGAAGGCACGTTGCTGCCATATAGGATGCCGCGCAACGCGAGGCCAGTCCGGATTGCGGGTCGCGCTCTGGGGCGGGGCGGTGCCCGCGAAACCCGGCGCCCGGACCGGTTTGTTGCGTTTGCAGTGCAGAAGGCCCATATAGCGGGCGCACAGGCGGCCTCAACCCTCGCCTGAACATTGAGCCGGCCGGCAGCGCGGTCTACGCTGATTCCAACCTGATCGGAATCAGCACGGATTCGTGCAGGATCGGCTGATCAGGGGCCCAGATCCCGCCGCAGGGTGACCTGCGTCCAGAGAAAGGCCGACCTTTGGATTTCCTCAAGCCACGGTACATCCCAATGAATCGCCGCCGTCGCATCTACGAAGGCAAGGCGAAGGTTCTCTATGAGGGACCCGAGCCCGGTACGCTGATCCAGCACTTCAAGGATGACGCCACCGCCTTCAACGCCAAGAAGCATGAAGTGATCGACGGCAAGGGCGTGCTCAACAACCGCATCTGCGAGCACATCTTCTCGAATCTGAACGATATCGGCGTTCCCACGCATTTCATCCGCCGGCTGAACATGCGCGAGCAGCTCATCCGCGAGGTCGAGATCATTCCGCTCGAGGTCGTCGTGCGCAACGTCGCCGCCGGCTCGCTCTCGACCCGGCTCGGGCTCGAGGAGGGCACGCAATTGCCGCGCTCGATCATCGAGTTCTATTACAAGAACGACGCGCTGAACGACCCGATGGTCTCGGAAGAGCACATCACCGCCTTCGGCTGGGCGACGCCGCAGGAGATCGACGACATCATGGCGCTCGCCATCCGTGTCAACGATTTCCTGTCCGGCCTCTTCCTCGGCGCCGGCATCCGTCTCGTCGATTTCAAGATGGAGTGCGGCCGGCTCTGGGAAGGCGAGATGATGCGCATCGTCGTCGCCGACGAGATCAGCCCCGATTCCTGCCGGCTCTGGGACATCAAGTCGAAGGACAAGATGGACAAGGACCGCTTCCGGCGCGACATGGGCGGGCTCATCGAGGCCTATACCGAAGTGGCGCGCCGCCTCGGCATCCTCGGCGAGAACGAGAAGGTCGGCCCTGCCGGCCCCCGGCTGGTCCAGTAAGCGCAGCGCCTACGGCAGTGGGCTCCGGCGCAAGGCTATCATTGATCTCTGAACGGGAGCGCCTGCGCTCCCGTTTCCATGTCGCGTCCCTCCTTGCCGGATCGGCCCTCTTGCTTGCGGCCTGCGCCGCCCAGTTCGGCGTCGGCATCGCAGAGTTGCCTGCCTCACAAGGCTGGCAGCCACTGCCGATCGGGACCTGGGTGCTGAATGACGGCCTGGAAGCCCGGACCATGGTGTTCTGTCCGCGCGATGCCTGCGTCAAACAAGGCTTCGCATCGGTGATCGCCTTTTCGGGCAGGCAAGCCGCCCGGATGGAACAGGCTCTCAAGGCCGATCCGGCAAGCCTCGCCCGCCTCTTTTCCAAGCCTCCAGCCGATGACAGGCGCAGCCGCCAGAAGGCCAAAGGGCCGCCCAGGAGCACCACCACGGTTTCGCGCTTCGAAGCCGAGGGCGTCGCCGGCATCCTCGTCGAAATCCGCGCCAGGGACGCGTCCGGCAAGAGCGCCACGACCGCGATCCTGCACGGCCGCGAACAGGATCGCCTCGTCGTCGCGCTCGCCGTCGCCGAGGACGCCGAGGCGGCCCGCCGCGATGCGGTGGCCGCATGGCGCAGCCGCTGATTCACGTGAAACTGCGCGAAACGGTTGAGCCCGGCCCGATTCGCGGCTAAGGCACCCCCCAACAGCGCTCGTCCGGAGATCCCCATGAAAGCCCGCGTCACCGTCACCCTCAAGACCGGCGTGCTCGATCCGCAGGGCAAGGCAATCGAGGGGGCGTTGAAATCTCTCGGCATCGAGGGCGTCGGCTCGGTCCGCCAGGGCAAGGTCTTCGACATCGAGTTCGCCGGCAGCGACAAGGCCACGGCCGAAGCCGCGCTCAAGGACGCCTGCGACAAGCTGCTCGCCAATACCGTGATCGAGAATTACCGCGTCGAGATCGGCGCCTGAGCCAGCGCGCCTGATCCGGGCCTATGCTCGCATGATGATCATCGACGCCGCCAGCCTTAGCGACAGCCAGCCCAGGAGCATCCGCCCGTGAAAGCCGCCGTCATCACCTTTCCCGGCTCCAACCGCGACGGCGACGTCGCCAAGGCGCTGAAGCAGGCCGGCGCCAGCGTCGCCCATGTCTGGCACGCCGACACCGCGCTGCCCGCCGGCACCGACCTCGTCGTGCTGCCCGGCGGCTTCTCCTATGGCGACTACCTGCGCACCGGCGCCATTGCCGGCCGCGCCCATATCATGGACGCGACCCGCGCTCATGCTGCCCGCGGCGGCTTCGTGCTCGGCATCTGCAACGGCTTCCAGATCGCCTGCGAGGCAGGCCTCCTGCCGGGCATCCTGATGCGCAACGCCGATCTGAAATTCGTCTGCCGCCGCCAGCACCTGACCGTCGAGCGCAACGACACGCCCTATGCCAGCGCCTATGCCAAGGGCCAGGTCATCGATGTCTGCATCGCCCATGGCGAAGGCAACTACATCGCCGATCCGGAGACGCTGGCGCGGCTCGAGGGCGAGGGGCTCGTCGCTTTCCGCTATGCCGATGCGCAGGGGCAGGTCACGGAAGCGGCCAACCCCAACGGCTCGCTGAACGGCATCGCCGGCATCTATTCGCCGGGCTTCAACGTGCTCGGCCTGATGCCGCATCCCGAGAACCTGATCGAGCAGCTCACCGGCGGCACCGATGGCCGCGGCATGTTCGAGAGCCTGATGGGCGGCAAGAAGGCGGCGTGATCAGCGGGCGGCCATGGCCCGCGCCAGGAGCTTACCGGCGGATGCCGCGTCCAGCGCGCCGACATGCTTTTCCAGGATCCGCCCGTCAGGTCCGATGACGAAGGTCTCGGGCACGCCATAGACCCCCCATTCGATCGCAGCCCGCCCCGAGCGATCGACACCGACCGCCGAAAACGGATTCCCGAGCGCGCCGAGGAAGCGCCGGGCATTCTCGGCCTCGTCCTTGTAGCTCAGGCCGACGACGGCGACCTTGCCCGCCTTCACGGCCGGAGCGTCCGCCAGCGCCACCAGGAAGGGATGCTCGACCCGGCAGGGAGCGCACCAGCTCGCGAAGACATTGACGATGGTCGCGCGACCGGCCGCGAGATCGGCCATGCCGAAGGCCGGCACCGGCCGCCCCTCCCGCTGCAGCCCTTCGAGCGCGGCCAGCGTGATCGGCGGCGCCGGCTTGCCGATCAGCGCCGACGGCACCTTGCTCGCATCGCCTGAAAACAGCCCGACCATGAAAACCATGGCGAGGGCGGCGAACAGGATCAGCGGCACGAGGAAGATCAGCGGCGACCGCCGGCGCGGCGTCGTTTCGGCGGGGCCCTCGCCTCGATTCCCGACGTGATGATCGATCTGGCTCATGACGCTCGCCGCTCCGGGCGGCGGCCGGCGCCGCGCTGCTCCAGATCCGCGAGCGCCCGCTTCTGCGCCCGGTGATCGAGGATGACCGCCAGCATCAGCCCGCCCAGCACCACGGCCACGGCGGCATAGGACGCCAGAATGAATCCGGCATGCGGCCCAAGATTGCTCATGCTCGGACCACGCTCATGGCTGGATCGGGGCTCATGCCGGCGAACCTTGAGCCGCGAGCCGGTCGAGCCGCTCGGCCTCGAGGATCGTCAGCGTCCGCACGCGCCGGCGCATGATTTCGGCCCGCATCGCGCCGAGATGCAGCGCCAGCGCCAGGCAGGTGAAGCCGACGGCCAGGATCAGCAGCGGCCAGAGCATCGAGGGATGGATCGTCGGGCCGCCCATGCGCAGCACCGAGGCCGGCTGATGCAGCGTGTTCCACCAGTCGACCGAGAACTTGATGATCGGCACGTTGACGAAGCCGACCAGCGTCAGGATCGCCACGGCGCGCCCGGCCCGCGACGGCTCGTCGAGCGCGCGCCACAGCGCCATGATGCCGAGATAGATCAGGAAGAGCACGAGCACCGAGGTCAGCCGCGCATCCCAGACCCAATAGGTGCCCCACATCGGCTTGCCCCAGAAGGCGCCGGTCAGAAGGCAGATCAGCGCGAAGCCGGCGCCGATGGGAGCCGCGGCCTTCTGCGCGACATCCGCGAGCGGATGTCGCCAGACCAGCGTGCCGAGCGCCGAAATCGACATTACCGAGTAGAACATCAGCGCCAGCCAGGCGGCCGGCACATGCACGAACATGATCCGGATGGTCTCGCCCTGCTGGTAGTCGGCGGGGGCGACGAACCAGGCGAGATAGAAGCCGACAGCCAGCAGCAGCGCCGCAGCGGCTGCAAGCCAGGGCAGCATCACGGCGGAATAGCGCATGAAGCGCGTCGGATTTGCCAGATCGATCAGGCCAGCCATGTCATCGCATCATGCTCGGGGCTGCCCCCAAAAGCTGCCGCCGCAGCTTTACCAATGCGTGCGCCTGCCAGCAATGCGCTTGCCGACCATGCGACATCGGAGACGCGCGGCCTCAGCCCCCGGTGCTCGGCATGTCCTTCTCGTCGTCGGACCCGACGACTCCAAAATCCTGCGAACGGGCCCCCTCGCCCGCAACCCTGAATCCTTCGGCCGCTAGGCCGCGGCGCAGCAATTCGCGCACCGCCGCGGCGCGACTTGGCATCCGCTTGTCGAAGCGCCAATCCTCCAGCGCTCTCAACTCGCCCGGGCTCAACATGATTTGGAGGCGCTCGGGCCGCTCCAGCTCCGCCATCTGCTGGCCCCTGCCTGATGTTGCCGAATGAGTAAGAGACATCATAAGCGCACTCTGCGCAGAAACAAGAGAGATCGTCGCAGGGACCTTATCAGGCGGATGAGCGAACAGCCGTTGAGGCGTCATTGACCCCTATTACTAACCGACTGATATAATTGAGTATTTTACCTAAGGTAACCTTGCCTCCCGCCCGCGGATCGGCTAGCGTCGCGCGGATTCGAGGGGGAACATAGCCATGCTCGAGCAATTGTCGGACGAACTCCAGCGTGAGGTCGAAACGGCCATCCGTCTGAAGGCGAGCGAATCCCGCGTCCTCGACGTCTATGCGACCGCGGAAGAAATCCGCCGCAGACACTCCGGGCCGGAAATCTGCATTCAAGATATCGCCGCGACGGTCGCACGCCTCGCCAGTCGATATGGCTGCGCCGTTGAGTTCGGTGAGCAGCATGCCGATGCCCGCGAACGGACATCGGCCTGAAGTAACTCGTTCTTGACGCTTCTTGCGCCTATTCGCCCTGCCGCAAGGCCGCCGCTGCGGCCACCGTGCCGATGACGATCGCCGCCAGCGACAACGCGCACAGGATCAGGAACGGCGTCCTGAAGGGGATTGTTCCGCCAAGTGCGGCATTCGCAGCCGAGACGCCGAAAATCAGCACCGGCACCGTCAGCGGCGCGACCAGCACGGGCAGGATCAATCCACCCCGCCGCAGTCCTGCCGTCAGCGCAGCAGCCCCGGCGCCGATGAAGCTCAACGCCGGCGTGCCGACCAGAAGCGTCGCGGCGACCGGCAGCATCGCCTCGCCCGGCAGCGCGACCAGAAGCCCGAGCAGCGGCGCCGCCAATGCGAGCGGCAGGCCCGTCGTCAGCCAATGTGCCAGCCCCTTGGCCAGTACGGCGAGTTCCAGCGGCAGCACGGATGCCCGGATCAGATCGAGCGAGCCGTCTTCCTCGTCGGCCTGAAACAACCGGTCGAGCCCGATCAGCATCGACAGCAGCGCACCGAGCCACAGAATGGCCGGCCCGATCCGCGACAGCAGGTTCAGATCCGGTCCGAGCGCGAAGGGCACCAGCACCACGATCGTCAGGAAGAAGACGAGCGCGAGTTCGCCGCCGCCGCCGGCGCGCGAGGCCAGCGCGAGATCGCGCCTGAGAATGGCGAGGAAGGCGCGGGTCACGGGCCGATCCTCAGTTCGCGCGCGCCATCCAGCCCGAGCGGCCCATGCGTCGCGGCCAGGATCGCCCCGCCCTGAGCCAGATGATCCCGCATCAGCCCGGTCAGCATGCCCTGGGCCGCGAGGTCGAGCGCCGACATCGGCTCGTCGAGCAGCCAGAACGGCCGCCGCGACACCAGGAGCCGCGCCAGCGCGACGCGCCTGCGCTGGCCGGCCGAGAGATAGCCGACGGGCAGCGCCGCAACATGCGGCAGTCCGACAGCAGCCAGCGCGCCCGCAGGCGAAAGCGCGGCATCGCCGAGCAACGCCTGCGCGAAAGCGAGATTCTCCTGCGCGGTCAGCGCCGTCTTCAGGCCATCGCGATGCCCGACGACATGGCTGAGTTCGATCGGCGGGATTTCGGGCGCGCCCTCCACGCGAATCGTCCCGGCGTCGGGCCGCAACCGCCCGCACAGCATCGCCAGCAGGCTCGACTTGCCGGCCCCGTTGCGCCCGGTCAGCGCGATCGCATCGCCATTACCAAGGCGAAAGGCGAGCCCCTCGAAGATCAGGCGACCACCGCGACGGCAGGCGAGGTTCTCGGCATCCAGAGCAAGGGCGGGATAAGAAAATTGCGTCAAGGCCGAAGCGTCTTCCGGAACGTCAGGACTGCGAAGGAACGCGCTTCGTTCATGTAGCGGGCTTCTTGGAATTGCTCTATAGAACCCGTGGCTACGCCGCACGCCGATCCGGCGCGGGGCTCGGGCACTCCCGAGGCGGCGCGCGCGTCATGCGCATTAGGCCTTCGATCCGGCGATCCCGCAAGGCGTCCGTCGGTTCGCGACCGCAACCCCTTGATCAGGATCAGCCGCATGGCTTCGCTCGACTCATTCAAATGCCGCCAGACGCTCACCGTCGGCGCCAAGACCTATGAATATTACTCCCTGCCGCTCGCCGAACAGAACGGCCTGGCGGGCATCTCGAAGCTACCCTTCTCGATGAAGGTGCTGCTCGAGAACCTGCTGCGCTTCGAGGATGGCCGCTCGGTCTTCAAGGCCGACATCGAGGGCTTCGTCGCCTGGCTGACCGACAAGGGCACCGCCGGCAAGGAGATCGGCTTCCGTCCCGCGCGCGTGCTGATGCAGGACTTCACCGGCGTCCCCGCCGTGGTCGATCTCGCCGCGATGCGCGACGGCGTCGTCGCGCTCGGCGGCGACCCGGCCAAGATCAACCCGCTCGTCCCCGTCGATCTGGTCATCGACCACTCGGTCATCGTCGACGAATTCGGCACGCCCAAGGCGCTCTCGCAGAACGTCGAGCTCGAATATGAGCGCAATGGCGAGCGCTACCGCTTCCTGAAATGGGGCCAGGGTGCCTTCGATAATTTCCGCGTCGTCCCGCCCGGCACCGGCATCTGCCACCAGGTCAATCTCGAATACCTCGCCCAGACGGTGTGGACCCGTAAGGAGACCATCGACGGCGTCGAGGTCGAGGTCGCCTATCCCGACACCGTCGTCGGCACCGATTCGCACACCACCATGGTCAACGGCCTGGCCGTGCTGGGCTGGGGCGTCGGCGGCATCGAGGCCGAGGCCGCGATGCTCGGCCAGCCGCAGTCGATGCTGCTGCCCGAGGTGATCGGCTTCAAGCTGACCGGCGCGCTCAAGGAAGGCATCACCGCCACCGACCTCGTGCTGACCGTCACCCAGATGCTCCGCAAGAAGGGCGTCGTCGGCAAGTTCGTCGAGTTCTTCGGCCCCGGCCTCTACAATCTGACGCTCGCCGACCGCGCGACCATCGCCAATATGGGCCCGGAATACGGCGCGACCTGCGGCTTCTTCCCGGTCGATGCCGAGACCCTAGACTATCTGACCACGACGGGCCGCACCACCGATCGGATTGCGCTGGTCGAGGCCTACAGCAAGGCGCAAGGCCTGTTCGCCACGATCGAGACCGCCGACCCGGTCTTCACCGACACGCTGGAGCTCGACCTCTCGACGGTGCAGCCCTCGATGGCTGGCCCCAAGCGCCCCGAAGGCCGCGTCGACCTCAACGGTGTCGCCAAGGGCTTCAAGGCCGCGATGGACACCGAATACAAGAAGGGCGCGGAAATCTCGCGCCGCGTGCCGGTCGAGGGCCAGTCCTTCGACCTCGGCCATGGCGACGTCGTCATCGCCGCCATCACCTCCTGCACCAACACCTCCAACCCCTCGGTGCTGATGGCCGCGGGCCTGCTCGCCCGCAATGCGGTCGCCAAGGGTCTCAAGGTCAAGCCCTGGGTGAAGACCTCGCTGGCGCCCGGCTCGCAGGTCGTCGCCGAATATCTGGCGAAGGCCGGCCTGCAGACCGACCTCGACAAGCTCGGCTTCAACCTGGTCGGCTTCGGCTGCACCACCTGCATCGGCAACTCCGGCCCCCTGCCGGCCCCGATCTCGAAGGCGATCAACGAGCAGGGCCTGATCGCGGGCGCCGTGATCTCCGGCAACCGCAACTTCGAGGGCCGCGTCTCGCCCGACGTGCAGGCGAACTATCTCGCCTCGCCGCCGCTGGTCGTCGCCTATGCGCTCGCCGGCTCGGTGCAGATGGATCTGACGACCGAGCCTCTCGGCACCGGCTCGGACGGCAAGCCGGTCTTCCTCAAGGACATCTGGCCCTCCAACAAGGAGATCCAGAGCTTCATCGCCCAGAATGTCACGCGCGCCATCTTCGAGGCGAAATACGCCGACGTCTTCAAGGGCGACGCGCACTGGCAGGCGGTGAAGACCCCGGAAAGCCAGACCTATGCCTGGGAGGACGCCTCGACCTACGTCCAGAACCCGCCTTATTTCCAGGGGATCAGCAAGACCCCGTCGCCGGTCACCGACATCAAGGGCGCCCGCATCCTCGGCCTCTTCGGCGACAAGATCACCACCGACCACATCTCCCCGGCCGGCTCGATCAAGGCGGCCTCGCCTGCGGGTGCGTATCTCAGCGAGCATGGCGTCGCCGTCGCCGACTTCAACCAGTACGGCACGCGTCGCGGCAATCACGAGGTGATGATGCGCGGCACCTTCGCCAATATCCGCATCCGCAACCACATGATGGGGCCGAACGGGCGCGAGGGCGGCTACACCATCCACTATCCGAGCAAGGAAGAGCTGCCGATCTATGATGCGGCAATGCGCTACCAGCAGGAGAAGGTGCCGCTGGTGGTCTTCGCCGGCGTCGAATACGGCAACGGCTCCTCGCGCGACTGGGCCGCGAAGGGCACCAACCTGCTCGGCGTCAAGGCCGTGATCGCGCAGAGCTTCGAGCGCATCCACCGCTCCAACCTGGTTGGCATGGGCGTCGTTCCCTTCACCCTGCAGGAAGGCACGAGCTGGGCCTCGCTCGACCTGAAGGGCGACGAGACCGTCTCCATCAAGGGTCTCGCGACGGTGAAGCCGCGCCAGATGCTGGAAGCTGAGATCACCTATGCCGACGGCACGGTGAAGAAGGTGCCGATCCTCTGCCGCATCGATACGCTGGACGAGATCGACTACTTCAAGAACGCCGGCATCCTGCACTACGTCCTGCGCGGCATCGCCGCCTGAGCCCGCATGCGCTTCCCTTCTCCCCTCTGGGGGAGAAGGGAAGAAGGCGTAAGGTTGTCCTCTTCTTCCCCCCGGTGTAAGGGGGCGTCACAGTCATCCTTTGGCGGGGGGCTTGGGGCAGGCGCAGGGCTAACACCCGCGCCCGGATGTCGTCCGCCTCCATCATCACGACGGGAGCACCCGCATGTCCGCCACTTTCGAGACGGTCGCCGGAATCATTTCGGAGACCTGCGACATTCCTCGCGACAAGATCACGCCCCAGAGCCACGCCATTGCCGATCTCGGCATCGACTCGCTTGCCTTCCTCGACATCGCCTTCGCGATCGACAAGGCCTTCGGCATCAAGCTGCCGCTCGAGCAGTGGACGCAGGAAGTCAACGAGGGCAAGGCCCCGGCCGAGCAGTATTTCGTGCTCGATAACCTCTGCAAGCGCATCGACGACCTCGTCGCCGCCAAGGCGGCCTGAGCCAAGACCGCATCGACACCCCTCAGCCCCCTCTCCCGAGGCCGACAGCGGTTCCTCGGGATGGGGGCTATGGACGTTCAGGACGGGCGATCTTGAGCGGAACGGCGTCAGCCGTTAGAGCATAGCCGCGTCGGAGCGGGCTTCGACACGCGTCATCGACGATCGGAAGCGCATGCGCCTCGAATATTTCGACATGATCGACACTGTCGTGGCCTTCACGCCCGGCGAAAAGCGCATCGTGACGCGCTCGACCGTGCCTGCTGCCGACGCCAGCCCGGTCTTTGAAGGGCATTTCCCCGGCCACCCGCTGGTCCCCGGCGTGCTGCTGACCGAGACGATGGCGCAGGCCTCGGGTTATCTCCTACTCGGCCTGAACGGGCTGACGCAGATGCCCTTCCTGATGACGGTCGACAAGGCGCGCTTCCGCACCTTCGTCGAGCCGAACGCCGTCCTCGACGTCGCCGCCGAACTCGTCATCGAGGGCTCGGGCTATGCCGCGACCAAGGCCAGCATCACCATCGACGGAAAGCCGATCTGCGATGCGCAGTTGCGCTTCCGGCTGATGCCCTTTCCAGCCGACATGCGGACCCTGATGGAGGCCCGCATCAAGGCGATCGGCCTCGTGCCGGAACAGGCCTGATCATGCTGCGCGACGTCGTCATCACCGGAATAGGCCTCGCCTCCAGCCTTGGCGAGGGCCTCGATGTCCACGCGGCAGCGCTCGCCGGCAAGGCCTCGCCCGTCGTCGACACGACGAGCTTCGCACCCTATCCGGTGCATGCGCTGAAAGCCCTCGAACTCGACCGGCAGATCCCGAAGAAATCCGACCAGCGCCAGATGGAGCCCTGGCAGCGCCTCGGCGTCTATGCGGCGGGCCTCGCGCTCGACGGCGCCGGGCTGAAGGACGATGCCGAGGCCAAGGCGGTGCTCCAGGTCATCGTCGCAGCCGGCGGCGGCGAGCGCGACCATGCCGTCGACGGCGCCATCCTCACCGGTCTGCGCGGCGCCAACGCCCCCGGTGCCTTCCTCAACGAGCGGCTGATGGGCGATCTGCGCCCGACCCTGTTCCTGGCGCAGCTCTCGAACCTGCTGGCCGGCAATATCGGCATCGTCCACGGCATCACCGGCGCCTCGCGCACCTTCATGGGTGAGGAACAGGCCGGCGTCGACGCGATCCGTACCGCCCATGCCCGCATCGCCTCGGGACAGGCAGAGGTCATGCTAGTCGGCGGCTCCTACAACGCTGAACGCCGCGACATGCTGCTACTGTTCGAACTGGGCGGCTATCTGCGCAAGGGCGATTTCGCCCCGGTCTTCGAGCGTGAAGACGCGCCCGGCCTCGTCACCGGCAGCGCGTCGGCCTTCCTCGTGCTCGAATCCGCCGATCGGGCCGCCGCGCGCGGCGCCCAGGTCCATGCCAGGCTCGGCAAGGTCGCAGCCACCCGCTCGAAGCGCCAGCCAGGCTCGGTCGAGACGGCCCTTCGCGGCCTGCTCGCGGATCTCGGGCCGGTTTCGACCGGAGTTCTGACCATCTCCGCCGCGACTGGGGCTGCCGGCATCACGGCAGAAGAAGCCGCCGCCATCGCCACGCTGCCGCAGCCACGCCGCATCGCGACGGGCGATCTCGTCGGCCATGCCCTCGAAGCCGCCTTCCCGATCTCCGTCGCGCTCGCGGCCGCTGCCTTGTCCGCGGGGCAGGCGAAGGAAGCCATCGTGACAGGCGCCGGCCATTGGCGCGGCGAGGGCGCAGCTCATCTGGTCACGGCCTGAGGATGGTTCCATGAACGCGATCAACCAGCCCCCCCACCGCGACTCCAAGGGCCGCCCGATCGTCGCCGTGACCGGGCTTGGCATCGTCACCTCGCTCGGCCAGGGCAAGGACGCCAATTGGGAGGCGCTGACGGCGGGCCGCTCCGGCATCCACGCGATCGAACGCTTCCCGACGCAGGGCCTGCGCACCACGATCGGCGGCACCGTCGATTTCCTGTTCGACGGCCCGTTCAGCGCCCCTGAGCTTTCCGAGAAGCTGGCGATGCTGGCGGCCGAGGAGGCGATCAGTCAGAGCGGACTGGGCAAGCCCGGCGATTTTCCGGGCGAACTCTTCATGGCCGTGCCCCCCGTCGAGATGGAATGGCCGCAGAAGCAGGAGCTAGCCGCGGCCGTCGAAGGCGAGGTCAACTACGATGGCTTGCTGCGCGAGGCGGCAACCCTGAAACACAAGCCCATGCACGAGATGTTCCTGTTTGGAACCGTCGCTGACCATGTCGCCGATGCCTTCGGCACCAAGGGCTCGCCGATTTCGCTGTCGACCGCCTGCTCCTCGGGCGCAACCGCGATCCAGATGGGGGTGGAGGCGATCCGGCGTGGCGAGACCGATTCTGCGCTGTGCATCGGCACCGACGGCTCGATCCATGCCGAAGCCTTGATCCGCTTCTCGCTGCTCTCGGCGCTTTCGACCCAGAACGATCCGCCGGAAGGTGCCGCCAAGCCGTTCTCGAAGAATCGCGACGGCTTCGTCATGGGCGAGGGCGCCGGCGCGCTGGTGCTGGAGGATTACGACCATGCGCTGGCGCGCGGCGCGACGATCCTCGGCATCGTCGCCGGCTGCGGCGAGCGTGGCGACGGCTTCCACCGCACCCGCTCGAGCCCGGACGGCAAGCCCGCCATCCTCGCCATGCAGGACGCTCTCGCCGATGCCGGGCTCGCGCCCGACGACGTCGATTACATCAACGCCCACGGCACCTCGACGCCGGAGAACGACAAGATGGAGGCGATGAGCTGCGCCGCCGTCTTCGGCGAGCGCATGGCCGCCCTGCCGATGTCCTCCAACAAGTCGATGCTCGGCCACACGCTGACGGCGGCTGGCGCTGTCGAGGCGGTGATCTCCTTCCTCACCATCGCTCATGGCCGTATCCCGCCGACGATCAACTACAACACGCCCGATCCGGCGATCGCGCTCGATGTCGTGCCCAATGTTGCGCGCGACGCGACGGTGCGCACGGTCTTGTCGAACTCCTTCGGTTTCGGCGGCCAGAACACCAGCCTCGTCCTGACCGCGGAGCCCGCGCGCTCATGACCCGCATTCTCGTCACCGGAGGCGCCAAAGGGGTTGGCGCGGCGATCGTGCGTGCGTTGGCCACGGCCGGCCACGACGTCGATTTCACCTATCGCAGCTCGGGCGACCAGGCCCTGGCTCTGGCGGCCGAGATCGCGCAGGCCCATCCTGGGCGCAGCATCAACGCCGTCCCGCTCGACCTCTCCGACAAGGCGGCTCTCGACGCCTTCTGCGAGGAGCGCGAAAGCGAGAGCTATTTCGGCCTCATCCACAATGCCGGCCAGCCCTATGATTCGCTGGCCGCGATGATGGTGCAGGACAAGGCGGAAGCGGCGATGCAGGTCAATTTCTGGGCCTTTACCCGCCTCGCCAAGAGCCTGATGCGCAACATGATCCGCGCCCGCGCGGGCCGCATCGTCGCCATCGGCTCTGTTGCGGCCTTACGCGGCAATCCCGGCAATGCGGCCTATGCCGCCTCCAAGGGCGCGCTGATCTCCTATGCCAAGACGCTCGCGGTCGAGACGGCTAAGCGCAGCGTCACCGTCAACATCATCGCGCCGGGCTTCGTCGATACCGACATGATGGCGCCCTATGCCGCCTATCGCGACAAGATGCAGGGCCAGATCCCGGCCGGGCGCTTCGCCAAGCCGGAGGAGGTCGCCGGCCTCGCCGCCTTCCTGATGAGCGAACCGGCGGCCTACATCACGGGCACGGTGATCCCGATCGATGGCGGGGTGACCGCGCATCTCGGCGTCCATCGCTGAGATCGACCCAAACGTGGGTCCGTGCTAGGTTCACCGCGAACCGGAGTGAACCGACCATGACAGCCGCCTTCACGATCCGCCTTGATGACGAGATGCTGGCCAAGCTCGATGCGCTGGCCGCCGACACCGACCGCTCGCGCAGTTGGATCGCGGCAAAGGCGATTGAATCCTATGTCGAGTTGAACGCCTGGCAGATCGAGCAGATCAAGGAAGGTATCGCCCAAGCTGATCGCGGCGAATTCGCAACCGAAGAAGAACTGGACGCAATCGAAGCCAAGCTGCAAGCGATGATCGACGCCGGACGATGAAGGTCATCTGGACCGCGAAAGCGCGGGCGGAACTCGACAAGATCGCTGATTATCTTGCGCCGTTCAGCGCGTCGGCCGCATTGGCTGTGGTGCGCCGCCTAAGGACGGCCGGAAACCGGCTCGGCGAGCATCCGCATACCGGCAGGACCGGCCGTGTCGATGAGAGCCGCGAACTCGTCGTAACCGGCACGCCCTACATCCTTCCCTACCGCGTGCGCGACGGCCGCGTCGAAATTCTCGCGGTGCTCCACACCTCCCGGCAATGGCCGGACCAGCTCTGAAAGACCTGCATTCTCATGCGTTCACTCCAGCTTCATGGCGATCGCGACCTCCGTCTCGAGGAGATCGATCCGCCGCCGCCGCCCGCAGCCGGCGAGGTCCAGATCCGCATCCGCGCCGTCGCACTCAACTATCTCGACGTCTGGGGTTTCCGCGGCATGGCTTTCGCCAAGCGCAAGATGCCGCAGGCGGCGGGCGTCGAGGCCGCCGGCGAGATCGCCTGCGTCGGCGAGGGCGTCACCAATCTGAAGGTCGGCGACACCGTCACCGCCTATGGCGCCGAGACCTGCGGCCACTGCAAGGCCTGCCGCGAGGGCCGCGACAATCTCTGCGAGAACGTCGCCGGGATCATGGGCTTCCATATCGACGGTTTCGCGCGTGAACTGCTGAACAAATCCGCACGCCTGGTCATCAAGGCGCCCGAGGGCGTCTCCTTCGAGGATGCCGCCTGCGCGCCGATCGGCTTCGGCACCGTCCAGCACATGCTGTTCGACAACGCCAGGCTCGAACCCGGCGAATCCGTGCTGGTCCATGCCGGCGGCTCCGGCATCGGCACCGCCGCGATCCTGATGGCCAAGGCGATCGGCTGCACGGTCTACACCACCGTCGGCGACGACGAGAAAGGCCGCAAGGCCAAGGAACTTGGCGCCGACTACGTCGTCAACTACAAGACCGAGCGCTTCGAGGGCGAGGTTCGCCAGCTCACCAAGCGCAAGGGCGTCGATGTCGTCTTCGAGCATGTCGGCGCCGACACCTGGAACGGCTCGCTGCTCTGCCTCAAGCGCGGCGGTCGGCTCGTCACCTGCGGCGCGACTTCGGGCGCCTCGACCACGATGAACCTGATGCAGCTCTTCCAGCAGCAGTACCGCATCACCGGCTCATTCGGCTGTCGCATCGAAAACATCGCGCAATCGCTCGATAAGATGGCCGGTGGCATGAAACCCGTGATCGACTCGGTGTTTCCGCTCGCGGATTTCGAGAAGGGCCTGGCGCGGCTCGAAGGCCGCCAGGTCTTCGGCAAGGTCGTCGTGACGTTCTGAAGTCCGGCGCCGTCACCTGATATGACCGGCCCAGACGGCCGCAAAACTTGACGAAACCGCGTTCCTGCCGCAAGTCGCGGCTCCAGCCCGGCCTCGCAGGCCATGCGGGCGATAGGGGGCCGGGCCGATCTTGAGACGACTGAAACTGCTCGCCGCACGCGCCGGCGCCTTTGTGATGATCGGCGTGATCCGGACGCTGTTCGCGTCCCTGCGCCTGCTCGGGCCGGAGCGATCGAGCGACCTCGGCGGCTGGTTGCTGCGGAGCGCGAGCCCGCTGATCCCCGTCAACCGCGTCGCGCTCGCCAATATCCGCGCCGCCTTTCCCGATATGGCGGAGCCCGAGGTGCGCCGCATCGCGCGCGGCGCCTGGGAAAATCTCGGCCGCACCGCCGCCGAATACGCGCATCTGAAGACGCTGTTCGACTATGATGACCTCAATCCCGACGCGCCTTCGCGTGTCGAGGTCGACGGCATCGAGCACTTCGTCGCGCTGAAGGACGACGACAAGCCCGGCTTGATCTTCTCGGCCCATCTCGCCAATTGGGAACTGCCTGCGATCTGCGCGGAAGCCTATGGGCTCGACACCACCGCGGTCTTCCGCGCGCCCAACGACCCGGCCATCGCTGCGATCGTCCACGAGATCCGCTCCGGCGCGATGGGTGGCCTCGCCGCCGCCAAGCAGGGCGCTGCCTTCGCGATGCAGGGCGTGCTGGAGCGCAACGGCCATTTGGGCATGCTGATCGACCAGCATTTCACCCGTGGCGTCGTGGTTCCGTTCATGGGCCGCCCGGCCTTGACCAATCCGATCCTCGGCAAATTCGCGCGCCGCTTCGAATGCCCCGTGCATGGCGTGCGCGTCATCCGCTTAGCCCATCAGCGCTTCCGGCTGGAGCTGACGCCGCCGCTCGACCTGCCGCGCGACGCCGCCGGCGAGATCGACGTCAAGGGTGCCATGGCGATGATGAACGCGGTGGTCGAGGGCTGGGTGCGCGAGCATCCCGAGCAATGGCTCTGGATGCACCGGCGCTGGCGACCGAACATGATTTCAGCCGCCGCTGCCGAAGCCGGCATGGCGATTGCGCCTACACCGGCTTTCAAGGCAACGTGATTTCCAAGTGAATTGGATTGGGCGCTTTGGTAACGCCTGAGATGTATTAGTCTCGCCGAGTTTCAAACCATGATCCGTCTCGCGCACCTCTTTTCGACCTCCGCCGCCCTGCTCGTTCTGGGCGCTGCGGTCGTGTGCGCTGACCCCGCGGACCGGCAGCCGAAGGCCGTGATCGAGCTCTTCACCAGCCAGGGCTGTTCCTCCTGCCCGCCCGCCGACGCCCTCTTCGTCGAGCTGGCGCGCAACCCGGACCTGATCGCCCTGACCCTGCCCGTGACCTATTGGGACTATCTTGGCTGGAAGGACACGCTCGGGAAGGACAGCTTCGCCAAGCGGCAGAAATTCTATGCCAAGGCGCGTGGCGACGGACAGGTCTACACGCCTCAGGCCGTGATCAACGGCGCCTCGCATGTCGTCGGCTCCGACAAGGTCGAGATCGAACGGGCGGCGAAGCAGCCATCGGGCACGAGCTTCGTCGCGAAGCTTTCCCTCAAGGAAGAGGCCGGCTCGCTGCAGGTCCGGCTCGCGCCGCTGGACGGGCCCGTCGAGCGCACGGCTGGCGTCTGGGTCGTGGCGACGACGCGCATGGTCACGGTGCCGATCACGCGCGGCGAGAACCAGGGCAAGACCGTCTCCTACGCCAATGTCGTTCGCGGCATGACCCGTATCGGCGACTGGGACGGCAAGGAGGCGACGCTGACCGCGCCGCTCGCCGCGACGCAGGCCCCGGAAGCCGACAGCTATGTCGTCATCGTCCAGGCTGAACAGTCCGGCAAATACGGCATGATGCCGGGCGCGATCCTCGGCGCGGCGCGCAGCCCGCGCTGAGGCGCTTTCAGAGAATCACCACCTTGTTCGGCAGTTCGTCGGCGTCGTCTGCTGTGCGCGGCGCATGGTTCGCCAGCACCGCCCCGACGGCGCGTACGGCATCGATCAGCCCCTCCCGGAGCCGGTCCTCGCGGGCAGCCGCGAGGATCGACTCGATGATACCGTCCCAGACGGCCTGATCGACCTTGCCCTCGATGCCGGTATCGGCGAGAATCTCCGCATAGCGCTCCTGGATGGCGACATAGAGCAGCACGCCGGTGCGCTGGCGGGTTCGCGTCAGGCCGCGCGCGGTGAATTCCCGCAGCGCGACGTCATGGGCGCGCCCGCGCTTGACGAAGCCCGGCACGAAACGGCCGCCGCGGCCATACCAGAGCAGCGCCCCGAGCAGCAGCGCCGCGCAGATGATCTGGACCAGGAAGATGCGGGGCGCACTGATGGTCGTCATGGCCAGCAACGGCCAGGGCACGAGCAGCGACAGCGAAAGCGCCATCACCACCGGCACCGTCCGATAGCTCGACGCGGCGTGATCGATCACCACGACGATCTCGGCTGCCGTCAGGCCCTCGGCCTGCCTCACGGCCTCTGCAATGGCGTCCCGGTCCTGTTCGTCCATCACCAGTCTCCCGAGGCGCCGCCGCCGCCCGACGATCCGCCCCCACCCGAAAAGCCCCCGCCGGAACTCGACCCCGAACTCCAGCCGCCGCCACTCGAACTCGAGCCAGTGCCCCAGCCGGAGTTCTGCGGCAACGTCACCCAGCGACCATTGCGCAGCCGGTGGCGTCGCGCACCGCTGGTCCCGCGGAATTCGTTCATGAAGGCCGCGATGAGGACGAAAACCATCAGCATCACGAAGACGATCGCGATGACCTCGACGACGGAGGTGTCGTCGCTACGGACGCTGGCGCGCCTCTGCCATTCCTCGGCATCCCCCGCGAGAATGCTCAGGATCCCGTCGACGCCCCCCTCGATACCTCCGGCGAAATCACCCGCCTTGAATTTCGGCGCGACCGCCGTGGTGATGATGATCTTGGACAGGGCATCGGTCAGCGCGCCCTCGAGGCCGTAGCCGACCTCGATCCGGACCTTGCGCTCATTCGGCGCCACCAGCAGCAGCACGCCATTATTGGTCTTGGCCTCGCCGAGCTTCCAGAACCGGAACAGCCCGTTGGCATAGTCCTCGATCGTGACGTCCTGCAGCGAAGGCACCGTCGCGACCACGAGCTGGTCCGAGGTCTTCTCCTCATGCGCCTTGAGCTTGCCCTCGATGCGCTGGCGCGCTTCGGGCGCGATCAGGTTGGCGCCATCGACGATCCGCCCGGTCAGCGCGGGGTAGCTCGGGTCTGCTGCGAGGGCAAGCGAGCTAAACAAGGCCGTCAGCAATGCGAGCCACACGGCTGTCATTCTCGGGCGAAGCGCAGCGTAGACCTGAGAACCTCCGGCAAGAGATGCTCGGGTCAAGCCCGAGCATGACGCACGTCGCTGGCCCACGTGAGACACGTATCGCTAGAACTTCACCGCCGGAGGCGTTTCGGCCCCAGCCGTGGAGGCGAAGCTCTCCAGCGCCTTGGCGCCCCAGAACAGGCGCGCCCAGATCACACCCGGGAAGGTACGTATCTCGGTATTGAAGGCCTGCACCGCCTGGATGTAGTCACGCCGCGCCACGGCGACGCGGTTTTCCGTGCCTTCGAGCTGCGATTGCAGGGCGAGGAAGTTCTGGTTCGACTTCAGATCGGGATAGCGCTCGACCGTGACGAGGAGCCGCCCCAGCGCGCCGCTGAGCTGGTTCTGCGCATCCTGGAATTCCTTGAACCGGGCAGGATCGGTGATGGTCGAGGCATCGACCTTGACCTGGCTCGCCTTGGCGCGCGCTTCCACCACGGCGGCCAGCACCTCGCGCTCCTGCGCGGCATAGCCCTTCACGGTCTCGACCAGGTTCGGGATCAGGTCGGCGCGGCGCTGATACTGGTTCTGCACCTCGCCCCAGCTCGCCTTGGCCTTCTCCTCCAATGTCGGCACGTTGTTGATGCCGCAGCCGGCCAGTGCGAGGCCCAGCAGGGCAACCGCCGCAACGGCGAAAGGTCGACGAAGGATCGTGGAGAGAGCAAACGACATGCCGGGGCCCCTTTGGCAGTGTCTCGGAAAACGAATCGGACCTTAACCGTCCGCGGCGAGTGCTCCAAGGCGAATGCGGGCTGCCAAATGCCAGCCACCGACATGCAAACTGGCGCGGACCGACGCTTGCGCTAGTCTGCGAGCAAGACTGTCCGTGAGGAGTTCGGACCATGCTCTCGTTTCCGGGCAAACAGATCCCGTTCCGGCGCCTCGCCTTCGCCCTGCTGGTCGCGGCGATGTCGGCCGGCCCGGCGGGCGCGCAGGTGCTCGCCCCCGCACCGGAAGCCGCGACGGGGCGCATGGCCAAGACGCATGGCACGGCCCAGCGCTTCATGGTCGCCGCCGCCAATCCGCTCGCTGCCAGCGCCGGGCGCGACATCCTGCGCGCCGGCGGCAGCGCCACTGACGCCGCGATCGCGATCCAGCTCGTTCTCAACCTGGTCGAGCCGCAGAGCTCCGGCATCGGCGGCGGCGCCTTCCTGCTGCACTGGGACGAGGCCGGAAGGCACCTGACGACGCTGGACGGCCGCGAGACCGCCCCCAGCGCTGCCCGGCCCGACCGCTTCATCGGCCCTGACGGCAAGCCGATGCGCTTCGCCGATGCGGTCGTCGGCGGCAGATCCGTTGGCGTGCCGGGCACGCTGAAGCTGCTGGAGGAGGCGCACCGCCGCTGGGGCCGGCTGCCCTGGGCGCGGGTGCTCGCGCCGGCCATCGCGCTGGCCGAGGACGGCTTTGCGATCTCGCCGCGCCTGAACGGGCTGTTGTCCGGCGAGAGGAACCTGGCGAAGGACGCGCGCGCCGCCGCCTATTTCTACGAGGCTGACGGCAAGGCCAAGGCAGTCGGCACGACCCTGCGAAACCCGGCCTTCGCCGCAACCCTGCGCGTGATCGCCGAGAAGGGGACGGACGCCTTCTATGCCGGCGAGGTCGCCCAGGACATTGTCGCGACGGTGACCGGCCACACGACCAATCCCGGCGACATCACGCTGAACGACCTCGCCGCCTACAAAGTCGAGGAGCGCGAGCCCGTCTGCGGCGCCTATCGTGTCTGGCGCATCTGCGGCATGGGTCCGCCGAGTTCGGGCGCGGTCGCCGTCCAGCAGATGCTCGGCATCCTCGAAACGCAGCCTCTCGCCCGCCTCGGCCCAGGCGCGGAAGCCGCGCACTGGTTTTCCGAAGCTGGCCGCCTTGCCTTCGCCGACCGCAACCTTTACCTCGCCGACCCCGCCTTCATCGGCATCCCGCTCGCCGGGCTGATCGACCGCGACTATATCCGCTCGCGCGCCAGCCTCGTCATCCCCGAACGCTCGATGGGTCGCGCCAGGGCCGGCGAACCACCCAACAAGCGCGCGCAGTTGCTGGCCCCCTCTGACGGCATCGAGAACGGCACCAGCCACATCTCCGTCGTCGACGCCGATGGCAACGCGGTCTCGATGACCACGACAATCGAGGACGGTTTCGGCGCGAGGCTGATGACGGCCGGCGGCTTCCTGCTCAACAATGAGCTGACCGATTTCTCCTTCCTCCCCGAGGAGGACGGCAAGCCCGTCGCCAACCGTGTCGAAGGCGGCAAGCGCCCGCGCTCCTCGATGGCGCCAACCGTCGTCTTCGATGCCTTCGGCCGGCTCTATGCCGTGGTCGGCTCGCCCGGCGGCAGCCAGATCATCGGCTTCGTCGCCAAGACGCTGGTCGCGCTGCTCGACTGGAAGATGGACCCGCAATCCGCCGTCGATCTCGGCAATTTCGGCAGCCGCAACGGCCCGACCGAACTGGAGAAGGGTACGGAAGCCGAAGGCTGGAAAGCAGTGCTGGAGGCGAAGGGCCACGAAATCCGCCTGCTCGAGATGACCTCGGGCATCCAGGCCATCGTCAAGACGCCGGAGGGCTTCGTCGGCGGGGCGGATGGGCGCCGGGAAGGCGTGGCGATCGGAGATTGAGTCGTTGCCCCGAACGTCATTCTCGGGCGGAGCGCAGCGTAGACCGGGAATCTCATGACCAGAAGGCACTGGTTTCCGAGATGCTCGGGTCAAGCCCGAGCATGACGCGGTCATCCCGGATCAGTGCGCGGGAAGTGCCGTCGTTACGACTGCGCGGGACGTTCCCCGCCAGCCCCACGTCCCGCGATCAGCCAGTAGACGAAGCCTGTCGCCGCGCCGACCAGCACCAGCGCGCCGATGATCTGGACTTCGGCGCCGGTCGGTGTGCGCGTCAGGCCGAGCAGGGCGAGCGGCAGGAGCGCCGACAACAGACCCGTCAGCCCGCTCTGGATCAGCCCGCTGCGCAGGCCAAACAGCTCCGAGCCGACGGCGACCAGCACGACCGGCGCGACGATGATCGCAAAACCGAGCCGTCCGAGCAGGGAGAAGGCCGCAACCGCCGCCGGCGCGGGGTCGATGCCGCTTTCGGCCAGTCCGAACAGCGCGTCGAGCAGGCGCTCGAAGCCTCCCCCGATCAGAAGCGCGATGCCGGGCGAGATGACGCTCGCGACCATCATCGCCATGAGCCCGGCGGCCATCGCCAGCATCAGCGCGAACGGAATCAGCAGCAGCCAGCGCAGCATCTTGATCAGCCCGCGACAGCGGTGTCGGTCGGCTCGCCTTGATCGAGCATCAGCCGGGCGCGTGCGGAAAGCTTCTCGGTCTCGCTCTTGAGCTGGCCGCAGGCGGCGAGGATGTCGCGGCCACGCGGCGTCCGGACCGGCGAAGCATAGCCGGCGCGGAAGACGATCTCGGAGAAGCGCTCGATCCGGTCCCAGTCCGAGCATTCGTAGCGGGTGCCGGGCCAAGGATTGAACGGGATCAGGTTAATCTTGGCCGGAATGCCCTTGAGCAGCCGCACCAGCTCGCGCGCCTCGCCGTCGCTGTCGTTCACGCCCTTGAGCATGACGTACTCAAAGGTGATGCGTTTCGCATTCGAGACGCCCGGATAGGTCCGGCAGGCCTCGAGCAGGTCCTTGATCGGGTATTTCTTGTTCAGCGGCACGAGCTCGTTACGCAGGTCGTCGCGCACCGCATGCAGCGAGATCGCCAGCATCGTGCCCATCTCGGATCCGAGCGGGCCGATCTGCGGCACGACACCGGAGGTCGAGACCGTGATGCGGCGGCGCCCAAGCGAGAGCCCCTCATTATCGGAGATGACGTCGATCGCATCGCGCACGCCGTCGAAATTGTAGAGCGGCTCGCCCATGCCCATGAAGACGATGTTGGAGACGAAGCGCCCGCCATCATTCGGCACGAAGGCGCCGCCGGGCGCGCTGCGGTTGGGGAAGTCGCCGAGCCGGTCGCGCGCCACCATCAGCTGCGCGACGATCTCCTCCGTCGTCAGGTTGCGCACGAGGCGCTGCGTGCCGGTGTGGCAGAAGGTGCAGGTCAGCGTGCAGCCGACCTGGCTGGAGACACAGAGCGTGCCGCGGTCGACCTCGGGAATGTAGACGCATTCGATCTCGGCGCCACGGTCGCGCGGGCCGGTCGGCGCCATCCGGATCAACCATTTGCGGGTGCCGTCGGTCGAGACCTGCTCGGCCGTGACCTCAGGCAGGTCGAGCGTGAAGCGCTCTGCCAGCGCCGCGCGCAGACCCTTGCCGATCGTCGTCATCGCGGCGAAATCGCGCACGCCATAATGATAGATCCAGTTCCAGAGCTGGCCGACGCGCATGCGCCGTTCCTTCTCGGGCACGTCGATCTCGGCCAGCGCCTCGCTGAGCCCGGCGCGCGTGCGCCCGACCAGCGACAGGCGCTGAAAAACGGGTTCGGCCGCTGGCGCGGCGGGTTTAAGGACGGAAAGGGTCATCGGAACTCTGGCTCGGGTCGGGCGTCAAGGGCCCGAATGGCTGCGGCTCATAGCACGAGAACGCCCATCCGCGAAATCGCCTCGAAATTCCGCGAGGCAGCGCTGCGGGCGGAATTCGCCAGCGTGAGTCGAATGTCGTGATGGCCGAGAACCGGAGCGGAGCGGACATTGGTCCGTGAGCACCGGAAGCGCAGGCCATCGCGTCAGTCGGCCGCGCTGGTAGAATTCCGGCGCAGCGCTATTTGCAGGCGTCTTCGGCGCGTTTTACGGCCTGGTTCATGCCGGCGAGCGAGTATTTGTCGGCCGTCGGATTGCCGCGCTTCGACGTGCCCTTGATCTCGAGCGCCGAGCCCTTGCGCAGCGAATCGAGCATGCGCGGCTCCTCGGCGGGATTCTTGAGCCACATGTTCTGGCCCTTGGCGACCAGCGCGAAGCGCTCGGAGCCGATGGTGGCCTGATGCTCGACATCTTCCTTGAGGTCGAAATTCAGCACAAAGCTGATCTCGTTGCGTACGCCCTCGCTCGGGCGGGTCGCGACGAAGAGCAGGCCTTCGACGTCCTTCAGATTGGCCGGCAGGCGGCTTTCCGCTTTCGACAGCGCGTAGCAGACCTTGGCGCGACCCTGCTGCGAGGAGAAGGCCTGCCATTTGCCGGCGGTCTCTAGCAGCATCGCCTGGCCCTGGCCGGCCGCCGCGGGCGTTGCCGCAGGCGCTGCGGCCCGCGCGCGCTGCGCCGTCGCGGTCGTCGGGGTGAGGGCGAGGCCCACGCAGCCTGCCAGCATGGCGAGCAGGACTGTCGGGCGGGGCGAGGCGGCGACGCCGGTGCGGAAGAACGAGATATTCATGGACCGCCATCAGTCATTAAAAATCTTAACACTGCCTTTACCACCCCTTGAATGGGCGCGATGGCGGGAGGCAGGCGCATAGAGTGTCACGATCCTGGCGAAAATGCGAATGCCCGCGCCGGTCGCGAGGCTGTTTCGTTCGCCAGGGGCACATGGCACAGTCGGGCCGGAAAGCCTGCAGCTTGCGGCCTTCGTCGCAAGGGGTGGTTGGGCGCGACGGGTGACGCGACGATGAAGGCACTGCTCTGCGAGAGCCACGGACCAGCCGAGACGCTGGTCATCCGCGATCTGCCCGAGCCACAGCCCGGCCCCGGCGAGATCGCCATCGCGGTCAAGGCGGCCGCTCTGAACTTCTTCGACACGCTGATCATCGAAAACCGCTACCAGACCAAGCCGGCCCTGCCCTTCTCGCCCTCGGCCGAATGCGCGGGAACGGTCGCGGCGATCGGCGAAGGCGTCACCAGCTGGCACATCGGCGACCGCGTCGCCGCCTGGCTCGGCTATGGCGCGGCCCGCGAGCACGTCGTCGTCCCTGCCGCGAGCGCGTTCAGGGTGCCCGACGCGCTTGGTGACGCCCAGGCAGCCGGGCTTTTCGTCACCTACGGCACGGCGATGCACGGGCTGATCCAGCGGGCCTCGCTGAAGGGCGGCGAGACCCTCGCGATCCTTGGTGCGGCCGGAGGCGCCGGGCTCGCCGCGGTCGAGATCGGGGCGCTGCTCGGCGCCCATGTCATCGCCTGCGCCTCCTCTGCCGACAAGCTCGCGCTCGCCCGCGAGCACGGCGCGCAGGAGGAGATCGACTATACGGAAGAGGACATCAGGGCGGGCCTGCGCCGGCTGACGGGAGGGCGCGGCGTCGACGTGCTCTACGACACCGTCGGCGGCGATCTCGCCGAACCCGCCGTCCGGTCCATGGCCTGGGAGGGACGCTATCTCGTCGTCGGCTTCGCCGGCGGAACCATCCCCAGAATCCCGCTCAACCTGCTGCTGCTGAAAGGCTGCGACCTGCGTGGCGTGTTCTGGGGCGAATTCGCGCAGCGCGAGCCGGCCGCCCAGCGCCGCAACATGGAACGGCTGCTGGGCTGGGCGGCGGGCGGCCATATCCGCGCCCATGTCCATGCGGAAATCCCGCTGGAGCGCTGGGTGGAAGCCTATGCGCTGATCGGCGACCGCAAGGCCAAGGGCAAGGTCGTGCTGACGTTCTGAGGTTTCTTAAAGCTCCGCCATCGCCTGCCTGGCCTTCTCACGATGCTCGGATGTGATCGAGCCGGCCACGGCTGCGAGCGCGGCCGCGATCACCGCCGCATCATCGGTGAAGCCGAGGATCGGCATGATGTCGGGCAGCGCATCCACGGGCAGCACGAAATAGCCGAGAGCCGCGAGCAGCGTCAGCCGGACACGGCGCGGCGTCGCCGGATCGCGGGCGCAGATCCAGGCCGCCAGCAGATCCTCGGCAAAGGGAATCCGCTTCGCCACGCGCTTCAGTCGGGCGAGGAATTCCGAGCCGAAGCGCGCCTCGTCGCGCAGGCTCTTGCGGATCGCAGCCATCTCGTCCGCCGTGAAGCGGGAGGTGAAACCGTCGCTCATTTTAGCCCCTCCTGAGGGCCGGTGATGAAAGCGGCATGATTCCCTGGTCGGAACCCGCTCGCAATGTCGAAAGATGTGGCCCCGCGAGAAACCCCGCACAAGAGCCCTGCCAAGGGGCGCACAAAGAAACCTGCTTGGAGCCGTCGGGCGGGCGCCTTAAACGCTTCTGTGAACCCGTGTCACGATCAGGAAACACCCGATGCAGCTCGATTCCTCCATCGCCGCCATCGTCACCGGCGGAGCCTCGGGCCTCGGCGAGGCCACCGCGCGCATGCTCGCCGGGGAGGGTGCCAGGGTCGCACTGTTCGACCTCAATGCCGAGCGCGGCGAGAAGGTCGCAGCCGAGATCGGCGGCCTCTTCGTCGCCTGCGACGTGACCAGCGAGACATCCGTCGATCAAGCGCTGGCGAGCGCCCGCGCCGCCCATGGCGTCGCCCGGATCCTGGTCAACTGCGCCGGCATCGCGCCCGGCCGTCGCATCGTCTCGAAGAAGCGCGAGACCGGCGAACTCATCGCCCACGATACCGCTATGTTCGAGAAAGCGGTCGCAATCAACCTGACCGGCACCTTCCGCCTGATCGCGAAAGCGGCCACGGCGCTGGCCGGCCTGGAGCCGCTCACGACCGATGGCGGTCGCGGCGTCTTCATCTGCACCGCCTCGATCGCGGCCGAGGACGGCCAGATCGGCCAGGCCGCCTATGCCGCATCAAAAGCCGGCGTCGCCGGCATGACGCTGCCGATCGCACGCGAACTCGCCGCGCTCGGCATCCGCGTCATGACGATCATGCCGGGCCTGTTCGAGACACCGATGTTCGACGGGCTGCCCGAAGAGGCGCGCGCCTCGCTGGCGGTCTCTGTCCCGCACCCCTCCCGCCTCGGCAAACCCTCCGAATATGCGGCGCTGGTCAGGAGCATCGTCGAGAACGACATGCTGAACGGCAGCGCGATCCGGCTCGACGGGGCGCTGCGCATGGCGCCGAAATAGCCGAACGCCCGCCTCAACCCGGCCCGTCATCCTCCTGCACGATGCGATAGACGACATTGGCGCTGCGATCGCGATAGAGATCCACGCGCTCGCCGTCCCAGTGATAATCGAGATGGCGCCCCTGGACCGGGTTCGCGGCACAGTCCGGATAGAACAGTCCGACGCATTGGCCACCGGGATGCCGCACGCTGGGGTAGACGACGCCATCGGACCCGGAAGCGCGAAGTGCGGCGCCCAGCGCCTGGCTCGCGGAATAATCGTTCGGAGCAAACACAGCAGCAGCATCCCTGTCCGGCCCGCGTAGGTCATGCAGCCGGGCCGCGACATCGAGCAGGATCTCGCGGAACTGGGAGGTCCAGCCCGGCGGCTGCTTCGTCGCCGCCATGAAACGGGAATGGTGATGCACCGTCTCGAACAGCGCCACCCCAAAGCTGTCCCCGGCATAGAGCACCCCGAAACGCCCGGCGGAGAAACGGCTCGGCCGGTCGGGACTGACATGGGTCAAGGGCGCCATCAGCCAGCTCGCGCCCGGCCCCGCCACGCGCCGCGTCGGAGGGACGAGATCGAGATTGCCGACCGCCTCCATCAGCCGCGGATTGGTCTTCTGCTCAGCGGCAAGCAGAAGCGGCCAGTCGGCCGGGTCGGCAATGTCCTCGAAGAGGTCGATCGGCGGAAACATGCTGCGGATGATCCGGACCGCCCCTCGCCAATCGATCTCGGCGACAGCCAGCCCGGCGGGATCGATCACCAGCCGCCCCGCTCGTCGTCGAGATAGCGCCTGACGCGCATCAGGTCGGTCAATTCGCCGCCGAGCATCACTTGGAGGGCAGAGCGACCGCCAAAGGCCGCATTGGCCGCCTGGACCCAGTCATAGCCGCGCTGCGGCTCGCGGAAGATGATGCGCAGCGCCTTGTGGATGCCCATCAGGTTCGAGAGCCGCGCCTTGCCGTCACGCGAGATGCGGCCGATCTGCCCGGCCTTCCAGCGGCTGTAGCTGCGCGACGGCAGATCGAGCAGGGTCGCGGCCTGCTCGTCGGTCAGACGCCAAAGCCGGAACAGGTTGACCGCAGCGCGAAACATCGCAGCCGCCTCGGTGTCCGAAATCGGTTCGGGAATAAAGTCGCGCGCCGACGTGTCGACCTGCAGCAATGCACTCATGCCACGCTCTCCCATTTGGCTTATAATGGGAGACATTCCGCCAAATGGCAAGAGCGTCCTATTCTGCAGCCTTCGCCGGCTTGATCTCGTGCTTCAGGATCAGCGGGGTCTGCGCCAGCGCGAACAGCATGGTCAGCGGCATCACGCCCCAGACCTTGAAGGCAACCCAGAAATCCTGCGTCTGCGTGCGCCAGACGATCTCGTTCAGCGCCGCCAGCACGAAGAAGAACAGGCCCCAGCGCAGGGTCAGCTTGCGCCAGCCCTCCGCGTCGAGTTGCAGCACCGTCTCCAGCACCAGAGCCAGCAGCGAGCGGCCGAACCAGAGCCCGCCCAGCAGCACGCAGCCGAAGAGCGCATTCACGATCGTCGGCTTCACCTTGATGAAGAAGGCGTCGTCGAGCGCGATCGTCAGCCCGCCGAACACCGACACCACGACCGCGTTCACGATCGCCATCCGCGGCAGGTATCCCATCAGGATGCGTGAGGCGGCCAATGCCACCAGCGAGGCGACCATAAAGATGCCGGTCGCGACGAAGATGCGCCGGTCGCTCGTCACGCCGAACAGGCGATCGCCATAGGAGTTCGCGAAGAAGAAAATCGCCAACGGCCCGAATTCGAGCGCGAGCTTGAGCAGCGGGTGCACATTGCGGCGGGTCAACGCCCGTTCCGTCACCGCCTCGGCGGTGTCCGCTCCATTGTCGCTCGTCACGCCGCTTCTCCCACTCCCGCCACGGCCTGCGCGAAGTCGCGCGCCGAGAACGGCTCCAGATCCTCGACGGCTTCGCCGACGCCAATAAAATGCACCGGCAGGCCGAACTTCGCCGCCAGCGCCACCAGGATGCCGCCGCGCGCCGTGCCGTCGAGCTTGGTCATGACCAGCCCGGTGACGCCGGCAGTATGCTGGAAAGCCTCGACCTGGCTGACCGCGTTCTGGCCGACGGTGGCGTCGAGCACCAGCAGCGCCGCATGCGGCGCCTCCGGATCGAGCTTGCGGATGACGCGGACCACCTTGGCGAGTTCGTCCATCAGTCCTGTCTTGTTCTGCAGCCGCCCGGCTGTATCGACCAGCAGCACGTCGGTGCCGGCAGCCTTCGCCTTCTGCAGCGCCTCGAAGGCGAGCCCCGAGGCGTCCGCGCCCTGGTTCCCGGAGATAACTTCAGCCCCCGTGCGCTCGCCCCAGACCTTGAGCTGCTCAATCGCCGCCGCGCGGAAGGTGTCGCCGGCCGCCAGCATCACGGTTTTGCCCTCGGCCCGGAACTTGGCCGCGAGCTTGCCGATCGTCGTCGTCTTGCCTGAGCCGTTGACCCCGACCATCAGGATCACGAACGGCTTTTTCGTGGCGTCGATGACAAGCGGCTGCGCGACCGGCGTCAGGATGGCCTCGACCTCACGGGCCAGGATCGCCTTCACCTCGGACGGCTCGATCTGCTTGTCGTAGCGGCCTTCGCCGACAGCCTTGGCGACACGGGCGGCGGTGGCGAGGCCGAGATCGGCCTGGATCAGGATGTCTTCGAGATCTTCCAGCGTGCCGGCATCGAGCTTTCGCTTGGTGAAGAGGTCCGTGATGCCGGTCGTCAGCGCCGAGGATGTCCGCGACAGCCCCTCCGTCAGCCGGCGCCACCAGCTCCGCTTCGGTTCGGCCGCAGGCGCGACGATCGCGGGCGGCTCCACGACGGCCGGCGGCTCCATAACCGGCGGCGCCGGCATGGGCGCGGGTTCCGGCATCGCGATGGGCAGCGGCGTCGCCTCGCCGGTCAGCAGTTCAGGCGCGATCGGCGCATCTTCGACCGGAGCCGCGGGCGGCGCCTCCGCGGGCACGGGTGGCACTGTGGGCGCAGGCGTCGCAGGCTCCGGCTCGGTGCCGAACAATCTCGAAAAGAAGCCGCGCTTCTTCGGTTCGTTCTCGCTCATCATTCTTCCCGTGGCCTCGCCGCGCAGCGGCTCATGCTTGCGTCGCAGGGTGGCCTTCGCTAGCGCAATGCCATGACAGCGCCCGACCGACCAGAAATTTCGCAACCACGCGACGAGCCGCCGCTGCCGTTCCCGCTGCTCTATCGCGACGCGATGATGCTCGTCATCGACAAGCCCGCCGGCCTGCCCTCGCATCGCGGTCCCCAGGCCAAGCGGCGCGTCATCCCGGTCCTGACCGACCATCTCGACGCGCTGCGCTTCGGCCTGCCGCGCCGGCCGGAAGCCGCCCACCGCCTCGACAAGGACACCTCCGGCTGCCTGATCCTCGGCCGCCATCCCCGCGCCATGGCCGAACTCAACCAGATGTTCCGTGATGGCAGGATCGAAAAGAGCTATTGGGCGATCGTGCAGGGCAGCCCTGAAACCGACGAGGGGCTGATCGACCTGGCCCTGGGCAAGCGCGCGCCCGATCGCGGCTGGTGGATGAAGGTCGATCCCGACGGCCTGCCCTCGCAGACGCGTTACCGCGTCCTGGGCCGTGGTGCGGGCGAGACCGGCCCGCTCGCCTGGCTCGAACTCGAACCGCTGACCGGCCGCACCCACCAGCTCCGCGTGCATTGCGCGGCTTTAGGCTGGCCGATGCTCGGCGACGAAATCTATGGCGACGCCCCGCGCGAGGGCGGCCCGGGCCTCCAGCTCCATGCCCGCGCCATCACCGTGCCGCTCTACCGCAAGAAGCCGGCGATTCGCGTCGAGGCGCCGCCGCCAGCGCATATGCAGGCCGCATTGCGAGCTTGCGGCTGGACGTCGACGGCCGTCGACTCCTGAGCAGACTGCTTCAGCCGGCAATCGCATCCATGGCGCGGGCGAGCTTGACGTCGAGTTCGGTGAGCCCTCCGGCATCATGCGTCGAGAGCGTCACCTCGACGGTGCGATAGACGTTCGACCATTCGGGGTGGTGGTCCATCGCTTCGGCCAGGAGCGCGACCCGCGTCATCCAGCCGAAGGCCTCGCTGAAATTGCGGAAGACGAAGCGCTTGGCGATGGCCTCGCGCCCTTCGACCAGCTTCCAGCCGGTCAGCGTCATCAGCGCTTCATTGCGGGCCTCGGGGCCCAGTCGCTTGGGCATCGTCATCTCCGCTGGAATTCGCCCCGCAGCGGCCGGTTCGGATAGGACGGCCCGAGCGGATAGGCCGCCTCCAGCACATAGGGGCCGCCACCGACCGAATCACGCGACGACATCAGGGCAAGCCGCCTTGCGGTGAAGCTGATCGGCCGGACGATCGGATGGAGGCTCAGATAATGCGCCACATCGACCGGCGAGGTGTCGCGCAAGCGAGCCAGCGTCACATGCGGCACGAATTTCCGCCCCTCCGCGGGCAGGCCGAGCCGGCGCGTCAGCCGCTCGAGATCGGCCTGCAGCTCGGTGAGCCGAGGGCTCGGCTGCACGCGCGCAAACACTGTGCGCGGCTTGTCGCCGCCGAAGCTGCCGAGTGCATCGAGCGTCACCTCGAAGGGGTAGTTGCGGATATCGGCCAGGAATTCGTCGAGGTCATTGGCCGTGCGCCGATCGACATCGCCGAGAAAGCGCAACGTGATGTGGTAATCGGCCGGATCGATCCAGCGCGCCCCGGCCAGCCCGCCGCGATGCAGCGTCAGCACCGAGGCGACCTCGGCGGGAATCTCCAGAGCTGTGAACAGCCTCGGCATGACGAATCAGTGCCAGCTTTTTGTGACTCTGGCGAGACGAAAAGCCGGGCACCTGCCGCCTTCTTCAACAGAGATCGATCGCACACCCGTCATGGTCGGGCCTGATCCGACCATCTCCTGCAAGAGATTCTCAGGCCAAACCCGAGAATGACGCCCGCTTTACGGGCAGGGATTGCCGACGAGCTGATGGATCGCGTCGATCTTCGCTTCCAGCTCCGGCGACAGCGTCACGCCGATCGCGCCGATGTCGGTCTTGAGCTGCTCCATCGTCGTCGCGCCGATGATGTTGGCGGTGACGAAGGGCCGCGCATTGACGAAGGCCAGCGCCATCTGCGCCGGGTCGAGCCCGGCCTCCCTGGCGAGCGCGATATAGCGCTTGATCGCCTCCTCGGCGCCGGCGGTCTGGTAGCGCTGGCCGCGGTCGAACAGCGTCGTGCGGGCTCCGGCCGGCCTTGCCCCGTCGAGATATTTACCGGTCAGGAAGCCCTGCCCCAGCGGCGAATAGGCGAGCAGGCCGACATCCTCGCGCATCGCGATCTCGGCCAGCGCCGTCTCGAAGGTTCGGTTGAGCAGGTTGTAGGCGTTCTGGATCGACTGGACACGAGGTGTCCCGCGCACTGCTGCGTCCTGAACGAAGCTCATCGTGCCCCAGGCGCTCTCGTTCGAGAGCCCGAGATGGCGGATCTTGCCCTCCTTCACGATCTCGGCGAAGGCGTCGAGCTGCTCGGCGATCGGGGTCTCGTCGGCGGGGCGTTCGAAGGCCACCTTGGAGAACCGCGTCGGATTCGAACCCCAGGGCATCGGCCGCTCGGGGAAATGGACCTGGTAGAGGTCGATATAATCGGTCTGCAAACGCTTCAGGCTCTTCTCGACCGCCTCTCTGATCTGCTTTCGGGTGACGCGCGTCGGGCTCTTGTCGTCGCGCAGCCAGTCGCTGGTGCCGCGCCCGACGATCTTCGAAGCGAGGATGACCTTGTCGCGGTTGCCGCGCGCCTTGAACCAGTTGCCGATGATCCGCTCGGTCGAGCCTTGGGTCTCCGCCTTGGGCGGGATCGAGTACATCTCCGCCGTGTCGAAGAAATTCACGCCTTGGTCGAGGGCGTAGTCCATCTGCTCATGCCCTTCGGCCTGCGTGTTCTGCTGGCCCCAGGTCATGGTTCCCAGGCAGATCACCGAGACCTTCAGATCGGTGCGGCCGAGACGGCGATATTCCATGGCAAAGCGACTCCGGAAGCAGCGGGCGAAAGGCGCGCGGTCAGCAGATAGGGCAGGAGATGGGCTGTCGGACCGGGAGGCCCGTCAGGGTTTGGCCGGCAGCGTCGCGAGGAAGCGCTCGACCGTGGGCAGGATGTTGCGGACGATGACGCGGACGCCCTCGGCCGTGGGGTGGAGCAGATCGGGCTGGTTGAGCGCGCGGTCGCCCGCGATGCCCTCCAGGAAGAAGGGGTAGAGCACCAGCCCGTGGCTCTTCGCAAGCTCGGGATAGATGCTGTCGAAACGCGCTGCATATTCCGGGCCGAGATTGCGCGGCGCATACATGCCGGCGAGCAGGACGGGGATGCCGCGGGCCTTCAGCCGCGTGATGATCGCCTCCAGCCCCTTGCGGGTCGTCGCCGGATCGAGCCCTCGTAAGGCGTCGTTGGCACCGAGTTCGAGGATGACGCCGTCGGTGCCGTCCGCAACCGACCAGTCCAGTCGCTCGAGCCCGCCCTGGACCGTATCGCCCGAGACGCCGGCATTCACGATTTCGACAGCGATACCCTTCTGGCGCAGCGCTTGCTCGAGAACCGGGGGAAAGGCGGCGCTGCCCGGCAGGTTGTATCCGGCGCTCAGGCTGTCGCCCAGCGCGACGAGTTTCAGGGTGCGCGCCGGCGCCGGCGTCGATGTCTGGGCCGAAGTCTGGGACATGCTCGCAACCGGAAACAGTAGGAAACACAACAATGCGGCGCAGAGAGATTGGACAAGCGTCCGGGCACGCCCATATCGGCTGCCTAGAGCATGGCGCGAAAAAGTGGGAGCCGGTTTTTCGCTAAAGCCATGCTCTAACTCTAGGTCGTCGATCACGTTTTCCGCATTCGGACGAAATCGTCCGAATGCGGCGTGATCGATGGGGCGCGACGGCGTTTTGCCCCGCTCGGGCCGCGTTTCGGTGCGAGCAGGGACGCTGATGGATGTCGAAGTCAGGATCATTGGATGATGAGCGAAGCACGCGTCCCACCGACAGAGCAGCCGGCGATCGAATTGCGGGATGTCGAACTTAGTTTGGGGCGTGCCGCCGCCCGCGTCCATATCCTCAAGGGCGTTTCTTTGTCGCTCGCCGCCGGGCAGGCGACCGGACTGGTTGGCCCCTCCGGCTCCGGCAAGTCCACTTTGCTGATGACCATGGCCGGGCTGGAGCGGCCGGACGCCGGCAGCGTGAAGGTCGCCGGGCAGGAGCTCGGTGCGCTCGACGAGGATGGGCTCGCCGTCTTCCGGGGGCGCCACATCGGCATCGTCTTCCAGTCCTTCCATCTCGTCCCGACCATGACGGCGCGCGAGAACGTCGCCCTGCCGCTGGAACTGGCCGGCGTGGGCGACGCCTTCGCCCGCGCTGAAGCCGAGTTGCGCAATGTCGGTCTCGGCGACCGCATGGACCACTACCCGGCTCAGCTCTCGGGCGGCGAGCAGCAGCGCGTCGCCATTGCGCGGGCCGTCGCGCCAGACCCGGCGATCCTCGTCGCCGACGAGCCCACCGGCAATCTCGACGAGAGCACCGGACGCTCCATCGTCGACCTCATCTTCGCGCTCCGGCGCGAGCGCGGCGCGACGCTCGTGCTCGTCACCCATGACCTGTCGCTGGCCGCGCTCTGCGACCGCACCGTGCGCCTGCGCGCCGGGCGTATCGAGACGCAAGCCTTGTCCAGCGCAGACGCGGCGGTGGTCTGAGCAATGCACGGATCCGTCAAGCCCGCACCCGCGGCACCATCCGGCACCTCCGGATTCCGGCTCGCCCTTCGCCTCGCCTGGCGCGACCTGCGCGGGGGCTTGCGCGGATTCGGCGTCTTCATCGCCTGCCTTGCCCTCGGCGTCATGACGATCGCGGCCGTCGCCTCGGCCTCGCGCGGCCTGACCGAGGGCCTGTCGCGCGAGGGCCGCCGCATCCTGGGCGGCGACGCCGCCTTCAGCCTGATCCATCGCGAGGCGACGCCGCAGGAATTCGCCTTTCTAGCGGGGCGCGGCACGATCTCCACCATCGCGACGATGCGTGGCATGGCGAATGCAGGCGACAAGGGCGCGGCCCTCGTCGAGATCAAGGCGGTCGATGCCGGCTATCCCGGCATCGGCGAACTCGTCACCGACCCGCAGAGCCCGATCGCGGAACTGCTCGGTCCGCGCGACGGCGTCTTCGGCGCGGTTGCCGACCCCGTCCTATTCGGCCGCCTCGACCTGAAGCCAGGCGATATCGTCATGGTCGGCGGGGCGCGGGTGCAGTTGCGCGCCAATCTCGTCTCCGAGCCCGACAAGATCGCCGCCGGCGTCGGCTTCGGCCCGCGCCTGCTGATCTCGCAGGACGCACTTCGCGCCACCGGCCTGCTCCAGCCCGGCAGCCTGGTGCGCTGGACCTATCGCGTCGCGCTTCCTCCCCAAGCCTCCAGCGATGCCGACCTCGACGCGCTGATTGCCGACGCCGGGACGCAGCAGCGCGATGCCGGCTGGGAGATCCGCTCCCGCGCCAACGCCAATCCCGGCTTCCAGCGCAATCTCGAGCGCTTCACCCAGTTCCTGACCCTGGTCGGCCTGACAGCGCTGCTGGTCGGCGGCGTCGGCGCGGCCAATGCGGTGCGCCGCTTCGTCGAGGCCAAGAAGCTCGATTTCGCCACGATGAAGGCGGTCGGCGCCACCGGCGGCCGCGTCGTCGCGATCCATCTCACCGAGGTCATGCTGGTGGCCGTGCTCGGCACCGGCATCGGCCTCGTGCTCGGCGCGGCCGCACCCTTTGCGCTCGGCGCCGCGCTGAAAACCGTGCTGCCTGTGCCCTTCGAGCCGACGCTGGCGCCAGGCGAGCTCGGCGTCGCTGCGCTCTACGGCCTGCTGACGGCGCTCGTCTTCGCCATCCTGCCGCTCGGCCGCGCCCATGACGTGCCGGTCTCGGCCCTCTTCCGCGACCAGATCGAGCCCGATGCACGCCGGCCGCGCGCGATCTATCTCGCGATCTGCCTGCTGGCGCTCGCCGGTCTCGTCGGCGTCGCGCTCGCCTTCGCCTATGACCGACGCATCGCGCTGATCTATATCGGCGTGATGACCGGCATCTTCCTGCTGCTGCGTGGTGTCTCCACAGGGCTGATGGCGCTCGCACGCAAGGTCCCGCGCCCAAAGAATCCCTCGCTGCGCATGGCGCTGGCGAACAGCTATCGCCCCGGCGCGCTGACGCCCTCGCTCGTGCTCTCGCTGGGCTTAGGGGTAGCCCTGCTCTCGGCGCTCGCCTTCATCGATACCAGCCTGACGCGGCAACTCACCCAGGCCCTGCCCGAGAAGGCGCCGAGCTTCTTCTTCCTCGACATCCCCAATGCGGATTCGGCCCGCTTCGACGCCGTCCTCCATGAAGAGCGCCCCGGCGCGACGCTCGCCCGCGTGCCGATGATGCGCGGCCGCATCGTTTCGGTGAACGGCGTCCGCGCCGAGGACATCAAGGCCTCCGAGCAATCCGCCTGGGTGCTCGATGGCGACCGCGGCATCACCTATTCGCAGGAGATCCCCGAGGGCTCGAAGCTCGCCGAGGGCGAATGGTGGCCGGCGGATTATCGCGGCGAGCCGCTCGTCTCCTTCGACGCGCAGAACGCCGCCGGCATCGGGCTGAAGATCGGCGACAGACTCATGGTCAACGTGCTCGGCCGCAACATCACCGCGCGCGTCGCCAATCTGCGCGCGGTCGAATGGCGCTCGCTCGGCATCAATTTCGTCATGCTGTTCTCGCCCAACACCTTCGCCGGCGCCCCGCACACCAATCTCGCGACGATCACGCCGACAGCCGATGGCGCAGGCGGCACCGACGCTGCGCTGCTGCGCAGACTGGCGGTCGAGTTCCCCTCGGTGACGGCCGTTCGGGTCAAGGACGCGCTCGAGGCGATCAACACCATCGTCGGCCAGCTCGCCACCGCGATCCGCGGCGCGTCCGGCCTCGCCATCGCCGCCAGCCTGCTCGTTTTGGGTGGCGCCCTGGCGGCCGGACAGCGGGCGCGGCTCTATGACGCGATGATCCTGAAGACGCTCGGCGCGACACGCCGCTTTATACTTTCGTCGTACGCCCTTGAATACGCGGCGATCGGCCTCGTCTCGGCGCTGTTCGGCGTTGTCGCGGGGGCTCTCGCGGGCTGGGGCGTCGTGACTCAAGTGATGAAGATCGAATTCGTCAGTGATCCCACGGGCGCGTTACTGGCCGCGACTGCCGCGATTGGTGTTACCGTCCTGTTCGGCCTCGCTGGCACGGTAAAAATACTATCGAAAGCACCAGCTTCTCATCTGCGGAATTTATGATGACTATCTACGAACGACTCGCGATAGACATTACACACAGGTAAATTTGCATGGTCTGGGCGCCGCGTTTCTATAAACGCTGGCGCCTTAACCATGCGGGCCCCTTGTAAGAACCCGCAAACCCCCTCATATTCCTGGCATCGCCACGGTTGTGTGCGACGACAGGTCATCGCCAGGGCGATGCCGTCTTCGGAATCACTGTCAGGGGAAACTCGCTCCATGAGCAACTTCGACCGCAATGCTCCAGTCTGGGGTGCCGGCCGCGCACAGCAGACCAGCGCCGTCGAGATGGATCAGGGCCTGCGCTCGTTCATGCTCGGCGTCTACAACAACATGTCGATCGGCCTGGCCATCACCGGTCTGGCTGCCATCGGCATCTCGATGCTGGCGATCGCCGGCGTCTCGCCGACCGGCAAGGTCACTGCGCTGACGGCCTTCGGCCAGGCGATCTATCTCAGCCCGCTGAAATGGGTCGTGATGCTGGCCCCGCTGGCCTTCATCCTGTTCTTCTCGTTCAAGGCCGAGAGCATGAGCTCCTCGACCGCGCGCGCCATGTTCTTCGCTTTCGCGGCGGTGATGGGCGTGTCGATGTCGTCGATCTTCGTCGTCTTCACCGGCGAGTCGATCACCAAGGTGTTCTTCATCACGGCGGCCACCTTCGGCGGCATCAGCCTGTACGCCTACACCACCAAGCGGGCGCTGTCGGGCATGGGCTCGTTCCTGATCATGGGCCTGATCGGCCTCGTGATCGCCTCGGTGGTCAACATCTTCCTGGCTTCGAGCGCGCTGTCCTTCGCCATCTCGGCGATCGGCGTTCTCGTCTTCGCCGGCCTGACCGCCTGGGATACCCAGCGCCTGAAGGAGATGTATCTCTATTCCGATCTCGATGCGGAATCGGCTGCGAAGCTCTCGGTGAACGGCGCTCTGTCGCTCTACCTGAACTTCATCAACATGTTCCAGATGCTGCTCTCGCTGTTCGGCAACAAGAGCGAATAATCTGATCCCGCCATACGGCGGATCGGGAGCCCCGGCCTCGCGGCCGGGGCTTTTCTTTTGGGCAAAGGCTCCGGCATCATCGTTTCATGACGACGCTCTCGATCCGCCCGGCCACTCCCGCCGATATCCCGGCCATCGCCCGCATCTACGGCCATGCCGTCGTCAACGGGACGGCTTCCTGGGAAATCGAGCCTCCTGACGAGGCCGAACTGCTGCGCCGCTACGGCGCGATCCTGGCCGGCGGCTATCCCTATCTTGCTGCCGAGCGCGACGGCATGCTGCTCGGCTATGCCTATGCCGGCGCCTACCGCCCGCGTCCGGCCTACCGCGCGACCGTCGAGAATTCGATCTACATCGCACCCGAGGCTCAAGGGTCGGGCGTGGGCAGCGCGCTGCTGACCGCCTTGATGGAGGACTGCACCGCCCGCGGCTTCCGCCAGATGATCGCCGTGATCGGTGATGGCACCGGGGGCTCGGTCGGCTCGCGGCGCCTGCATGAGCGCGCCGGCTTCCGTCTGATCGGCGTCGCCGAGAAGGTCGGCTTCAAGCATGGCCGCTGGCTCGACCAGATGCTGATGCAGAAGGCACTCGGCGAGGGCGACCGGGCGCCGCCGACGGCGTGGAACTAACCGACCACGCTCAACTTCTTGTCGAGGACGCGCAGCACGCGCGAGAGTTCGGGACCGCGCTTCAGGACAAGCCCCGTTGCGGCGACCACCGAATAGGCCCCCTGCCGCTTGGCCAGCGCCGGATCCTTGACGATCCGGTAGACCGGCACCTCCGAGGTGCGCCGGTAGACCGAAAACTGTGCGTGGTCCTTGAGGAAATCGATGGCATAGTCGCGCCATTCCCCGGCGGCGACCATCCGGCCATAAAGGTTGAGCAGTTCGGAAAGCTCGCGCCGGTCGAAGGTGACCGTGGCTGGCCTGGATGCGGCCGGGAACGGAATCACCCCGGCCATTGGCTGCGATTGCGGCGTATCGCTTTCGCTCATTGCGCCTCCCGATCAACGGCCGCGCGGGACCGTCCTGGTGCTTGGCAGCCGATGATGCGCCCGCGATGCTGTGCTGGCAAGCAACCGGAACCGGCGCGGGCCGAAATGCGGTTATGCAGGAGTGGGCCGCCATCACGGCTTCGTCAGCACCGCCGCATTTTTGCCCCGATCAGGTCAAGTGCCCGCCGTGTTGCGCGGTTCGAATGGCATCGTTGCCTCGACGGCCCGGCTTCGCCGATCTTCGGTTTGTCAGCCCCCCAGCCCCCCGGGGACCTGGTGGAGCCGGGCCAGTCAAGTCGAGGCCAACTCAGCGGCTGGCGTTTCGCGCCGGCCGTTTTTCTTTTTCGGGCACGCCTGAGTTTAGGTAGCCCTGCCTCAGCGCGCCTGCCGGTGATACTCGGCATTGGGGCGCATATCGACCGCCGACGCCATCCGGTTCGACATGTTGAAGAAGGCGGCGACCGCCGCGACGTCCCAGAGATCGCGCTCCGTGAACCCGGCCGTCCGCAGAACGGCCCGGTCGGCCTCCCCGACCAGATGCGGCATCTCCGTCAGCTTCACCGCGAAATCGAGCATGGCGCGGTGCCGCGCCGAAAGCGCTGCCGCGCGATAGTTCATCGCCATCAGCTCGCCCAGCACTGGATCCTCCGAAAGCTGGCGCACGGCCGCGCCATGGGCGCTCAGGCAGTAATAGCAACGGTTCACGCTGGAGACCGCCACCGCGATCATTTCGCGCTCGAGCTTGGACAGGCCCGATGGCGCCAGCATCAGGTCGTTGTAGAACGCCGCGAACGCCGAGAGCTTGGCGTCGTCATGGGCGTAAGCCACCAGCACATTCGGCACGAAACCGAGCTTTTCCAGGCATTTGTCGAAATAGGCCTGATTCTCGGCGCAGAGTGTGCCGGGTGGCAGGTCGAGCGCCATGGCGGAAGCAGGGGCGTCCTGCCGTGCGGGCTGCTCTCCGGGCTTCGGTTTGTCATGTTTCGTCGCCATGTTACGTCCTGTCGTGTCGTCCCGGGGTCGTCGCCCTGCGCCGCGCCGAGATTGAAAGGCGCCACAGCCTATGTCATCGCTGCGGCAAAATAACAGGGGTGGATCATGGGGAAGCGCGTGAGCAATGCGACGGCGGCAGTCGTCTCCGCCATCGAGGCCGCCGCTGCCAGCCTGCCCGGGCCGATGCCGCCGGAATTTCCGCGCCTGCTCTATGGCCGTGCCGTCGCCGAGGATCTCGAAGCCCTGCCACCGGACCTGCTGGCCCGGACGGCTGCCGCCGCCTATGAGCACCTCGCCGCACCGCGCCGCGCCGAAACGATCAACCTGCGCTTCCGCGACGAGAGCTTCAGCACGCAGGACCGTGAACATCAGCTCACGATTCTCGAGGTCGTCAACGAGAACAAGCCGTTCTTGCTCGATTCGACGCTCGCCGAACTGACCGAGCAGGGCTACGAGCCCCGCCTCGTCGCACACCCGATCCTCGCCGTCGCGCGCGCTGCCGACGGCGGCTTCCTCTCGCTGGCGGGCGAGGCCGCCGGCCGCGCACCCGAAGGCACCCGCCGCGAAAGCCTGATCCAGATCCATCTGGAGCGGATCGATTCGGCCGAGGCCCGCGACCGGCTCCGCGCCGGGCTGGAACGCGTCTACGCCGATGTCGGCCTCGCGGTCGAGGATTGGGCGGCGATGCGCGGGCGCATCACCGAGGTGATCCAGGCCTATCGTGCCAATCCCCCGCCGCTGCCGGAGGACGAGGTCAACGAAGCCCTGCAGTTTCTCGAGTGGATCGCCGGCGACAATTTCACCCTGCTCGGCATCCGCGCCTATCGCTTCCCCGGCGGCGACGCGGCCGCCGACCCGATCGAGGGCTCTGGCCTCGGCATCCTGCGTGACCCCGGCGTCAAGGTGCTGCGCAAGAATGGCGAGATGGTCGCGGTGACGCCGGAGATCCGCGCCTTCCTGGCCAAGCCACAGGCGCTGATCATCACCAAGGCCAACGTCAAGAGCCGGGTGCATCGGCGTGTCCATCTCGACTATGTCGGCGTCAAGCTGTTCACCACCGACGGGCGGCTCGACGGTGAATTGCGCATCCTCGGGCTCTTGACCTCGAGCGCCTATACCGGCAGCGCGCTCGCCATTCCGTATCTGCGCCTCAAGGTCGCGCGCGTCGCGAAGAACATCGGCTTCGACCCGGCGAGCTATTCCGGCCGGTCGCTGCTCAATGTGCTCGACGCCTATCCGCGCGACGAACTCTTCCAGATCGACGCCGGCACGCTGGAGAGCTTCGCGCTCGCCATCCTCCAGCTCACCGAGCGACCGCGAATCCGCGCGCTTGCCCGCGTCGACGAGTTCGACCGCTTCGTCTCGATCCTCGTCTTCATCCCGAAGGACCGCTACGACACGCGGGTGCGTGCCCGCGTCGGCGAATTCCTGGCCGGGATCTATCAGGGCCGCGTCTCGGCGGCCTATCCGGCCTATCCGGAGGGCCCGCTCTCGCGCACGCACTACATCATCGGCCGCGACGAGGGCAAAACCCCGAAGATCGACCGCGTCACGCTCGAAGCCGGCATCGCCGCGATCGTGCGAACCTGGAGCGACGGGCTCAAGGAGGTGCTCGACCAGCAGCGCGCCGGCCCGGCCGCCCGGACATTGGCCGAGCGTTATTCCGAGGCGTTCGGCGCCGCCTATCGCGACCGCTTCTCGCCCGCAGAGACGCTCGAAGACATCGACCTCCTGCAGAAGCTGACGGCCGAGCGTGCGCGTGCGGTCAACCTCTATCGGCGCGAGGGCGATCCGGCGACGCGGGCCAATCTCAAGGTATTCTCGCGCGGCGCGGCGATCTCGCTCTCGGCCCGCGTGCCGGTGCTGGAGAACATGGGCTTCCGCGTCGTCAACGAACGCACCTACAACATCACGCCGCAGCCGGCGGGTGACGCCGCTGATAGCACGCGCGTCTGGCTGCACGACATGACGCTCGAACGCGCCGACGACAGCGAGATCGACGTCGCCCGCCTCGACCCCACCATCGAAGCCGCGCTGATGGCGCAGTTCCGCGGCCTGGCCGAATCCGACCGCTTCGACCAGCTCGTCCTGGCTGCGGGCCTTGCCTGGCGCGAGGCAGCGCTGCTGCGCGCGCTCGGGCGCTATCTGCGCCAGGTCGGCGCGCCCTATGCGCAGGGCTATATCGCCGACGCGCTGACCCGCCATTCCGGCATCGCCTCGGGCCTGATCACCTATTTTGCCGCGAAATTCGATCCCCGCATCGGCGAGAAGGAACGCGCGAAGAAGTCCGATGCTGCGCGCCGGGAGATCGAAGAGGCCCTCGACGCCGTCACCAGTCTCGACGAGGACCGCATCCTGCGCCGCCTCGTCAACCTGATCGATGCGGCGCTACGCACCAATTTCTTCCAGATCGGTCCCGACGGGCAGCCGCGCGGCACGATCTCGATCAAATACGACTGCGCCAGGGTCGATTCGCTGCCGCTGCCGCGCCCGCTCTACGAGATCTTCGTCTATTCGCCGCGCGTCGAGGGCATCCATCTGCGCTTCGGCAAGGTTGCCCGCGGCGGCCTGCGCTGGTCGGACCGGCCACAGGATTTCCGCACCGAGGTGCTTGGCCTGGTCAAGGCGCAGCAAGTCAAGAACGCCGTGATCGTGCCGGTCGGCGCCAAGGGCGGCTTCGTGCCCAAGCAATTGCCCCCGGCTTCCGACCGTCAGGCCTGGCTGGCCGAGGGCACCGAGAGCTACCGCATCTTCGTGCGCACCCTGCTCGAACTCACCGACAACCTCGAGGGGGAGACAGTGATTCCCCCGCCCGACACCGTGCGCCATGACGGCGACGACCCCTATCTCGTCGTCGCCGCCGACAAGGGCACCGCGACCTTCTCCGACACCGCCAACGCCCTTTCGCTGGAGAAGCACCATTGGCTCGGCGACGCCTTCGCTTCGGGTGGGTCGCAGGGCTACGACCACAAGAAGATGGGCATCACGGCGCGCGGCGCGTGGGAGGCCGTGAAGCGCCATTTCCGCGAGATCGACATCGATATCCAGACGACGCCTTTCACCGTCGCTGGCGTCGGCGACATGTCGGGCGACGTCTTCGGCAACGGCATGCTGCTTTCGCCCGCAATCAAGCTCGTCGCGGCCTTCGACCATCGCGACATCTTCCTCGATCCCGATCCCGATACGGCCAGATCACTGGCCGAACGCCAGCGCCTGTTCGATCTGCCGCGCTCCTCCTGGCAGGATTACGACAAGAGCCTGATCTCGGCCGGCGGCGGCATCTTCTCGCGCCAGGCCAAGAGCATCCCGCTCTCGCCGGCCCTGCAGGAACTGCTCGATCTACCCAAAGCGGACGTCTCACCGCCCGAGCTGATGACCGCGATCCTGAAGGCCCGCGTCGATCTGCTCTGGTTCGGCGGCATCGGCACCTATATCCGCGCCGCCGACGAGAGCGACGCGCAGGTCGGCGACCGCGCCAATGACGCCATCCGCATCAGCGGCGGCGACGTCAGGGCTCGCGTCGTCGGCGAGGGCGCCAATCTGGGCGCGACCCAGCGCGGCCGCGTCGAGGCGGCCCGCAAGGGTGTCAGGCTCAATACCGACGCGATCGACAACTCCGCCGGCGTCAACACCTCCGACGTCGAGGTCAACATCAAGATCGCGCTCGCGGGTCCCGTGAAGGACGGCCGCCTTGCGGAGGACGACCGCAACGCCCTTCTCGCCGAGATGACCGATGAGGTCGGCCTGCTCGTCCTGCGCAACAACTACCTGCAGACCCTGGCCCTGTCGCTCACCGAGGCGCAGGGCGTCGCCGCGACGCCGGGCCTGCGCCATCTGATGCAGACCCTCGAGGCCCAGGACCGTCTCGACCGCACGGTCGAGTATCTGCCCAGCGACGCGATTCTGGTCGAGCGCGAGAAGCGCGGCGAGGGGCTGACCCGGCCGGAGCTGGCGGTGCTGCTGGCCTATGCCAAGCTCGCCCTGCATGACGCGCTGCTGGAATCCGACGTTCCCGACGACCGCTATCTGAACAGCGAACTGGTTCGCTATTTCCCGCAGGCGCTGCGTGAGCGCTACGCAGCCGAAATCGCCGGCCACAAGCTGCGTCGCGAGATCGTCGCCACGCAATTGGCCAACGCCATCGTCAATCGCGGCGGCCCGGCGCTCGTCCCCGTGCTCTCGGCGCTGACCCACGCGCAGGCGCCAGCCATCGCCGCCGCCTATGCGATCGCACGCGACTCCTTCGACCTGATTTCGCTCAACGGCGCGATCGATGCACTCGACGCGAAGCTTCCCGGCAAGACCCAGCTCGGGCTCTATGCCGCCGTGCAGGGGCTTGTCAGCGACAGGATGGGTTGGTTCCTGCGCCGTGGCGTCGCCAAGCCCGGCTCGATCGAGCCGACGGTCGCGCATTATGCGGCAGGCGTCACGGCGCTTGCCGCCGATCTCGACCGCTTGCTGCCGGAGGCCTCCGCCCAGGCGCGGCAGGCTCGCATCGCCGTCCTGACCTCCGAGGGCGTGCCCGAGGCCCTGGCTGCGCGCATCGCCAGCCTGCCGTCACTGGCCCAGGCGACCGACATCGTCGACATTGCCGGCCAGGCGAAGCGCGACATCGCCGAGGTCGCCCGGATTCATTTCGGAGTCGATTCGGTCTTCGGCCTGTCGGCGCTGGCCGCCTCGGCGGCCGCCGTGCCGGCAACGGACGATTATGAGCGCCTCGCCCGCGAACGTGCCATCGAGACCCTGTCCGACGCTCATGCCGGCCTGACCCGCGAGATCGCGTCGGGCGGGGGCGGCAAGGGCACGCTCCAAGCCTGGCAGGACGAGCGCAAGGACGACGCCGACCGAACCCGCAGCACGATCCAGGCGATCACCGCCTCGGGGCTCTCGCTGCCGAAGCTGATGGTGGCCGCCGGCATGCTCGCCGACCTGCCGCGCAAGAACGCCTGAGCCGGCGCATCCAACGAAAGACACGCAATGACCGATTCCATCACCGAAGCCACCACCCGCATCGACCCCAAGCTGCTCGAAATCCTGGTCTGTCCGCTGACCAAGACGACGCTGGAATACGATGCCGCCCGCCAGGAGCTGATCAGCCGCGCCGCGAAGCTCGCCTATCCGATCCGCGATGGCATCCCGATCATGCTGCCGGAGGAGGCGCGCCCCCTCGACTGACGAACGCGAACACGCGCGGTCATCCCGGGCGCAACGATGCGAAAACCCGGTATGACCTGGTAGTGCCTCGTTACAGCGCCTCGCCGCGCATCAGCCGCGGCGGCGCACCGGCCACGCCCGCAGCCTCGCGGATGAAGAAGCGCTTCAGCGCCGGCAGCCGGTCGACCACGCCTAAACCGAGATCGCGCGCCAGCCTGAGCGGCATCGCATCGTTCGAGAACAGTCGGTTCAGCCCGTCGGTAACCGCGCCCATCGCCACCGTGTCGAAGCGCCGCGCCCGCTCATAGCCTTCCAGCACATCGGCCGTGCCGGGATCGAGTCCAAGGCGGGCCGCATCGACGATCGTCTCGGCCAGCGCCGCGACGTCCTTAAGGCCGAGATTGAGGCCTTGGCCGGCGATCGGATGGATCAGATGCGCCGCATCGCCCAGAAGCGCGAGGCGCTCCGCCACGAAGCGCCGCGCCACGCCGAAGCCAAGCGGATGCGCCGAAACCGGGCTTTCCAGCGCGATCTCGCCCAGTTCGAGACCGAAGCGACGCTCGATCTCGGCGAGCATGTCGATATCGTCGAGCGACAGCAGCGCCGGCAGGTTCTCGGCACGTTCGGTCCAGACGATCGAGGAGCGATGCCCGAGCCGTCCGCCATCCGTCAGCGGCAGGATAGCGAAAGGGCCCGACGGCAGGAAATGCTCGACCGCGCGGCCGCCATGGGGGCGCTCATGCCCGATCGTCGCGACAAGCCCCGACTGCCCGTAATCCCAGCCGACCCAGCCGATACCGGCTTGCTCGCGGAGCTTCGAGCGGGCCCCATCGGCCGCGACCAGCAGCCGGGCGGGCAGTTCCTCGCCACCAGAGAACCTGATCGTGACCCCCGAATCGCTACTGTCGAAGCTGGCGACGCCCTCAGCCCGCAGGACCACACCCGCCGCACGGCAGGATTGCGTCAGCGCGGCGATCAGCGCGGCGCTCCCGACCATATGGGCGAAGGGCTGCCCCGGCTCGACCTCGCCATCGAAGGTCAGGAAAACCGGGCGCACCACGTCGCCGCTGCGGCTGTCGGAGACGATCATCTCGGTCATCGGCTGGGCGCTGGCAGCGATGGCATCCCAGATGCCGAGCGCGCCCAGCATCGCCTGCGCCGCTGCCGCGACCGCATAGGCCCGGTTGTCGGGGCGCGAGGTCTCCGTCAGCGCGGGATCGGCGACGATGATCGAAAAGCCGGAGCCCAGCGCCTGTTTCAACGCGAGCGCGAGCGAAAGCCCGGCAATGCCGCCACCTGCGATCACGATCGCCTCGCGCGACTGCGTCTGAACGACCATGCTCTGTCCTCCTCGCCGATGCCGGACCGATCCGCACCCGGCTTGACGATTCCGGATGCGTCGGCGCTGATGCGGCACATCGGCCGATCCTGTGTCCCCAAGCCGGCTCGACCGTCAACCCGCCTGCCAGCAGAGCCCTTTTTGACCATGTCCCAGATCAGCGACTCCCTGATGTCGATCCTCGACCTCGAGCCGCTCGAACGCAATCTGTTCCGCGGTCGCAGCCCCAAGGTCGGCTGGCCGCGCGTCTTCGGCGGGCAGGTCATCGCGCAATCGCTCTATGCCGCCTGCAAGACGGTCGAAGGCCGCCAGCCCCATTCCCTGCACGCCTATTTCCTGCTGGCCGGCGATCCCGAAATCCCGATCATCTACGAGGTCGACCGCCTGCGCGACGGCCGCTCCTTCACCACGCGGCGCGTGCTCGCGATCCAGAAGGGCGAGGCCATCTTCGCCATGTCGGCCTCCTTCCAGGTCGACGAGCCCGGCTATGAGCATCAGATGCCAATGCCCGACGTGCCGATGCCGGAGGATCTGCCCGATCGCGACGCGATGAATCGCAGCGTCCTGCCCAACATGCCCAAGGCGGTCCGCGCCTATTACCAGCGCGAGCGGCCCATCGAGATCCGGCCCGTCGAATTCGAGCGCTATGCCGGCGGCACCGAGCCGATGGCGCCGAAATTCCACGTCTGGATCAAGGCGATGCAGCCGCTGCCCGACGACCCGGCGATCCATCAGGCCGTGCTCGCCTACGCGTCGGACCTGATGTTGCTGGATTCGAGCCTGATCGCCCATGGCACGACGGTGTTCGACGACAAGATCCAGGGCGCCAGCCTCGACCACGCGCTCTGGTTCCACCGGCCCTTCCGGGCCGACGAATGGCTGCTTTACGCCCAGGACAGCCCATCGACCTCCGGCGCGCGCGGATTCTCGCGCGGACTGGTCTTCGACCGCCAGGGCCGGCTTGTCGCCTCGGTCGCCCAGGAGGGCCTGATCCGGCCACGGCCAGACCTTGGCTGATTACTTAATAGGCATATGACACTGGTTTAATCAGACGCTCAACTTCTGAGCAGACTGCCCGCGCTGGAATCACATCCGGGCGGGCATTTCCAATCTCTTCACGATCCCGGCACCCCACCGGGCCAGTTGGCACGCGCCTTGAATTGGGTGTGCTCGACGCGCTGCGAATGGCAGGCGCGCGAGGCGCAACGAGATCGCCGGGGCTGACTTCCGGGCGGCGAAACGGGGAAACCCTGCAATGAAGATCGTGATGGCTATCATCAAGCCGTTCAAGCTGGAGGAGGTGCGCGACGGGCTCACCGCCATCGGCGTGCACGGCCTGACCGTGACCGAGGTGAAGGGCTATGGCCGCCAGAAGGGCCATACGGAAATCTACCGTGGCGCCGAATACGCCGTGAGCTTCCTGCCGAAAATCAAGATCGAGGTCGCCGTGTCCGACGAGCTCGTCGGCAAGGTGATCGAGGCGATCACGGCAGCCGCCCGCACCGGCCAGATCGGCGACGGAAAGATTTTTGTTTCGTCGATCGAGAAAGCCGTCCGCATCCGCACCGGCGAGACCGACGGCGACGCCCTCTGAGCACGCGATCTTCCTGAGGAGTTTTCACAGATGAATTTCAAGACCGTTAGCCGGGTCGGACTTGTCGCGCTGGCGCTTGCCGCCGCCGGCACCGCACTCGCGCAGACCCCCGCCGCACCCGTGCCCAACAAGGGCGACGTCGCCTTCATGATGAGCTCGACCGTCCTGGTCTTCCTCATGACCATTCCCGGCCTGGCCCTGTTCTACGGCGGCCTGGTCCGCAGCAAGAACATGCTCTCGGTGCTGACACAGGTCTTCGCCATCGTCAGCGTCGTCATACTGCTCTGGGTGACGTACGGCTACTCGCTCGCCTTCACCAATGGCGGCGGCCTGAACGACTATGTCGGCGGCTTCTCCAAGGCCTTCCTGCGCGGTGTCGACGCGACCACCACCGTCGCCACCTTCTCGAACGGCGTCGTCATTCCCGAATACGTCTATCTCGCCTTCCAGATGACCTTTGCCGCGATCACGCCGGCCCTCATCGTCGGCGCCTTCGCCGAGCGCATGAAGTTCTCGGCGCTGTTGCTCTTCACCGTGCTCTGGGTCACCTTCATCTACTTCCCGATGGCCCATATGGTCTGGTACTGGGGCGGCCCCGACGTCGTCGCTGCTGCCGCCAAGGCCCTGGCTGACGCGCCCGCCGACGGCAAGGTTGCTGCGCAGGCCGCTCTGGACGCCGTCAACGCTGATGCCGGCATGCTCTTCAAATGGGGCGCGCTCGACTTCGCCGGCGGCACCGTGGTCCATATCAACGCGGGCATCGCCGGCCTCGTCGGCTGCATCCTGCTCGGCAAGCGCATCGGCTACGGCAAGGAGCTGATGGCTCCGCACTCGCTGACGATGACCCTCATCGGCGGCGCCCTGCTCTGGGTCGGCTGGTTCGGCTTCAACGCCGGCTCGAACCTGGAGGCCAACGGCACGGCCGCGCTGGCCATGGTCAACACCTTCGTCGCCACGGCGGCGGCGGCCGTCGCCTGGCTGTTCGTCGAATGGGCGGTCAAGGGCAAGCCCTCGATGCTCGGCATGGTCTCGGGCGCGGTGGCCGGCCTCGTCGCCGTCACCCCGGCCGCTGGCTTCGCCGGCCCGATGGGCTGCATCGTGCTCGGCCTCATCGCCGGCACCGTCTGCTTCATCTTCTGCTCCACGGTGAAGAACGCGCTGGGCTACGACGACTCGCTCGACGTCTTCGGCATCCACTGCATCGGCGGCATCATCGGCGCCCTGGCCACCGGCATCCTCGTCAATGTCGATCTCGGCGGCGCGGGCATCCCCGACTACACCTCGAAGCCCGGCGAACTGGCCGTCGGCGCCTACGAGTTCGGCACGGCCTTCATGGCGCAGGTCAAGGCAGTGCTGTTCACGCTCGTCTTCAGCGGCATTGGCTCGCTGATCCTCTACAAGATCGTTGACGTCATCGTCGGCCTGCGCGTCGCTCCCGATGCCGAGCGCGAGGGCCTCGACATCGCCGAACATGGCGAGCGCGCCTATCACGATTGATCCGGCGCAGCTTGCGTCACACGTGAAACAATCCCCGGCGGGCAACCGCCGGGGATTTTTAGTGCCCGGGTGTTTCAGGTGCCGTTGGCACCCGCCGGCTTGTCGATCAGGATCTCCAGGATCTGCACGCTCTCCGGCAGGGCGATCAAAAATTCCGGGTCCCGCTCCAGATGGTGGATCCTGCGCGGATCGGGTCCGGCGAAACGCGACATGGCCTCGACACTTTCCCAGTAGGAGATCGTGATGAACTCGGTCTCGGTCGGCCGGTCCTCGCGAAACATCTGCGCGCCCAACGCCTTCTCCAGAAGCGGCGTCACGCCGGCCGCGCGCAGGTAGTGCGCATAGTCGTCCGCACGCTCAGGCCGGACCCGGCCGCGCCAGATCCGCGCGATCGTTGCGACCTTCTCTCCCTTGCCATCCCGCATCTTCACCTCCCGCTTTCGACAACACCTCAACAATTCGGACGCCCGCCTCAGCGTTCCCCAACCTACCGTCCGATGCTGTCAGGGGCGCCAAGGTTAAGCGGGTCTTAACCTCGCCTTCCTAACGTGGGACCGGATGGCCGATGCGACGCGGCCCGCAGTCCTGGGATGACGGCCGACCTCGCATGCGCACGATTCGACGCTCCTCCTCGCTGATGGACCGCCTGCCCGATCCGGTGCGGGAGTTCCTGTCACGTCGCGCCAGCGAGATGACGGGGCTTGCGCTGCTGGCCATGATGGCGGCCGTCGCGCTGTCGCTTGCCACCTGGTCCGTCGACGATCCCAGCCTCAACAATGCGACCAGCGGCGCGGTCAGGAACTGGCTTGGCCGGCCCGGCGCCATGATCGCCGACCTGCTGATGCAGTTGATCGGGCTCGGCGTCATCGCCCTGCTCTTTCCGCCGGTGATCTGGTCGCTCAGGCTGGTGCGGTTCCATCTCTTCGACCGCGGCGCCCTCAAGCTCGGGCTCTGGGTCGTCGGCATCGCGGCGACGGCCGCCGTCGGCAGCGCGCTTCCGGCCACGCCGCGCTGGCCCTTGCCGACCGGCATGGGCGGCGTCATCGGCGACGGATTACTGTTCGGCACCCGCAACCTCGCCGGCATCGCTGGCAACGCGCTCGGCGGTCTCGTCGGCTTCCTCTATGCCGGCATCGCCATTCTAGCCGTGACGGCCGCCGCCGGATTCGGCTTCGTCAGCGACGAGGACCCGATCGCCGACAGCGACGACGCGGACGAATCCTGGTCGGAGAGCGAGGACCGCCGCGACGACGAACCCGGCATCGCCGTGATCCTGATCGGCTGGCTCGCTCATGGCGCGATGGCGCTGCGCGGGATGATCCTGCGTCGCCTGCCGCAACCGCCGGCGGCAGCCGCCCAGGGCGCCCATCCCGGTGGGCATGGCGGCGAAGCGATGTCCGCCGCCGGCCGCGTCCGCCGCGAACCGCAATTCCAGGAGGGCCCAGGCAACCAGGGACAAAGACGCGAGCCGGGCATGCGCCCGACGATTCCACCCTTCGATCCCGCCCCGCTGCCCTCTGCCCGGGCTCCGCGATCAGCCGAGCCCGATTTCGACGCACCTTTCGAACTGGACGACGACGACCCGCAGGATCTGCGCGACCTGAACGCGCCGCGCGTGACCGCCCCGCCGCCTGCGCCGAAGCCCGGAAAACGCATCCAGCGCGAGGCCCAGCCCTCGCTGCTCGACCGCGACCAGTTCGAGCTACCGCCCCTGACCTATCTCGGCGAGCCCAAGAAGCTGCCGGCCAGCGCGATCTCGACCGACGCGCTGGAGCAGAACGCCACGCTGCTCGAAGGCGTGCTCGAGGATTTCGGCGTGCGCGGCGAGATCACGCAGGTGCGCCCCGGCCCTGTGGTCACGCTCTACGAGCTTGAGCCGGCTCCGGGCACGAAGTCCTCCCGCGTCATCTCTCTTGCGGACGACATCGCGCGTTCGATGAGCGCGATCTCGGCCCGTGTCGCGGTCATCCCCGGCAAGAACGCGATCGGCATCGAGCTGCCCAACGCCAAGCGCGAGACGGTGTTCCTGCGCGAATTGCTCGCCAGCCAGGATTTCGAGAGCTCGAAGCACAAGCTCGCGCTGGGCCTGGGCAAGACCATTGGCGGCGAGCCGGTGATCGTCGATCTGGCGCGGATGCCGCACCTGCTCGTCGCCGGCACCACCGGCTCGGGCAAGTCGGTCGCGATCAACACCATGATCCTGTCGCTGCTCTACCGGTTGAAGCCCGAGCAGTGCCGGCTGATCATGGTCGATCCGAAGATGCTCGAGCTTTCCGTCTATGACGGCATCCCGCATCTGCTCACCCCCGTCGTCACCGACCCGAAGAAGGCGGTGGTCGCGCTGAAATGGGCGGTGCGCGAGATGGAGGAGCGCTACAAGAAGATGTCGAAGCTCTCGGTGCGCAACATCGACGGTTTCAACGCCCGCGTGGTCGAGGCCAAGGCCGCCGGCGAGGTCATCACCCGCACGGTCCAGACCGGCTTCGACAAGCATTCCGGCGAGGCGATCTATGAGGAGGAGGTCATGGACCTCGAGCCTCTGCCCTATATCGTCGTCATCGTCGACGAGATGGCCGACCTGATGATGGTCGCCGGCAAGGAGATCGAGGGCACGATCCAGCGCCTGGCCCAGATGGCGCGCGCCGCGGGCATCCATGTCGTGCTGGCGACGCAGCGTCCGTCGGTCGACGTCATCACCGGCACGATCAAGGCGAACTTCCCGACCCGGATCTCCTTCCAGGTCACGAGCAAGATCGACAGCCGCACGATCCTGGGCGAGATGGGCGCCGAGCAGCTTCTGGGCCAGGGCGACATGCTCTACATGGCCGGCGGCGGCCGGATCACCCGCGTGCACGGCCCCTTCGTCTCGGATGCCGAGGTCGAGAAGGTCGTGGCGCATCTGAAGACGCAAGGGCGTCCGCAATATCTCGAGGCGGTCACCTCCGAGGAGGAGGAGGCGGCCGAGGGCGAGGATGGCGCGGTCTTCGACAAGACCGGCATGGGCCAGACCGAAAGCGACGATCCTTACGAGCAGGCGGTGGCGGTGGTGCTGCGCGACAAGAAGGCCTCGACCTCCTACATCCAGCGCCGTCTCCAGATCGGCTACAACCGCGCCGCCTCGATCATGGAGCGGATGGAGAACGAGGGCATCGTCGGCCCCGCCAACCACGCCGGCAAGCGCGAGATCCTCGTCGAAACCGGCCGGGCACGCGAAGACGAGGATTGAGGGCAAAGCGCGGCAGGCCTTGCGGTTGCAAGGCCCCGTCCTCAAATTGCCATCAGGATGCTGCAACCTCTGTGGCATCCGACGCGTTGAGCATCCGCAAGCCATTTTGGCGGCGGACCGGGCGCGAACCGTGTTTCCGGTCCGATCGCGGATCGCAGCGGCACATGAATGGAGCGGGCCTGCTCATGACATCGACCCCGACCCTTTGGGTCAAGGCTGCCATGCTGACGCTGTTGGGTTGTACCGCCCTTCCGGTTTCGCTCGCGGCACAGCCGCTGCAGATTCAACCCCCGAAGCCAGCCGTCGCGAAGCCCGCGGCCATACGTCCCTTGCCGCTGCCGCCGATGCGGCCCGCAAATCTCGGCTTGCCGCGCATGGCCGAGGCCTCCGCCGTGCAACCGGCGACTGGAGGTAATGCTGCCGCCGTCACTGCGACGGACACGGCGCGGGCTGCCGCCACTCCGGTCCGCGCCAAGGCGACCGCTCCTGCGACCCGCGAGGAGGCGATCGAGCGGCTCAACACCTATCTCAACAGCTTCGCGTCGCTGCAGGGCAATTTCATCCAGCACGCTGCGGATGGCCGCCGCCTCGAAGGCCGGATCTACATCCAGCGCCCGGGCAAGATGCGGTTCGAATACGAGCCGCCGGCCACTATCGAGGTGATCGCGGACGGGACATCCGTTGCCGTGCGCGACAAGCGGCTTGCGACGCAGGACATTTATTCTCTCGGGCAGACGCCGCTGAAGTTCCTGGTGCGCGAGCGCATGGATCTGGCGCGCGAAGGCACGATCACGGGTGCTGCCATCGATGGCGACGTGCTGACGCTGCGTCTCGAGGACCGCTCCACGCTCGGTGGGACCTCGAAGATCGCACTCAAATTCGATCTGGTCGCCAATGTCCTCAAGCAGTGGGTGGTCGTCGACCCGCAGGGCTACGAGACTGCGGTCTCGCTCTACAACCTCGACACCCAGCGCCGGCCCGATTCCAAGAATTTCGTCATCGACTACCAGCGCAAACTCTGACACCCGCGCTGTCATTGCGAGCGTAGCGAAGCAATCCAGCGGCTCTCGCGGCAGTCGCTGGATTGCTTCGCTACGCTCGCAATGACGGTTCTCGCTTGCCTTTTACGCGCCAGCAAACCAGTTTCCGGCACCCTTCTCGCCGGAAAATCTCAGTGCAACTCACCGTCACAAGCTGGAACATCAACTCGGTCAGGCTTCGGATCGGCATGGTCACCGATTTCCTGGCAACCCACGCGCCCGACATCCTCTGCCTGCAGGAAACCAAGACGCCCGACGAGCAGTTTCCGGCCAAGGCCTTCGAGAAGGCCGGCTATGTCCACCAGGCCTTCATCGGTCAGAAGGGCTATAACGGCGTCGCCATCGTCTCGAAGCTGCCTTTCAGCGAGCAGGACGCCATGGCAATGTGTGGCCGCAACGATGCCCGCCACATGACCGTTGTTCTCGACAAGGGTGCGGGCGCGGCGGCAGGCGTCGCGATCCATAATTTCTACATTCCCGCCGGCGGCGACATTCCCGACCCTGCCAAGAACGACAAATTCGCCCACAAGCTCGCCTTCCTCGACGAGATCGGCGCCTGGGGTATCGCCAAGCGGCCGACCGACCGTCCCGCGATCCTGCTCGGCGACCTCAATATCGCCCCCTATGAGCACGATGTCTGGAGCCACAAGCAGCTCCTCGACGTCGTCAGCCACACGCCCATCGAGACCACGACGCTGGAGAAGCTGCGCTCGGAGCTCGGCTGGACCGATGCCGCCCGCACGCTGCGGCCCGAGCCCGAGAAGCTCTATAGCTGGTGGAGCTATCGCGCCGCCGATTGGGAGGCCTCGAATCGCGGCCGCCGGCTCGACCACATCTGGCTTTCCGATGCCCTCAAGCCGGCCCTGCGCGACGTCGCCTTCCTGCGCGAGGCGCGCGGCTGGGAGCGTCCCTCCGACCATGTGCCTGTGACGGTAACCCTGGAGCTTTGAGAGCTTCCACGTCATTGCGAGCGCAGCGAAGCAATCCAGCGTCTCGCTCGACGCCGACTGGATTGCTTCGCAGCGCTCGCAATGACGACGAATATCGTCAAGCGACCCTCAATCCCGGTCGATCGCCGTCAGCGCATCCTGGACGGCGCTCAACTGGCCGACGAAGCCGCGCAGCCTTTCGCTGATCGCCGCCGCCACGGCCTCCGCCGAAGCCGGCGATTCCGCCAGGACGCGGCGCATCACGCTGCGCGAGAGCCGCATCACCTGGGTGGGTTCGCGCGCGATCGCCGTCACCGGGCGAGCCACCGATGTGAACAGGGCCATCTCACCGATCAGCGCACCGGCACCGACGATCTCCTCGGCCGGCTGCCCGTCCTCCCGGCTGTTGAGCGCGATCGCTCCCGAGATGATCAGAACGGCGCCGTCCGAAGGCTCGCCAACGCGGAACAGCACGTCGCCGGCGCGCAGGATGCGGCTTTCCGCCGCGAAGGCGACCAGCCTCAGCGCATCGCGTTCCATCAGGCTCAGCAAGGGCTGCCGGGCCAGCAGGGCGATGTCGTCGTCAAGCGCCATCGGGCTTAAGGATTGAGCCGGTAGCCGCCGGCATCGGTCACGAGCAGCCGGGCATTGCCCGGATCGGGCTCGATCTTCTGCCGCAGCCGGTAGATATGGGTTTCGAGCGTGTGCGTGGTGACCTGGCTGTTATAACCCCAGACCTCCTGCAGCAGCACCTCGCGGGCGATCGGCTTGCGTCCGGCGCGATAGAGAAAGCGCAGGATCGCCGTCTCCTTCTCGGTCAGCTTGGTCTTGGAGCCCTTCTCGCTGACGAGCAGCTTCGAACCCGGGTGGAAGGTATACGGCCCGACCTGAAAGACCGCGTCCTCGCTCGCCTCATATTGCCGCAGATGGGCGCGGATGCGCGCCAGCAGCACGGCGAATTTGAACGGCTTGACGACGTAGTCATTGGCGCCGGCCTCCAGCCCGAGCACGGTATCTGCATCGGAGCCTTGGCCCGTCAGCATGATCACGGGGCTCTTGAAGCCGTTCTTGCGCATCAGCTTCACCGCCTCGCGCCCGTCCATGTCGGGCAAGCCGACATCCATGATCGCGAGATCGATCCGCTCCGCCTGCACCGCCTTGACGGCTGCAGTCGCGGTTCCAGCGGTCGAAAGCTTGAACTCCTCATAGAGCGCGAGCTGTTCGGCAAGCGCGTCGCGCAAGGTCTGGTCGTCATCGACCAGAAGGATATGATGGACGGCGGGCATGAAGCTTCGTTCGCACGAGAAATGACACGACACCATGAGCCCGCTGAATCGCGACCGCAAGTCACGCCCAATGGAATTCCCGTGAGAAACCGTGATCCGCGGACGCTTTGCCCGCCCCCTGGACGCCCCCCCAACCTGACGACGCTACGTGTTTTCGCCTCGGTCCGCGATCGCCGCAAAGGCTTCCTGATCGCGGGCGGCGCAGCCTTTCCCTGTGCCCTCGGCCGCTCGGGAATCGGCACGTTGAAGCGCGAGGGCGACGGCCGCACGCCGCGCGCGGCTCTCCCGCTACGCGGCGTGCTGTTCCGGGCCGACCGGATCGTCCGGCCGCGCACCCTGCTGCCGCTGCGCGCCATCGCGCCGCGCGACGCCTGGTGCGACGATGCCGAAGACCGCCGCTACAACCGCCTGATCGACCGGCCGCCCGGCAAGGCCGAGGAGCGCCTGACCCGCGACGACCACCTCTACGACGTCATCGTCGAACTCGGCTGGAACGACGCCCCGGTGATTCGCGGTCGTGGCAGCGCGATCTTCTGGCATCTCGCCCGCCGGGGCTTCACCCCGACCGCCGGCTGCGTCGCGGTCGAAGGCCACATCTTCGCGAAGGTTCTGCCAAGGTTGGCGCGCCGGTGCGTGATGCGGATCAACTGAACTGCATCCGTCATTGCGAGCGCAGCGAAGCAATCCAGTAGGGCTCGCTCTGCCGCTCTGGATTGCTTCGCTGCGCTCGCAATGACGATGAAGCGGGGGCCGACTACCCCCGCGCACCGAAAATCGCGCTGCCGACGCGCACATGCGTCGCGCCAAGCTGGATCGCCGCCTCGTAATCGGCGCTCATGCCCATCGACAGGCCACGCAGCCCGTGGCGTACCGCGATCTTCGCCAGCAGTGCGAAATGCGGCGACGGCGGATCCTCGGCGGGGGGAATGCACATCAGCCCCTCGATCACCAGGCCGTGACGCACGCGGCAGAGATCGAGGAAGGCGTCGATCTCGCTCGGGCTGACGCCGCCCTTCTGCGGTTCGTCACCCGTGTTGACCTGCACGAACAGCGTCGGTGCCCGGCCGCTGCGGCCGATCTCGCGGGCCAGCTCCCTGGCAAGGCTCTCACGGTCGAGCGAGTGGATCGCGTCGAACAGCTCGACCGCCTCTTTCGCCTTGTTGGACTGGAGCGGCCCGATCATATGCACCTGCGCATCGGGAAAGCGCGCCTTCAGCGCAGGCCATTTGGCCTTGGCTTCCTGGACGTAGTTTTCGCCGAAGACGCGCTGCCCCGCCTCGAGCGCCGGCAGGATCGCTTCCGCGGGCATCGTCTTGGAGACGGCGATCAGCGTCACCGACTCGGGCTCGCGCTCGAAATCGCGCGCCATGCGCGCAATCGCGGCTCGCGTCGCGGCCAATCGCGTAACCGTATCGCTCATCTGATGCCCTCTCATGCTCGGCGCGGCGTTGACCGCGTCGCCTCAATGGTGTCCTAGTCCGGCCACATCCGATCATGCAAGAATAGCCCGTTATCATGGCCGTCGAACGCTACAATCCCAAGGAATCCGAGCCGAAATGGCGTGCCGTCTGGGAGGAGCGCAAGCTCTTCGAGACGAGGAACGACGACCCGCGGCCGAGCTACTACGTCCTCGAGATGTTCCCCTACCCATCGGGGCGCATCCATATGGGCCATGTCCGCAATTATGCGATGGGGGACGTCGTCGCGCGCTACAAGCGCGCCAAGGGTTTCGCGGTGCTGCATCCGATGGGGTGGGATGCCTTCGGCCTCCCCGCCGAGAATGCAGCCAAGGCCAAGAACGTCAATCCGCGTGAATGGACCTACGCCAATATCGCGGCGATGCGGACGCAGTTGCAGTCCATGGGGCTGTCGCTCGACTGGAGCCGCGAACTCGCGACCTGCGACCCCTCCTATTATCGCCACCAGCAGAAGATGTTCCTGGACTTCCTCAAGGCCGGGCTGGTCGACCGCAAGACCGCCAAGGTCAACTGGGACCCGGTCGACGAGACCGTGCTCGCCAATGAGCAGGTCATCGACGGCAAGGGCTGGCGCTCCGGCGCGCCGGTCGAGATCCGCGAGCTGACGCAGTGGTTCTTCAAGATCACGGCCTATGGCCAGGAACTGCATGACGCGCTGGAGGGGCTGACCCGCTGGCCCGACAAGGTCCGCCTGATGCAGAAGAACTGGATCGGTCGCTCGGAAGGGCTACTGATTCGTTTCGCTCTCGAATCGAATGCATTCGGCCAGAATTTCGGCTTTGACGAGATCGAGGTCTACACGACGCGGCCCGACACACTGTTCGGCGCGAAGTTCCTGGGCATCGCGCCCGACCATCCGCTCGCCAAGGCGGCCGCCGCGAAGAACCCGGCCCTGCAGGCCTTCATCGAAGAGTGCAAGCGCACCGGGACGGCCCAGGAGAACATCGACAAGGCCGAGAAGCTCGGCTTCGATACCGGCTTGCGTGTCGCGCATCCCTTTGATCCGTCGTGGACTTTGCCTGTTTACGTCGCCAATTTTATCCTGATGGAATACGGCACCGGCGCGATCTTCGGCTGCCCCGCGCATGACCAGCGCGACCTCGACTTCGTCAACAAATACGGCCTCGGCAATATCCCGGTCGTCGCCCCCGAAGGCGTCGACCCCGCGAGCTTCGTCATCACCGACACGGCTTATGTCGATGACGGCCGCATAATCAACTCGCGCTTCCTCGACGGCATGACCATTCCGGAAGCGAAAGAAGAAGTCGCCCGCCGACTGGAGGCGGAATCGCACGGCAACCGACCGGTCGGCGCCCGCAAGGTCAATTTCCGGCTGCGCGACTGGGGCGTTTCGCGTCAGCGATACTGGGGTTGCCCGATCCCGGTGATCCATTGCGCCGATTGCGGCACCTTGCCGGTTCTCGACGCCGATCTGCCGGTGAAGCTGCCCGACGACGTCTCCTTCGACAGGCCGGGCAACCCGCTCGACCATCATCCGAGCTGGAAGCACGTCTCCTGTCCGCAATGCGGCAAGGACGCCCGGCGCGAGACCGACACGATGGACACCTTCGTCGATTCATCCTGGTATTTCGCCCGCTTCACCGATCCGTGGCGGACGGAAAGCCCGACCGACCGCCAGGTCGTGGATCGCTTCCTGCCGGTCGACCAGTATATCGGCGGTGTCGAACATGCGATCCTGCACCTGCTCTATTCGCGCTTCTTCACCCGCGCGATGAAGGCGACCGGCCATGCCGGGCTGGAAGAGCCTTTCGACGGCATGTTCACGCAGGGCATGGTCGTCCACGAGACCTATCGTGACACTGACGGCACCTGGGTCGAGCCCGGGGATGTCCGCATCGAGGGCGCCGGCGCGGAGCGCAAGGGCTTCCGCGTCGATACCGGCGCACCGATCGAGATCGGCGCGATCGAGAAGATGTCGAAATCCAAGAAGAATGTCGTCGACCCCGACGACATCATCGCCTCCTACGGCGCCGACACCGCCCGCTGGTTCATGCTGTCGGATTCCCCGCCGGATCGCGACGTGATCTGGACGGACGAGGGCGTACAGGGCGCCGCGCGCTTCGTGCAGCGTCTCTGGCGGCTCATCAGTGAGATCGCTGAGCGGACCGGCAACGAGGCCCCGCGGCCGGCAAGCTTTGGCGATGCCGCTGAGAGCCTCCGCAAGGCCAGCCATCGGGCTTTGGATGCCGTCGGCAACGATATCGAGCGCCTCGGCTTCAACCGCTGCATCGCCCATGTCTATACGCTGACCAATGCCATCGGAAAGACGCTCGACGCTGCTGCCGAAGACGCGGCATTGGCTCCGGACGTCGCCTTCGCGCTGCATGAGGCCGGTGTGATCGTGACCCAGCTTGTCGCGCCAATGATGCCGCATCTCGCCGAGGAATGCTGGCAGGCGCTCGGCCAGCAGGGCCTTGTCGGCGAGGCCGCCTGGCCGCAAGCCGAGGCCGCCCTGCTCAAGGACGACAGCATCGTCCTGCCGGTTCAAGTCAACGGCAAGAAGCGCGCGGAGGTGACCGTGCCGGCCGATGCGGATACGATGGCGGTCGAGGCCCTGGTGAGGGCATCCGAGATCGTCACCAAGGCGCTTGACGGCCGCGGGATCCGGAAGATCATCGTCGTGCCCGGGAGAATCGTGAATGTCGTCGTCTGAAACCGCAAAATGCGACGCCTCGAAGCCGAACCGCCGCGCCATGCTGGCGGTCGTGCTGGGCGCGGCTGCGCTTGCCGGTGGCTGCCTTCAGCCGCTCTATGCCGAGAACACCCGCAGCGTCGTCGGCGGCAGCATCAAGGATACGCTGAAAGAGGTCGAAATTCCCGAGATCAAGGGGCTGATCGGCCATCATCTGCGTAATGAGCTGGTGTTCGAACTCGATGGCGGCGGCGAGCCGGACCGCACCAAGCGGCTGAAATTCGATACCAGGATCGCCGAATCGCTCGAAGTCGTGACGGTCGATTATGCGAATGGCCGGGCCGATTCAGCCATTCTCGTCGCGACGGCGACCTGGACGGTGACAGAAATCGGCTCCGGTAAGGTCGTCTCCAAGGGCACCAATATCGTCCGGGCTCCCTATGAACGTTCGTCCCAGCGCTTCGCCACCGTGCGCGCGGCCCGCGACGCCCAGATCCGCGCCGCCAAGAATCTCGCCACCTTGATTCGCGGTCAGATGGCCGCCGACCTCGTCGCCGGCTGACCGAGCGGGAACGCCCCATGGTCGCCATCAAGGCGCATGAAGCCGACCGCGCACTGGCGAGGCTCGATCCTGCCTGCCGGCTCGTCCTGATCTACGGGCCGGATGCCGGGCTCGTCTCCGAACGGGCCTCGGCGCTGGCTCGCGCCAACGTTGATGACGCCGGCGACGCCTTCCAGCTCGTCCGCATGAGCGGCGACGACATCGCCTCCGACCCCCTCAAACTCGTCGATGAAGCCAATACGATCGGGTTGTTCGGCGGCCGACGGGCGATTCGCGTCTCACCGACATCGAAGCCATTGCTGGCGGCCGTCGAGCCTTTGCTGGCAACGCCCTCGAAGGACGCCATCGTTATCGTCGAGGCCGGCGATCTCCAGCGCAGCAACCCGCTACGAACGGCCTGCGAGCGCGCTCGTACTGCCTTGGCCGTGCCTTGCTATGGCGACGCCGCCCGCGATCTCGGCGGCATCATCGACGAAATGGTTCGGAATGCCGGTAAGAGCATCGACCGGACGACACGCGACCATCTCGCCGGACTGCTTGGAGGCGATCGACAGACCTCGCGGCGCGAGATCGAGAAACTACTGCTTTATGTCGGTACCGAAACGACGATCCGCATTGATCATATCGACGCCGTGGTCGGCGACACCGCTCAGCGCGAGCAGGCCATGCTGATCGATGCGGTGTTTTCGGGAAAGCTGCCAGCTCTCGACCTCGCCCAGGCCAAGCTTGCGGGTGAGGGGCTCGACCCCGGCGTGATGCTTGGAGCCGTCCTTCGGCACACCCTGGCGCTTCTTAAAGCTCGGCAAGGAATGGATGCTGGCCGCAGCGCCCGCGACATGGTGGCGGCGATGCGCCTGCCCTACCCGCGCATTGCAGCCACGGAAGCTGCGCTTGCAGGCTGGACAACAGCAAAGTTTATGGAAGCTGTCAATTTGCTCGGCAATGCCACGCTGGCCGCCCGGCGCGACGGCGAGCTCGGCAAGGCTGGTGCGACGCGCGTTCTCTGGACCCTTGCAAGAATGGGCCGCGCAGGAACGCGCGGTGAATAGCTGGATCAGTCCTTCAGGCGCCGGCAGAGCGCGTCGAGCTGCTCGAGCGTCTTGTAGCTGATCTTCATTTCACCGCCACCATTGGCGCGGTGGGAGATCGAAACGGACAAGCCGAGCGCCTCCTCCAGCGCCTTTTCGACCGCCCGCGTATCGGGGTCCTTGTCGAGCTTCGGCTTGCCCGTGTTACCCTTGCTCTCGCCACGCGACTCGCCCTGCACGATCCGCTCGATGTCGCGAACGCTGAGCCCTTCATCGACGATCTTGCGGGCCATCAGCTCCGGTTCCGAAACAGATAGCAGAGCGCGGGCATGACCAGCCGATACGGCACCGTCGCTCACCATTTGGCGAACGGACTCCGGCAGCTTCGACAGCCGCAGCGTATTGGCGACATGGCTGCGGCTCTTGCCGATCACCCGCGCGAGGTCATTCTGGGTGTAGTTGAACTCGGCAATCAGCCGCTCATAGCCGGCGGCCTCTTCGATCGCGTTGAGGTCGGTGCGCTGGACGTTCTCGACGATCGCGATCTCGAGCGCCTCGCGATCATCGGCCTCGACCAGAATCACCGGCACGTCATGCAGGCCGGCGCGCTGCGCCGCCCGCCAGCGTCGTTCGCCAGCGATGATCTCGTAGGCATCAAGCATGCCGACGATCGGGCGGACGATGATCGGCTGAAGGATGCCGCGCTCGCGCACCGACGCCGTCAGCTCCTCTAGATCCACCTCGACAAAGCTGCGGCGCGGATTGCGCGCACTTGGCCGGAGGAACTCCACCGGGACGCGACGCTGGCCGCGAGCCCGTTCGAGCGCACCAATCTCCTCGCCGACGTCGCCGATCAGCGCTGCCAGACCCCGGCCCAGGCGTGAACGTCCCTGTTCTTCGGCCATCGCCATCCTCATCAACCTCTACGCAAAATGGTGATCAGGCCGCGGCGCGCAATGAGCGCTCACGCCGGATCACCTCGGACGCCAGTTTCAGATAGGCCTGCGAACCCGAGCAGCGCAGATCGTAGAGCAGCGCCGGCTTGCCATAGGAGGGCGCCTCGGAGATGCGGACATTACGCGGGATCACCGTGTCATAAACCTTGTCGCCAAGGAATTCGCGCACATCGGCCATGACTTGGCCCGACAGATTGTTGCGCGGGTCGTACATGGTCAGTACGACACCCTGGATGATCAGGCGCGGATTGAGCCCGGCGCGCACCTGCTCGACCGTCTTGAGCAACTGACTCAGGCCCTCAAGTGCGAAGAACTCGCATTGCAACGGCACTAGCACCGCGTCCGCCGCCGTCATCGCATTGATCGTGATCAGGCTGAGGGAAGGCGGGCAATCGATCAGCACATAGGTCAGCTCGGAGCAGCGCTGATCATAGACCAGCTCGTCGATCGCATTCTTCAGCCGATGCGCCCGGTCCTTGGACGCCGCGATCTCCAGCTCGACGCCGAGAAGGTCGAGCGTCGACGGCGCCAGGAACAGGCCGGGAACGGCCGTTTCCTGCAGCGCCTGACCCAAGCCGACATCGCCACAGAGCACATCATAGGTCGAGGATTTGCGGCTCTTGCGATCGATACCGAGCCCGGTCGAGGCATTGCCTTGCGGATCGAGATCGACAATCAGCACCTTCTCGCCAATTGCCGCGAGTGCCGTGCCGAGATTGATCGCGGTCGTCGTCTTGCCGACGCCGCCCTTCTGATTCGCGAGTGCCAGCACGCGCGGGCGGCGCGGCGTGGGAAGAGGCGTAAGATCGGTCATTGATCGGCCCGTTTCTCGGCCGCGCGAACCATCAGGATCCGGGCGGCGCCATCCGTGACGGAGGAAACCGTTGATGCCTGAATCTTCCAATATCTGGATGAGTCCGTCAATTCAGTATCTAGATGTTGTCCCTTGGGAAAGAGTCCGAGCGTCCCGGTTCTCAACAGCTCTTTACACCAGTCGAGAAGTTGCGGCAGCGGAGCAAGCGCGCGCGCCGTGACGACGTCGACGTGGCCGACGAAATCATCGACGATGTCGTCGATCCGGGCCGCGTGAACCGTCACGGGAGCGCCGGTCAGACGGGCCGCGTGGCGCAGGAAAGCACATTTGCGGCTGTTGCTTTCGACCAAATGAATGTGTCCGCCGGGCTTCTCCGCCAGACAGATCCCGATCACCAGCCCCGGAAAGCCACCACCGGAGCCGAGATCAAGCCATCGCAACGCATCGGGCGCCAGCCCATGAATCTGAAGGGAATCCGCGATATGGCGCGTCCAAACATCAGCGAGGGTGGCCGACGACACGAGGTTCTTCGCGGTCTGCCAGCGCGCCAATTCCGACACCAGCAGCGTCAGGCGCTCCTCTGTTTCACGTGAAACAGGCGTCAAGCGCAAAGCGCGCTCGCGATCGGAATTATCAACAGCCATGGTTCAGATCGCAGGTTGAGGGGCCCGAGCCTGTCGGCTGCGCCGCGCATGCGCCGCCAGTAGTGTCAACGCCGCTGGCGTCATACCCTCGATCCGCCCCGCCTGAGCAAGGTCTTCCGGCTTCTCGCTGATGAGCTTGGCCTTGAGTTCATTCGACAATCCGGAAATGGAGTCGAGATCAAGATCATCCGGAACCTTGAGCGCCTGATCGCGCTGATAGGCCGCGATCTCCGCCGACTGCCTGTCCAGGTAGACCGCGTAGACGGCATCCGCGGTGACACGCGCTGCGGTCGCAGGGGAGTAGGCGGCCAGATCGGGCCAAATGGCAGCCAAACGCTCGAAGCCGACATCAGGATAGGACAGAATTTGGTAGGCGCTCCGCCGCACACCATCGCGGTTGAGCTGGAGCCCGACCTGTTCGGCCTGCTGCGGCGTCACCCAAAGCTCCTGGAGCCGCGCACGCAGGCTCTCGATCGCAGCGCTGCGCTCGGCAAAAGCCGCCTCGCGCCTCGATCCGACAACGCCCACCCTCGACCCCAGCGCGGTCAAACGCTCATCGGCATTGTCCACCCGCAGCGAGAGGCGGAATTCCGCTCGCGAGGTGAACATTCGATACGGCTCCGTAACGCCGCGGGACACGAGATCATCGACGAGCACGCCGATATAGGACGAGGTCCGCTCCAGAACAATTGGCTCGGCTCCACCGGCACGCCGCGCAGCGTTGAGACCGGCAAACAGCCCCTGGGCTCCGGCCTCCTCATAGCCGGTGGTACCGTTGATCTGCCCGGCCAGGAAAAGGCCGGCAACAGCACGGGTCTCCAACGTGTTGCGCAGCGAACGCGGATCGACGAAATCATACTCGATTGCATAACCCGGTCGCAGCATCGTCGCGCGTTCCAAGCCTGGAATGGTCGCGAGAATACCGAGCTGCACATCCTCCGGCAGCGAGGTCGAGATTCCGTTCGGATAGACGGTTGGATCGTCGAGCCCTTCCGGCTCGAGGAAGATCTGGTGGCCGTCGCGATCGCCGAAGCGACCGACCTTGTCCTCGATCGACGGGCAGTAGCGCGGTCCGCGCCCTTCGATCTGACCGGAAAACATCGGGGCGCGATGCAGGTTGGCGCGGATCAGGTCATGGGTCGCCAGTGTGGTCCGCGTGATGCCGCAGGAGATCTGCGGCGTGGTGATAGTCGTCGTCAACGCCGAGAAGGGCTCGGGCGGATCGTCGCCGGCCTGCATCTCCAGTGCAGCCCAGTCGATGGTACGACCATCGAGCCGCGGCGGTGTGCCGGTCTTGAGCCGCCCCAATGGAAAGCCATGGCGTTCGAGCGTCGCCGACAGACCCAGCGACGGCGCCTCATCGACGCGACCGGCCGGAATCTTGACTTCGCCGATATGGATCAGCCCGCGCAGGAACGTGCCCGTGGTCAGCACGACCGTTCCGGTGGCGAATCGACGTCCATCGGCCATGAGCACGGCGGCAACGCCGCCATCTTCGATCTCCAGGTCGAAGACTTCACCCGCGATGATGTCGAGTCCGGCCTGCTCGGCGAGCAGATCCTGCACGGCCTGGCGGTAGAGCTTGCGGTCCGCCTGCGCTCGCGGCCCCCGCACCGCGGGGCCCTTGCGGCGGTTCAGCATCCGGAACTGGATGCCGGCTCGGTCCGCCGCCCGCGCCATGACGCCGTCAAGCGCATCGATCTCGCGCACGAGATGGCCCTTGCCCAGCCCACCTATAGCCGGATTGCATGACATCACGCCGATCGTGTCTATCCGATGCGTGATCAAGGCGGTTCGCGCGCCATATCGAGCAGCAGACGCAGCGGCTTCGACGCCGGCATGGCCGCCGCCGACGACGATCACGTCGTAACGGATTTCGACAGGTTCACGGGACATGGCTGATCGCTATCGAAGCCGCTTTCATGGGTCAATGATTATCGGATTCATGGCCGCTCTCGATCGCGCCTCGGCCGCGCGACAGCATTCACTTGCCGATGCAGAACCCCGCGAAGAGCTGGTCCAGCACATCCTCGACATCGATGCGCCCCATCAGCCGCTCCAGCCCGATGACCGCCAAACGGATATCCTCCGCCAGGAGTTCGGCTTGGCCATGCGTTGCCGCGACGGCCCGCTCCAGCGCCCCGATCGCCTCGCTCACGGCCGAGCGATGCCGCTCGCGTGTCAGCAGGGCTGGCTCAGGCTGGGACAGGACAGCAAGCCGGCCGACGATCGCCGACAGCAACGCATCGAGACCTTGCCCAGTCTTGATAGAAATCGGCAGTTCGCCGGGCATTCCCGCCCCGGCGAGGTCGGCCTTGGTCGCGATAGCCAGTGAATCGGGGTCGTGATGGATTCGATCCGGTTCCGAATCGATTGCTCTGAGGCTCAGGACCAGATCCGCGCGTTCGACGAAGGCCCGCGCCCTGCGCACGCCTTCCGACTCGATCGGGTCGATACTGTCGCGCAATCCGGCCGTATCGACGAGCACGACCGGCAGACCGGACAGGTCCAGCCTGACCTCGATCGCATCCCGCGTCGTCCCGGCCACCGGGGAGACGATCGCGACGTCCCGCCGGGCCAGCGCATTCAACAGGCTCGACTTGCCGGCATTGGGCGGCCCGGCGAGCACGACGACAAAGCCCTCGCGCACGCGTTCGCCCCTGTCGAAACTGCCGAGAGCCACACGCAGATCCGAAAGGACCTGCGCTGCGGTGCCCAGCGCCTGATCGACAAGAGGCCCGGACACGTCACCCTCATCGGAGAAATCGATCTCGGCCGCCAGAAGCGCCATGGCTTCGGTCAGACGCAGGCGCCAGTCCGCGACCGACTCGCCCAGCGCGCCCTCCATCTGCCGCAGTGCCTGCCGGCGCTGCCATTCCGTTTCCGAATCGATCAGGTCCGCCAGCCCCTCGACCGCCGCCAGATCGAGCTTGCCTGCCTCGAAGGCGCGGCGCGTGAACTCGCCGGCCTCCGCCAGGCGCACCCCGGGCAGAGCACAGAGGACCGTCAGCAGTCGCGCCAGCACGGCGCGAGCGCCGTGGATCTGGAACTCGGCGACATCCTCACCGGTAAAGCTGGCGGGCGCGGGAAAATACAGCACGAGGGCGGTGTCGATGGCCTCGCCAAGGCTATCGCGCAGTCGACGAAGCAGCGCTTGACGCGGCTCCGGGACAATCCCGGCAATCGTTTCGAGGACGAATCGGACGCGCGGACCCGAGACCCTGACGACGGCGACGCCGGCGCGGCCGGCGGCCGATGACAGTGCCACGATTGTGGGATGGGGGTCAGGCGCGGTCATACCTGAACTCGCAGTTGGACACCCTGCCGAAGGGCAGATCGCGTATGGCGCAACTGCAGGCGCGTTCGACCGGAACGACCGCGCCTCCCGAGCAGCACTACCGAGTATGACTCGGTGCGACAGGGCATGCCGGCGTCAGAGATGGCAAAGCCCTCATTCCGGAGGGAGATACTGTCGTCATCACGGACCCGAATCGACGCGCCGTGTTCCGGCTTCACTGGAACGGGCCGACCTGCGGGGCAGCGCGCTCCTGATGCGACCGACCCGTCAGGTGTTCATCGAGTCGAAGAAGTCGGCGTTCTGTTTGGTCTGGCGGAGCTTGTCCATCAGGAACTCGATCGCGTCCTGCGGGCCCATCGGGTTGAGGATGCGGCGCAGCACATAGGTCTTGGCCAGCACATCCTTCGGCGTGATGAGCTCTTCCTTGCGGGTACCCGACTTGAGGATGTCGATCGCCGGGAAGATGCGCTTGTCCGAAACCTTGCGGTCGAGAATGATCTCGGAGTTGCCGGTGCCCTTGAACTCCTCGAAGATCACCTCGTCCATGCGGCTGCCGGTATCGATCAGCGCCGTCGCGACGATCGTCAGCGAGCCGCCTTCCTCGATGTTGCGGGCCGCGCCGAAGAAGCGCTTCGGCCGCTGCAGCGCGTTGGCGTCGACGCCGCCGGTCAGCACCTTGCCGGAGGACGGCACGACGGTGTTGTAGGCGCGGCCAAGACGGGTGATCGAGTCGAGCAGGATGACGACGTCGCGGCCATGCTCGACCAGGCGCTTGGCCTTCTCGATCACCATCTCGGCGACCTGGACGTGGCGCGTCGCAGGCTCGTCGAAGGTCGAGGACACGACCTCGCCCTTCACCGAGCGCTGCATGTCCGTGACCTCTTCGGGCCGCTCGTCGATGAGCAGCACGATCAGGTAGCATTCCGGATGGTTGGTGGTGATCGACTGCGCGATGTTCTGCAGCAGCACGGTCTTGCCGGTGCGCGGCGGTGCCACGATCAAGGCACGCTGGCCCTTGCCGATCGGCGCGACGATATCGATGACGCGGGCTGAGAAATCCTTCTTGACGGGCTCGGCGACTTCCATGCGCAGGCGCTCATCCGGATAGAGCGGCGTCAGGTTGTCGAAATTGATCTTGTGCTTGATCCGCTCGGGATCCTCGAAATTGATCGTATTGACCTTGAGCAGCGCAAAATAGCGCTCGCCATCCTTGGGTCCGCGGATCGGGCCCTCGACCGTGTCGCCGGTCCGCAGGCCGAACTTCCGGATCTGCGTCGGTGAGACATAGATGTCGTCGGGGCCGGGCAGGTAGTTCGAATCCGGCGAGCGCAGGAAGCCGAAGCCATCGGGCAGGACCTCGACCACGCCTTCACCGAGAATCTCGGTTTCCTTCGCCGCGAGCTGCTTCAGGATCGCGAACATCAGCTCCTGCTTGCGCATCGTGCTGGCGTTCTCGACTTCGAGCCCCTCGGAAAATGCGAGCAGCTCGGTCGGCGATTTGACCTTGAGGTCTTGGAGTTTGATTTCCCGCATGGGGCACCCGGATCGTAAATGTCGCGGCACGAACGGCCGAGACCAGGACGGTAATGGAATGATCGACAGGCCCGGACGGACGGCGCGGAGGTTGCGCGCCACGAGCGGCTGCTAGGGCAGTCGGCTCACGAACCATCGACAACAGGGAGAACGCTGGAGAAGCGCAAATCCCTGATAACCGGAATCATCGTCCTGCTCAAGCGGGAAACGAGAAATCGTCAGAACGGCTTCACGACGACCAGAATGACGATGCCGACCATCAGGACGGCCGGCACTTCGTTGACGATCCGGTAGAACCGCGCCGACTTCGTATTGCGGTCATTCGCGAAGTCGCGAACCCGGCCGACGAGGTAGCCATGGATGCCCGAAAGGAGGAAGACCAGCAGGATCTTGCCGTGCAGCCAGCCGCCTTTGAAGCCGAAGGCAGCCCAGGCCAGGTAGAGGCCGAGCACCCAGGTCACGATCATCGCGGGGTTGATGATCCCCTTCAGCAGCCGGCGCTCCATGATCTTGAAGGTCTCGGACTGGATCGAGCCCACCGCTGATTCGGCGTGGTAGACCATCAGCCGCGGCAGATAGAGCATGCCCGCCATCCACGAAATCACAGCCAGGACGTGGAAGGCCTTGATCCATTCATACATCGCAAAACCGCTCCATCATTCGCATTACGCCTTACGACCTCACAGCCGCGAGCAGGCGCTCGACATGCGCGATCGGCGTGTCCGGCAGAATACCGTGACCGAGATTGAAGACGAAGGGACCGTCGCCGAATGCCGCGCGCACGGCAGCGACCTCGCGTTCGAGCTCGGGTCCGCCGGCACGCAGCACGAGCGGATCGAGATTGCCCTGGACCGGCACCAGCGACTGGATTTCGTCACGCGCGAAGCTGCGGTCCATATCGGATTCCAGCCCGACCGCATCGACACCGGTGGCCCGGACATAGCCCGGCACCAGCCGACCGGCACCGCGCGGAAAGCCGATGATCCGTGCGCCGGCATGCCGCGCCCGCACGCCTTCGACAATGCGCCTTGTCGGGAGGACGCACCAGCGCTCGAAATCCTCAGCCCCCAATGAACCGGCCCAGCTATCGAAAATCTGGACCGCATCGACGCCAGCATCGATCTGAGCGCAGAGATATTCGATCGAGGTCTCGACGATCCGGTCGATGATCTGCTGGAACAGCGCTGGGTCGCGCCTGAACAGAGCCTTGGCCGGCCCCTGATCGGGCGTGCCCCGCCCAGCCACCATATAGGTCGCAACCGTCCAGGGCGCCCCGCAAAACCCGATGAACGCGGTCTCCTTCGGCAGCGACGCCCTGACGCGACGAACCGTCTCGATGACCGGCGCCAGCGCATTCGGCTCGGCCTGCGCCTGGATTTCGCCAAGCCTTTTCTCATCAGTCACGGGCTCGAGCCGGGGGCCTTCGCCCTCGACGAACCAGAGCTTCTGGCCGAGCGCCTGTGGCACGACCAGGATGTCGGAGAAGAGGATCGCGGCATCGAAGCCGAACCGACGGATCGGCTGCAGCGTCACCTCGGCAGCCCATTCCGGATTGTAGCAAAGCGACAGGAAGCTGCCGGCCTTGGCGCGAAGCTCACGATACTCGGGCAGATAGCGCCCGGCCTGTCGCATCATCCAGATCGGCGGCGTCGCGAGCGTTTCGCCCGAGAGGGCGCGCAGAAAGGCCGGCTCGTCCTGTGTCGCGGTGCTCATCGGCCATCCATCCCGATCTCTCTTAAATAAGATTCTTATAGAGAGATTCTTCTTCTTTGACTCTTGGAGGGGGCAAATAGCCCGGCGCAGCTTTGTCCACAACGGGTCCACAGGACGCAGGGCATCGACGCGAGCCTTGCGACAACGCGAAGGGAGCCGTTAACGCTTTATTAACCCGTCCGAATCCGGCTGGTCGGGTCGCCCGCGAAAATGATTCACGTGAAACACTCCCGATCCTCCCCACAGGGTTCGGCCTGTTGACGGAATCTTAAGGTTATACAGCGGCGCGGTGCCGGCTCCCTGAACTGTCTCTTTGTCCACAGTCCTCCCCAGGGCTCGCGGGCCGGCTGCCCTCCCGTCGCCGGTGCTGGAATCGACAACCGGCATTTCCGCCGAGCGCCGAATTTGCTTTGACGGCCCGGCGGGCTAGAGGTGGCTGACGCCGCACCGACCCGGGAGCCACCGTGGCCCGCAACTACTTCCATCTCCACCTCGTCTCGGACGCGACCGGCGAAACCCTGATCGCGGTCAGCCGCGCCGCGGCCGCGCAGTATGAGACCGTCTCGGCGATCGAGCATGTCTATCCGCTCGTGCGCTCGGAGGCGCAGCTCGCCCGCGTGCTTGCCGAGATCGAGGCTTCGCCTGGCGTCGTGCTCTACACCCTGGTCGAGCCGGAATGGTCGCAGCGCCTGGAGAATTTCTGTCGCGAGCTTGGCTGCCCCTGTCTCTCGGTGCTCAACCCCGTCCTGTCGCTGTTCCAGTCCTATCTCGGCCAGGCCTCCGCGCCGCGGCCCGGTGCGCAGCACGTTCTCAACGCCGAATATTTCCGCCGCATCGACGCGATGAACTACACGCTGCTGCATGATGACGGTCAGCTCGGCGGCGATCTCGAAAGCGCCGACATTATCCTCGTCGGCATCAGCCGGACCTCGAAGACGCCGACCTCGATCTATCTGGCCAATCGCGGCATCAAGACAGCCAACATTCCGCTGGTCCCGAATGTGCCGCTGCCGGCGGAACTCGAGAATATCCGCAAGCCGCTGATCGTCGGCCTCGTCGCGAGCGCCGACCGCATCGTCCAGATCCGGCAGAACCGGCTGCTCTCCCTCAGGGCCGACGACGAGACCCCTTACGTCGATCCAGCTTCCGTCGCTGACGAGGTTGCGCAGTCGCGAAGGCTTTGCGCCCGCAAGGGCTGGCCCGTGATCGATGTCACCAGGCGCTCGATCGAGGAGACCGCAGCCTCGATCCTCGATCTGCTGCGCGACCACCGCATGAAGTTCATCGCGACATGAGCACCGCATCGACGCTCTGGCTCGCTTCCCAGCCCTTGCTGCTGGCCTCGGGCAGCACAACGCGGCGCGACATGCTGGTGGCCGCCGGCATCCCGGTCGAGATCGCAAGGCCCGATATCGACGAGCGCGCCGTCGAGGCGCCACTCCTGGCCGCAGGCTCTCCGCGGGACGCCGTGGCGGCGGCGCTCGCCTGCGCCAAGGCGCTGGTCGTTTCGCAGGCCAATCCGGGGCGTCTCGTGCTCGGTGCGGACCAGACCCTGACCTGCGACGGCGAGGCCTTCCACAAGCCGCAGACAGGGATGGAAGCCGCCGACCAGATTGCCGAACTGGCGGGCCGAACGCATGAACTGCACAGCGCCTTCGTCCTGGCGAAGGACGGTGCCCCCGTCAGCGACGGCCTCGCCGTCGCACGCCTGACCATGCGCAATCTCTCGCCGGATTTCATCATCAGCTATCTCGACGCGGTCGGAGAATCCGCCCTGTCGAGTGTCGGCGGCTATCAGATCGAAGGCATGGGCGCGCAGCTTTTCGAGACCATCGAGGGCGACCATTTCACCATTCTCGGTTTGCCCCTATTGCAGGTGCTCGCAGCTCTCCGCGCCCTGAACCTCCTCGCTCGCTAGCTTCGGTCCGCCGTCAATGCCTGTTTCAACGCGCTGCTTCGTCATCGGCCATCCAATCGGCCATTCGCGCTCGCCCCTGATCCATGGGACCTGGCTGGCGCAATACGGTTTTCGCGGCTCCTATGAGCGCGTCGATGTCGCCCCGGCCGAACTCCCCAGCTTCATCGACCGCGTCCGGCGCGGGGAATATGCCGGCGGCAACGTTACTGTCCCGCACAAGGAAGCGGTTTTGCCGCTGCTCGACGGGCTGACCGAGGCGGCCCGTGCCATGGGCGCGGTGAACACCATCTGGCGCGAGAACGGCAGGCTGTGCGGAGACAATACCGATGCGTCCGGCTTCATCGATCATCTCGATGCGACCGTGCCGGGCTGGTCCCGTCGCGTCGACACCGCGCTGCTGCTCGGCGCCGGCGGTGCTGCGCGCGCGGTCGCTCATGGCTTGAAGGCGCGGGGGATCGGCCGGATCGTGATCGCCAATCGGGGCCGGGACCGTGCGGAGGCGCTAGCGGCGACGCTCGGCGCGCCGCTAGCGGTGCGCGACTGGGCGGAGCGAGATGCCATGGTTGGAGAGGCCGACCTGATCGTCAACACGACCTCGCTCGGCATGAAGGGCCAGCCCCCGCTCGATCTCGACCTCGCGGCGCTGCGCCCCGGCACGATCGTCGACGACCTCGTCTACGTGCCGCTGAAGACGGCGTTGCTCGCCGAAGCCGAACGGCGCGGCGCGACGACCGTCGACGGGCTCGGCATGCTGCTGCACCAGGCGGTGCCGGGCTTTGCGTGCTGGTTCGGCATGACCCCGTCGGTCACGCCGGCGCTGCGGGCAAGGCTCGAAGCGGATATTCTCCAATCCGATAGTCTCAAGGACTGATTCGACGGGACAACCATGGCCGAGCCGACAGGCGCCTTCACGCGATGACCTTCATTCTCGGCCTCACGGGCTCGATCGGCATGGGCAAATCCACGACCTCGGGCCTGTTCCGGGAGCGCGGTATTCCGGTCCACGATGCCGATGCTATCGTGCATGATCTCTATCGCGGGCGGGCCGCCGGGCCGATCGGGGAGGCTTTCCCAGGCGTCGTCGTCAATGGTGTGGTCGATCGGCCGAGCCTGTCGGCGGCGGTGCTCGGCAAGCCGGAGGCCCTGCGCCGCCTGGAGGCTATCATCCATCCGCTGGTGCGCGAGGAGGAGGAGGCCTTCCTGCGTCGCTGCCGGGAGGCGGGCGCGGGGCTCGCCGTGCTCGACGTGCCGCTGCTGCTGGAGGCGGGAGCCGAGCGGCGTTGCGATGCCGTGCTCGTCGTCAGCGCCCCCGCCGAGGTCCAGCGCCAGCGCGTCCTGGCCCGGTCCGGCATGACGGAAGAGAAGCTCGCCGCGATCCTCGCCCGGCAGATGCCCGACGCGCAGAAGCGCTGCCGCGCCCATTTCATTGTGGACACGTCGCGAGGCGTGCTGGCCGCGCGCCGGCAGGTCGGCTCTATCCTGAGCGTGCTCGCCGGTCGGCCGGGCAGGGACGCGCGGAAGGCGGCAGACAACCATGCGTGAGATCGTTCTCGATACCGAGACCACGGGCGTCGAAGCCAATGGTGGGGATCGCATCGTCGAGATCGGCTGCGTCGAGCTGCTCAACCATTGCCCGAGCGGCCGCAGCTTCCACTGCTACATCAACCCCGAGCGGCCGATGTCGGAGGGCGCCTTCAAGGTCCATGGCCTGTCCGACGCCTTCCTCGCGCCCAAGCCGGTCTTCGCCGCGGTCGCCGACGAATTCATCGGGTTCATCGAAGGCGCGCGGCTGGTGATCCACAACGCCGCCTTCGACGTCGGCTTCCTCAACATGGAGCTGAAGCGCGTCGGACGCGGGCCGATCGAGCCCTCGCTCGTCGTCGACACGCTGTCGATGGCGCGGCGCAAGCATCCCGGCGCCTCCAACAGCCTGGACGCGCTCTGCTCGCGCTATGGCATCGACAACAGCCGCCGCACCAGGCACGGCGCCTTGCTCGACGCCGAGATTCTGGCCGAGGTCTATATCGAGCTGATCGGTGGCAAGCAGGCTTCCCTTGGCCTCGGCGCCGCGGATACCGGCCGGAATGGCCTGGCCGGCATCGTCGTCGAGCGCCCGCAGCGGCTGCGGCCTCTGGCGCCTCGGCTCGACGAGGCTGCGACCGCAGCCCACGAGGCCTTCATCCGCTCGCTCGGCAAGAGCCAGCTCTGGCGCGGCTATCTCGGCATCGCCGAGGAGGGCTGAGGCGCGGCCTGCTCAACCGCTCTTTTTCCGGGAGGCGCGTCGCGACAGCATGTTGAGGCCCTCGATTGCGGCCGAGAAGGCCATCGCCGCATAAATGTAGCCCTTGGGCACATGCGCGCCGAAACCCTCGCCGATCAGCGTGCCGCCGATCATCAGCAGGAAGCCCAGCGCCAGCATCACGATCGTCGGGTTCTTCTCGATGAACAGCGCGAGCGGATCGGCCGCGAGCAGCATCACCAGAACCGCGAAGACGACGGCGATGACCATGACCGGGATGTGGTCGGTCATGCCAACCGCGGTGATGATCGAGTCGATCGAGAAGACGAGGTCGAGCAGCAGGATCTGGGCGATGACGCCGCCGAAGGTCACCGCAGCGGCGCGGCCGCCATCGAAGACGTCCGGCCCGTGATCGGCATCGACCTTGTGGTGGATCTCGACCGTCGCCTTCCAGACCAGAAACAGGCCGCCGGCGATCAGGATCAGGTCGCGCCAGGAAAAGGCCTTGCCGAAGACCGAGAAGATCGGCGTGGTGAGCTGGACGATGATCGCGACCGTGCCGAGCAAAGCGAGCCGCAGGATCAGCGCCAGTCCGATGCCGATCTTGCGGCCGCGCGAGCGCTGATGCTCGGGCAGCTTGTTGGTCAGGATCGAGATGAAGATCAGGTTGTCGATGCCGAGCACGACCTCCATGGCGATCAATGCGCCGAGCGCAGCCCAGACTGCGGGGTCGGCGGCAAGCGTCATAAGGTAATCCATCGGTCCTCCGGCATCACGAAAATGGCGGGCGGCCTTGTGGCCGTCCGCCTGTCGATCTCAGTCGAGATGGAGGGCCCCCGTCGCGATCACAAGGGCAAGTGGAGAGGAGCGGCGTCGCCACAGGCATGAAAAAGGGCCCCGAAGGGCCCTTTTGGGTCGGTCTGATTGTCGCAGGCGACTCAGGCCTGCGGCGCGCCCTGCTGGGTCTGGAACTCCTGCATGCGCTGCTGGAAAAGCGCCGCGAAGTCGATCGGCGGAACATAGAAGGGCGGGAAGCCGCCGTTCTGAACCGCCTCGGCGATGATCTGCCGGGCGAAGGGGAAGAGCAGCCGGGCGCAGTCGATCACCAGCACCGGGTGGATATGCTCCTGCGGGACGTTGAGCAGGCGGAACACGCCGCCATAGCTCAGGTCGAAGGCGAACAGCGTCTCGCCATTGATCTCGGCCTTGCCCTCGAGCTGCAGGACGGTCTCGTAGTCGTTGTCGCCGAGCGCATTGCTCGACACATTGACCTGCAGCGACATCTGCGGGCCTTCCTGTGCCTGCTGCTGGCCGAGACCGCGCGGCGCCTTCGGGTTCTCGAAGGAGAAGTCCTTGGTGTACTGGATCAGGGCGCTCATGCTCGGCGCAAGCTCGCCGGCACCGTTGCCGTTGGGGAGTTCGTTGGCCATCGGTCCCATCGCTTCTGGCAGGCTGTCTCGGGAAGTCCCGCGCCAGTTCTGACGTTCGGAACTGCGCTCCGCTCTCCGGTTCGACGCGGGCGTCGGCTATCATGGACGAAAGCGCGGCACAAGAAGCCGCCTTCACAAGGAGGGGGGTGGATGTTACGAGCCTAGCTCACCATATGACGCATGGCGGCACTCCCTGAAGGGAGCCGTTGACGTATTACCGCGACTGGAGCCTCGGGTCAGCTTTCGATGCAAAATTCCTTCGACGTGACGACTCTGGTCTTCCTGGCTCTGGCCGTTTTCGTCGCCTGGAAGCTGCGCTCCGTGCTCGGCCAGAAGACCGGCAGCGAGCAGCCGCCGGCCGATCCGTTCTCGCGCCGCGAGGCGCCACCGCTGCGGCCCGACCAGGCACCTCCTGCCGACGCCAAGCGCGACAATGTCATCCGCCTGCCGGGTGCCGCCAATGATCCTGCCGGGGCTCCGCCGCCGGCCGCCGATCGCTGGAACGACATCGCCCCCGCGGATTCGCCGATCATCGCCGGCATCGACGCGGTCGTGCGGCTGGAGCCCGGCTTCGACCCCCGCGATTTCCTTGGCGGCGCGAAGTCTGCCTACGAGACCATCGTCACGGCGTTCGCCCGCGGCGACCGCAAGATGCTCAAGGGTCTGCTCGCCAAGGAGGTCTATGACGGCTTCGAACAGGCGATCACCGATCGCGAGAAGCGTGGCGAGAAGGCGGAGTCCAACTTCGTCTCGATCGACAAGGCCGAGATCACCGCCGTGGATGTGAAGGGCAAGACGGCGCAGGTCACCATCGCCTTCGTCTCGCAGCTCATCAGCGTGACCCGCGACGCGCAAGGGACGGTCGTCGATGGCAGCGCCGAGGCGGTCTCCGAGGTCAACGATATCTGGACCTTCTCGCGCCAGCTCGGCAGCCGCGACCCTAACTGGCTCCTGGTCGCCACCGAATCCGCCGCGTGATCCGTGGCGCCGGTGTCGCACTGGCGCTGCTTGCAGCCTGCTGGGCGCCCGTGAGCGCCATGGCTGCGCCTCCCCCGCCTTTGCCTGCCGGCGCCACCGCCGAGCCCCTGGCGCCCGCCAGGGTCGCTGGCTGGGCCGATGACGACCACCGCGCCGCCTTCGCCATCTTCGCGCGCGGCTGCCAGGCGCACCCGCCCCTGAGAGCGTCCGTCGTCGTTCCCGCGGCGCTCGCCGCTATCTGCGAGCAGGCGCGACGCCAGGTGGCTGCCGGGCCGGTCGGGCGCGAGGCGGCCAGAAGCTTCTTCGAGCGGCATTTCTCGTTCTGGCGCATCCGTCCTCCCGCCGCACCAACCGGCTTCATGACCGGTTATTTCGAGCCCGAATTCGAAGGCTCGCTGACCCGTTCGGACAGCTATCCGACGCCGCTCTATGGCCGGCCGCCCGAACTGTTGACCCGCATGCCCGGCGACGATTGGCCCGGTCTGGACACCGCCCTTTCGGCCGCGCGGCGCACGGCGAGCGGGCTCGAACCCTTCCCGGATCGGACCGCGATCGAGACCGGCGCCCTCGAGGGCCGCGGACTCGAAATCCTCTGGATGCGCGATCCCGTCGACCGCTTCGTCCTGCAGGTGCAGGGCTCGGGCCGCATCCGCCTGCCGGATGGGTCCGTGACCCGGCTGGTCTATTCCGGCCGCAACGGCCATGCCTATACCTCGCTCGGCCGTGTGCTCAGCGAGCGCGAGGGCATCCCACCGGCTGAGATGACCATGGACCGCCTGATCGCGCGGCTGAAGGCCGATGCCGGCTTCGCCCGCGACCTGATCCGGTTGAACCGCTCCTTCGTCTTCTTCGCCCGTCGCGACGACCTTCCAGCGAGTTCCGGCCCGATCGGCGGCGCCGGCCTGCCGCTGACGCCCCTGCGCAGCATCGCGATCGACCGCAATATCTGGCCCTATGGGCTGCCGGTCTGGATCGATGCGACGCTGCCTGACGGTGCCGGGGGCATGGCCCGACTGGCCCGTCTCATGATCGCGCAGGACACCGGCTCGGCCATACTAGGCCCGGCCCGGCTCGATCTGTTCGTCGGCTCCGGCGCCCGCGCCGGCCACCGCGCCGGGCTCATTCGCCACGCCGTCGAGTTCATCGTGCTCTGGCCGACCAAACCAGGGCGATAGCGATGCGCGTGCGCCGGGGCAGGACATTATCGGAGGCCGATCTCGCGCTCTGGCGCCAGGTCGCGCGCTCGGTGAAGCCGCTGCCAGGACGGGCGCCGATTGAGCCGGAGCCGGTGGCCCCGCCAGCCGCGCCCGTCATGGAGCCGAAGCAGGACGTGTTCGCCAGTGCTGCGCCATCAAGGCCCACTGTGCCGTCGCCCCCGCCGCTCGCTCCGCTGGAAAACCGTCTGCGGACGCAGCTCCGGCGCGGCCAGCAGGGCGTCGATGCGGTGATCGACCTCCATGGCATGCGTCAGGACGAGGCCCATCTGGCGCTGCGCGCCTTCCTGCGCCGCGAGCAGGGCCGCGGCACGCGCCTCGCCCTCATCGTCACCGGCAAGGGCGCGGCCGGCTCCTCCCTGTTCGGTGACGAGCGCGGCGTGCTGCGCCGGGTCGTGCCGCACTGGCTGCGCTTAGCCGATCTGCGGCCCCTGGTGGTCGGCTTCGAGGAGGCGCAAGCCCGCCATGGCGGCTCCGGCGCGCTCTATGTCAGGCTGCGTCGCGTCCGCGAGGCGGGGCCGTGACGCCCTTCGGACGACGCGTGCGTGACCACCGGGCCCGGCGCGGCATCACGCTGGCGCAGATGGCCGGCGTGCTCGGCGTGACGCCGGCCTATCTCTCGGCGCTGGAGCACGGCAAGCGCGGCCGTCCGACCTTCACCCTGATCCAGGGCGTCATCCATGTGCTCGGCGTGATCTGGGACGAGGCGGACGAGCTGGTGCGCCTGGCCGATCTCTCGCATCCGCGGGTGACGGTCGATACCGCCGGCCTTGATGCCGAAGCGACGCTTTTTGCCAATCGCCTGGCCCGTGAGATCGGCGACCTCTCCCGTGCCGATCTCGATGCGCTGGCCGCCGTGCTCGACCGGGCATCCGGGCGCGACGAGACCTAACGCGCCGCAGCAAGCTGCTCGAGCAGCAAAGCGACGCGTTCCGCGACAGGCAGCCGCGGCAGCAGGACGATTTCGTAGCCGAGGCCGGCATAGGCCGTGACCAGATGATCGTACTCGCTGACGGCTTCCGCGAAGCCGTGGGGCCGCTCGGCATCGGTCACGTGGAGTTCCGGCCAGGGCGGCGCCAGAAAGACGCGCGAAGCATAGGGATAGGCCGCTGCCACGGTCGCGAGAACCGCTTCGCCCGTGGCTCGTTCCAGGGCAGCGGCGGCATCGACGATGCTGCGGTCGAAGACGACCTCGCCGCCTGCGGACAGGGCCTGCCGCCTGTCCTCGATCGCCAGAGCGAGGGCCCGTCGTGCAAAGGCTGGGGGATCGCGCCAGGGCAGGGCGGCACCGTCCCCCGCAAGCTCCTCGCGGACGATCCGCCGGCCCGGCTCTGGTATCGTGGCGACACCCTTTCGGGCGAGTGCCGCGAGCAGTGTCGATTTCCCGCCGCCCGAGCAGCCTGAGATCACGAAGAGCCGGGCCTGCGGTTCCGCCTTGCTTGACCTGCCAGCGTCATGATGCGACACGCCCAATTCCTTCATTTTCCCGGATTTCCTGATGTCCAGCACGCGCACCGACGTTCTTGCCCTCGGCAACGCCATTGTCGACGTCATCGCTTCCGCCGAAGAGGATTTTCTGGCGAAGCATGGCCTGACCAAGGGCGCGATGGCCCTGATCGACGAGGCCCGCGCGGAGTCGCTCTATGCCGCGATGGGCCCGGGCAAGGTGATCTCGGGCGGCTCGGCTGCCAACACCATCGCCGGTCTCGCCTCCTTCGGCGGCAAGGGCGCCTTCATCGGCAAGGTCAAGGCCGACGAGCTTGGCCGGCTCTACCGGCACGATCTGAGTTCGCTCGGCGTCGCCTTCGATACGCCTGCAGCGACCGAAGGGGCCGCTACGGCCCGCTCCTTCATCATCGTCACACCCGATGGCGAGCGCACCATGAACACCTATCTCGGCGCCTGCCAGGGTCTTTCCGTGGCCGATGTCGACGCCAAGGCGATCGAGAATGCCGACATCATCTATCTCGAGGGCTATCTTTGGGATCCGCCGGCGGCCAAGGACGCCTTCCGCAAGGCCTCCGAGATCGCCCACAAGGCTGGCGGCAAGGTCGCGATCACCCTCTCGGATTCCTTCTGCGTCGACCGCTATCGCGACGAATTCGTCGGACTGATCCGCAACCGCATGGTCGATATCGTCTTCGCCAACGAGCACGAGCTCAAGAGCCTCTACCAGGCCGCCTCTTTCGAGGACGCGCTCTCTGCCCTGCGGCAGGAGAACATCCTCGCCGTCGTCACCCGTTCGGAAAAGGGTGCGTTGGCCGTGACGCCCGATGGCATCGTCGAGGAGCCGGTGTTCCCGATCGAGCGCGTGGTCGATGCCACCGGCGCCGGCGACCTCTTCGCGGCCGGCTTCCTCTTCGGCCTGACCTCGGGCCGCGAGGTTCGCGATTCGCTCCGGCTCGGCGCCCTCGCCGCGGCCGAGATCATCAGCCATGTCGGCGCGCGGCCGGATGTGAACCTGAAAGTTCTGGCGGGGAACGAAGGGCTGCTTTGAAGGGCTTCCCTTCTCCCCTCAATACAGCGTCGCCTTCACTCGCTCCGGCAGCGCCTTGTCATAAGCCTCACCGTCGAAGGTCTCGACCGCCGCATCCCGCGCCGTGATGTCGCGCAGGATCTGGCCGGCGCTCGGCACGTTGCCCCTCGCGACATGCTTGGCGCCGTTCCAGAGGTCGGCCCGGACGATGGCACGCGAGCACTGGAAGTAGGCGCTCTCCACCGTCACCACGATGACGCAGGCCGGGAGCTTTCCGGCCATCTCGAAGCGCCCGCACAACTCAGGGTCGTTGGAGAGGCTCGCGACTCCGTTGACGCGCAGGGTCTCGCCGTAACCGGGCACCAGGAAGAGCATTCCGATTCTCGGATCGAACAGGATATTCTTCAATGAATCCAGACGGTTGTTGCCTTTTCGGTCGGGAATCAGAAGCGTTTTCGCGTCCCGGACCGTAACAAACCCCGGCAGATCCCCGCGCGGCGAACAATCCAGGCCCTCCGGGCCATTGGTCGCAAGCACGAAAAACGGCGAGGCGGCAATCAGTGCCGCATAGTTCGCATCGACATGGTCGATCTCCTTGGCGACCGACGCCGGCGCGATCGGGTTGGGGTAGAGCGCCACGAGGTCGTCGAGGGCGGTGATACGGTGGTCAGGCATGCCGGTCTCCGAAGGTCGATAAGTCTAGACTATTTGGAAGGCTGATCAAAAGCCAGCCCACATCGCCATTGCGACCGCACAACGAAAAACGCCCCGCATCATCAGATGCGGGGCGTTCCTGTTTCACGTGAAGCTGAAGCTCACATGCGGGCCGATCACTCGGCCTGCTGCTTCTCGCGGGACTTCTCGGTGTCGCGCTGGGCCTTGAGCTTCTCGGTCAGGTCCTCGCCGGTCTCCTGGTCGACGACCTTCATCGAGAGGCGGATCTTGCCGCGGTCGTCCTGGCCGAGGAACTTGACCTTGACCTTGTCGCCTTCCTTGACGACGTCCGAGACCTTCTGGACCCGGGCGGCGGCGAGTTCGGAGATGTGGACGAGACCGTCCTTGGCGCCGAAGAAGTTCACGAAGGCGCCGAACTCCATGATCTTCACGACGGTGCCGTCATAGATCATGCCCGGCTCGGCCTCGGAGACGATCGACTTGATCCACTTGATCGCGGCTTCGATCGACTTGCCGTCGGCCGAGGCGATCTTGATGGTGCCGTCATCCTCGATGTTGACCTTCGCGCCGGTCTTCTCGACGATCTCGCGGATGACCTTGCCGCCGGAGCCGATGACTTCGCGGATCTTGTCGACCGGGATCTTCATCGTCTCGATGCGCGGGGCATATTCGCCGAGCTGGCCGCGCGATGTCGCAAGCGCCTTGTTCATCTCGCCGAGGATGTGGTCGCGACCGCCCTTGGCCTGGTCGAGGGCGACCTTCATGATCTCCTCGGTGATGCCGGCGATCTTGATGTCCATCTGCAGCGAGGTGATGCCCTCGGCCGTACCGGCCACCTTGAAGTCCATGTCGCCGAGATGGTCCTCGTCACCCAGGATGTCGGAGAGCACCGCGAAGCGCTCGCCTTCCAGGATCAGGCCCATCGCGATGCCCGCGACCGGCGCCTTCAGCGGCACGCCGGCATCCATCAGGGCGAGCGAGGTGCCGCAGACGGTGGCCATCGAGGAGGAGCCGTTCGACTCGGTGATCTCCGAAACGACGCGGATGGTGTAGGGGAACTCCGCCTTCGCCGGCAGCATCGGCCGGATGGCGCGCCAGGCGAGCTTGCCATGGCCGATTTCGCGACGGCCGGGCGAGCCCATGCGGCCGGCTTCACCCACCGAATAGGGGGGGAAGTTGTAGTGCAGCAGGAAGGTCTCCTTGTACGTGCCTTCCAGCGAGTCGATGAACTGCTCGTCGTCGCCGGTGCCGAGCGTGGTCACGACCAGCGCCTGCGTCTCGCCGCGGGTGAACAGCGCCGAACCGTGGGTGCGCGGCAGGATGCCCGCTTCCGAGACGATCTTGCGGACCGTCTTGAGATCGCGGCCGTCGATCCGGACGCCGTCGTCGAGGATGGTCCAGCGCACGACCTTGGCCTGGGCCTCCTTGAACTGGCCGCCGACCTGCTCCTTGGTGAAGCTGGTCTTGCCGTCCGGCGTCTCCGAGATCAGCACTGCGACCTTGGCCTTGGCGGCGTCCAGCGCCTTGTAGCGCTCGGCCTTGGTGGTGATCTTGTAGGCGGCGCGGATATCCGCATCCACCAGCTTGAGCACCGCGTCGAGAACGACGGAGTTGTCGGCCGGCTGGTAGTCGCGCGGCTCCTTGGCGGCCTTCTCGGCGAGGCGGATGATCGCGTCGATCACCGGCTGGAAGTGCTTGTGGCCGAACATCACGGCGCCGAGCATGATCTCCTCGGAGAGCTGCTTGGCCTCCGATTCCACCATCAGCACGGCATCGGGCGTGCCGGCGACGACGAGGTCGAGAGCCGATTCCTTGATCTCGTCGACCAGCGGGTTGAGCTTGTAGGCGCCGTCGAAATAGCCGACGCGAGCCGCGCCGACCGGGCCGGTGAACGGCACGCCCGACAGGGTCAGGGCGGCGGAGGCGGCGACCATCGCGACGATGTCGGGGTCGTTCTCGAGGTCATGCTGCAGCACGGTGCAGACGACCTGCGTCTCGTTGCGGTAGCCCTCGACGAAGAGCGGGCGGATCGGCCGGTCGATCAGGCGCGAAACCAGCGTCTCCTTCTCGGTCGGGCGTCCCTCGCGCTTGAAATAGCCGCCGGGAATGCGGCCGGCTGCGAAGGTCTTTTCCTGGTAGTTCACGGTCAGCGGGAAGAAATCGATCCCGGGCTTGGGCGACTTGGCCGAGACCACGGTCGCAAGCACGACGGTCTCGCCATAGGTGGCAAGCACCGCGGCGTCGGCCTGGCGGGCGATCTTGCCGGTTTCGAGCACGAGCTTGCGCCCGCCCCAGATGAGTTCTTCGGTCTGTACATCGAACATGGATTTGTCTTTCGGATCGGATGCGACTCGGCCGGCGTCTCAAGCCCATGGGCAAGACGGCGAAACGCTCGGTTCCGGACAAAGCCGCGTCCGAGCGCTCGGCGATCCTGCCATGGACGAGAGGCGCCCGGCGGGTCATGCGGCAGGCGCCCATGCGGCTGTCGCGTTGTAGCGGGGTCGCTGCCGCACCATTGCGGCAAGCCCCTTATGCAAGCGCCCGGAGCGATGTCGCACCGGGCGTTAAGCGTCAGGCGTCGATCAGCGGCGAATGCCGAGCTTCTCGATCAGCGAGCGGTAGCGCGGCTCGCTCTTGCTCTTCAGGTAGTCGAGCAGCGAACGGCGCTGCGAGACCATCTTGAGCAGGCCACGACGGGAGTGGTTGTCCTTGACATGCGACTTGAAGTGGCCGGTCAGGTTGTTGATGCGCTCCGTCAGGATCGCGACCTGGACTTCCGGCGAGCCGGTGTCGTTGAGCTTGGTGGCATGCTCTTTCATGAGCGCGGTTTTGCGCTCGGCAGTGATCGACATCGTGTGATCCTTCGGTTGGGTGTTGATCTGGCGGGCCTGAGCCGGGATGTCGTCCAGCAGGGTCCGAAGCCCGCGATCCGCCTCATCGGGGAGGGGTCGCGCAGCCGGTTTTTGAGGCCGGATGGCGGGGGTATACACGAAATGGCGGCAAACGCCAGCGGTCGCGGCGGAACCTGTCGCGGAGCAGCCCGTTAGGCTGGTATCTCGAACAGCAGGTGTTGCGTCATGCGGATTTTGGACAAGGATCGCCTCATCCTCGCGCTGGCCGCGCAGTTGCGGGCGGAGCGACAGACGCGCGAGGCGCTGGCCGCCGTGATCGGCAACGGCCAGCTCGACCGCGACGTGCTGCTTGCCATCCTGGAGGACCCGATCCCGGCGCTGCCGCAGGAGAATCTCGCGCAAGAGGATCTCACCCGCGCCAAGATGCTCGCATCCCTTCCGCACCGCGGTCAGGCGAGGGCCGCCTGATGGCCCCCCGCCCCGCCTGGAAGGGCTATCTCAAGCTCTCGCTCGTCTCCTGCGCCGTCGAACTGACCGGAACGACCGACCACAGCGAGAAAGTCTCCTTCCGCGTCATCAACCGCAAGACCGGCAACACGGTCCGGCGCCAGTATATCGACAGCGTCTCCGGCAAGCCGGTCGAGGATGACGACGAGGTCAAGGGCTACGAGATCGGCGACGACGAGTATCTGCTCGTCGAGGAGGACGAGATCGACGCCGTGCAGATCGAATCCTCGCACACGCTGTCGATCGAACAGTTCGTCGATCGCGCCGATATCCCGCAGATCTATTTCGACACACCCTATTACGTCACGCCTTCGGACGATGTCTCGGAGGAAGCCTTCGCGGTGATCCGCGAGGCCATGGCGCGCCAGAAGAAGGCCGGCATCGCCCGGATCGTGCTCTATCGCCGCGAGCGCCCGGTGATGATCGAGCCCTTCGACAAGGGGCTGCTGCTGACGACGCTGCGCTACGACAAGACGGTCCGCAAGCCGGACGAGATCTTCCGCGGCATGGCGAAGGCGAAGATCGACCCGGAGCTGATCGAACTCGCGACCCATATCATCGATAAGAAGCAGGCGAGCTTCGACCCGTCGGGCTTCGAGGATCGCTATGAGAGCGCGTTGCTGGAGCTGATCCAGGCCAAGCAGAAGGGCAAAAAGCCGCCCGTCGTGCAGGCAGCCGAGCGCCCGGCCAATGTCGTGAACCTGTTCGAGGCTCTGAAGAAAAGCCTTGCGGGGGACGAGGACACGGCCGGCGGCGCCAAGCCCGCGACGAAGAAGGCGCCGCCCGCGAAAGCCGGTGCGAAGAAACCGGCGGCCAAGGCGCGTAAATCGGCCTGAGGAGCGTAAGGGCGATGGCGACGCTGGATCTCTATCGCGCCAAGCGCGATTTCACGCTCACCAAGGAGCCCAAGGGCGCTGCGGCACGCAAGAAGGCCGCTGCCGCCCAAGGCGGCGCCTTCGTCATTCACAAGCACGCCGCAAGGCGCCTGCACTACGATCTCCGGCTCGAGCATGACGGTGTGCTCTGGTCCTGGGCCGTGACGCGGGGCCCGAGCCTCGATCCCGACGAGAAGCGGCTCGCCGTTCATGTCGAGGATCATCCGCTCGAATATGGCAGCTTCGAAGGTACGATTCCCGAGGGACAGTATGGTGCCGGCTCCGTCATCGTCTGGGACGAGGGGCGCTGGGTGCCGGAAGGCGATCCCGCCTTCGGCATGGAGAAAGGTCACCTCTCCTTCATCCTGGAGGGCCACAAGCTCACGGGCCAATGGCATCTCGTCCGGCTGAAGCCGAGGCGCGGCGAGAAGCGCGACAACTGGCTGCTGATCAAGGTCGACGACGCGGCCGCCCGTCACGATGGCGACATCCTCGAAAGCGCGCCGAACTCTGTGACATCGGGGCTCAGCGTCGAGGACATCGGCAGCGGCAAGGCCGCGAAGCCGAAGGTCTGGGCCAGGACGAAACGGCCGGGCAGCGACGACGTCAGCTCGGCGGGCGATAAGCCAGTGCGCGCGGCCAAGGCGAAGCCTTTGCGCAAGGCGAAGGCGAAGGCGGAAGGCGATGCGCTGCCGCGCTTCGTCGAACCCTGCCTTGCGACGCTGCAAGAGAAGCCGCCGGCCGGCGAGAGCTGGCTGCACGAGGTCAAGTTCGACGGCTACAGGCTGCAGGCGCGCATCGAGGACGGCAAGGCGGTGCTGCTGACCCGTTCGGGGCTCGACTGGACCGATCGCTTCGGCGCGACCCTGGCCAAGGCGCTGGGCGATCTGCCCTGTGATACGGCACTGATCGATGGCGAGGTCGTGGCGCTCGGCGACAATGGGCTCTCGTCCTTTTCGGCCCTGCAGGAAGCGCTGTCCGAGGGACGCACCGGCCAGCTCGTCTTCTTCGCCTTCGACCTGCTCCATCTCGACGGCGAGGATCTTCGGGCCGACCCGCTGCTGGCGCGCAAGGAGCGGCTGGAGGCCCTGTTCCAGACGATCAAGGGCGAGACGCCGCTGCGCTATAGCGAGCATTTCATCGAGCCGGGCCAGACCATGCTGCGCCATGCCTGCCGGATGGGGTTGGAGGGCGTCATCTCGAAGCGTGCCGACGCACCCTATCGCAGCGGGCGAGGCCGCGACTGGATCAAGTCGAAATGCACGCAGCGGCAGGAATTCGTCATCGCCGGCTATGTGCCGTCCAAGGGCTCGGGCCGTGAACTGGGCTCGATTGTCGCTGGCTACCATGAGGATGGCGCGCTGAGGCCGGCCGGCCGCGTCGGCACTGGCTTCACCCGCGCCTCTGCATCGGCGCTCAAGACGCGTCTCGATGCGATCAGGGCCAAGGCTTCGCCATTCGAGGGGGCGGCCGGGCGAGAACGCGGGATCGTCTGGGTCGAGCCCGAACTCGTCGCCGAGGTCGAGTTCCGTGCCTGGACCGCGTCGAAGACGCTGCGCCATGCGAGTTATCTCGGCCTGCGAGAGGACAAGCCGGCCGATGAAGTGGTCGCCGAGCGTCCCGAACGGCCGGCGGACAACGAATCGTCCGAACGCAAGCCTGCCAAGGCCACGTCGTCCAAGGCCGCCCCGTCGAAGCCGAAGCGAAAGACAGCCGAGGTTGCGCGCGAGACGACGACGATCAAGCTCAGCAGCCCCGACAAGCCGCTCTGGCCCGATATCGGGCTGACCAAGCAGGGTCTGCTCGACTATTACGCGACGGTCTGGCCCTTGATGCGCCCTCACGTCGTCGATCGCCCGCTCAGCCTCGTCCGGGCGCCCAATGGCATTGAGGGGCATTCCTTCTTCCAGAAGCATGCGATGCCCGGCATGCATGAGGCTGTGTTGCGGCAAAAGGACAAGGACGGTGAGGAATTGCTCCATATCCGCGACTTCGACGGGCTCGCGGCTCTCGTGCAGCTCGGAACGGTCGAAATCCATCTCTGGGGCGCGGCGATCGATGCGGTCGAAACGCCCGACCAGGTCATCTTCGATCTCGATCCCGATCCCGGCGTGCCGCTCGATCGCGTCCGCGACGCTGCGCTCACCGTGCGCGACCGGCTGCGCGAGATCGGGTTCGGGAGCCTGCTCAAGACCTCGGGCGGCAAGGGCTACCATGTCGTGATGCCGCTGAAGCCGAAGGCGGATTGGGACCGCGTCAAGGGTTTCGCGCGCGAGTTCGCCCAGGCCATCGCGCAGGCGGAGCCGGCGCTCTACACGGCGACGCTGTCGAAGAAGGCTCGCAAGGGCAAGATCTTCATCGATTATCTGCGCAACGGCCGGGGCTCGACCGCGATCGCGCCCTATTCGACGCGGGCCCGTCCCGGCGCCTCCGTTGCCATGCCGATCGAATGGGATGCTCTCGCGGAGACCGCGCCAGACGCCTTCAAGGCCAGCGAGATCCGCGAAGAGGGGCCGCCACCCGAGATCTGGGCTGGCTTCTTCGACGGCGCCAAGCCCTTGACCGGCAAGGGCTGATCCCGTCCGCCTCAGGACAGAAGCGTTTCACCGCAATCATAGCGCCGCTGCGCCTCCTGCACGGCGCCGATATGGCTTTCGGCCCATGCCGTCAGAGCCTGGACCGTTTGCGCCAGCGTCCGGCCGAGCTCCGTGAGCGAGTATTCGACCGTCACGGGCACGGTCGCGAAAACCTCGCGCCGCACCAGCCCGTCGCGTTCGAGGCTCTTCAGCGTCTGCGACAGCATCTTTTGCGAGATGCTCTCGATGCGGCGTCGCAGCTCGTTGAAGCGCAGCGTCTCGCGGTCGAGCATGATCAGGATCAGCACGGCCCATTTGTCGCCGATGCGGTCGAGCACCTGCCGGGTCGGGCATTGGGCGTTGAAGGGGTCGGGGCGTTGCAGCATGGCGGTTTCCCGGGGGTGACCATGTCTCGCGAAAGTGCCTTCTTTACGGGCGGCACGGGGCGGGCCATGTGGGTTCCATTGGATCGTTGGTATCCGTTGGTTACCAGAAGAAGGGACCCCTGTCATGACCATTGCACTCATCGGCGCCACCGGCTTCATCGGCTCGCGCATCCTCACCGAGCTCGTCTCGCGCCGCCACGTGGTCACGGCCATCGTGCGCAACCCCGAGAAGGTGCCCGCACTTCCCGGCGTCAAACCCGTCAAGGGCGACATCTTCGACAAGGACGGGCTCGCCGCCCTGCTCGCCGGGCATGAAGGCGTGATCAGCTCGGTGCATTATCTGGCAAGCGATGCCGACACGCTGCTGGGCGCGGTCAGGCAGTCGGGCGTGAAGCGCTATCTCGTCGTCGGCGGCGCCGGCAGCCTCGAGGTCGCACCGGGCGTGAAGCTGGTCGACACGCCGGAATTCCCGGCTGCATATCTCGACGAGGCCAGGAAGGGCGGCGCCTATCTCGACCTCCTCAAGCAGGAAAAGACGGTGGACTGGACCTTCCTGTCGCCTTCGGCGGTGATCGCGCCCGGCGAGCGCACGGGCAAATTCCGCCTCGGCCTCGACCAGCTCCTCGTCGACGGCAAGGGCGAGAGCCGGATCTCGGCCGAGGATTACGCGATCGCGCTGGTCGACGAGCTCGAGAAGCCCGCCCACAGCCGCCGTCGCTTCACGGTTGGATACTGAGCTCCGGCGAGATGCGCGCGCGGCGGAACTGCATCTCGCCGATGCTGAGGACGCCGCGGCGCATCTCGCCCTTCGCGACATGCCCGCTGTCGCTCTCGAAATAGAGCTGCGAGCGGTCGACTTCGTAGCGGCCATGATGCCAGGCAGCGATGGTCTGCTTGGCCTTGTTGTAGCGGCCGTCGGGCCGCAGTTCGATCACGATCGCGCCGTCCTCGGTCGCCCAGCGACCCAGCGCGGCGCGGGCGAAGGCGTCGGCCTCGTCCGCCAGCGCGATCTCGAGTGAACGGGTCGGGCGGGCGGACGGGACGAGGCCGGCGGCGAAATGGCTCAGCGAATGAAGCATCTGGGTCAAAGGCATGGTCGGGTCTCCAATTCTTCCGTAATCGACTCTGGTCTTCCAAAATCGAATGTCGAGAACCGGCAGTCGCGCCACGCGACCAACAGGTTCAATAAGGGCTGGCCGTCGGCTTCGCGATGATCCCGCTGAGATCGCCGTCGCCGGTCCGCTTCGGAAGGCTGGCCGGTATGAGAGGAGTAATAGCTTGGCCCCGGCGGCATGCGGTAGACCGATGCCACGCAAGGATTGCCTGATCCTCCACGATGGCTGGTTTTCCGTCGCGCGAACCCCCATGATCATTGTATGAAAGCCCACCGGGCGGCGTCACCTGACCCTGCGGCGGGGAGTGGAGGTGGCCTATGAGGCAGATCGATGAACTGGCGGCGCTGGTTGGGCGGCTGGTCGAGACCGACGGGGTTCACGAGACGGCGATCCCGCGTCTGGGGCTGGTCCGCTCCTGCCAGCCGACGGAGCCGATGCACGCGCTGCACGAGCCGGCTCTTTGCATCATCGTCCAGGGCCGCAAGCAGGTGATGCTGGGAAACCAAGTCTATCGCTATGACCGCAGCCAGTATCTCGTCGTCTCGGTCGATCTCCCGGTCGTCGGACAGGTCATCGACGCGACCGTCGAGCAGCCTTATCTCTGCGTCCGCCTCAACCTCGATCGTGTTCTGCTCGGTTCGATCCTGCTGGAGGCCGGGGTGGACGAAGAGGCCGGAAACGGCGCCGGGCCCGGGCTCACCCTCAATCCCGCCGCGCCGGAACTGCTTGATGCGACGCTGAGGATGGTGCGGCTGCTGGAGACGCCGCGCGACATCGCGATGCTGGCGCCCTTGGCGGAACGCGAAATCCTCTATCGCCTGATGACGGGCGAACAGGCCGCACGGCTGCGCCAGATCGCCACCGGCGAGAGCCGACTGCAGCAGGTCAACCGCGCCATCGGCTGGATCAAGCGCAACTACGACAAGGCCTTCAGCGTCGAGACGCTGGCGCAGGAGGCTCGCATGAGCCCCTCCGCGCTGCATCAGCATTTCAAGGCGGTGACCGCGATGAGCCCGCTGCAATATCAGAAGCAGTTGCGCCTTCAGGAAGCCCGGCGGCTGATCCTCGGCACGGCGCTCGATGCCGCCTCCGCCGGCTTTCGCGTCGGCTATGACAGCCCGTCGCAGTTCAGCCGGGAGTACCGCCGCCTCTTCGGCGCCCCGCCGTTGCGGGACGCAGCGCGTCTGCGCGGTGCCGCTGGCGTGGACATGATCGGGGCCTGAACCGCTCACGGTCCAGGCCCCGGATCGAGATCGTCTCAGGCGGTGGTCTCGCTCAGAATTCTTCCCATCCGGCATCGTTGGCGCGGCTATTGGCGACCTTCTTGGCGGGCGGGCGCGGCGCCGGCGCGGCGGCCTGGGCCCGGGGTGCGGGCGCCCTGGGCTGCACGAAGGCGGCCTCGGCGAGCTTGCGCAGGCGCTCGGGCTCGGAGGCGGCCGGCGCGGCATGGCTGCTCGCATGGGCTCCGTCCGGCCCGGTCTTGAACGCCGCGACAAGGTCGTTGAGCTGTCCGATGCGCGACGAGAGCGAGGCGGCGGACGCCGCGCTCTGTTCGGAGAGGGCGGCGTTGGCTTGCGTCATCTCGTCGAGATGGGCGACGGCCTGGCTCATCTCGTCGATGCCGTTGGCCTGCTCGCCGGCGGCGGCCGAGATGTCGGCGATGGTCGCCGCGACCTTTCGGGAATGGCCGAGGATCTGGCTCAACTGGTCGCCGGCCTGGCGCACCAGCTTGACGCCCTCGCCGACCTCCATGTTCGACGACGAGATCAGGCCGGAGATGTCCTTGGCGGCGGCACTCGAACGCTGCGCCAGGGTGCGCACCTCGGAAGCGACGACGGCAAAGCCCTTGCCGGCATCGCCGGCGCGGGCCGCCTCCACCGCCGCGTTCAGCGCCAGCAGGTTGGTCTGGAAGGCGATGTCGTCGATCACCCGGATGATGTCGGAGATCTTCTGCGAGGCGCTCTCGATGCGGGCCATGGCGTCGACCGCCTGGCCCGCGATGACGCCGCCCGACTGGGCCGCCTGCATCGCATCATTGGCGATGCTGGCTGCGTCCTTCGAGGCCTGGGCCGAGGCCTTGACGGAAGCCGCAAGCTCCTCGGTGGTGGCGGCGGTCTCCTCCAGCGAGGAGGCCTGCTCCTCGGTGCGCTTCGACAGGTCGTCGGCACCCATATTGATCTCGCGGGCGGCGAGGCCGACATCGGCCGAGGTCACCTGGATGGTGCGCACGGTCGAGGACAACCGGTCGACGGTCTCGTTGATCGCGCCCTTCAGTTCGGCGAACTTGCCGCGATAGGCCGCATCGACCCGCACCGTCAGGTCGCCACCCGCCACCGCCGAGAGCGCCCGGGCGAACTCGCTCGTCGCCGAATCGACCACGGCGTTGATCTCGTTGATGCCGGCGACGAGCTTCTGCATCTGCTCGTCCGCCTGCTCGATCTGCAGCCGCGCCGAGAAATCGCCCGCAGCCGCGGCCGCCACGACCTCGCCGACGTCGGAGACGACCGCCTCCATCGACTGCGCTCGGGCAAGGCGCGCCGCCGCAGCGGTCCGCTCCTGTTCCTCAAGCGCGCGGACGCGCTGAATATTGGCCTGGAAATCGCCCAGCGCATGGCTGATCGCGTCGATCTCGACCATGCCGACCTTGGCCGGAATCTTGGCATCCTCGGCGCCGGACAACATCAGGTCGACCGAATGGGCGAGCTTCCCGAGTGGGCGGACCACGCCGCGATTGAACACCACGACGATGCCCACGACGACGCCTGTCACGGCCAGGATCGCGAGCAAAGACAGCGCCAGCCGCCAGCCAGCCTGCGAAATGCTGGAATCGATGTCAGCCTTTGCCGATTCGAAGGCCGCGTCGCGCATCTGCAGGATCGTCGCGAGCGACTTCTGCACCCAGGCGCGCCAATCGGGAAGGCTCATGCCCGCCGGCTTGCCGTCGCGGGCGGCCTCATACATGGCAGCATAGGTTTTCAGCTCCTCGTCGCGGAAACCGGCCTTGACCGTGTCGAGCGCGGTCTTGAGCTGCGGTGTCGCCGGCATCTGCACCAGCGCCTGATCGACCAGCACCCAGAGCTGCTCGATCCGTCCGGTCAGGCGGTCGACCTGGGAGATCGTCGCTGGCGTCAGCTTCGAACCGCTGCCGACATATTGCGTGTAGTGAACCGCGCGGCTGCCGGCAGCTTCGCGCATCGTGGTCGCGAGTTCGGCGAGCGAGACGGTGTTGCTGACGTCCGGGTTCAGATCGCCGACGCGCGCACCGATCTGGCGCTGCAGGATCGATTGCTGGCTGAGGAGTTCGAGCAGCGTGGCGCTGAAGACCTGCGCTGCCTTGAGGTCGCGCTGCGCGAGAGGCTTGGCGCCTTCGGCCTGCGCAGCCTGACGCGCCTGGGCGAGGCGCTGGCCGATCTGACTCACGGGCCCGGCCAGTTCGGGGCGCTTGGCGAAGGGGGTTCCTGCGAAGCCCTCCTGCATCTGGGTCACGCGCAGATCCGTTTCGCGCGCCGCCTGGAGGTTCGCCGCCGCGATCTTGCCATCGGCATCTTCGGCGAGGACCAGTTGCGTCACGGCGCCGCGTTCGATGGCGGCGCGCTCGATGACGCGGCTGATGCTTTCCGAGGTCGCAACCAGGCTGCGCGTCTCGCGAGCTATCGAAAGCGCCTGCATCTGGTTGTAGGCGACGTAGCCGCTGGCGAGGATCGCCGCGCCACCGGCCGCGATGGTGCAGATCAGAAAATGCGTGACGCGCATGGCATCAAGTCCCCCACGGCCGCCGCCTGGAATCCGGCATGCAGCCATGCCGCATGCCGGGCGGCGGGACCGTGAAGATGCTGGAGCGTTGTCAGAGGGACATAAACCGGCCGCCGTTAACGCGACCTTTCAAACCGACCGCGAAGCCTATGAAATCACAGGTTGAATACCCTGTGCGGCACGAATTCGCCCTGCTCGACGGTGCCGGTGGCGATCAGGATACCGCCTGAGGTTGCATAGACGGCCTGACTCTCGACAGGCGCGTCGCGCCCGCGCAAAAGCACGCTCTGGCCGCGCTTCAGCCGCAGCGCCGCATCGCGGTGAACCGCGATCTCCGGAATCAGCGACAGCGCAGCCTTGACCGGCAAGAGCGCGGCAGCCGCGCTCTCCGGGCTCTCGCGCAGCGTCTCGACGCTGGCGGCGTCCGCGATATCGAACGGGCCGACGCGGGTGCGCCGCAGATGCGCGACATGGCCGAGGCAGCCGAGCGCAACGCCGAGGTCGCGCGCGATCGCCCGAACATAGGTGCCCTTGCCGCATTCGGCCTCGAAGGTGGTGGTGCCGGCTTCATGGGAGACGATGCGCAGCGCGTCGATTTCGACGGGCCGCGCCTCAAGAACGACTGCCTCTCCCTCGCGGGCGAGATCATAGGCGCGCTCGCCAGCGATCTTGATGGCCGAGAATTGCGGCGGCACCTGGCTGATCGTGCCGGTGAAGCGCGGCAGTAGCGCCGCGATCGCAGCCTCGTCGGGGCGGGCATCGGAGGTCGCGATGACCTTGCCCTCGGTGTCGTCGGTGTTGGTCTGCGAGCCCCAGGCGACCGTGAACTGATAGGCCTTGCGCCCGTCCATGACGAAGGGGACCGTCTTGGTCGCCTCACCCAGCGCGATCGGTAAAAGGCCCGAGGCGAGGGGGTCGAGCGTGCCGGCATGGCCGGCCTTCTTGGCGGAAAAGGCGCGCTTGACCACGGCGACGGCATGGGTCGAGGTCATGCCGACAGGCTTGTCGAGCACGATCCAGCCATGGACGTCGCGCTTTTTGGGGCGGGGCGCGAAGCTGCGGCCTTCGTCCTGCTCCGGAATGGCAGCGTCCTGCGAAGCGGCGACGTCACTCATCGTCGAGATCCTTGCCGTCCCGGTTTTTGCCATCAAAAGCCGGTTCATCCTGATTGATCCGGAGCGGCTGCTTCAGGATGTCCTGGCGCACCTTGTCGGAATAGAGGATGGCGTCGACGCGCTCGGCCTCGGCGAAGCTCTCATCCTGGAGAAAGCGGATATCGGGCGCGAATTTCAGGTTCACGCGATGGGCGATCTCGCCGCGGATATAGCGCTTGTGGTCGTTCAGCGCCTTCAGCACGGGTTTCACATCGCCGCCGCCGAGTGGCATGACGAAGCAGGTCGCGAGCTTCAGATCCGTCGAGAGGCGCACCTCGGGCACGGTGATGACGTGCTTGGCCAGCACCTCGTCATGGATGTCGCCGCGCGAGAGCAGATCTGCGAGCGCGTGACGGATCAGTTCGCCGATGCGCAGCTGCCGCTGGTTCGGGCCGGATGGTTTGGACGGTTTTGCCATGGTTCTCGTTCTCCGGGATCGGACCGGATGGACGGCCTGAAATGCGTCATGGCCGGGCAAGCCCGGCCATGACCTGCGTTTTGTCGAAGCGATCGCCTTACAGCGTGCGCTTGATCTCCTCGACGCGATAGCACTCGATCACGTCGCCCGGGCGCATGTCCTGGTAGTTCTCGAAGGACATGCCGCACTCCTGGCCCGCCACCACTTCCTTGGCGTCGTCCTTGAAGCGCTTGAGCTGGGCGAGCTTGCCCTCGTGGACCACGACATTGTCGCGGATCAGGCGGACATTGGCGCCGCGCTCGATCGTGCCGTCGGTGACGCGGCAGCCGGCGATCTTGCCGACCTTCGAGACCGCGAAGATCTCGAGGATCTGGGCGTTGCCGAGCATGGTTTCGCGCAGCGTCGGTGCCAGCAGACCCGACATCGCCGCCTTCACGTCATCCACGAGATTGTAGATGATGTTGTAGTAGCGGATTTCGACGCCGGCCCGTTCGGCCGCCTCGCGCGCTTCCTTGTGGGCACGCACGTTGAAGCCGATCACGGCAGCGCCAGAAGCCTGGGCCAGCGTGATGTCGGATTCGGTGATCCCGCCGACGCCCGACTGCAGCACGCGCGCACGCACCTCGTCGTTGCCGACCTTATCGAGCGTCCCGACGATGGCTTCGACCGAGCCCTGGACGTCGCCCTTGACGACGAGCGGGAACTCCTTGCGGCCGGCGCCTTCCTTGAGATCGCGCATCATGTCGGCGAGCGAACGGCCCGCCGCCGATCCGCCGCCACGCGCGGCGATGCGATCACGCTTCTGGCGCTCGCGATAATCGGTGATCTCGCGGGCGCGGGCCTCGGATTCGACCACCGCGACGCGGTCGCCCGCTTCCGGCGTTCCGTTGAATCCGAGCACCTCGACGGGCAGGGAGGGCGGAGCCTCCTTGATCTGCGCGCCGGTGTCGCCGATCAGCGCGCGGACGCGGCCCCATTCGGAGCCTGCCACGACGATGTCGCCGGTGCGCAGCGTGCCGCGCTGGACGAGAACCGTCGCGACCGGGCCGCGGCCGCGGTCGAGCTTGGCCTCGATCACGGTGCCTTCGGCCGGACGATCCGGGTTGGCCTTCAGGTCGAGCAGTTCGGCCTGAAGCGCGATCGCCTCGAGCAGCTTGTCGAGATTCTTGCCGGTCTTGGCCGAGACCTCGATTTCCAGCGTCTCACCGCCGAGCGTCTCGACCTGGATCTCGTATTGCAGCAGCTCGGCGCGAACCCGCTCGGGGCTGGCGTCGGCCTTGTCGATCTTGTTGATCGCCACGATCAGCGGGACGCCCGCTGCCTTGGCATGGTTGATGGCCTCGATCGTCTGCGGCATGACGCCGTCATCGGCCGCGACGACCAGCACGACGACGTCCGTCACCTTGGCGCCGCGGGCACGCATCGCCGTGAAGGCGGCGTGGCCGGGCGTATCGATGAAGGTCACCTTGGCGCCGGATGGCGTCACCACCTGATAGGCGCCGATATGCTGGGTGATGCCGCCGGCCTCGCCGGTGACGACATGCGTCTGGCGGATGGCATCGAGCAGCGAAGTCTTGCCGTGATCGACATGGCCCATGATGGTGACGACGGCGGGACGCTGCGCGAGCATCTCGTCGGTGTCGGGCGTGTCGAACAGGCCCTCTTCCACGTCGGATTCGGCGACGCGCTTGACGGTGTGGCCCATTTCCTCGGCCACGAGCTGGGCGGTGTCGGCGTCGATCACATCGGTGATCTTGTGCATCGCGCCCTGCTTCATCAGCAGGCGGATGACGTCGACGCCGCGCTCAGACATGCGGTTGGCGAGTTCCTGGATGGTGATCGTCTCAGGAACGATCACCTCGCGCATCACGCGTTCCTTGGCGACGTCCGAGGCGCGGTGGCCGGTCATGCGCTGGACGCGGCGGCGGAAGGCCGCGACCGAACGTGTACGCTCGTCGTCGCCGCCGGTGGCGGTCGACAGCGTCAGGCGGCCGCGCGGCTTCTCGCCGACCTTGGGAGTCTTGGGGGCGGGCACGGGTGCGCCGCGGGGCGGACCGCCCGCAAAGCCACCGGGACGGCGGAAGGCGGGACGTGCTTCGCCGTCATCGGGACGGCTGCGCGGCGTGGCCGTGGAGGGTGCCTGGCGCGTCGGGCGGGTGATGGCGGGCTCGGCCGGAGCCGTTGCATCGACGGGCCGCGGAGGGCGCGGCGTGTCGAGGCGGGGCGGACGCGAGTCGAGACGCGGCGGACGGGCGCCGACATCGCGCATCGGGGTACGTGGCGCGAAATCCGGACGCGGACCGGACGGCGCAGGACGCGGAGTCTGGGCATAGGCGGGAGCCGGCGCCGGTGCCGGGGCGGCACCGCTCTCGGGCTGCTGCGGGGCAGGCGTGAATTCGCGCGGCGGCTGCGGCGGGCGCGGAGCCTGCGGCTCGTCCATGCGCTGGCGCGCGGCGCTTTCGGCGCGGCGTTTGCGGTCTTCTTCCTGACGGCGGCGCTCTTCTTCCTCGCGCTGGCGGGCAAGGGCGGATTCGCGCTCCTGTCGCTCGCGCTCCAGGGCGGCCGCACGCTGGCGTGCCTCATCCTCGGCGATGCGGCGGGCTTCGGCCTCACGGCTGCGCGAGTCCGAAAGGGCGCGCTGACGGGCGTCCTTCTCATCCTCGGAGAGCGTGCGCAGCAGCATGCCGGAGGAGGGGCGTGCAGGCGGCGTCGGCGCGGGCGGTGCCGGGCGGGGAGCCGCCTGCTGGACCTGCGGCGCGGGCGCGCGAGGCGCCGGCTGCTGCGTGACTTCGGGCCCGGCGACGCGCCGCTTGACCTCGACGACGACCTGCTTGGAGCGCCCATGCGAGAAGCTCTGCCGGACAGTGCTCTGCTCGACAGGACGCTTCAACGTCAGGGTCTTCGGGGGGCTGACGGTCAAAGTCTTGTCGCCCGGGGTCTTGGTATCGCTCATTCTGTGCTCGGTCCTGCCGCGTTCGGTCCAGCCGGTTCGGTCGTTCGTTGGTCTACGGAATCATCGTCTACGGAGCCGGAGCTGGTCGGCTCCTCCGGGTGGATTGCGCCGGCATCGCCCGTCCGGTAGCGGACGAGCCGACGCCAGCGGGTGAGGAAACCCTCGGCCGCCGGTCCCGGAGCAAGCGCCGCATGTATCACATGTGCCCGGCCCAACGCCAATTCCAAATCTTCGCCCGCGAAAATTGCCACGACGGGCACTCTTCGCGGCTTCAGGCCAGCCTCCTCACGGGCGAGTTCCGCCCGGCGCAGGGCCTGTCCGATCTTGCGGCGGCCATCCTCGGCGCCGTCGCTGGCCTCGATCACCGCTGCGCAGCGCCCCGAGCCGATCACCGCCTCGACTTTGGCGAAACCGGCCTGAACCAGTCCGGCCTTGTTCGACATGGCGAGCGCCTGCTGGGCGTCCTTCAGCATCAAGGCGTCTATCATCGCAACCAAATCAGGCGGTACGACGACCTTGGTCTTGAGCGAACGCTCGAAGGCCCGGCGCTTGATCGCCTCCGCGACGATCGCCGCGCTGAGACTGGCCCAGACGCCGCGTCCCGGCAGCTTGCGCCGCAGGTCCGGCACGAGAACGCCGTCGGGACCGACGACGAAACGGATCAGGTCGTCGGGAGACCTGACGGTCCTCGTGACGACGCAGCTCCGCTCCGGGCCATCCTTGCGATCCTGGCGCGTCCCGCGCTCACCGCGCGCTGCGGCCACTTTCATCGCCGAAATCCGGCTCAGGCCTCCGCCGTCTCGCCATCGGCGGGAAGCTCTGCTTCCTCAGGCTCTTCGGCGGGAGCCTCGATCCAGCCTGCGTGAACGCGGGCGGCCATGATGATCGCCTCCGCATCCTGCCGCGACAGGTCGAAACCATCGAGATAGCCGGAATGGCGGGTGGTCTCGCCATCCTTGCGCTCGGTCCAGCCGACGAGGTCGTCAGTGGCGCAGCCGGCGAGATCCTCGACGCTCTTCACGTCGTTCTCGCCCAGCGCCACCATCATGGAGGTGGTGATGCCGGCGACTTCGCGCAAGGCGTCCTCGACGCCAAGCGCACGGCGCTTCTCGTCGAACTCGGCCTCGACGGCCGCCAGATATTCCTGCGCGCGGGCCTGGATCTCGGCACCGGTGTCCTCGTCGAAGCCCTCGATCGAGGCGAGCTCGGAGGGATCGACATAGGCGACCTCCTCGACCGTGCGGAAACCTTCCGAGGCCAGCAACTGGCCGACCGTCTCGTCGACGTTCAGCGCGTTCATGAAGATCTCGGTGCGGGCCAGGAATTCCTTCTGGCGACGCTCCGATTCCTCGGCCTCGGTCAGGATGTCGATATCCCAGCCGGTAAGCTGCGAGGCGAGGCGCACGTTCTGGCCGCGCCGGCCGATGGCGAGCGAGAGCTGCTCGTCGGGCACCACGACCTCGATCTTGTCGGCCTCCTCGTCGAGCACGACCTTGGCGACTTCCGCCGGCTGCAGCGCGTTGACGACGAAGGTCGCGATGTCAGGCGACCACGGGATGATGTCGATCTTCTCGCCCTGCAGCTCGCCGACGACGGCCTGCACGCGCGACCCCCTCATGCCGACGCAGGCGCCGACCGGGTCGATCGAGGAATCGCGGCTGATCACGGCGATCTTGGCGCGCGAGCCCGGATCGCGTGCAACGGCTTTGACTTCGACGATGCCATCATAGATCTCCGGCACTTCCTGGCCGAACAGCTTGGCCATGAACTGCGGATGCGTGCGCGACAGGAAGATCTGCGGGCCGCGCGGCTCGCGGCGCACGTCGTAGACATAGGCGCGGGCGCGGTCGCCGACCTTGAAGGTCTCGCGCGGGATCATCTCGTCGCGACGGATGATCGCCTCGCCGCGGCCGAGATCGACGAAGACATTGCCGTATTCGACACGCTTGACGGCGCCGTTGACGATCTCGCCGATGCGATCCTTGTACTCGTCATACTGGCGATCGCGCTCGGCCTCGCGCACCTTCTGCACGATGACCTGCTTGGCCGACTGGGCGGCGATGCGGCCGAAATCGAAGGGCGGCAGCGGATCGGCGATGACGTCGCCGACCTGGGCGGCCGGATTGTGGCGCTTGGCTTCGTCGACGGTGATCTCGGTTGCGCCGTTCTCGACCAGTTCAACCACCTGGAGGTGGCGAGCCAGCCGGAGTTCGCCGGTCTTGGTGTTGATCTCGGCATGGACGTCCGTCTCGGCGCCGTAGCGCGAGCGGGCGGCCTTGGCGATCGCGTCCTGCATCGCATCGACGACGATCTGGCGGTCGATGGATTTCTCGCGGGCGACCGCATCGGCGATCTGCAGCAGTTCGAGCCTGTTGGCGCTGACGACCATGACGCTCACTCCTCTTCGGTTGTTTCTGGCGGAGTTTGTCCGCGAATCTTGTCGGGACGCGGTCCCAGCGATTTCTTCTTGCCCTTGGGCGGCGCGGCGATCTCGTCGGCCGTCGGCATCTCGGGCGGCAGCCCTGCCTTGCCGCGACGCAGCGATTCGGTGACGAGCGCGTCGGTCAGAACGAGACGGGCGTCAGTGATCAGGTTCATCGGAATGGCGACATCGCGCTCTTCCTCGGACTTCGCATCGTCGCGCGCGAGCAGGGCGTTGTCGCCCTCGACGCCGCGCAGGATGCCGCGGAAGCGCTTGCGGCCGTTGACGACGGCTTCGGTGTCGATCTTGGCGAGGTGCCCGGCCCAGCGCTCGAAATCGCCTGCGCGCACCAGCGGCCGGTCGATCCCCGGCGACGACACTTCGAGGTGATAGGCGACCTGGATCGGATCATCGACGTCGAGCGCCGGCGAGACGGCCTGGCTGACCGCTTCGCAACCCTCGACATTCATCGTGCCGTCCGGCCGCTCGGCCATGATCTGGACCGTGCAGCCGTTCTGGCCGGTGACGCGCACCCGCACCAGCCGGTAGCCGAGATCGACGATCGCGGGCTCGATGATCGCGGCCACGCGTGCTGCGACGCCGCTTTCGACGACGAGGCGCCTGTCGTTGTCCTGATGCGTCGCTGTCGGCTCGTTCATGCCCGGGCTGCCTGCCTGTAAGCCGGATGGCGTCCGGCTCCGACCGAGGGATTGGCGCATGGCACCGTGCAAGACAGGCCGCTGGAGGGCAGCCGCGTGCCGGCGTCATGCTCCAGCCCCGGCCGGGCTTTGGCCAATAAAAAAGAGCGGGCCTTCCGGCCCGCTCTTGATCATCGGCTGATACCGAAACCAGAGCTGTTGGGCTGCTATTTAGTCCGCATTGCCCGCGCATGCAAGCGTCCTTGGCCGCCCTGGCCGATGGCGGAGCTTTTCGCCGGCCGCTAACCCGCTGGTCATCCTTCTGCGCCATGGTGCGGTGCTGCGCGTTGTGTGGGGATAAGGTATGAGTTCTGTCAGTACGCTGTTGCGCGATCTCGAGACGACGATGTTGCGCGGCTCGACCGACGACCGCACCCAGATCCTGTCGCGCCTGACCGATCTCTTCTTGAGCACGGCCTCGGTCATGGATGAAGACCAGGTCGGTATCTTCGACGTCGTGATCGGTCGGCTCTCGCGAGCGATCGAGCTGAGGGCCCGCATCGAGCTGTCGGAACGGCTCGCTCCCATTCCGAATGCCCCGACCGGGGTCGTGCGCCAGCTTGCGCTCGACGAGATTTCGGTCGCGCGGCCCGTCCTCATCGGCTCGAAACGGCTGAGCGACCAGGACCTTGTCGCGATCTCGGCCGCCAAGGGGCGCGATCACATGCTCGCCATCACCGAGCGGCCCGATCTCGGCGAGCCGGTCACCGATTTCCTGATCCTGCGTGGCGGCCGGGTCGTCACCCACGCCATCGCGGCCAACCACACGGCCCGCTTCTCCCGGCATGGCATGGGCGTGCTCGTCATGCGCGCCGTCCAGGACGACGCGCTCCAGACCGCACTCGGCGCCAGGCAGGACATTCCCGCGGAGCTCGCCGATCAGCTCATGGTTGCTGCCAAGAATTCCGCCCGCCGGCGTCTGACGGCGAGCCTCGAGCCGTCGCTGGCCGGAGCTGTGGCCGGCGCGGTCGAACGCGGCGCCCAGGCGGTTGCCGCCGAGACCCGCGTCGATGGCGATCTCGGCGCGGTCAACGAGGCGCTGGTCGAAATCAACCGGCTCCACGAGGCCGGCCAGCTCGACGAGAGCACGGTTGCCCGCTTCGCAGCGGACGGCGCGACCGAGCATGCCATCTGTGCGGTTGCGGTTCTGGCCCAGCTCGGGCTGCCGGCCACGGAGCAGATCATCCTGGGCGCCGATCGCGACGCCGTGTTGCTGGTCGCGCGCGGCCTCGGCTGGTCCTGGGAGACCGCGGCGGCCCTCATCGGCCTGCGCAAGGACTTCGGCAAATCGGCGCCGGCGATCGAGCGCGCCCGCCAGCATTTCCGCAATCTCGCGCAGCCGACCGCGCAGCGCGTTCTCGGCTTCCTCAGGATGCGCGACGCACAGCAGTAAGATAGCTCGGAATCCGCCCCGCCGCGACGGCCTTGGCCTCGTAGCGGGTGCGGATCCAGCCGGGATAGGGCTGGCGCCAGTCATCCGCGCACTCATCCATCCAGTCGAAATCGGGCGCGCGCGCCAGCCGGGCCAGCGTCCAGCCGACATAGTCGTCGATATCGCTGGCGAAGCGGAAACGGCCGCCATCGCGCAAGGCGCGGGCAAACAGCGCCAGGGTCCGATCGGAGACGAAACGGCGCTTGCGCTGGCGCCGCTTCGGCCAGGGATCGGGATAGAGCAGGTCGATCGCGTCGAGCGAACCGGCCGGCAGGCGCGGCAGCATCAACGCCGCATCGCCATCCCAGATCCGGATATTGGTCAGGCCCTCGCGCTCGATCACGGCGAGAAACTTCGCCATCCCGTTGATGAAGGGCTCGACGCCGATGAAGCCGATCTGCGGGCTTTCGCGCATCCGGCTGAGCAGATGCTCGCCGCCGCCGAAGCCGATCTCCAGCCGCACGGCGCTGACCGGCTGAGGGAACAGCGCGCCGAGATCGGCGATCTCACCCTCGGGCAAGCGCAGCCTCGGCAACACGGTGTCGATCATCACGCTCTGGCCGTCGCGCAGGGCCTTGCCCTTGCGCCGGCCGAAGAAGGCGCGGTCGGGATCGAAGTCGTTTGTCATGAGTGGTCTTTGAAGATGTCCCGGGGAAACGCGCGTCATCCTGGACAAGCGGCGAAGCCGCACAGATCCGGGATCCATCATAGGGCACGGACGCTGCCCTATGATGGATCCCGGCGCTCCGCTTCGCTACGGCCAGGATGACGGCGCGCTTCTAACGCAATCCGGCAAAAGGAAAAGGCCGGAGCGATCCGCTCCGGCCTCGTCAGGTCACCCGTTGGGCGCTGGTTCAGGCAACCGCCTTCTTCAGCGCGTCGACGAGATCGGTCTTCTCCCAGGAGAAGCTGCCGTCGCGGCCGGCCTTGCGGCCGAAATGGCCGTAAGCAGCCGATTTGGCGTAGATCGGCTTGTTGAGCTGCAGATGGGTGCGGATACCGCGCGGGGTCAGGTCCATGACCTCGCCCAGCACGGCTTCGAGCTTGGCCTCGTCGGCCTTGCCATTGCCGGTGCCGTGCAGGTCGACATAGATCGACAGCGGCTTGGCGACGCCGATGGCGTAGGAGAGCTGGATCGTGCAGCGATCCGCGAGCTTGGCTGCAACCACGTTCTTGGCGAGGTAGCGCGCGGCATAGGCGGCCGAACGGTCGACCTTGGTCGGATCCTTGCCGGAGAACGCGCCGCCGCCATGCGGGGCTGCGCCGCCATAGGTGTCGACGATGATCTTGCGGCCGGTCAGGCCGGCGTCGCCATCGGGGCCGCCGATCACGAACTTGCCGGTCGGGTTGACGTGCCAGACGGTCTCCTTCGAGATCCAGCCCTCGGGCAGGGTCGCGCGGATATAGGGCTCGACGATCTTGCGGACGTCGGCCGAGGACAGGCTCTCGTCGGTATGCTGGGTCGAAAGCACGATCTGCGTCACGCCGACCGGCTTGCCGTTCTCGTACTTGACCGTGACCTGGCTCTTGGCGTCGGGGCCGAGCTTGGCGGCGCCGCCTTCCTTGGCGTGACGTGCCTTGGCCAGCACTTCGAGAATCTTGTGGGCGTAGTAGATCGGCGCCGGCATCAGCTCGGGCGTCTCGCGGCAGGCATAGCCGAACATGATGCCCTGGTCGCCGGCGCCTTCATCCTTGTTGCCGGCGGCATCGACGCCCTGGGCGATGTCCGCCGACTGCGCGTGCAGCAGCACGTCGATCTTGCACTTCTTCCAGTGGAAGCCGTCCTGCTCGTAGCCGATCGCCTTGATCGCCTTGCGCGCGGCCGACTTGACCTTGCTCTTCATCGCCTTCTCGTCGAGCGAGGTGCGAACCTCGCCGGCGATGACGACGCGGTTGGTCGTGGCCAAGGTCTCGCAGGCGACGCGAACCTGGGCCGCGTCCATGCCGGACTTGGCGGCTTCCTTGAAGAACAGGTCCACGACCTCGTCCGAGATCCGGTCGCAAATCTTGTCGGGATGGCCTTCGCCGACGGATTCGCTGGTGAAGAGGTAATTCTGGCGTGACACGGTCAAGCAGCCCTTTTGCAGGGGGAAGACGGGCGACCGGCTCGGAAAAGGGGCCGATCGATGAAAACGGTCATCCTCTTTGCAGCGGATGCGTTCGCCGTCAAGCACGGCAATCCGTTTATCGGGAGCTTCGTTCGTCAGAACGAACAGGTGTTGCGCAAAATCACGCGTTTCCGGCGTCTTCCTCGGCGAGGGACTCGACGAGGTCGATGATCCGGCGCCTCACCTTGCCGTTCTTGATGCGCACGAAGGCCTTGGTGAGCTGGACGCCTTCGCTGCTCGACATGAAGTCGGAGACATAGGCGCTGGAGGCGGAATCGGAGAAGCCGCCGGTCGGCATGTCGCCGGTGGGGGCGCCGTCGAAGAAGAACGACACCGGCACGTCGAGCATCTTGGCGATCTGCTGCAGCCGGCTCGCGCTGATGCGGTTCGAGCCCTTCTCGTATTTCTGCACCTGCTGGAAGGTCAGTCCGAGCGCGTCCCCGAGCTTCTCCTGGCTCACGCCCGCGAGCATGCGGCGCATGCGCACGCGGCTGCCGACATGGCGGTCGATCGGGTTCGGGACTTTCTTCAGCATGGACGACAGCCTTGGCTCATGTTGCCGCTCCGGATGCAGTATCTTCCAAGGCAGCATAGTCAATTGGTTTAAGACGGCGACGCCCGAGACCTTATCCCTTCGGCGAACAAGTTCCAAATGGGATTAACGACGGGGCAGCAGCCGCAAGAGAAGCAAGAATCCTGCAAGCAGCGCCGCATAGATCAGGTCGCCGAATTGCGTGTAAATCGTGGCGGGTCCGGCTCGTGGCAGTCCGGCGTCGAGAACGCCTTCGGTGCCGAGCGGCAGGCTGGCGAGAATCCGGCCATAGCCGTCGGCGACGGCGGATATGCCGGTGTTGGCGACCCGCACCAGTGGCAGTCCCTGCTCGATCGCGCGCAGCCGGGCCTGGGCGAGATGCTGATAGGGGCCGCTGGTCTGTCCGAACCAGCCGTCATTCGTCAGGTTGAGCATGAAACCGGCGCGCGGCCCCTGCGGCGCGACATCTCCGGGAAAGATCACCTCGTAGCAGATCAGCGGCGCCGCCGGCGGCAGGCCCCGGATGGCGAGCGGAAGACGCCGCCTACCCGAAGCGAATCCGCCAGGCACCGACACGAACTCGGACAGGCCGAGGCTGCGGATCAGCGTCTCGAGCACAGGTGGCAGGTACTCGCCGAACGGCACCAGATGCACCTTGTCGTAGCTCGAGACGATCGCGCCCTCGTCATCCACGACCTGGATCGAATTGAAGATCGGCGGCCGGCTCTCGCCGGGAAGCGCCTCGCCGGCCCGGGCCGCGCCCGTGATCAGCGTCGTGTTCGGCGGCAGCAGCGCCGCGATGCGCGACAGTGCCTGCGGGGTGCGCCCGAGCAGGAAAGGGAACGCCGATTCCGGCCAGATCAGATGGGTGACGGCCTGGACGCCGGGCGTTTCCGGGCTGGTCGCGCGGTCGCTCAGCGCCAGATACTGGTTCAGGATCGCCTCGCTGTTGCGGGCGCTGAACTTGGCGTCCTGCGGCAGGTTCGGTTGCATCAGCCGCAGCTTGACGCCGGCGACCAGCGGCGCGGGCCCGGCCGGCACCCGCCAGAGGCCGAAGCCGATCAGCCCGGCCAGGACAAGCAGCGCTGCAACCGGCGCGCGCCAGCGGCCGGCGCCGGTTTCCGCGGTTCCCAGTGTCGCCGGAGCGGCCCCGACCGCGACCGCGACCAGCGTCAGCCCATAGAGACCGGCGATCGAGGCAAACTGTGCGATCTGGGCCTGCCCCGCCAGCATCATGCCATAGACGTTCCAGGGGAAGCCGGTCAGCACGTGGCCGCGCAGCCATTCGCTGAGCGAAAGCATGATCGCCAGCATGAGGATGCGCCCGGCCCCCGAAGACCAGGCGAGACGGGCGCAGCCGAAGGCCAGCGCCGGAAAGACGGCGAGGAAAGCCGGCAGGGCCACGACACCGAGCGGCATCGCCCAGGCGAATTTATCGGCCTCGACCAGGAAGGCCGCGCCCAGCCACCAGAGTCCGGCCAGGAAAAAGCCGAAACCCCACCACCAGCCGACCACGGCGGCGGCGCGGAAGCGCCCGGCGGGGCTCGTCCCCACCGCGCCGTCGATCAGCCAGACGGCGATCGTCATCGGCACGACGATCAGCGGCCAGAGGTCGAGCGGCGGCAAGGCGAGCGCGCCGCTGGCGCCTGCCGCGAGCGCGATCAATCGCTTGCGCCAGCCCCAGGCGAGGATGACGCTGTCGGCCAGCATGGCGACGCGCATCAGCCAGGCTCCGCCGGGGGCTCGGGCGCGGCAGGAGCGCGGTGATGGATGCTCAGGCGCTTCACGCGCCGCTGGTCGGCTTCGATGATCTCGAAGCTGAGCCCTTCGGGGCCCTCGATGATCTCGCCCTGCGCCGGCACATGGCCGGCGAGCGTCACGATCAGCCCGCCCAGCGTATCGACATCCTCGGCGATCTGGGTCTCCGACAGATCGATCCCGGTCGCCTGCTTCAGCTCTTCGAGCGTCGCGCGTGCGTCGGCGGTGAAGCTGCCCTCGCCGGCCGGGGCGATCGTCGGCGCTTCCTCGAGATCGTGCTCGTCCTCGATGTCGCCGACAACGATCTCGATCAGATCCTCGATCGTGACCAGCCCGTCCGTGCCGCCATACTCGTCGATCACCAGCGCGATATGCGTCCGCGTCGCCTGCATCCGCACCAGCAGATCGACCGCCGGCATCGAGGGCGGAACATAGAGGACGGGGCGCAGGATCTTGGTCTCGGCCAGTGTCGTCTTGAGATCGACCGCCGAGAGGTCGTGGAAGGCGGGCTCGGAAAGGCCGGCACTCGGCTCGGCCTTGGCCTGGCCCGCGATGAATTCGAGGAAGTCGCGGATATGGACCATGCCGCGCGGATCGTCGAGCGAGTCGTCGAAGACCGGCAGGCGCGAATGCCCGGCCGTCCGGAACAGCGCCAAGAGCTCGTCGAGCGTGGCATCGGCGGGAACGGCGATAATGTCGGCGCGCGGGATCATCACGTCACCGACCCGGCGCTCGCGCAAGCTGAGCACGTTGGAGAGCATGGCGCGCTCCTGCGCGCTCAGATCGGCGAGCTGCCCGCTGCCTTGCGCCAGCGCTTCGGTGATGTCCTCGCGGATGGTGCCGCCGCCGCGCAGGCCGAGCCTGTCGAGGAACTGGCTGAGCCAATGGGAGAGGCCGCGTCCGGCGGCCTCGGTCTGTCGACTGTCGTCGCTCATGATCTTGGGGGGTGGTCCGATGTTGCGGCTTGCGGAGAAGTCGGGGAAGGGGCCTGCGGGCGCGCGATCAGCTCGCCGCCGGCGTAAGGGTCGGCGATGCCGAGCCGGGCGAGGGCTGCGATTTCGAGCCCTTCCATGCGCTGCGCCTCGGCTTCGGTCTCGTGGTCCTCGCCGAGCAGATGCAGCAGGCCGTGGATCACGAGATGGCTGAAATGGTCGGCAAGGCTCTTGTCCTCGGTCTGCGCCTCGCGCTCGACGGTCTCATAGGCGATGACGATGTCGCCGAGGACGGGGCTCATGGCGATCCGGTCCGGCGGCGCGGCCGGGAAGGACAGCACATTGGTCGCCTTGTCGAAGCCGCGCCAGTCGCGGTTGACGATGCGGATGCGCTTGTCGTCGGTCAGCAGCAGGCTGAGTTCGGCGCCGTCGCAGGGCTGCACGGGCGCGACGGCCAATGCGGCCTCGGCCGCCTGCAGCGCCCGCGCGCGCAAGCTCGCGAGGTCGCCGAGCGCACGCCATTGGCGCGACTGCGCCCTGAGCGCGATCGCGAGTGTGGGAGGCCTGGTCTCGGGTCGCGGCGCCGGACGCCGCACGCGAGGTCGGTCGGTCATCGCGGGCGCTCCCGCGACAAGGTGCGCTTGAGGCCCTCGGTATCGCTTTCGATCGGGGCCTCGGGCACGGCGGCGCGCATCCGCTCCTCGCGTTCCTCGCGCTCGCGGCGCGATGCGCTCTCATAGGCCATGACGATGCGGCGCACGAGGTCATGGCGCACCACGTCGCCCTCCTCGAACTTGGCATGGCCGACGCCCTCGACGCCCGACAGAAGCTTCACGGCCTCGATCAGCCCCGAGCGCTGGCCCGGCGGCAGGTCGATCTGCGAGGGGTCGCCGGTGATGATCATGCGCGAGCCCTCGCCGAGGCGGGTCAGGAACATCTTCATCTGCACCGAGGTCGCGTTCTGCGCCTCGTCGAGCAGCACGACGGCGTTGGTCAGCGTCCGGCCGCGCATGAAGGCGAGCGGGGCGATCTCGATCATGCCGGTCTGCAGCGCGCGCTCGACATGGCGCGCCTCCATGAAGTCGTTGAGCGCATCGTAGATCGGCCGCAGATAAGGATCGACCTTCTCGCGCATGTCGCCGGGCAGGAAGCCGAGACGCTCGCCGGCTTCGACGGCGGGCCGCGACAGCACCATGCGTTCGACCACGCCCTGCTCGATCAGCGAGACGGCGTGGCCAACCGCGAGCCAGGTCTTTCCGGTGCCGGCCGGACCTTCGGCGAGCACCAGTTCGTTGCGCTTGAGCTGGCGCAGATAGGCGTCCTGCGCCGCGTTGCGCGCTCTTACAGGGCCGCGCTTTCTTGTCACGATGGCATCGAACGAGGCCTTGCCCGTGTCGGCTGCCGGGAACAGCGAGCGCTGGACATTGCTCTCCTCGATCGCGCCATCGACCTCGCCGAGCGTCACCGAGGCGCCGGCCTTGGCGCGGGTATAGAGTGTCTTCAGCACGCGCCCGGCCTGCTCGGCGGTCTCGCGGGGTCCCTTGATCGTGGCATGGTTGCCGTTCGGGCTGATCACGACGCCGAGCCGGCGCTCGATATGCGCCAGGTTCTGGTCGTAATGGCCGAAGACCAGGCTCGCCAGACGGTTGTCGTCGAAGGAGAGCAGGACCTCGGTCGCCGGCAGCCCGTCGCGGGTCAGGACCTCCATCTGCGTGGACGCGGGTTCGCGCCGGGGGCCTCGTTCCGGTCTCGGATTCGTCGAGTCAGCCTGTGCCAAAAGCGTCGTCTCCCTGGCGCCTGTTCCGGCCGGACAGGAGCGTGAGGCCGGGTCGTCTAGCGGATTCGTCGTCGTTATCAGCGGCTGCGCCGGTTGCAGCTTGATGACAGGCTGTCATGGCGGTGGCCGGCGGGGTCGCGTCTTGCGTCAGGAGGGCGTTCACGCGGCCATCTCCTTCGAGGACGTCGGCTGTGCGAGGGTTTCCTGCGTCGAAGGCATCGGCGCGGACATGTCCGGCGCCCCGGCCTTGCGGCCGAAGAGCGAGTTGGAGCCCGCCCGCTCGATCACCACCTGCACCCTGTCGCCGATCTGATTCGCATCCGTCTCGATCTGCACAGCCTGAAGGTAGGGCGACTTTCCTGCAAGCTGTCCGGGATGGCGCCCGGCTCGCTCCAGCAGAACCTCGACGGTGCGCCCGACCATCGCATGGTTGAAGACCTGGCGGTGATGCTCGATGCGCGCCTGCAAGCGCTGGAGGCGCTCATCCATCACGGCGGCCGGCACCTGCTGGCCGAGATCGGCGGCGGGCGTGCCCGGGCGCGGCGAATATTTGAAGGAATAGCTCGACGCGAAGCGGATCTCGTCGACGAGCGCGATCGTGTCCTCGAAATCGGCGTCGCTTTCACCGGGGAAGCCGACGATGAAATCCGACGACAGGGCGATGTCGGGCCGCGCCGCGCGAATCCGCTCGATCAGGCGACGGTATTCGTCGGCCGTGTGCTTGCGGTTCATCGCCGCGAGAATGCGGTCCGAGCCCGCCTGCACTGGCAGATGCAGGAACGGCATCACCTGCGGCAGGTCGCGATGGGCGGCGATCAGATCGTCCTCCATGTCGCGCGGATGGCTCGTGCTGTAGCGGATGCGGTTGACACCCGGCACCTCCGCGACGCGGTACATCAATCGCGCCAGACCCCAGATCCGTCCGTCGGGACCCTCGCCGTGATAGGCGTTGACGTTCTGGCCGATCAGCGTGACGTCCTGCACGCCGGCCGCCGCCAGCCGCTCGATTTCGGCCATGACCTGCGCCACCGGCCGCGAGAACTCGGCGCCGCGCGTATAGGGCACGACGCAGAAGGCGCAGAACTTGTCGCAACCTTCCTGCACGGTGACGAAGGCCGAGATGCCGCGCTGGCGGATCGCCTGCGGCCGGGGCGCCGGCAGATGGCCGAACTTGTCGTCAACAGGCAGGTCGGTATCGACGATGCGTTTGCCTCGTGCCTGTTGCAGCAGTTCCGGCAAGCGGTGATAGGCCTGCGGGCCGACGACGAGATCGACCGCGGGCTGGCGGCGCTGAATCTCGGCCCCTTCCGCCTGGGCGACGCAGCCGGCCACAATGATGCGCGTGTCCTGACCCTGCGCCTTCTGCGCATTCTTGATGTCGCGCAGCTTGCCGAGCTCGGTATAGACCTTCTGCACCGCGCGCTCGCGGATATGGCAGGTGTTGAGCAGGATCAGGTCGGCGCCATCAGGCGTCGCGGTTTCCTCAAAGCCCTGTTCGCCCAGGATGTCGGCCATGCGCTGGCCGTCATAGACGTTCATCTGGCAGCCGAAGGACTTGATGTGGACTTTCTTCATCGCGCCGGGTCTGGTCTCCAAACCGTCTCCTTACTCCGGATCGCGGCCTGAGGAAATGACCGGCCGACTGATCCCTGCAATCAAGCAATGGCTGGGCCAAGACGACTGGCCGGCCTCGAAGCGTTTTCAAGCGAAGTGGATACCGGTTCGCGTGAAGAAAACGCGTTGAAACAAATGCTCTAAGCCAGCGGCCGGCCGCTTACCGTCTCCTGCCGTGCCTTGCGGATCGCCGCCTCGGCCAGTCGCGTCGCCGCCTTGCGCGAGGTCTTGCGGCCCATCGCGATCGGTTCGCCCCAGGCCAGTTCGACGTCGATCGCACCCATGGCAAGCACCATCCTTAGATGGGGTGCGAGTTCCGTATCGCCATACCAGGCGAGCGCGCTGCGCTCGGCCCGTCCGCCGGCCATCCCATGGAAGCCCGTATAGCTGATCGTCAGCGGGTAGATCGCGATGTCGGTCCCGCCATCCGGCTTGTCCGTGCCCTTGTTGTCCGTGCCTTTGCCGAGCGCCTCATGAGCTGCCCCCAGCAGGGAGGAGCGCATTGGCAGGATGCGGGTGCCGTCGCCGGTGGTGCCCTCGGCGAAGAGCACGACGGCCTCTCCGTCGGACAGGCGTGCGCCCATCTGCGCCGCGACATCCGCCGTCGATGCCCGGCGCGACCGGTCGATGAAGACGGTGCGCTGCAGGCTTGCGAGGAAGCCGATCACCGGCCAGCCCGCAACCTCGCTCTTGGCGACGAAGCAGACCGGCCGCTCGGCTCCGAGCACGGAGATGTCGAGCCAGGAGACATGGTTGGCGACGATCAGCCCGCTGCTGCCGGCCGGTGGCGGCGCTCCCCGGATGTGCCGCCGCACGCCGAGGCAGCGGCAGGTGAGGCGGTGGAACAGCCGCGGGAGCGCGGCGGCGTGCCCCGGCGCCAGCCGCATGACGAGCAGTTGCGCCGGAAGCAGCGCGAGCGTGCTCAGCGCCAGCACGGATAATCGCAGGATCGCGCCGGGAGCCAGGCCCTTCATCGGTGTGGAGCTCCGCTCACGCGAGATCGAGCCGCATCGCCACCGCCGTCGCCCGGCTGCCGTCGGGCTTGGGATAGTAGCCCTTGCGCCGGCCGACCTCGCGGAAGCCGAGATGCCGGTAGAGTCGCTCGGCCGCGACATTGCCCTCCTCGACCTCGAGGAAGACCTGCATGACGCCGCTGCCGGCGAGCCGCGATAGATGGGCACCGAGCAGGCTCGCTGCCAGCCCATTGCGGCGATGGGCAAGCGCGATCACGATCGAGAGGATTTCGGCCTCGTCGGCCGCCTGGCGCGACATTACGAAGCCGGCCGGCTGCGATGCTTGACCGGGAAAGACGCCATCGGTCGTGATGCTCGCATCCGCCAGCAGCGCCGCGCATTCGCCGGGCTCCCAGCCGCGCGCGAAGCCGCCCTGTTGATGCAGCGCGGCGACGTCGCGGGCATGGCGCGCGTCGAGATGGCCGGTCCGCACCGGGCAGGCATGGGGGTGAAGCAGTCGACGCAGCCAGTCCATGGCGCTTGATGGCACAGCAGCGCTGGCTGGCAAGTCCTCTTGCGTCATCTCTGGGGGCGTTCTCGAGCGAAGGGGACTCCGCTTCGCGTGAGGAATGCGCGACAAAGCAAGATTTCTAGCGCCGTGGCAGGCGGGCGCGGTCCTGCGGCGTGGTTTCGGGCGCCTTGAGGTAGAGCGGGCGCGGCGGTGCGGAATCGGGATCGGCGATCATGCCGAGCCGCGCCACCCAGGTCACGTCCGGCGCACGGGCATCGTCGATGACCAGCGCGTCGAGACCGATCGCCCAGGCCTCGTTGGCGACGGCGAGCGCCGCCGAGCCGACCAGGCTGACCGGACCAGCGCCGATGGCGCGGGCCGCATCGCGATAGCTCACCTGGCGCAAGGCCACGATCTGCCGGCCCTCCGAACTCAGCGCCTGGAACCAGACCTGCCCATGCTTGGCATCGAGCGCAGCCGCGATCACGCGGCCGCTTTCGCGCCCGACCAGCGGGGCGGCGCAGGCGGCGAGCGTGGTGACGCCGACGGCTGGGATGTTCGCCGCCAGCGCGATGGCGCGCGCCGCGCTGACGCCGACCCGCAGCCCCGTATAGCTGCCGGGGCCGACCGTGACGGCGACGCGGTCGAGTGAGGAGAACCCGCCTTCGACCGCGTTCATGACGCGCTCGATCAGCGGCATCAAAGCCTCGGCATGGCCGCGCTCCATGGCGACTTGCTCGATCGCGAGCGGCTCGGCCCTCCCCGCCTCCAGCACGCAGGCCGAACAGGCGCCGAGCGCGGTATCGATCGCGAGGATACGCATCTGCGGCTGATCTCTACAGGCTGAAGGTGGTCAGGTTCAAACCGCCTCGACCTCGCGCACATCCGGCAGGAAGTGGCGCAGCAGGTTCTGGATGCCGTGCTTCAGCGTTGCGGTCGAGGACGGGCAGCCGGAACAGGAGCCCTTCATCGCGAGATAGACGGTGCCGTCCTTGAAGCCGCGGAAGGTGATGTCGCCGCCATCGCCTGCGACGGCCGGCCGGATGCGGGTTTCCAGCAGGTCCTTGATCGTCTCGACCGTCTGCGCGTCCTCGGGGGCGAAGAACTCGCCCTCCTCGATGACGTCGGCGCGCGAGCCGTCCGACAGCACCGGCGCGCCGGACATGAAATGCTCCATGATCGCGCCGAGAATCGCCGGTTTCAGATGCGGCCACTCGCCGCCCGACTTGGTCACGGTGATGAAATCCGAACCGAGGAAGACGCCGGAGACGCCGTTGACGCCGAACAGGCGCTGCGCCAGCGGCGAACGCTCCGCCTGGTCGGCATCGCGCAGCTCGAGCGTACCGTCCGGCATCACGGCGCGGCCGGGCAGGAATTTCAAAGTCGCGGGATTGGGTGTGGCTTCGGTCTGGATGAACATCGTGGAATCTCCGGTCCCGGACGGTTCAAGGCCGCCGTTCCAACCTTGGATATAGGCGCGTGCGTGGAATCATTCCAGCGCGAAGCGGCGCCGCCTGGCATGCGATCACGCCAGCGCGTCGATTTCCTCGTCCTCAAGGAAACCCGGCACGATCGCGACCGGGATCGGGAAGGTGCCGGCCGATTTGCCGGCGAGCGCGCTGACGAGCGGGCCGGGCCCGTCGCGGCCCGTACCGGCCGCCAGCACGAGCAGCGAGATGTCCTCGTCGGCCTCGATCAGCTTGACCACCTCGTCGGCCTTGTCGCCGGTCCGCACCACCCGCTCGGGCTCCAGCCCGGCGAAGGTGCGCACGGCTGCCGCGGCTGCCTCGATCAGCTTCTCGGCTTCAGCCTCCGCTTCGGCCTGCATGACCTCGCCGACGCCGAGCCAGGTTTCGTGCTCAGGCGGCGTGACGACGCTGAGCAACACCATCGCGGCTCCGATGCGCGCGCAGCGCCGGGCGGCGAAGCGAATGGCCTTGGCGCATTCGGTGCTGTCGTCCACCACCGCGAGGAATTTCGGGCGATGGCCCGTTTCATAGGACCGCCGTCGCTTCACCATGTCGCCTGCCCTGCCGCCGCTTCAGGAGCGCGCATGGTGACCCGCGCCGCTGCGTCAGCGCAAGCCCGCCTTGCGATCCTCATTGAGCGTCCGCAATCAAGATCGATCAACGCCGCGAGACGAAGCCGACGATGTCCTTGACCTCGCGCATGATCGGCGCCGCGATCGCCTCGGCACGCCCGGCTCCCTCAGTGAGGATTGTGTCGATATGGCTGACATCGGCGAGCAGGCGCCGCATCTCGCCGGCGATGGGGCTGAGCTTCGTCACCGCGAGATCGACCAGCGCGCCCTTGAAGCCGGAGAAGTGGCCGCCGCCGAACTGGCTGAGAACCTGCGCCTTGGTCTGGCCGTTCAGGCCCGCATAGATGCCGACGAGGTTCTCGGCCTCGGGCCGACCCTCCAGCCCCTTTTCCTCGGAAGGCAGGGCTTCCGGGTCGGTCTTGGCCTTGCGGATCTTCTGGGCGATGGTCTCGGCATCGTCGGTCAGGTTGATGCGCGAATTATCGGAGGCATCGGACTTCGACATCTTCTTGGTGCCGTCGCGCAGGCTCATGACGCGTGGCGCGGGCCCCTGGATCATCGGCTCCGGCTGCGGGAAGAAGCCGAGATTGCCGGTTCCAAGCCCCCGCGTGGCGATCTGGTCGGCAAAATCGCCGTTGAACTTCTGCGCAATGTCGCGCGCCAGCTCGAGATGCTGCTTCTGGTCCTCGCCAACAGGCACATGCGTCGCCTTGTAGAGCAGGATGTCGGCCGCCATCAGCGCCGGATAGGCATAAAGCCCGATCGAGGCGTTTTCCTTGTCCTTGCCGGCCTTTTCCTTGAACTGGGTCATGCGGTTGAGCCAGCCCAGCCGCGCGACGCAGTTGAACACCCAGGCGAGTTCGGCGTGCTGGTGCACCTGGCTCTGGTTGAAGATGATGCTCTTCTTGGTGTCGATGCCGGCCGCGACATAGGCCGCGGTGACCTCGCGGATCGCGCGGGTCAGGTCGGCGGGGTCCTGCCAGACCGTGATCGCGTGCATGTCGACGACGCAGTAGATGCATTCATGCGTATCCTGCATCGCCACCCAATTGGTCAGCGCGCCCAGATAATTGCCGAGATGCAGCGTCGCGGTCGGCTGCATGCCTGAGAAGACGCGCTGGTGAAAGGTCGCCATCGGGCGCTCCGTCGTCACGAACGGGGAAGGGAGGGGCGCTTCTGGCTCAACCCTGCCGCTTGCGCAAGGGGTGGGTCTGCAGCCAGGCCGGCAGACGCGGCAGTCGGAGCGCCCCGAAGGCGCCCAGAAGCCAGCCCGCTGCGCCATAGGTCGCAAGCCCGCCGCTGCAGAGGGCCATCAGCGCCATCGTCCGGCGGAGTGCAGGCTGGTCGGGAGCCAGCCAGCCGGTCAGGCCCTGTTCGAGCCAGACAAGCGCGGCGAGCATGATGCCGCTGGCCAGCAATGCTGCCGCGACCGGGCGCAAAGCAGCAGCGCGGGGCCGCCACAGCCCTTCGCGCGCCAGCATGGCGCCGAGCAGCACCGCCTGGACCGCGAAGGCGAGGCTCGCAGCCAGCGCCGCCATCTGCGCCGCATTACCGTTCCGCGCCAGCACAAAGCCGGCCACCCCCGCCACCGCGACCGCGATCAAGCCACTCAGCAATGGCAGCCGCGGCCTTTGCCGAGCGAAATAGACCTGTCCGAACACCCTGGCGATCACGGCGAAGGGCAGCCCCGCGGCGAAGGCGGCGAGCGCGGCCGCCGTCCGCGAGCGATCCTCCGCGCCGAAGCGGCCATGTTCGAACAGCACGGAGACGATCGGATCCGCCAGGACGAGGAGCGCGGTGGCTGCCGGCAAAGCCAGCGCGAGTCCGAGTGCCAATGCCCGCCCGAGCATCGCGTCCCGTTCGGCGGCCTGTGCGGCCGCCATGTCGGAGAGCACGACCGTTCCCATCGCCACGCCGACGAAGCCGAGCGGGAGCTGGAAGACGCGGTCGGCGTAATAGAGCGCGGCGACCGCGCCAGCTTCCGTCGAGGCGATCTGCGTCGCGACCAGCAGCACAAGTTGCGCACTCGATGCCGCCAGCAGCGTCGCGCCGCCGGTTGCGACAAGGCGCGTCATCTCCGGCGACCAGCGCAGGCTTGGCCGTGGCAGGCCGATGCGGCGAAGCGCGACCAGGACCAGCGCCAGATGCGCGATTCCCGTGGCGCTGACCGCCAGCGCCTGCCATTGTGCGGCCAGCGCCGCTTCCGTGCCCTGAAGCAGTTGCATCATAAGGATCGCGATCAGGATCGCATTCATCAGCGCCGGCGCCAGTGCCGCCATGGCGAAGTGCCGCTCGGCATTGAGCAGCGCGGCCAGCATGGCGGCCACCGTGGTCAGCATCAGAAAGGGTAGCATCAGCCTGGTGTAGTGGGCTGCCAGTGCGAGCGTTTTCGGTTCCTCGGCGAAACCGCCGGCCAATCCAAGCACGATCCAGGGCGCGAAAACCTCGCCGAGCCCGACCAGAACCAGCAGCAGCAGGGCGAGATGTCCGACGGCCTCGCCGGTGAAACGGCGAGCCGCTACGTCGCCGCTCTCCTGCTTGATGGCGAGATAGAGCGGCACGAAGGGCGCGTTCAGCCCGCCCTCGCCGAGCACGCGGCGCACCAGATTGGGCAGGCGCAACGCTGCCAGGAAGGCGTCCGCCACCGGGCCGGCGCCGAGCAGCCGTGCGATCAGCACGTCGCGGACGAAGCCGAGCAGCCGCGACACGATCGTGGCGGCGCCGACGACGAGGGAATCGCGGGCGAGGCGGGACGTCTCCGGCGCGGCTTCGGCCGGAGCCCGCATCAGAGGATGAACCGGCTCAGATCCGCATTCTTCGCCAGATCGCCGATGCGGGACTGCACGTAAGCGCCGTCGATCGTCACGACCTCGCCCGAGCGGTCGGGCGCCGTGAACGAGATCTCGTCAAGGATGCGCTCGATCACCGTCTGCAGGCGCCGCGCGCCGATGTTCTCGACGGTGGAGTTGACGTCGACGGCGATGCGCGCGATCGCGTCGATGGCGTCGGGCGTGAAGGCGATCGTGACCTCCTCCGTCGCCATCAGCGCCACCGTCTGCTTGATCAGGCTGGCCTCGGTCTCCGTCAGGATGCGCTTGAAATCCTCCACATCCAGCGGCGAGAGCTCGACACGGATTGGCAGGCGGCCCTGCAGCTCCGGCAGCAGATCGGAGGGCCGCGAAACGTGAAAGGCGCCCGACGCGATGAACAGGATGTGGTCGCTCTTCACGGCGCCATGCTTGGTCGCCACCGTCGTGCCCTCGATCAGCGGCAGCAGGTCGCGTTGTACGCCCTCGCGCGAGACGTCCGCCCCGCCCTTGCCCTCGCGGGCGCAAATCTTGTCGATCTCGTCGAGGAAGACGATGCCGTTCTCCTCGACCTCGCGGATCGCCGCCTGCACGATCGCTTCCTGGTCGATCAATTTATCGCTTTCCTCGGTCAGCAGCGGGCCATAGGCATCCTTGACCAGGATGCGCCGCGGCTTGCCCTTCTGGCCGAAAGCCTTGCCGAACATGTCGGACAGATTGATCGCGCCGATCGAGGCGCCGGGCATGCCGGGAACCTCGAACATCGGCGCGCTGGAACCGCTGCCGGACGCGATCTCGACCTCGATCTCCTTGTCGTCGAGCTCGTTGGCGCGCAGCTTGCGGCGGAAGGAATCGCGCGTCGCCGGGCTCGACGCCGGGCCGACCAGCGCATCGAGCACGCGCTCCTCGGCGGCGACATGGGCCTTCGCCTGCACATCCTTGCGGCGGCTCTCGCGCACCAGCCCGATCGCGATCTCGACGAGGTCGCGCACGATCGATTCGACGTCGCGGCCGACATAGCCGACCTCGGTGAACTTCGTCGCCTCGACCTTGAGGAAGGGCGCGTTGGCGAGCTTGGCGAGCCGGCGCGCAATCTCGGTCTTGCCGCAGCCCGTCGGCCCGATCATCAGGATGTTCTTCGGCGAAACCTCCTCGCGCAGCGGCCCTTCGAGCTGCTGGCGCCGCCAGCGATTGCGCAGCGCGATGGCGACGGCGCGCTTGGCGTCGTTCTGGCCGACGATGAAGCGGTCGAGTTCGGAGACGATCTCGCGGGGGGAGAAACTGGTCATTGCAACGCCATGTCCGGGTGAAACTGCATGATGAGCGCCTTGTCGGCACCGCTGGTGACGCCGGGCATGGGCCGAAAGCCCGCCTTGCGATAGGCTGCGACGGCCCGCGCATTGCCTGGATCGGGGTCGATGATGATGGTCTTGTGACCCTGTGCTGTCAGACCTTCGGCGAAGCGGCGCAGCACGGCCGAGCCGATGCCCTGCGACAGGCGGGCGCCATCCGCGAGCGAGAGATCGACGCCCACGGCGTCCACCGGCAGTTCCATCAGCCAGGGATGGTCCTGCGCCCATTCCGGCGTCTGGTGCGGCGCGATCTGCCAAACCTGGATGTAACCGGCCGGCTCGCCGGCGCGCAGGACAATGAAAGGCTCGCAGGTCGCGTCTCGTCCCTCGATCATGTCGCGGACATAGCCGAGCTCTGTTTCCGGGTCGCCCCACCATTCCTGCCAGTGCGGGCGCGACATCCACGCGCCGAGCATCGACAGATCCTCCGGCGCCACCGGGCGGAACGCGATGGCATCGGTGCCTGGCGCGCTCACGCGGGCGCCACCGGAGGCAGCCTGTCGCGCCAGCGGCCGAGCGGCAGCACCGACAGCAGCGCGCCACGCAAGGCCCGCCAGCCGGCCGAGAGCGCCAGCACCAGCACGGCCAGGCCGAGCAGGGCCAGCGGCAGGCTCAGATCGGTCGAGACGCTCTGCGAGATCAGATAGGCGACGGCGATGCCGGCATAGCTCAGCGCCGAGACGAGCAGCGCGCGCCGGTCGATGACGAGCGCGATGACGCCGAGCGCCGTGAAGAGGCCAAGGATGATCAGCGACTGGGCCGTCCCGATGCTGCCCGCCGTTGTGATCATGCCCCGAAAGACCGGATGCACGATCAGCCCGGCCGCCAGCAGGTGGAGCCAGAACGCCGCATCGGAGCGGCGGGTCAGGCGGCGCGGATCGCGCATGTCGAACCGCAGCGCCAGCGCAAAGACCGACAACCCGCAGCAGAGCAGGATCAGGTTGAGATAATCCTGCGCCAAAGCGGGTGCGATGGCGGAGATCAGGGCCAGCAGCACGCCGATGCCGCCGCCTGCCGCCAGCGCCATGTCGACCGGCACGCGAAAGCGCCAGTGATGCAGCAGCGCCGCGGCGGCAAAAGCGACGGCTGCCGGCACCCAGCCGCCATAGAGGAGGGCGGGAAGCGCCCGGTCGCCCGTCAGTTGGGCCACCAGCAGGGCGGCGGCCGCACAGAACATCGCAGCCAGCAGGATCGAGGGCAGGGCGAGCCGCATGCGCCGTGCAAAGACTTCGCTGAGCCCCCAGGCGGCCAGCAGCGCGACGGCCGAAAACGCATCGCCGAACCCGACCACGCGGGACAGGCCCAGCAAGGCGCCGGCCAGCAGGCCGACGCCGATCGCCACGAAGACGTCGTTGAAGCCGCCGATCAGCCGGAAGCGCTCGTCATCGGGATCGACGGCGAGGCGGTCATCCGCCGTGACGCTTTCAGCCAGACGCGGCGGCGAGGAGGCCTGCGCCGCGAGTCGCAATCGCGCCAGATGCGCGATCCGCACCGCCTGGGCCTGGTCGATGATGCCCTCGGCGACGGCGGCCTGAAGATCCTCTTCGGCGATCATGCCGCCTCCAGCGTCTCGATGACGAGGCTGTGGTTCGTGTAGACGCAGATGTCGCCGGCGATCTTCATCGCCTTGCGCACGATCGCCTCGGCATCGGGCTCGACATCGATCAGTGCGCGTGCCGCCGAGAGCGCGTAATTGCCGCCGGAGCCGATCGCCATCACCGAGCCATGCTCGCCGGCTTCAGGCTCCAGCACGTCGCCGGTGCCGGAGATCAGCAGCGAGACCTCCTTGTCGGCGACCAGCAGCATCGCTTCCAGCCGGCGCAGATAGCGGTCGGTCCGCCAGTCCTTGGCGAGTTCGACGCAGGCGCGCAGGAGCTGCGTCGGATATTGCTCGAGTTTGGTCTCCAGCCGCTCGAACAGGGTGAAGGCATCGGCGGTCGCGCCGGCAAAGCCGGCGATCACCGCACCCTTGGCGAGGCGGCGGACCTTCTTGGCATTGCCCTTCATGATGGTCTGGCCGAGCGAAACCTGGCCGTCGCCGCCGATCACGACCCGCCCGCTTTTGCGCACCATCAGGATGGTGGTCGCGTGCATCACGGGGGCGTTGCTGGTGTCTGACATTGCGAATCGGGCTCAGGTGTTGCTTCGGCGGGAGCCGCCAACATGTTCAGCCCGGCGCGCCGTATCAAGGGGCGTGGCCGGGAGAGCCCGCCCGGCCGTCTGTTCGACGAAGAAGGATTCACGTGAAACGCGGCGGTCTCAGGCCGCGCGCTTCAATCCCACGCGTCCCCAGATCGCCGTCAGCCCTTCCACGAGATGCGCGATATCGGCGTCGGAATGCAGCGGCGAGGGCGTGATCCGCAGGCGCTCGGTGCCGCGCGGCACAGTCGGATAATTGATCGGCTGGACATAGATGTCGAAGCGGTCGAGCAATTCGTCGCTGACCGTCTTGCACAGCACGGGGTCGCCGACCATCACCGGCACGATATGGCTCGGATTGGGCAGATGCGGGATGCACGCCTCGTCGAGACGCCGGCGCAGGGTCGCGACCCGCTCCTGATGGCGCTCGCGCTCCACGTTGCTTTGCTTGAGATGGCGGATCGCGGCAAGGGCGCCCGCCGCCACCGGCGGCGGCAGCGAGCTGGAGAAGATGAAGCCAGAGGCGAAGCTGCGCACGAAATCGCAAAGTGCCGCCGAGCCCGCGATATAGCCGCCCATCACGCCGAAGGCCTTCGCCAGCGTGCCCTCGATCAGAGTCAGGCGATGGTTGAGCCCCTCGCGCTCGCTGACGCCGCCGCCGCGCCGGCCGTAGAGTCCGACGGCGTGGACCTCGTCGATATAGGTCATCGCGCCGAATTCCTCGGCGATGTCGCAGAAGCTCTCGATCGGCGCGATGTCGCCATCCATCGAATAGACCGACTCGAAGGCGATCAGCTTCGGCCTTGCCGGATCGAGCGCTGCGAGCTTGCGGCGCAGATCGTCGGGGTCGTTATGAGCGAAGATGTGCCGCTCGGCCCGCGAATGGCGGATGCCTTCGATCATCGAGGCGTGGTTGAGCGCATCCGTCAGCACGACGCAGCCGGGTATCCGCGCGGCAAGCGTCCCGAGCGAGGCCCAGTTCGACATATAGCCGGAGTTGAACAGCAGGGCGGCTTCCTTGCCGTGCAGATCGGCGAGCTCCCGCTCCAGCAGGACGTGATAATGATTGGTGCCGCCGATATTGCGCGTGCCGCCGGCGCCCGCGCCGCAGGAATCGAGCGCTTCGTGCATCGCCGCCAGCACGGCCGGGTGCTGGCCCATGCCGAGATAGTCGTTCGAACACCAGACGGTGATTTCGCGCGGACCGCGTTCGCCATGATGGGTCGCGCGCGGAAACTGGCCGGCCTTGCGTTCGAGATCGGCGAAGACGCGATAGCGGCCTTCGCGGCGCAAGCCGTCGAGTTCCTTGCGGAAGAATGTTTCGTAGTCCATCGCCAGCCTCCTGCGGCGCGCGCTTTCTATGCTTACGGCCAAGCAGGGGAAATGGCACGCGGTGTCGCGCCCCGGTTTGATGCGGATCAGCCCTCGCGCCGCGCCAGTTCGAGGATCGCCTCGAGCAGGGCGCGGATGGCGATGCCGGCATCGGCTTCGGTCATGTTTTCCAGCGGCGAATGGCTGATGCCCTTCTCGTTGCGCACGAAGAGCATCGCGGCGGGGCAGAGCGCGGCCATCGCCATCGCGTCATGGCCGGCGCCCGAGGGCAGATGGCGCGGGCTCGGATTGGCGCCCATGCGCGCAACCCCCAGGCTGAGCGCCTCCTGAAGACCCCGATCCATCGGCACCGCCGTGGCCTTCGCATAGATGTTGATCGCGAGGCCGACGCCGCGCCGTGCCGCGATCTCGCCGAAGCGGGAATGGACCGCCGCCTCCATGGCGGCCAGCGTCTCGTTCGAGGGGCAGCGGAAATCGATCGTGAACTCGACGGCGCCGGGCACGACATTGGTCGCGCCGGGATTGACCTGGAACACGCCGACCGTGCCGACGGCCTGCTCATGCCCCGCCGCGATCGCCTCAAGCGCCAGCGCCATTTCGGCGCTCGCGGTCAGCGCATCCTTGCGCAGGCTCATCGGCACCGTGCCGGCATGGCCGGCCTCGCCGGTCACGCGGATGCGGGCGCGCCTTTGCGCGTTGATCGTGGTGACGATGCCGACCGGCTCGTTCTCGACATCGAGCACCGGCCCCTGCTCGATATGCACTTCGAGATAGGCCTTGATCGAGCCCGGCTTGCGCGCGAGCCCGGCTATTCCCGAAGGATCGCCGCCGAAGGCGACGAGCGCATCGGCAAGCCGCGTGCCCTCGGCATCGCGCGCGTCGAGCCAGGCCGGGTCGTAATCGCCGGCAAGCGCGCCGGATGTCGAGAGATGGGTCGGGAACCGCACATTCTCCTCGTCCCCGAAGGCCACGACCTCCAGCGCGAAGGGCAGCACGATTCCGGCGTCGCGCAGGGCCTGGGCCGTCAGGATGCCGGCGACGACGCCGAGATTGCCGTCGAACCGGCCGCCATCCTTCACCGTGTCGATATGGGAGGCGATCATCACGCAGGGGCCGCCCGGCAAGGGTCCTTCGCGGCGGCCCTGCACCGAGCCGGCCGCGTCGATGAAGGCGCTCAGCCCTGCGACCTCCATCGCCCCCTTGGTCCATTCCGCCGCCTGCCGGTGAGCCGGGGAGAGATAGAGCCGCGTCAGCTTCCCCGGCTCGTCCGTGAAGCGATTGAGACCCTGGAGCGCGGCGAAGGCACGCGCGCCGAGCACGGCAGCGGACGGAAGGGATTGGGTCATGGGCCGACTTTAGAGCTTGCTGTGCAGGGTTTGAAGACGGGCCGCAGGTGCCGGTCCGGTGGACGGAGCCTCAATAGGTCGCCCGGCCGCCCGAAAGGTCGAACACGCCGCCGGTGGTGAAGCTGTTCTCGGCCGAGGCGAGGAAGGCGACCATCGAGGCGACCTCGTCGGGCAGGAGGAAGCGCCCGCGCGGAATCTTCGCCAGCATGTAACCGATATGCTCCTCGCTCATCTGGTCGAAGATGCGGGTGCGGGCGGCGGCCGGCGTGATGCAGTTGACCGCGATGTCCTGCGTCGCGAGTTCCTTGCCGAGCGACTTGGTCAACGCGATCACCGCCGCCTTCGAAGCCGAATAGGCCGAGGCGTTGGGGTTGCCCTCCTTGCCTGCGATCGAAGCCACCAGCACGAGCCGCCCGTAATTGCGCTTGATCATGCCGGGGATCACCGCCTGGCAGCAATGCAGCGTGCCGTCGACATTGAGCCGCATCACGCGGGCCCATTCGTCGAGCGGATATTCCCAGGTCTTGAGATTGGCGCCGGCGATGCCGGCGCTGGTGACGAGGATGTCGACGCTGCCCTGCTTGGCCTCCAGCGCGTCAGCAGCGGCCTTCACCGCTTTCGCATCGGTGACGTCGATGCCGAGCCCGATCGCACCTGCGCCGATCTCGGCCGCGGTCTTGACGGCCAGCTCACCGTCGAGATCCCAGATCGCGACGGTGGCGCCGCTGGCGGCGAAACGTTCCGCGACCGCGCGGCCGATGCCCTGCGCCCCCCCGGTGACGATGGCGGTTCTTCCCTGAAGATCGATCTGGTTCATTGTCGGCCCCTGACTCGTTGGACCGGCACCCTAGAGGTTGCGAGGGAGGATGGACAAGGTTCGGCGCCTGCGTGAGGTGCCGATGCGTCGCGCTCGCGGCGCCTTGACGACGCCTCCGGTGTTTCACGTTCGTTAAGACTTTGAACACGGGTGAGAGCCGGCGTTAAGCATTGTGGCCGCGCGCCTGCGCTTGGGCGATGCCGGGGCCTGTGCCGAAACGGCACGGTCGGCGCCTGAACGTCCCGTTCTCCGACAGCGGATGGCCGCTCCTGCGCCGCCTTGGGCCCGGGGCGATCCGTATCGGAACAGCCCGTGTTTTCGGGGCTTTTGGCGATTAACCCGATCGCGCGGATTCATTGAAGAACCCGTTCACCGTTCGGCCCGGTTCAACTTGACCCTGCCCGTCGTTGGGTCATGACGTGATGGCGAAATTTGCCGATCACGAAACCCGTCCGGAACCGATCGCCGCCGTGCCTGCCAGCCTCTCCCTAGCCCTCGCGAGCAAAGCGGTTGCCCGGCCCCCCGCCGGCTTCGATGTGCGCGACGTCGGCGGCATCGGCATCGCGGTGCTGACGCGGGCGGCGGCCATGGCTGAACTTTCGGATGCGATGGCGACCGGCCGCCACGTCAAGCTCGCCTTCTGCAATGCCAATCTGGTCAATGTCGCGGCGCATGATCCCGCGCTGCTGCGTCGGCTCTCCGGCTTCCTGGTGCTCGCAGACGGCATCGGCGTCGACATCGGCGGCTGGTTGCTGCATGGCGCAGCCTTCCCGGCCAATCTGAACGGCACCGACTTCATCCCGACACTGTTTGCGACCGAACCGCGCGCGTTGCGCGTCGGGTTGATCGGGGGCCGTCCCGGCGTTGCCGATCATGCGGTCGAGCGGCTCAAGCGGCAGTTCCCGCGCCATGCCTTCAGCGTGATCAGCCATGGCTATTTCGACCCGTCGGAGGAAGCCGCGCTGCTGGCCAGCCTGAAGGCTGCGCCGCCGGACCTGCTGCTCGTCGCCTTCGGCAATCCGCGGCAGGAGAGCTGGATCGCCGATAAGCTCGGCCCTCAGCACTGCTCGGTCGCGGCCGGTGTCGGCGCCTTGTTCGACTTCTTCGCAGGCGAGGTGCCGCGCGCCCCCGAATGGGTCCGCCAGACCAGGCTCGAATGGGTCTACCGGCTCTGGCTCGAGCCGCGCCGGCTCTGGCGTCGCTACGTCCTCGGCAATCCCGTCTTTCTGCTGCGCCTGCTGCGCCAGCGCCTTTTCGCGGGCAGATCGCCGCAGTGAGCCTGAGCTACGCCATCGCGACGCCGAGCTATGCCGGCGACGTCGAGCGCTGTCGCTTGCTCTGTGCCAGCATCGACCGCTTCGTCACCGGCCACGCCACCCATTACCTGCTGGTCGAGGATGGTGATGTTCCCCTGTTCAGGCCGCTGGAAGGACCGCGCCGGCAGGTGATCGCCGAATCCGCGCTGCTGCCGTCCTGGCTCAAGCCGCGACCCGATCCGTTGAGTCTCGGCCGCCGTCGCGTCTGGACCGGCGCGCGCGCGCTCCTGAAGGGGGTGCCGCCATTGCGCGGCTGGCATGCCCAGCAACTGCGGAAATTGGCGCTGCCGCTCAAGAGCGAGGAGGATGTCGTCCTCTTCGCCGATTCCGACATGCTGTTCCTCAGGCCGTTCGATCTGGGCAGCCTCGCCACGCCTCGGGGCGTGCGACTCTATCGCAAGCCTGACGGCATCGCCGCCGGCATGCCCGAGCATGAGGCCTGGTGCGAAAACGCCAGCGAGCTTCTCGGGCTGCCGGCGCCTTCGTTTCCGAGCGCCGACTACATCAACAACATGGTGAGCTGGCGGCGCGACAATGTGCGCGCGCTGGTCGCGCATATCGAGCAGGCCAGCGGTCGCGACTGGGTCCGTGCGATCGCCTCTCGCCGGGGTTTCTCGGAATACATGATCTACGGCTACTTCGTCGAACGCGTGCTCGGGCTCGGACCGGCCGGACACTGGAGCGACGAGCGCGAACTCTGCAAAGTCTATTGGGGTGGCGAGGCCGGCGCCATCGACAGCCTGCGTTCCTTCGAGGAGGTGCTGGAGCCCTGGCAGGTCGCGGTCGGCGTCCAGTCCTTCATCGGTGAGCCGATCGAGAAGATCAGGGCGTTGTTCGAGACGCAGTGACGGGGTTCGGCATCGATGCCCGCGCCAGCAGCCGATAGGTCACGGCCGCCGACAGCACATAGACCAGCCCGAAGACCAGGTTGAGCCAGGGCGCCCAGGCGTCGTCGGCGGAAAATCGCGTCATCACCCAGGACAACAGCGCCGCCTTCAGAAGCGTGATCGCGCAGAGCAGCGTGATCCGCGATCCCGTGCGTTCGCGCGCATAGAGCAGCTCGGCATGATATTCGACGAGGTTGCGGAAGGCCGGCACCAGCAGCATCGGCAGGAACAGATAGGCCGCTTCCGAGACATTGCGGCCGAGCAGGCCGGGGAACGGCATCAACGCCAGGATCACGGCCGCAAGGCCTGCGATCGAGATTGCCGCGATGCCGAACTCGACCATTGCGAGCCGCGTCGGACCCCCGGCAAGGTCGCGCTCCTTCATGATCTTCTGGACCAGCATCTGGTTGAAGCTGCGCACCGGCATGGCGGTGAGGTCGATGACGCGCATCGCGATGGCGTAGAGTCCCGCCGTCCGTTCGCCCGCCAGCGCCAGCATCAGCAGCTTGTCGAGCTCGGCCTGGACGTAGAACACGATCTCGGCCGCGCTGGCATAGGCGGCATCCGCCATGCGTTGCGGATAGAGCCGCCGGTCGAAGCGCAGTCGCAGCGGCGGCAGGAAGAAGGCGAGCGCCACGACGAGCGTCGCCAGCGTCGCCGCGAGGTAGGACCAGACCCAGATCTCCAGGCTGCGATGCCCGAAACCGGCAAACAGCAAGGCCGCCAGCGTCCGCAGCGAGGAGCCGATGATGACGAGCAACGCCGCCTGCCGGAAGCGCCTGAGGCCGTTATTGACGATGGCGACGACCTCGACGAGCCGCCAGCACAGGATCTCGGCGACCAGGATCAGCGCGAAGGGCAGGATCGCGAGCCGATCCGCGAACAGAAGAAGGTAGGCCAGCGCTCCGACCAGCGCGATCACCGGCAGGGAGAGCAGGCCGAGCCCGCCGAAACCCGCCAGATAGGCGCCGAGCAGACGCGGCTTCACGGTCGCGACCCGATAGACCGGCGAGACGAAGCCGAACGCAAGCAGGCGCGAAAGGATCAGCCCCGTAGCCGAGGCGGTGGCGAACAGACCGAATTCGCCGAGGGTCAACGTATTCGCAACGATGAGGAAGTAGACAAGGGAGATGACGAGACGGCCGGCGGAGCCGCTCAGGATGGTGAGGTAGGCGAGGATGGCGGCGCGGTCTGGCAGCATGGGGTCCGTTCTTGCGGGCGCAGATTGTGCGGCTCGCGCTGGCGCGGCTCGTGCGTGCTCCGAACCGCCCGCCGCATCCTCTGTAGCCGACAGGCGTTGAGCGACCCTAAACGAAACGGAACCGTCCTGCCCATGCGACAGCCTGAACCGGATCGAGACATCGCCGCTTGGACCCGGCGCGACGCGCTGGTCGCGGCCGCTGGTCTCGCCTCGGCCGCCGTCTTGGCGCCGGGACCGGGGCTTGCGACGGCGCGGCCGATTCCGTTCGGCTCGGCTGCCCAGATCGAGACCTTCCGTACCGATCCGCGCTATCGCCAGGCGCTGACGAGCTATTGCGATGTCATCGTGCCGATGAACGACCTCAAATGGGAGGCGATCCGCCACGATCGCTCGCGCTTCGATTTCTCGGGCGCCGATGAACTGGTCGCCTTTGCCGAGCGCAATCGCAAGGGCCTGCGCGGCCACGCCTTGCTCTGGGGCGAGGCGCTGCCGCCCTGGGCCAGGGAGATGAGCACGCGGGCCGAGGCCGAGCGCGAGCTGGTCGAGCATATCGAGACCGTCGTCGATCGCTACAAGGGCCGGATCGCGACCTGGGACGTCGTCAACGAGGTCATCAAGTTCGAGCCGCTGCCCGGCGAGCCCATGCGTGACACGATCTGGCAGCGCCTGCTCGGGCCCGCCCATGTCGAGATCGCCTTCCGCACGGCGGCCCGCATCGATCCCAAGGCGCGCCTCGTCCTGAACGACTTCAATTTCGAGGAGCCGGGTCCGGGCACGGCGGCGCGGCGCAAGATCGCGCTCGATATCTGCCGCCGGCTCAAGGACAAGGGCATCCCGGTCCACGGCATCGGCATGCAGGCGCATCTCTATGCCGACAAGCCGCTCGACATCGACGGGTTGCAGGCCTTCATGGTCGAACTCGGCAAGCTCGACCTCGATGTCGAGATCACCGAACTCGACGTCATCGACTGGAAGCTGCCGGCCGATGCCGCGACGCGCGACCGTGCCGCCGCGAGTCTGGTGGCGACCTTCCTCGATGCGATCGTCTCGGTGCGCCGGCCGAAGGCGATCGTCACCTGGGGGCTGAGCGACCGCTACTCCTGGGTGCACGAGATTTTCCCGCGCCAGGACAAGGCGCGTGCCCGTCCCCTGCCGCTGGATGCTGATTTCAAGCCGAAACCGATGATGGCGGTGCTCGACCGCTTCCGGCGCAGCCAGAGCTAGAGCATCGGCCCGATCATGCCCGCGCCACAACGCTCTCGTAGCAGTGGCCAGGCGAGGACTTGAAAAGTGAAGCGTAGCGTCATGTTCACCACCGAGACCGCTGCCAGCGAGCCGGAAAAGAGGCAGGAGCGCCGAGAGCGGCGCGCCGCGCCCGTTGCCGCGCCGGCCGGGATGGCTGTTCTGACCGACCCCGCCTGGCTCGTCCGGACGCTGTGGGCGCGCAAGGGCCTGATCGTGCTGGCAACGATCGTCGGCGCGATCCTCGCGGCCTTCGCGAGCCTGCTGGTGGCGCCAAGATATGTCTCCACGGCGCAGCTCTTCATCGACCCGCGCGATCTGCGCGTGCTCCAGAACGAGGTTTCGCCCAACGCCGCCGGCGGCGACCCGACCTCGATCACCAGCTATCTCGAAAGCCAGGCCCGGATCATCGCTTCCGACAGCATCAAGTCGCATGTCGTCACGAGCGAGGGGCTGGACAAGGATCCGGAATTCGGCGGCGAGGCGGCGCGATCGGGTCTGTCCAGGATTTGGGCCGATCTGCTGCCGAGCAGCGGCGCGCCATCCCATGACGGCATGCTCTATGCGCTGGCAGCACTGGACAAGAACGTCTCGGTCCGGCGCGGGGAGCGCACCTTCGTCATCGACATCTCGGTCACGGCGCGCGAGGCGGCCAAGGCCGCGCGGATCGCCAACGCGCTTGCCAACACCTATCTGGAAAACCAGGCCACGGTTCGCGCCGATGCCGCCCAGCGCGCGACCGTCGCCCTCACCGCCCGTCTGGAAGAGTTGCGCAACCGCCTGCGCATCGCCGAGGAGAAGGCGGAACGCTACAAGGAGGCCAACAACATCGTCGGCGTCGGTGCCGGCAAGTCGATGGCCGAGGAGCAGCTCGCGCTCAACAATGCCCAGCTCGTCGCGCTGCGAACCCGCGTCACGGAGGCGCGCGCGAAATACGAGCAGACCCTGGCGACCCGTCCCGCCGGCATCGAGGCCGGTGCGGTCCCCGAGGCGGTGGCCTCCAACACCATGACGGCATTGCGCGCCCAGCTCGGCGCGGCGCTAGCCAAGGAGGCTGATCTCCTCGCTTCGCTCGGCGCCCGCCATCCGGCCCTTGCCGCCGCCCAGGCCCAGACCCGCGACGCACGCCGCCAGATCGCGGATGAATTGTCGCGCATCTCGCGCTCGGCCAAGGTCGAGCTCGACCGCGCCGTCGAGGCCGAGCGCCAGATCGCGCGCCGGGTCGACCAACTCACCACCAACCAATATGCCGCCGGGCGCGCCTCGGTCGAACTGCGCGAGCTCGAACGCGAGGTCGAATCCTCGCGCGTCGTCTATGACGCCTTCCTGCGCCGCGCCCGCGAGACCGGCGAGCTCGCCGGCATCGACACCACCAATGCCCGCGTCATCAGTGCCGCGATGCCGGCCCTCGAAAAGAGCGGTGTCAGCCGCCGGACGATCGTGATGCTGGGCGGCATCGCCGGTGGCGGCACGGGTGTCGCGCTGGCGCTGGGATTGGCGCTCTTTGGCGCCGTGGGGCGTCGTCTGCCGGAACGCCAGCAGGCGGAGCACACCGACAGCCCCACCACCAGCGCTGTACCGGACGCCAGCCACCCCGCAACAGGACAGATCGTGCCGGTCATGCCGGACAGGACCAGCCCGGCCGCGCCGGCTCCCTCGAAGCCCGGCTGGCGGCGCTTCGTCGCGATCCAGGGCGGGCAGGCGCAGCGTGCGCCTGAAGTCCTTCAGACGGCTGCCGCGCCGTTGCTGGCGAGCCTGCCGGCCGTGCGGCATCGCCGCTGGCGGCGCAATGACGGCGAGACGCGCTCGGTCTTCCAGGCCAAGGCGCATCTGGTCGACGCCATCGACAAGCCCAATGCCGGCTTCGCCAAGGCGGTCAGGGCGGTGCGGAGCGCACTCGCTGCTCAGGCGCCGGGCACGAGCCATCGTCGTATCCTCGTGCTGGGCCTGCATCCTCAGGCCGGCGCCTCGACGCTGGCGCTGAACCTGGCGCTCGATGCGGCGCTGGCGGGCCTTCCAGCCATGCTGGTCGATGCCGGCACCGGCGACGACAGCCTGACCCGGGTCTACGCGCCCGATGCCGGCGCGGGGTTGCACGACATCGCGACCGGCGCGGTCGGGCTGGTGCGCGCAGCGTTGCAGGACGAGGGCACCGGACTGTTCTTCCTGCCGCGCGTCGGGCGCGCCGATCTGGTCACCCCGGCTCAGATCGAAAGCGGCTTCTTCGACAAGGCCCGCCGCTTCGGGCCGATCGTCATCGATGGCGGGCCGATCGGCTCGGATACCCTGGCGCAGCGTTTCACCGACGCCGCCGACGACATCGTCCTGATCCTGCGCGAAGGCGCGATCGGCGATGGCGACCTCGCCCGCGCCAATGCGGCGCTCGGCAGCAACGCCGCCAAGCTGCGCGGCTTCGTCGTCAACGAAGCCTGATGCAAACGGGCGAGGTCAGCGGCGGCCTTGCGGCTCCGGCGGAACAGGCGGACGAGCTCGGTCACCGGTGCCGCAGCGCGATCTTCGTCGCGGCCTTCCTGCTCGTCTGGATCTCGACCGCCCCGTTCAAAGGCAGCTACGAGGTCTCGGCGCAGGAGAGCAGCAACCTCGTCAACCAGGTCGCCTTCTCGCTGATGGCCGTGCTCGGCCTGGCCGGCGCGGCGAGTTCCGCCGGCCGCGTCGCCGCCCGCGCCTATCTGCGGCCCGCCTGGCTGCTGTTGCTGCTCTGGATGACGATCGGCGTGTTCCAATCGGCCAATCCCGACATCTCGATGCGCGCCTTTCGCTTCACGCTGGTCGTCCTGACCATCGCATTCACAGTGATGCTGCTGGCGCGCGACCAGCGCCATTTCGCGGCATTGCTCGGCACGGCGGCGCTGATCGTTGTGCTCGTCTGCTATGCCGGCCTGATCGTCTTTCCCGACATTGCGATCCATTCGGCCGGCGACGCACTCGAACCCGAGCATGCCGGCGCCTGGCGCGGCCTGTTCGACCACAAGAACATCGCTGGCGCGATGATGGTCATCATGATGCTGATCGGCATCTTCGTCGCCTCCGCCCATTCGCCGCGCTTCGGCCTGGTGATTACCGGGCTTGCCGCGACCTTCCTGTTCTTCACGGGCTCGAAGACCTCGATGGGGCTGGGCCCCTTCGTCGTACTGGTCGGCTTCGCCTGCGCACGCATCGGCAGCATCTGGCTGCGCGGGCTGATCGCGCTCGGCCCGCTCGCGATCCTGCTGACCGCGACCATCGGCTCGGTGCTGTTCAAGCCGGTCAACGCCATCGTCCAGGCGGTCAGCCCCGGCCAGACCTTCACCGGGCGCACCGAGATCTGGAGCTTCGCCATCGACAGGCTCTGGAACCGGCCGATCTTCGGCTACGGCTTCGAGGGCTTCTGGCAGAGCGATTACGTGCTCTATGCCGAGATCGGCGAGAACGAGACCGGCATCGCCCAGGGCATGGTCCACGGCCATAGCGGCTATGTCGATCTCGCCATCGGCCTCGGCATCCCCGGCCTTGTGCTCGCGCTGACCGTGCTGATCCTGCTGCCGCTGCGCGACCACCATCGCGTCATCCGCACGCCCGAGAACAAGGCGCTGGCGGAGCTGTTCTTCCGCATCTGGCTGTTCTGCATCTATTCGGCCTGCCTGGAGAGCTTCTTCTTCCGGCGCGCCGACCCGGTCTGGTTCGCGCTGCTGGTCTCCGTGATCGGGCTGAGGCTGACGTCGAAATACCGCGTCGCGCGGGGGAGTTGAGCGCCGGGCGTCTCAGTTCGTCTCGGGCTTGCGATATTGCTCGTTGCCGACGCCGATCTCCGACAGCAGGCGCCCGATCGCGACCTGCGCGTGATAGAGCCCGATCAGCCCTGATCGCGTCCTGAGCCCGAGCGCGACCCCTCGCGGCACTGACGCTGCCAGCAACGCCAGCGACTTGGCGAAGACCCGCAGCCGCCCGGCCAGACCCGGATGGTTGCGCCGCTCGATTGCAGCCGAGATCGCCCCGTTGCGCAGAGCGCGTGCGTGGATCCAGCCGAATTCGCTGCGCCGCGCCGGCATGGTCTCGCGCTGCGCTGCTTCCTGCACCCACCAGAAGCGGAAGCCCGCTGCCTTCGCCCGGGTGAAGAAGTCGCTGTCGCCGCCGCCGGTGAAATCGAAGCTCTCGTCAAGGAAGGGGAAGCCGAGCCGCTCCAGCACCTCGCGCCGGATCAGATAGTTGGCGCTCGAATAGAGGATCGGCACCGGCCCCGAGGCAGTGTAATGCGAGCGGAAGACGGGATGCGCCTTGAGCCAGGCGCGCGAAGTGTCCTCGAATTCCGGGGTGACGGAGCCGCCGAACAGCTCGGCGGGCGCCTTTTTCGCCGCACGCAGGAACGCGTCGAGCCAGAGCGGTTGCGCCGTCTCGTCGTCGTCGATGCCGAGCACCTGCTTCAACGCCGGAAACCGCGTCAGCGCGCAGCGCCACGCGGCGTTGTACGCCTTGCAGTTGCCCTGGCGCGGCTCGACGATCGCGAGCCCCTTGAACAAGCCGGCCTCCAGCAGCGCGGCCGCGCGGATGGCGCCGGCACGCTCGATGCCCTCGTTCTCCACGACGATGATCGCGAAGTCGTGGCCACCCTGCTGGGTAGCGAGCGAGCGCAGCGTCGCCTCGAGCAGGTCGGGGCGGCGGAATGTCGGCACGCAGACGACGCTCTCGACGGCCGCGAGAGCCATATCGGGCGAGGCCGCGAGCACGACGAAGCTCTCGGGCGCATCGAAGCCCACCACGGCACGGTGTTCGCGCACGGTGTTGCCGTCATTGCTGCGCATTGGGTTCGTCACGATCATGGCGCGCCATCATCGCCATGCCCGCTTAAGGTTCCGTGATCGCGACGGCGGGATTGGCGGGAGAATGCATGGGTCATGGTCGCGCGCGGCGCTTGACCGGCGCGCCCCGGAGGAGCCTTGCTGCGTGGCATCGGCGTTCGCCGCCATCCAGCTGCCATATCCCACTGTCCTGGGGCCGCCCTCTTGCGTCTAGCCTTTCTCACCGCGCTCATCCCCGTGGCACGACCCGACACCGGCTTCGAGATCGCCAATGCCGCGATCCTCGATGCATTGCGTGCAGCCGGCCACGAGGTCGTCACCTTCGGCTTCACGCGCCCGGGCGAGACGCCGGCGGATCCGGACCAAGCCGTCGTGATCGCACAGACCGACATCGAGAACGCGGTCGTCACGCCCGGGCGCCGGCTGCGCTGGATCGCCGCCGCCTTGCGCAGCGGCCTGCCGGTAGCCTGCGCCAAGCTCCGGTTGGCGGGCGCCGGCCGCCTCGTCGAGGCCATCAGGGCGCGGGGACCTTTCGACGCCATCGTGCTCAACTCCGTGATGCTGCCCGGCGCCTTCCCGGAATTGCTGACACTCGGCCCCTGCGTCCTGGTCGAGCACAATATCGAGCATGTTTCGGCGCGGCAGAGCGCGGTTCATGCCCGCAATCCCGTCTTGCGGCGGCTCTTCATGCGGGAGGCGCGGCTGCTCGAGCGGATCGAGCGCAGACTCTGGCAGGAGGTCCGTTTCGTCTGGACCCTGGCCGAGGAGGATCGCGCGGCGCTCGGCCCGTCCCTGGCAGACCGATCCGCTGTGCTGCCGCTGGCTTCGAGTGGGCGCGAGGCGTCAGGTCTGGCCGCAGCCGAGCCGAAGCCGGCCTATGACGTTGGCTTGATCGGGACCTGGACCTGGACACCGAATTTCATCGGCCTGGACTGGTTCCTGCGCGAGGTCTGCCCGCTGCTGCCCGCGGATGTGAGAGTTGCTGTCGCGGGCCGTCTCCCGGCCGGCATGCCGCCGGCCCCGCCGGGCGTAACGCTGCTCGGGCGCGTACCGGTCGCCGCCGACTTCCTGCGCTCCTGCCGGCTCGTCGCGCTGTCGAGCCGGGCCGGAACGGGCGTGCAGCTCAAGACGATCGAGGCGCTGGAGCTCGGATTGCCGGCGGTGGCGACGACGCTCTCCTGTCGCGGCTTCACGACGATGCCTGACAACGTCACGCGTGCCGATACGTCCGAGGCCTTCGCCAGGGCGCTGGTCACCCGGGTCGCGGCGATCCGCGCGGGCGACCGTCAGCGTGTCGATGGCGCCGCTTTCATGGCGCAGCAGCGCGCGGCTCTCGCGGACGGGCTGGAGCGGGGGCTGGCGGCCGCGCGGCAATAAGGATCGGCGCGTCACTCGTCCTGTTTCGTGTCGACCGCCTTGCGGCGGCCGATGAGCAGGCCGAAGAACGGCCCGGCCGTGATCATCACCAGGAAGACGCGGATGATGTGGTGCGCCGCCACGAAGGCGACCTCGGTATGCAGGGCCAGTGCGATCAGGCTCATTTCGGCGAGGCCGCCCGGCGAATAGGCCAGGATCAGCGGCACATGGCCGTGGACCGAGACCTTGGCCACGAGCCAGGCGAAGCCGAGCGTCAGCGAGAGCAGGATCACGGTGGAACCGACCGAAAGCGCCAGCACGCGCAGGATGCTGCGCGGCGCCGTGCCGACGAAACGGCAGCCGATGGTGATGCCGAGGATGAGCTGGGCCGCGTTGACGATCTCGAAGGGTGGCACCGAATCGCTCAGGCCGGAGACATGGACGATCGCACTGACCAGCATCGGCCCGAGCAGGAATTTTGCCGGCAGCCGAAGCCAGTGGCCGACGACGATCCCCGCGATCCCGCAGGCGAGCAGGATCAGTTCGGCCGAAAGCGGCGTCTGCATCAGCGAAGGCCCGGCAACGCGGTTGCCGCCGATCGGCACGCCTCCGATCCACTGCACGATGAAGGGCAGCGTCATCACCACCAGCAGGATACGGGCGGAATGGATCAGTGCGATGATGCGCGCATCGCCGCCCTTTTCCTCGCCGAGCGTCACCATCTCGAGCAGACCGCCGGGCATGCCGGCGAAGAAGGCCGTGACCGGGTCGAAACCGGCGACCTTCCGGAAGTAGCCGACGCAGGCGACGGCGCAGGCCAGCATGAACAGCACGAGGCCGAGGATGGTCGGCAGCCAGTTGGGCAACTGCGCGATGACATCGGGCTTGAAGCCGGCGCCCAGCATGACGCCGATCACCATCGTCATCGGCGGACGGATGACCGGGGGCGCCGCGACGGGCCAGCGCAGGAGCGCCGCGACCGTGCAAAACACCATCGAGCCCAGCATCCAGGGCAGCGGCAGCCTGGCCTGGACGAAGAGCCAGCCGCCCGCGCCACCGAGCAGGAGCGCCAGGGCGAAGCGCCCGTAAGGGAAGCGTGCCGGCCCCAGCCCCCGCACGCCATCCACGAAATCGGAAAGCAGCTTGCTCATCCGCCGACAACCGCGCCGCAGCGACCCGGCACGGCAGCGCGTGACACAGGGCCTGCGCGCATGGGGCGGGAAAGCGAGATCGTCATGCCGTCATCAACTCAGTTTACGTGCCGCGGGTCAGAGGCCGTCGCGGTCTCCTAGACCGCATGGAAGGCTCCGCAAAGTCCCGCTTCGGCATGGCTCGCCTGCCCTCCCGTCGTGGCGGTCGGCCCTGCGATCCGGGCGGCAGGACCCCGCCAACACAACCCGGCCATGTCCGGCTGTCTCTGGTGAAGCCGCGCGGATTCACCGATCAATTCCAGACAGGGATGGGAACGGGCCGGGCGTCGAAGCCTTCGTCCGATGGTCGAGGTCGATGAGCGAAGAACGGCAGACCGGGCGGCAGGGCCGTCCGGCCGACGCGGACGGAGTGGCCGAAGCAGAGGTCGTGCCGCGCATCGCGGAGCCTTTCGGTGAGACCGAGATTCGCCATCTGCTTTCACAGTCGCCCGGCGACTCGATCGAAAAGCCAGAAAGCACGGCGCAACAGGGCCATCGGCGCCTTCGGGCCTGGTGGACGAGCGCCAGCCCCAATCTGCGCGGCTCGGTCTACATGCTGTCGGCGCTGCTGGTTTATGCGGTGATGGTCGGCGCCATCAAGCATGTCGGCGGCGCCATTCCGCTGGTCCAGATCCTGCTGATCCGCCAGATCATCATGAGTCTGATCATCCTCGCCTTTTCGGCCGGCAGCCTGCGCCTGATGATCCGGACCCGCCGGCCGGGGCTTCAGGTCTTCCGCGGCGCGCTCACGCTGATCGCGATGCTCTGCGGGTTCACGGCGGTGATCCGGATCCCGCTCGCCGAGGCCACGGCGATCGGCTTCAGCCAGGTGCTCTTCGTCACGGTCGCCGCCGTCATCGTCCTCAAGGAGCAAGTCGATGCCCGGCGCTGGGCCGCAACCGTCATCGGCTTCATCGGTGTCCTCGTCATGCTCCGGCCGACCAGCGAGGGGCTTGACGCCTATGCGCTGCTGGCCGTCGCGGGCGCCGTGTTCAACGCCGGCATCACCGTCAGCGTGCGGATGCTGGCAGCGACCGAGCGCACCGACACGATCCTGATCTGGCAGGGCATCGTGCTGATCGCCGCGCTGGCGCTGCCGGCCTGGCTCTGGTGGGTTCCGCCTAATGCCGAGCAATGGTTCTGGCTGATCGTGCTCAGCCTGTTTGGCACCGCGGGCCAGTGGCTGATCACTCGCGCCTATCAGGTTGGCGAGGCGGCCGCACTGGCGCCGCTCGATTTCAGCCGCCTGATCCTGGCGAGCCTGACCGGCTTCGTCTTCTTCGCCGAGATACCGGCGCTCTCGACCTGGATCGGGGCCGCGATCGTCATCGCGGCGACGCTCTACACCATCCGCAAGAACGCGCGCCCCTTCCCGCGCGAGCCGGCCTCCGCCTGACTGAGTTGCAGGCGCAGATTGCCCCGCCGGTCCACCTGCGGTTATGAATCGGCGCACGCCTCCCTTGCCGCCCTTTGGCCCGCGCGTGCCGCAAGCCAGCCGCGAAGGTTCCAAACCATGCGCATCGAGAACGACCCCAAGCTCGATTTCCGCGACGTGCTGATCCGCCCCAAGCGCTCGACGCTCGGCAGCCGCGCCGAGGTCGATGTCCACCGCTCCTTCCGCTTTGCCCATACCGGCCGCGACTGGACCGGCTTCCCGCTGATCGCGGCGAACATGGATGTCGTCGGTACCATGGCGATGGCGCGCGTCCTGCTGCGGCATGGCGCGATGGTGGCGCTGCACAAGCATTACGGTGCCGATGAACTCGCCGCCTTCTTCCGCGAACCGGACTCCGCCAACGCCTTCTACTCGCTGGGCACGACCGAGGCCGACCATGACAAGCTGGCCCGTGTCCATGCGGCAGCGCCGGTCACGAAAATCTGCCTCGATGTGGCCAATGGCTACACCGAGAAATTCGTCGACACGGTCAAGGCGACGCGGGCCGAGTATCCCGACGCCACGATTATGGCCGGCAATGTCGTCACCGGCGACATGACCGAGGCGCTGATCCTGGCCGGGGCCGACATCGTCAAGGTCGGCATCGGGCCGGGTTCTGTCTGCACCACCCGCAAGATGACCGGCGTGGGCTATCCGCAGCTTTCCGCCATCATCGAATGCGCCGATGCCGCCCATGGGCTCAAGGGCCTCGTTTGCGGCGATGGCGGCGTCACCGTCCCGGGCGACCTCGCCAAGGGCTATGGCGCCGGCGCCGATTTCATGATGCTCGGCGGCATGCTCGCCGGCCACGACGAATGCGAGGGCGACATTCGCTACGAGGAGCGCGACGGCGAGAAGATTCCCGTCGCGATGACCTTCTACGGCATGTCGTCGGACACCGCGATGAAGCGCTACTCCGGTGGCGTCGCCAAATACCGGGCATCCGAGGGCAAGACCGTCGAGGTGCCCTATCGCGGCCCGGTCGAGGGCACGATGCAGGAGCTGATGGGCGGGGTGCGCTCGGCGATGACCTATATCGGTGCGGTCCGGCTCAAGGAGGTGCCCAAGCGCACCACCTTCATCATGGTCGGCAGCCAGCTCAACACCGTGTTCGGGAGCTGAAAAGCGTAACCGCCCCCGCTACCGCTCACGGCCCGTCTGTTGCATAGTCCGCGCCTCAATGCAGAAAGCCGCTGACGGCTTCGGGGAGACGACGATCATGACGATGAGACTTCTGGCGGCGACCGCCATCCTGGCCGCGAGCGCCACGCTGGCGAGCGCCCAGCAACTGGCCCCGAGCCCGACCCTCGACGCGATCAAGGCGCGCGGCAACATCGAATGCGGCGTGCATCTCGGCCTGCCCGGCTTCTCCTTCGCCGACGACAAGGGCGAATGGACCGGCCTCGACGTCGATTACTGCAAGGCACTCGCGGCCGCCGTGCTCGGCGATGCCAAGAAGGTCAAGTTCACGCCGACCTCGGTGCAGCAGCGCTGGCCGATCCTGCAATCGGGCCAGGTCGACCTGCTCTCGCGCAACTCGACCATCACCTTCTCGCGCAACGCCTCGCTCGGCCTGAACTTCCAGGGCATCAACTTCTACGAGGGCCAGACCTTCATCGTCCGCAAGGCGACCAATGCCAAGACGGCGGCCGATCTCGACGGCGCCTCGGTCTGCGTCGCCGCCGGCTCGACCGAGGAGAAGAACGCCTCCGACTGGTTCCTGGAGCGCAACCTCAAGGTCACCATCACCAACTTCCAGAAGAACGATGACGCCATCGCCGCCTATGACGCCGGCCGTTGCGACGCCTATACCGCCGGCGTCGGCGCACTCGCCGGCCAGCGCGCCAAGCTCAAGGTTCCTGGCGACCACATCATCCTGACCCAGCCGATCTCGAACGATCCGCAGGGCCCGGTGACGCGCTGGGGCGACGAGCGCTGGCAGCTGATCGTGCGCTGGGTTCTGAACGGCACGATCGCCGCCGAGATGCTCGGCGTGACCTCCGCCAATGTCGACCAGATGAAGGCGAGCTCGAAGAACTCGGAAGTCCGCCGCCTGCTCGGCGCCGAGGGCAATTTCGGCGCAACCATGGGGCTCTCGAACGACTGGATGTACAACGTCATCAAGCAGGTCGGGAACTATGGCGAGAGCTTCGAGCGCACCGTCGGCATGGGTTCGGGGCTGAAGCTCGAGCGCGGCCAGAACCAGCTCTGGACCAAGGGCGGCCTGCTCTTCACCCCACCCTTCCAGTGAGAGCGGCGGGTACTTTCGCCATCTGACTGCGGTCCCGCCGGAACCGCGCGTCATCCTGGACAAGCGGCGTAGCCGCGCAGATCCGGGATCCATCGTAGAGCGCAACGCCTTTCGATGGATCCCGGCGCTCCGCTTCGCTATGGCCGGGATGACGGCGCGGTTCTCGCGATCTCCCAAAATGCGTGGCTGACACCGTGACCAAAGCCCTCGCCCTCCTCAACGACAAGCGCGTCCGCGACGTGGCCTATCAGGTCCCGCTCGTCGTCGGGCTCGTGGGCCTGACCGTCTTCTTCGTGCGCAACGCCTCGGAGAACATGGTCAAGGCCGGCATCGCCTCGGGCTTCGATTTCCTCTGGCGCAATTCGGGCATCGACGTGCCCTTCGTGCTGACCGATTACACCCGCGCCAGCACCATCCTCGACCTGTTCTGGACAGGCGTTGCCAACACCATGCTGGTCACCGTCGTCGCGCTGGTGCTCGCGACAGCGCTCGGCTTCGTCATCGGCATCGCCCGATTGTCCTCGCACTGGCTGCTCTCGACCGTAGCGGGCGCCTATATCGAGTTCGTTCGCAACATCCCGCTGCTGTTCTTCGTGCTGTTCTGGTATTTCGGCGTGATCGCCGCGCTGCCGGCGCCGCGTGACAGCGTCAGCGTCTTCGGCGTCGCCTTCCTCAACAATCGCGGCCTGACGATCCCGCTGCCCGATGCGCCGGCGAACTTCCGCTGGGCGCTCGCCGCGATCCTGCTGTCATGGCTGGCGCAGTGGCTGGTCTCGCTCTGGGCCCGCCGCCGCAAGGATCGCACGGGCAAAGATGCGCCGATGCTGGCGATCGGCATCGTCCTGATCCTGCTCGTGCCGGCGCTGGCCGTCACCTGGGCGAGCCTGGCGACGCGCTGGGACATTCCCGTCCTGCGCGGCTTCAACTATCGCGGCGGCTTCGTCGTCATCCCGGAATTCGTCGCGCTGCTCGCAGCGCTCGTCACCTACACCGCCGGCTTCATCGCAGAGATCGTGCGCGGCGGCATCCAGGCGGTGCCGCACGGCCAGGTCGAGGCGGCCTCCGCGCTCGGCCTGCGTCCCGGCCGGACCCTGCGCCTCGTCACCATCCCGCAGGCGCTGCGCGTGATGATCCCGCCGCTGACCAACCAGTATCTCAACGTGCTCAAGAACTCGTCCTTCGGGGCGGCTATCGCCTATCCCGACGTGGTCAGCCTGTTCATGGGCTCCGCGCTGAACAACACCGGCCAGGCGATTGAGATCATCGCCATGACATTGGCCGTCTATCTCGTCATCGGCCTCGCGGTCTCCGCCTTCATGAACTGGTACAATGCCAGGATCGCGCTGGTGACCCGATGAGCGCGATCGCAATCCCGGTCTGGCGCCAGCGCCTCTTCGGCACACCGGCAACCGGCGTCGTCACGATCCTGCTCGCCTTGGCGCTGGCCTGGATGGCCGTCCCGATGATCCGCTGGGCCCTGATCGACGCCACCTGGAGCGGTTCGACCCGCGCCGACTGTGCGGCTGGGGGCGCCTGCTGGGTTTTCGTCAAGGCGCGCTTCGGCCAGTTCATGTACGGGTTCTATCCGCAGGACCAGCGCTGGCGGGCCGATCTCGCCGGCCTCGTCTTCGTCCTTGGTACGGCGGCCGTCATCTTCGCGCCCCAACGCCTGCGGCTGAAGGCGGGGATCGCGGCGCTGATCATCCTGCCGCTGCTCGGTGTCTGGCTGCTTGCGGGCGGTTTTGGCCTGCGCGGAATCGAGACGCGCGAATGGGGCGGGCTGATGCTGACCCTGTTCATCTCGATCTATGCCAGCCTGATCGCGATTCCGCTCGGCATCCTGCTGGCGCTCGGCCGACAATCGGAACTGCGCGTCATCCGGCTGATCAGCGTGCTCTTCATCGAGTTCTGGCGCGGCGTGCCGATCATCGCGGTGATCTTCCTGGCCTCGCTGCTGCTGCCGCTGATCCTGCCGGGCGGTATCGGCATCGACCGGCTGGCGCGCGCCGTGATCGGGCTCGGCCTCGTCATCGCCGCCTATATGGCGGAAGCCGTACGCGGCGGTCTCCAGGCCCTGCCGTCGGGCCAGCGTGAAGCCGCAACCGCGCTCGGCCTGACCTACTGGAAAGCGACCGGGCTCATCATCCTGCCCCAGGCGCTGCGCATCTCGCTGCCGGCGATGACCAACGAGTTCATCGCGCTGGTGAAGAACACCACGCTCGTGCTGGTGGTCTCGATCCTCGACCTGCTCGGCATCGCCCAGGCCTCGCTCGCCGACCCGGCCTGGGTCGGCATGACCATGGAAGCCTATGTCTTCTCGGGGTCGATCTACTGGCTGATCTGCTTTGCGCTTTCGCGCTGGAGCCGGCATCTGGAAACGCTCGGCCGGCGCCAGCATCGCTGAGCGGGCGGTTCCTCCAACGAAAAAAGCCGGCCTCGCGGCCGGCTTTCTCATGATCGATCAGGCTTCCTGCCTCAGCCCCGCGCCACCCGGCTGCGGTCGCGCCTGCGGTCTGCCGCCGGCTGGTAGGCGATGCGGGCGTGGTAGCTGCAATAGGGCATGCCGGTCTGGGAGCGGCCGCCGCAGAAGCGGAATTCCGGGGTCGTCGGGTCGCCCATCGGCCAGCGGCACATATACTCGCGCAGATCCATGATCGTGACCCGCTCGGAGAAGGGGATCACCACATCCTCGGACGGGGCGGGCGCATGTTCGGTCTCGGCTGCCGCCTCGGGAGCGTATTGCGGCGCAAGCGCGTTGGCGCCGCGCGTCATCCCACCCTGGCTTGAGCCCTGACCGTTGCTCATCGGATGGCTCGGCGAGCGGGTCGGAGCCTTGCGGGGGGCAGCAGTACGGGGCGTGCTGGCTGCGGCCGGGTTCTTGGCGCGGCCCGACAGACCCAGGCGATGCACCTTCCCGATCACGGCATTGCGCGTCACGCTGCCGAGTTCGGCCGCGATCTGGCTGGCGCTGAGGCCGTCGCTCCAGAGCTTCTTCAAAAGCTCGACGCGATCTTCCGTCCATGCTCCGGCTTCGTTCATCGGGCTCACCTGTCTTCTCCGGCCGGTTCCTGGCGGAGCCGTCCTAGGGGCGGATCATGGCGGAATCCGATACCGGCAGCGTCCGTCGCTCAACGGAAGCCGTTACAGCCGAAACTGATGGTACAGGGGTCGCCGCACGAGATGTCGTATCTGACGAGGGCGACCATACAAGATGCCCCGACTCGGCCACAAGAGTCGCCGAATCGGAAATCGCTTTTTCCCCAGGCGATTCGTCAATCGCGCGTCAAGCGAATCCTTTCGGCAACACTGCCCCTGGGGCACGGAGCCGGCGGGGCCGCAGCGCGGAATTGACAGGGGCTGCGCCCTTTTGCATAGTTGCGCCTGTATCGCCGCCGCCCTCTTGGGCGGCGCTTATGTTTTACGGATCAGGGCCTTCCATGATGCGGATGACGGCGCGACGAGAAGTCGGAAGCTGGCTGCGACGATAACGTCGTCGCCGGGTCGCAATCGGCTGCGCAGCTACGAGCTGCCGTCGGCCAGCCCGGACCACCGTTTTCAGTCCAGCGCCAATCCGTTCTCACATCGCCCGTCGCGAGGATCGCATCCCATGGCCCCTGCCCCCGTTTCCGCTTCCCAGTCCGTCCTGCTGCCGACCTATGCCCGCGTACCTGTTGCCTTCGAGCGCGGCGAGGGTGCCTGGGCGATCACGGCCGATGGCACGCGCTATCTCGATTTCGGCGCCGGCATCGCCGTCAATTCGCTCGGCCACGCCCATCCGCATCTGGTCGAGGCGCTAATCGCGCAGGCCCGCAAGATCTGGCACACCTCGAACCTCTATACGATGCCCGAGGGCGAGCGGCTGGCGCGCAGGCTTTGCGAGGAGACCTTCGCCGAGCGCGCCTTCTTTACCAATTCGGGCGCCGAGGCCAATGAGGCCGCTATCAAGATGGCGCGCAAGTACCACGCCGCGAAGGGGCATCCCGAGCGCTACCGGATCATCACCTTCGAAGGCGCCTTCCATGGCCGCACACTGGCGACCATCGCAGCCGGCGGCCAGCAGAAATACATCGACGGCTTCGGCCCCAAGGTCGATGGCTTCGACCAGGTGCCCTTCGACGACGAGGCCGCGCTGAAGGCGGCGATCGGGCCCGAGACCGCGGCGCTGATGGTCGAGCCGATCCAGGGCGAGGGCGGGCTGCGTTCGGCCCCGCCGCGATTCCTGCGGCTGCTGCGCGATCTCTGCGACGAGCATGGCCTGATGCTGATCTTCGACGAGATCCAGACCGGCGTCGGTCGCACCGGCAAGTTCTTCGCCTATGAGCTTTCGGGCGTGACGCCCGACATCATGTCGGTCGCCAAGGGCATCGGCGGCGGCTTCCCGATGGGCGTCTGCCTCGCGACCGAGGAGGCGGCTTCGGGCATGACGCTGGGCACGCATGGCACCACCTTCGGCGGCAACCCGCTCGCCATGGCCGTCGGTAACGCGGTGCTGGACGTCATCCTCGCGCCGGGTTTCATCGACCATGTCGCGCAGACCTCGCTGCGCCTGAAGCAGTCGCTGGCCGAGCTCAAAGACAAGCATCCCGAGGTGATCGAGGAGATTCGCGGCGAAGGCCTGATGCTCGGCCTCAAGCTGCATACGCCGAACACCGATTTCGTCGCCGAGGCCCGTGCCGCCGGGCTGCTCGTCGTCGCGGCTGGCGACAATGTCGTGCGCCTGCTGCCGCCGCTGATCATCGGCGAGGCGGAAGTGGCGGAGGCGGTCTCGCGCCTCGACCGTGCAGCCGGCGCCGTCGAGGCGACGCTGAAGCGGCCCGCCGCCGAATAATTCGATCCAGGCTAATTGACTCCAGGCAAGTGAAGGACGCGCCCGTGACGCGCCATTTCCTCGATCTCTCCGATTTCTCCGCCATCGAGCTGCGCGCCATCCTGCGCGCCGGCGAGGAGATCAAATCGCGCCGCCGCACACCGGATGCTGCCGCCGATCGCCTGCTCGAAGGCAAGGTCATTGCCATGATCTTCGAGCAGCCCTCACTTCGCACCCGCGTCTCCTTCGATGTCGGCATCCGCGAACTCGGCGGCTCGCCGATGATGGTGACGGGCCAGGAGATCGAACTCGGCGAGCGCGAGACCATCGCCGACACGGCCCGCGTGCTCTCGCGCTATGTCGATGCGATCATGATCCGCATGCTCGACCATGATTCCGTGGTCGAGATGGCCAAATACGCCACTGTGCCGGTGATCAACGGGCTGACCAAGCGCCAGCATCCCTGCCAGGTCATGGCCGATGTGATGACCTTCGAGGAGCGTAAGGGCTCGATCAAGGGCAAGCGCATCGCCTGGACCGGCGACACCAACAATGTGCTGACCTCCTGGGTCCACGCTGCCGGCCGGCTCGATTTCGAGCTTGCCATCGCGACGCCAGACGAACTGGCGCCGCCGGCGGCGCTGATCGACTGGGCTCGCAAGCAGGGCGCGAAGCTGTCGCTGACCACCCGGCCCGAGGCCGCGGTCGAGGGTGCGGACTGCATCATCACCGATTGCTGGGTCTCGATGGGTGATGAGGAAGGCACGCGCCACAACCTGCTGCGGCCTTATCAGGTCGATGAGCGCCTGCTTGGTCGCGCCGAGAAGGACGCGATCTTCATGCACTGCCTGCCTGCCAGCCGTGGCGAGGAGGTCACCGACGCGGTGATGGACGGTCCGCAATCGGCCGTCTTCGACGAGGCCGAGAACCGGCTCCACGCGCAGAAGGGCATCCTGGCCTGGTGCTTCGGCGGGGTCGCCGCCTGATGGCCGATCTTGAAAACGGTGCGGCGACCGTCGCGCTCGACGATCGGGTGGTGCCGTTCACCGTGCCCGATCTCGACGTGCGCGGCCGCGTCGTGCGGCTTGGTGCCTCGATCGACACCATTCTCGCCCGCCATGACTATCCGGAGGCCGTCTCGCGCGTGCTCGGCGAGGCCGCCGCACTGACGGTGCTGCTCGGCACCGCGCTGAAGTTCGAGGGTCGCTTCCAGCTCCAGACCAAGAGCGACGGGCCGATCTCGATGATGGTCGTCGATTTCAACGCGCCCGACGTCTATCGCGCCGTCGCCCATTTCGACGAGGCCGCTCTTGCCCAGGCCGTTGCCGAGGGCAAGGTCAGCACGGGTGAGCTGCTCGGCGAAGGCCATCTCGCCATGACGGTCGACCAGGGTTCGGCCACGACGCGCTATCAGGGCGTGGTGGCGCTGACCCGCCAGAGCCTCGAGGACGCCGCACACCAGTATTTCCGCCAGTCCGAGCAGATCCCGAGCCGGATTCGCCTTGGCGTCGGCTCGATCGTCACCGGCGAGGGTCGGCAATGGCGGGCCGGCGGGCTCCTGGTGCAGTTCATGCCGCATTCGGTCGATCGCCTTCGCGCCGCCGATATCCACCCCGGCGACGCCCCGGAGGGGCACGAGATCCTGACCAGCACCGATCCGGACGGAGTCAGCGACGATGCCTGGGCCGAGGCGCGTTCGCTGGTCGAGACGGTCGAGGACCACGAACTGCTCGACCCGCTGCTGGAAAGCGAGCGCCTGCTCTACCGGCTGTTCCATGAGCGCGGCGCACGCGTCTTCGATCCGGTTCTGGTCCGTGAGGATTGCCGCTGCTCGCGCGAGCGTGTGCTCGGCATGCTGCGCGGTTTCTCGGCCGATGACCGGCAGGCGATGGTGGCCGATGACGGCACGCTCGCCATCACCTGCGAGTTCTGCTCGCGGCGCTATGTCTTCGCGGCGACCGAGGTCGAGGCGGGCTTGTCGACCGGGGCCTGACCCCAAGCTCAGTCCGAAACCCGAGGGTTCGATGGGGCGCAGTCTCACCACGATCGGCTTCGACGCCGATGACACGCTCTGGCAGAACGAGCAGTTCTTCCGCCTGACGGAGGAGCGTTTCGTCGCGCTGCTTGGGGCTCATGGCGAGGCGGCCGAGATTTCCGGCCGGCTGCTCGAGGCCGAGCGCCGCAACCTCGCTTTCTACGGTTTTGGCATCAAGGGCTTCGTGCTCTCGATGATCGAGACCGCGATCGAGATCACGAAGGGCGAGGTCAAGGCCTCCGTGATCGGCGAGATCCTCGCCGCCGGCCGCGAGATGGTCGCGCATCCCGTCGAGACGCTGCCTGATGCCCGCGAGACGCTTGCCGCGCTCGCCCACGATTACCGGCTGGTCGTGATCACCAAGGGCGATCTCTTCGACCAGGAGCGCAAGCTGGCGCAGTCGGGCCTGGGCGACCTGTTCCATGGCGTCGAGATCGTCAGCGACAAGACCGCGGACATGTATCGCCGCGTCTTTATCCGCCATGGCGATGGGCCGGAACGCGCGATGATGGTCGGCAACTCGCTCAAATCCGACATTCTGCCGGCGCTGGAGGCCGGCTCATGGGCCGTCCACATCCCGCATGAGCTGACCTGGGCGCTGGAGCATGCCGAGGAGCCGGCCGGCCAGCCGCGCTACCGGCGCATCCCACGCCTGTCCGCGCTCGACGAGCTGGTGCGGCTGATCGAGGCGGAAACGGCGGCGCCGTGAGGCACCGCCGTCGGCACGGGTCTCAGCCCCGGCACTCCGCGATCAGCTTGCGCATGAAGGCCTCGCCGGCAGCGAATTGCTCCAGCGTGATGTATTCGTCGGGCTGATGCGCCTGATCGATCGAGCCCGGTCCACAGACGATGGTCGGCAGCCCGGCCCGCTGGAAATGTCCGGCCTCGGTCGCATAGGCCACCGCGATGGTGCGGTTGCGGCCGGCGAGCCGCATCACCAGCGTCTCGGCCTCCGAGCCCGGATCGGGCGCCAGCCCCGGAACGTCCGAGCTCATCACCGTCTCGATCGTGGCCGAAGGCGCGGTCTTCCGCATCCGGGCCAGAACCTCCTGCGAGAGGGCGTCAAAGCGCGCCGGCACGTCCTCGGGGTCGGAGTCCGGCAGGGTCCGCACCTCCCATGACAGATCGCAGCGATCGGCCAGGATGTTGCGGGCGATGCCGCCATGGAACTTGCCGACCTGCACCGTGTCATAGGGTGGGTCGAAGCGCCCGCTGCCATCCGGGTTCGCCTCGCGCTCGTCGGCGAAGGCGACCAGCCCGGCCGAGAGCCGGATGCCGCCATGGACGGCACTGGCTCCGAGATGCGGCTTCGAGGAATGCGCGGGAACGCCGGTGATCGTCGTGAAGAAGGTGCGGATGCCCTTATGCGCGTCGGCCAGTTCGAGCGAGGTCGGCTCGCCGACGATGACGGCGCGGGGCTTCGGGAGATCCTTGCCCATGCGTGCGATGCCGTCGACCACGCCGAGGCAGGTGACCTCCTCGTCATAGGAGAAGAACAGATGGATCGGCGTCTTGAGATCGGCCGCCAGGAAATCCGGCACCAGCGCGAGCGCCAGCGCGATGAAGCCCTTCATATCGACGGCGCCGCGGCCATAGGCCTTGCCATCCGCGACATGCAGCGTGAACGGGTCGCGGCTCCAGGCCTGGCCCTCGACCGGCACGACATCGGTATGGCCCGACAGCAGCACGCCGCCCCGGTCCTGCGAGCCGATCGTGGCGAACAGCGCGGCCTTGTCGCCGCCGGCATTGGGGATGCGGATCGAGGAGACGCCCCAGCCTGCGAGGTACTCCTCGACGAAGGCGATCAGCGGCAGGTTGGATTTGTGGCTCACCGTGTCGAAGGCGACAAGCTTGGCGAGCATGTCGAGCGGCGCGCAGCGCTGCCCGCTCAGTGGATTGGCAGTCAATGCAGGACCTTTTTCACATAAGGGGAATCGAGCGGGAAGAGCGGCACTTCCACATCAAAGATCGTGCCGTCCTCGCCGAGCATGGCATAGAAGCCGCGCATCGCGCCGTCGGGCGTCATCAGCGGGCAGCCCGAGGTGTAGCTGTAGCTTTCGCCCGGGCGCAGCACCGGCTGCTGGCCGACGACGCCGTCGCCGCGCACCTCATGGACCTCGCCGCGCCCGTCGGTGATGAACCAGTGCCGGCTCATGAGCTGGATGGTATGCGCCGAGCGATTGAGGATCTCGATGGTGTAGGCCCAGAAATAGCGGCCCTGCGCAGGCGAGGACTCGCCCTCCATGAAGCTCGGCACGGCAGTCACGCGCACGCCATGCGTCTCCGCTTGATACATCGCGACGGCTCCGTCCTGATGCGCCGGACTTGCGGGCATGCTGCCTTGTTAGATCGTCGGCCCGAAAAGGGGAATGCGGTTTTCAGGCAACGGCGATGCGCTATCGAAAGGCGCAAGGCCAGACGGCCGAGAGCGGCAATGCCGATTTCCGCGATTCTCGCGTGGACAACCCCCGCTCGGCAGCGCCCTTCGCCTGCCCGATGCTTGGCCTTTGCCACGGGCTTCGCTAGCTGTAGCCGATTGTTTTCGCGGACATCGCATGCTGCCCTTCAAGCCCGGTATCCAGCCAGACAGCCGCATTCGCGCCTTCATCGAAGGCGGCGCGATCAGGCTTGCCCATCCGCCGGCCGAGGGACAAATCCAGCCCGCGAGCCTGGACCTGCGCCTTGGCGACAAGGCCTATCGCGTCCGCGCCAGCTTCCTGCCGGGGCGTGAGCGCACGGTCCGCCAGCGTCTCGACCAGCTCGCATTGCACGAGATCGACCTGACGAAGGGCGCGGTCTTGGAGACCGACTGCGTCTATGTCGCGGAGCTGATGGAAGGTCTCAGCCTTCCGCCGGGTCTGCGCGCGGCCGCCAATCCCAAGAGTTCGACCGGGCGGCTCGACGTCTTCACCCGCGTCATCGCCGATCGGGCGCGCGAGTTCGACTTGATCGAGGATGGTTATGAAGGCCCGCTCTTCATCGAGATTTCGCCCCGAACGTTCCCGGTCCTGGTGCGATCCGGCTCACGGCTCTCGCAGATTCGCTTCCGGGCCGGCGAGACGAAGCTCGACGACCGCGCCCTGGGTGATCTGCATCAGCGCGAGACCCTGGTCAGCGCGGCCGAGCCCTCCTTCCAGAGCGGCGTCGCCGTCAGCGTCGATCTCTCCGGCTTTGACGGGCTGATCGGCTATCGCGGCAAGCACCACACTGCCTTGATCGATGTCGACCGCGTCGGCGCTTACAAGGCCTCCGAGTTCTGGGAGCCGATCCCCTCGGACGGCTCGCGCGCCCTGATCCTCGACCCCGGCCAGTTCTATATCCTGGCCTCCAAGGAAGCGGTGCATGTCCCGCCGGACTTCGCCGCCGAGATGACGCCGTTCGACGCGCTCGTCGGCGAATTCCGCGTTCACTATGCCGGCTTCTTCGATCCGGGCTTCGGCCATAGCGCTGCCGGCGGGCAGGGCGCGCGCGCCGTGCTCGAGGTGCGCTCGCGCGATGTCCCCTTCATCATCGAGGACGGCCAGATCGTCGGCAGGCTGGTCTATGAGGCGATGGCCGCCCGCCCGGCCGCGCTCTATGGTGCCGGGCTGAAGTCGAACTATCAGGGCCAGGCCCTCAAGCTCTCGAAGCATTTTCACGACTGAACCCGGCTCGGGCCGGCGCATGCTCCTCGCCCGCGATTCCCGGATGACACCCGCCGCGCGAGCCGCTATGAACGCACTGCTTCGGCCACGCGCGATATGCGGCACCGGACGCATGCGGGCGTAGTTCAGTGGTAGAACGTCAGCTTCCCAAGCTGAATGTCGTCGGTTCGATCCCGATCGCCCGCTCCAAAATCTCCATCAGTTCAGTATGTTATGTAGTTTTCACTGAATCCGGCAGCCGTTGCCGTGGGGAACGGGATTGAGCTATTTCAACAGGTTACACTCGACCTAGCTTTGCTCTGTCGAGGCCTGGGACGTTTTTTGCGTGCCCCACCAACGACCATGTCCGCTCCCGACCCATTGCTGACGTTGCGCCCAGCTGCGGCGAGTAAGAGTGGTAGGTCGGCGCGTCGGCTAGCGACCCGTTGCGGGCGTCGTTGGGCTGCGCAACAATCCGCGTAAATTGAGTGGGGTCGTCAAGATGAGATACGCAGTCGTCCGGACTTGGTGCCTTCTGGTTGGCGTCTCCCAATGCTACCTCGGCGCTGTGAGCACACTCGCCGCGCCACCCGGCACAGCTATCGGTTGGGGCGTTATCTACGTTTTATTACCGATCGCTTCGGGGCTGACCCTGATCCTTTTCGTTCTCCGCGGCATTCGGCTGCCTTCCTTGGCGACGGACGACAACGATCCGAAGACGATTATGCGGCGCAGGCGACCAGATTGAAAATGTCCGTTTCCGACCCGTTGCGGACATGGTCCGGGCCACTCACAAAGTAGCAGGCGGTATGTCCCACACAGTTCGGGGCGATACGACATGTCGCTTCAAGAAGCCCATGACATCGCTATGTGCTTTATCCCACTCCGTGATGTGCTTGGGTGAAACCCAAACCCTGCCGTGCCAGCTACCGAATTCGATGCCCATCGTGCAACGCGTTGAAACTACCTCCCGACCGGCTGGAATAAACGATCGGCAATCTACCTTAAACTTCATGTCGCCATTGTTGTCGAATTTGTAGAAAATGGATGGCGGATAGTATCGCGGTATTGGATCGTCGTGATATAGAGATCGATCTCCTTGGTATATATAAATTCCGCCGCAAAAATTCGGCTTCGGCACATATCTTACGACCCGAGGGGGGTAATCCTTCTCCGGGACCGTAACAACCGTCATGCCGAGTTGCGCCTCGTCATAGACGACGCAGGCTTCTGTGATTGAGCGGGCTCTTTCTAACTGACCGAGGGTCTGCCTTCGTCGTTCGGCAATTGTGCTAACGCCATTGAACATCTCAATCTCAATTTCCCACTCGCCATCAGCAGATCGCTTTGCCCAAGGGTCGTCCGGACAAGGCATGATTGGTCTGCCGTCCTTCTTATAGCAACGACGCCGATGCTCGATGTGGTCAGGGCCGGTCGGGTCGCCGCTCTTGCTCCAGAAACTGAAACTTATTGCCTGCCCGCCGCGCTCATTCGATGGTCTGCCGATACCACTGTAGTAGGCGGCAGGGGCCTCGAATGTGAGGCGATAATCGCCTTTGATTAGGCGGCCATCGCCACCGGGGACACCCGTATCCATCAGAATATCGGTGCGCAGCGTTGCACGGACTGGTCTCATGTTGGCGCTTTGCATCAGGCCGAGCGAACGCGGATCAGTCGTCGTTCCAGCAATCACGCCAGCCAGCAGACCCTGCAATCTGTCCCCAACGCAGCCACGGCCACGCCAGAGGCGATGAGTAAAATGATCAGGGAGCGCCGGTTCATGTCGTATCGGTAGCAAAAGCAGTGTGAACCTGCTCGTAAATCGCAAAATGCGGTTACCACTCGGCAATTACCGCTTCCGACCCTAAACGGACGCTCCCAGATTCCTGATTGGGGAACGCGGGTGTGGCAGTTCAATCGGTTAGTCTCGCTTCCCAAGCTGAATGTCGTCGGTTCGATCCCGATCGCCCGCTCCAAATCCTTTTGTCGGCGGTTCGAGCGCTCCGCCATGATCTGTCTGGGAACGCCGGCGCGCATCTCAGCCGGTGCGTTCCGCGATGGCGGTCCCTGCCGCCCAGCCTGATGACCACGCCCATTGGAAGTTGTAGCCGCCAAGCCAGCCCGTGACGTCGACCACTTCACCGATGAAGTACAGGCCGTCGACTGTCTTGGCTTCCATCGTCCGTGAGTTCAGACCGGACGTGTCGACGCCACCGAGCGTCACCTCCGCGGTTCGGTATCCTTCCGATCCGATGGGCATGACGTCCCAGCCCTGAATGGTTGCGGCGATCGCGGCGAGCTTCTTGTCGCTGGCGTCGCCGATGGGTCCCACCCACCCATGGGCATCTGCAAGATAGGCCGCCAATCGCTTCGGCAGAATATCGCCAAGCGTATTGGCGATGCTTCTGCGGCCGTTTCCCTGTCTGGAAGCGCGCAAATCGGCGAACACATCCTGCGTGGGCAGGAACGCGATCCTGATCGGTTCCTTCTCGCGCCAATAGGACGAGATCTGCAAAATCGAGGGGCCGGAAAGTCCGCGATGCGTGAACAGCAGCGCCTCATCGAATGTGGTCTTGCCGCATGAAACTCGCGCAGCCGCGGCGACGCCGGCCATCGCGCGAAACCCGGCAAGAACGTCTTCCCCGAATGTCAGCGGCACCAGGGCCGGGCGTGTCTCCGTCACCGCCAGGCCAAACTGGCCGGCGATCTGGTAGCCAAGGCTGGATGCCCCCATTTTCGGGATGGATTTTCCTCCGGACGCAACGACAAACTGCCGGCATCGAATTTTCGCGGCCCCATCGCCGCCAAGCGCGATGGCAAAGCCATCATCGCTCCGCTCAAGGCTTTCCAGGGTGGTCCTGAGGCGTAATTCGCAGGCCGCGCGCGCCATCTCATCCATCAGCATGGCGATAATATCCTTGGCGGACTCATCGCAGAAGAGCTGCCCGAGCGTCTTCTCGTGATAGGCAATGCCGTGCTTTTCGACCAACGCAACGAAATCATGCTGCGTGTATCGGCCCAGCGCAGATTTGGCGAAATGCGGATTGTCCGAGAGAAAATTGCGCGCGCTCGTCCCCATATTGGTGAAGTTGCAGCGCCCCCCGCCGGAAATGCGGATTTTCTCGCCGGGCGCTTTGGCATGATCGACGATCAGAACGCGCCCGCCCCGCGCTGCGGCATGGATCGCGCACATCATTCCAGCAGCACCGGCACCCAGGATGACAGTGTCGAAACGCTCGATCGACATCGAATGCTGCTGGCCCCAGAAACCGCCCGACGGGCAATGCGCAGCGTTTCCGATGGTGGCGCGCTACGTCCGGCCTCGGGTAGATGATCCGAGCGGGTGCATCAACAGATGAGGCGAGCGAGAATTTATCGCGGTCCGCGATCCTCGGCCTATCCGTCGACGAACGCTCAGGGAATTTCAACGGCTTGGCGGCGCTTGCGGGCCGAATGTCGTCGGTTCGATCCCGAGTGCTCGCTACAGAATCTCCGCGAAGCCACAGCCGCGCTCAATGTATGACTTTGGCGACTATCGGTCGGCGCGGGCCGTATCCGCCAGCGCATCCGAAACGAGATCGAGCAGGGTGAAGCCGTCATCGGGGTCGCCCGGCAGGCCGAGCGCACCGAGGCGTTCCTGCTGGATGACTGTCCCCTCGGTCACGGCGGGGTCGATGCCGAGCTCCCGCAGCGTGGCCGCGACCTCGCGCATCTCGGCGGCGCGCCTGGTGCCGTGCTGGAGCATGCGGCTGACATGGTAGGGGACGAGCTTCTGCCAATCGAGGCCTGGATAGCTGCCCTTGAGCGAGTCGAGGATCACCGCATCGACACCGGCGGCGCGCGCAGCCATGAAGCACTCATAGCTCAGCGCCTCCAGCCCCTTCACCATGACGCTGCGGACCATCTTGATGATGGTCGCGGAGCCGATCTCGACGCCGGTTTGCTTGAGCGCCATGCCGAAGGGCGAAAACATCTCCACGAACGCTGCCGCATCGCCGCCGGCGACCAGGCAGGGCGTGGCATGGCGGCGCGGGTGGACCGGCGCCATGATTGCAAGGTCGAGATAGCGTCCCCCCGGCCCGATCGCGGCTGCGGCCTCGCGCTTGCGACCCGGCGAGACCGAGTTGACGTCGACGAAGATCTGGCCGGGCGCCAGATAAGCCGCCGCAGCACGCGCCGCATCGAGGCTGGAGGCCGCCGTCACCGCGCAGAATATGAAATCGGCTCCCGATAGCGCCGCAGGCAGGTCGCTGGAGAGCCTGACGCCCAGTCGTTGCGCGGGAGCAGCGACCCGAGCCGGATCGGGCGCGATGTCGAAGGCCGAGATTTCGACGATGCCGGCCTCGAGAAACCCGCCCGCAAAGGCCTGCCCGGCTTCTCCGAAACCGATGAAGCACAGCTTTGGCGGATTGCTCCGGCCGCCCGGTCGCACATCCATGAAGGGTCTCCTCGTCGGGCTTCAGCCGTCCGGCCGAACGGGTTGATCATCACGCCACGCGCCATCCTGCACCGCCTTGGAGACCGCCGGCTGTGCGATACCACCACAAAACGACGCTGCTCGGTGGCGGCGAATGATCTCGATTGGCCGCAGCTTGGGCAGCGCATTGAGCCGCGATTTCATGACGGCGTCCATCTCGCCGACAAGCGTCGGCGCACCAGACCATAGGCCGAGCGATGATGGCAGCGCGAGAGGAGGCTCGAAGGATCCCCAGTAAGGACGTGGTTGCGGAAGCCCGCCCTTGGGTCTCATGTGAGCAGGCATGCCCTGGCTCGACGCACCGCCGGGATGGCTAGTTCGGCGCTGAGAGGCGAAGCATCATGAGAATCGACGTCCTCGGTTTGCAGGCCTTCGTCAGCATCGCCGAGCGCGGCAGCTTCCACGCCGCCGCCTCGCATCTCAACCTCTCGCAGACGGCGCTGAGCCACCGCATCCGCAAGCTCGAGGAAACGCTGGCGACACCGCTGTTGTTGCGCACGACGCGCAAGGTCTCGCTGACGCCGGCCGGCGTCGCCCTGTTGCCGCGCGCCAAGCGGACCTTCGACGATCTCGGCAGCGCGCTCGAGGAACTGCGCATCGGCGCGAGCGACGCCAATGAGCGCATCGTGGTCGGCTGCCTGCCGACCATCGCGACCCGCTGCATGCCGGCGGTGATCTCCGAATTCGTCCGCCATCACCCCGGCGTCCAGGTGAAGGTGCATGACAATTCGGCGGCGGAGATCGCCGACAAGGTGCAGTCGGGCGAAGCGGAGTTCGGTGTCACCATCGTCTCGGCCAATCGCTGGGACCTCGATCTCCAGCCGGTCGTGAAAGAGGACTTCGTGCTCGTCTGCCCGCGCGATTGGCCCCTGGCGGCGGCGACATCGCTGACCTGGTCGCAACTGCAGGATCTGCCGCTCGTGCGCATCAGCGCCGAGACCGGCAACCGCATCCTGATCGATGATGCGCTCGGCTCGCGGCGAGAGATGCTCAACTGGCTACGAGGTTCAGCGTGTCATCACGGCCGTCAGCTTCGTGCGCGCGGGGATCGGCTGCACCATCGTGCCCCAGCGCGCGCTCGATCCGGCCTCGGCCGATGATCTCGTGGCGATCCCGCTGCGTTCGCCGACCGTCTCGCGCACGCTCGGCATTGTCACTCGCAAGGGCCTGCCGCTCCGGCCCGCAGCTCGCGAGATGCTCGATCTCATCATCCGCTCCCTCAAGGGCGAGAACCTCGAAGCCTGATCCAATCCTGCACGACTCTCATCAATCGCTGCAATCTAGTCATTTGATCACACAATCATTCGGCGCCATCGTCCCTCGCGTGATCGACCTGCCGCAGAAGGGCCCTGCGATGATGAACGGACGCAACACGGCGGGAGGCTGAATCCGATGCAAACCGCCGTGCCCTGCATGCTGATCCGGGGCGGCACCTCGAAGGGTGCCTATTTCCTCAAAGAGGACCTGCCGGCCGACCCGGCCGCCCGCGACGCCTTCCTGCTCGCGGTGATGGGCTCGCCCGACAAGCGCCAGATCGACGGGCTGGGCGGCGCCCATCCCCTGACCAGCAAGGTCGCCATCGTCTCCCGCTCGACCGAACCGGGCTGCGATATCGATTTCCTGTTCGCGCAGGTCGGCATCGACACGGGAACCGTCGATACCACCCCGAATTGCGGCAACATCCTTGCCGGCATCGGCCCCTTTGCCCTGGCGCGCGGTCTGGTCGCGGCGTCCGGCGCCTGCACGATCGTGCGGGTGCGGACGCTCAACACCGGCACGATCGCCGATCTCGTCATGGAGACCAGGGACGGACAGGCCGCCGTCGATGGCGAGGCCCGCATCGACGGCGTGCCGGGAACCTCCGCGCCGATCGCGATCAGCTTTTTGGGCACCGAGGGCTCGGTCTGCGGCGCATTGCTGCCGACAGGCAACGCCGTGGATAGGGTCGATGGTGTCGCCTGCACGCTGATCGACAACGGCATGCCCGTCATCGTGCTGCGCGCCGCCGATGTCGGCCGCACCGGCTACGAGCCGCGCGAGATGCTCGATAAGGACACCGAACTCAAGGCCCGGATCGAGCGCATACGTCTCGAGGCCGGGCCGCTGATGAATCTCGGCGACGTTGCGGCCAAGGTCGTGCCCAAGATCGCGCTCGTCGCTGCGCCCATGGCCGGTGGCGCCATCGCGACGCGCAGCTTCATCCCGCATGAATGCCATGCCTCGATCGGCGTTTTCGCCGCCGTCACCGTCGCGACCGCGGCCGCGTTGCCCGGCTCGCCGGCGGCCTCCGTCGTCGTTATGCCGGCAGGCCGCGAACGGTCAATTTCGGTCGAGCATCCGACCGGCGAATTCACCGTCGCCCTGACGATCGGCGGCACGGCCGAGCACCCGGTCGTCGAGCGCGCCGGGCTGCTGCGCACCGCCCGCATCCTGATGGACGGACAGGCCTTCGTGCCGGCCCGCGTGCTCGCCGCCGGACTGCTTCGCGCCGCTGAATGAATATCAGCAGAGAGGATCCTGAGCCTATGTCGAGCCTGCCGAAGACAGGTCTGGTGATCACGGCCCATCCGGGCGATTTCGTCTGGCGTGCCGGTGGCGCTATCGCGCTTCATGCCAGGCGCGGCTTCCGCGTGAAAATTCTCTGCCTGTCCTATGGCGAGCGCGGCGAGAGCCAGTTCGCCTGGAAGAAGGCCGGGGTCAGGATGGAGGACGTCAAGGCGCAGCGCCGCGACGAGGCGGAACAGGCGGCGGCCGTGCTCGGTGCCGAGATCGAGTTCATGGATGCAGGCGACTATCCGCTGCGCACGACCGAGGCGATGCTCGACCGCGCCATCGACATCTTCCACGAGCTGAATCCCAGCTTCGTGCTGACCCATGCGCTCGAAGATCCCTATAATGTCGACCATCCGGAGGCGACGCGCTTCGCCCAGGAGGCGCGCATCATCGCCCAGGCGGCCGGCCACAAGCCCGACCCCGAGCGCGCCTATGCCGCGCCGCCATTGTTCCTGTTCGAGCCGCACCAGCCCGAGCAGTGCAACTTCAAGCCGAACGTGATCCTCAACATCGACGAGGTCTGGGACGTCAAGCGTCGGGCTTTCGAGGTGCTCGCCGCCCAGAAGCATCTCTGGGAGTACTACACCCGCGTCGCGCTTAATCGGGGCATGCAGGGCGGCCGCAACTCCGGCAAACCCATGACCTATGGCGAGGCCTATCAGCGCCTCTTCCCCGAAGCGCTGGAGACACTGGCATGAACCCCGTCGTCATCCGCACCGACAAGCGCGCCGCACCGTCCGACATCGCGGCCCTGGCCGAGGTCGGCGTCTCGACCAGCCATGAGGCGATGGGCCGGACCGGGCTGATGAAACCCTATATGCGGCCGATCTATGCGGGCGCGCAGATCGCCGGCAGCGCCGTCACCGTCTTGGCCCAGCCCGGCGACAACTGGATGATCCATGTCGCGATCGAGCAGGTGAAGCCCGGCGACATCCTCGTCGTCGCCTGCACCACCGACAACACCGACGGCATGTTCGGCGATCTCCTCGCCACCTCGCTGAAAGCGCGCGGCGGCGTCGGCCTCGTCATCGATGCCGGCGTGCGCGATGTCCGCGTGCTCAAGCAGATGGGCTTTCCGGTCTGGTCGCGCGCCATTTCGGCCAAGGGCACGGTCAAGGCGACGCTGGGCAGCGTGAACGTGCCGGTCGTCTGCGCCGGGGCGCTCGTCCATCCCGGCGACGTGATCGTCGCCGATGACGACGGCGTCGTGGTCGTGCCGCGTCGCGAAGCCGCGACCGTCGCAGCGATCGCCCGGAAGCGAGAGGCCCTGGAAGAAGAGAAGCGCAGGCGTCTCGCCTCTGGCGAACTTGGGCTGGACATGTACGCTATGCGCGAAGGCCTCGCCAAGGCGGGCCTCGTCTATCGCGACGACGAAGACGAATAACCAGAAGCAAAGCCCCGCCAAGGGGATCGGATCAGGGTTCTCGGGAGGAACAACGACATGACGCATCGCAGGACGGTTCTGGGTGGAATTCTCGGCCTCACGCTGGCGGCCACGGCCGGCGGCGCGGCGCTGGCGCAAGAGGCGGTGAAGGTCGGGTTGATCCTGCCGATGACGGGGCCCTTCGCCTCGACGGGCCGGCAGATCGACGCGGCCGTGAAACTGTTCCTGGCGCAGGAGGGCGCGGTCCATGGCGGCCGCAAGCTCGAAGTGATCCTCAAGGACGATGCCGGCAACGCCGATGCGACCCGCCGTCTCGCGCAGGAGCTGGTCGTCAACGACAAGGTCGCGGTGCTGGCCGGCTTCGGCCTGACGCCTCTGGCCATGGCGACCGCGCCCATCGCGACGCAGGCCAAGGTCCCGCAGGTCGTGATGGCGGCTGCGACCGCCACGATCACCGAGGCCTCGCCCTATATCGCGCGCACCTCCTTCACCCTGCCGCAGGCTTCCGAGCCGATGGCGGACTGGGCCTGGGCGAACGGCATCAAGAAGGTCTTCACGGTCGTCACCGACTACGGGCCCGGCATCGACGCCGAGACTTCCTTCGCCAACAAGTTCAAGGCGGCCGGCGGCGCGGTCGACAGCGTGCGCGTGCCCTTGCGCAATCCCGATTTCGCGCCCTTCCTCCAGCGTGTCTCCGAAGCCAAGCCGGATGCTCTCTTCGTCTTCGTGCCCTCGGGCGTCGGCGCGCAGTTCATGAAGCAATTCGTCGAGCGCGGCCTCGACAAGGCGGGCGTCAAGCTGATCGGCCCCGGTGACGTGGTCGACGACGACATCCTCGCAGGCATCGGCGACGTCGCGCTCGGCGCCATCACCACCCATCACTATTCGGCCGGCCACAACAGCCCGCAGAACAAGGCCTTCGTCGAAGCCTTCCAGAAGGCCAATCCGGGCATGCGCCCGAACTTCATGGCGGTCGGCGGCTATGACGGCATGCGCCTCATCGCGAAGGCACTCGAGGCGACCAAGGGCGACATCAGTGGCGAGAAGCTGATCGCGGCGATGAAGGGCGCTTCCTGGGAGAGCCCGCGCGGGCCGGTCAGCATCGATCCCGATACTCGCGACATCATCCAGAACATCTATGTCCGCAAGACGGAGAAGGTCGGCTCCGAACTCCACAATGTCGAGTTCGCGACGATCCCGAACGTCAAGGATCCGGTGAAGGCCCGCAAGTGACGCGGCGGCCTGCAAGCGGCCACCGCGTCAGACCGGAACGAAGCATATGCTGACCATCCTGTTCGACGGCATCGCCTATGGGATGGTGCTCTTCGTCCTCGGCTGCGGGCTGTCCGTGACGATGGGGTTGATGAATTTCGTCAACCTCGCCCACGGCGCCTTCGCGATGCTCGGCGGCTATGTCGCCGTGGCCGCGATGCAGCGGCTTGGCCTGCCTTTCCTGGCAAGCCTGCCGCTGGCCTTCCTCTCGGCGGCGCTGGTCGGAATCGTGCTGGAGCGGCTGATCTACCGGCCGATGTACGCCAAGAGCCATCTCGATCAGGTGATGTTCTCGATCGGGCTGGTCTTCATGGCGGTGGCGGGCACCGACTGGCTCATGGGCTCTGGCCAACAGTTCATCCGCCTGCCGGCCTGGCTGCAGGGCCGTTTCGAAATCGCCGGCATCGGCATCGGGCGCTACCGGCTCTTCGTCATCGCAATCTGCGGATTGCTCGCGGTCTCCCTGCAATGGGGTTTCACCCGCACCCGCTTCGGCAGCCGGCTGCGCGCGGCGGTGGACGATGCGCGGGTGGCGCGTGGGCTCGGCATCCCGGTCAACCGGCTCTTCGCGCTGACCTTCGCGCTGGGCTCGGGACTGGCCGGCCTCGGCGGCGCGCTCGGCATCGAACTCATGGGCCTCGACCCGACCTTTCCGCTGAAATTCATGATCTACTTCCTCATCGTCGTCACGGTCGGGGGCACCTCCAGCATCACCGGGCCCTTCTTCGCCGCCATGCTGCTCGGCGTCGCCGACGTGGTCGGCAAGTACCTGGTCCCGGAAATCGGCGCCTTCATCATCTATGCGCTGATGGTCGTCCTGCTCATCACCCGCCCGAACGGGCTCTTCGCGAGGGCGCGGGCATGACGGCGGCGGCATTCGAGAGCCGGGTGCGGCAGGCGCTGTTCGCGGCGCGCCGCATCCACCCGGCCGAGATCGTCTTCTGGCTCGTGGCCTTCGCGGCGTTCCTGCTGTTTCCGCGCAACCTGCTGCTGCTCAACGAGATCGCGATCCTCGCGCTGTTCGCGCTCTCGCTCGATCTGATCCTGGGCTATGCCGGTATCGTCTCGCTCGGCCACGCCGCCTTCCTCGGCATGGGCGCCTATGCCGCCGGACTGCTGGCCAAGCACGGCACCGCCGATCCGTTCGCGGGGCTCGCGACGGGAATGGCGGCGGCGGGGTTGCTCGGGCTCATCACCAGCCCGCTCGTGTTGCGCGGCAGCGATCTCACCCGGTTAATGGTCACGCTCGGCGTGGCCCTCATCCTCTATGAGCTGGCCAACTCCTTCGGCTCACTGACGGGGGGCGCCGACGGTTTGCAGGGGATCATGATGGCGCCGGTTCTCGGCCAGTTCGAGTTCGATATCTTCGGCCGCACGGCCTATCTCTATTCGCTCAGCGTGCTGTTCGTGCTGTTCCTTGTCGCGCGGCGGGTGACGAACTCGCCCTTCGGATTGTCGCTGCGCGCCATCCGCGACAACCCCTTACGCGCCTCGGCCTCGGGCGTGCCGAATGCGCGGCGTCTGGCGGCCATGTATACGCTCGCCGCGGCCTATGCGGGCGCCGCCGGCGCGCTGCTCGCCCAGACCACGCAGTTCGTTTCCCTCGACGTGCTCGATTTCCACCGCTCGGCCGACCTGATGCTCGTGCTGATCATCGGTGGCGCCGGCTATCTCTATGGCGGGCTGATCGGCGCGATCGCCTTCAAGCTGCTGCAGGACACGATCTCGTCGTTCACCCCGCAATACTGGATGTTCTGGATCGGGCTCTTCCTCGTACTCTTCGTCCTCGGCGGCCGCGAGATGATCCATGGCGCCGTCAAAGCCGCGGCTGCGCGTTTTGCACGCCTCGGCAAGGGGTCTGCCCGATGACCGTGGCGTTGCAGACCTTCGATTTGTCCAAGCGCTTCGGCGGCATCATCGCGACGGACCACGTCGATTTCACGCTCCAGCGCGGTGCCCGCCATGCCCTGATCGGGCCGAACGGCGCCGGCAAGACGACCTTCGTCAATCAGTTGACCGGCGTGCTCAAGCCCAGCTCGGGCCGTATCGAACTGATGGGTCAGGACATCACCGAGATGCCGCGCGAGGCGCGGGTCAAGCGCGGGCTGGCGCGCACCTTCCAGATCAATCAGCTCTTCGCGACGATGACGCCGCTGGAGATGATCGCGCTTGTCACCTCCGAGCGGCTGGGCCGTGGTGCCCACCCCTTCAGCGCGCTCGATCGCGACGCGGAACTGGTGGCGCAGACGGCCGAGATCCTGGCGCGCTTCAGGCTCGACGACATCATGGACTGGACGATCGCAACCCTGCCCTATGGCAAGCAGCGCCAGATCGAGATCGCGGCTGCCTTCGCGGCGAAACCCTCCGTGCTGCTGCTCGACGAGCCCGCAGCCGGCGTGCCCGAGGCCGAGCGTCGCGAATTGATGGACATGGTCGCTTCGCTGCCGGAGGATGTCTCGGTGCTGCTGATCGAGCACGACATGGACCTCGTCTTCCGCTTCGCGACCCGCATCACCGTGCTCGTCAACGGCCGCGTGCTGGCGGAGGGCACGCCGGACGAGATGGCGCGCGATCCGGCCGTCCGCTGGGCCTATCTCGGCGAGGCGGCCCATGTCTAACGCGTCTATGTCTGAAGCAAGCAAGACTGATCTGCTGACGATCGAGAAGCTGTGCGCCGGTTATGGCGAGGCGCAGGTGCTGTTCGACATCGACCTTGCGCTCGCGCAGGGACGCTCGCTCGCTTTGCTCGGCCGCAACGGCGTCGGCAAGACCACGCTGGTCAACAGCATCATCGGCGTCACGCGCCGGCGCGGCGGACGCATCATGCTGGCGGGACGCGATCTCACCACGGCCTCGCCCGAGCAGCGGGCCCATGCCGGTATCGGCTGGGTGCCGCAGGAGCGCAACATCTTTAAATCGCTCACCGTCCTGGAGAATCTGACGGCGGTCGCGCGGCCCGGCCCCTGGGATTCAGCCCGGGTCTTCCGCATGTTCCCGCGTCTGGCCGAGCGCAAGGGCAACCTCGGCAATCAGCTTTCGGGCGGCGAGCAGCAGATGCTGGCGATCGGCAGGGCGCTCATGCTCAATCCGAAGCTGCTGCTGCTGGACGAGCCGACCGAGGGGTTGGCCCCGATCATCGTCGAGGAATTGCTGAAGGCGCTGAAGGCCCTGTTCCGCGACGAAGGGCTTTCAGCCATCGTCATCGAGCAGCACGCCCGCAAGATCCTCGAACTGACGGATGATGCCATCGTGCTCGAACGCGGCCGCGTAGTCCTTGCCGAGCGCAGCGAGACGCTGCTCGCTGAGCCGCAGCGGCTCGAACAACACCTCGGCCTCGCCGCCGCAGCCTGACAAGAAAACCGGGAGGACATCACATGACCACGAGACAGAAGCCGCCGTTCCGCGGAGACATGGTGGGCAGCCTGCTGCGCAGCGCGCCGGTCAAGGAAGCCCGTGCCAAGGTCGCGGCCGGAGAGATGGGGCAGGCCGAACTGACGGCGATCGAGGACGAGGAGATCAGGAAACTCGTCAAGAAGCAGGAGGAGATCGGCCTGCAGGCGGTGACCGACGGCGAATATCGCCGCGCCTTCTGGCATTTCGACTTCCTCGACGGCTTGACCGGCGTCACGACCTACGAGACCGACGCTGGCATCCAGTTCAAGGGCGTCGCCACAAAGGGGCACGGCATCCGCGTGACCGGCAAGCTCGACTTTCCGGCCGACCACCCGCATCTGGCCCATTTCAAGTTCCTGGCTTCGGTGACCAGTCGCGTACCGAAGCTGACGATCCCGAGCCCGTCGATGCTGCACTATCGCGGTGGGCGGAAGGCGATCGACGCCAGTGCCTATCTCAAGATGGAGGATTACTACGACGACCTCGGCAAGGCCTACGCCAAGGCGATCAAGGCCTTCTACGATGCCGGCTGCCGCTATCTGCAGCTCGACGACACCAGCCTGTCCTATTTCTGCGATCCCGAGCAGCGCGAAATGCTGAGCCAGCGCGGCGACGATCCCGACAAGCTGATCTTCATCTATCGCGACGTGCTCAACGCCGCGCTCAAGGCGAAGCCGGCCGACATGGCGATCACCACCCACACCTGCCGCGGCAACTTCAAGTCGACCTTCATCGCCTCGGGCGGCTACGAGCCCGTCGCCGACATGGTCTTCAACCAGATCGATGTCGACGGCTACTTCATGGAATGGGACGACGATCGCTCCGGCGGCTTCGAGCCGCTGCGTTTCCTGCCGAAGGGCGACAAGCAGGTCGTGCTCGGACTGGTCACCTCGAAATTCGGCACGGTCGAGAGCAAGGACAATCTCAAGCGCCGCATCGAAGAAGCCGCGAAGTTCGCGCCGCTGGAGCAGCTCTGCCTGTCGCCGCAATGCGGCTTCGCCTCGACCGAGGAGGGCAATGTCCTGGCCGAGGAGGAACAGTGGGCGAAGCTTTCGCGCATCCTCGATGTCGCCAAGGAGGTCTGGGGGTGAGCAGCGAACCGATCCACGACATCGCCCATCTCGCCCATGTCGAGTTGCTGACCGACAAGCCTGAAGCGAGCCTCGACTTCTTCGTGAACGTCTATGGCCTGACCGAGAGCGGGCGCGAGGGCAACAGCGTCTATCTGCGCGCCTGGGACGACTACGAATTCCACACGCTCAAGCTCACCACCGCCGGCGCCACCGGCATCGGCCATGTCGGCTATCGCGCCACGAGCGAGCAGGCCTTGCTGCGCCGGGTCGCCGCGATCGAGGCGCTCGGCGCCGGCATCGGCTGGGTCGAGGGCGATCTCGGCCATGGCCGGGCCTATCGTTTCCGCGACCCGGATGACCACGTCTTCGAGATCTATTTCGACACCAACAAATACGTCGCCCCGCCGCATGAGAGGCCGGCGCTGAAGAACCAGGCACAGCGCAACCATGGCCGCGGCTGCGCCGTGCGCCGCCTCGACCATGTCAATCTGCTCGCGCGCGATGTCGGCGTCATCCGCGATTTCCTGCCGAAGGCGCTGGGCAGCCGGGTGACGGAGCAGATCGTGCTGGATTCGGGCGAGGTTGGCGGCTGCTGGTTCACCGTCAACAACAAGAGCTACGACATCGCCTATACGCGCGACTACACCGGCAGTGCCGGGCGCTTCCACCATGTCACCTATGCGGTCGACCAGCGCGAGCATGTGCTGGAAGCGGCCGACATCTTCCTCGAGAACGGCGTCCATATCGAAACCGGCCCGCACAAGCACGCCGTGCAGCAGACCTTCTTCCTCTATGTCTACGAACCCGCCGGGAACCGCGTCGAGATCGCCAATGCGGGTGCGCGCCTGATCCTCGATCCCGACTGGGAGACGGTGATCTGGACCGAAACCGAGCGGAAGAAGGGCCAGGCCTGGGGCCTCAAGACGATCGAGAGCTTCCACACCCACGGCACGCCGCCGGTGAAAACGGCACAAGCCTGACCGATGGCGCGGGCTGCGCGGGCGCTCACAGCAGCGCGCGCAGCTCTTCCTTCTTGACCTTGCCGGTCGCGGTCATCGGCAGGGCGGATACAATCCGGATTTCGGGCAGCTTGTAGGCGGCCATGCGCTCGCGGCACCAGGCGGTGAGCGCAGCCGCGTCCAGCCCGGCGGCGTCCTCGGCCAGCGCGATGAAGGCGACGGGAACCTGTCCGCGCTCGCTGTCCTCGCGTCCGATGACGCCTGACCCGGCGATGCCCGGATGCTGGCCGAGCATGGCCTCGATCTCGGCGGGGAACACGCTCATCCCCTTGACCTTCAGCATCTCCTTGCGGCGACCGAGGAAGTGCAGATAGCCCTGCTCGTCGATGACACCGATATCGCCGGTGTGCAGGAAGCCGTTCCGGATCGCCTCGGCCGTCGCCTCCGGCTTGTTCCAGTAGCCCTTGAACAGCGAGGGCGTGCGCACGCAGATCTCGCCGGTTTCGCCGAGCGGCATCAGGGCGCCGCTGTCGAAATCGCAGATCTTGAAATCGGTTCCCGGCACCGGCAATCCGACGAAGACCGGCTGCGACAGCAGGTCGAAATCTTGCCCCTGCATCCCGATGGTGAAGGTGTCCATCGTGTGGGTTTCGGTCATTCCCCAGGCGGCCTCGATCATGTCGGCGCCGGTCAGGGTCCGCCAGCGCGCCCGGAAATCCGGGTTCAGCTTCTTCACGAAGGAAGACACCCGCACCTTCCGCAGCGAGGTCAGGTCGAAGGCGGTCGCCTGCGGATGTTCCAGTACCTCGACGGTGTTGTCGACGAGCAGATAGGCGAAGCTCGCCTTGTAGCGCTCGACCGCGGTCATGAAGCCTATCGGGTCCCAGCGCGCCATCAGCACCACGGTTGCGCCGGCGACCATTGGGAAGAGCAGCCCGGTATCCTCGCCGGCGATCCAGAAGATCGGCACGAAATTGACGACGACATCCTGGGGCGAGAGAGCAAAGCTCGCGGCCAGGCTGGTGCCGGCCGTGTAGAGCATGTCGCGCTGGGTGTGGATGCAGCCCTTCGGCATGCCGGTGGTGCCGCCGGTATAGTTCAGCGCGGCCACCGCATCGAGATCGGGTCGAACGTCCGGCGCGGGCGCGGTGACCTGCGCCAGCGCCGGCAGCAGGTCGATCGCGTCGTCGCAGGCGATCTTCGGCTGGAGCAGCGCCGGCGGCACGGGCATGCTTGGGACTTCGGGCAGCATCTCGGCGAAGCTCGTCACGAAGACGGTCTCGACCGGCGTCTGGTCGCGGACCTGGCGCAGCAGCGGCATCAGGCTGTCCAAGCAGATGATGATCCTGGCGCCGGTGTCGTTCAGCTCATAGGCGAGCTCGGCCTCGCGGAAGAGCGGGTTCACCGGCACATGCACGGCGCCGAGCTTGAGGATGGCGAAGAAGGCCAGCATGAATTGCGGGCTGTTGGGCAGGAACACGGCGACGCGGTCGCCGGGCCTCACGCCATGCTCGTGCAGCAGCGCCGCGAAGCGCTCGCTCAGGTCGTCGAGTTCGGCGTAGGTGACCTCGCGCCCGTAGAAGATGCAGGCCGGCTTGGCGGGTTGGCGCCTCGCCCATTCGCGCAGATGTTCGCTGATCGCGATCTCGCCCAGCGGATAATGCGGCTGGCGGGCAATGCCCGAGGGCCACGCCGCGCTCTGCAGGTCGCGCAGGCGGGCGAAATAGGTCGCTTCATTGATCGTCATCGTCGGGTGGGCCCGCTGCTGCCGGTCGTGATGCCGTGACGATAGCGGCCCAGATCGAGACCACCATCGCCTTCGCGTCACGAGATCGGCGCTCGCTTCACCTCGGCGCGCCTAAATTACCGGCTGCGTCGTCTGACGCAAGGTCGCCGGCACCAGGCTCCCACCTTCCTGATCGGCGCCGCATCCAACAAAAAACCTCCGGGGCGCGAACCCCGGAGGCTGTATTGGTCGCGGCTACCGGTCTCAGACGAGCGGCGCCTTATAGGGATCAGCCTTCTCGTCGAAGCGCGTCCAGCCTTCCTGGCGGTACGCGGCGGCGCGCGTGTCGCGATCGATAGGCGTCGCGCCCTCCATGATCGCCTCGGCGGTGGCTGCATGTGCGTCGGCCGCCTTCACGGAGACGACGGTGCCGCCGCGCCGGACGGTCTCGGCATGGTAATGCGCTTCGTCCTCGTCGACGCCCGCGCTGGTGAACGAGCCGACCAGACCGCCGGCAGCCGCGCCGGCGACGGCGCCCGCAGCCGTCGAGGCGAGCCAGCCGGCAGCGACGACCGGGCCGACACCCGGGATCGCCAGCATGCCGAGCCCGGCGAGCAGGCCGGCAGCCCCGCCGACGCCGGCACCGATACCAGCACCCTCGGCGGCATTGCTGTCCTTGGCACGTTCGTCGCGGCCGACGACGCTGATGTCGGATGAATCGATGCCGGCGGCTTCGAGCTGCTCGACGACGGCAGCGGCGGTCTCGTAGTTGTCATAGGAACGCGTGATGGTGCGGGTCATGTGGACCTCCAGTAATGCGGGACGAAGGGGAAAAAGGGGTCAGTTGCGGACGATGTTGCCGCGGTAATCGACCGAGACATTGACCTTGGCGCCGGCATTCATGGCCGAACCCTTCCAGACCCCGTTCTCGTCCTTCTTCAGCTCGGTGACATTGGAATAGCCATTGGCTTCGAGCCGGCTCTTGGCCTGACCCTCGGTGAAGCTGTTGGCGCCGGGCAGGGGCGCATTCTTGTCGGCGTCGGTCTTTGGCGCCGGCATGGGCGACGTCGTCGAGGTCTGCGCCAGGGCGCCAAAGGCCGTCGCCGACACGATCATCGTGGCGAGAAGCAGCTTCTTCATGGTCGTTCTCCAAGGGCTTGGCGGCGATGGCCGCCGATGCACAGGGAAACGGCGTGCTGCACAAAAGAGTTCCAGAAATAAAGGCTCATCGAGGGGTGGAACAGAGGGGGGCGTACGCCGTTAGGCGACCGAGACCCCAACCCGGAGAACACCCATGGCCACGACCCCGAAGCCCCTCGACGAGCTGTTCCACGACATGCTCAAGGACGTCTATTACGCGGAGAAGCAGATTCTGAAGGCGTTGCCGAAGATGGCGAAGGCGGCGAAGGCGCCCGAACTGAAGAAGGCTTTCGAGACCCACAAGACCGAGACCGAAGGCCAGGTCGAGCGTCTGAGCGAGGTCTTCGAGCTGATCGGCAAGGCCCCGCGCGCCAAGACCTGCGACGCCATCCTCGGCATCCTCGAAGAGGGGAAGGCCGTCATGGAGGACTATGCCGACAGCCCGGCGCTCGACGCCGGCCTGGTCGCCTCCGCGCAGGCGGTCGAGCATTATGAGATAGCGCGCTATGGCACGCTGAAGGCATGGGCGACGCAGCTCGGCCACAAGGATGCGGTCAAGCTCCTCGATGAGACGCTGGCCGAGGAAACCAAGACGGACAAGGCGCTGACCCAGTTGGGCGGCCCGGCCAACTCTGCGGCGGTTGCCAAGGCAGCCTGATCGCAGGTTGAAGACAAGGCCCGTCGAGCGGCACTCGGCGGGCCTTGTCAAATTGAATGGCTCCAGGCCGTCAGCATGGTCCGATGGATCGGCTGGCGTACTCTGCTTCTTTGACCCGATCATGCTTGCCTGCGTCACGGATGCCGCTTCCGGCTGTGGCCGCGTGGCGCTATGCTGGTCTCATGACAAAAGCCGACGACACCTACGAAGCAGAAAGCCCTGCGCCGTCGCGGCTGGGCATTGCCCTGCTGGCGGGCGGCGCGCTGACGCTGGTGCTGGCGGGCCTGCTGCTCTGGTGGCGCGAGGGCGATCGCCTCTTCACCGACGGCCTCATCGCCGCCATCGTCGCCTGCTTCTGAACGCGCCAGCCGTCTCTTTCGGGACGCAACCAGGATCTTTCCCGTGAACCGCCGTCTCGTCCTGCCCCTCGTCGTCTTCCTCGTCGGCGCGCTTGCGCTTGCCGCCGCCGCGATCCTGACCTTTGCACCCAGCCGCCAGGGTCAGTCGGGCACGGCGAGCGTTGGCGGGCCCTTCACGTTGACCACGCAGGACGGCAAGGCGCTGACGGACAAGGATCTGAAAGGCGCACCCTTCCTGGTCTTCTTCGGCTTCACCCATTGCCCCGACATCTGCCCGACCAAGCTGTTCGAGATTTCCGAGGTGCTGCGAGCCGCAGGCGGAAAAGGCGAGAAGCTGCGGGCGCTCTTCGTCACCGTCGATCCCGAGCGCGACACGCCCGAGGTGATGAAGAGCTATCTCGGCTCCTTCGACCCGCGCATCGTCGGCCTGACCGGCGACCGGCCCTCCATCGATGCCATGATCAAGGCCTATCGCGCCTATGCCCGCAAGGTGCCGCTCAAGGACGATTACACCATGGACCACACGGCCCTGGTCTATCTGATGGCCAAGGACGGCAGCTTCATCGGCGCCTTCAACATCGAGCAGCCTCCGGCTCAGGCGGCGCAGGAATGGTTGCGGCATCTCTGAGCCGGAGGCTAGGTTTCGGATATCGCGGCGATGGGCGTTGTGGGAAGCGCCGACTCGCGCGCGCTGTGACGCCGGCCGAGACCATGCGCCGTCTTGTTCCAGATGAAGGGGCGGGACATGTATTCGTACAGCGCCAGCCATGCCGCCGCCGAGATCAGCCCATAATAGAAGGGCAGTACGGGCAGCAGCAGGAGCAGCCGTGGCGAACGCCGCCGGAGGGCACCGATGGCGACAGGCGCAACAACGGCGAAGAAGCCGAAGATCCAGATCGACACGGCCATGATCGCGGTCACGCTGTGGAGCATGCCGGATGGCGCCAGCAATGAGCCTTCCTGCCAAGCATACCAGGCCGCGACGGCGAAGACCGGGTAGCCCAGAGCCGTCACCACCGTGCCGAGCGACTGCGTCATGAAAGCCAGCGTCGCCGCCAGCCCGGCCTCGCGCAGCAGGGAGAGCGGCGCCCGCGAATGCGTCGCCAGCGTCTGGATATAGCCCTTGATCCAGCGGGAACGTTGCTTCAGCCAAGCCGGCACCGTGAGCGGCGCTTCCTCATAGGTATTGGAGGGCAGGTCTGCCATGCGATAGCCGGCCCGCACCAGCCGGAAACCGAGATCGGCATCCTCGGTGACGTTCCAGGCATCCCAGCCGCCGACCGCCCTGAGTGCGTCGATCCGGAAATGGTTCGAGGTGCCCCCGAGCATGATCGGCAGCTCTCCGCGCAGGAGGCCCGGATTGAGCACGCAGAACAGCCCGGCATACTCCAGCGCGAACAGGCGGGGCAGCAGGCCGTCATCGAGATTGTCGATCACGAGCCTCGCCTGCAGGCAGGCAAGATCGTCAGGGGTGCGCTGGAAGCGGGCCGCCGCAAGGCGCAATTGCTGCGGATCGGGAATGTCCTCGGCGTCGAAGATGGTGAAGAGCGTGCCGCGCGCCTCGAGCAGGGCGAGGTTGAGCGCACGCGGCTTTGTGCGCGGCTGCCCGTCCGGCACCACGACCACGCTGATATGGGAAGGGAGCACGATCTGGCTCAATGCATTGCGCAGCCCCGCATCCTCCTCCTCCACGAGCAGCTTGATGTCGAGCTTGGCCGGCGGATAATCCAGAGCTGTCATCGAACGGATGATCTGGCGCAGAACGGCTTCTTCACGGAAGAGGGGAATCGCGACGGTATAGACCGGCAGGCGGCTGTCATCGAGGCGCCAGCGCTGCTGCCGCATCAGCGCATCCTCTGCGTCCTCGAAGGACGCGGCGAGCCGCAGCGCGATCACGCAGAGGAACAGCGGACCCATCAGCAACGCGAGAGCAAAGAAGGTGTCCAGAGGCGCCAGCACGCCGCCGGAGGCAGCCAGCACGGCCGCGATCCCGAGCGCGATGCGCTGGCCCCGCGTCATGCCGGTGCGCGCGCTGTCGCGCGAAAGTCCGGCCGCGTCGAGACCAGCGATATGGCGTGCCAGAGATCCTGCATTGGCCTGGCGCAGGGCATCGGCGAAGGCGCGTGGTGTCGTGATCGCGATGTCGCCGCGCCGGCGCGGCCCGGCTGTCAGGAAATGCTGGAGGGCGGGGCCTTCCGGCGCCAGCACGAAGCGGGCCGATTCGCCCTCCGCCGCCATGGCCCAGCCAGCCCGCAGGATGGCGTCATAAGCGCCGCCGCCTTTCAGCGCGGGGACCTCGCTGTGGAAAGCGAGTTCATGTTCGGCGGCGAGCGCGCGGTAATAGGCCGGTTCGTCGATCGACCCGAGCGCGATGAGTTCGCGGACGGGTTCGCTGCCGCTCCGCTGCGATCGCGTCGCCGCGTCTTCGAGCTCGCGCCGGGACAGCCGGTGTCGTTCCGGGAACGCGATCTCGACCGGCAGGGCGACTGACACGCCGTTGCCGTCCGTCTGACGCCGGTCGTTCCCGCTGCCCCCCGACAACTGGTACCGCCTTACGCAACGCTGGCGCCGGGCACGAAGGCCACCCGAGCAGCCTTATGGTTGCCGATAGGTAAACCGGAGTCCAGAGCCCGATCGGCGCAACTTTCGGCTGAGAGGCGGGATGGTGAACGCGATCACATCCCGCCGAGGATCTCCGCGACCTGCGGAATGTCCTTGTCGCCGCGACCCGAGAGATTGACCACCATCAGATGGTCTTGCGACTTCGTAGGTGCGAGATCGGCGACGCGGGCGAGCGCATGGGCGGATTCCAGTGCCGGGATGATGCCTTCGAGTTTGGAGATGAGCTGGAACGCCTCGAGCGCCTCGTCGTCGGTTGCCGAGATATAGGTGGCGCGGCCGGTCTCATGCAGCCAGGAATGCTCGGGACCGATGCCGGGATAATCGAGCCCGGCCGAGATCGAATGCGCGTCCTTGATCTGGCCGTCCTCGTCCATCAGCAGATAGGTGCGGTTGCCGTGCAGGACGCCCGGTTTTCCGCCGGTCAGCGAGGCCGCGTGCAGGCCGGACGGGATGCCGTGGCCGGCCGCCTCGACGCCGTAGATCTCGACGGATGGGTCGTCGAGGAAGGGGTGGAACAGCCCCATCGCATTCGAACCGCCGCCGATGCAGGCGACCAGCGAATCCGGCAGCCGCCCTTCGAGCTCCTGCATCTGCGCGCGCGTCTCTGTGCCGATCACGCACTGGAAATCGCGCACCATCGCCGGATAGGGATGCGGGCCGGCGACGGTGCCGATGCAGTAGAACGTCGTCGCGACATTGGTGACCCAGTCGCGCAGCGCCTCGTTCATCGCATCCTTCAGCGTCTTGGTGCCGGATTCGACGGGAACGACGGTCGCGCCGAGCATCTTCATGCGGAAGACATTGGGCGCCTGCCGGGCGACGTCGACGGCGCCCATATAGACGATGCATTCCAGCCCGTAGCGCGCGCAGAGCGTTGCGGTGGCAACGCCGTGCTGGCCGGCGCCAGTCTCGGCGATGATGCGCTTCTTGCCCATGCGCCGCGCCAGCAGAATCTGGCCGAGCACGTTGTTCACCTTGTGCGAACCGGTGTGGTTCAGTTCCTCGCGCTTCAGGTAGATCTTGGCGCCGCCCGGCAGGCCCGAAGTGCTCGCCTTGTTCCGAAAATGCTCGGTCAGGCGCTCGGCGAAATAAAGTGGCGACGGCCGGCCGACATAGTGCTTCAGCCCATAGGCGGTCTCGGCATGATAGGTGGGGTCGGCCTTGGCAGCCTCATAGGCCTGTTCCAGCTCGAGGATCAGCGGCATCAGCGTCTCGGCGACGAAGCGTCCGCCGAACATGCCGAAGCGGCCGTTCTCGTCGGGGCCGTTGCGGTAGGTGTTGGGGGTCTGGGGCGCGTTCATGTCCGGCCTGCCTCTGTTGTCGCTGCTGCCGCGGCGGCCCGTGCCGCCGCGACGAAATCCCTGATCCGGCCGCTGTCCTTGACGCCGGGAGCACTCTCGACCCCGGAGGAGACGTCGACGCCCCATGGCCGCGCGCTGGTGATCGCCTGGCCGACATTCGCCGGATCGAGCCCGCCCGATAGCATGAAGCCCAAAGCGGGGTCGAGCGCGGCCAGCAGGGTCCAGTCGAAGGCCTTGCCATGGCCGCCGGGATAGGCGGCATCCTTCGGTGGCTTGGCGTCGAGCAGGATGCGATCGGCGACGCGACGATAGGCCTCCACCGCGGCGATATCATGAGCGTTCCCGATGCCCAGAGCTTTCATCACGCGCAGGCCGGTTGCGGCCTTGATGGCGGCGACCTGTTCCGGCGTTTCCCGGCCGTGCAACTGCAGCCAGTCGGGCTTCAGCGTCCGCGCCAGCTCCGCCGCCCGCGTCTCGTCCCAGTCGACGATCAGCGCAACGATCTGCGTCCGGCCCCGTGCCAGCGCGGCCAGTTCGCCGGCGCGCTCGACCGTGACATGGCGCGGGCTCCTCGGATGGAAGTTCAGGCCGATCATGTCGGCGCCGGCATCGAGCGCTGCGCCCAGCGTTTCCGGTGTCGACAGGCCGCAGATCTTGATCTGCAGGGGAGAGTTCGATGCTGACATGGCCTCGCCTTAGCACGAAGGTGATCAGCGCCGCACTTGCGACATGATGGCAGACGAAGCAATGCTGATCGCGGCGAGGCAACGGGCCACAGCGACCAGAGCGGGCAGACAAGATTGTTCGGCAGGGGGCGGCGCGGTTTCACGGTCCTGGCGGGTCTGCTGGCAATGTCCGGCATCACCGCGGCCATGTTCTATGTCGCGAGCCAGCCGCGGACGCTGCGCCTTGCCGTCGGCCCGCTCGGTTCCGAGGATGCCCGTATGGCGGCCGGCTTCGTCCAGGGGCTGAACCGCGAGAAATCCCAGATCCGGCTTCGGCTCATCCTCACCGAGGGTTCGGAGGAAAGCGCCAGGAAGGTCGATGGCGGTGACGCCGAACTGGCGATCGTCCGCCCCGACATCGCCCTGCCGGCCAAGGCCGATACGGCGCTGATCACCCGCCGCTCCTTCCCTTTCCTGATCACCGACAAGGCCAGCGCGATCGGCCGCATCGCCGATTTGCGCGGCCGCAGGGTCGGCGTCGTGCGCAATCCCGCCGGGAATCTCGCGCTGCTGAAGCTCGTGCTGGCACAGTATGAGGTCGATTCCGACGAGGTGACGATCATCGGCCTGACGCCGGACGAGATCGTCCCTGCGGCGAAGGAGCGGCGGATCGACGCCTTCTTCTCGATCAATGCGGTGGGCGCGCGCGCCGGCGGTGATGGTGTCGGTCGCCTGCGCTCGGCCTGGGGCGAGGATCCCGTGCTCATTCCGGTCCGCGAGGCCGATGCGCTGGCGGCGCGGGTCCGCGCCATCGAGACCGGGGAGATCGTCAGGGGCGCGCTCGGGGGCGATCCGCCCCGGCCATCCGAGAACCTGCCGACGATCGCAATCACCTCGCGGCTGGTTGCGTCCCAGGATCTCGACGACGATATCGTCGGCAGTCTCGTCAGTGCCCTGCTCGGTTTGCGCGTGACGCTCGCGGCGGAGCTGCCGCAGATCCAGGGGCTGGAGACGCCGGCGACCGACAAGGATGCGCCGCTGCCGGTCCATTCCGGCGCGGCCGCCTTCATCGATGGCGAGCAGAAGACCTTCTTCGAACGCTATGGCGACTGGTTCTATCTGGGCGTGATGGGGCTGTCCTTGCTGGGCACGGGCGCCGCCGGCGTGCTCGGTCGCGAAAGCGCGGCGCGGCGCCGGCGGGCGATGATGGGGCTCGACCGTCTGCTCGCGCTCCTGCCCAAGATCCGCAGCACCTCGGATATCGAGACGCTCGATCTCTGCCGGGCCGAGGCCGACGCGATCCTGCTGGAGGTGCTGGGCGATTTCGGGCAGGGCGATCTTGATTCATCCGCCATAGCTGCTTACCGACTGGTCTTCGATCAGGTCAGCCGGGCCGTCATCGAGGCGAAGATCAGGGCCACGACCGCGACGCTCTGAAAGCCAAGGCGGATCGGCCGCCTGGACCGGTGGTACCGGTCGAGACGGAATTTCGCGGGAGACGTTCTTGGCTCGGCACCACACCTTCCTGAACCGGCTTCTCGACCTGAAGCCGCACGCCTTCACGCTCAGCAACGCCCTGCTCGGCTGGCATCCCGCGTTGCGGCGGGCGGCGGGTTTCTTTCCGGATTTCATCTGGCCGATCGATCGCGCCCGGGTGATCAGCGACCAGAGCCACAGGCACCATCTCTACGAGCCCGAACACGACGCGGCGCGCGCGGTCGTCACGCAATTCAACGTCGACGTGATGAACCCGCTGGAGACCGCCTGCGCGCAGGATACGACCCGCACGATGATCGCGGAGATCAGCGGCGTCGTGATTCCCGGCCATACGGTGACGCCCGCGGACGCCGTCACCGGCAGCCAGATCTCGCTCGGCCAGCAGGGCAAGGCGCGCTGGGCCTTCTGCTACCCGGCCCCGGTTGGCCTGAACCGGATCGAGGTCAAGCAGCGCTGCATCGCGATCCCTCCCGTTTTCCACTACACGCACCTGCTCACCGACGTGCTGATGCCGATCTGCGAGGCCGTTCGGATCGGCGCCATCGACAAGCAGGAGGAGACGGTGGTGGTCACCGCCGGGCATCCGCCGCTGGTCACCGCCTTCCTCGACGGGTTGAAGGCGCTGGGCTATCCGGTCCGGCAGCTCGTGCTGAAGCCGACGCAGCATGTCGCGACCGACCGCTATCTCTATGCGCGCAGCCACTGCCCCAATATCGAGCGCATCTACGGCGTTCCGCAGGCGATCGGCGTCGCGCGGGCGATCTTCGATGCCGCCTATCGCGATCTCCCCGCTCCGCCTGCGGCGTCGCGGCTCTATCTCAGGCGTCGCGGCCACCGTCTGCGTGTCGTCGCGGGCGAGGACGAACTGGTCACGCGTCTCGAAAAGGCGGGTTTCCGGATCTTCGAGCCCGCCTGGAACAACCATGCCGAACAGGTCGCGGCGGTCGCGGGCGCCGACGTCGTCGCCGCCGTCCATGGCGCGGCACTGGTCAACACGATCTTCTGCAAGCCGGGCGCCGTCGTGATCGAGCTGATGGCGGAGAACGCGCGGAAAAGCGTCGTGCTGCACTGGTCGGGCGAGGGTGGGGCGGACCTGATCCCGATCCTGGGCGGCCCCGAAGGCGCCAAACAGTCCTTCGCGATCGACCCGGAGGTGACCGCCGAGGCTATCATCCGTGCCGCCGAATCCGCTCAGAAGACCAGCATCGGAGCCTGAGGCATGACGCTCCCCTTCACGTCGGCGCCGCTTTCGCGCGGCGTCACCGGGCGCGACGCGATCTGCGTCGCGGGCCTGCTGCTGCTGCTTTTCGCGGCCTATTTCATCGCCAAGAACACCTCCGCCAAGCTGATGATCGCGGGTCTCGCGATCATCGTGCTGAGCGATCCGATGCTCCTGCGCGAGCGCTTGCCGCGCGCGCTTGCGGTGGGCCTGGCTGCCATTGGGGGATTCGCCGCCTGGACGGCGCTGGGCCTCCTGGTTAACCGCGCCGCAGTGGGGCCGGCGGGCGAAGCGCTGGCAAGCTTCGCGCTGCTGGCGCTCGTCCTGCTCGCCGGGCGACGGCTGCTGACATGCTGCGGCCTGCGTTTCATCTGCGGCTCGCTGCTGGCCGCGGCGGCTCTGAGCTCTGCCTTGACGCTCGTGCTGCATTTTTCCGCAGGGTTGCCCCTGACCGAACGGCTGATGCCGCTCGGCCGGGCGGGCAACCCGATCCCGGCCGCGGGCGGGCTTTGCATCGCCTTGATCGCGGCGGCGGTGCTGCTGCGGGAGGCGCCACGTCCGCGGTCGGCGCGGCTCTTGGCGGCGGTCGTATGCGCCATCCTGCCGATCCTCATCGTGGTGGCGATGACCCAGAGCCGGGGGCCGATCTTCGCGGCCCTCGTCACCTTCGCGGCGATGTTCGCTTTGCCGGGCCGGTTGGTAGGCAACCGCCTGTTCGCCGCGGCGCTTGTCGCCTGGGCGCTGACCACGGCTCTGATCGTTCTGGATCCGCTCCTGCGCTCGCTGCTCTGCGTCGACGAGCTGAATTTCTGCCGCCCCTCGGCCCGGCTGCAGATCTGGAGGTCCGTGATCGAACTTGTCACGCTGCAGCCGGTGTTCGGCTTGACGCCGATCTTCCGCTTCGACGACCCGATCCTTGTTCACGCCCATAACGGCCTGTTCGGCACGGCGATGCTCTTCGGCATCCCGGCGATGGCGGCCGTTCTGATCCTGGTCTTCGCCTATTGCCGGCATCTGGACGGCATCGACAGGCGCCTGTCCTTCTTCTGCGCGAGCGCACTGATCTTCAGCTTCGGCTATATGGGCTCGGACCTGCCAAATCCGTTCTCCTTCGCGAACATGCACTATTTCTTCCTGTGGCTGCCGATCGCGTTCGGCCTGTCATGGACACCTGCGAAGGTCGCCGACGAATCGCCCTGAGCGGGCGGATTCACCCTGCGGCAGGCAAAATCGCCCGGCACGGTTGCCGGAACGCCCGCCAAGGTTTATGTGCAGCGCAACCAATTCCAGATTCCTCGAGAATGGGCTGCGCCGGCAGGGCTTCGATCCTCGCCGGCTTGTGGCCATGAAAAAGGCCCCTATCCGCATGTCCATGCGCAATATCGCCATCATCGCCCACGTCGACCACGGCAAAACCACGCTCGTCGACAAGCTTCTGCAGCAGTCGGGCACCTACCGCGACAACCAGCGCGTCATCGAGCGCGTGATGGACTCCAATGAGCTGGAGAAGGAGCGCGGCATCACCATCCTGGCCAAGGCGACCTCTGTCGTCTGGAAGGATGTCCGCATCAACATCGTCGACACCCCCGGCCACGCCGATTTCGGCGGCGAGGTCGAGCGTATCCTGAACATGGTGGATTCGGCCATCGTGCTGGTCGATGCGGCTGAGGGCCCGATGCCGCAGACCAAGTTCGTCGTCTCCAAGGCTTTGAAGCTCGGCCTGCGCCCGATCGTGGCGATCAACAAGGTCGACAAGCCCGACGCCCGCGTCCAGGAAGTCATCAACGAGGTCTTCGACCTCTTCGCCGCGCTCGACGCCAATGACGAGCAGCTCGATTTCCCGATCCTCTACGGTTCGGGCAAGCAGGGCTGGATGGCCCATGACCCCGCCGGTCCGCAGGACCAGGGCCTCGCCCCGATGTACGACCTGATCCTCTCCCATGTGCCCGAGCCGCGCATCGAGGAAGGTCCGTTCCGGATGCTCGGCACCCTGCTTGAGGCCAATCCCTATCTTGGCCGCATCATCACCGGCCGCGTCGTCTCCGGCTCGGCCAAGCCGAACCAGCAGATCAAGGTTCTCTCGGGCGATGGCACCGTCGTCGAGAGCGGCCGCATCACCAAGATCCTCGCCTTCCGCGGCCTCGAGCGCACCCCGATCGACGAAGCCATTCCCGGCGACATCGTCTCCATCGCCGGTCTGGTGAAGGGCTCGGTCGCCGATACCTTCTGCGATCCCTCCGTCGAGACCCCGATCAAGGCCCAGCCGATCGATCCGCCGACCGTGTCGATGACCTTCATGGTCAACGACTCGCCGCTGGCCGGCACCGAGGGCGACAAGGTCACCACCCGCGTCATCCGCGACCGCCTCTTCAAGGAGGCCGAGGGCAATGTCGCGCTGAAGATCGAGGAAGCCAAGGACAAGGACAGCTACATCGTCTCGGGCCGCGGCGAATTGCAGCTCGCCATCCTGATCGAGCAGATGCGCCGCGAGGGCTTCGAGCTCGGCGTCTCGCGTCCGCGCGTCGTGCTGAAGCGCGACGAGGCCGGCCAGTTGCTGGAGCCGATCGAGGAGGTCATCATCGACGTCGACGAGGAGCATTCCGGCGTCGTCGTGCAGAAGATGTCCGAGCGCAAGGCCGACATGCTGGAGATGCGTCCCTCCGGCGGCAATCGCCTGCGTCTGGTCTTCCATGCTCCGACGCGCGGCCTGATCGGCTATCAGGGCGAACTGCTGACCGACACGCGCGGCACCGCGATCATGAACCGCCTGTTCCACGACTACCTGCCCTATAAGGGCGAGATCGGCGGCCGCCGCAACGGCGTGCTGATCGCGATGGAGACCGGCGAAGCGGTCGCATACGCCCTCTGGAATCTGGAAGATCGCGGCCCGATGATGATCGAGCCCGGCTGGAAGGTCTATCAGGGCATGATCGTCGGCGAGCACACTCGCGAGAACGATCTCGAGGTGAACGTGCTCAAGGGCAAGAAGCTCACCAACATCCGCACGACGTCGAAGGACGAGGCTGTGCGCCTGACGCCGCCGATCCGCATGACGCTGGAGCGTTCGCTGGCCTGGATCGACGATGACGAGCTGGTCGAGGTCACCCCGAAGTCGATCCGCCTGCGCAAGGGCGTGCTCGACCCCAACGAGCGCAAGCGCTCGCAGAAGATGAAGCAGGAAGTCGCCTGAGCACTGCTGCGACCCAGATCCTGTTGATCACCGGCCCGGCCGGAATCGGCAAATCGACCCTGACCTGGGCTCTCGGCGACGCGCTCGCCGAGGCTCAGCTACCGCATGCGATCATCGAGAGCGATGAGCTCGACCGGGTTTTTCCGAAGCCCGACGCTGCCCAGCTCGACTCACTGGCGCCCGGCGCGCGCGACATCAGCCAGATCAATCTCGCCGCCCTCTGGGCGAATTATCGCGCGCTTGGCCATACTCGCCTGATCATGTCCGGCGTCATGCTGCATGTCGGCTTCGACAAGCGCTGGATCCAGGCCGCGATTCCCAACGCCGCTATCACCGTCATCCGCCTGCGCGCGGCGGATGCGACCTTGCTGGAGCGCCTGGACCGGCGCGAGATCGGCGCCGGTCGCGACGCGCAAATCGAGCGCAGCTTGCGGCAGGCCAGGCGGATGGGAACGGAACAACAGGGCGATCTCCTGATCGTCGAGACGGATGGTCGTTCGCCGGCGGAACTGGCGGCCGACATCCTCGCCCGCCTCGGCTGGCTGCCGCCCCTGCCTCCCGTCGCCGCCTGAGCGGGGTTGCGTTCCCGGCGATTGCGTCTGCCGCCCCACTCTGATCCTCTCCCCACCTTCCCATCGAAGGATCTGTCTCATGCTCACCCGCAATCTCGGCCGCTCGGGCCTGCGCGTTTCGCTCGTCGGCCTCGGCTGCAACAATTTCGGTGGCCGCATCGACGACGAGGCGGCCGCCAAGGTCGTCGATGCAGCGATCGAGCACGGCATCACCCTGTTCGACACGGCCGATATCTATGGCAATCGCGGTGGCTCCGAGACGGTTCTGGGAACGCTGCTCGGCGCGCGCCGCAAGGGCATCGTGCTGGCAAGCAAGTTCGGCATGGACATGAACGACGCCGGCACGATGAAGGGCGGCTCGCGCCGCTACATCATGAACGCGGTCGAAGCCTCGCTGAAGCGGCTCAGGACTGACTGGATCGACCTCTACCAGTTCCATCGCGCCGACCCGCTGACGCCGATCGATGAGACCCTGCGGGCGCTCGAGGATCTCGTTCGCCAGGGCAAGGTCCGCTATGTCGGCTGCTCCAACATGCCGGCCTGGCAGATGGCGGACGCCCAGTGGACGGCGCGCGATCTCGGCATCCATGGCTTCGCCTCAGCCCAAGACGAATACAGCCTGCTCGCCCGTGGCGCCGAGAAGGACCTGATCCCGGCCGCGCGCCACTTCGGCATGGGACTCCTGCCCTATTTCCCGCTGGCCAACGGCCTGCTCACCGGCAAGTACCAGCGCAACGCGCCGATGCCCGAGGGCGCGCGCATGACCCGCGAGGCACAGCGCGCCAACGAGGTGCTGACCGACGCCAACTGGGAGAAGACCGAGAGGCTTGCCGCCTTCTGTCAGGCGCGGGGCAGGACGCTGGTCGAACTCGCCTTCTCCTGGCTCGCCGCCCAGCCCGTCGTCTCCAGCGTCATCGCCGGTGCGACCAAGCCGGAGCAGATCGCCGCCAATGTGAAGGCGGCCGACTGGGCGCTGACGGGGGAGGAACTGGCGGAGATCGACGCGATCACGAAGTAGGGCGCTGGCGTCATTCTCGGGCGAAGCGCAGCGAAGACCCGAGAATCTCGTGACGGAGAAGCGCTGGGTGAAGAGATGCTCGGGTCAAGCCCGCGCATGACGTGGTGTCCCATGCCACTCCTGACAGCTTCTTGCGAATCGCCGCGCGCACCCGATGGACCCGCCAGCGCTGCCCGCTTATGGTCCGCGCCATGAGCGAGACAGCCCCGCAGACCGCAGCCCCCGACCTCAAGCCCGGCGACCATCTCTTCCTGGTCGACGGCTCGAACTTCATCTTCCGGGCCTATTTCCAGTCGATCAATCAGGACCGGAAATACAATGCCCGCTCGGACGGGCTGCCCTCGGGCGCGGTCCGGCTGTTTGCGACGAAGCTGTTCCAGTTCGTGCGCGAGGGCGTGCTCGGCGTGCGGCCGACGCATCTGGCCATCGTCTTCGACAAGTCGGAGAACTCGTTCCGCAAGGCGATCTACCCGGCCTATAAGGGCAACCGTTCCGACCCGCCGCCCGATCTCATCCCGCAATTCCCACTGATGCGCGAGGCCGTGCGGGCCTTCGGCCTGCTGCCGGTCGAGCAGGATGTCTACGAGGCCGACGATTTGATCGCGACCTATGCGAAACAGGCGCGCGAGGCGGGCGCCGACGTGCTGATCGTCTCGGCCGACAAGGATCTGATGCAGCTCGTCCGCCCCGGCGTCGCCATGTACGACCCTGCCTCGGGCGACGCCAAGAAGGGCGCTGGCTTTCGCCCGGAGCGCAAGATCGGCGAGCCCGAGGTGGTCGAATATTTCGGCGTGACGCCGGACAAGGTCACCGACGTCCAGGCGCTGGCCGGTGACGCCACCGACAACGTGCCCGGCGCGCCCGGCATCGGCATCAAGACGGCGGCCCAGCTCATCGGCGAATATGGCGATCTCGACACGCTGCTGGCCCGAGCCGGCGAGATCAAGCAGCCCAAGCGCAGGGAGACCCTGACCAATCCCGAGATCGTCGAGAAGATCCGCATCTCGCACAAGCTCGTCACGCTGGTCGACGATGTCGAGGTCGAGACGCCGCTGTCGCATCTGACTCTCGGCCAGCCCGATCCGGTCAGGCTCGTCGCCTTCCTCAAGGCGATGGAGTTCACCACCATCACCAAGCGCGTCGGCGAAGCCTATGAGGCCGATGTCGCGGCGATCGAGGCCGACGAGGCGCTTGCGCCGGGCGGTAGCCGCGCCGCCGAACTCAAGGCGCTCTATGCCGGTGCCGATGCAAGCGAGGGGCTGCCTTCGCTGTCGGAGGCGGCGAGCGCCGCCGTCACCCAGCCGGCGGCGATGTCCGAGGGCGAGGGCTGGATGCAGCCCGCCAATCTCGCGGCATCCCGCAAGAACGAGGCACTCTCGACCAAGATCGACCTGAGCGCCTACGAGTGCGTGCGCGATCTAGACGCGCTGAAGCGCTGGATCGGATGGGCCTATGAGGCCGGTCAGATCGCGATCGACACCGAGACGAGCGCCATCGACCCGATGCAGGCCGATCTCGTCGGCGTCTCCCTGGCGGTCGCGCCGGGACGGGCCTGCTATATCCCGCTGCAGCATCGCGGCGGCACCGATCTCTTCGGTGGCGGCATGGTCGAGGGCCAGATTCCCTTGGGCGAGGCGCTGGCTGCGCTCAAACCCCTGCTCGCCGATCCCGGCGTGCTGAAGATCGGCCAGAACCTCAAATATGATCTCGTCCTGCTGAAGCGCTACGGCCTGGATGTCGCGCCGGTCGAGGACACCATGCTGGTCTCCTACGCGCTCGATGCCGGCAACAACAGCCATGGCATGGATCGGCTGTCCGAGCTGCATCTCGGCCATCAGACGATCACCTTCGGGCAGGTCGCGGGCACCGGCAAGGCGCAGGTCACCTTCGACAAGGTCGCGCTCGACAAGGCGACGGACTATGCCGCCGAGGATGCGGATGTGACATTGCGGCTCTGGCGCGCGCTCAAGCCCAGGCTCGCCGCCGAGGGCCGGACCACGGTCTACGAGACGCTGGAGCGTCCGCTGATCGGCGTGCTCGCCCGCATGGAAGCGCGCGGCATCGCCATCGACCGACAGATCCTGTCGCGACTCTCGGGCGAGTTCGCCCAGTCGCTGGCGCGGCTGGAGGACGAGATCTACGAGATCGCCGGCGAGAAGTTCACCATCGGCAGCCCCAAACAGCTCGGCGACATCCTGTTCGGCAAGATGGGCCTCTCGGGCGCCAAGAAGACCGCGACGGGCCAATGGGCGACTGGGGCCGGCGTGCTCGAGGAACTGGCCGAGCAGGGCCATCCGCTGCCTTCGAAGATTCTGGAATGGCGCCAGCTCGCCAAGCTGAAATCGACCTATACCGACTCGCTGCCGGCCTATGTGAATCCGCAGACCCAGCGCGTTCACACCTCCTATGCGCTGGCGGCGACGACGACGGGCCGGCTCTCCTCCTCCGAACCGAACCTGCAGAACATCCCGATCCGCACCGAGGCCGGGCGCAAGATCAGGACGGCCTTCGTCGCAGAGAAGGGCTACAAGCTGATCTCGGCCGATTACAGCCAGATCGAGCTGCGCCTGCTCGCCCATATCGCCGAGATCCCGCAGCTCCGTCAGGCCTTCGCGGATGGCATCGACATCCATGCGATGACGGCCTCCGAGATGTTCGGCGTTCCCGTCCAGGGCATGCCGAGCGAGGTCCGCCGCCGCGCCAAGGCGATCAATTTCGGCATCATCTACGGCATCTCGGCGTTCGGATTGGCCAACCAGCTCGGTATCGGCCGCGAGGAGGCCAGCGCCTACATCCGCAAATATTTCGAGCGCTTCCCCGGCATCCGCGACTACATGGACCAGACCAAGACCTTCGTGCGCGCCAACGGCCATGTCGAGACGATCTTCGGGCGCATCTGCCATTTCCCGGCGGTCGCCTCGAAGAACCCGTCCGAGCGCGCCTTCGTCGAGCGGCAGGCGATCAACGCGCCGATCCAGGGCTCGGCCGCCGACATCATCCGCCGCGCCATGATCCGCATGGAGGATGCGCTGGTGGCCGCACGCCTCGATGTCCGCATGCTCCTGCAGGTCCATGACGAACTGGTCTTCGAGGTGCCGGACGCCCAGGTCGAGGCAGCTCTGCCGGTGATCACGAAGGTGATGGTCGAGGCGCCCCATCCCGCGGTCCAGCTCAGGGTTCCGCTCCAGGTCGATGCGCGCGCCGCCGGCAACTGGGACGAGGCGCATTGAGGGGAAGCCTCCGGAGCGGAACCTCACACCCATAGCCAACGTTGTTGTTGCAGACGCGCCGGGGGGCGCGATTCGCGCGCGTTGGAACCGAAGCCATGCTCAATTCATCCGCCTGGAAACCCTTTCCGCGCTACATGGCGGAGCCGGAGGTCGAGGAGATCGAAGGCGATGTCACGCCTTCCGAGCATGACCTCGTCGTCCGCTATGCGATCATTGGCATCTTCGTCATCCTCGCCACGGCGACGCTTTACCTGACCAAGGTCATAGCGCTGCCGATCACGGCCGGCATCATCTTCGGCCTCGTGCTCGGCCCGGCGGTGGACTGGCTGGTGCGCCGCAATGTGCCACAGCATCTGGCGGCAGCGATCATCGTCTTGCTGTTTCTCGGCCTGATTTTGAGCGCGATCACGGTTCTCGCGGTGCCTGTCGCCGCCTGGAGTGATCAGGCGCCGGCGATGATGACGGCCGTGAAGGCCAAGCTCGCGGGCGTCTTCCTGGTGATGGACCAGGCCGAGCAAGCCATCGGCGCGATGATGGGCATGAGCGGTGGCGAACTCAGCGTCTCCCAGGGCAACCCGCTCTTCGACATCGCCATGTCGTCCTCGACGGCGGCTGGCGGACTGCTGATCTTCGTCGCGACCGTCTATTTCTGGCTGGCGACGCGCCGCCATCTGAAGGCGCGCGCGCTGCGTCTCTGCCTTCGCCGGGGTGCGCGCAAGTCAGCCGGGGCCTTCTTCCAGGAGATCGAGACGCGGGTCGCGCGCTATCTCGGGCTGGTGACGCTGATCAATCTTGGCATGGGCGTGCTGACGCTGACGATCGCCTGGCTGGCAGGGCTGCCTTACCCGATCTTTTGGGGTGCGCTCGCCTTCCTGCTGAACTACCTGGCCTTCATCGGCCCGATCATCGTCACGGCCATGCTGTTCGCCGGAGCCCTGATCGACGCACCTTTCGTGCTGGCGGCGGTCTGGCCGGCCGCAGCGTATTTCGTGCTGCATCTGATCGAGGGCAATGCGGTGACGCCGGTCTTCGTCGGGAGCAGGCTCACGGTCTCGCCCTTCCTCGTCTTTATCGGCTTCATCTTCTGGCTCTGGCTCTGGGGGCCGGTAGGCGCCGTCCTCTCGACTCCGATCCTGCTCGTCGCCATGGTGGCTCAGGAGGAGTTCGCCCGCTATCGCGCGGCGCAGGCCGAGGAGCAGAGTCACGAACCGGCTCAGGCCCATCCTGCCTGAGCCGGCGGGGGGAACCCTCGCGGCCCGCGCGCGTTGGCCCGTAAGGCTCGCCCGGACGCCCGTCTTGTCCGGCGCGGGCAACCGTTTTGAAATCCGTTCAACCGATATCGATCTACGCAAGGCAACACCGATTTACGCAAGGAATGGGACAAGCGACATGGCCACCACCACCACTTCCGCGAAGCGTCAGGCCGCGGCCTCCGTCAAGCGCGTCAAGGATGAGGCTGTTGCCGGCGGCGAGACCATCGCGACCGAGGCACGCCGGACCGCCGCCTCCGTCAAGCGCGAGGCGGGCGCGATCGAGGACAGCCTGACGCGCGGTGCCGAGGATCTCGTGGCGACCGTCGCCGAGCGCCTGCGCTCGGTCGGCGTGGATACCGACCGCATGGTCGACGTCGCCAAGGAGCAGGCCACCGATCTCCAGCGCCTGATCGAGGAGGAAATCCGCGAACGTCCGCTGCGGGCGCTGGGCCTGGCGGCGGCCGTCGGCCTCTTCGTCGGCTTCCTGTCGGCGCGCTGACCCGATGCTGGGGGGAATCGGAGCGTTTCTCGCATCGGAGATTTCCGGTGCGGTCAGGCGAAACGTCATCGTCTACGCCTTGTTCGGCCTCGCGGCGCTGCTGGTGCTTTGCGCCGGCGGCTACGCGCTGAGCGCGCTGCACACGGTTCTGGCGCTGCGCTACGGCATGGCAGAGGCGAGCCTCTTCATTGCCGGCGGCCTGCTGGTCGCTGCTCTTCTGGCGGGAGGGCTGGCGCTCTATGTCAAGAACCGCCGCCGCCCGGCTCGCCCCCTGGCCGCCACGGCGCTGGTGGCGGCGCCTTTGGCGGCGAAGCTGCTCGGATCCGGCATGGGATCGCGCAAGGTCTGGCGTGTCGCGCTGGTGGGTGGTGTCGTCGTGCTCGGCGCGCTGCTGGGTCGGCAGTTCTTCACCGGCGGCGCAGCCGGCGACGACAAGGACGAGGCATGACCGGTGCGGATGCTTTCCGGACGGGCATGGGCGACGGCTGTCTTTTCACATAGGGTTTATGGCTGTCGTCCTGTAACACGGTAGCCATGACTGCTCAGGTGAGGCCTCGCTCGCGCTTTTTGATCCCGATGATTCCTGCCCTTCGGGCGCGCTTGCGCTCCGGGACGACCACGGTCATCGCGATCGGAGTCGTCGCCGTCGCTGTGCTGCTGGCCGCGTGGATCAATCTCCAGGCGCAGAACACCGCCGAGCGCGTCTCCCGCGCCATTGCCATCCGCGAGAGCGCCGAGCGCTTCCTCGGCCATCTGCGCGATGCCGAGACCGGGCAGCGCGGCTACATGCTCACCGGGACCGCGAGCTATCTCGTTCCGTTCACGAACGGGCGCAGCTCTGCGCTTCCGGCGCTGGAGACGCTTGAACGGCTGGTCGAGAACGATCCGCTGCAGAAGCAGCGCGTTGCCGGGCTGCGGGAGCATGTGGACCGCAAGCTCGAGGAACTCGACGCGACGGTCGGTCTCGCCCGTGATGGCCGCCAGAGCGCGGCCCTTGCCATCGTGCGCGACGGCAAGGGCATCGGTGCCATGGAAGCGCTGCGTGACGGCGTCCAGCAGATCCAGTTGGCCGAGAACATCAGGCTGGTCTCCCTCAACCGCAACGAGGTGCGCCGCCGCCTGCTGGCGAGCATCGGCATCGTCGTCGCTTTGGCGGGCCTCGCCTTCGCGGCGTGGCAGCAATTGCGCACCCGCCAGCGCCGCAGCCTCTCTCTCGCGGAGAGCAATGCCGAGCTCGAGCAGATCGTCGGCGAGCGGACGCAGGAGCTCGAGAACGAGCGCCTGCGCATCGAAGCCCTGCTCCGCGACGTCAATCACCGCGTCGGCAACAACCTCGCCATGGTGTCCGCACTGCTCAACGTCCAGAGCCGCCAGAGCCGCGAGCCTGCGGTACGGGCCGCCCTCCACCAGGCGCAGTCACGCATCCAGGCGATCGCCGCCGGACAGCGCCGCCTGCGCCTCGACATCGAGACAGACGAGATCGATGCGCGGGCCTATATGGAGGATTTGCTGGCCGAGATCGGCAAGGCTGCCGAGGGCCGCCCGATCGAGGTTGCACTGGCCATGGACGCGATCCGCCTGCCCGGGCGCGACGCCGTCTCCTTCGTCGTCATCGTCAACGAACTTGTGACGAACGCGATCAAGCACGCCTTTCCCGACGGCATTGCGGGCAACATCGTCATCCGTTTCGCCGAGACGGTGCAGGACGACGCGCCCGCGCTGGCCTTGTCGGTGGAGGATGACGGCGTCGGCATGCCCGCCGAGATCGAGGCGAAGGGCCTCGGCCAGACCGTCATCGCAAGCCTGCTCAGGAGCATGCAGGCGACGATGACATCGGCCCCGCTCGATTCGTCATCGACCCGTCCGGGCACCTGCGTGACGCTCACCTTCCCCAAGCGGGACTGAATCGAACGCGGCGGCCGAAGAGAAAGGCCCGGTCGGATGACCGGGCCTTTCTCTTGTCGGAGCATCGGTTCTTAAACCGGAAGTCAGAGTCCTTCGAACAGGGCGCTGGAGATGTAGCGCTCGGCGAAGGAGGGGATGATCACCACGATCGTCTTGCCGGCATTTTCGGGGCGCGCGCCGACTTCCAGCGCTGCCGCGATCGCCGCGCCCGACGAGATGCCGGCGGGAATACCCTCCTGCTTCGCCAGCGCCCGCGCGGTCTCGAAGGAGGTCTGGTTGCCGACGGTTACGACCTCGTCGATCACCGAGCGGTCGAGGATGCCCGGCACGAAGCCGGCGCCGATGCCCTGGATCTTGTGCGGCCCGGGCGCGCCGCCCGACAGCACCGGCGAATCTTCCGGCTCGACCGCGATGATCTTCACGCCCGGCTTCCTTGCCTTCAGGACCTGGCCGACGCCGGTGATCGTGCCGCCGGTGCCGACGCCCGAGATGAAGATGTCGACCGCGCCTTGCGTATCGTTCCAGATCTCTTCTGCGGTGGTCTTGCGGTGGATCTCGGGGTTGTGCGGGTTCTCGAACTGCTGCGGGATGATCGCGCCGGCGATCTCGTTCTTCAGTTCCTCGGCCTTGGCGACGGCGCCGCGCATGCCGCCGGGGCCCGGCGTCAGCACGAGTTCGGCGCCGAGCAGCGCCAGCATTTTGCGGCGCTCCAGCGACATCGTCTCCGGCATGACCAGGATCAGGCGATAGCCGCGCGCGGCCGCCACGAAAGCCAGCGCGATGCCGGTATTGCCGGAGGTCGGCTCGATCAGCGTGCCGCCGGGCTTCAGTGCGCCCGAGGCTTCCAGCGCGTCGATCATGTTGACGCCGATCCGGTCCTTGACGCTGGAGATCGGGTTGAAGAACTCGAGCTTGGCCAGGATCGTCGCCTTGACGCCGCGCTCGGCGGGCAGGCGGTTCAATTTGACGAGCGGTGTATCGCCGATGGTGTCCGTGATCGACTCATAGATCCGGCCGCGACCGGGCGCCTTCGCCGGTGCGGTGTCGAGCTTGCGCGCTGCCTCGGTCATGGGAGTGCTCCTTGAAGCGTCGGTTTGAAACCGTCGATGGGAGCGCACGCTATTTCAATTCACGCGACCTGTCGATGAATGGAATAAATCACATCCTATATTGTAAAATCAGCATCCGCGCTCGCGGCGCCGAAGACGGCCTCGTCCTGCGCGCGGCGGCAGAGTTCCTCGACGGTGATGCCGTCGAGCGCCGCCAGGAACGCCTGCGAGGCGCGCATCACCTCCGGCCCGATCACATCATCGATGAGACGCGAATGCGGTGTCGGCCCGAGCCCGTCGTCTCCGGTCTCCTGCATCGCGGCACGCGCGATGTCGCCGGCGGTGATCCTGCGCCGTTCCCGGGCCAGCTCATAGCCGCCGCGCGGGCCGCGCACGCCCTTGAGGATGCCGACCTTGACCAGCGCTTGAAGCAGGGTCTCGAGATGGCGCGGCGGCAGATCATGCCGCGCCGCCAGAAGCTTGGCCGCGACCGGCGAGGGCCGCGCATGCAAGGCGATGTCGACCACCGCCGCGATGGCGAGCTGGCTGCGGCGAGACAGCAGGATCACGCAACGGCTCCCTTGAAGGCGATGGCCTGAGCGTCCGGGCCGGTGTCCGAGACGCCGGTCGAGCCGAAGCCGCCCGCCCCGCGCCCGGTCTGGTCGAGCGCTGCGACCTCGACCGTGATCGCGCGCGTCACCGGCGCGATCACAAGCTGGGCGATGCGGTCGCCACGGCGGATCGCAAAGGGCGCCTCGCCATGATTGATCAGGATGACCTTGACCTCGCCGCGATAATCGCTGTCGACCGTGCCCGGGGCGTTCAGCACGGTGACGCCATGCTTGGCGGCAAGCCCGGAACGCGGCCTGACCTGGGCCTCGAAACCTTCGGGCAATTGCAGGGCAAGCCCGGTCGGCACCAGCGCCCGCGCGCCCGCCGCCAGTTCGAGCGCCTCGCCATCGCCGATCGCGGCGCGCAGATCCATGCCGGCAGCGCCCGCGCTCTCATAGGCCGGCAGCGGCAGGCCCACGCCATGCGGCAGGCGAAGGAAGGCGATGCTGACCATGCCGCTCACGCCCCGGCTCGCGCGGCGGCCAGCCGCGCAATATGGGCAACGAGACGGGTCGCGACCTCCCGCTTGGCGAGCGTCGGCCAGCTTTCGACGCCATCGCTCGTCACCAGATGCACCGTGTTGGCGTCGCCGCCCATCACCCCGGTGCCGCCGACATCATTGGCGACGATCAGGTCGCAGCCCTTCCTGGCGAGCTTCGCCTGCGCATAGGCGACGACATTCTCGGTTTCGGCGGCAAAGCCAACGACGAGGTCGGGCCGGCCGCTTTGCAGATGCGCGATGGTGGCGAGGATGTCGGGGTTTTCGACGAGGGCGAGCGGCGGCAGCGCGCTCCCATCCTTCTTCATCTTCTCGGGCGCCTCATCCGCCACGCGCCAATCGGCGACCGCGGCGGTGAAGACCGCGATCGTGGCCGGCAGCGCCGCCTCGACCGCCGCCAGCATCTCGCGCGCGGATTCGACATGCACCGTCTCGACCCCGGCCGGATCGGGCAGGGCGACCGGGCCCGAGACCAGCGTCACCCGCGCTCCGGCGGCTGCTGCGGCGGCGGCGATGGCATGGCCCTGCTTTCCGGAGGAACGGTTGGCGATGTAGCGCACGGGGTCGATCGCCTCATGCGTCGGGCCCGAGGTCACCAGCACATGCCGGCCGGCGAGTGCGCCGGGCGGGTTCGCGGCCCCGCCCGGCAGGCGCCCCAGAAAGCCGATGGCGCGTTGCTGGGCCGTGGCCTCGCCGGCCAGCGCAAGTTCGATCGCGGCCAGGATCTCCGCCGGCTCCGCCATGCGGCCCGGCCCGTTCTCGCCGCGCTCGGCCATGGCGCCGGAATTGGGGCCGACCACGAGCACGCCGTCCTTCTCGAGCTGCGCCATGTTCCGGCGCGTCGCCGGATGCTGCCACATGCGCGGGTTCATCGCCGGCGCGATCAGGACGCGCTTGTCGGTGGCGAGCAGCGCCGTCGAGGCGAGGTCGTTGGCGAGACCCGTTGCCATCTTGGCGATCAGGTCGGCGGTGGCAGGCGCCACGACCAGCAGGTCGGTCGAGCGCGACAGCGCGATATGGCCGATATCGGCCTCGTCGGTCAGCGAGAACAGGTCGGTGAAGCAACGCTCGCCGCACAGGGTCCCGACCGACAGCGGCGTGACGAACTCCTCGCCCGCCTTGGTCAGGATGGCACGCGTGACGATCCCGCGATCCTTCAGCCGACGGATCAGCTCCAGGCACTTATAGGCGGCGATGCCGCCACCGATGATCAGGAGGATAGAGCGCGAGGCGGACAAGGCGGGATTCCTGAGCCGGAGACGCCTGTTACCTAGCATCGCGCGGGAGGGGCTGTCATGGGGCGCGCCGTCATGCTCGGGCGAAGACCCGAGCATCTCCGGGGAGAGATTCTCGGGTCTGCGCTTCGCTGCGCCCGAGAATGACGGCAAGGTTCCTTCACCGGAACGGCGGCTCGTCGAAGCTCCTGAGCTTGCGCGAATGGATCGTGCTCCCGGCTTCCTTGAGTTTCTCCAGCGCCGCGAGCCCGATCTTGAGATGTTCGCCGACCGCGCGCTCGTAGAAGGCATTCGCCGCGCCGGGCAGCTTGATCTCGCCATGGAGCGGCTTGTCGGAGACGCAGAGCAGCGTGCCATAGGGCACCCGCAGGCGGTAGCCCTGGGCGGCGATGGTGCCGGACTCCATGTCGACTGCGATGGCGCGCGAGAGGTTGATCCGCCGGCGTTCCTTGGTCCAGCGCAGCTCCCAGTTGCGGTCGTCCTGCGTCACCACGGTGCCGGTGCGCAGCCGGTTCTTCAGCTTGTCGCCCTTCTCGCCGGTGACCTCTGCGGCGGCCTCCTGCAGTGCCACCTGCACCTCCGCCAGCGCCGGAATCGGGATCTCGGGCGGGACCACATCGTCGAGGATGCCGTCCTGCCGGAGATAGGCGTGGGCGAGCACATAGTCGCCGATGATCTGCGTCTGTCGCAGCCCCCCGCAATGGCCGACCATCAGCCAGCAATTCGGCCTGAGCACCGCGAGATGGTCGGTGATGTTCTTGGCGTTGGAGGGGCCGACGCCGATATTGACCAGCGTCACGCCGTCGCCGCTCTCACGGATCAAGTGATAGGCCGGCATCTGGAAGCGGTGCCAGGGCGCCGACATCACGCGCTCGGCGGCGCTGACGTCGATGCCGTCGCGTTCGATTCGGACCCCGCCCGGCGTCACCAGCGCCAGCGCCGTGCCGGCCTCGATCTCGGCCAGCGCCAGCCGCACGAACTGGTCGACATAGCGGTGGTAGTTGGTCAGCAGCACCCAGGGCTGCACCGCGCGCCAGTCGGTGCCGGTATAGTGCACCAACCGACGCAGCGAATAATCGACACGCACGGCGTCGAAGAGCGAGAGCGGACGCGGTTCGCCATCGATGATGTCGAAGGTGCCGTCCGCGATTTCGTCGCCGACGAGCGAGAGCAGCGGCGTCGGGAAATGCCGCGCCAGCTCGGCTGCGGTGACCTTGCCGCGCCCGAATTCGTCGCCGCCGTCGAGGGCGTAGGGGTAAGGGATGTCCTGCTGGCTGATCCCGGTCTCGATCGTTGCGCCATACTCCTCGACCAGCGGCTGGAGCTGGTCGAGCAGATAGCCTCGGAATTCGGCTGGCTGCGTCACCGTGGTCGAATAGATCCCGGGCGCCGCGAATTTGGCATAGCCGCGCCGCGTCGCCGTTGGCAGCTTCGAGGGTTCGTAGGTCACGCGCAGCAGCGGGTAGCGGTAACACGCCCTCTCCTCCGCGGTCGGCGCCTGCCCCGTGTCGAAAAAGCGCTGCAGGTCGTCGCGCAGCGCCGCCCGTGCCTGCGCATAGAGCGCCTCGAGCCGGTCGACGGCGGCGGCGGGCGTTGCGGCTGTCTCGAACGTCATGGGCGAGCGCGTCCTTTCGTTCGGTCGAGCTTTAGCCGCCGGGCATGTCGCGTGACAACTGCCAGCCTCTGACAGCGCCGTCGGGTTGACTCCCGGGAGGCTCTCTTTTACTAAACCAATAAGTTAAGTAATGCGCCGGCCCGGCAGGGCACTGACGCATTCTGGGAGAAGGAAACGACCATGCTGAAGACCGTTCTGCTCAGTCTCGCCGCTCTCGTCGTCGTTACGATCGCCATTGTGCTGATCCTCGCCGCGATGAAGCCGGACACCTTCCAGGTCCAGCGCTCGATCGCCATCAACGCACCGCCGGAGCGCATCCATCCGCTGCTTGCGGACTTCAAGGCCTGGGGCGCTTGGTCGCCCTGGGAGAAGAAGGACCCGGCCATGAAGCGCAGCTTCAGCGGCGCGGAAAGCGGCGTCGGGGCGCGCTACGCCTGGGATGGTGACAAGAATGTCGGGCGCGGCAGCATGGAGATCGTCGAGGCAGCGCCCTCCAGGGTCGCGCTCAAGCTCGATTTCATCGCGCCCTTCGAGGCCCATAACGATGCCGTCTTTGTCCTGCAGCCTCAGGGCCAGGGACCGACGGCCTCGACGAATGTCACCTGGACCATGACCGGGCCGACGCCGTTCCTCGGCAAGATCATCCATGTCTTCATGAACATGGACAGGATGGTCGGCGGCGATTTCGAGGCCGGTCTCGCCGCGATGAAGGCGGCGGCCGAGCGTCGCGCCTGACGAACCCTGAGAAACGACCGCAAACAGAGAGGAAAGCCCATGTTCGCTAAACCCCAGAAAGAGCACGACTGGCTGCAGCAGTTGGTCGGCGAATGGACCTCGGAGATGGATTGCGCGATGGGGCCCGACCAGCCCCGCCAGAAATCGAAGGGCAAGGAGAGCGTGCGTTCGCTCGGCGGGCTCTGGACACTCGGCGAAGGCGAGGGCGAAATGCCGGATGGCACGACCGGCAAGACGCTGATCACGCTCGGTTTCGACCCGGCCAAGGGGCGTTTCGTCGGCAGCTTCGTCGGCTCGATGATGACGCATCAATGGATCTATGATGGGTCGCTGGACGAGACCGGCAAGATCCTGACGCTCGACACCGAAGGTCCCAACATGGCGGGCGACGGGGCGATCATGCCCTATCGCGACGTCGTGACGATCGTCGCGCCCGGCCACCGCACCCTGTCCTCCTATACGCCTGATGGGAATGGCGGCTGGACCGAGTTCATGACCGCCCATTATCGCCGCAACGCGTGACACGAAACGAAACGATCGAGGGAGGATAACGATGAAGCTCTCCACCTATCTGATGTTCGATGGCAATTGCCGCGAGGCCTTCACGCATTATCAGACCGTGCTCGGCGGCAAGCTGACAGCGATGATGGACCACAAAGGTACGCTGGCCGAGGAGCATGTCTCTCCGGATTGGGTCGACAAGATCCTGCATGCCTGCCTGGAGATCGAGGGGCAGTTGCTGATGGCCTCCGATGCGCCGCCCGGTCGCAGCGACGGCCCGATGCGCAGCGTTTCGGTTTCGGTCAACGTGCCCGAGGTCGCCGAGGCCGAGCGCATCTTCGCCGGCCTTTCGGAGGGCGCGACGGTCCAGATGCCGATGGAGGAAACCTTCTGGTCGCCGCGCTTCGGCATGTTGCGCGATCGCTTCGGCACCAACTGGATGATCGGCGCCGACATGCCGGCCGATAAGGCCAATTGCGGGTAGTCCGCCTGTCATTCCGGGGCGCCGCTTCAGCGGCGAACCCGGAAACCACGACCGGGTGAGCGGTCCAGGTCGGCCGGAGCGGGGACAGACACTCCGTTGGCGTGACATCCCGTCGTGGGTTCCGGGTTCTTCGCTGTGCGAAGCCCCGGAATGACCGGGGCCGCCTACCCCAGCACCGCCCAGGCGATCAGCGCGGCGATCACCCAAAGCGCCCAATTGCCCCAGCGGTTGCGCTGGGCTTCGGCGCGCCCGATCGCCGCAACGCTGCGCTCGTCGAGCAAGAAGCCCTGGCGCGACGCGTCCTCCAACTGGCCCAGCACGCGCTCGGCCCGACCGAGTGTTTCCGGCAGCCTGGACAGGCTGCCGAGCAGCGACTGCGCTCCGCGCCCCGCCTCCTGCAGCCGGCCGAGAGGCCCGAGATTCTGCGTGATCCAGTCGCGCACGACCGGCTCGGCCGTCGTCCACATGTCGAGATGCGGATCGAGCGTGCGTGCCACGCCCTCGACCACGACCATCGTCTTCTGCAGCATGACGAGTTCGGTCCGGGTCACCATGTCGAACATGCCGGTGATCTCGAAGAGCAGCGTCAGCACCTTCGCCATCGAGATCTGGTCGGCGCTCTTGTCGTGGATCGGCTCGCCGACGGCGCGGATCGCCTGGGCGAAGTCCTCGACCGCATGATGGCCCGGCACATAGCCGGCCTCGAAATGCACTTCGGCAACGCGGCGGTAGTCGCGGGTGATGAAGCCGAGCAGGATTTCGGCGAGGAAGCGCCGCTCCTTCAGCCCGAGACGGCCCATGATGCCGCCATCGACGGCGACGAGGCGCCCCTGCGCATCGACGAACAGGTTTCCGGGATGCATGTCGGCATGGAAGAAGCCGTCGCGGATCGCGTGCTTCAGGAAGGACTGGATGACGTTGCGGCCGAGCGCCGGCAGGTCGTGGCCGGCCGCGCGCAGGCCCTCGATGTCGGACAGACGGATGCCGTCGATCCACTCGTCGACCAGCATCTCGCGTGCGGTGAGCTGCCAATCGGGCTCGGGCACGCGGAAATCGCTGTCTCCCTTGGTGTTCTCGGCGAATTCGGAGAGCGCGGCGGCCTCCAGCCGCAGATCCATCTCCATCGTCACGGAACGCGCCAGCGTCTCGACGACGCCGGAGAAGCGCAGCCGGCGGGCTTCCGCCGAGCGGCTTTCGGCCAGTTCCGCGCCGAAGCGCATCGCGCCGAGATCGCGATGGAAGCGGTCGCGGATGCCCGGCCGCAGGATCTTGACCGCGACCTCGCGGCCGTCCTTCAGCGTCGCCCGATGCACCTGCGCGATCGACGCCGCGGCGACGGGCTCGCCGAAAGACGCGAAGACCTGCTCGACGCGCTGGCCATGCGCGGCTTCGATCGTGGCGCGCGCTTGTGCCATCGCGAAGGGCGGCATCCGGTCCTGCAGGGCCGAGAGATCGGACGCGATCCTCATGCCGACGACATCCGGCCGCGTCGCCAGGAACTGCCCGAACTTCACATAGGAAGGCCCGAGCCGCGTCAGCGCCGCGGCGAGCCGCGTCGCCGAGGTGCCGGCACCGCGCCGCTCGATCAACCGCCCGAGCCGGATCGCGCCCCGTGCGAGCGGCGGCAGCACCGAGGGGTCGACCAAGGCGAGCGCGCCCTCGCGTGCCAGCACGAAGCCGATGCGGGCGGTGCGCGCGAGATGGAAGAGAGAGGAGATCATGCTGCCGAAAGGCCCATGATCAAAGCTTCCAGCCGGAATGCAGCGCCACGACGCCGCCGGTCATCGGCGTGAACTTCGCCCGGCGGAAGCCGGCGGCCTCGATCATCCCCGCGAAAGCCTGCGGACGCGGGAATTTGCGGATCGACTCGACCAGATACTGGTAGGGCTCCGCTTCGCCCGTCACCATGCGGCCCATCGGCGGGATGACGTTGAAGGAATAGGCCTCGTAGACCTTGTCGAGCAGCGGCACGTCGACATGGCTGAATTCGAGGCAGAGGAAGCGCCCGCCGCGCTTGAGCACGCGATAGGCTTCGGCCAGCGCCTTGTCGATGCGCGGCACGTTGCGGATGCCGAAGGCGATCGTATAGGCGTCGAAATGGTTGTCGGGCAGGCCGAGCTCCTCGGCATTGCCCTGGACGAAGCGGATGCGGTCGTCGTCGGGAAAGCGCTTGCGGGCCCGGTCGCGGCCGACGCTGAGCATCTCGGCATTGATGTCGAGCACGGTGACGTCGGTCTGCGGCCCGCCGGCCTCCAGCACCGAAAAGGCGACGTCGCCCGTGCCGCCGGCGACGTCGAGATGGTGGAAGGGCCGGTCCCTGGCCGGGTTGATCGCGGTGAGGAGCGCGCTCTTCCAGGCCCGGTGGAGGCCTGCCGACATCAGGTCGTTCATCAGGTCGTAGCGGCCCGCGACCTTGTGGAAGACGTCGTCGACCTTGGCCTGCTTCTCGGCCAGCTTCACGGTCTCGAAGCCGAAATGGGTGGTCTCGGAGGCTGCTGTCACGGTCGGGCCGGCCTTGTGCAAATCTGTCTTGTTTTCACCTGTGGCGATGAATAGCCAAAGGCGACGGGCTTGTCGCGGCCCGTCTCGACGCAGGCTTTAAAGAAGAGTCCGACGATGCCCGAGCTTCCCGAGGTCGAAACTGTCAGGCGCGGGCTGGAGCCTGCCATGCTGGGCGAGACCTTCGCGCGTGTCGAGCAGAACCGGCCCGATCTGCGCTTTCCCCTGCCGGATCGCTTCGTCGAGCGCCTGACCGGGCGGCGCGTCGAGTCGCTGTCGCGCCGCGCCAAATATCTGATTGCCGATCTCGACGACGGCCAGGCGCTGATCATGCATCTGGGCATGAGCGGGCGTTTCGTCGTCGAGGCGCCGGGCACGCCGCCCGTCGAGCCCGGCGCGTACTACAACGAGATCGGCCGGCACCTGATCCACGACCATGTCGTATTCCATCTCGGCTCGGGCGCCCGCGTCACCTATAACGATGTCCGCCGCTTCGGATTCATGGACCTCGTCCCACGGTCGGACCTCGCCAGCTCGAAGCATTTCGCCGGCATGGGCATTGAGCCGCTCGGCAACGAACTCTCCGGGGAGACGCTGGCAAGGCTCTTCGCCGGCAAGTTCGCGCCGCTCAAGGCTGCCCTGCTCGACCAGCGGCTCGTCGCCGGCTTGGGCAACATCTATGTCTGCGAGGCTCTGTTTCGCGCCGGCCTGCATCCGGAAGCCGAAGCCGGCTCGATCGCGACGCCGACCGGTCGCCCCCGCCCGGTCGCGCATGAGCTGGCGGGGATCATCCGCGAGGTGCTCGAGGAGGCGATCCTGTCGGGCGGCTCGACCTTGCGCGATTTCGCCCATGCCGACGGCTCGCTCGGCTATTTCCAGCACCGCTTCAAGGTCTATGACCGCGAGGGCCAGCCCTGCACGGCGCCGGGCTGCGGCATGGCGGTGAAGCGGCTGGTCCAGTCCGGTCGCTCGACCTTCTATTGCGAGCGCTGCCAGCCCAAGCGGTAATCGCATTCGGACTTGGCACTGCCGCGCATGGACCGTCCCGGCGGACCTCGCTAAACCTGCCGCAACGAAGCGATCCGGGAGGCCGCCATGGCTTATGAGACCATCCTCGTCGAAACCAAGGGCAAGGTCGGCGTCGTCACGCTGAACCGTCCTCAGGCGCTGAACGCGCTGAACGGCCAGCTCATCGCCGAGATCAACACGGCGCTCGACGGCTTCGAGAAGGATCCGGCCATCGGATGCATCGTCCTGACCGGCTCGGAGAAGGCCTTCGCTGCCGGCGCCGATATCAAGGAGATGCAGTCGCGGACCTACCCTGAGACCTATCTCGACGACAAATTCGCCGATTGGGACCGTATCGGCATGCGCCGCAAGCCGATCATCGCCGGCGTTGCCGGCTTTGCGCTCGGCGGCGGCTGCGAACTCGCCATGATGTGCGACTTCATCATCGCCGCCGACAACGCCAAATTCGGCCAGCCCGAGATCAATCTCGGCGTCATTCCCGGCGCTGGCGGCACGCAGCGCCTGACGCGGGCGATCGGCAAGGCCAAGGCGATGGATCTCTGCCTGACCGGCCGGATGATGGATGTGAACGAGGCCGAGCGCGCCGGTCTTGTCGCGCGTATCGTCCCGCTCGCCGATCTGATGACCGAGGTGATGAAGGCTGCCGATGCGATTGCCGCGAAGTCTCTGCCGTCCGTGCTGATGGCCAAGGAGACGGTCAACCGCGCCTTCGAAGTCACGCTGGCCGAGGGCGTGCGCTTCGAGCGCCGCCTGTTCTCCTCGCTTTTCGCGACGCAGGACCAGAAGGAAGGCATGGCTGCCTTCGCCGAGAAGCGGAAGCCCGACTTCAAGAACAACTGACGAGAGGCGCCAGGAAAGGCCTGCCATGAGCATGATCATCAAGAGCCCGGAGGGCCTCGTCCTGCCTGCTTACGCCGATGTCGAGACGGCGGCCGGACGCATCAAGGGCGTCGCCCATCACACCCCGGCCCTGACCTCGCGCACAGCGAACGCCCGCACCGGCGCCAATCTCGTCTTCAAGCCGGAGAACCTGCAGCGCATGGGCGCCTTCAAGTTCCGCGGCGGCTACAATGCGATCGCGGCCCTCTCGCCCGAGCAGAAGAAGGCCGGCGTCGTCACCTACTCCTCCGGCAACCACGCCCAGGCGATTGCCTATGCCGGCCGACTGCTCGGCGTTCCCACGACGATCATCATGCCGCTGGACGCCCCAGCCGCGAAGGTCGCAGCCACGCGCGGCTACGGCGCCGAGATCATCACCTATGACCGCTACACCCAGGACCGCCTGGCCATCGGCGCGGAGCTGGCGGATAAGCGTGGCCTGTCCCTGATCCCTCCTTACGACCATCCGGACGTGATTGCCGGCCAGGGCACGGCGGCCAAGGAGCTGATCGAGGATGCCGGCCCGCTCGATATTCTTCTGGTCTGCCTCGGCGGCGGCGGCCTGCTCGCCGGCTGCGCGCTGGCGGCCAAGGCACTGAACCCGACCTGCCGCGTCTTCGGCGTCGAGCCGGAGGCCGGCAATGACGGCCAGCAATCGCTGCGCTCCGGCAAGATCGTCAAGATTCCGGTGCCCAAGACCATCGCCGACGGCGCCCAGACGCCCTTCCTCGGCGACTACACCTTCCCGATCATCCAGGCCCTGGTCGAGGATATCGTCACCGTCAGCGACGAGGCGCTGGTCGCCGCGATGCGCTTTTTCGCCGAGCGGATGAAGCTCGTCGTCGAGCCGACGGGCTGTCTGGCCGCTGCTGCGGCCTTCACCGGCGCGGTACCCGTCGAGGGCCGGCGCGTCGGGGTCATCATCAGCGGCGGCAATGTCGATCTGGCGAGCTATGCCCGCTTCCTCGCCCCCGCGGGCTGATAAAGCGCAGGCCCTGTCGCGATTCTGCGTTGACGCGGGCTTGGCTTGAGACTATACGCCTCCCACTCGCGACGGCCCGCGAAAGCATCGGTCGTCGCTCACGCATTTCCATCACGGTAGCGGTCGGGTCCCGCCAGGCAAACGCCAGGCGTCCGGTCGCGATGAAGCTGACGAGGACATATCCGATGGCCAATACGACGTCGGCCAAGAAGGCGACGCGCAAGATCGAGCGCCGCACCGAGGTCAACAAGGCGCGCCGTTCGCGGATGCGCACCTTCCTGCGCAAGGTCGAGGAGGCGATCGCCTCCGGCGACAAGGGCGCCGCCTCCGAGGCTCTGAAGGCTGCCCAGCCGGAGATCATGCGCGCTGCCCAGAAGGGTATCGTTCACAAGAACACCGCTTCGCGGAAAGTCTCGCGCCTCGCGCATCGGATCGGCGCTCTCGCCTCCTGATTGCAGCCCCGCGACCCTTTGCGAGACAACAAAAAAGCCCGGCCATGTGCCGGGCTTTTTTGTTGTCTGCGAGCCGGCTTGTTGCAGTTCTGCAACATCGTCTCAGCGATGAAATCTGAGCCGCCCGCGAGGCGATTCCGCAATCTTTCCGACGCTTTACGGGCTTGACTCCGGGGGGCGTTTCAGGGCGCCAAACGGGCTAATTGGCGCTGTTGGACCGCGCAGTGAAAGCGCTTATTTTTCATGATCTTAGCGGGCAAAGGATTTCTCATTCCCGAATCGTGGCGACTCTTGGGCACCCTGCCTGCGGCCTCTGAAAAAAAGATTCGGGCGCTTTGCTGCACCGCCTTCGTGAAGAAAATCTTAAGTTCCCCAACCAATTGCGAGCCGGCTGCCGACAGGTCGCCAAGGCGCTCGCGAGGGGAGCCGGGCGAGAGCCTATTGCAGCCCGTCGAGAGCGCCCTGTAAGGTCTTTTTCAACGCCGGTCGGGCAGCGATGGCCGCCCGGCATTTCCACAAGATTATCGGTTTATGGCTCGCGACCGGGGAGGTTGGAGGATGCAGCTCTTTGTCTTCTTGAGTTGAGATGAAGTGCGGCGCCGCCTTCCGGCGAGCCTTTCCAGCGTAATCGATCATACCGGACCGGAAAGCCGGCGAGCGTTTCACGTTCGCAGGAGCGCTAGTCCTTTGACCAGACATGACAGCACCTGTCCGGCGAACACATCGTGTTCGTCGCGGCCCGGCGCGTGAATTTTTGAAGAAATGGGGCAGATGATGTTCGAGCGGCGGCAAATGGTCGAGGCAGTGGAGGCTGTTTCGGTGTCGATGGTGACAACGCTGGCGGAGCAGGCCCGGCCTGCCGACGAGAACCTTGTGCCGCCCGCGGCGCTGCAGGTCTCGCCGGCGGAGGCGTGGGACCGTGTGCGACGTCGCCTGCGGGCCGAACTCGGCGAGGATGTGTTCTCGAGCTGGTTCGCCCGTGTCGAGCTCGGCGGCATCGTCGATGGCGTCGCCTATCTCACCGTGCCGACCCGCTTCCTGAAGAGCTGGCTCGAGGCGCATTATGCCGAGCGGCTGCGGGTCAACTGCATGGCCGAGCTGCCGGACCTCAATGGCATCATGCTCTCGGTGCGCCAGGTCTCGTCGCGCGATGCCGCGCAGGCTCCCGCCGACATCGTGCCCTTGCGCAGCCGGCCGGCACAGGCCGCGCCTGCGGAGGCCCGGCCCGCCCCGGCCGGCATCGTCCCCGCCGAGCCCAGCGAGCGCGATCTGGTCGATGCCTGCGGCACCCTGCTCGACCGCCGGATGAGTTTCCAGGCCTTTATCGTCGGCAAGTCGAACCAGCTCGCTTTCGCTGCGGCCGAGCGCATCGCGGCGGCGCCTGCCGGCACCGCGCCCTACAACCCGCTCTACATCCATGCCGGCGTCGGCCTCGGCAAGACGCATCTGCTCCAGGCGATCGCCCAGGAGGCTCGCAGCCAGGGCAAGCGCGTCGCCTATTTTACCGCCGACCGCTTCATGTACGGCTTCGTCGCCGCGCTGAAATCGCAGACCGCGCTGGCCTTCAAGGAGAAGCTGCGCGGTATCGACCTGCTCGTCGTCGATGACGTCCAGTTCATCCAGGGCAAGTCGATCCAGCAGGAATTCGGCCACACGATCAACGCGCTGATCGACGCCGGCAAGCAGATCGTCGTCGCCGGCGACCGGCTCGCCAATGATCTCGAGGCTTTGGACGAGCGCATCCGCTCGCGTCTCGGCGGCGGGCTCGTCGTCGAGGTCGGCGATCTCGATGAGGCGCTGCGGGCCAAGATCCTGGCCGGCCGGCTCGAGGTGCTGCACGCGGCCCACCCGAACTTCCACGTCAATCCCGACGTCGTCTCCTATGTTTCCCGCGTCGTCGCGACCAATGGCCGCGACCTGGACGGTGCCGCCAACCGGCTGCTCGCCCATGCGACCTTGTCCGGCCAGCCGGTGACGCTGGAGACGGCCGAGGCCGCGATCCGCGATCTGGTGCGGACCCGCGAGCCGCGCCGCGTCAAGATCGAGGACATCCAGAAGCTGGTCGCGACCCGCTACAATGTCAGCCGCGCCGACATCCTTTCGGAGCGCCGCACGGCCGCGGTGGTCAAGCCGCGCCAGATCGCGATGTATCTCTCCAAGGCGCTGACCCCGCGCTCCCTGCCCGAGATCGGCCGGCGCTTCGGCGGTCGCGATCACACCACGGTGCTGCATGCCGTGCGCAAGATCGAGAAGGCGATCACCGAGGATCGCTCGCTGCATGACGAGGTCGATCTCCTCAAGCGCATGCTGCAGGAGTGAGAGCCGGCGTCGTCCCGGATCGCCGGGCCCGCTTTTGGCTGTGATTTCAGGCCTCCGCGGCCCTTGCGCCTGCGGCTGGCCTCCGGCAATGTCGCGGGCCATTCCGCCGCCCGCGCATTCGCCGCGGGCGCCAGCACGCCAGAAGACTTAAAGATATGAAGGTCACTGTCGAACGTTCCACGCTGCTGAAGTCGCTGGGCCATGTGCATCGCGTCGTCGAGCGCCGCAATACGATCCCGATCCTGTCGAACCTCCTGCTCAGCGGCACGGAGGCCGGGCTGAAGCTCAAGGCGACGGACCTTGATATCGAGGTGGTCGAGACGGTCGCGGCCGATGTTGCCGAGCCCGGCGCCACGACCGTTCCGGCCCATACCCTCTACGACATCGTGCGCAAGCTGCCCGACGGTGCCCAGGTCTCGCTCGAGACCACCGGCGAGACCGGGCTGGTGCTGCGCTCGGGCCGTTCGCGCTTCCAGCTCCAGACCCTGCCGGAAAGCGACTTCCCCGACATCACTGCTGGCGAGATGGCGCATCGCTTCTCGCTGCCGGCTGGCGAGTTCAAGCGCCTGATCGACAAGACCCAGTTCGCGATCTCGACGGAGGAGACGCGCTACTATCTCAACGGCATCTATCTCCACACCATCGACGTCGATGGACGTCCGGTCCTGCGCGCGGTCGCGACCGATGGCCACCGTCTGGCTCGCGTCGATACGGCAGCCCCGCAGGGCGCCGCCGGCATGCCGGGCGTGATCGTGCCGCGCAAGGCCGTGTCCGAGATCCAGAAGTTGCTGGAGGATGGCGAGAGCGAGGTCACGATCGAGCTCTCCGCCACCAAGATCCGCGTTGCGACGGCCGATGTCGTCCTGACCTCGAAGCTGATCGACGGCACCTTCCCCGATTACCAGCGCGTCATCCCCGCGGGCAACGACAAGCGCCTGACCGTCGACAAGGGCGATTTCGCCGCTTCCGTTGACCGCGTCTCGACGATCTCGTCGGAGCGCGGCCGGGCGGTGAAGCTCTCCATGGCCGATGGCCGGATGACGCTCTCGGTCACCAACCCGGATTCCGGCTCGGCGACCGAGGAGATCGAGGTCGATTACGATGCGAGCCCGCTCGATATCGGCTTCAATGCCCGCTATCTGATGGATATCGCCGCCCAGCTAGACGGCGACACGGCCCTGCTCAAGCTCGCCGATCCGGGCTCGCCGACGGTGATCCAGGACCGCGAGGGGGCGTCGGCGCTGTATGTGCTGATGCCGATGCGCGTCTAGGCAGCCTTGCTGCCGTGGCCGCCGTCGCGCGCCTTATCCTGCAGGATTTCCGTTCCTACGAGGCCCTCGATCTGACGATCGGGGGCCAAATCATTGCGCTGATCGGCGAGAACGGCGCCGGCAAGACCAATATCCTGGAAGCGCTCTCGCTGTTTTCGCCCGGACGCGGCTTGCGCCGGGCCGATCTCGCGGACATGGCCCGCCAGGATGGCGACGGCGCGTTTGCCGCCTCGATCGCGCTCGGCGATGACGGCTCGCGACTCGGCGTCGGTTTGGGGCCGGCCGATGCCGAGGGCAAGCGGGGCAGGCTCGCCCGGATCGACGGCGCCCCCGCCGGCTCGGCGCTCGCTTTCAGCGATCATTTGCGCGTCGTCTGGCTGACGCCCGATCTCGATGGGCTGTTTCGGGGCGCGGCCGGAGATCGTCGCCGCTTCCTCGACCGTCTGGTTCTGGCGGTCGATCCCGCTCATGCGGCGCGTTCAAACGCCCTCGAAAAGGCTCTGCGCTCGCGCAACCGCATTCTTGAGGAAAACTGGGGCCAGACCCAATGGCTCGACGCGATCGAACGCGAGATCGCCGAACTCGGCGTCGCGGTTGCGGCGGCCCGCGCCGAGACGGTGGCGCGGCTGTCTGCGATCATCGGCGAGACGCGCGACGAGACCTCGCCCTTTCCCCATGCCGGCATCGCGCTTTCGGGCGAGATCGACCTTTTGGTCGCGCGGGGCGCGGCGCTCGACGCCGAGGATGGCTATCGCGCGCTGCTGCGCCAGGGGCGGGCCCGCGACCGCGCGGCGGGTCGCACCCTGACCGGCCCGCAAGCATCGGATCTGGAGGTGCGCCACGGTCCCAAGGGCATTCCGGCGGGGCAGGGCTCAACCGGCGAGCAGAAGGCGCTGCTGATCGGGCTGGTCCTGGCCCATGCCAGGCTGGTCGCCGCGATGAGCGGCCTTAGCCCGCTCGTCCTGCTCGACGAGATCGCGGCCCATCTCGATCCGCGCCGTCGCGCGGCGCTTTATGAAGGTCTGACCGGGCTGGGCTGCCAGGTCTGGATGACCGGTGCCGATCCGGCGCTGTTCTCGGAACTGCCATCGGGCTCGCAGAGGCTGGCGGTCAGCTCGGGACAGGTCGAAAGCCTCGACTGAGGGCGCGGCGGGTGTTCCGGGACTGGCAATCCGCGCCCGCCTCGGGCACACCCTCTGTCATGCCGCAGCCCTTCGAATCAGACGCCCGAGCGATCCTCAAATCCGTCTTCGGCTATGATGATTTCCGCCCGGGGCAATGGGAGGTGATCGAGGCCGCGCTCAGTGGCCAGGACGTCTTCGCGGTGATGCCGACCGGCTCCGGCAAGTCGATGTGCTACCAGCTCCCCGCGCTCGTCGCGGGTGGGCTGACGCTGGTCGTCTCGCCGCTGATCGCGCTGATGCGCGACCAGGTCGGGCAACTGACGCGGGCCGGCGTCGCCGCCGCCTCGCTGAATTCGATGAACAGCGAGAGCGAAGCCGCCGAAGCCTGGGATCGGCTCAATGCCGGCGATTTGCGCCTGCTCTTCGTCTCGCCGGAGCGTCTTGCCGGCGACGGGCTGGTCAACAGACTGCGGCGGCTCGGCGTGACGCGCCTTGCCATCGACGAGGCCCATTGCGTCTCGCAATGGGGCCATGATTTCCGCCCCGAATACCGTCTGCTCGCCAAGACGCGCGAGGCGCTCGGCGGCGTGCCGGTGACGGCGCTGACTGCGACCGCCGACCGGCAGACGCGCGACGACATCGCCCAGCAGCTCTTTCCGAAGCCGCCGCATCTGGTCGTGCATTCCTTCGACCGGCCGAACCTGAAGCTCGCCTTTGCACCCAAGGACCAGCCGCGCCGCCAGATCGACGAATTCCTGCGCAGCCATCGTGGCGGCTCGGGCATCGTCTACTGCTCCTCGCGCAACCGCACCGAGAAGCTGTCCGAGGGCCTGCGCGAGAAGGGCTGGAACGCGCTGGCCTATCATGCCGGGCTCGACCAGAGCGTGCGAAACCGCAACCAGGATATCTTCCTGCAGGAGGACGGTGTCGTTGTCTGCGCGACGATCGCCTTCGGCATGGGCATCAACAAGCCTGATGTCCGCTTCGTCGTGCATGCCGACATGCCCGGCTCGATCGAGAGCTATTACCAGGAGATCGGCCGCGCCGGCCGCGACGGGCTATCGGCCGACACGCTGACGCTCTACGGCATCGACGACATGGTGCTCCGCCGCCGCCAGATCGACGAAAAGGCTGTTGACGACGAGCGCCGCCGCATCGAACACAAGCGTCTCAACGCCATGATCGATCTCTGCGAGTCAGCTTTGTGCCGGCGCAGCGCGCTGCTCGCCTATTTCGGCGAGGAAACGCCGAGCTGCAGCCATGGCAACGCGCCGATCCGCTGCGATCTCTGCGGGGCGGACGCAGCCCAGCTTACGGATGCGACGCTCGATGCGCGCAAGCTGCTCTCGGCCGTGGCGCGCTCGGGCCAGCGCTTCGGCGCCGCCCATCTCGCCGACATCCTGACGGGAACCGCGACCGAAACGATCCGCCGCCAGAACCATGATGGGCTGAAAACCTTCGGCGTGGGCTCCGACAAGCCCAAGAGCGCCTGGACGGCCCTGACCCGCAAGCTCTTCGCAGCCGGCGCTCTGGCCGAAGCCAGCGTCGAGCATGGCGGCTTCTGCCTCACGGAGAAGGGCGAGGATATCCTGTTCGGCCGCGAGACCATCGCGCTGCGGGCCGACCCTTACGCCGACCGCCGTACCCGTCGCGCGGGACGCGAGGCGGCGCGCGCCGATGGCCTCGACGAGGACACGGCGGGACTGTTCGAGCATCTGCGCCAGTTGCGCCTGTCGCTGGCGCGCGAGGAGGGCGTCGCCGCCTACATCATCTTCACCGACCGCACTCTGATCGCGATGGCCCGCGCCCGGCCTGCGGGCCTTGAGCAGATGCGCGCGATCGAGGGGGTCGGCGAGCGCAAGCTGACGCAATATGGCGAGGCCTTCCTGGAGGCGATCGCGGGGTCCCACGGGTAGGACGTCCTGTTTCGTGACATCGAACGGTTTGTCATTCCGGGGCCTCGCGAAGCGAGGAACCCGGAACCCACGACTGGGTTGGGCACGGCCGCATAGGCTTGGTCGCGAGGCGTGGATGAAGCAATTGACGGCGGGTACTCCGATCGTGGGTTCCGGGTTCATGCCTGCGGCATGCCCCGGAATGACAGTGAGAACACGTGGCTCACGCGCACGCACGCGTAGGCGCGTGAAAAAGCCGTCTTCACCCCCTATATTCATGATACGAATCAAGACGATCGCGGGTGCCCGCGCGCCCGCCGAAGGACCACGACATGAACGAAGCTGCCCGCGACCTTGAAGACGCCGCCTATGGCGCCGATTCCATCAAGGTTCTCAAAGGCCTGGATGCGGTGCGCAAGCGCCCCGGCATGTATATCGGCGATACCGATGACGGGTCCGGCCTCCACCACATGGTCTATGAGGTCGTCGACAACGCGATCGACGAGGCGTTGGCCGGCCATGCCGACATCGTCACGGTGACGCTGAACGCCGAGGGATCGGTCACCGTCACCGATAACGGCCGCGGTATCCCCACCAATATCCATACCGAAGAGGGCATCTCGGCGGCCGAGGTCATCATGACCCAGCTCCATGCCGGCGGTAAGTTCGACCAGAACTCCTACAAGGTCTCCGGCGGCCTGCACGGCGTTGGCGTCTCCGTGGTGAACGCGCTCTCGGTTTCGCTGAAGCTGCGCATCTGGCGCGGCGGCAACGAGCATTTCATGGAGTTCCGCCACGGCGATGCGGTCGCGCCGCTGGCCGTCGTCGGCCCGGCCGGCGACAAGCGCGGCACGGAGGTGACCTTCACCCCGAGCCAAGAAACCTTCACGATGATCGAGTTCGACTACAAGACGCTTGAACATCGCCTGCGCGAACTCGCCTTCCTCAATTCCGGCGTGCGCATCGTGCTGACCGACGCGCGCCGCGCCGAGATCGTGCGCGAGGAGCTGATGTATGAGGGCGGCGTCGAGGCCTTCGTGCGCTATCTTGACCGCGCCAAGACGCCGGTGATCTCGCAGCCGATCATGCTCTCCTCGGAGAAGGACGGCATCACCGTCGATGTCGCGCTCTGGTGGAACGACAGCTACCACGAGAACGTGCTCTGCTTCACCAACAACATCCCGCAGCGCGACGGCGGCACCCACCTCGCCGGCTTCCGCGCCGCGCTGACGCGACAGGTCACGGGCTATGCCGAAAGCTCCGGCATCTCGAAGAAGGAGAAGGTCTCCCTCACCGGCGACGATTGCCGCGAGGGCCTGACCGCGATCGTCTCGGTCAAGGTTCCCGATCCGAAATTCTCCTCGCAGACCAAGGACAAGCTGGTCTCGTCCGAAGTGCGCCCCGTCGTCGAGAACGTCGTCAACCAGGCGCTCGCGACCTGGCTTGAGGAACACCCGAACGAGGCCAAGACCATCGTCGGTAAGGTCGCCGAAGCTGCCGCCGCCCGCGAGGCCGCCCGCAAGGCGCGCGACCTCACCCGCCGCAAGGGTGCGCTCGACATTGCCTCGCTCCCGGGCAAGCTCGCCGATTGCCAGGAACGCGATCCGGCCAAGTCCGAACTCTTCATCGTCGAGGGTGACTCGGCCGGCGGCTCCGCCAAGCAGGGTCGTGCCCGCGAATACCAGGCCGTCTTGCCCCTCCGGGGCAAGATTCTCAACGTCGAGCGCGCGCGCTTCGACAAGATGCTCTCCTCCGAGCAGGTCGGCACGCTGATCACGGCGCTGGGCGCCGGCATTGGCCGCGAGGAGTTCAACATCGAGAAGCTGCGCTACCACAAGATCATCATCATGACCGACGCGGACGTGGACGGCTCCCACATTCGCACCCTGCTGCTGACCTTCTTCTACCGGCAGATGCCGGAGGTGATCGAGCGCGGCCATCTCTTCATCGCCCAGCCGCCGCTCTACAAGGCGGCGCGCGGCAAGAGCCATGTCTATCTCAAGGACGAGCGCGCGCTGGAGGATTATCTGGTCGAGACGGCGCTGGACGGCGCCGTCTTCAAGACCAGCGACGGAGCCGAGCGCGGCGGATCGGATCTGCGCGGACTGATCGAGGAGGCGCGAGGCATCCGGTTCACGCTCGGGCAGCTCCATTCGCGCTATGACCGCCGCGTCGTCGAGCAGATGGCGATCGCGAGCGCGCTGCATCCCGTCTCCGAGGAAAACGAGGCACAGGCCAATGAGGCGGCGGCCAAGGTCGCCAGGCGTCTCGACGCCATCTCCGACGAACTCGAACGTGGCTGGGAAGGCAGAGTCAGCGAGGGCGGCTTCCTGTTCTCGCGGATGGTGCGCGGGGTGAAGCAGGTCGCGGCCGTCGATGCCGGCCTCCTCGCCAGCGCCGAGGCCCGCAAGCTCGATGCCTCGGCGGTTTCGCTGCAGGAGGCCTATTCGAAGCCTGGCGTGCTCAGCCGCAAGGGCGACGACCATGCCGTCAACGGCCCGACCGATCTGTTCGACGCGGTCACTGCCATCGGCAAGAAGGGCGTCTCGCTGCAGCGCTACAAAGGCCTGGGCGAGATGAACCCGGACCAGCTTTGGGAGACCACGCTCGATCGCGACGTCCGCTCGCTGCTCAGGGTCAAGAACGACCAGAACGACGAAGCCGACGACCTCTTCGTCAAGCTGATGGGCGATGTCGTCGAGCCGCGTCGCGAATTCATCCAGACCAATGCGCTGAACGCCACCGTCGATACCTGACGCCGTCGCCGGCGTCAGGTCGCGTCTTGCTGATCACGCAGCGCGACGGGTGGTACCCTGCTGCGCGTAGGTGCGTGCCGCGTTTGCATCTTCATGACCGGTGCGGAACGCGGCGACGAGGTCGTTGAGCTGGCCGATCCGCGAGGAGAGCGAGGCGGCGGAGGCTGCGCTCTGTTCGGAGAGCGCCGCGTTCTGCTGGGTCATTTCGTCGAGATGGGCGACGGCCTGGCTCATCTCGTCGATACCGCTGGCCTGCTCGCCCGACGCAGCCGAAATCTCGGCAATGGTCGCCGCGACCTTCTGCGAGGCGCCGAGGATCTGGCTGAGCGCTTCGCCGGCCTGGCGGACGAGCTTGACGCCCTCGCCGACCTCGTTGTTGGAAGACGAGATCAGCGCGGAGATGTCCTTGGCGGCAGCGCTGGAGCGCTGCGCCAGGGTGCGGACCTCCGAGGCGACGACGGCAAAGCCCTTGCCGGCATCGCCGGCGCGCGCCGCCTCGACCGCCGCGTTCAGCGCCAGCAGGTTGGTCTGGAAGGCGATGTCGTCGATCACCCGGATGATGTCCGAGATCTTGGTCGAGGCGGTCTCGATCCGGGCCATCGCGTCGACCGCCTGACCTGCGATCTCGCCGCCATTCTGCGCGGCTTCCATCGCCTCGGTCGCGATCGACGCGGCCTGGCGCGAGGCCTGGGCCGTCGCCTTCACGGAAGCCGCGAGTTCCTCGGTGGTCGCGGCGGTCTCTTCCAGGCTCGATGCTTGCTCCTCGGTGCGCTTCGACAGATCGTCGGCGCCCATGTTGATCTCGCGCGCGGCCAAGCCCACATCGGCCGAGGTCACCTGAATGGTCCTGACCGTCGAGGACAGCCGATCGACGGTCTCGTTGATGGCGCCCTTCAGCTCGGCGAAGCGGCCGCGATAATGGCTATCGACACGATGCGTCAGGTCACCGCTTGCGACGGCTTGCAGAGCGGCGGCGAACTCCGTCGTGGCGCCGTTGACCACTGCATTGATCTCGTTGATGCCGGACACCAGATCGCCGAGCGGACCGCCGACATCGCCGACGGCGGCCTGGCCGGAGAAGTCGCCGTCCTGCGCGGCGGCGACGATGGTCGCGACCTCCGCCAGCAGCTTCTGGACGTTGGCCGCCTGCTCGCTATCGGCGAGCATGGCGAGTTCGCGGTCGCGCCGGCTGGCTTCCAGCGACAGGGCATTCTCGCGATAGGCTTCGAGCGCGCCGCTGAGCGCGCCGATCTCGTCGGGCGAGGCCGGCTTCGGGATCGCTTTCGAGAAATCGCCGGCCTGCATCACGTCGAGCGCCGATTTCAGCGCGACGACCGGCTTGGCGATGCGGCGCTGGACACCGCGCCAGCTCAGTACGCAGACCGCCAGCAGCACCGCCAGCAGCGTGCCGATGATGGAAAGCCGCATCCAGGCTTGGTTGAGCTGCGCCTGCGTTGCGTCCGCCATGTCGTCGAGCGACTGCTCGACAGTCGCGACGATCGCCGTGAAGGGCCCGTTGCACTGCTTCGTCCAGTCCTCGGGGGAGATCACCGGCCCGGTGCCGGCACCGAGGCGGCCGATCAGCTCGTCCATGAGGCGGTTGGCGGCCTGGACCTCGGTCGACATCACGCCGACCTTCCGCGCCAGATCGGCGCCGACGCCCGGGCGCGCGCTGAGCTGCTGCAACTGGGCGACGCTCGCATTCGAGGCGCCGCGAAATTCGCCCATGGACCGCCACTGGGCGGGCTCGAGCGCCTTGCCGGAGCCCAGCGCCGGGCGAAGCACCGAGCACTGCGTGCCGTAGCTCGAGCGGACCCGCCAACCCGCCGCCTTGAACGCCTGCAGATCCGCCAGGACGGGATCGGCGAGCCTGACGGCATTGGACGTGGCGTCCGACGCCTTGACCAGCGTACCTTCGATCTCGCCGACGCCATTATACCAGGGCATGGTCGCAGCGAGGCTGCGCTGCGCCTTCGGCTTGGCGGCCTCGGCGTGGATGTCGGCCAGCTTGGCCTCGGTCGCCTTCTCCTGGCGGGTGATCGCGTCAATGAGGACGGAGCGGTCCGGGAGGTCGGTCGCCTTGAGGCGTGCCACCGCATTTGCCAGCTCGGTCCGGCTTGCCTGTTCGATCTTCTGGATGACGGGTTTCGGATCGTCGGCCGCCTGGATGGCGGTCTGGGCCTGGCCGCGATTGCTCCGGATCAGGTTGCCGGCGAGCAGCAGCGCGCGGTCGGCCTCGACCAGATCGGCCAGGCGCATATTGGTGCGCACTTCGCCCATCGACTGGTTTGCCATGAAGGCGAGTGCCCCGACGCCGGGAATGCACAGGCATGCCATGGTCGCGACGAGGTAATTCTTGATCGAGGCGGGGAAGAGCTGCACCGGCACCATCCAGGTCAACGCGGCGTCGATCGCGATAGCTTTGGATGCTGCGACTTAGCCAGAAAATCCTGAGCCGGAGCTTGCGCCCGGATGATTAAGATTCTCTGTTTGCTTGACGCCATGCGGTAACCTTACCGCATGGCGCGTCGCGGCCGGTCAACCCGCCGCGAACACCGACCATCCCGTGGCCTCGGCCACGCGCTCCAGCGCCAGCGTGCCGAGCTTCGAGTTGCCGCTGGCGTTGAGGCCGGGCGACCAGACCGCGATCGAGGCCTTGCCCGGCGCGATCGCCAGGATGCCGCCGCCCACGCCCGACTTGCCGGGCAGGCCGACGCGGAAGGCGAAGTCGCCGGAGGCGTCGTAATGGCCGCAGGTCAGCATCAGCGCGTTGATCCGGCGGGCCCGGCGTGGCGGGACGACGCGGGCGCCGCCGGGGCTGTGGAGCCCGCCATGCATCAGGAAGCGCCCGGCCATGGCGAGCTGCCGGCAGTTCATCGCGATGGCGCATTGGTGGAAATAGACGCCGAGCGTCAGCTCCGGCCCATGCCGGATATTGCCGAACGCCTTCATGTAGTTGGCGAGCGCGATGTTGCGGAAACCCGTCGCCTGTTCGGCGCGCGCGACCAGCTCGTCGATCGCGATGCCGTCGTCGTCGGCGAGATAGCGCACGAAGCGCAGCAACTCCCCGATCGCCACGCGCGGTTCGTGACCGGCGAGATTGACGTCGGCGACCACGAGCGCGCCGGCATTGATGAAGGGATTGCGCGGGATGCCCTGCTCGCGCTCGAGCTGCACGATCGAATTGAACGGCGTGCCCGAAGGTTCGCGCCCGACCCGGTTCCACAGCGCCTCGCCGACCTTGCCGAGTGCCTGGGTCAACGCGAAGACCTTGGAGATACTCTGGATCGAGAAGGGCTCGAGCGCGTCGCCCGCCATGTGGACGCTGCCATCCGCCAGCACGATGCAAAGGCCGAAATGACGTGGATCGATCGCCGCCAGCGGCGGAATATAGGTCGCCACATCGCCGCGCTCCGGCTGGGCTGCCATGTCGTCTGCGATGTCGCGGACGAGCCGCCCGATCTCCGTCACGCTTCCCAGCCTCCGACCGCGCAGGGCCGAACCAAGCCCGAGCCTCCGATCCAGGTCAAGCGGCGCTGGCCAAAGACATTGCGGCATGGCGGCTTATGCAGGCAGCCGACGCCTGCCGTATCGAATAGGCCGGCCCGTCAGTGCATCTGCGCTGCCGCCGGCGGCTGTCCCGCCCCGATGGCAGGGCCGGGGACGTCGCGAGCCGCGATGACACAACGCGATTTTCCGGTCGACTTGGCCTGGTAGAGCGCCGCATCGGCGGCGCTCATCAGGCTCTCCAGGTTCAGGCCATGCTCGGGTGCGAGCGCGATTCCGACCGAGGCGCCGATGCTGACCGAGATCCGGTTGTCCAATTCATAGGGCTGCGAGATATCGCGGATCAGTCGCTCGCCGAAGCGCTTCAACTGGCCGGTGCCGACCTGCTCCGACAGGACGATGAATTCGTCGCCGCCGATCCGGGCCGCGAGATCGCCCGCCCGCACGAGCCGGCGCAGGCGTTCGGAGACGAGCTGGAGCAGCCTGTCGCCCGCGACATGGCCATGCGTATCGTTGACCGCTTTGAAACCGTCGAGATCGAGATAGATGAAGGCGAGATTCTGCCCGCCGGCCGGCCGGGCCAGGCTGGCATCGAGCGCCTTCGTCAGCCCCGCGCGGTTCGACAGACCGGTGAGCACGTCGTGCCTGGCCTGGAACTCGTGCTCGCGTTCGGCCTGCATGGTCGAGACCAGCATGGCGTTCAGGCGGTAGCCGGCCCGGCTCATGCTGTAGAGGTAGAACGGGATCTGCAGGAAGACGATCAGCATGATCGGCTCGCCGAGGAAGGGCGCCGCGAAGCAGCACGGGCCCAGCGTCAGGAAGATCATCAGCCCGGCCATGCGCGGCGCGCCGAAATTGCGGAAGCAGATGCCGCCGACCATGGCTGCGGCTGACAGGCAGGCCAGTGTCGCGACGACCCAGTCGCCGCTGGTCAGGCTGATGAAGGTGCCGAAGCCGACGCCGCCGGCCCAGGCAATCCCGAGCAGGAGATAGAAGTCTGTCGGCGTCGGTTCTTGCCGGGCGGCGCGGCGCTGGGCGATCAGGAGCACGATGAACCTGGTCGTGCAGCAGAGGATCTCGAACGCACACCAGAGAATGAAGGGCCATGTCGGAATTCGCATGGCGATCAGGAACGACACCGCGATGGTGTTGATCACGCCGCCCAGGAAGATCGGCAGCGTCCCGTAGAGGCCGCCGATCAGGGCGACCCTGATATCGGTCGGGACATCGGCGCCGGCATCCGCCAGCCAAAGGGTCAGGCGCCATCGCGGCAGGCTGAAACGCGGAGACTCGCCCTTCATGCGCCTGGCATGCTCCCACAGTTCGCGACGACGACCGGCCGCTGCTTCGCCACACGCTGATAGCGGCGAACGGTTACGATTGGGTTGGGAGGAGGTCGGAATTTGACCGTTCGGGCCGGTGCCGACGCGCGGCCTCGCGTCGCAGGGCGCGGTCAGCTTGCCTGGCGATAGACCCAGACGCGGGCGGGAGGAATATTCCGGAGGATCCAGTCCGAGGCGAAGCTCTTCAGGCCCGAACCCTTGCGCGGAACCGGGGAAACCACCGAATAGGTGAACTGGATGAAAGGTGCGCCCTCGATCAGCAGGGCGAAGGCATCCTTCGCCAGGGCGCTGCGCATTGCCGGCGGCTGGTTGAACAGCGGCAGGCTGGAGACGACGGCAATCGCTTTGTCCTGAAGATGATCCGCGAGCGTCGTCGACAGCGCATAGGCATCGCCCTCCACGACCGTGGCGCGCGGAAAGCGCTCGCGCAGCAGCTTGCAGAATTCGGGGCTGTACTCGACCAGGATCAGCCTGTCCTCGCTGATGCCACGCTCGATCAGCGCCTCGGTGACAGGTCCGGTGCCGGGCCCGATCTCGATCACCGGTCCGGGCAGCGTGGGATCGACGAAGGAGGCCATGCGCCGGGCCAGCGCCGGGCTCGACGGCGTGACCGAGCCGGTCCGCATCGGGTCGTCGATCCAGGATTTGATGAAGCGCGCTTCGTCGCCGAGCTTCGTGCGGGCTTCGCTGATGCTCGTGCGCAGCTTCTCGGTCTTGCTGCGGACCTCGTCCTGCACCTTGTAGCGCACGGTCGCGACCTTCAGCCGGGCCTCGGCGACGCTATCGACGAGGTCGGCCGCGGTGACGCGCATCTCGTCCTCGATGCGCGAGGCGACGCGGGACTGCCCGAGACGAGCCGCCAGCGATTGCGAAGGCCGACGATGGGACGTGAGTGACATGATACCCCTGACGTCGCCCCGGAAAGGCACGACCCTGACGTTCTGCGAACGTTACCTGCGCGTCATATGGGGTCAAGAGCGCCCCCGAGCCAAGCCCTTATGCTGCCCAACGTCCCGATGCCGACGATACCTTGCCTACAGTTCCCTATACGCCCGAGGCCGGCATTGGTTTCAGATCAGCGGCCTTGGTGCCATTTCGCGCTCATAGAGCAGGGCCATCCGCGAGGTCAGGCGCGGGTTGAGCAGGGTCAGCCGTCCCTCCGCCATGGCGAAGAGACCGGCCTTGCGCAGCCGCGACCAGGTTTTGCTGGTGTGAACCAGCGAGAGGCCGAGCGCGTCGGCGAGTTGCTGCTGCGACAAGGGGAAGCGGAAACCGTTGTCGCTGACCAGGTCGAGCGCCTGAGCCCGCCGGTATAGCGAGATCACCAGCGCGGCGATGCGCTCGCTCGCGTTGCGCTGTCCGACCGAGGTCAGGTTCTGGTCGATCAGGCTTTCCTCGCGCGAGCCGAGCCAAGCGATCTCATAGGCCAGGCTCGGCATATGGACGAACAGGTCCCAGACGCGCTTGCGCGGGAAGACGCACAGCTCGACATCGGTGAGCGCCTCGATGCCATGTTGGGCCGCGCTGAGCAGGGAGGCCTGCAATCCGACGAGATCGCCCGGCAGCAGGAAGTTCAGGATCTGGCGGCGGCCATCGGGCAGCAGCTGGTATCGAAAGGCCCAGCCGGAGAACAGAGTATAGAGCTCCGCATCCTCCTCACCGGGATGGATGATGTCGGCCCCGGCCGACAGGTGCCGATGCTCGGTCTTCATCGACTGGATGAAGCGGACCTCCTCATCCGTCTTGTCCTGGAAGGCGGGCTTCAGCCGGAGCGGGCATGCCAGGCAGGGTACGCCGTGTCGGCCGTTTTGGGCGATATCCGTCATCGTCTCTCGATCCCCGGCGGAGTCGGAGCCGGCGCGGGGCCTGTCAGTCGGTCGCCGGTAACTCAATATCAGTTCGCCTCTTTTGACCATTGTGCAGGGCAATATTCTATCTGATTCCCCGGAACTGCCACAGCGGCGAAACGTTCTTCGAAAGCCGCTCGCGCAGAAGCGGCATCAAGGCGCGCCGCTCCGGAGACACAAGTCCCATGACCGAAAAACCGCGCGTCGGCAGGCGCTCGCGCATGCGCCGGTTCTTTGCAGTGGCCTTGCCGTTCTGGAGCGGCAAGACGAAGCTGCGTGCCTGGGGGCTGACGCTCATCGTCCTGACTTTCGTGGCGACCCAGATCGCGACCGCGGTCGGCGTCAACGCCTGGAACCGGCTCTTCTTCGACGCGCTCGAGAAGCGTGATGCCGCAGCCGCGTGGAGCGCCGCCTTATGGCTGCCCCTTCTGGTCGCGGCTGCGGCGCTGAGCTTGTCGGCCCTGGTGATCAGCCGCATGCTGCTGCAGATGCGCTGGCGCGAATATCTGACGCGCCGGCTGGCGGGCTGGTGGATCGCCGACCAGCGCTACTATCGATTGCAATTCGTCGCCCAGGAGCAGTCGGCGCCGGAATATCGCATCGCCGAGGATGTCCGTCTGGCGATCGAGCCGCTGGTCGAATTCGCGATCGGCCTGATCAGCGCGGCCGTCACCGCTGCGACCTTCGCCGCGATCCTCTGGCATGTCGCGGGTTCCGCCCGCTTCATGCTGGGGGGCGTCGAGGTCGTGATACCCAGCTACATGGCGATTGCTGCGATCGGCTATGCCGTCATCGCCTCGCTTGCTGCGTATCTGACCGGACGGCCGCTGGTGGCGCGCATCGCCGCCAAGAACGAGGCCGAGGCCCAGTTCAGGGCCGAGATGACGCGGCTGCGCGAGAATGCCGAAAGCATCGCGCTGATCCGCGGCGATGCCGACGAGCGCGGTTCGGTCGGCGAGAACTACGGTCGGGTCGTAGCGGCCTGGCTGCGTGTCATCAGGCAGCAGGGTGTCATCGCCCTCGTGCTCAACACCAATGGCGCGCTCTTCCCGATCGTGCCGCTGCTGCTGATCGCGCCGAAATATCTCGCAGGCGACGTCTCGCTCGGCGCGGTGATGCAGGTGGTGGCGGCCTTCAGTGCGGTGCAGGCGGCGCTGATCTGGTTCGTCGACAATTTCGTCCGCCTGGCGGAATGGTTCGCGTCGGTGACCCGCGTCGACGAGTTGCAGGAGGCGCTGGAAGGCCTCGATGTCGGCACGATCATGGAGGGCGAGACCCAGATCGAGCTTACCGAAAGCGATGATGGCGCGATCCATCTCGAGGGCCTCTCGATCGCCCACAGCAATGGTCGCATCGTGATCGCGGACGCGACGGTGGTGATCGGCCTCGGCGAGAAGGTGCTGATCGTCGGCGAAAGCGGCACGGGCAAGAGCACGCTGATCCGCGCGCTCGCGGGTCTTTGGCCCTGGGGCTCCGGCTCGATCGCGCTGCCGCGCGGCAAGTCGCTCGCCTTCGTGCCGCAGAAGCCCTACCTGCCGATCGGCGATCTGCGCAGCGTCCTGCTCTATCCGGAGACCGAGAAGCCGGTTTCGGATGAAACCATCGTCGCGGCCATGAAGCGCTGCGGCCTGGCCTATCTCGCCAAGCGCCTCGACGAGGAGGACAAATGGGACCGTATCCTGTCGGGTGGCGAGCGCCAGCGCGTCGCCTTCGCGCGACTGGTGATCCGGCGGCCCGACATCATCATCATGGACGAGGCGACCTCGGCGCTGGACGAGGACAGCCAGAACTCGCTGCTTGGCCTGTTCGAGGCCGAACTCGCAGGCTCGACCGCGATCAGCGTCGGGCACCGGCCGGGGCTCGAGGATTATCATGACCGCAAGATCACGCTGGAGAAGCAACTTGCCGGCGCGCAACTGACCTCGCGTCGCCTCGGAAAATCCCTCTGGCGTCTGTTCAAGTCGCGGTCGGCCGCCAATGACGAGGCGGCCTGAGCGGTTGGCTCGCGCCGATGTGATGAGCTGATCCACCCGCCGATCTGCCGCAATGGAACCCGCTGAACATCTTCGCGTTAACACCTCGGAAGCCGGTCGTTCTTGCCCGGCCAAGGCGTCGGGAGAGACAGATGTTGAATAACAGCCTTGCCCCCATCAAGCGCGCCGGCCTGTTCTTCGGCTTCATGGGTGCCGCCGTTTTTGCGCTGACCCTGGGCTCGGGCCTTCAGGAAACCAGCCCCACCAGTTCGGAGGCGGTCGCGCAGGCAAAGGTCGAGCGCCAGGTGCCGACCGATACCCGCCTTGCGGCGGTCGACCCGTCCCAGCGCTCGGTCGGCGTGACGAAGCGCGCCATCGGCAGCTCGCAGCAGGCCATGTTGCCGCGGGCAGACGGCACGGTGACGCGCTAGAAATATCACGCGATATCAGGGCGGGTGCGGAACATTCCGTCCCGTCTTGAGTTGAAGAGGCGGTGCAACCCCTCGCACCGCACTCCAGAGCCGCCTTCGGGCGGCTTGTTTTTTTGTCGCGTCGGGGTGGTATCGAAGCCGGCGGGCGACCCGCCTCAGGAAGAACCCATGTATCTGCGCATTCGGCATTCCACGACCTATCGCTATGCCGGGCCTGTGGAATTCGGCCCGCATCGGTTGATGCTGCGCCCGCGCGACAGCTTCGATCTGCGGGTCGTCGATACTGCGCTCTCGATCTCGCCTCAGGCGCGGCTGCGCTGGATGCACGATGCGTATGGCAATTCCGTCGCCATCGCGAATTTCGACATGCCCGCCGATACGCTCGACATCGTCAGCGAGCTTGTCGTGCAGCGCTTCGGTTCGGCCCTGCCGCGCACCGAGATCGAGACCGCAGCCGCGGTGACCGGAGTGGTCTATACCGATGGCGAGCGCGCGGTGCTGCAGCCCTATCTCGACCTGGCGGCCGCCGATCCCGATGGGCTGCTCGACCACTGGCTGAGCGATTTCCGGGCGCGCATCGGGCAGGGCAGCGGCCATCTTCTGCGCGACCTCGCCCATGCGATCTCTGCCGGGCTGAGCTACGCGCTTCGTTATGACGAAGGCACCCAGCATCCCGCCGACACGCTGCGCCAGCAGGCAGGCTCATGCCGCGACTATGCCTGGCTGTTCATCGAACTCGCCCGGCGGATGGGCTTTGCGGCCCGTTTCGTCACAGGCTACATCCATGACCGCACGCCCGACGCCTCCGGGCTCGTCTCGACGGTCGGGCTGACCCATGCCTGGGCCGACGTCTTCATCCCCGGCGATGGTTGGGTCGAGTTCGATCCGACCAATGATCTGGTCGCCGATCGCCAGCTTCTGCGGGTTGCCGTCGCGCGCGTTCCGGAGGACGCCTCGCCCGTGGCCGGCAGCTTCACCGGGCTTACCGGCTCGTTCCTGGGGCTCGGGGTCGGCGTCACGATCGAGACGATCGACGCGCCGGCCTGACAGACCGTCGGGTCGGCCGCCCGTCAGGCGCTGTGCCTGACTCGCCAGCTTCCGAGCCTTTGGCCTTCGGCATACTCCACCTGAACGGCCTCGATCTGCGCCACCAGCCCGGCGAAGAGCTTGGGCGGCTGGCTCGGCGCGATCTCCCGATCGGCCTCCAGTGCAACCTCGAGCGTGCTCGCGTCGATATCGCGGACGATGATTGTGATGCTGACGCCGGGCGTGCTGCGCAGTACGCGCGAAGCGACGTCCACGACCAGGAAGCCGAGCGGGATGATCCGATCGACCGAAAGGCTGGCGCTGGTCTCGATCTGGCTCGAGACCCACTGGTCGCGGCGACGCACGAGATTGGCGATCATCGTCACCACATCCTCGATGAAGAGGTCGACGCGCACCGGCTGCATCTCGCCATCGGCCAGCGTGAAGCGATAGGCCGCCGACAGGACATGCACGCGGCATTCCGCATCGGCCAGGGCGAGCCTGGCTTCATCGCGATAATCCCGCTTGGTCAGGCCGATATAGCTCTGCACCACCTGGAGACTGTTCTTCACCCGGTGATGCAGCTCGCGCACCAGGAATCGGTTGTCGTCGAGCGCGGTCTGGAGCCGGCGCTGGCGCACCTCCTGCTCGTCGACCATGGTGTTGAAGGCCTCCGCGACGCTGCGAATATCCGTCGGCATGTCCTCGGCGATGCCTGCTCGGGCCTTGGGCTGGGTCGAGCGGGCCCGCGCGGCGGTCTCGATGCCGCGCAGCCAATGGATGCAGTGCCGGTCGATCGCTCGCAGATAGACAATGCAGAGCAGGACAAGGGTCAGGATCGGCGCGATCAGCAGGGCAAGGAATTGCATGCGGGCCGCGCGCTGCGGAACATCGCTGAAGCTCGCGATGACATAGAGATCGGGCGCCGTCACCAGACGCGCGGCATAGGCGCGCTGGCGACCCGCCCGGCTCCTGGCCTCCCAGCGCCTCGCATCGTCGGGAACGATCTCCTGCTCGGGTAGCCAGGACGTTGCCTCGCTTGCCGCATCGCTGTCGGAAGCGCCCCGATGGGTCACGATGGTGTTGCCACGCGAGACGAGGGCCGCGTGCATGCCGTCGCTGCTGTCGCCAAGCTCGAAGACCTGGTCGAGCAGATCCGGATCGGCGAGAAGCAGGCCTTCCCGCAGCACTCCCTCCTGCATCGTCGCGACATGCACAGCGAGATGATCGCGTCCGCCGGCTTTGACATAGTCGTAACGTGCAGCCGGAAGCCCGGACCCCGACCGGGCGACCGAGCGCGGCAGGGCTGCCAGCCGCGCTGCGACATCAGCCATGTCGGCATCGCTCAGCGCAGCGTCGAGAGAGGTCGAACAGATCCTGCCATCGGCGAGCACGAAGCGGACGGCGCGATAGCCTGGAATGCTCGCAAGCATGTCCCGGGCAGGCATCTGGCATTCTGGGCCGGTCAGGCCGGTGCTTGCGATCAAGGACCCTGATGCCAGGAGAGCACGCAGCGCCCCCCGGTGCCAGACGCGCGTGCGCACGGCGAAGTCATCCGCCGTCCTGGCCTGCGACAACTCGATTGCGGCCACCACCGTCCGATAGGTCGTGACCGCCGCCAGCGCGGTGAGGCAGGCGATCGGCAGCGCGATCGCCACCAGCAGAGCGAGCAGGCGGCCCCGAACCGTACGGAAGCGCGCGAGCTTCATCAGGAGCCGACGATTTCGGAACCGACCCTTTGCATCGCGGCCGCGCTTTTGCGGTCCGGCCCAAGATCGTCGAGGCTGCCGATCGACAGCAATTCGGCCAGCTTCGTGCGTGCCCGGTTGACCCGGCTCTTGATGGTTCCGATCGCGACGCCGCAGATTTCCGCCGTCTCCTCGTAGGACAGCCCGGTTGCGCCCACCATGATCAGCACCTCGCGCTGCTCCTCGGGCAGTTTCGCCAGGGCCTTGCGGAAATCGGCGAGGTCGAGATGGCTCTCCTGGTTGCCATGTGTCGCCATGCGCTCGGCATAGGTGCCTTCGCTATCCTGCACCTCGCGTCCGCGCTTGCGGTAGAGCGAGTAATAGGTGTTGCGCAGGATGGTGAAGAGCCAGGCGCGCAGGCTCGTGCCCGGCTCGAACTTCTCCGAATTGCCCCAGGCCTTCAGCAGGGTGTCCTGAACCAGGTCGTCGGCCAATTGCATGGAGCCCGACAGCGAGGCCGCGAAGGCTCGCAAATTCGGAATCTCCTTGATGAGGCCATCCTTGAAATCAGTTGAGCTCATCGTTCGATGCTCCGGCAGCGCGACGTTCGGTTGCCTCGAGCTGGGCGAGCAGAACCAGAAACTTGTCTGGCACGGGCGCACTGACGATGTCGTCGTAATGCGCCTTCAGCGATCGGCCGATCGATTCCTGGACTCGGGGGTCGAGCGTCAGCTCGCTATCCTGATCGCCGTCCCCGTCGGGAGCCGCCATCGCTGAATCCACATCGCTCATGTCAGCCCTCGCGCCAAAACCCGGCCTGCTTTTCCAGCAGGTCGCGGCAACTTCATTCCTGGCCGGCATGACTTCGACAGGCGATACCGACACTCGTACTCCCCATTAACAGGGGTTTCGGCAATAAGTTCCGAACGGGATGAAAAATAAATTGCTTGTCAGAGGGCGGGGCTCGGTGCTCATTTCCGGCACGTTTCAAGAGGACATATCCATGTCGATTGCCAAGGAAATTGCGCCGCATTTGCCCTATCTGCGCCGATTCGCACGCGCTTTGACCGGCACGCAGAACAGCGGCGATGCTTATGTTGTAGCCATGCTCGAGGCGCTGGTTCTCGATCCCGACTCGTTTCCGCGCGACCTTAATTCACGCATCGGCCTCTACCGGACCTTCCTCAAGCTCTGGTCCTCGGTCGGCCTCAACACCGCCGACCCCGGCGCGCCCGTCACGCTGAACTCGTCCTCCGTGGACCGCAATCTCGAAGCGCTGACGCCGCGTCCACGCCAGGCCTTCCTGCTTCGCACGGTCGAGGGCTTCTCGCTCGACGAGGTCGCCGCGATCATGGACGTGTCCGCCGCGGATGCCGCCAACCTCGTCCAGACTGCGGGACAGGAGATCGCCGAGCAGGTCGCGACGGATGTGCTCATCATCGAGGACGAGCCGATCATCGCGCTCGACATCGAGACCATGGTCGAGGAGCTCGGTCACACCGTGACCGGTGTGGCCCGGACCCAGCGCGAGGCGATCGCGCTCGTCGCCAAGAAGCGCCCGGGCCTGGTGCTCGCCGACATCCAGCTCGCGGATGGCAGCTCGGGCCTCGATGCGGTCAACGAGATCCTCGCCACCATCGACGTGCCGGTGATTTTCATCACGGCCTATCCGGAGCGGCTCCTCACCGGCGACCGCCCGGAGCCCGCCTTCCTGATCACCAAGCCGTTCCAGCCCGAGGCCGTGAAGGCCGCGATCAGCCAGGCCCTGTTCTTTGATCGCCGCGCAGGCCGCAAGGCCGCCTGAAATATTGAGATCATTAAGCATTTTTGAGCCCGCGGCGCCTCGCGCCGCGGGCTTTCTCATGCGGGGCTTTTTTGATTCCGATTTGTTCACGGGAGGAGTGGAACAAGCGGCCGGCACCGGCGTTACACCCGCTGTTTCTCAGCACATAGTTTCGTAGCTTCGGTTCGTCATCTGGGGAGGTGTGAGACCATGGCCATGACCTGCATCGCTGCATTGATCACCGCGGCCTCGATCGGTGCGGCGCTTTTCGGCGGCATCGTGCCTCAGGGCGCCTGGAGCGCAGAAATCCTGTCAATCATCCTCGCGGGTGTCACGGCCATCGCGGTCGCCAGCGCTTCGGCGCTCGACAGCTGAGGTCCGCGCTGCCCAGGCCGTGGACCGACCGGCGCAGGTCGGCCGCTGCGGCGATGCTCGCTGTGTTCCTGCTGTCGCCGACGGTCGCATGGCCGGCGCAGCCTCGCGGCTCGTGGATGACGATGCCGCCACGGCGTCCGGCAGACTTGCCTGCATTGCCCCGGTCCGAGCCGCCGGTGCCAAAGCCCACGCCTGCCGAACCACAACAGCCGACCATGACCGAGGCACCGGGCGCGCCCGCCGATTCCCGCTCGGATGCTGTCTGTCTTGCCGCGCTGATCTCTATCCATGGCAGCGATGTTCGCGTGGCCAAGGTCGAGCCCGGACAGGATCCGGCGTGCAGCGTGGTCGAGCCGGTCGTGGTCGAAGCTTTGACGTCCGGTGCCGAGTCCGAGCGACGCCGGATTGTCCTACAGCCCCCGGTGACGCTCAGTTGCGCGATGGCGACATCCGTCGCGCATTGGCTCGAAACCAGCGTCCAGCCTCTGGCGAAAGGATATTTCGCGCGAGACCTGACGGCATTGCGTGTCGGCGGTGGCCATGAATGCCGGCGGCGCAACAGAGCGACGAATGGCCCGCTCAGCGAGCACTCCACGGGTCGGGCGCTCGACATCTTCGCCTTCGTGGTTGGCGACGGCAAGGGCGATGGAAATATCATCGTCGAGAAGCCCGACGGCGTTCGCCAGCAAAGCTTCCTCACCGCCATTCGCCAGTCGGCTTGCGGCGCGTTCATGACCAGCCTCGGTCCCGGCTCCGATGCCGCCCATGCCAATCACCTGCATGTCGACACTCAGCCCCGTCGCGCGGCCTCGAGTCGCTTCTGCCAATGATGCATTGTCCTGCCGGTCAGGCATGGACCTGCTCCGAAGGAGGGCTCCGCGCCTCAGAGATTTGACTGCGCCAGCGCGAGCGGCACCTCGGCGGCTGGCGGCTCCGAAACAACGGCCATGGCGGGAAGCGACTGCATTCGCCGGGCGGCCATGACGTCGAGCGCCAGATCGCGCTCGAAGCCCTGATCGATCAGCGCCTCCAGCTCCCAGAACGGCGGCATCTCCGCATCGCCGCGGCCCGGCAGAAAGGAGATGTGAATTGCGGCCCGATCCTGGCTCACGACAATCGACCTTTCAAATGCAGTATGACGCAAAACGCAGGACACGTTAACCAGTTTCAGCTTGCGCGGAACTGTGCCCGCGATGAGGCGTTTGATGGTCACCTTCATGTCAGGAGCTCCCAGATGATCACTCGGCATTCCCGGCCCGTCCTTGCTGCTGTTGTCGCGGCGGCCGGGCTTCTGGTTTTAAACGCTCCCTCTTTTGCGCAATCCGGACCACCTGCCGGCCGCCTGACCTGCAATGTCGGCAGCGGGATCGGCTTGGTCGTGACGTCCCAGCGCCCGATGAATTGCAGCTTCACGCCGCGCCGTGGTCCTCCGCAGCGCTATGTCGGGGTCGTCCGCAATTTCGGGCTCGATCTCGGCACCATCCGCAGCAGCACGATGTCCTGGCGCGTTTACGGCCCCTATGCCCGCGCACCGCTCGGCGCTTTGGCGGGCCGCTATGCCGGCGCGACGGCTGGCGCCTCGGCCGGCGTCGGCGGCAGTGCCAACCTGCTGGTCGGCGGCAATAATGACGAGGTGACGCTGCAGCCGCTGTCCCTGCAAGGCTCCCGCGGCGTGAATGTCGCGGTCGGTGTCACCGGCTTCGAGCTGTCCCTGGTCCGCCCCGGACGCCGTCGCTAAGCGCGCTGCACGATGGCGTGACTCACCGTTCGCTAACCATGCCCCTGCAAATTGAATCGAATTTGACGAAAAGCAGGACGATATCTGGCAGTATAGCGGAACATCGCCAATCCTCTGACGTTCTCCGATCTCATGTCAAAGGGTTCAGAGTAGGAAAGGCAGCGGGAGTCCATGACTGATATCCGCGTCCTGATTGTAGAAGACGACCCGTTCATCGCCATGGACATCGAGTTCGCAGTGGCGGAACAGCTTGGCGCTGAAGCTGAGTTGATCGTCGTCGGGTCGGTTACACAGGCCCACCGTGCTTCGTCGTCGAAGCTGTCCTGCGCGCTGCTCGACATCGATGTCGTCGGCGGCAAGACCTTCGATGTCGCCGCGAACCTGCTGGAGAATGGCACGCCCTTCGCGTTCGTCTCCGGCTCGACGCCGAGCGATGTGCCGGAGGGATTGAGGGCCGTTCCGTTTCTACGCAAGCCATTCTCGATACGCGAGATCGCGAGCTTCGTTTCCGACGCGGTCGCCGCGCCCACCAAGTCGTAGGTTCGGGCTTCCGCCAGCGGGGGCGTCCCCGCCGCGATCTTGGCAGCAATACCTCGCGACCGACAATACTACGCCGCCGTTCAACGCTGAACGGCGGCGTAGTATTGTCGGCCTGACGAGTTCGGACGAGTCTAACGCGTCCTGAGCACCATGCGGTTGGCCCACGGATCGGCGATCGACGGGCCAAGGGGCGTCTCGGTTCCGCCAGCGGCCTGCAGCCTGCCGCGCATCGCCTCGAAATCGACCGCATCCCGCGCGATCAGCTCGAAGGAATCGAGTCCGGCTTCGCCGGCCTCGCGCGGCGCAGCGCCCCTGCTGTTCCAGACATTCCCCGCGATGTGGTGGTGATAGCCGCCGCTGGCGAGGAAGCTCGCGCCCGGATAGCGCACCATCAGATCGAAGCCGAGCGTGTCGACATAGAAGCGTTCCGCTTCCGCAGTATCCCCTACGCGGAGATGGATGTGGCCCATGCGGGTACCGCTCGGCATGCCCGGATAAGCCACGGGTCGCGCCTCGGCGAGCAGGGCGTTCAGGTCGAGGCGGTCGGTCGCCATCTTGATCGCGCCCTCGCGGCGTGGCCAGTCGGCCCGGGGACGGTCGCGATAGATCTCGATGCCGTTGCCTTCGGGGTCGGAGAGGTAGAGCGCTTCGCTGACGAGATGATCCGACGCACCTTCGAGCGGGATACGCGTCGCCGCGGCATGGGCGATCCAGTCGGCGAGATCGGCCCGCGACGGCAAGAGGATCGCCAGATGGAACAGGCCTGCGGGTGAGGTCGGCCGCGTTGCGCCCTGCTGCAGCCGCACCAGAACCTGGCCATCGACGCCCAGCGCCGCAAACGCCGCGCCTTGTTCGATCAGGCTGAGGCCGATGCTGTCGCGGTAGAACGCGGTCAGGCCGGACAGATCAGCGACGCGCAGCGTCACAGCGCCGATATGGTAGGGCGCATCGAGCGCTTCCAGCTTGGGCGTGGTGGTCTTGCTGTCCTCGACTGCAAGCATGGCAGCCTCCATCGGTTCGCGGTTTCAAGGCCGCACGGCCAATAGATGGCGGTCCTGGCCCGGCTTGTCTCCCCCGGCACCCGCAAATGTTCGATTGCAGCATCGCAATCGCCGGCTTCCGATCGCCGGGCGTCAAACCCTGCCGGGGTCGGGTCGGTCGATGGCGAAATGCCCGAACCAGGGCGCCTCCGCGCCCGCGATCAACGCGCCGATGATGCGCGAAGCGAGGAAGCTGAAGGTAATGCCGTTTCCGCCATAGCCATAGGCTGCGAGCATGCGCGGCCGGCCCGGCACGCGCCCGATCAGCGGCAGGCCGTCGGCCGTCTGGCCGAAGGCACCCGACCAGGCATAGCCGAGCGTGGGCTCGGCGGCCGGAATGAGGGCGCGCAGCTTGCCCAGCAGCGCCTCCGTCTTCTCCGGCCCCAGCATCTTGCGCCGGTCTGGGTCGTCGTTCTCCTCGTCCTCGCCGCCGATGATGATGCGGCCATCCGCTGTCGTGCGGCAGTAGACATAGTCCTCCGACGCTTCCCAGACGAGCGCGGGACCGGGCCAGAGGCTGGATGGCGGCTGAGGCAGTGTGGCAAGAGCCCAGCTTGAGGCGACGCGATGCAGTTCGCTGGTGACGCAGTCCGGCATCACATAACCCGTCGCGAGCACGACATGGTCGGCCGCGATCTTGCTGCCGCCCGCGAGCTGCACGGATGCGCCGCGGTGCGTGGAATCATAGGCGATGGCCTCGTCACGGATCAGCCGCGCGCCGCGCCCGGCCGCGATGCGCAGAAGCGCATGGCAAAGGCTGAGCGGATCGGCTTCGGCGGAACCCGGCGAGACGATCGCGGCTGCGCGGTCGAAGCCGAAGACGCCGAGCAGCGTCGCATGGTCGAGCAGTGTGCCCGGCAGGCCGGCCTTCTCCCGGAGCGTCCATTCGTCCCGCAATTTGCGCGGTCCGACATCGCCTGCCGCCAGATAGACGGTGTCACGCGGGAGGAAGGCGCAGCCGAGTTCCAATTGCGCGATGTGCTCGCGCAGGCCCTCCACGGCCTTGAAGCTGCGGCGATAGACATCGGCCGCCTGATCGAAGCCATAGAGCGTCGCAAGCTGGTGCAACGGCAGGTCGATCTCCCATTGCAGCATTGCGGTGCTCGCCGCCGTGCTGCCGAAGCCCTCGCGCTCGCGGTCGACCAGCACGACATCATGGCCGCGGGCCGTCAGATGCTCGGCCGCCAGCGCGCCTGTGATGCCGCCGCCGACGATGACCACGTCGCAGCGGATGTCCGTCTGCAATCCCTCGCTCGCAGGTCGCGGCGGCCCGGCGAGCCAGGGGCTGGATCCGCTGCGCAGATCGTCCTGGCGCGTGTCGTTGGGGTCGAGCATGGCGGGGAGGAGCTCCTTATCCGGCAGTCGGGGGGCCGACGCGGTCCGCCATCGTGGCGCCGCGCATGCCGAGCGGCTTGGGATGGCCGGTGGTCGTGTCGTGCGCCGTCTGATGTTCGAGCTCGGCATTGAACTCGGCCCCGGCGAGCACGATCATTGCCGACAGCCAGAGCCAGGTCATGAAGACGACGACGGTGGCGAGCGAGCCATAGGTCGCAGTGTAGTTGCCGAGCGTCCCGACATACCAGGAGAACGCCCAGGAGGCGGCGGCCCAGAGGATCGCCGCCGCGACGGCGCCGGGTATCACCCAGACGAAGCGCGCTCGCTCGCGGCTCGGCCCGATCCAGTACAGGCAGGCGATCGAGAGCGTGGCGAAGACAAGAAAGGCCGGCCAGCGTACGAGGCGCAGCAGGCGCTCGAATTCGAAGGCGAACGGGAACAGCGCCGTGACCACCGGCACGCTGGCGATCGCGGTCAGCGCCGCCACGAGCAGCACGACGCCGCTGAGCGTCGTGATCAGCGAAACGGCGTTCAGCCGGAGGAAGCTGCGCTTCTCCTGCTCGCGATAGATGATGTTCAGGGCATCGAAGATCGCCTTGACCGCGGCGTTCGCCGACCACACCGCCACGAGCAGGCTGATGAAGAACGTCAGCGAGAGCGTCGACGCCGGCTGAAGCGCCAGGCGCATCGCCTGCTCATGGATGAGGTCGCGCGCCGCCTGCGGGAAGACCGTCGTCACCGAGTCGAGCTGCCCGGCGATCGTCGCGGGATCGGTGAAATAGCGATACATCGTCACGAGCAGAGAGAGCGCCGGCACGAGCGACAGCAGCGTGAAGAAGGCGACGGCGCCGGCAAGCGAACTGAGCCGGTTGTCGGCGACATTGCCGGCGAAGCGCAGCAGCACGTCCTTCCAGCCGAGCCAGGTCATCTGCAGCGGCGTGCGGGCCATGCGTCCCCGCGCCGCCTCGCGCTTGCGCCGCGACAGGCGGGACGTGACGGCTTCAGTGACATAGCCGAGCGCGACACCTGCGCCGGCCGCACCCGTGATCCGTTTCAGGAAGGACATTCAGGATCGTCTCCGCTGCCGCGATAAGCTTCGTCGCGGCAGCACGGCGAGGCAACAGCAGGCCGGCTCGAATGTTCCCGACACAGGGCTGGAGGGCCGATTTTAGCAGGCCGTTAACCTTAATGCTTTCTGATCACCCTCATGTTCGCCGTCCGTCGAGGCGTGCCCCGTTCCGTTTCGTTGACGAGTTGAGGCCGTGATGACTATGCATCCAAAGCCGGGCCGGACCCGTCTCGTCCTTCTCTGCGGCAGCCTGTTCTGCATGGCCCCGGCCGTTGCCGCCGACATGCCCTCGTCGCGATTGCTTCCGCCCGCTCCGGCCCTGCCAGCCTTCTACTCCTGGACAGGCATCTATCTGGGTGTGCAGGGCGGCTATTCCTGGGGCCAGGAGCCCACCAGCTTCTCCGACACGCTCGGGCGCGCCTTCAATGGCGCCGCCTTCCGCCAGAATTCCGATTCTGCGCTCGGCGGCGCGCATGCCGGCTTCAACTATCAGATCGGCAGCATCGTCTTCGGCATCGAGGGCGACGTCGAAGCGCTTCACGTCGGCGAAACGCTGGTCACGCCTGGCATGACGGCGCGCGTGAAGCGCGACTGGCAGGCGTCCGTGCGCGGGCGGCTCGGCTTCGCCATGGATCGCTTCATGATCTATGCCACCGGCGGCGCTGCCTTCACGGACTTCAACTACCATCTCTTCGAATCCGCGACCGGGCTTTCGGAAAGTGCGGATCGCTCGAAGACCGGCTGGACGGCGGGTGCCGGCGTCAATTTCGCCTATACGGACAACCTCATCCTCGGTGCCGAATATCGCTATACCGATTTCGGCAAGGTGAACCATGCCGGGGGCGGCCCGCTGCTCGGGCTGACCGTCCGCCACGAGCCGACGACGCACGCACTGCGCGCCAGCGTCGCCTACAAGTTCTGAGCGGATCCCGAATTTACTTCAGAAGCCGGTGCGCTGGCGGATCGCGGCGGCCAGCGTGCCGTCGTCGAGATAATCCAGCTCGCCGCCGACCGGCACGCCATGGGCAAGTTTCGTCACCTTAAGTGGGAGATGCGCCAGCAGGTCTGTGATGAAATGCGCCGTCGTCTGGCCGTCCACCGTGGCGCTCAGCGCCAGGATGATCTCCTTCACGGCAGGGTCGGAGGCGCGCGCCACCAGCGCGTCGAAGGACAGATGCTCTGGCCTGACGCCGTCGAGCGCGGACAGTACCCCGCCCAGCACATGATAGCGGCCCGGCACCGCGCCTGAACGCTCCAGCGCCCAGAGATCGGAAATGTCGGCGACCACCACGATCAGCCCGTCGTCGCGGCGCGGGTCGCGGCAGAGCGAACAGGGATCGCTGGTGTCGACATTGCCGCAGCTCGAGCAGACCACGATCCGCTCCCGGGCCACCGCCATCGCCTCGGCCAGCGGGCCGAGCAGGGCCTCGCGCTTCTTGACGAGATGCAGCGCCGCGCGCCTGGCAGAGCGCGGCCCCAGGCCCGGCAGCTTGGCCAGCAACTGGATCAGCCGCTCGATCTCGGGGCCGGCGATGGCGCGGGACATGGGGCTCGAACTCGCGTCATGCTCGGGCTTGACCCGAGCATCTTGTGAAGGAAGGCTTCTGGATGACCAGATGCCCGGGTCAAGCCCGGGCATGATGGCAGGCCTTTAGAACAGCTTCATGCCGGGCGGGATCGGCAGGCCCTTGGTCATCTCGGCCATGCGCTCCTGCATCACGCGGTCGGCGCGGTTGCGGGCGTCGCTGCTGGCGGCGACGATCAGATCCTCGAGGATCTCGCGTTCGTCCGCCACCATCAGCGAGGGATCGATCTTCACGCTCTTGAGCGCGCCCTTGGCGGTCATCGTCACCGTGACCATGCCGCCGCCGGCCGCGCCCTCGACCTCGATCGTGTCGAGCTCGGCCTGAACATTGGCCATCTTCTGCTGCATGTCCTGCGCCTGCTTCATCAGGCCCATGATGTCGCGCATCGCGTTTATCTCCCGTCAGCTCTCAGAAATCCGGAGTTTCAGAAATCGATGCCGTCGAAATCCGGCTCGGCATCGTCGAAGAGCGGTTCGCCGTCCGGCAGGTATTCATCCTCCGGCGCGGCGGTCGCGGGCGTGTCCGCCTCGGCGGCGCGCGGGTCGCGCACATCGACGATGCGCGCGCCCGGAAAGCGCTCCAGCACCGCCTTCACGGCCGGGTGCGAGGCGGCGTCGCTCTCGCGCTGGCCGCGCGCGGCCTCGGCCTGCTCGCGCAGCGTCGCGCCACCCTCGCCATTGACCACGGCGACCATCCAGGTCTGCCCGGTCCATTCCTTGAGGCGGCGCGAGAGATCGGTGGCGACCGTCCGCGAACTCCCGGCTCCCAGCGCGAATTCGATCCGCCCCTGCTCGAAGCGCACGGGGCGGACATCGCGTTCCAGCGCCAGCTTGAGCGTTATGTCGCGATTCTGCGAGGCGAGCGCGACGACATCCTCCAGCGAGGTCACCATCACGGCAGGTTGAGCTTGGGGCAGGGCCTGGGCGCGCGGCGCGGGCATCGGATTGGCGCTGGCCAGGATCGGCCTTGCCGCCAGCGCCGTATTGCCGCCACCTGAGGGGGGCCGCGGCGCGGAGGCCCCGCCATGGCTCGAACTGCCGCCATTGCCCGAAGGCACGGCTCCGCTGCCGTCGCGCAGCATCCGTAGCGCCTCGTCCGGCGTCGGCAGATCGGCGGCATGGGCCAGGCGCACCAGCACCATCTCGGCCGCCATGATCGGCCGGTCCGCCTGCTTCACCTCGCCGATGCCCTTCAGCAGCATCTGCCAGGTGCGGGCCAGGATGCGGATCGACAGGCGCTGGGCGAAGTCGCCGCCGCGCACGCGCTCCGCCTGGGCGAGGCTGTTGTCCTTCACGGCGTCGGGCACGAGCTTGAGACGCGTCACCAGATGGGTGAACTCGGCGAGGTCGGTCAGCACGACGACCGGGTCGGCGCCGGCATCGTACTGCGCCCGCAATTCGCCGAGCGCCGTCGCGATGTCGCCCTTCATCACCGCCTCGAACAGGTCGATGACGCGCGCCCGGTCGGCCAGGCCGAGCATCGAGCGGACATCCTCCAGCGTGATCGTGCCCGCCGCATGGGCGATGGCCTGGTCGAGGATCGAGAGCGAGTCACGCACCGAGCCTTCGGCGGCACGCGCGACCGCGGCGAGAGCCTCGTCCTCGGCCTCGACATTCTCCGCCTTGCAGATGCCCGAAAGATGCGAGACCAGCAGGCCGGCATCGACGCGGCGCAGGTCGAAGCGCTGGCAGCGCGACAGCACCGTCACCGGCACCTTGCGGATCTCGGTCGTCGCGAAGATGAAGCGCGCATGCGGCGGCGGCTCCTCCAGCGTCTTCAGGAAAGCGTTGAAGGCGCCGGTCGAGAGCATGTGCACCTCGTCGACGATGTAGACCTTGTAGCGGGCGGAGACCGGCGCATAGCGCACCGCGTCGTTGATCTGGCGGATGTTGTCGACGCCGTTGTTGGAGGCGGCGTCGATCTCCTGCACGTCGATATGCCGACCCTCGATGATCTCCTTGCAGTGGATGCCGAACTCGCGGAGGTCGGTCGTCGGCCCGCCGCCGCCCTCGGCCGTCTGGTAGTTCAGGGCACGGGCGAGGATGCGGGCGGTCGTGGTCTTGCCGACGCCGCGCACGCCGGTCAGCATCCAGGCCTGCGGGATGCGCCCGGCCGAAAAGGCGTTGGTGAGGGTGCGCACCATCGCGTCCTGGCCGATCAGGTCGCCGAAATGGGCCGGGCGGTATTTCCGCGCCAGCACGCGATAGGGCGAGACCGCCGTCGGCGCAGCCAGGAGCGCGGCAGAGGGCGCCGGGTCGAAGCCGGCAAAGCCCGGCTCGTCGGCGGGAGGTGCTGCGTTCGTGTCGTCGCTCATCGGTCTGGTTTGGCGGTTCGCCGCGCGGGGGTCAACGCCCGTTTCGGGGTGGTGCCCGTGGTTTGGCAGGAGCGCTGGCGCAAGTCGCGCATCGTAAACACGGCGCGCCTCGCAAAGGTGGGAGGCTGGACGAAGACCCGTTCGGTCTCGTTAGGGCTGCTTCCTTCCGGACCTGACCCGGTTGGCGAGTGAGACGTCCCTCGCCAACCTCCCGGCCGCTATATCGGGGATAAGGCCCGCGAGCGCAAGCGCGCCCGCAGCGTCATCATGGCAAAAGGCCCCGCGAAGCTTCGTCGCAGGGCCCCTTCGGTCGCGACTTCGGCATTGACTTGGATCGGGTCATCCGCCATAAGCCCGCGACTTGCGCAGGCTTTGGCCTGTGCAGAACCTTTTGCATGACAGGCGCCGCCGGCCACGCTTTCCTTGGGGAGGCCGCGACCGCGACGCCGACAGGGTCCTGGAGACGGACGATGAAGAGAACCTATCAACCCAGCAAGCTGGTCCGCAAGCGCCGCCACGGCTACCGCGCCCGCATGGCGACTGTCGGCGGCCGCAAGGTCATCGCCGCTCGCCGCGCTCACGGCCGCAAGAAGCTTTCGGCCTGAGCCACAGGCGCGTGATTTCGGCGCGCCTTTTCCGGAAGACTGGCCAATCGCCATGCGCCTAGCCCGTCTGACGCAACGCAAGCAGTTTCTGGCGGCGGCCGATCAAGGCCGCCGTTTTCGTTCGTCTGCATTCACCGTCCAGGTGCTCGACGCACCCGTGCGCGAAGCCGACGGCAGCGATGCGCGCGAGCCTGATGGCCTGCGCCTCGGCCTGACGGCCTCCCGCAAGGTCGGCAACGCCGTCAAGCGCAACCGCATTCGCCGGCGCCTGCGCGTCGCAGCCGCAGAGGCCCTGGCCGCCCAGGCCGGCCGGCCCTGCGATGTCGTCATCGTCGCGCGCCCCGAGACCCTGACCACAAGTTTTCGCACGCTCGTCGGCGAACTCTCCGTGGCGATCGAGCGCGCCCGGCCTCAAGGGCAGGGGCGCAAAGCTCGGCCCGGCAAGGCGACCGCCCGGATCGGTGACGCGCCTCCCCAATCCTAGAACAACTGAATCCCTAAAGCCCGATGGGCGTGAGCGAGATCTGTTTCCGATCATGATGAAAGAAGACAACCGCAACCTGCTTCTCGCGATCACGCTCTCGGTGGTCATTCTGCTCGGCTGGCAGTTCTTCTATGCCAAGCCGCAGATGGAGAAGCAGCAGCAGATCGCGCAGCAGAACCAGCAGGCGCAGAGCCAGTCGGCTCCGGGAACGGGCGTCGCGCCATCGCCGTCGACCGTGCCCGGCCAGAGCGCGACGACGATTCCGGGCGCTGCTCCGGGGACGGCGGTTGCCGCGACGCGCGACCAGGCATTGGCCGCCAGCCCGCGTGTCCGCATCGACACGCCCAGGATCGCGGGCTCGATCTCGCTGACCGGCTCGCGCATCGATGACATCTCGCTCAAGGCGTTCCGCGAGACCGTCGATCCCAACAGCCCGATCATCGTTCTGCTGTCGCCGCTCGGTGGTCCGAACGGCTATTATTCCGATTTCGGCTGGGTCGCGGCGCCCGGCACCAACGTGCCGCTGCCGAACGCTTCGACCGTCTGGACGCCGGACGCGCAGGTGCTGACGCCGGCCAAGCCGCTGACCCTGACCTGGGACAACGGCCAGGGCCTGCTCTTCCGCCGCATCGTCACCATCGACGCGAACGCGATGTTCTCCGTCAAGGACGAGGTCGAGAACAAGGGCGGCGCCGCCGTCACGCTGTTCCCCTACGCCCAGGTCGTCCGGCACGGCCGGCCGCCGACACTCGGCTACTACGTGCTGCATGAGGGCCTGATCGGTGTTCTCGGCGAGCATGGCCTGCAGGAATTCACCTACGACCATGTCGACAAGGAGCCGTTGCTCGCGCCCGGCACCAATGGCCGGGTCTGGAAGGATGCCGTCGGCGGCTTCGTCGGCATCACCGACAAATACTGGGCGGCAACCGTCGTCCCGGACCAGACCCGCAAATATGAAGGGCGCTTCTCCTCGGTGCAGACCGGGTCGCAGCGCACCTATCAGGCCGATTTCCTCTCGGAAGCCGTGACGGTCGCCCCCGGCGCCAGCGCCGCGAGCAGCGCGCGCCTTTTCGCCGGTGCCAAGGAAGTCGCCGCGATCAACGGCTATGAGCGCGATTTCGGCATCAAGCGTTTCGATCTGATGATCGACTGGGGCTGGTTCTATTTCATCACCAAGCCGATGTTTTTCCTGCTCGACTGGATCTTCAAGCATGTCGGCAATTTCGGCGTCGCGATCCTGGTCGTCACGCTGCTTCTGAAGGGCGTCTTCTTCCCGCTCGCCAGCAAGTCCTACGCCTCGATGGCGAAGATGAAGGCGATGCAGCCGGAGATGTTGGCGCTGCGCGAGCGCTATGCCGACGATAAGATGAAGCAGCAGCAGGCTCTTATGGAGCTGTACAAGACCCAGAAGATCAACCCGCTCGCCGGCTGCTGGCCGGTGCTGGTGCAGATCCCGGTCTTCTTCGCGCTCTACAAGATCCTGTTCATCACCATCGAGATGCGGCATGCGCCGTTCTTCGGCTGGATTCGCGACCTCGCGGCGCCCGACCCGACGAACCTGTTCAACCTCTTCGGCGCACTGCCCTTCACGCCGCCGACGATGCTGCATCTCGGCCTGTGGCCGATCATCATGGGCATCACGATGTTCGTGCAGATGAAGATGAACCCCGAGCCGCCGGACCCGGTGCAGAAGATGATGTTCACCTGGATGCCAGTGTTCTTCACCTTCCTGCTCGGCTCGTTCCCGGCCGGCCTGGTGATCTACTGGAGCTGGAACAACCTGCTCTCGGTGATGCAGCAGGGCTACATCATGCGAAAGCACGGTGTGAAGATCGAGCTGTTCGACAACCTCAAGGGCCTGTTCGGCAAGAAGCCGGACCCGGTCGCGGCATCGCCCTCAGCGGCGCCGGCACCGGGCAAGCCCGCCAACAGCAACAAGAAGTGAAGGAGCAAAGGGCGGGTTTTCCCGCCCTTTGCCTTTAGACCCGATGCCTCTTCCTGACCCGCTCACGCGCCACCCCATTCCCGGCTGGAAGGGCACGGCCTTCCTGAAGGCGATCGTCGATCACCCGCTGATCGACGTCGGCGACTACAGCTATTATGACGACTCGCGCGGGCCTGAGCATTTCGTCGCCCGCTGCGTCCGCTACCATTTCGACTTCATCGGCGACCGGCTGATTATCGGGAGGTTCGTCGCGATCGCGCAGGCCGCCCAGTTCGTCATGAACGGTGCCAACCATCCGATGGGCGGCTTCTCGACCTATCCCTTCCAGATGTTCGGCATCGAGGGCGCGCCCGATGTCACAGGCCACGCCCATCGCGGCGACACTGTCATCGGCAACGATGTCTGGATCGGCCGCGAGGCGGTGATCATGCCGGGCGTGACCATCGGCGACGGCGCCATCATCGGCACGCGCGCGCAGGTGGTGAAGGACGTGCCGCCCTATGCGGTCGTCGTCGGCAATCCCGGTCGCGTGGTCAGGACGCGCTTCCCTGAGGAGACCGTCGCCGCGCTGCTTTCGATCCGCTGGTGGGGCTGGGAGGCGGACAAGATCGCGCGCAATGTCGCGGCGATTGCGGGCGCCGACATCGACGCGCTGCGCGCGGCCGTGTAGGCGTAACCCCATGACCACGAGCATGACGACCCCCTTCACCGAAGACGAGATCGAATCCGCCCGCAAGCTCTTCGAGGGGCCGTGGGATTTCGTCTGGGCCTCGACCCATATCGACGACCTGCCGCCGATGGTCGGGCACGAGATCGCCTTCGCCGGCCGCTCCAATGTCGGCAAGTCGAGCCTGATCAACGCGGTGACGCGCCGCAACGCCCTGGCGCGCACCTCGCATACGCCCGGCCGCACGCAGCAGCTCAACTTCTTCCGCCAGGTCGGCGGCGACGAGCGCCTGACCATCGTCGACATGCCCGGCTATGGCTATGCGGCGGTCGGCCGGGCCAAGGTCGCCTCCTGGACCAACCTGATCCACAACTACCTGCGCGGCCGTCCCAATCTGATGCGCGTCTATCTGCTGATCGATGCCCGCCATGGCCTCAAGGACGTCGACAACGCCGTGCTGGAGACGCTCGACAAGGCGGCGATGTCCTATCAGGTCGTGCTGACCAAGGGCGATGCGCTCAAGCAGGCCGACCAGCAGTTCATGTGCGAGGCGACCTATGACGAGATCAAGCGCCGCCCCGCCGCTTTCCCCGAAGTGCTGCTGACCTCGAGCGAGACGGGTCTCGGCATTCCCGATTTGCGCGCGGCGGTCGGGCGCGTGCTGTCGGAACGGGGATGAGGCCAGCAATGACCGCAGCGAGAATCCACCTCGCTCTGGCCGCCCTGATGGGGCTGGCCGGTGTCGCGCTTCTGGCCGCTGCCGCTCATGTCACGGGCACGAGCAATGTCCAGACAGCGGGCCAGATGCTGCTGTTCCACGCGCCGCTGATCTTCGGCGCGACGGCTGCGCGCAAGGCCGGCTTCTTGTCCGATCTCGCAGCACGTGTCGCGCTCTCGCTGATCGCCCTCGGCGTCGTGCTCTTCGCCGCGGATCTTGCCCGCCGCGGCTTCGCCAATGAAGGGCTGTTTCCGCGCGCGGCGCCCATCGGCGGCTTCCTGATGCTGGGCGGCTGGCTCGTGCTCGCGCTATCGGCTTTGTTCGCGAAGCGTATCTGAGCTGTTTCCGTCGTCGCCGATCGTCCTCTGGAAGCCGCGCCCGGCGTCGGATTGATGTCGATCGGCGAGCACCGCTATGGGATGGCGAAGACGCCGATGTCCCTTGAGATGCCGCGCAGCCCGACATCTCGCCGCAACGGCTTCAATCCCAATTCGGCGAGCAGATCGTTGGCGCGCGGGTTGCCGAGCACTGCATCGGTGGTGAAGATTTCGTTGGAGGCGGCGAGATGTTGCACGCGGGACGCAATGTTCACCGTCTGCCCGAAATAGTCCTGCCGTTCGTTGAGATTGACCGCGATGCAGGGCCCTTCGTGGATCCCGATCTTGAGGATCATATCCTCGTTTCCGCGTTCCCGATTGAGCCCACGCATCGCGTCGCGCATGCGAATGGCTGCTGCGATGGCACGGTCGGGCGCAGGAAACGACGCCATGACCGCATCGCCGATCGTCTTGACCACCGCGCCTGTCTCCGACGCCACGATCTCGCTCAAGACTCTGAAATGCGCCCTCACCAAATCAAAGGCAACGAGATCGCCCACGCGTTCATAGAGCTCTGTCGAGCCCCGGAGGTCGGTGAACAGGAAGGTCAGGCTGGCGATCTTGAAGCGTTGGTCAACGTCGAGCGTGTCGGTGTGATGGATGTCCCGGAAGGTCTGATTTGAAAGAATTCGCTTGGCGGTCAGGAACGGGCGGCGCTTTCCGAGCACATGATGCAGTGCATCGTTCGCAAGGCAGACCGACGGCAAGGTCCGGACGTCGGTATGATTCTCGACGGCTATCCGCAAAGCTCCTGGACACATCACCAGCGTGTCGTTGTGGCGGTGCGCCCGGTCGAACACCAGCGAAAGCGCCTGCCGATCTCTTGTGGGCGCTCCCTTCACGTCGATGAACTGCGCGGCGTGTGTCACCGGCTCGAAGACGATGATGAAGGACTCCGCAATTTGAAGCGATATGACGGCCTTCTCGCCGGCCGGCAGCTCCAGGGCCTCGACGATGAACTCGTCAACCAGCGCCTCGTAGTCGCTCTCAGGCAGATCAACGCCCGAACTCCAGTATATCTGGCGGAAGTATTCGGCGGCTGGAAGTTGGTGTGGGTGATGAGCCTCAATCCGCCTGACACTGGGACTGACGGTGAACGTCACCTCCACCATTTCGTCGAGCGAAGGCTCGTAGCCAGCGGCGCATAGCGCGCAGGTGTAAACCTCGCTGCGAACATGCTTCAGCGAAGCGCCGGCATCGAGGACCCCGCCACATCCGGGACAAAGAACATTCCATGAGAATTCGAAGAGGCCAAGTCGAGAGGCATGCAAGAAACCGGCGATCGCTTGCTCTTCGTCCAAGCCTCGTTCGGCGGCGAACGCCAGCGCGTTAATTCGATTGAGCTTTCGATCAGGAGCGGTCGCGATAAGCGTTTCAATTTCGTCTACTATATCAGCCGATACTGACTGTCGCAGAACGTCGAGCAAGGATCGGGCATTGCTCATTGACAGAGCTCCCCCATTTCGATGATCCGGTCGGATGATAAGCTTGGGTGGTCTGCTTGGCTATCGTGGTTCCGGAGGGAGCATGTCTCGCGCTGACGACGAGCAATGGCAGCATCGATCGGCTGCGACGCGTCGATTCAGCAAGCCGGCCATTCCGCCAAGGTCGCGAGAGGTCTTGTCGCGAGAGGTCTTGTCGCGAGAGGTCTTCCGGCAGGCCCCTCAGTCCGCTAGAAGGCGCTCACGACGCGCGGTCGCTTGCCCGCGCCCCCGCGGAGCCTGCCCGATGATCACCCCCGCCCATCTGACGCCATCGCAAGCCGCCGACCTGCTGGTCCAGGCGCTGCCACACATGCAGCGCTACGATCAGGAGGTCATCGTGATCAAATATGGCGGCAACGCCATGGGCGACGCCGCGACCGCCGAGGATTTCGCCGAGGACGTCGTCCTGCTCGAGCAGTCCGGCCTCAAGCCCGTGGTCTGCCATGGCGGCGGGCCGCAGATCGCCCGCATGCTCGGCAAGCTCGGCATCAAGTCGGAGTTCAAGCAGGGCTTGCGCGTCACCGATGCCGCGACCGTCGACGTCGTCGAGATGGTCCTGGCTGGCTCGGTCAACAAGGAGATCGTCGGCTACATCTCGCGCGAGGGCGGCAAGGCGATCGGGCTTTGCGGCAAGGACGGCAACATGGTCACCGCCCGCAAGGTGACGCGCACCATCGTCGATCCCGATTCCAAGATCGAGGAGGTGCTCGATCTCGGCTTCGTCGGCGAGCCCGACAAGGTCGACACCTCCGTGCTCGATTCCATCCTCAAGGCGGAGCTGATCCCGGTGCTGGCGCCGGTCTGCGCCGGCGACGACGGCCAGACCTACAACGTCAACGCCGACACCTTTGCCGGCGCCATCGCGGGTGCGTTGAACGCCAAGCGCCTGCTGCTGCTCACCGATGTTCCCGGCGTCTTGACCAAGGACAAGGAGCTGATCCCCGAGCTGACGGTCGAGGAATGCCGCCGGCTGGTCGCCGACGGCACGATCTCGGGCGGCATGATCCCAAAAATCGAGACATGCATCTACGCGCTGGAAAAGGGCGTCGAGGCGGTGGTCATCCTCGACGGCAAGGTCCCGCATGCCGTGCTGATCGAGCTCTTCACCGATACCGGCTCGGGCACGATCATCCGGCGCTGATGAAACGTCATTGCGAGGAGCGTAAGCGACGAAGCAATCCAGTATCGTCGAGCGGGCCGGTTTGGATTGCTTCGCTGCGCTCGCAATGACGATGAGCGCCCGTTAACCGCTAGCAGAACTCTTGCATGTCAGGATCGGCTCGCCACATGAGTCCATCCCATGAACACGCATGCCAGCATTCCCGTCGCGACCCCGCCGTTCCAGGCGGAGGCCTTCGCGCATGTCGATCACTGGGTCTTCGACCTCGACAACACGCTCTATTCGCATGAGTGCCAGGTCTGGCCGCAGGTCAACCAGCGCATCACCTTGTTCCTTCAGGAGTTGTTCGGGCTGGACGGCCTCTCCTCCCACGCATTGCGGAATTATTACTACCATCGCTACGGTACGACCCTGAATGGCTTGATGGTCGAACACGGTGTCGAGCCCGACGACTTTCTCGACTTCGCGCACGACATCGATCTCAGCCTGCTCGAGCCCGATCCTGCGCTGGGCGCGGCGATCGCCGCGCTGCCCGGACGCAAGCTGATCCTGACCAACGGCTCGGTTGGTCATGCTCGCAACGTCGCCGGCAAGCTCGGCATCCTCGAGCATTTCGAGGACGTCTTCGATATCGTCGCGGCCGGCTTCACGCCCAAGCCGGAGCGCTCGACCTATGAACTCTTCCTCGCCAAGCATGCGGTCGATCCGGGCCGGGCGGCGATGTTCGAGGACATCGAGAAGAACCTCATCGTGCCGAGTGCTCTCGGCATGAAGACCGTGCTGATCATCCCCAAGACGCCCGATCCTTTCCGTGAAGCCTGGGAGCAGACGGCGGTCGAGGCGGGCCATGTCCATCACGTCACCTCGGACCTGACGGGCTTCCTGGCGCCACTCGCGCGCAGCTAGCGGACGGCAGGAAAATCGTTCTTCTTTACGAACGCCACGCAGGATGATACGCCACCGGTTCGTTATAACGAACGCTTTGGAGTTTTCATCATGTCGGCATTCGACGGCGGCGCGGCCAGCCTTCATCCTGAGACGCGGCTCGTCCATGCCGGCACCTTGCGTTCGCAGTTCGGCGAGACCTCCGAGGCGCTCTTCCTGACGCAGGGACATGTCTATGACAGCGCTGAGCAGGCCGAGGCGCGCTTCCTGAACAAGGATCCGGGCTTCCAGTACGCCCGCTTCTCGAACCCGACCGTCGCCATGCTGGAAGCCCGCATGGCCGCCTTCGAGGGCGCGGAAGCGTGTCGTGCGACCGCCACCGGCATGGCCGCCGTCACGGCCGCCATCATGGGGCAGGTCCGGCAGGGCGATCATGTCGTCGCGGCGCAGGCCCTGTTCGGCTCCTGCCGCTATGTCGTCGAGGAGCATCTGCCGCGCTACGGCGTCACCTCGACGCTGGTGGACGGCACCGACATCGAGGCCTGGCGCAAGGCCGTGACGCCGCAGACCAAGGTGTTCTTCCTCGAAAGCCCCTCCAATCCGACGCTGGAGGTGATCGACATCGCCGCCGTCGCCGCATTGGCGAAGGAGGTCGGCGCAACGCTCGTGGTCGACAACGTCTTCGCCACGCCGCTCTTCCAGCGCCCGCTGGAACTGGGCGCCGACTGCGTCGTCTACTCCGCGACCAAGCACATCGACGGGCAGGGCCGCTGTCTCGGCGGTTTGATCCTGGCCTCGCAGGACTTCATCGAGACGCATGTGCAGACCTTCCTGCGCCAGACCGGCCCGGCGATATCGCCCTTCAATGCCTGGGTCATGCTGAAGGCCCTGGAGACCCTGCCGCTGCGCGTGCGCAAGCAGGCCGAAAATGCCGCGATCGTCGCCAAATGGCTAGAGGCCCAGCCGCAATTGCCGAAGGTCATCTTCCCCGGCTCGAAGAACCATCCCCAGGCCGACATCATCGCCCGCCAGATGAGCGGTCCCTCGACGCTGGTCGCTTTCGAGGTCGCTGGCGGCAAGGCCGGTGCCTTCCGCTTCCTGAACGGGCTCAAGCTGATCCGCATCTCCAACAATCTCGGCGACGCCAAGAGCCTGATCGTCCATCCGGCGACGACGACGCATCAGCGCTTCAGTCCCGAGATCCGCGCCAGCATGGGCATCGGCGAGGGGCTGATCCGGTTGTCCATCGGACTCGAACATGCCGATGACCTCATCGCCGATCTGAGGCAGGCGTTGGCGGGGGTGTGAGGACGCGGCTGCGGTTCGGGCGTCATTCTCGAGTTTGACCCGAGAATCTCCCGACAGAGATGTTCGGGTCTTCGCCCGAGCATGACGGAGCCGCCGGCCATGGCCTTCGCTTCCCTTGCCTGCTAAAGCGGGGCCGGTTTTTCGCAAGGAAACAGAGGCCATCATGCGTTTTGGCGAAGTGAAGCGCCGTACCAATGAGACCGACATCGCGGTCTCCGTCGTGCTGGACGGCACCGGCAAGGCCGAGATCGCCTCGGGCGTCGGCTTCTTCGACCATATGCTCGACCTCTTCGCCCGCCATTCGCTGATCGACCTCAAGGTCGCTGTGAAAGGCGACACACATATCGACGACCACCACTCGGTCGAGGATACCGGCATCGCGCTCGGCGAGGCGCTGAAACAGGCGCTCGGCGACAAGAAGGGTATCCGCCGCTATGCCGACATCCATCTGCCGATGGACGAGACGCTGACGCGCGTCGCGGTCGATGTCTCCGGCCGGCCCTTCCTCGTCTTCCGCACGCGGTTCGAGGCGCAGAAGATCGGGACCTTCGACACCGAGCTGGTGCGCGAGTTCTTCCAGGCCTTCGCCATGAATGCGGGCATCACGCTGCATGTCGAGACTGTTTATGGCGACAATGCCCACCATATCGCCGAAAGCTGCTTCAAGGGTCTGGCGCGCGCGCTGCGGCAGGCGCTGGAGGTCGATCCGCGCGAGGGCGGTCGCGTGCCCTCGACCAAGGGCGCGCTCTGAGGAGCTTCGATCATGGCATTCTACACGGTGATGATCCCGCCGCCCGGCTCCGGCGGGGCGCGCGACGAGATCGAGCAGGCGAGGCTGTTGCCGGAGACCTTCGCCTGGTCGGCATTCTTCCTGGGCGGGCTCTGGCTGCTCGGCAAGCGGCTCTGGCTGGCGACGCTGGTCTACGCCCTGCTCTGGGGCGCGCTGTTCTATGCGAGCAGCCAGTTCGGCCTGACCCGCGGCGCGCTGCTGCTCTCGCATTGGACGATCGCGCTGTTTCTCGGACTGGAGGGGCAAAACCTGGTGGCCCGCAAGCTGGCGCGCCAGGGCTGGCGCCTGGCCGATGTCGTCGAGGCGCGTGATCTGCCGGAGGCGGAGCGGCGCTATTTCGAGCGCGCGTTGGCCGGCGAAGCCGTGCCGCCGCGCCTGCCGGTTCTCGCGCCCGCCCGTCCGCAGCCGGCCGGGCCGATGCCGATCATCGGGCTCTTTCCCGAGGCGCGCGGCCGATGAGCCAGTCCGTCGTCATCATCGACTACGGTTCGGGCAATCTGCACTCGGCTGCCAAGGCCTTCGAGCGTGCGGCGGTTGAATCCGGCATCGCCTCGACCATCCGCGTCACCAGCGACACCGGCGAGGTTCGCGCCGCCGACCGCATCGTGCTGCCCGGCGTCGGCGCCTTCGCCGATTGCCGCCGCGGCCTCGATGCCGTGCCGGGCATGGTCGAGGTTCTCGAAGAGGTCGTGCGGGCTAAGGGCCGCCCCTTCCTCGGCATCTGCGTCGGCATGCAGCTCCTGGCCTCGCGCGGGCTCGAATACACGGTGACGCAGGGCCTCGGCTGGATTCCCGGCGATGTCAGGCTGATCGTGCCGGAAGGCGAAGGTCTGAAGATCCCGCATATGGGCTGGAACACGCTGGCAAAGCAGAACGACCACGCCTTGCTCGACGGCATCGAGACCGGCCCGGACGGGCTGCACGCCTATTTCGTCCACTCCTACGCTCTGGCGGCCGAGAGGCCGGGCGAAGTGCTCGCCGTCACCGACCATGGCGGGCCTGTCACGGCGATGGTCGGACGCGACAATATCGCCGGCACGCAGTTCCATCCTGAGAAGAGCCAGAAGCTCGGCCTCAGGCTGATCGCCAATTTCCTGAGATGGAAGCCGTGATTCTCTTCCCAGCCATCGATCTCAAGAACGGCCAGTGTGTTCGCCTGAAGCAAGGCGACATGGATCAAGCCACGATCTTCAACGATGATCCCGCCGCGCAAGCGCTCGCCTTCGAGCGCCAGGGCTTCCACTGGCTGCACGTCGTCGATCTTGACGGCGCCTTCGCCGGCAAGCCGATGAACGCGGCGGCCGTCGAGGGAATCCTGAAGCAGGTCGCGTTTCCGGTGCAGCTCGGCGGCGGCATCCGCGACATGAAGACGGTCGAGGGCTGGCTCGCCAAGGGCATCCGCCGCGTCATCATCGGCACGGCCGCCGTGCGCGATCCCGCCTTCGTGCGCGAGGCGGCGAAGGCCTTCCCGGGCCAGGTTGCGGTCGGCATCGACGCACGCGACGGGTTCGTGGCGGTCGAGGGCTGGGCCGAGACCTCGGCGCTGGCGGCCGCCGACCTCGGCCGCCGCTTCGAAGATGCTGGCGTCGCGGCGATCGTCTACACCGACATCGCCCGCGACGGCATGCTCCAGGGCATCAACTGGGACGGCACGATCGCGCTCGCCAACGCGCTGACCATCCCCGTCATCGCCTCGGGTGGCCTGGCCTCGATGGCCGACATCGAGCGCCTGATGGCGCCCGATGCTGCAATTCTCGAAGGCGCGATCACCGGCCGAGCGCTCTATGACGGGCGTATCGATCCCGCCGCCGCGTTGGAGCGCCTGGCGCGGGCCGCTTGAGACGCGTTGCGCCTCAGACCTTCCGGATATTGGTGAAGACCGGCACGCCCTTGAGCATGCCTGTCAGGTTCTTGCGATAGGCCACCGGCTGGAAATACTGCCCGGCCGGCACGAAGGGCACGTCTTTCAGGGCCTGAAGCTGGAGATCGCGCGCGATCGTCTTCTGCTCGGCGAGATCGGCCGCCGTCAGCCATCTGTCGCGCAGCGCTTCGATCGCCGGGCTGTCGGGCCAGCCTGTCGCGCCCTTCGCACCATTGGCGCGCAAGGGCGTGTTGGTCGCCGGCGTCGCCAGGTCCAGCCCCGACCAATAGGTGACATAGCAGCTCCAGCCGCCCTCCTCGACCGGCCCGCGCTTGGCGATGCGCTGGATCACCGTGCCCCAGTCGGCCGGCACGAAATCGACGTTCATGCCGATCTTGCGCATCATCTCGGCCGCGACCTCGCAGACGGCGCTGATGCGGGGAACGTCCTGGCCTGACAGGAAGACCACGCGCTCGCCCTTGTAGCCGGCCTCGATCAGCTCCTTCTTCAGTGCTGCATAGTCGGAGGAGGAGCCTATCGCCTCCAGTCCGGCCTCGGTCGCCATCTCGGAGACCGCCCCGAAGAAGCCCGTCCTGTCCTTCCAGAGCGAGTTATCCGCGCCGGCAACCGCCTGCATGCACTCGGTCTGGTTCAACCCCTTTAAGATGACGCGCCGGACCGCCGGATTGTCGAAGGGTGGCTGCGTATGGTTGAGTCGGACCTGGCCGCACCAGCCGAACGGATCCTTGATCTCGACGACGATGTCGCGATTGGCCTTCAAGACGGGCAAGAGGTCGATCAGCGGCTGCTCGACCCAATCGACGGCACCAGACTGCAGGGCCGCCGCGGCCGTCGCGGCATCCGGGATGACCTGGAACTCGACGCGGTCGAAATGCGCGGTGCGGGGTCCTGCGGTGAAGCTCGGCGTCCCCTGGCGCGGGACGTAAGCACCATGGCGAGCGTAGATGTGCCGGGCGCCGGGAACGCGCTCGCCCATCACATAGCTGAACGGCCCACTGCCGATCGCCTCCGGCACCTGCTTGAACGGGTCGGTCAACGCGAGCCGCTCCGGCATCATCACCGGGATCAGCGAGCTCGGCCGTGCCAGCGCATGCGCCAGCAGCGGGAAGGGCCGCTTCAGCCGGAAGACGATGGTGCGGTCGTCGGGGGCAGCGATCTCGTCGGTCGCGGCCATCACCGCCTGGCCGAAGGCGTCGCGCACGCCCCAGCGCTTGAGGCTGGCGACGCAGTCGCGCGCCAGCACCTTCGTCCCGTCATGGAAGACGAGGCCCGGCCGCAGCGTCATCGTCCAGCGCTTGCCGTCATCCTCGACAACATGGCCCTCGACCATCTGCGGCTGCGGCTGCAGGTTCTCGTCGAGGCCGAACAGCGTGTCGAAGACCAGCAGCGCATGGGTGCGCGTCGCATAGGCCGTCGTCCAGATCGGATCGATGATCGCGACATCGGCATAGGGCACGAAGCGCAGGACATTGTTGCCCTGGCCGAGGGCGAGCTGCGGCGCCGCGATCAGGGCCGAGGCGGCGGCGGAGGCCTTCAGGAACTGGCGGCGATGCACGGCAAAACTCCGGACGGCGGAAGCCCGCGCCGAAGCATGGGCCGTGCCAGCGGGAGTCGCGCCTGCCGCTTTGCCTAGAGCATCGGCAACGCGTGCGGCTTCCTCCCGCGCGGGAAGGCCGCCTCGATCCGGGCGAGGTCGCCTTCTGTCAAACTCAGCCGCAGGGCGCCGGCATTGTCCTCGACATGCGCGGTACTGCCCGCCTTCGGGATCGCAAACACGCTTGCGTGCCGCGTCAGGAAGGCGAGCGCGACCTGCCTGGTCGTGGCGCCATGGGCAGCGGCGATCTCGGCCAGGACCTTGCCACCTCCGCTGCCCGGTGATGGAAAATCGTCATGTCCGAACGGGCTATAGGCGGTGACGGCGACGCCGTTTCGCTCGCACCAGGGGATGACGGCATGCTCGATCGCGCGCTCGCGCAGATGGTAGAGCACCTGATTGCAGGCGATATGGCCGGAGCCGGCCACGGACAGCGCCTCGTCGAGATCGTCCTCGTCGAAATTGCTGACGCCCCAGGACAGGATCTTGCCCTCGGCCTTCAGCGCCTCGAAGGCGTCGAACGTTTCCGCTAGGGGGTGCGGGCCGCGCCAGTGCAGCAGGTAGCAGTCGAGCCGGTCGGTCTTGAGGTGGCGGAGCGAACGCTCGCAGGCGGCGCGCGTACCGGCCTTCGAGGCATTGTGCGGTAGAACCTTCGAGACGAGGAAGACCTCGTCGCGCCGCCCAGCAATAGCCTCGCCGATGATCGCTTCCGAACGGCCGTCGCCATACATCTCGGCCGTATCGATATGGGCAAGGCCGAGATCGAGTCCGCGCCGGAGTGCGGCCATGGCCTCGCGTTGGTCGCCTTGCTCGATATACCAGCTCCCTTGGCCGATCGAGGCCACCGCCCGGCCTGTGTTTCCGAAGCACTGGTGCATCATGGCTTGGTCCTCTTGTCGATTGCTTCCGCTTTCCGGCGGGCTTGTCTGATGTAGAAACATCTCTACATTGATCTCAACCCATCATCGAGACCGTGCGGGAGGCTTCCATGCAAACGACGCTGTCCAGCCGAGAGTTCAATCAGGATACCGGCAAGGCCAAAAAGGCGGCGCATAGCGGGCCAGTGTTCATCACCGATCGCGGCCGGCCTTCGCATGTGCTGCTCTCTATCGAGGACTACCGGAAGCTGTCATCAAAAGGCATGAGCCTGGCGGAGGCCATCGCCGATCCGAGGCCGGAAGCGGATTTCGAGTTCGAGTTCGAGACCATGAAGGGGCCGCTGTCGAAGCCCTTCGAGTTCGATTGATGTTCCTCATCGATACGAATGTGATCTCGGAACTCCGGAATCCGCGTATTGCCGATCGGTCCGTTTTGGCCTGGGCCGAGCGCCTGCACAGCGGCGACTGGTTCCTGTCCGCCATTACGATTCTGGAACTGGAACGTGGAGCCTTGCGAGCCCTGCGCAAGGATGAGCGCAAGGGCGTCATGCTGATCGGTTGGCTGAAGAATCGGATCCTGCCCGAATTCAACGGCCGCATTCTGCCTGTCGACCTCGACGTTGCATTGCGTTGCGCGGCCCTGCATGTTCCCGATCCCAAGCCGGAGCGGGATGCCATGATTGCGGCGACGGGTCTTGTCCATGGATTGACTATCGTGACCCGGAATGTCGGCGACTTCGCGAGTTGTGGCGTCCCGACGCTCGATCCCTGGGCCTTCCAAGCCTGATCGCGACGTTGAGCGAGACGCTCGCTACGCCGGAAGCGTGCCATTCGCCGACAGCACCTCGCCGGCGAGATAAAGCGAGCCGCAGATCAGGATGCGCGGCGGGGCGGACCATTCGCGCGCCGCGATCTCGCGCAATGCCTGCTCGACCGAGCCGGACGCTTCGGCCACGAGCCCGGCGGTACGGGCAAGCTCCGCAACCTCCTCGGCCGGGCGGGCGACGAGCTGGTTCTGGATCGGCACGGCGAAGAGCACCTGCGCCAGCCCCTTGAAATGGCCGAGCGTCGCCTTCGCATCCTTGGTCGAGAGGAGGCCGGCGATCATCACCAGCGGAGCGGGGTTGCGGTCGGCGAGATCGGCCATGGCCTGGGCGAGCACGCGGCCGCCATCGGGGTTGTGGCCGCCGTCGAGCCAGAGTTCGGCGCGGCTCGGCACCAGTTCGGCGAGCTTGCCGCGCGCTAGCCGCTGCAAGCGAGCCGGCCAGTCGGCATTCAGCATGCCCTGCTCGAAGGCGTAGCTCCGCAGGCCGCCATAGCCGGCAGCGCGCAAGCCTGCGATCGCGGTGCCGGCATTGACATGCTGGTGGCGCCCGGAAAGGCGCGGCAGGGGCAGATCAAGCAAGCCGTCGCCATCCTCATAGACCAGCCGCCCGCCATCCTCATGCACGGAAAAATCCTGCGCGCCGATCAGGATCTTCGAGGCGCCGACCCGCTCGGCCGCAGCCTCCAGAACCGCCGTCGGTTCCGGCTCCTGTGGGGCGATGACGGCCGGTGCGCCGCGCTTGAAGATGCCGGCCTTCTCGCCGGCGATCTTGGTGACGGTGTCGCCGAGATATTCGGAATGGTCGAGCGAGACCGGCGTCACCACCGTGCAGGCGGGATGGGGGATGACGTTGGTCGCGTCGAAGCGCCCGCCGAGCCCGACCTCGAGCAGCACGACATCGGCCTTGTGCTCGGCGAAGAGCAGGAAGGCCACCACAGTGGTGATTTCGAAGAAGGTGATCTGGTCGCCGGCATTGGCGCGCTCGCAGCGTTCCAGCGCCTCGACCAGCACGGCCTCGTCGACGAAGCGGCCGCCGCCGGGAGCGCCGAGCCGGATGCGCTCATGGAAACGCACGAGATGCGGCGAGGTGTAGACATGGACTGAGAGGCCGGCCGCCTCGAGGATCGCCCGCATGAAGGCGATGGTCGAGCCCTTGCCGTTGGTGCCGGCGACATGGATCACCGGCGGCAGGCGCTTCTGCGGATCGCCGAGCCTCTCCAGCAGGGTCAGGATGCGCCCGAGCGAGAGGTCGATCAGCTTGGGATGCAGCGCCAGCAGGCGCGCCAGCACCGTGTCGGACGAACCCATGATGCCCCGCCGTCGCTGCGTCAGACCGCTTCGACGACGGGCCGCGGCGGCGCGACGGCGGCAGGGGCGGTGCTCTGAACCGGCTGCTTCGTCAGCAGCCGGCCGAGGCGCGCCAGGGTCTCGGGCAGGTCGTGGCGGTGGACGACCATGTCGACCATGCCGTGATCCTTGAGATATTCGGCGCGCTGGAAGCCGTCAGGCAGCTTCTCGCGGATCGTCTGCTCGATGACGCGCGGGCCGGCGAAGCCGATCAGCGCGCCGGGCTCGGCGATGTGGATGTCGCCCAGCATCGCGTAGGAGGCGGTGACGCCGCCGGTCGTCGGATTGGTCAGCACCACGATATAGGGCAGGCCGGCCGCGCGCAGGCGGCGCACCGCGACCGTCGTGCGCGGCAGTTGCATCAGTGAGAGGATGCCCTCCTGCATGCGCGCCCCGCCGGAGGCGGCGAACACGACATAGGGCGTCTTCTTCTCGAGCGCGGTCTCGGCGCCCTTGATGAAGGCCTCGCCGGCCGCCATGCCGAGCGAGCCGCCCATGAAGTGGAAATCCTGCACGGCGATGGTGAGCGCGAAGCCTTTGACCCGACCATAGCCGACCTTGAAGGCGTCGATGGCGCCGGTCTTGGCGCGAGCGTCCTTCAGCCGGTCGACATAGCGCTTTTCGTCGCGGAACTTCAGCGGATCGACCGCGACGTCCGGCAGCGGCACATCGAGCCACTTGCCTTCATCGAAGGTCAGGCGCAGCCGGTCCTGCGCGGTGACGCGCATATGGTGGTCCGAACCGGGAATGACGAAGCCATTGGCCTCGACATCCTTGTGGAAGACCATCTGCCCGGAATCGGGGCATTTGATCCAGAGGTTCTCCGGGCTCTCACGCTTGAACAGCGTCTTGATGCGCGGCCGGACGACTTCGGAAATCCAGTTCATGGATCGATCCTTACGATTCTGGCGCGATTGGCGGGCGGGGCTTTAAAGCCTCAGGCCGCCGCCTTCGCGACCGAGCGGATGCCCGCGGCAAGTTCGGAGACCAGCGAGGTGACAGCCGAAACCGTCTTTTCCGTGGCCTTGCCATCGGCGTCCAGCGAGAGGCGGAGGCGTTCGACCAAAGCTGAGCCGACGACGACGCCGTCCGCGCTCCCTGCGATCTTGATGGCGTCCTGCGCCGTCTTGACGCCGAAGCCGACGGCGACCGGCAGTTCGGTATGGCGCTTGATGCGGGCGACCGCGTCGCCGACCGCATCGTAGCTGGCGATCGCGCCGCCGGTGACGCCGGTGACCGAGACGTAATAGACGAAGCCCGAGGTGTTCTGCAGTACCTTGGGCAGGCGCTTGTCGTCCGTCGTCGGCGTGGCCAGGCGGATGAAGCTGACACCGGCCGCCAGCGCCGGCAGGCAGAGCTCGGCGTCCTCCTCCGGCGGCAGATCGACGACGATCAGCCCGTCGACGCCGGCCCTGCGGGCATCGACGAGAAAGCGCTCCACGCCATAGACGTAGATCGGGTTGTAGTAGCCCATCAGCACGATCGGCGTATCGTGGCCCGCAGAGCGGAAATCCGCGACCATGGCCAGCGTCTTCTTCAGCGTCTGGCCGGCCTTGAGCGCACGCTGGCCGGCGAGTTGCACTGGAATGCCGTCGGCCATCGGGTCGGTGAAGGGCACGCCCAGTTCGATGATGTCCGCGCCGGCGCCGGGCAACGCGTCGAGGATCGCGGTGGCGGTCGCGAAATCGGGATCGCCTGCCGTGACGAAGGTCACGAGCGCAGCGCGGCCCTCGGCCGCGCAAGCCTGGAAGCGGGCCTGGATACGAGCCTGGCCGGTGGCGGTCTTGAGATCGGTCATGGCCTGAGCGGTTAGCATGACGGGCGCGGGCTGGCGAGTGGCTTGCGCATGCGGCGAGGCTGCGCCACATCGGGCGCGCATGCGCGCTTTCGATACACCGCTTCCGATCGACGCCGTCCTCGGCGATCTCGCTGCCGCCTTGCGGGAGAAAAGCAATGCCGTGCTCGTCGCCCCGCCCGGCGCGGGTAAGACCACGCGCGTGCCGCTGGCACTGCTCGACGAACCCTGGACGAAGGGTGGCAAGCTGATCGTGCTGGAGCCCCGCCGGCTTGCCGCGCGCGGTGCGGCGAACCGGATGGCGCAGACGCTGGGGGAGCGTGTCGGCGAGACCGTCGGCCTGCGCGTCCGCCTCGGCTCAAAGATCGGGCCGAAGACGCGCATCGAAGTGGTGACCGAAGGCATCTTCGCCCGGATGATCCTCGACGATCCGGCGCTGGAGGGCGTCGCGGCCGTCCTGTTCGACGAGTTCCATGAGCGCTCGCTCGATGCCGATTTCGGCCTCGCGCTGGCGCTCGATGCGCAATCGGGCCTGCGCGAGGACCTGCGCATCCTCGTGATGTCAGCCACGCTGGACGGCGCCCGCGTCGCGCGCCTGCTCGGCGAAGCGCTGGTGATCGAGAGCCAGGGCCGGGCCTATCCCGTCGAGACGCGCTATCTCGGCCGCGAGCCGTTGAAGCGCATCGAGGATCAGGTCGCAGATGCCGTGCTGCTGGCGCTGAACGAGCAGCCGGGCTCGCAGCTCGTCTTCCTGCCCGGCCAGGGCGAGATCAGGCGGGTCGAGGAGCGGCTGCGCGAGCGCATCCGTGACAGCGCCGTCGAGATTGCCCCGCTTTATGGCGCTCTCGACCAGGCCGAGCAGGACCGCGCCGTGCTGCCCGCCTCCGCAGGTCGCCGCAAGGTGGTGCTGGCAACGGCGATCGCCGAGACCTCGCTGACCATCGAGGGCGTGCGGGTGGTGATCGATTCCGGGCTCGCCCGCGTGCCCGTCTACCAACCCGACATCGGCGTCACCCGGCTGGAGACGCGCCGCGCCAGCCGTGCGGCTTGCGACCAGCGCCGGGGCCGGGCCGGGCGCACCGAGCCCGGCATCTGCTACCGCCTCTGGGAGGAGGCCGGCAACGGCGCGCTCGAAGCCTTCGCCCGTCCCGAGATCCTCTCGGCCGATCTCGCCCCGCTGCTGCTCGATTGCGCGGCCTGGGGCGTGGCTGACCCGACGAGCCTCGCCTTCCTCGACACGCCGCCCGCGCCGGCCCTCAAGGAGGCGCGCAGCCTCCTGGAAAATGTCGGCGCGCTCGATGCCGACGGCCGGATCACGCCCGAGGGGCGTATGCTGCAGGTCCTGCCGCTGCCGCCCCGCCTCGCCCGCATGGTCGTGACCGCCGCGCGTTTCGGGGAGGCGGGGTCGGCCGCCATGCTGGCTGCGCTGCTCGTCGAGCGTGGGCTTGGCGGCGATGCGCTCGATCTCGCCGAACGGCTGGAGCGTTTCGAGCGTGAACGGGGCGGCCGGGCCAGCGATATGCGTCGCCTGGCCGAGGGCTGGGCCCGAGCGGCCGAACGCGCCTCGGGATCGCCCAAAGAAGTGCAGACGCTGCCGCCGGGCCTGCTGCTGGCCTTCGCCTATCCCGATCGGGTCGCCAGGGCGCGCAATCCGGGCGCGGGGCAATACCTGCTGGCGAACGGGCGCGGTGCCGCGCTCGAGCCGACGCAGCGTCTGGCGCGCGAGAATCATATCGTGGTCGCCGAGATGACCGGCGCCGCCCAGCAATCCCGCATCCTGTCGGCGGCGGCGATCGCTGAGGCGGAGATCGCCTGGCTGACCGCCAATGGGCTTTCGCCCTTCACGATCGAGGAGCGCAGCGAAACGAGTTTCGACCGTGCCGCGCGCGCGCTCCGGGTCCGCGCCGTCAGGCGCTATGGCGCGCTCGGCCTGGCGGAACGGCCTTTGCCGGCCGAGCCTTCGCCCACCAATGCGGCCGTTCTCGCCCAAGGCGTCGCCGGACTGGGCATCGGCCTCTTGCCCTGGACGAAGGCACAGCGGCAACTGCGCGAGCGTGTCGATTTCCTGCGGCGAGCCGAGCCTGACCAGAGTTGGCCCGATCTCTCGGACGCTGGTCTGGGCATCAACCCCGAGCATTGGCTCGCCCCGCACATCCTCGGCCGGGCCTCGCTCGCCGCGATCGAGCCCGGCGATCTCGATGCCGCGCTCGGGGAATTGTTGCCCTGGGACATGAAGCGCCGGCTCGACGCCGAGGCGCCGACGCATTTCACTGCGCCGACCGGCTCCAGCCTTGCCGTCGATTATGCCGCGGAGGCCGGGCCGACGATCTCGGTGCGGGTGCAGGAGCTCTTCGGCCTGTCGAAGCATCCGGCGCTCGCCGGCGGACGGGTGCCGCTGGTGCTGGAGCTTCTTTCACCCGGCCACAAGCCCGTCCAGATCACCCGCGACCTGCCGGGCTTCTGGCGCGGCTCATGGGCGGCGGTGAAATCCGAGATGAAGGGGCGCTACCCGCGCCATCCCTGGCCCGACGATCCCGCCGCCGCGCCGCCGACGATGCGGGCCAAGCCGCGCGGGACGTGAGCGGCCCTCAATTCCCCATCCGGTCGCGCCATTGCCGTTCGCCGGCGAGGCAGGTCGCGTTGTTGCCGCCGCTGGCCTGCGCTTTCTGAACCAGCGCTTCGCCGTCGCGCGGCATCTCGGCGATCTCGCGGACGAGCTTGGTGCGGGTGGCATCGACGAACTGGTGCCGTTCGCGGATCGGGATCACGAAGGCGCCGAGTCCGGTGACGACGCAGTCCTTGTAGTAGACGTCGAGGTTGTCGATGTCGAAATAGCTCGCCTGCTTCAGCATCACCGGCAATCCGTTAATGTTGATGCCCTTCGCCCCGGCCTCGTCGCGGGCGGTGGTGACGGCGCGCCCGTCATTGTTGGCGCCGTCGCCGGAGATGTCGATCACCTTGCGCATCGGCGTGACATTGGCCTGTTCGAGCAATTGCACGCCGAGATCGATCGCCGCCGAGATCGAGGTGCGGCGGCCGCGCCGCGTCTGCGCCTCGCCGAGCTCCTCCGCGAAGGCGATGGCGGCTTGCGGACCGTCGATGATCGTCCAGGGCTTGACGACGTGCTGGAAATTGCCGCCGGCCCATTCGAAATAGGTCACCGCGATCTTGCCGATGGCGCCCTTGGCGATCGCCTCATGCAACGGCTTCGAGCGGAAGGCCTCGATATAACCGTTGCGCTGCAAAGCGAGCTCGTCGAGATCCATCGAGAAGGACACGTCGACCGCCAGCACGAGCGCGACATCGACCTCCTCGGGCGGTCCTGCCGCCTGCTGGGCGTTGGGGGCGGCGCCGGTCCACAGACCCGCTGCCGCCAGACTCAAGAGACCGTACAGCCAGCGCCGCATCGCCACCTCCGTCATCATGTCGCAACGGAAGTGTGCGCCTGCTTTCGATTCGTTCCAAGGGCGAAAGCTGGGCAGCCCCGCCGATTATCGCGCCGTGCGACGCATTTCGACGATGTCGATGGCGGCAGCAGTCGCCTCCTCGACGGTCAGCGCGGATGTATCGAGGATCACGGCGTCCTCGGCGGCTTTGAGAGGGGCGTCGCTGCGCCCGGAATCGCGGGCGTCGCGCCGGCGGATATCGGCCAGGATGCCTTCGAAAGTGGCAATCTCGCCGCGCCCGGCCAATTCCTTGTGGCGCCTTGCCGCCCGCACCTCGGGCGTCGCGGTGACGAAGAGCTTGGCCTTAGCCTGCGGGCAGATCACCGTGCCGATATCGCGGCCGTCGAGGACGGCCCCGCCGGGCTGCGCCGCGAAGCGGCGCTGGCGTTCGATCAGACCGCTGCGCACCGCGGGCATGGCCGCGACGACGGAGGCCGCCTCGCCGATCTCGCGGCCGCGCAGGCTGTCCTCGGCGAAGGCATCCTCCTCGAAGGTCGAGACCAGCGCCGCGGCGGCCTGCGCATCGCGGATGTCGTGGCCGGCATCGAGCATGGCGCGGGCGACCATGCGGTAGAGCAGGCCGGTGTCGAGATAGGGCAGCCGATAATGCGCCGAGAGCCGGCGCGCCAGCGTGCCCTTGCCCGATGCCGCGGGGCCGTCGACCGCGATGACGAGCCCTGTAGGCATGCCGCTCATCCGATCTCGCCCCCGAGTCCGTTCATCAGCGGAATGAAGCTCGGGAAGCTCGTCGCGATCATCGCGCCGTCATCGACCTGCATCGGCTTCTGCGTCGCCAGGCCCATGACGAGGAAGCTCATCGCGATGCGGTGGTCGAGATGGGTCGCGACCGTGCCCCCGCCCAGGACCGGGCCGCCCGTGCCTTCGACGATCAGGTCATCGCCCTCGATCGCGCAGGTGACGCCGGCCGCCTTCAGCCCGGCCTCGACGGCCGCCAGCCGGTCCGATTCCTTGACCCGCAATTCCTGCAAGCCCCGCATGCGCGTGGTTCCGGTCGCGAAGGAGGCCGCGACCGCCAGCACCGGATATTCGTCGATCATCGAGGGCGCCCGCTCGGGCGGCACGACGACGCCCTTCAGCGCCGAGGCCCTAACGCGCAGCGTCGCCACCGCCTCGCCGCCTTCGTTGGCCTCGCTCTCGATGGTGATGTCGGCGCCCATCTCGCGCAGCGTCGTCAGGAGTCCGCTGCGCAGCGGGTTGGTCATCACGCTCTCGATCAGGATGTCGGAACCGGGAACGATCAGCCCCGCGACCAGCGGAAAGGCGGCCGAGGACGGGTCGGCCGGAACCACGATCGGGGCCGCCTGCAATTCGGGCTGGCCCTTCAGCACGATCCGCCGACCATGCTCGCCCTCGGGCGTGACCACGACATCGGCGCCGAAATGGATCAGCATCTTTTCCGTGTGGTCGCGCGTCGCTTCCGTCTCGATCACGGTCGTCTCGCCCGGCGCGGCGAGGCCGGCGAGCAGCACCGCCGACTTGATCTGCGCCGAGGCGACGGGCGTGCGATAGGTGATCGGCAGCGCTTCCTTCGGCCCGCGCAGGGTCAAAGGCACGCGCCCGCCCTCTTCCTGCGAGACGATCACGGTGCCCATCTGCTCGAGCGGATCGAGGATGCGACGCATCGGCCGCTTGCGCAGCGAAGCGTCGCCGTCGAAGGTCGTGGTGATCGGATGGGCGCCGCAGACGCCCATCATCAGGCGCGAGCCGGTGCCGGCATTGCCGAAATCGAGCAGTCCTGACGGTTCGCGCAAGCCGCCGACGCCGACCCCTCGCACGCGCCAGGCGCCCGGCCCGTCATGGTGGACGGTTCCTCCCAGCGCGCGGGCCGCATCGGCCGTGCGCATCACGTCCTCGCCTTCCAGCAGGCCCGTGACCACGGTCTCGCCGATGGCGAGCAGGCCGAAGATCATCGCCCGGTGCGAGATCGACTTGTCGCCGGGGACGCGGACGCTGCCGCGAAGCGGGCCTGAGCGGCGTGCGGTGACGGGGACGGGGGTAAGCGCGTGGGCCACTGGATTTCTGCCGCCTGATCGATCGGGAAGGTCGTGCCCTAGCACGCCCCTCCGGCACGCGTCACGTCCGGCTTGCTTTGCGCAAGCGCGGGAGTGGGGCCCTTGGAAATCGGTCTCGATCCCCGCGCTTCGGAGCGCCGACATGAAATGAGCATTTGACAGAGCCGGCTGCCCCGACTAACGGACGCGCCTGCTTTTCAGAACATGATTGATTGAAGGTCCGACGCAGTGGCGAAACCGGAACTTGGAACGAAACGCGTTGACCCGGTGACGGGCCGCAAATTCTACGACCTGAACAAGGACCCGATCGTCTCGCCTTATACGGGACAATCTTACCCGCGTTCGATCTTCGAGCCTCAGGCCAAGGCCGCTGCTGCCGTGGCTGCGGCCAAGCCTGACGAGGACGAGGACGAGGCCGAGACCACCGACAGCGCGGTCGAACTCGTCTCGCTCGACGAGGCCGATGCCGAGACGTCCGAGAAGGACGCAGTCGTCACCAGCGAGGACGACATCGAGGTCGAAGACGATGTCGCGCCCGATGACGACACCTTCCTGGAAGAAGACGAGGAAGGCGATGACGACGTCGCCGACCTGATCGATGGCGACATCGAGGGCGACGAGGACGTCTGAGGGCGTCCGGAAGGCGGCTCCCAAGAGAATGACGATCAGGCGACAATCGGTGCTTGAGTCTTCCGCCGCTCCCGCCTATAGAGCGCTTCGCCGCCGATGCGGCGACCGGGTTCCGGGCTCTTCCTCACCATCGCGGTGAGGCGTACGGATTCCAGACTATCCCGGCTGACCCCCATGTCAGCCGGCTGAGAGTGGGGCCATAGCTCAGTTGGGAGAGCGCTTGAATGGCATTCAAGAGGTCGGCGGTTCGATTCCGCCTGGCTCCACCATCTCCTCCCGCTCCATAAGCTAGATGCAGCGGGACTGCCCGGGACAGCCGGGGGGTCTAACCTAACATTCACCACGGTAATACATGACCCGCGTCGCGGCCTGAAGGTCGGAGGCGTCCCACTCACCGAAGCACGACGACCCTGGTCCCGGTCCTGACGCGCTCGTAGAGATCGGTGACGTCGCGATTGGTCATCCTGATGCAGCCCGATGAGACGGCGGCCCCGATCGTATCCGGCTCATTGGAGCCATGGATGCGGTAAAGGCTCGAGCCGAGATAGATCGCCCGCGCGCCGAGAGGATTGTCGATGCCGCCGGCCATATGGCGCGGCAGGTCGGGACGGCGTTTCAGCATGGCCGCCGGTGGCCGCCAATCCGGCCATTCGCGCTTCATCGTGACCGTCTTGGTTCCCGCCCAACTGAAGCCCTGTCGCCCGACGCCGACGCCGTAACGAAGCGCCCGCCCATTGCCGAGGACGTAATACAGGCGCCGTTGGCTGGTCGAGATCACGACCGTACCGGGAGCCTGCTTTCCGTTCCATGGCACCATCTGGCGCGGGATCGCCTGTTCATTGAAGATGTTGAGGAAATCCGAGAGTCCGCGGCTGATCGGGTTGTCATAGGCCCGTGCGGGTGCCGCGAGAACAAGAACGGTAACGACGAGAACGATGGCGCGCAGCATGATCGGCCCTACGACGCCCCCCGCCGGAAACTTAGGGGGAAACGGAAAACCGGGTCAAGGCAGGCCAGGCGAGAGCACGAGGCCGCGGGCATCTGCCGAAATCAGCGATGGTGGGTTTGGTGATCGTGCCGGCTGCTGCGCAGCCGCGCGAGGACCAGTGCGAATATCGGGGAACGCATGTGATTGAAAGCGTATCGCCGCCCCGGCAGCCTTTGGGAGGTGTGAAGACCGGGGCGGCGAAGGCTGAGCCGCGAGGCTTGCGACCCTCCCATCTGTCGCGCCAGGCCGCGGCAAGGTTCAAGGAAGCGTCCAATTAAGTCTGTGCACGTACGACAGACTCGGCCCGTCTCCTCCATCTTGAGGACGAATTGGGTTGGTTGGTCGGTCATGGTCCTCCGCGTCGAACACGGAGGATACCCAATGCACCGCAGACATTGTCTCCTGGGGCTGATCGGCCTCGCCACCGGCGGCAGTTGCCTCGCCGCGCTGTCATCGGCGGCCGGGGCGGCGACGCCGCTGCTCGATGCGGAACGGGCGCTCGTCGCGCTGGACCGAACCGAGGCGGACTACTCGTTCATGATCGGCCGGCTGACGCATCGCAGACGGGCCGGCGGCTGGTGGCGCATGCGGGTCGCCCGGGCCCGGGCCTGGGGACGCAGGGGACGGCCGGGCCGGCACTGAGGCCGCGCCCCTGCCGTTACCCGGTCCAGCATGGCCGGGCAGGCCGGCCTGATCTGCGGCCCCCGCAGCCGTCAGGCGGCCCGTTCCAGGCCGACCTCGAAGGGCGTCAATGCGACCGTGCCGGCATGGACCGACACGAGCGTGTTGCAGGGCAGGGCCTGCCAGCAGTCGCGCGCGGCATCGATCGGCTCCGAGGCGACGACGACGCTGTCGCTGCGGCGGCAGACATAAAGGCTCGGCGGGCGCGCGTCGGAGGACCAGCGCACGGCATGGATGGTGTCGCCATCGGCGAGTGCCGCGGCGCAGCGCAGGGGCTCCGTCGTGCCGGCCTGTCGCATCAAGGTCAGCGCATCGCCCAGCGCGGCGGCCAGCGCCGCGCCGGGCACCAGCCCTTCCTCGATGCGCGACAGGGTGAGCAGGAACAACGCTTCCGAATCGGTCGTGCCGACCCGCGCGGAATAGAGCGAATCGGGAATCAGTGCCTCGAGCCGGCGCCGGACCAACCCGTAGCCGCCGATCTGGCCGTTATGCATGAACAGATGGCGGCCATGGGCGAAGGGGTGGCAGTTGGCCCGCGTCGTCGCCGTGCCGGTGGCCGCCCGGACATGGGCGAAGAACAGATGCGAGCGGACCTGCCGGGCGATCGAGAGCAGGTTCTCGTCCGACCAGGCCGGCCGGACCTCGCGATACTGGCCGGGCTCCTGCCGGTCGCCATACCAGCCGACGCCGAAGCCGTCGCCATTCGTGCCGGTCTTGGCTTCAGTCGCGTGCAGCGACTGATGGATCAGCGAATGGCACGGCGCGGCGACGAGGTCCTCGAGGAAGACCGGCACGCCGGAATAGGCGAGGAAACGGCACATGGCGCTGTCCGAATCAGGCGCGGCGGAGCACCGCACGGAGAAGATTATTCTCGCGGAATGAACGGCGGCACAATGGCGGAAAGCGGCCGGGCGCCTCCGGTTGCGGGCGCCATAGCCATCGTATAACCGTGCCCTCAAGCGGATCACGACAACCACGCGCAGAGTGGGGCGGGGAATGGCATTGAAAACCGATCTGGCGCGGGCTGCCGCGGTCGTTGCTCTGTGCCTGACGTCCAGCGCGGCCTTTGCCGCCGGCGATATCGGCGGTGCGTCCATGGGCGGGCTCTGGGCATTGCCCTTCGCCGGCATGCTGCTCTCGATCGCGCTCGGCCCGATCCTGTTTCCGCATTTCTGGGAGCTGAACTACGGCAAGTTCGCGGCCTTCTGGGCCGCCCTGGTGCTCGTGCCGCTGGTCCTGCTGCGCGGCTTCGAGCCGGCGCTGGGCGCGCTCGCGCACACGGCGCTGCTCGAATACATCCCCTTCATCATCCTGCTCTTCGCGCTGTTCACGATCGCGGGCGGCATCCTGATCATGGGCAATCTGCACGGCACGCCTGCGACGAACACGGCCCTGCTGGCGATCGGCACGCTGATGGCGAGCTTCGTCGGCACCACCGGCGCCTCGATCATCATGATCCGCCCGGTGCTGCGCGCCAATGACAGCCGGCGCCACAACGTCCATGTCGTCGTGTTCTTCATCTTCCTGGTCTCGAATATCGGTGGCTCGCTGACGCCGCTGGGCGACCCGCCGCTCTTCCTCGGCTTCCTGCGCGGGGTGAACTTCTTCTGGACGACGACGCATCTGCTGCCCGCGACGGGGCTCGCCGTCGCGATCTTGCTGGCGCTGTTCTTTGCCCTCGACAGCTGGTTCTACCGCAGGGAAGACGGCATGCCGTCGCTGAAGGATCCGACGCCGGACCGCGACATCAAGCTTTTCGGCAAGGTGAATTTCGCCCTGCTCGGCGGCGTCATCGCGGCGATCCTGATGTCCGCGAGCTGGAAGCCCGGCATCGTCTTCGACATCGCGGGTTCCAAGATCGAGCTGCAGAACGTCGTGCGCGATGCGATCCTGCTCGCGCTGGCGGGCCTCTCGCTCAAGTTGACGCCGAAGCCGGTGCGCGCTGGCAACGAGTTCAGCTGGGGCCCGATCAAGGAGGTCGCCAAGCTCTTCGCCGGCATCTTCGTCTGCATCATCCCGGTCCTGGCGATGCTGCAGGCCGGCCGGAACGGCGCCTTTGCCGGTCTCGTGGCCCTCGTGAGCAATCCCGATGGTAGCCATAGCACGGCCGCCTATTTCTGGCTGACCGGCATCCTGTCCTCGTTCCTCGACAACGCGCCGACCTATCTCGTCTTCTTCGAGCTGGCGGGCGGCGATCCGCAGGCGCTGATGACGACGGGCGCGCTGACGCTGGCGGCGATCTCGGCGGGCGCGGTCTTCATGGGCGCCAACACCTATATCGGCAATGCGCCGAATTTCATGGTCTATGCCATCGCCAAGGACCGGAAGGTCAAAATGCCGAGCTTCTTCGGCTACATGCTCTGGTCGGGCGCGATCCTGATCCCGCTCTTCCTGCTGCAGACGCTGATCTTCTTCCGGTAGGTGAGCGACTCTTTTGAGAGCCGCTCCGCTCAGCTCGCGATCTTCAGCCCCTTGCGCGCCTCGGTCGCACCGGCCTCGCGGCGGCCCTTGGCCGCTTCCATGTCGAGGCTGACCATGAAGTCCGAGATGCGCGGGGCGATCTCGGAGCGGAAGCGCGAGCCGTTGAAGACGCCGTAATGGCCGACGCCCTTCTGGAGGTAATGCACGCGCTTGTCGTCGGGGATGTTGGGGCAGAGATCATGGGCAGCCTGCGTCTGCCCGACGCCGGAGATGTCGTCCTTCTCGCCCTCGACGGTCATCAGCGCCACGCGGCGGATGGCCGTGCAGTCGACCGGCTTGTCGCGATGCATCATCGTGCCCTTCGGCAGGGCGTGCTCGACGAAGACGGTCTCGACCGTCTGGAGATAGAACTCGGCGGTCAGGTCCATCACCGCCATGTACTCGTCGTAGAAGTCGCGGTGCTTCTCGGCGGAATCGCCGTCGCCGTCGACCAGGTGCTTGTACATCTCGTAGTGTGCGCTGACATGGCGGTCGATATTCATCGCCATGAAGCCGGAAAGCTGCATGAAGCCCGGATAGACGTCGCGGAAAGTGCCCGGATGCGGGAACGGCACCTTGGTGATGCAGTTGCGGCGGAACCACTCCGTGCCGCGCTCCATGGCGAGGCAGTTCACTGCGGTCGGCGAGCGGCGCGTGTCGATCGGCCCGCCCATCAGCGTCATCGAGCGCGGCGCGCAAGGGTCGGCCTCGGCCTCCATGCGGGCGGCGGCGGCGAGCACCGGCACGGCAGGCTGGCAGACCGCCATGACATGGGTCTCGGGGCCGAGCATCTGCAGCATGGCGATGACATAGTCGATATAATCGTCGAGATCGAAGCGCCCGGCCGTGAGCGGCACCTGGCGGGCATCGGTCCAGTCGGTGATGTACACCTCATGACCGGGCAGGAAGGCCTCCACCGTGCCGCGCAGCAGCGTGGCGTAGTGCCCCGACATCGGCGCGACCAGCAGAATCTTGGGCTGCGGCTTGCGGCGACCCTCGATCTTGCGGTCGAAATAGACCATCCGGCAGAAGGGGCGTTCCCAGACGACGCGCTCCTCGACGGCGGTCTTGACGCCGTTGATCGTCGTCTCGGACAAGCCGAAGGCGGGCTTGCCATAGCGCCGCGTGGTGCGCTCGAACAGCTCGCAGGATGCGGCGATGCTGCGGCCCATCGGCGTATATGTCAGCGGATTGGAAGGGTTCTTGAAGGCCAGATGCATCGCATCCGACATGCCCCTGGCGGGGCTGAGCATCATGTGAACCGCTTCATAGGCATGGTAGGCGAACGACATGGCAGCCCCGTACATGCGATTATGATCCTTCCGGCGCCGCAGCATTCATTGATGCGCCGCAACAGGAACGCACCGTATGCCCAATTTGTTCTCATTCAATCCGGCAAAAGGCTAAGAAATCACTCCAATGCCGGTTTGCCACAGATGATTGCCTTGCCGGAGTGCCTCGCATGAGCTTTGCCGATGTCGCGACGCCCATGCTCGGCCGCGCCAGCCGTCATCTGCGGCTCGATACGCTGGTGCGGCTGCGCTGGCTCGCCATCGCGGGTCAGAGCCTGGCCGTTGCCGGCGTGCATTTCGGGCTCGGCTTTCCATTGCCTTTCGGTTGGTGCTTCACCGCGATTGCGGTCTCGTCCTGGCTGAACATCGCGCTGCGCATCCGCTTTCCGCTGAGCCATCGGCTCCAGGCGGGGGCGGCGACGGCCCTACTCGCCTTCGATATCGTTCAGCTCGCGGCCCTGCTCTACCTCACCGGCGGGCTGCAGAACCCGTTCTCGATCCTGTTCCTGGCCCCGGTGATGATTTCGGCGACGGCGCTGCCGCCGCAGCGGACGCTCGTCCTGGGCGTGCTGGCGATCGCGCTGGCGACACTGCTCAACTTCGTCCACCTGCCGCTGCCCTGGGCCGGGCCGGACCGGCCGGTCCTGCCGCCCTACTACCAGCTCGGAAGCTGGGCTGCGCTCGTCCTTGGACTAGGCTTCACCGGCATCTATGCCTGGCGGGTCGCCAAGGAGGCGCGCGACCTTTCTGACGCGCTCGCGGCCACCGAACTCGTTCTGGCGCGCGAACAGCACCTGTCGCAACTCGACGGCCTCGCTGCCGCTGCCGCCCATGAGCTCGGCACGCCGCTCGCCACCATCGCGCTCGTCGCCCGCGAATTATCGCGGCTCGCACCGGCCGAGGGCGAGATGGCCGAGGACATCACGTTGCTGCGCGAGCAGGTCGAGCGCTGCCGCGGCATCCTCGGCAAGCTCGCCTCGTTGCAGGACGACGATGCCGGGCCGCTCGACCAGCTTTCGCTGCGCCTCCTGATCGAGGAGGCGGCGGGGCCGCAGCGTCCCTTCGGAGTGCCCTTCGAGATCGTGATGAGCGGCGAGAAGCCCGAGCCGGTATGCCGGCGCAATCCCGGCATGATCTATGGCCTCGGCAACATCGTCGACAACGCCGTGGATTTCGCCCGCTCGACGGTCACGATCACCGCTCAATGGAATGCAGCCTTTGTCACGCTCACGATTGCCGATGACGGTCCGGGCTTTCCGCCCGACGTGCTGCTGCGGGCCGGCGACCCTTATCTCACCCATGGCGCCAGCGAGAGCCGCGCCGGCGGTGGGCTTGGGCTTGGGCTCTTCATCGCCAAGACCCTGCTCGAGCGGGGCGGTGCGCTGATGGAGTTTGCCAACCTGCCTGCGCCGGCGAGCGGCGCTTCGGTGCGAATGACCTGGCCGCGCGCGGTGTTCGAGGCCGACCTGTCCACGTCCGGGTCTACAAACGTCGAACCGTCGATCCCACATGGGGTTAGCAGATGAATTGGTGCATGGGATGCGTCGCGGCGGGAGCCGCGCTAAAGTTCCGCTGGGATTGGCCCGGCGGCAGGAGAGTATGATGCAGGATACGCTGAGCGAAACCGCCCCGGATGTGGCGACGGCGGACATGTCGCTGCTGCTGGTGGACGACGACAAGCCGTTCCTGACCCGGCTTGCCCGCGCCATGGAGGGCCGCGGCTATTCCGTGCGCACGGCAGAGAGCGTCAGCGCCGGGCTGGCGGCGGTCGAGGAGGAGGCGCCGGCCTTCGCCGTGATCGACCTGCGTCTCGGCGACGGCAACGGCCTCGACGTCATCGCCAGGCTGAAGGAGCGTCGCCCCGATGCGCGCGGCATCGTGCTCACCGGCTATGGCAACATCGCCACCGCCGTCAGCGCGGTGAAGCTCGGCGCCTTCGATTTCCTCGCCAAGCCGGCCGATGCCGACGAGATCCATGCCGCGCTCGCCGCTGCCCGCGATGCCCGGCCGTTGCCGCCCGAGAACCCGATGTCGGCTGACCGGGTGCGCTGGGAGCACATCCAGCGCGTCTACGAGCTCTGCAACCGCAACGTCTCCGAAACGGCGCGGCGGCTCGGCATGCATCGGCGCACGCTTCAGCGCATCCTGGCGAAGCGCGCGCCGCGCTGATCACACCGGTGGCGGGTTGATCTGGCGGAAGCCGCCTTCGCGCCAATAGGGATAGTGCGGATAGGCGGGCGTGACCGCGCTGGCCGCATCGAGCCGCGCGATCTGTTCCGCAGTCAGGCTCCAGCCGACGGCGCCGAGGTTCTGGCGCAACTGCTCCTCGTTGCGGGCGCCGATGATGACGCTCGACACGGTCGGGCGCGCCAGCAGCCAGTTCAGGGCGATCTGCGGCACGCTCTTGCCGGTCTCGGCCGCGAGTGCGTCGAGCACGTCGACGATCGCATAGAGCCTGTCGTCATCGACCGGCGGGCCGAAGGCGGCGGTGTCGTGCAGGCGGCTCTTGTCGGGCATTGCGGCGCCACGACGGATCTTTCCCGTGAGCCGGCCCCAGCCGAGCGGGCTCCAGACCATGGCGCCAACCTTCTGGTCGAGGCCGAGCGGCATCAGCTCCCATTCGTAGTCGCGGCCGACCAGCGAGTAATAGACCTGATGCGCGACATAGCGCGGCCAGCCATGGCGCTCGGAAGCCGCGAGCGACTTCATCATCTGCCAGCCGGAGAAATTGGAGGCACCGACATAGCGCAGCTTGCCGGCGCTCACGAGGTCGTCCAGCGTCTTCAACACCTCCTCGACCGGCGTTCCCGCATCGAAGGCATGGAGCTGGAGCAGGTCGATGCGGTCGGTCCGCAGTCGCTTCAGCGCCGCCTCGACACCCTCGATCAGCCGCAGCCGGGACGTGCCGGCCTGAAGCGGGCCGTCTCCCGCCGGCAGGCCGAGCTTGGTCGAGATCAACGCGTTGTTGCGCCGCCCTTCCAGCGCCTCACCGAGGATCGCCTCCGAGGCGCCGTCCGAATAGACGTCGGCCGTATCGAACAGCGTCAGGCCGGCCTCGAGGCAGATGTCGATCAAGCGCTTAGCCTGGGTCGTGTCGGTGTCGCCCCAGGCGCTGAACAGCGGTCCTTTCCCGCCGAAGGTGCCGCAGCCAAAGCTGAGCGCGGGCACCTTCAAGCCGGATGCGCCGAGTTGCCGATAATCCATGTCGTTCTCCTGTCGGGTGATTTGAAACGGCTCAGGCGGCCAGCACGCGCGTTGCGCGCCGGTCGAGCGTGAGGGCGATCCAGGCCAGGGCCAGCGCCGCGAGCGGCACCAGCGCGGCGATCGGCGCGATGCCGGCAAGACCCGGCCCGTGCGAGATCACCACGCCGCCGAGCCAGGCGCCAAAGGCATTGCCGAGGTTGAAAGCGGCAATGTTGAGGCTGGACGCCAGGCCTTGGCCGGCACCGCCTGCCTGCTGCAGCACCCACATCTGCAGCGGCGCGACCGTGGCGAAGGCGGCCGCACCGAGGACGAAGGCGGCGACGACCGCGCCGATCTTGTCATGGAAGGCGAATGACGCTGCAAACAGCGCCAGCGTCAGCAGCACCAACGTGCCGATCAGCGCCGGCGAGAGGTTGCGGTCGGCCCAGCGCCCACCGAGCAGATTGCCGACGACGAGGCCGGCACCGAAGACCAGCAGGATCGGCGAGACGGCCGCCTCGCTGAAGCCGGCGAGCTCGACCAGCAGCGGCTGGATATAGGTGAAGACTGCGAAGATGCCGCCGAAGCCGAGCACCGTCATGGCAAGCCCGAGCAACACCTGCGGCCGCGCCAGAACCTGGAACTCTTCCGCCAATGGGCCGGGCACGACGCGCTCACGCGCTGCTGGGACGAAGATCGCGAGGACGGCGAGTGCGATCAGCCCGATGCCGGCTACGGCCCAGAAGGTCGAGCGCCAGCCATAGGCGAGGCCGAGCCAGGAACCGAAGGGCACGCCGAGCAAGGTCGCGAGTGTCAGCCCGGTGAACATCAGCGCGATCGCCGAGGCCTTGCGCTCTGGCGCGACAAGACCCGTCGCGACCATCGCGCCGACGCCGAAGAAGGTGCCATGCGCCAGCGCCGTGACGATGCGCGCGGCCATCAGCCAGGCGAAGCTCGGAGCCAGGGCCGCTGCGAGGTTGCCGAGCGTGAAGATCGCCATCAGCACCAGCAGGGTCGTCTTGCGCGGCAGGGAGCGGGTCGCGATGGTCAGGATCGGCGCGCCGACGAAGACGCCGAGCGCATAGCCTGACATCAGGAGGCCTGCGACGGGAATGGTGACGCCGAGATCGGCGGAGACCTGCAGCAGCAGGCCCATGATCACGAATTCGGTGACGCCGATGCCGAAGGCACCGACGGTAAGGGCATAGAGGGCGACGGGCATGGCCGGCTCCGGACGGGAATGAATGAGCCTGCAAGATGGCGCATGCCACGCCTATGAATTAGATTGCTGTCAGGACATACAATTGTGAGGTGAAGTCATCATGCCCCGGCCCGAGATCAACCGTTCCGGCGAGATGGAGGTCTTCGTGCGTGTGGTCGAACTCGGCGGCTTCTCGCCGGCGGCCCGCGCGCTGCGCATGACGCCGTCTGCGATCAGCAAGCTGGTGGCGCGGCTGGAGGCGCGGCTCGGCGTCCGCCTGATGATCCGCTCGACGCGCAAGCTCCAGCTCACCGAGGAGGGCGCGACCTTCCACCAGCACGCGCTGCGCGTGCTGAACGATCTCGACGAGGCCGAGCGCTCCGTCGCTGCCTGCCAGATCCCGCGCGGCCGATTGCGCGTCAATGCCAATGTGGCGATGGGCTGGCACCATCTTCTCCCGCTCGCGCCGCGCTTCATGGCCGAGAACCCCGGCGTCCAACTCGACATCACCATCTCCGACCAGGTCATCGACCTGATGGACGAGCGCGCCGATGTCGCGATCCGCGTCGGACCGCTGCGGACTTCGCAATTGATCGCGCGCAAGCTCGGCGAAAGTCCGTCTGCTATCGTGGGGGCGCCGGCCTATCTCGCGCAGCGCGGCGCGCCGGCCAGCCCTGCTGAACTCGAAGGGCACGACCTGATCACCTTCAATTTCGCCCGCCATTGCGACGAGTGGCCGTTCAGGATCGACGGTCGCCGGCTGTCCTTGCCGGCCCATGGTCGGGTTTCGGTCGGCGATGGCGAGAGCGCCCGCAGATTGGCGCTCGCCGGTCAGGGCCTGACACGGCTGTCGCTGTTCCAGATCGCGCCCGACATCGCGGCCGGCCGGCTTGTTCCTGTTCTGGAAGCCTTCAACCCGGGCGATGTCGAGGAGGTCCACGCCGTCTATGTCGGCCATGGCGGCAAGCTGCCGGCCCGCGTGCGCGCCTTCATCGACTTCCTCGTGGAGACGGTAGACCTGACCGCGCCGCCGACAGGTGATCGGGAGATGATCCCCAGTGCCGCACCCGCGATGGAACCCGTTCCCGCCTAGAGTCCCGGGTCCTCGATCAGCGCCAGCCGGCCGGCGGCGAGTTTGGCGAAGGCGATGGTCAGGGCCTTGCGCCGCGCCGATGCCAGAGCGTGCCGCGGAGCCTCGCGGATCAGCGCGCCGCCATAGGCGTCGGCGACGATCAGGCCGACATCCTCGGGCAGGATCTCCTGGGGAAATTCGGGCGCGACGGCGAAGAGGAAGCCGTCGCAATAATCGCGATAATCCGGCCATTTGCCGTCGACGCGATAATCCTCGATCCCCGACTTGACCTCGACCACCAGCAATTCGCCCGACGACGAGAGCGCGACGATGTCGCCGCGCCGGCCATTGGCGAAGGTCATCTCCTTGACGATGGCATAGCCGCGTTCGCGCAGATGCCGCCCGGCCCCACGGCAGACGGCACGGGTGATGTCGGGCCGCGTAGGCGGCGGATTGAGGACGGAATCGGGAAGCGGCATGAATTCATGTTCCCTCTTTGTGCCGGTCAAGGCAAGGGTGGAAGGCGGGCAGGCGCTGGAAAACGGCTCCCGCTTTCGGGCGTCATGCTCTAGGGAAGGCGCGATGCCGCTATGGTGACCCCGCCTTGGAACGTCTTGCCGCCCCCCTCCTGATCCTGCTCGTCGCGGCCTCCGTCTCGGCGCTGCTCTGCGTGCTGCTGCGACCGCTGCTGGTCCGCTACGCGCTGGCGCGGCCCAATGCGCGCTCGAGCCATCGCGTGCCGACGCCGCAAGGCGGCGGCATCGCTGTGCTGGCCGGCGCTTTCCTGGCGCTGGGACTGGCACTGCAGGTCTTGCCGCCGCCCTCTGGCATGAGCAACCTCGCCTTCGTCATCGTGGCCGCCGTCGCGCTGGCGGTGGTCGGCGCCTGGGACGACATCCGGCCGCTCTCGGCCGGGCTGCGGCTCGGCCTCCAGGCACTCTGCGTCGTGGTGGTGATCGTCTATGCTGCGCCTGATGTCAGGCTGTTTCCAGAGGCGATGCCGCTCGCCGTCGAGCGCTGCCTGGCACTGCTGGCCGGCATCTGGTTCGTCAATCTGACGAATTTCATGGATGGCATCGACTGGATCACGCTTGCGGGCTTCGTGCCGCTGGCCGGTGCTCTGGCGCTCGCCGGCAGCTTCGGGCTGATCGATCCTGCGACGGGCTTGCTGGCGGCGGCTCTTTGCGGCGGGCTGATCGGTTTCGCGCCCTTCAACAAGCCGACGGCGCGGCTCTTCCTCGGCGATGTCGGCTCGCTGCCGCTTGGGCTCGTCACGGCCTATCTGCTCTACCGGCTTGCGGGCACGGGTGCACTGGCGGCGGCGCTGATCCTGCCGCTCTACCATGTCGCTGATGCCACGATCACGCTGCTGCGCCGGCTGGCGCGCCGCGAAAGGGTCTGGGAAGCCCACCGCTCACATTTCTATCAGCAGGCGACGACGAACGGTTACAGCGTCCGCAGTGTCGTCATGCAGGTCGCGCTGCTCAATCTCGCTCTGGTCGTGCTGGCAGGCCTAAGCATGCTGATGCCGGCTGCGGCCGTACAATGGGCCTGCCTTACCGCTGCGATCCTTCTGACCGGCCTGCTGCTGCGGCGCTTCTCGCGGCGGGCCCCAATCCTATGAACGGCGAAAGGGTTCTCGTGACGGGTGCCGGCGGCTTCATCGGGCCCCATGTCGTTGCCGCGCTGAGCACCGCCGGCTATCGCATCCGCGTCACGCAACGCACCGCGGCTCCGGCTCCTGAAGGCACCGAAGCCATCGTGACCGGCGACCTCGCCTCGCCGGTCGACTGGAGCCGGGCGCTCGACGGCGTCGCGCATGTCGTCCACCTCGCCGGCCTCGCCCATGCCGGCCCTGGCCTCGATGAAGAGCTCTATCGACGCATCAACACGCTGGCGACGCTGGATCTGGCCCAGGCGGCCTATCGCGCCGGCGTCTCGCGCTTCGTCTGCATGTCCTCGATCAAGGCGCAGAGCGGCGCCTTCGACGGGCCACCGTTGCGCGAGGACGATGCGCCTGCGCCCGACGACGCCTATGGCCGCTCGAAGCTGGCCGCGGAGCAGGGCCTGGCCCGGCTCGACTTCGACTGGGTGAGCTTGCGGCCGGTGCTGGTCTACGGGCCGGGCGTGAAGGCCAATATGGCGGCGTTGCTGAAGCTCGCCCGACTGCCGCTTCCGTTGCCTCTCGGCGCCCTGACCGCGCCGCGCTCGCTGCTGGCGGTCGAAAACCTGGCCGATGCCGTCCTGTTCGCGCTGACGCCCGCCTGTCCGGCGCGACGGGCGTTCACGGTCGCCGATCCGGAACCGATCAGCGTCGCCGCTATCCTGACCGCGCTGCGGGCCGGTATGGGGCGCGGCCCGGGCCTGATCGCCGTGCCCCCCGGCCTGTTGCGGCTGGCGGCGCGTCTGGCCGGGCGCGAGGACGCCTTCGTCAAGCTGAGCGGCAGCCTCGTGGCGCTGCCGGAGGGCCTGCTCAGGGCAGGCTGGCGGCCGCCGCTTGCGTCGCGGACGGCTCTTGAGCGCCTGGCGGCGTCTTCTGGCGCTCGCTGAAATCCGGGATCGCCTCGTCGAGCACGGCGTCGGCGGCAACGCGGTCATCCGCCTTCAACGCCGCTTCCAGCCGCGTCAGCCAGGCCTGCAGCCGGGCGCGGTTGGCGAAGACGGGCTTGGCCGCCATCACGCCGTCGAGGCCTGTTTCGGCCTTCGGCTCGTCATGGGCGAAGAGGATCTCGTTCAGGCGCTCGCCCGGCCTGACGCCGGTGACGGCGATCTCGATGTCCTCGCCCGGCTCGAAGCCCGCCAGGCGGATCATCCGCTCGGCCAGCTCCATGATCTTGACGGGCTGGCCCATCTTGAGGACGTAGACGGCCGCGCGTTCGGCCTCGGGCCCGTCCGAGCGGGCATGCGAGGCCGCCGTCAGGACGAGGTCGCAGGCCTCGCGGATCGTCATGAAGTAGCGGATCATGTCCGGGCTGGTGACGGTCAGCGGCCCGCCGCGTGCGATCTGCGCCTTGAACTTCGGCACCACCGAGCCGACCGAGCCCAGCACATTGCCGAAGCGCACCGCGACCAGCCGCATGCCAGCCGCAGCCGCGACGAATTCAGCGTCGCGCGACTGCGCGTACATCTCGGCGAAGCGCTTGGTTGCGCCCAGCATCGAGACGGGTTCGATCGCCTTGTCGGTCGAGATCAGCACGAAGATCTTGGCGTTGGCGGCGATCGCAGCATCCGTCACGTTCACCGAGCCGAAGATGTTGGTCTTGATGCCCTCGCTCCAGTCCGCCTCGAGATAGGGCACGTGCTTGAGCGCGGCGGCATGGATGACGATGTCCGGCCGGAATTCGGCGAAGAGCGGTGCAATCCGGGCCCGGTCGCGCACATCGGCCAGCGCGCCGGAGACGACCATGTCATGGCCATGGACCGATAGCTGCTCCGTGATCTGGAACAGGGCGGGTTCGGAACTCTCGACGACCAGAAGTTCAGCCGCGCCGAAGGCCGCGCAGCGCAGACAGATCTCGGAGCCGATCGAGCCGCCACCGCCGGTGACGATGACGCGCTTGCCCTTCAGGAAGGCCCCGAGCCGGTCGCGGTCGATCTTGACGGTCGAGCGCACCAGCAGATCCTCGATCTCCAGCGGTGCGATTTCGGTGTCGCGAACGCCCTCGCCGAGCGTCTCGATGCGTGAGATCGGCAGGGAGAGCTTGCGCGTGCGGGCGAGCCATTTATCGGGCTCTGCCTCCGGCTGGAGCGCGCTGGGTGTTGCGACGATGCGGCGGAAGCCCTCGCCGCGTTCGGCTGCGTCGCCCGCGATACGCTCGATATCCGAGAGCAGGCCGAGCACGGGCACGCCCCGGATCGACTGGCCGAGATCGTCGGCGCGAGGCGACAGGATGCCCTCGGGCCTGAGCTTGCGCATGGTGCCGGCCTCCATGGCGCGGATCACCATCTCGACCTCGAAACCGCGCCCGAGCAGCAGAGCGGGGAGCGAGGCCTCGCGCGCCGCATGCCGGCGGGTGCGCGAAAACTTGAAATAGCGATAGGCGAGGCGCGGGCCCCCGAGCAGCGAGACCTGGACCAGCCAGTAGAGTGCGATCGTGATCTTGCCGAAATAGAAGGCGCCATAGAAGTTCGGCGCGACGAGCACGTAGTCGACGATGAGCAGCGTCAGCGTCAGGATCGAGACCGCCTTGACGATGTTCGACAGGTCCGGCAGCGACGCAAAGCGCCATTTCGAGCGGTAAAGCGAGAAGAACCAGTAGACCAGCCCGGCATAGACGACGAAGAACGGCAGGAAGCGCGGCAGATAGCGCAGATGCTCTTGGAGCTGCCAGCCCTCGAAGCGGATGACGAAGACGAGCCAGATCGCCAGCGCCGTGACCACGAGATCGTGGATGACGACGGCGAGCTTCTTGAGGTTCTGCTTGGGGAGACTGGCCATGACAGGCGGGGTATCCCGCTCGCTGCGCGGCTTGTCAACGCGGCCGCAGCGGCTGGTCCTTCGGCATGACGGTCAGGCGCCGACCTTCGGTTGTTCCAGCGCGATCATGATGAAGTCGATGAGCTCCTCGGCGGAGGGGCCGGGAATCCGCTCGCACTGGGCCATCAGCAGCGGATGCTGGAAGCGTAGCATCGCGGTGCGGATGCACTGGGTGGCGGCGATCGGGTCGACCTCGCGGAACTCGCCATTGGCGACGCCCTCGGCGACGACGCGGCCGAGCAGGGCGTCGAAGCGCTCGATATGGCCGAGGATCGCGTCCCAGCTCTCCTCCATCGCGGCGCAGACCATCTCCTGCATGCGCTGCTGGTCGGCGAAGCGCGCCTGATTGATCCGGTGGCAGGTCAGCAGCATCTCGCGCAGGCGGCTTCCGGCGGAACGCGGCTCCGCCATGATGAGCGACAGCGATTCCTCGAGCTCGCCCTTGAAGCGGGCCAGAACCGCCTCGTTGATCGACTTCTTGGAATCGAAGAATCGATAGACGTTGGCCGGGCTCATGCGCAGCGACTTGGCGATGTCGGCGACCGTGGTCTTCTGGTAGCCGATGTCGCGAAAGAAGCGCTCGGCGGTATCGACGATGCTCTGCCTCGTGTCGCGCTCGGGAAGACTCACGGCTCTTGCCTGTTTTGCTGGGCCTGCGGCTGTCGGCGGGAATTGATCGCTATGACGAATTTCGTCATTCGTCAACATCATGGCGAATAAGGCATTTCATCATGACGTCCTGACATGTCCCGTCATGCCAGTACCTGCAGGGGGTTCAACGCATGGTGCGGCGGCCCTGTTCCGTCTCAGCGGATGGTCACCCATGTGCTGAGCGCGTACGTGCCAGGGCCATGATCGCCTCGATGTCGAGATGAGCCTGCAGATGGGCGGCGAGCCGGTCCAGCGTCGCCTCGACATCGTCCTCATAGGACAGGCTCAAAGGCAGGCCGCCGCCCGCGACAGCGCCGAGACAGGCGGCACGCACCGCATCCGCCGAGAAGACGCCGTGCAGATAGCTGCCGATGACGCGGCCGTCGGGACTTGCGGCGCCTTCCGCCCGGTCGCCGACCCTGAACGGGGCGCGCACCGTGTCGGCGCCTTCGGTCGCGCCGAGATGGATCTCGTAGGCGCGGCCCGTCGATGCGCTCGGCGCATGGATGAAATCGACCTCGCGGACCGTCTTGGTGCCCTCCAGCACGGTTTCGACGTCGAGCAGCCCGAGGCCATCGGCCTCGCCGGCCGGGCCTTCCAGCCCAAGCGGATCGCGTACCACGCGGCCGAGCATCTGGTAGCCGCCGCACAGGCCGAGGATGTGTCCGCCGCGCCGGCGGTGGGCGAGGAGGTCGATGTCCCAGCCCTGCGCGCGCAAGGCGGCGAGATCGCGCAATGTCGTCTTCGAGCCGGGCAGGATGACGAGATCGGCATCGCCCGGCAGCGCCTGCCCCGGTCCGACCATGGCGAGGTCGACGTCATCCTCCAGCTTGAGCGGGTCGAGATCGTCGAAATTGGCGATGCCGGGCAGGACCGGAACGGCGATCCTCAGCCGCGCGCCGGGCTTCCGGCCCGAGCGAATGTCGAGCCCGTCTTCGGCCGGCAGGCGCGCGGCATCCGAAAACCAGGGCACGACGCCGAGGCACGGCCAGCCCGTCGCATGGCGGATCGTCTCGACACCGTCGGCAAACAGCGCGACCTCGCCCCGGAAGCGATTGACGGCAAAGGCGCGGATCATGGCGCGGTCGGGCTCGTCCAGCACGGCATGGGTGCCGACGAGGCTGGCGATGACGCCGCCGCGGTCGATGTCGCCGACCAGGATCGCCGGCACGTCGGCCGCGCGGGCGAAGCCGAGATTGGCGATGTCGCGAGCCCGCAGATTGGTCTCGGCCGGCGAGCCCGCGCCCTCGACGATCACGAGATCCGCGTCGGCGGACAGCCGCTCGAAGCTGTCCAGAACCCTGGGCAGGAAGTCGCCGCGCCGGGCGAAGTCGCCCGAGGCGAGATGGCCAGCGACCCGTCCCTGAAGGATGATCTGGCTGCCGGACTCGCTTTCGGGCTTCAGCAACACCGGGTTCATGTCGACATGCGGCGCGATGCGGGCGGCGCGCGCCTGCAGCGCCTGCGCCCGGCCGATCTCGCCGGCTGCGGTCGCTGCGGCATTGTTCGACATGTTCTGTGGCTTGAACGGCCTGACCTTCAGCCCGCGATCGGCGAAGAGCCGGCACAGGCCCGCGACGATCAGCGACTTGCCGACATTGGAGCCGGTGCCGAGGATCATGACGGCGGGGGTGCGGGAGGTGACCATGCGCTTGCTTATGCGCCGGTCATGCCGGGAGCAACCGGGCGACGCAGCAGATCGGCGATCACAAAGGGAGGGTCACCGGTTCACGCCAATCCCCGCTACGCCAAAGGGGCGAAGTCGCAGCGGGAGCCCGTCGTGAACCGGCCGACTCACTAAATACTGACCAGTGATGAATGTCAATAATCATCACTCCGCATTTGATCGGCCAAATGCATCGCCTCGAGCTGCCCCCGATCGCGTGCGTCCTGCGCGGCGCCATGCTAAACGCGCCGCCTGTTTCGTGCCGCAGGCGACCGACCGCGATGAACCCGATTTTCTCTGCCCTCCCGACCAGTGTCTTCGAGGTGATGTCCCAGCTCGCGCGAGAGACCGGCGCGGTCAATCTGGGTCAGGGCTTTCCTGACGATCCCGGGCCGCTCGATGTGCGCCAGAAGGCGGCTGACGCGGTCGTGAACGGCTGGAACCAGTATCCTCCGATGATGGGCCTGCCCGAACTGCGCCAGGCCACGGCGGCGCATTACAAGCGCTGGCAGGGGCTGGATCTCGATCCCGACAGCGAGATCATGGTGACCTCGGGCGCGACCGAGGCGATTGCGGGCGCGCTGATGGCGCTGCTCGCGCCAGGCGACGAGGTCGTGCTGTTCGAGCCGATGTATGACGCCTATGTCCCGCTCGTGCGCCGTGCCGGCGGCATCCCGAAATTCGTGACGCTGACACCACCGCATTTCGGGCTGACCGAGGCCGCCTTGGCGCAGGCGTTTTCGCCGAAAACGAAGGTCGTGTTGTTCAACAACCCGCTGAACCCGACCGCGACGATCTTCAGCCAGGCAGATCTCGATCTTCTCGCCGATTTCTGCGTTCGCCATGACGCGGTGGCGATCTGCGACGAGGTCTGGGAGCATGTCGTGTTCGACGGGCATCGGCATGTCCCGGTGCTGGGGCGCCCCGACATGCGCGAGCGCACGGTCAAGATTTCGTCGGCCGGCAAGATCTTCTCGCTCACGGGCTGGAAGGTTGGGCTGGTGATGGCGGCGCCGTCGCTGATGAAGGTGCTGGCCAAGGCGCACCAGTACATCACCTTCACCACGCCGCCGAACCTGCAGGCCGCCGTCGCCTACGGCCTGGGCAAGGACGACAGCTATTTCGAGGGGATGCGAGCCAATTTCCAGCGCTCGCGCGACCGGTTCGCCGATGGCCTCACAGGTCTCGGCTTCAGCGTGCTGCCCAGCGTCGGGACCTATTTCCTCAATGTCGACATCGCCCCGCTCGGTGAGAGCGACGATGTCGATTTCTGCAAGAGGCTCGTGATGGAGAATGGCGTCGCCGCGATCCCGGTCAGCGCCTTCTATGCGCAAGGCGCGGTCAAGACGGTCGTCCGCTTCTGTTTCGCCAAGCGCGACGCCACGCTCGATGCTGCCCTGGAGCGGCTGGCGAGCCGTCGCCCGCGCTGAAGGGATAGGCGGGGCTTTCAGCCGGCGATCAGTTGAGTCGCCAGCGCGCCGGCGGCCACGAGCCGCTTCTGCAGCTCCACGGTGATCGGGTTGCGCTCCGCGGCCTGGTGGGCGGCGTCCGCCGCCGTCACCAACTGGGCCAGGGCGCGCTGCGCCAGAGCCTTGTCCTTGCTGCGCTGGGCGAGCCGGAGCATCGCCTCGGCCTGATTGCCGAGCGTCTGCGCCCAGAGCAAAGGCACGCTCTCGCGCCGGCGCTCTTCCAGGGCCGCAGTGAAGGCGGCAATCGCCTCCTCAAGCACGACCGGCTCGCTATAGCGTTCGCCCATGGCGCCCAGCACGCCACCCATCTGGTCCTGGAGTTCGGCCCAACGCAGCGGTTCGCGGACACGATCGACGGCCTTGGCGACCCGGTTGAGGCCGTTGAAGGCGCGCTCCAGCAAGGCGAGGTCGTTTCGGCGCCCGCCGAGCGCGGCCCGGGCGCGCGAGATCATATGCTCGGCTTCGAGCCAGCGCGCCTCGTCGCTGCCGCGATCCCAGACAGCGAAGACCGTGGCGAATGCAGCGATCGCATCCTCAAGCAGCCCGTCATCCGCGCGCGCCAGCCCGATCGTCACCGCGAGCCGCCCGAAACGCAGCTTCAGCGCCTGCCAGAGCAGCGGCGCCTCGTCTCGGCGTAGATCCTCCATCCCGGCTTCGCAATGAGCGAGCGCGTCGGCACGCAGATCCGCCGTGCCGGTGAGGTCCGCAAGACCTTCGAGGGCTGCGGCGAGCGCCTCCTGGGCGCCGGCGAAGGCCACTGTATCCGCCACGCTGTCGAGCCCCTCGATCAGACGGCGCAGCGTCGCGATGGCGGCGTCATAGCCGTCGCGCCCGCCAAGATCCTCGCTGGCCCGTGCCAGCGCCTTCGCCTGATCGAGCGCAGCGGCGCGGCTGCGCTCGATATCGGCGAGCCCGATCAGGGCGGAAGCCTCGCCATAGCGGGCGGCAGCTTCGCGATAGGAGTCGGGCGTTGTGCGCAGGAAGCTGAGCGCCGCCCGGTCGGCGCGGTTTTCACCGATCAGCAGTCGGCGCTCGACGGAGAGAGCCGAAAGGTCGGTCGATCCGCCGATCGCGCGCAGCTCGGCCTGTGCCAGCGCCTTGTCGGCCTCGGCGAGACGGCCGGCGGCAAGCGCCAAGGCTGCCTCGCTTCGCAGCCGCCCGATCTCGATGTCGTCGAGCGGCGTCGCAAGGCGTCCGGCAAGGGCGAGGAGATCGAGTGCCTTGCGGTCGAGCAGGGCCTCGTCGGGGGCGGCCGAGCCGGAACGGCGCAGCCAATCGGCGATCATGGCCGCCAGTGCCACCGGCGGCAGGCCGTGGCGCCCCGCGACACGCGCGATCAGAGCCGCAATATCGTCCGGCTTCTTCACGAGATGGCTGTTCCCCTGCCCCGCCGAGTCAAAAATTCGCGAGTCAAAAATCGCATGCGTAGGCCGGTCGAAATCACCTGGCCGGGAACGGATTGCGGTGTGTCACGCCAGCGCGACACACCGCGCATCAATCACTTGGCGGCGATGACCGCGATCTCGACCGTGAACTGCGGGCCGGCGAGCTTGGCCTCGACCGTGGCGCGGCCCGGCGTCTGGCCGGCGATGACCCACTTGTCCCAGACGCCGTTCATCTCGGCGAAGGTCGACATGTCGGACAGCCAGATGTTGACCATCAGCAGCTTGCTCTTGTCGCTGCCGGCCTCGGCCAGCAGCCCGTCGATGATGCCGAGGATTTCGCTGGTCTGCTCGGCGACGCTCTTGCCAGCCGCCTTGTCGGCGACCTGGCCGGCCAGATAGACGGTGTCGCCGTGGACGACGGCCTTGGACATGCGCGGACCGACGGCGATGCGCTGAATGCTCATGATCAAATCTCCTGAAAAAGGGCGCTAGCTGGTAGCCCGTGCCGCGGCCTTTCGCAAACGCAAAGGCTGCGGATCAGGCCATCGCCGTCCAGCCGGCCCAAATCGCCGCATAGCGTGCCGCCTTTCCGATGAACACCAGCAGAACGAATCGGCCGAGCGGATAGTTCAGCGTGCCGGCGACGAAGGTCAGCGGGTCGCCGCCGATCGGCAGCCAGGCGAAGAGCAGGGACGGCCAGCCGAAGCGCGCAAACCAGCCCTGCGCCTGATCGAGCTGCTGGGGATCGGGGCGCACTCGCCGCGGCAGCCTCTCGACGCCATGCAGCGCGATCAACCGGCCGAGCCACCAGTTCACCACCGAGCCCGCCGTATTGGCGAGGCTCGCGACCAGGAACAGCGCCAGCGGATCGACCGTGCGCGCGGCCAGCAATCCGACGAAGACCGCCTCCGACTGGGCCGGCAGCAGCGTCGCCGCGACGAAGGCTGCCCCCGCCATCCCGGCGAGCGACCAGAACGCCTCCATCAAAGTGCGCTGCCGAAAGGTGGGAGCCGGTGGGCTGGCGACAGCATGCCGTCAGAGCCGGCGCAGCGCGACCTGCTGGATGCGGTGGCTCGCGCCCTTGGTCAGGATCAGGCTGGCGCGCTGGCGGGTCGGCAGGATGTTTTCCTGAAGGTTCGGCAGGTTGATGCCGGTCCAGAGGCTCTGCGCGATCGAGAGCGCCTCCTCCTCGCCGATCTCGGCATATTTGCGGAAGAAGGAGCGCGGATCGCGGAAGGCCGTCTGGCGCAGCGTCATGAAGCGGTTGACGTACCAGCGATGCAGATCGTTCTCGTCGGCGTCCAGATAAACAGAGAAATCGAAATAATCCGAGACGAAGGGGATGACCGTGCCATCCTTGGGCATCCGGCTGGGCTGGAGCACGTTCAGCCCTTCGAGGATCAGGATGTCCGGCCGTTCGACCGTAACCGTTTCGCCCGGCATGACGTCGTAGACGAGGTGCGAATAGACGGGTGCCGTGACCTGCGGCTTGCCAGCCTTGACGTCGGAGAGGAAGCGCAGGATCGACGAGCCGTCATAGCTTTCGGGGAAGCCCTTGCGCTGCATCAGCCCGCGGCGCTCCAGCTCGGCATTGGGCAGAAGGAAGCCGTCGGTGGTGACGAGCTCGACCTTGGGCGTGTTAGGCCAGCGCGACAGCAGCGCCTTGAGGACGCGCGCCGTGGTCGACTTGCCGACGGCCACCGAGCCCGCGACGCCGATGATATAGGGAACCTTGACCTCGGCCTCGGCCAGCAGGAAGCGCTGCGTCGCCTTGAACAGCCCCTGCGTCGCCGCGACGTAAAGCGAGAGCAGGCGCGACAGCGGCAGATAGATCGCCACGATCTCGTCGAGCGAGATCGGGTCGTTGATCGATTGCAGCTTGGTCAGGTCGTCGACCGACAGGGTCAGCGGCGTATCGGCGCGCAAATGCGCCCACTCGTCGCGCGAGAACGTGCGATAGGGGGAGCCGAGCTCGGGGTCGTGCGGGGCGGGGATCACACGCTGGTCCATGAGGCGACCCGCATTCCAGGCTTCGAGGTTCAACGCAGGACTAGCCTCGATCTCAACGGGGCCGTGCGGCCTTCTCCGCCAGACCGGAGCGCACAGTACGGGCCTCAAGCTGGCTCAATACGTCCTGCAATGCAACATCGCGGGCCTTGAGCACAACCAAGAGATGATAGAGCACATCGGCGCTCTCGGCGATCAGCTCGTCCCGGTCGCCCTTCACGGCGGCAATGACGGCCTCGACCGCCTCCTCGCCAAACTTCTTGGCGGCGCGCTCGGGGCCGGCGGCGATGAGCTTCGCTGTCCAGGATTCATCGGGCGATGCGGCGGCGCGCTCGGCAATGCGGGCTTCGAGGTCGGCCAGGGTGAAAGCGGTCATATCAGTCAATCCAGCCGCATCGCGAGACCGGCCTGCGCCATATGCGCCTTGGCCTGCCCGATCGTGTAGGTGCCGAAATGGAAGATCGACGCGGCGAGCACGGCCGAGGCGTGGCCCTGCTTCACCCCGTTCACCAGGTCGTCGAGATCGCCGACGCCGCCGGATGCGATGACCGGGACCGAGACGGCATCCGCGATGGCCGCCGTGAGGCCGAGATCGTAGCCGACCTTGGTGCCATCGCGGTCCATCGAGGTGACGAGAAGTTCGCCGGCCCCCAGCGAGACGACCTCGCGCGCGAAGGCGACCGCCTCCAGCCCGGTGGCATTGCGTCCGCCATGGGTGAAGATCTCCCAGCGGCCGGGCGTCACCTGCTTGGCGTCGATGGCGACGACGATGCACTGGTCGCCGAATTTCTCCGCGGCCTCCTTGACGAATTGCCGGTTGCTGACGGCCGCCGTGTTGATCGAGACCTTGTCGGCGCCCGCCAGCAAGAGGGCGCGGATGTCCTCGACCTTGCGCACGCCGCCGCCGACGGTCAGCGGCATGAAGCAGGCCTCGGCGGTGCGGGTGACGATGTCGAGCAGCGTGCCGCGATCTTCATGGCTCGCCGTGATGTCGAGGAAGCAGAGCTCGTCGGCGCCCGCCGCGTCATAGGCCTTGGCCGCCATGACGGGGTCGCCGGCATCGACGAGGTCGAGGAACTTCACGCCCTTGACGACACGGCCGTCCTTGACGTCGAGGCAGGGGATGATGCGGGTCTTCAGGGTCATCAGTGCTGCTGGGCCAAGGCGAGATCGGGAAATCGAGCGCATATAGCGCCGGGGCCGCCCGGCACGCAAACGCGCCGCGCGGGGCGCCCGGATTGATCGGCGGCACGTTCCCTGCTCTCCTGTTCGCCATAAGCAAAAGCAGAGGGGTTTCCATGATGCTCACAACGACATTGAAGGGCCTGAAACTGACGGCGCTGAGCCTCGCCGTCGGGCTCGGGCTTGGCGCTGCCGCGCTTGCGCAGGCCCCGACGAGCCAGCTCGACGCGATCCAGAGCCGCGGCGCCCTGCAGGTCTGCACCACCGGCGACTACAAGCCGTTCACCCTGGCCAAGGACGGCAGTTATGAGGGCATCGACATCGAGCTGGCGAAGTCGCTCGCCAAGGCGCTCGGCGTCGAGGCCAAATTCGTCCAGACCAAATGGTCCGACCTGCTGACCGACATGGGCTCGGGGAAATGCGACGTCGCGATGGGCGGCATCTCGGTGACGCTCGACCGGCAGAAGAAGGTCTTCTTCTCCTCGCCCTATCTGGTCAACGGCAAGGCCCCGATCGTGCGCTGCGCCGACAAGGCCAAGTTCCAGACCGTCGCCGACATCGACAAGCCGGAGACCCGCGTGGTGGTCAACCCCGGCGGCACCAATGAGCGCTTCGTGCGGGCCAACTTCAAGAAGGCCGATATCCGCGTCTATCCCGACAATGTCACGATCTTCGACGAGATTCTGGCGGGTCGCGCCGATCTGATGATCTCGGAATCGATCGAGACCAAGGTCCAGGAAAAGGCGAGGCCCGGCCTTTGCGCGGTCAATCCGGACGAGCCGCTGCAATATGGCGAGATGGGCTACATGCTCCCGCGCGGCGACGCGACCTTCAAGGCCTTCGTCGACCAGTGGCTGCATCTGGCCAAGGCGAGCGGCGAATTCGCGGGGATCTACAACCAGTTCGTGAAGTGAGGCAGTACTTGAAACGAGGGTGGCTGGCGGGCCTCAGTATCCCGCAGCACGCCGGAGCAGGTCGATCCCGACGATCGTCAGGGTCGTCTCGATCGCCACCAGGAACCAGCGCTCGGGCAGGCTTTCCAGGAGCCTCGTCCCGAGCATCGTCCCGGCGAAGCCCGAGACGATCATCGCGGCGATCAGCGGCAGCCAGTCGGCAAAGGCGAAGCCGAGCGCCCCAAAAGCGAAGACCTTGAGCAGGTGCTGGATCGTCGTGCAGGCCGCATGCGTCGCGATGAGCTGGCGCTTTTCAAGGCCGAGCGGCAGCAAAAGCGCCTGAACGAAGGGGCCGGTGGCGCCGACGAACATGGTGATGATGGTCGAAAGGCCGCCACCGATGACGAGGCCGCTCGATGCCAGACCGGGAATGCGCGGCTTCGGCAGCCAGGTCATCGCCAGGATGAAGACCCCGAGCAGGCCGAGCAGGATGCGCTCGGGCAATTCGACCACGAGGAAGGCGCCGATCAGGACACCGACGATCGAGCCGGCCGTGAAGCGCGCGACCAGCGGCCAGACGGCATGCGCCCGCTGCACGAAGGTCCGCCCGACATTGGAGCCGACCTGCACCAGCCCATGCACGGCGATGATGACGGCGGGCGGCACGGTGCCGGCCAGTGCCCCCAGCATCGCCACTCCCCCGCCGATGCCGAAGGCGGCGGTGAAGGCCGATGTCAGGAAGCTGATCGCGATCAGCAGCAGGGCGATGGCGGGCGCGACGCCGGCCGGCAGGAGCGTATCGAGCATGTCCGGGGAGCCGCGCTGGCGAAGGAGGAGCGTTCCCCTGCTGCTACACCGTGCGGAGCCGTCGGCAAAGCCCGGTGGCGCAGGTCGGGCATGGCCACCCATCTTGGCAGGGTCGCGAACCGTGCATGCCCGGAAACCACATTTCGCCTTGGCGCTTTACAAGGGCCCGCCGGGGGCGTTTCCTGAAGGGAATGGCGGCGGCTCCAGGCCTGACAACGCCACATCGTTCAACAGTTGCGTCTTTTCGGAGTGGTGTGATGCGTCGCGTGATCGGCCTGCTGGCCGCCCTTGTCCTCTCCCTTGCCGGTGCCGCCTCAGCCCAGGCCGGTGTCGATGTTCGGGTCGATATCGTCGCCCAGCGCATCCAGGTCACGACGACCGACGGTGAGGCCTATAACTGGGCGATCTCGTCCGGCCGCAAGGGCTACCGCACGCCCAATGGCGTCTATCGCCCGACCCGGCTGGAGAAGAGCTGGTATTCGCGGAAATATGGCGGCGCGATGCCCAATGCGGTGTTCTTCCGCGGCGGCTATGCCATCCATGGCACGACGGCGGTCGGCGCGCTCGGGCGCCCGGCATCGCATGGCTGCATCCGCCTTCATCCGAGCAATGCCGCCAAGCTCTTCGCGCTGGTCAAGAAGCACGGCGCCAGCCAGACCCGGATCGCGCTGAACGGCGCGGTGCCCGACAATCTCTCGCAGTTCGCCAAGGCGTCGGGCGGCGCCAAGATCAAGGTCGCCAAGGCCAAGGCCAAGCACGGCGCGACGGTCGCCCAGCAGCGCAAGGCCCCGAACTGGGATGCGGCCCGCGAGCAGATCCTGCTGCGCCCGACTCTGCCGGCAGGAGCCTATGGCTACCAGCCCTATAATCTGCAGCGCTATTACGAGCCTGGCCCGCGCTGGCGCTGAGGCATGCTCAAAACGCCTCGGGCGCGATCCGCAGCCAGCCTGACAGCGTCTCGCCGGGCTCGAGCCGCCTGAGCGGCGCGGCCTCCCGCGCGGCCGGTTCGCTGGGTGAGCCGATGGCGTGGCTCTGCGGTTCGACGCAGAGGAAATCCGCTCCGGCCGGCGCCCAGACCACCGGGCAGCGCAGCGTCTCGCCGGCGCTCAGGGTGATCGCGAGCCCGGTCGAGGGCGTCTCGATTCGCGCCGCCCCATTCCAGCCGAGGAAGCTCCAGGCGGTCTCGCGCCCTGTGGCGAAGACCAGCTTGCCAGCATAGGGCCCGCCGCCTGCAAGCCGCTCGGACCCCGTCGCGCGAAAGCCGTCGCCGAAGATCAGCGCGCCGCTGGCGGTCATACCCAGCCGCGTATCGGCGGCGCAGGGAAACCAGGGATGATGACCGATGCCATAGGGTAGGGCCTGGTCCGCCTCGTTGGTGATCGAAAGCGAGACGGTCATACCGGCCTCATCGAGCCGGATTTCCTGCCTGGCCCGGTAGCGATAGGGGTCGGGACCGGCGCTACGGCGGTGTTCCAGCACGGTATGGCCGTCGGTCTGACCGAGCATGTCCCAGGCGGACTGCCAGCCGAAGCCATGGATATTGCCGCCGCCATTCGGATTATTGTCCGGAACGAGGAAGCGCGTCGCACCGTCATCCACGACGCCGTCGAAGGCGCGGTTGGCGAAGGGAGCCATCGCCCAGCTTCCCATCTTGTTGGGCGCCCCCGTCGAGGGCACGACGCCATCCGGGGAATGCAGCAGCTTGTGCAGGCGCCCATCCGGCCCGCGCCACTCCAGCGCGGCGATGATGCCCCCGGCTTCCGGATGGATTCGCGCGCGCAGGTTTCCCGCCTGGAGTTCGAGCATGGGGCCTTGTCCTTCAGGTGATCAGCGGGCGCAGCATCGCCTGCAGCGCGCGCAGGCGCGGCAGGAAACGCTCCGCCATCTCCTGGGCCGAGCTGCGCTGGACCTGGCCGGAGATGTTGAATGCGGCGATGACCTCGCCGCGCGCATTGAATAGCGGCACGGCCAGCGAGATCAGGCCAAGTTCGAGTTCCTGGTCGACGATGCAATGGCCCTGCTCGCGAACCCCGGCAAGGATGTCGGCCAATTCAGCCGGATCGGTGATCGTGTGCGGCGTCAGCGCGCGCGGCTTGCCGGCGAGGATGCGGGCCTGCGCGTCGGCGGGGTCGCGATAGGCCAGCAGCACGCGACCCATCGAGGTGCAGAAGGCCGGCAGGCGCGTGCCGACGGATAGGCCGACCGACATGATCCGCCTTTGCGCTGAACGCGCGATGTAGACGATTTCATGCCCGTCGAGCAGCGAGGCCGAGGAGGATTCATGGGTTTCCTCGGAGAGCCGTTCGAGGAAGGGCTGCACCAGTTGCGGCAGCGCGGTCGAGGCGAGCCAGGCATGGCCGAGCCGCAGCACGCGTGGCGTCAGACGGAAGAACTTGCCGTCGAATTCGGCATAGCCGATCCGGGCCAGCGTCAGCAGGCAGCGCCGGGCGGCGGCGCGTGAAAGCTCGGTCGCGCGGGCGACATCGGCGATGGTGAGCCTGTCATGAGCGGCGTCGAAGCATTCGATCACCGCCAGCCCCTTCTCGAGGGCGGCCATATGATCGCGGTCGGGCGCTTCGCCGGGCATCCTTGACCGCCTGCTCCCTGCAGCATAAAGTGCGATTATCAGAACATTGTGCGATAAACGCACAAATCGAGGAGATGTCAAGGTGGCAGAATTCGTCTCCCTGGCCCAGGGTATCGAGGCGGTGGTGAGCGACGGCTGCTCCGTCGCGATGGAGGGCTTTACCCATCTCATCCCCCATGCGGCGGGTCACGAGACGATCCGGCAGGGTAAGCGGCGCCTGACCCTGATCCGGATGACGCCGGACCTCATTTACGATCAGTTGATCGGCACCGGCTGCGCGGAGAAGCTGATCTTCTCCTGGGGTGGCAATCCCGGCGTCGGCTCGCTGCACCGCTTCCGTGACGCGGTCGAGAATGGCTGGCCGCACAAGCTGGAGATCGAGGAGCACAGCCACGCCGCCATGGCCAATGCCTATGAGGCGGGCGCGGCGAACCTGCCCTTCGCGGTCTTCCGGGGCTACAAGGGCGTCGACCTGCCGGCGGTCAATCCGCAGATTCGCTCCGTCACCTGTCCCTATACCGGCGAGGTCCTGGCGACCGTGCCGGCGATCCGCCCGGATGCCGCCATCATCCATGCCCTCAAGGCCGATCGCGAGGGCAATGTCCTGATCGAGGGCATCGTCGGCGTGCAGAAGGAGGCGGTACTGGCCGCCAAGCGCTCGCTCGTTACGGTCGAGGAGATCGTCGATGATTTCGGCCCGCGCAACGCCAATGCCGTGATCCTGCCGTCCTGGGCGGTGACCGCGATCGCACATGTCCCCGGCGGCGCCTATCCGTCCTATGCGCATGGCTACTACAAGCGCGCCAACGACTTCTATATCGCCTGGGACAAGATCGCCCGTGAACGCGACACGTTCTTGTCCTGGATCAAGGAAAACGTGCTTGAGAAGGGGCCAGATGCCTTCGCCCGGCATGCGCTTTCGCAGAGGGAGGCAGCATGATGACGGCGACCCCGACCGAAATGATGACCATCGCGGCGGCTCGCCTGCTGACTAATACGGATGTCTGCTTCGTCGGCATCGGCGCGCCCTCGGCAGCTTGCAACCTGGCGCGGCTGACTCATGCCCCGAAGATCACGCTGATCTACGAATCCGGCACGCTCTCGACGCGGCCGACCGTGCTGCCGCTTTCGATCGGCGATGGCGAACTCTGCGACACCGCGCTGACCACGGTCGCCGTGCCCGAGATGTTCCGCTACTGGCTGCAGGGCGGGCGCATCACCATCGGCTTCCTCGGCGGCGCTCAGATCGACCGCTTCGCCAATCTCAACACCACGGTCGTCGGCGCCTATGATCAGCCGAAGGTTCGCCTGCCCGGCGGCGGCGGCGCGCCCGAGATCGCCAGCAATTGCGGCCAGATCTTCATCACCATGGCGATGGGTACGCGCGCCTTCGTCGAGAAGCTGCCCTTCATCACCTCCTTCGGCCACGGCGCGGCCAAGGGTGACCGCGCTGCGCTTGGCCTCAAGACGAGGGGGCCGACCAAGGTGATGACCGATCTGTGCGTGCTGGAGCCGGATCCGGAGACAGCCGAACTCACGGTCGTCTCGCTGCATCCGGGCGTGACCCGCGAGCAGGTCCAGGCGGGCTGTGCCTGGCCGCTGCGTTTCGCGACCGAAGTCGGGGAGACTCCGGCCGCGACGGCGGAGGAACTCTCCGTCCTGCGCGACCTCCACGCCCGCACCAGGCAAGCCCATGGAGTGGCGGCATGAGCCTGATCTATCCGCGCGACAGCCTGAAATCCCATCCGCTCAATGCGTCGCCCGACTATGGCTCGACGGTGAAGCGCGCGCCGTCCAAGCCCTTGATCCTGCTGCCGCACACGCTGTCGGAGACGACCGGCCCGGTCTTCGGACATGCCGCGGTGACGGCTGATGATTCCGACCTGACCCGCCAGCATGATGGCGAGCCGCTGGGCGAGCGCATCATCGTTTCGGGCCGCGTGCTCGACGAGGACGGCCGGCCGGTGCCGCATACGCTGATCGAGATTTGGCAGGCCAATGCGGGCGGCCGCTATGTCCATGTCCGCGACCAGCATCCGGCCCCGCTCGATCCGAACTTCACCGGGGCGGGCCGGGCACTGACCGATGCGCAAGGCCGCTATCGTTTCGTCACGATCAAGCCCGGCGCCTATCCCTGGCGCAACCACCACAATGCCTGGCGCCCGGCCCATATCCATTTCTCGCTATTTGGGCCGAGTTTCCTGTCGCGCGTGATCACGCAGATGTATTTCCCGGGCGATCCGCTGTTCAAATACGATCCGATCTTCCAGTCGATCACCGACGCGCATGTGCGCGAGCGCCTGATCTCGCGCTTCGACCTCGCGACGACCGAACCGGAATGGGCGCTCGGCTACCAGTTCGACATCGTCCTGCGCGGCCGCAATGCGACGCCGGTGGAGGAGCCTCATGACCACTGAGTCCAAGGCCGCCTTTGACTCCAAGGCCGCCCTCGGCATCACGCCGTCGCAGACCATCGGTCCCTTCTTCGCCTATGCGCTGACGCCGCGCGCCTATGGCGGCTCCGAACTCGCAACCGAACAGGTCGCCGCTGATGGCGTCGCCGGAGCGCGCATCCGCGTCGAGGGCATCGTCTATGATGGCGATGGCGCGGTCGTCAGCGACGCCATGATCGAGATCTGGCAGGCCGATGCACAGGGCCGCTTCAACGCCTCGGGCAATGCCGGTTTCACCGGCTTCGGCCGCGCCGAGACGACCGCCGAGGGCGGCTTCCATTTCGACACGATCTTGCCGGGTGCGCTGCCGGGGCCCGGTGGCCGCATGCAGGCGCCGCATCTCACGGTTTCGGTATTCGCGCGCGGGCTTCTGGTCAGGCTGGCGACGCGGATCTATTTCGAGGGCGAGCCGGGAAATGCCGATGATCCGGTGCTGGCGCTCGTTCCGGCCGATCGGCGCAACACGCTGATCGCGAAGCAGCAGGGTCAGGGCATCTTCCGCTTCGACATCCGCCTGCAGGGCGAGGGCGAGACGGTCTTCTTCGAGGCGTGAGAATCAGGCTCACCGTCATTGCGAGCGCAGCGAAGCAATCCAGCATCGTAGAGCGTAGTTGCCCCTGGATTGCTTCGCTGCGCTCGCAATGACGAAGAGGGCTTGACCATGCCGCGGCGGCGGCGAAACCTCGTGCTGCCGCAAACAGCGCGGCCCACTGCCGGAGCCCAGCCTATGCCCAGACCCCTGATCGCGCTCGACTGGGGCACGACGCGCGCCCGCGCCTTCCTGATCTCCGGCGCTGGCGAGGTACTCGAACGTCGCAGTGCCGATCAGGGCATCCAGTCGGTTCCTTCAGGCGGCTTTCCGGCCGCTTTCGAGGTGGTCGCCGGTGATCTGCGCAAGGCGGCGCCCGAAGCGGGAATCGTGCTCGCCGGCATGGTCGGCAGCCGCAATGGCTGGATCGAGGCGCATTATGTCGCCTGCCCGGCTTCGCCCGACGAGATTGCCGACGCCGGCATGAAGGTCACTTTGGCCGATGGCTCGCCCGCGACGATCCTGCCCGGCCTCTCCTGCGACGAGGGCGCATTCGACGTCATGCGCGGCGAGGAGACGCTGATCGTCGGTCTGGGCCTCGACGAAGGCATTGCCTGCCTGCCCGGCACCCATTCGAAATGGGCATTGATCCAGGGCGGCCGGATCACGCGCTTCGCCAGCTTCATGACCGGCGAGATCTACGGCTTGCTGCGGCAGCACTCGATCCTCTCGAGGCTCGCGGAGGAGCCGAGCGCCGAGGACACCGCCAGCGGGACCGCCGAGGGCCTTGCCGCCTCAGTGCGTCACGGTGGACTGCTGAACACCGCCTTTGCATCCCGTTCGGAAGTCCTGGCAGGTCGCATGTCCGGTGGCGCCGTCGGGCCCTATCTCTCGGCGCTGCTGGTCGGCCATGAGATCGCCGGCGCGCAGGCGCTGCTCGGGCAGAGCGGCACGGTTCATCTCGTCGCCGACGGCGTCCTCGCGCAGAGCTATGGCGCGGCGCTGGCCTCGGTCGGAATCGAGGCCAGAGTGACGACGCCGGAAGCGGCCTTCGTCGCCGGCGTTCGCCGTCTCGCCGAGCGGATCTCTGTATGATCGTCGTCTTCGGCTCGCTCAATGTCGATCTGGTCACGCCCGTCGAGCGCCTGCCAGGCCCGGGTGAGACGGTGATCGGCCCAGCCTATGCCCTCCACCCTGGCGGCAAGGGCGCCAATCAGGCGCTGGCGGCCCGCCGCGCCGGGGCCGAGGTCGTGCTCGTCGGCGCAGTCGGCCGCGATGCCTTCGCCGGTATCGCCCTGTCGCTGCTCGCGGCGGATGGCGTCGATCTCTCCCAGGTCGCGCGGGTCGAGGCGCCCACTGGGGCGGCTTTCATTGCCGTCGATGCGGCCGGCTCCAACCAGATCGTCGTCGCGGCGGGCGCCAACGCCCTGGCGCGGGCGGATGCGCTGTCTGGCATGCGGCTCGGCGAGGGCGACATCCTGCTGCTGCAGCGCGAGGTGCCGGGAGCCGAATGCCTCGCGGCGGCGCGTTTGATGAAGCGGGCCGGCGGCCGCGTCGTGCTCAACCTCGCCCCGGCCGGGCCGCCTGCGGAGGATCTGCTGGCTTGCCTCGACGTGCTCGTCGTCAACGAGCATGAGGCGCTCGTGCTGGCGCAGTCGCTGGGCTGGCCGGAGCGTGAGCCTGACGACATCGCGCGGCGTTGCGATGCCGAGCGCCGTATCGCCTGCATCGTCACACTGGGGGCGCAAGGCGCTGTCGGCTGGCATGGCGGGGTCCGGCGCCGGCTTGCCGCGCCCGCCGTGGCCGTCGTCGATACGGTCGCGGCCGGGGACAGCTTCACGGGAGCCTTCGCGGCTGCGCTTGCGGCCGGCTACGGCTTCTCCGGCGCGCTCCAGCGCGGTCTCGCGGCCGGCTCGCTCGCCTGTACGGTGGCCGGCGCACAGCCCAGTGTGCCCCGGCGCGAGGCGATCGAGGCTTTGGTCGGACAGTCCTTCATCTAGAGTCCCAGCGATCCCCCTTTCGACGATGGCCGCAAGCGGGCGTTAAGTCTGTTCCCGTCACGCAGACGGCAGGGCAGGGGAAAACACCCAATCCGACCGCCGCTCTTCACCCTTCCGCAGGGACTGGGCTGGCATGCTTTCCGCAAGGTCAATGGTGGAGACATGGTCGCGATGGCCCAAAGGCCGATCATCTGGGCACTCGGTCTCGCGGCGATCGCGTCGTTGAGCGCGCTCGGCTTCGGCCCGCAGCTTGCCCGCTTTGTCGGCATGGACGAGGCGCCGAGCGCAGCATCCGTCACCGCCAGCGGTCGTTCCGCTCCGGCCCGCGCCGCAGAGACGAAGCCGGTCGAAGCGCGGCGGAGCGAGCCTCCGACGCTCACCGTCGCCGCCGATTATCGCGGGCATTACGTCGTGCATCCGTCGGTCGACAATTTCCGCATCAAGATGCTGGTCGATACGGGCGCGAGCCTCGTCGCGCTGACCGCGAGCGACGCCCGTGCGCTTGGCATTCAACTGTCTTCTTCCGATTACAAGATGTCCTTGAGCACTGCCAACGGCACGGTCAGGGGCGCGCGCGTCAACCTGCGCGAGGTCAGGCTCGGCTCGATCCTCGTGCGCAATGTCGAGGCCGTGGTCCTGCCCGAAGGTGCGCTCTCCATGAGCCTGCTCGGCACCTCCTTCCTCGGCAAGCTCAGGGGCTACGAGGTTCAGACCGGCCGCATGGTCCTGCGCGGCTGAGCCTCGCGCCTTAACCTCGATCTCTGCCGCTTGCCCGACCTAACGTCATGGCTGTTTTCCTGCGGCGCCCGATCGGCTATGCCGATTGGCGTCGTTTTTGCGTTGCACCATGACGATAGTGATGCAACCCCAAGAGCCCGCCCTGCGAAGTCTTCCTGCTGCCATGGATGGTCAGATGTTCCCCAAGCCGCTGCCTGAGCTGTTCCCGAACACCTTCGCCTATGAATCCCTGCCGATGGTGAAGCCGACCGGCTTCCGGGAATATGACGCGCGCTGGTTCTTCGGCCAGGAACTCAACCTGATGGGCGTCCAGGCCGTGGGCATGGGGCTCGGCACGCTGATCCGCCGCATGGGCATCAAGCCAGAGATCGTCACCGGACATGATTTCCGCGGCTATTCCTCCTCGATCAAGATGGCGCTGGTCACCGGCCTGATGGCGGCCGGCTGCAAGGTCCATGATATCGGGCTGGCCATGTCGCCCATGGCCTACTTCGCCCAGTTCGCGCTGGATGTGCCCTGCGTCGCGATGGTCACCGCTTCGCATAACGACAATGGCTGGACCGGGATCAAGATGGGCGCCCAGCGCCCCGTCACCTTCGGCCCGGAGGAGATGAGCGCGCTCAAGGACATAGTGCTCGCCGGCGAGTTCGATCTGGTCGGCGGTGGCTCCTATGTCTTCGTGCCCGATTTCCCGGCGGTCTACATCAAGGATCTGACGGACCGTCCCAAGATCAAGCGCAAGCTCAAGGTCATCGCGGCCTGCGGCAACGGCACGGCTGGCGCCTTCGCGCCGCAGATCCTGGAGGCGCTCGGCTGCGAGGTGATCCCGATGGATGCCGAGCTCGACCATACCTTCCCGCGCTACAATCCGAACCCCGAAGACATGAAGATGCTCCATGCCATGGCCGACGCCGTGAAGGAGCATGGCGCCGATGTCGCGCTCGGCTTCGACGGTGATGGCGACCGCTGCGGCGTCGTCGACAATCATGGCGAGGAGATCTTCGCCGACAAGATCGGCGTCATGCTGGCGCGCGATCTCGGCAAGCTGTATCCGGGCGCGCAGTTCGTCGTCGATGTGAAGTCGACCGGCCTGTTCGACACCGATCCGGAGCTGCAGCGCCTCGGCGTCAAGACGGATTATTGGAAGACCGGTCACTCCTACATCAAGCGGCGCGTGCGCGACCTGAACGCGCTTGCGGGCTTCGAGAAGTCCGGCCATTTCTTCTTCAATGCGCCGGTCGGCCGCGGCTATGACGACGGTGTCGTCACCGCGATCGCCGTCATCGACATGCTCGATCGCAATCCGACAAAGTCGATGGCCGAGCTTTATGCTGCGGTGCCCAAGACCTGGGGCACGCCGACAATGGCCGCCAAATGCGCCGACGAGATCAAATATCAGGTCAGCGAGCGCTTCACGGGGGCGATCGAGGCGCTCCAGGCCAGCGGGGGTATGATCGCCGGCCAGCCGATCCGCGATGTCATCACCGTGAACGGCGTGCGCGTCGTCAATGCCGATGGCACCTGGGGCCTGGTCAGGGCCTCCTCCAACAAGCCGGAACTCGTCGTGGTCTGCGAGAGCCCGGTCTCGGAGGCACGGATGCGCGAGATGTTCGCCGCCATCGACGGGTTGCTGCGCCAGAACCCGGAAGTCGGCGCCTACAACCAGACGATCTGAAGGGCAGCGGCCGGCTTTCGGCTCAGAAGCCCGGGCACATCGCCACGCCGGAGCGCTCGATCTGCTCGATGCTGGCCGTGCCGCCGGCCTTGCCGAGGCGCGGGCGCATATAGATCGGCGAGCCGCCGATCGTGATCGCGCCGCCCTTGATGATCCAGCCGACGACCGGCGTGAAGTCATAGCTCGCCTGCGCCATCACGAGCGAGGTGTTGGGCAGGCGCAGATCCTCGGGTAAGGTGACCGTCTCCCCCCGGCCGATCTTGGTCGAATTGCGCTGCTCGCTCCAGCAGACCTTTGCGACGCGGGCGCTGTCGATCACGATATGGTGGACCGACATCTTCGGTGCCACGTCCGTGTAAGGCATCATGACTGTCTGTGCGGCGTCGAAGATGTTGTCCATCTCGGTGGTGGAGATCGTGCCGGCCTGGGCCTGCGCGGTCAGGTCGACCAGAGACCGGGTCAACTGCGTGACCTTGCGGTCGATCATGACGCCCTGGCCGGTCTCGACGATCCCGAAATAGATCGCCAGCATCGCCGGCAGGATCATTGCGAATTCGACGGCTGCCACGCCGCGCGTATTGCGGCGGAGCTGGCGGGCCAGGCGGCGCAGCACGGCCCGGTTGCGACTCGGTGAGAAGGCGCGCGTCATCAGGTGCCTCATGTCGCAGGCGCGGCGGGCGCGGCGGGCGCGTTGAAGGGTTCGGCCCGGAACGTCGTCGAGGCGACGATGCCAAGCCGGCCGTCCCCGATATTGGCCAGGGTCGCGCTCCACCGGGTGAAGTACAGCGGGTATTCGAGCACGGCACGCACGACCACGATCTGTTGCGGCTGGGGTTGATTGTAGCCAAATCCGGTCGTGTTCAGCCCGCCGGCGCTGATCGGGTTACTGCCATCGACGCCGGTCTTTGCACCGGCGAAAGACGAATAGGTGCGAACGTCGATGACGAGCTTCGAGCAATCCACGAGTCCCGGCGAATTGGCGCAGACATCTTCACGGAATTTGACGGTGTTGGCAGAGCCCGTGCCGGCGTACCGGGTCAGCGCCTCGCCCGTGAGCAGCCTCCGCGAGGTCTGCGACACCGCCTCTTCGAGAACCTGGCTGGTCCAGAACATCAGCGCCGTTTCGAGAATGGCAGCCAGCAACATCATGAACGGGACCGAGATGAAGGCGAACTCGACAGCCGTCGCGCCATCCTGCGCGCGCCGGAAACGGGAAAGCAGTCGAAATCGCCCGGCGCGCGCAGGCGGTGCGCCCGTGGCCGTCCTGGCTGTCGAGTCCATCGGAGAAGGTGCCATGCCGTCTGACGTCCGGTTGTCGCTTCGCAGATTCATATGCCGCTGGGCATAAAGCCGGCTCTGGCCCGGGCTGTCTTCGGGCGCGGCAAGAAGCCCGATGACGGCTCAAGTCATAACGGCAAAGAATTTCCGATCCGTTAGGGGGGCGTTGGACCCGGTCGGAGCGCCGTTAGGGGCTGGTTTACCTTGCGACAAGCCAGCCAGGCATGAGAAAGCCCGTCAGCAGATGACGGGCCGTTCGGGACCGCAGGACGCGCTCCGGCCTCAGCGCTTGGTGGCGCCCAATGCGTTGCTGCTGCGGGTCGTGGCCTGTGAGCCGACGTCGCCGAAGTATTTCTGGGCGTCGCCGAGTTGTGCGGAGGGTTGGCAGATCGGCGTGCAGGAATAGCTTTCCCGTTCGAGCCCGCGCTGCACGGTCAGGACGGAATCGGAATCCGCGCCCACGCGCACGAGCGATTCCGCCAGCAGCACGCCGCCCGCGTCGAGCGCGATCAGGTTGGTGACGCCGAAACTCTTGCCGGTAACGACCATGACGCCGTTCTTCTGGACAGCCACATCCGCGATGGCGGGGTTCCCGACAATGACGGTCTGCGCCTTCTCGGGCAGTCGGACGACCTTGGCATGGTCGACCATGACGATGACGCTTTCGACCTTGGTTGCCTGCGGAGCCGCGTCGGCAGGCACCAGGCTCGCCGCCAGGATCATCCCGCATACCGACCCGGCAAGCGTCCGTTTCGCCCAGAGCGACCGTGGACGAACCCGCCGTTCTGCGGCCGAGAGAGTGGACATCGCGCTGCCTCAAGATTTCCGACATCTGCAGGAAAGCGCAGAATGATGAATCAAACGCTAATCCCGTCGAACCGATGGGTTTGGCCGGAGCTGGCGGCGGGTGACGAAGAGAGAGATATCGATCCAAGGACGCTGGCGAGAGGGGTGTGTGTGCCAATTAGTGGCTTATCGCTTAATTTTGGAAGAATATATATTCGGATGAACTTGTATTGAATGTCAATTATTGAAATATCTACTTTAGTATCCGATGTAAATCCAGCGTTAACCATCGAAACGATGTTTCGGAAATGGGGCGAATTCTTCGATCGGCTTAACCGATCGGCAAGAGGAGCGCGGTAATGTCCATTTGTCGCTGACCGAAGCCACTTCAGAGCGAAGGCAGCCGTCAAACCGTGGTTCACAAGGAGTTCAACATGACCAACGTTTTCGCTCGCTTCGTCAAGGATGAGTCCGGCGCGACCGCCATCGAATACGGCCTGATCGCCGCCCTGATCGCCGTCGCCTGTATCGGCGTCTGGGGCACTGTCGGCACGAACCTCATCGCCAAGTTCGGTGAGATCAACACCGGCCTCACCAAGAAGTGAGATCGGCGCGGACGCCCAAGGCGTTCCACATTCAAACGACCGAACGCCCCGGCTGGTCCGGGGCGTTTCAATGTCGGAAGGCAAGCTCCGGCTCGTCCGGAATGTCTTTGCGGTAAGAGTTTGGTGAGGCGCTTGCGCCAGTATCGCTGGACACACCGTCGATCCCGAAGGGGACGTCCATGTCGCTTCCGCTCATCGCCCTGCTTTTTATCTTCCCGGCCGGCATGGCTTATGCTGCCGCTAGCGACCTCGTTTCGATGACGATCTCGAACCGGCTCTGCCTCGTCTTGATGGCAACCTTCGTGGTCTGCGCCGCCAGCCTCGGCCTCGGCTGGACTCAGCTCGGCTGGCATCTGGCCGCCGGCGGTCTTGTGCTCGCCATCTGCTTTGGCATGTTCGCGGCTGGCTGGATCGGCGGCGGCGACGCCAAACTCGCATCCGTGACGGCGCTCTGGTTCGGATTTGACCAGTTGATGCCTTATCTAGCCTTGGCCGGCGTCGGCGGCGGCGTTCTGACCTTCGTTCTGCTCAAACTCCGCTCGGCACCGCTGCCCGGCATTGCAACCGGCTGGTCCTGGGCGCGCCGGCTGCATTTGGCGACGGAGGGCGTGCCGTATGGCATCGCGCTCGCTTTTGCCGCGTTGCTCGTGCTGCCCGATACGGCCCTCTGGCGCGCCGCACTCGGCCTTTGACAGAGAGGCCGAATGAAAGCCCGAGGGCCGCAAGCCCGAGGCGCAGCCGACGTGAAAAAAAGATACGTCCGATTAACCATAAGTTGACGACTCCAGTCGCACGATCCTCGTCGAGAGCCAACGGGGTTTGGCTGAGGGTCAGTCGCAATGAGTCCCGCCCGCATCATCATCCTTTTGGTTGCGCTGGTCGCCGGTGTCGGCGCTGCCATGCTGATCAGAAAACCGTCGCAGGCGCCGGCGCCTGTCGCACGGGTCGAAGCGGCGCCGACGGTGCCGGTCCTGGTGGCCGCCGCCGACATCCCCGTCGGTAACGTCGTTGCCCCCGCGGACATGCGCTGGCTCGACTGGCCGCTCGCCAGCGTGCCCGCCGGCGTGGTGCGCAAGGATGAGGCGCCGCAGGCTGAAGCGGAACTCATCGGTCAGGTCGCCCGCTACGGCATGCTCGCTTCCGAACCGATCCGCCGCGAAAAGCTGATCAAGACCGATGGCACGGGCTTCCTGTCAGCGGTGCTGCCCTCCGGCATGCGCGCCGTCGCGATCTCGACCGACAGCCGCGGCGCCAATACGGCTGGCGGCTTCATCCTGCCCAATGACCGCGTCGACGTCATCGTGACGATGAAGGGTCCTGCCGCCGAAGGCGAAGGTGAGGCCTATCTGAGCGAGACGATCCTGCGGAATCTGCGCGTGCTGGCGATCGGCCAGAACGTCCAGGAGCGCAATGGCGAGAAGGTCGTGATCGGAGAAACCGCGACGCTCGAAGTTGACCCTGGTCAGGCCGAAACGCTGTTTCGAGCCCAGAAGATGGGCACCCTGTCGCTCTCGCTGCGTAGCCTCAAGGATGCGGGGCAGACCATGGCGGGCCCCACGGCCGAAGGTGCCCTGACGGTCGTCAAATACGGCGTCACCATGAGGAGTGCGAACCAGTGAGCCGGGAACGTATCGTCCTCTCCGCCATTCTCGCCCTGTTCATGACCAGCGAGGCCGTCGGGCAGTCAAGCGCCCCGGCCCCGGTCCTGAACGTCGGCACGAGCGAGCACGCCATCGCCCGCAAGCTCGATCTGTCGATCGGGCGCTCGCTGATCGTCGAGCTGCCGCGCGACGCCAAGGAGGTCTTCGTCGCCAACCCGAAGGTCGCCAATGCGGTCGTCCGCTCGGCACGCAAGCTCTTCATCATCGGCATCGCCGATGGCTCGACCTCGATGTTCGTCATCGATGGCGAGGGCCGCCAGATCACGGCAATGGAAATCGAGGTCGGCCGCGACCTGAACGTCCTGCGTCAGACCCTGCGGACCGCCCTGCCCAAGGCCCAGATCGAGATCAAGCCGGCCGGCAACTCGATCCTGCTCGTCGGCAACGTCGCCAATGCCTCCGAGGCGACCCAGGCGGTGGACATCGCCAACGCCTTCGTCGGCGTCACGGGCGGCCTGTTCACCTCCAGCAAAGGCGCGGTCATCAACTCGCTGACGATCCGCGGCCGCGACCAGGTCATGGTCAAGGTCGTGGTCTCGGAAGTCTCGCGCAAGGCGATCAAGCAGCTCGGCATCAACTCGACCGGCGAGTGGAAGCTCGGCAATTTCTCGGTCATGCCGACCCTCGACAACCCGCTGCCGCTGCAGCCGCAGGCGCTCGCGGCGACCGCGGTTACAGCCGGTATCGGCAATTCGACGAACTTCACGCTTCGCGCGCTCGAGCGTGCAGGCCTCTCGCGCGTCCTCGCCGAGCCGACCGTCACCGCGATCTCGGGCGAAAGCGCCAAGTTTACCGCCGGTGGCGAAGTGCCGGTCCCGAGCGGCTACTCCTGCGACGGCAGCGGCCTCTGCACGCTCGGCATCCAGTACCGGCCCATCGGCGTGGCGCTGAACTTCACGCCGATCGTGCTGTCCGACAACAAGATCAGCATGCGCATCGCCACCGAGGTGACGGAGCTCGACTTCGAGAACCAGCTTCGCCTCAGCGACACCCGCAACAGCAGCCAGCAGGTCGTCAACGCCCCGGCCTTCCGCGTCCGCAAGTCGGACACGACCGTCGAACTGCCCTCTGGCGGCACGCTGGCGACCGCCGGCCTGATCCAGCGCGTCTCCAAATCCTCGCTCAACGGCTTCCCCGGTCTGATGAACCTGCCGATCATCGGCGTGCTCTTCCGTTCGCGCGACTATCAGCGCGAGGAGACCGAATTGATGATCACGGCGACGCCCTACATCGCCAAGCCGATGGAGCCCAATCAGGTCCAGCGGCCCGATGACGGCTTCGTCGATGCCCATGACGCGCAGGCCATCCTGCTCGGTCGCCTGAACAAGATCTACGGAACCAGCGGCGGGCCGGTGCCGCAGGCCTACAAGGGCCGCGTCGGCTTCATCGCCGACTGATGGCCCAGGTTTGATGGACCAAATTCGATGGCCAAGGCTGCACGCGCCAAGGCTGCACGCTCAAGGGATGGCGAGACCATGATGGCTCGATCGAAGCAGAAGATCTGGTTCCGGCCCGCGGGCCTCGGCATCGTCCTCGTCGCGGCTGCGCTGTTTGGCGCCTGCGCGCAAAAGCGGGACCTCGCCAGTTCGGGGGCGCCGGTCGACGTGCGGGAGCGCCACCCGATCGTGCTGCGCGACGCGCCGCGATCGCTTGACGTCTTTGTGGGCCGCTCGGGTGGCGGTCTCGACGCCCGCCAGTCGGAGGATGTCGTGGATTTCGCCAGGGAGTACCGCCGCTCCGGCAAGGGCGGACTCGTCGCCCAGGTGCCGAGCGGGACGAGGCGGGAGATGGCCGCGCACGACACGCTCAACGGCATCCGTTCGGCGTTGGCGCGCGGCGGTGTCTCCGGCCCTGCGCTGTCGGTCAGGACCTATCCCGTCGCCGATGAGAACCTCGCCTCGCCCATTCGTCTGACCTTCGCCTCGTTGCAGGCCGGCCTGCCGCATGATTGCGGGCAGTGGCCCTCGGACACCGGCGTGTCGAGCATGAAGGAAGACATGTCGAACGAGCCCTACTGGAATTTCGGCTGCTCCGCCCAGGCGACCCTGGCAGCGCAGGTCGCCGATCCGATCGATCTCGTCCGCTCGCGCAGCGAGGGCCGGCCGGACATTGCCAAGCGCATGGGCGCCATCGCCAAGATCCGCGACGGCAAGGACCCATCGACCCAGTACCGCCAGGAAACGCCGCAGATCAATTCGACCGTCGGAGGCCGCTGATGAGCGCCGGGCAGGACTTCGAGACCCGCTCCGGCGATGCGGCGGCCGAGGAGGTCGTCGCTCCGCTCCCGCGCATCACCTTGCAGGCCTTCTGCGAGACGCCGGCTGTTGCGGCGACCATGCAGGCCGCCATCGCCGACCGGCGCATGGACAAGGCGCATGCCCGTATCCAGATGGGCGGCCCGGCCGCGGCCGTCGAGGCTTTCCGCGCCGCCCCAACCCCCAACATCATCGTGCTGGAGACGGTGTCCGATCCGGCCAGCCTGGTCGGCCATCTCGACACGCTCTCCGAGAGCTGCGACCCCGGCACCAAGGTCGTCGTCATCGGCCATGTCAACGACGTCCAGCTCTACCGCGACCTGATCCGTCGCGGCGTCAGCGAATATCTGATCGCGCCGCTGACCACGCTGGACGTGCTGCGCACGCTGTCTGAGCTCTATGTCTCGCCCGGCGCCCGCAATCTCGGCCGCATCATCGCCGTGATGGGTGCCAAGGGCGGCGTCGGCTCCTCGACCGTGGCGCATAACGTCGCCTGGGCGATCGCCCGCAATCTCGACGCGTCCACCGTGATCGTCGATCTCGATATCGCCTACGGTACGGCCGGCCTCGACTTCAACCAGGATCCGCCGCAGGGCGTCGCCGAAGCCGTCTTCGCGCCCGAGCGCCTCGATGCGAACATGCTCGATCGCTTGCTCTCCCGCTGCAGCGACAATCTGGCCCTGCTGGCGGCGCCCGCCATGCTCGACCGCACCCTGGACCTGCCGGAGGATGCCTTCGAGCAGCTCTTCGACCTGCTGCGCGCCACCGTCCCCTGCGTCGTTCTCGACGTGCCGCATGTCTGGAGCGGCTGGGTCCGACGCGCCCTGATCAATGCCGACGAGATCGTCGTGGTCGCCGGTCCGGAGCTCGCCTCGCTCCGGAATGCCAAGAACCTGATCGACCTGGCCCGCGCCAACCGACCCAACGATTCCGGTGCGAGGCTGGTGCTGAACCAGGTCGGCATGCCCAAGCGGCCGGAAATCGACGCGACCGAATTCTCCAAGGCGCTTGGCGTCGAGGTTCTGACCTCGATTCCCTTCGACGCGCAGCTCTTCGGCACGGCCGCGAACAACGGACAGATGATCGCGGAGGTCCAGCCCAGCGGCAAGATCGCCGAGGCCTTCGTGCAGATCGCCAGCAGTTTGACCGGCCGTGGCGAGGCCAAGCGCGGCAAGCGCAGCCTGTTCGAGCCACTCGTCGCCAAGCTGCGCCGCAAGGCCTGAGTGATGCGGCGTCTGTGGACCAGGATCGGGCTATGGGATTGCGCCGCCGTACTAGCGGGCTCGGAAGAGGGTTGAGATGTTCGGAAAGCGATCCCCAGGCGGAGCAGCCGCACCGGCCCTGGCACTGAAGACGCCGGCCGCGGCCGCTCCGTCGGCCCGTCCGCCGGAGCCGCAGGCGCTTGCGACAGAAACCCGTCGGGCGCCGCCCCCGCCCGCGCCCGCCGAGCAGCCGCGCTCGGACGAATACTACCAGATGAAGAGCATGATCTTCGGTGCTCTCATCGAGGCGATCGATCTGTCGCAGCTTGCCAAGCTCGACGGTGAATCGGCGCGCGAGGAGATCCGCGACATCATCAACGAGATCATCTCGCTGAAGAACGTCGTGCTCTCCATCGCCGAGCAGGAGGAACTGCTCGACGACATCTGCAATGACGTGCTCGGTTACGGCCCGCTCGAACCGCTGCTCGCCCGCGACGACATCGCCGACATCATGGTCAATGGCGCGAGCCGGACCTTCATCGAAACCGCCGGCAAGATCACGCTGACGAACATCCGCTTCCGCGACAACGCGCAGCTGATGAACATCTGTCAACGCATCGTCAGCCAGGTCGGCCGCCGCGTCGACGAAAGCTCGCCGATCTGCGACGCGCGTCTCGCCGATGGCTCTCGTGTCAACGTCATCGCGCCGCCTCTGGCGATCGACGGCCCCGCGCTGACCATCCGCAAGTTCAAGAAGGACAAGCTGACCCTCGACCAGCTCGTCAAGTTCGGCGCGATCTCGCCGCCGGGTGCCGAGATCCTGAAGATCATCGGCCGAGTCCGCTGCAACATCGTCATTTCGGGCGGCACAGGCTCCGGCAAGACCACGCTGCTCAACTGCCTGACCAACTACATCGACCTCGACGAGCGCATCATCACCTGCGAGGACGCGGCCGAACTCCAGCTCCAGCAGCCGCATGTCGTGCGTCTCGAAACCCGCCCGCCCAATCTCGAGGGCACCGGTGCGGTGACGATGCGCGATCTCGTGAAGAACTGCCTGCGCATGCGCCCCGAACGGATCATCGTGGGTGAGGTGCGCGGACCCGAGGCCTTCGACCTGCTGCAGGCGATGAACACGGGCCATGACGGCTCGATGGGTACGCTCCATGCCAACACGCCGCGCGAGTGCCTCAGCCGTATCGAATCGATGATCACGATGGGCGGCTTCACGCTGCCCTCGAAGACATTGCGCGAAATGATCTGTTCCTCGATCGACGTGATCATCCAGGCGCAGCGCCTGCGCGATGGTTCGCGCCGCATCACTCACATCACCGAGGTGATGGGCATGGAAGGCGACGTCATCATCACCCAGGACATCGTCAACTACGACATCCTCGGAGAGGATGCCCAGGGCAAGCTGATCGGACGCCATCGCGCGACCGGGATCGGCCGGCCGCGCTTCTGGGAGCGCGCGCGCTATTATGGCGAAGAGCAGCGGCTGGCCGCTGCGATCGACGAACTCGAGCAGGGCGAAGCCCATGCGGCCTGATGACGCCGGCAGGTCGGAGTGGCGGCCATGGATCTGAGCTTCATCGCCATCGTCGTTCTGGCAACGCTGGCTGCGGGCGGCGTCACCTATGCGCTGTTCTATCCGATGCTGAGCGGCCAGGCGCGCGCCGAGAAGCGCCGCAAGGAGTTTGCGGCTCCGGTCGCCGTCCGCGCCCTCGACCGCGAGGCGCAGGCGAGGGCCAAACGCGGCCAGATCGCCCAGAGCCTGAAGGAAATCGAGAGCCGTGAGAACGCGCGCAACAAGCTGACGCTGGAACAGCGCATCTCGCAGGCAGGGTTGAACTGGGACCGCAGGAAGTTCTACATCGTCAGCGCGGCCATGTCCGTCGGCACGGGCTTCCTCCTGTTCATGCTGAGTGGCAGCGCAATACTCGGTCTCGTCGGCCTGTTCATCGGCGCCCTCGGCATGCCGCTCTGGTTCCTGCAACATTGCCGGAATCGCCGACTCAAGAAGTTCGGCAACGCGTTTCCCAATGCGATCGACGTCATCACACGGGGCATCAAGGCCGGTCTGCCACTGAATGACTGCATTCGCATCGTCGCGACCGAGGCGGTCGAGCCGGTGAAGACCGAGTTCCGCTTGATCATCGAGAGCCAGGCGCTCGGCCTGCCGCTGTCCGATGCCGTCGGCAAGCTCTACGAGCGGATGCCCTGCGCGGAATCGAATTTCTTCGGTATCGTCCTGGCGATCCAGCAGAAGACCGGTGGCAATCTTTCGGAGACGCTGGGCAATCTCTCGCGGGTCATCCGCGATCGCCGCAAGATGCGCGACAAGATCAATGCTGTCTCCATGGAAGCCAAGGCCTCGGCCAGCATCATCGCCTGCATGCCGCCGGCCGTGGCCGGAATGGTCTATCTGACGAACCCTCGCTACATCGAACTGCTGTGGATCACCCAGGCGGGCAAGTTCGCACTCGTCGGCTGCGCCATCTGGATGCTGATCGGCGTCTTGATCATGCGCAAGATGATCAACTTCAACATCTGAGGCGGCATCGATGATTTCCCTGATCGCCGAAAAAGCTGTCGACAGTCAGTTCCTGCTGGCGCTGTTCGTCGCGATCGCTGCTGCGGCCACTGTGCTCACGATCGCCATCCCGCTGACCGAGGGCTCGAATCTCCAGAAGCGCATGAAGAATGTCGCCACCGAGCGCGAGAAGATCCGCGCCCGCGAGCGCGATCGGTTGAATCGCCAAAGCGATCGCGTCTCGCTGCGCCAGGAACCGAAAGAGTTCATGCGGCGCATTGTCCACCAGTTCAAGCTGGGGGATTGGCTCGGCACCGAAACGGCCAAGAAGCAGCTCGCCATGGCCGGCTATCGCGGGCAGCAGGCGGAGGTCGCCTTCCTGTTCTTCCGTTTGGTGATGCCGATCGGCCTTTTCCTGTTCACTCTGTTCTATGTCTTCGTGATCAATGACTTCGGCAAATCGGCGCTGATCAGGGTCGCGATGGCGATCGGTGGCGCCTATCTCGGCATCAAGGCGCCGGAGCTCTTCCTCTCGAACCAGATCAGTAAACGCCAGGCCTCGATGAAGCTGGCGTTTCCTGATGCCCTCGATTTGCTGCTGATCTGTGTCGAATCCGGCATGTCGATCGAGCACGCCTTCCGCAAGGTCTCGACCGAGATCGGAGGCCAGTCGGTGCCGCTGGCCGAGGAGTTCGCGCTCTGCACGGCCGAGCTGTCCTATCTCTCGGAGCGCCGCCAGGCTTATGAGAACCTGACCGTTCGGACCGGGCTCGAAGGCGTCAAATCGATTTCGACCGCACTGATCCAGGCCGAGCGCTATGGCACGCCGCTCGGCACCGCGCTGCGGACTCTTGCCCAGGAAAGCCGCGACCAGCGCATGATGGAAGCGGAGAAGAAGGCTGCCGCCCTGCCTCCGAAGCTGACGGTGCCGATGATCCTGTTCTTCCTGCCGGTGCTGTTCGTCGTCATCATGATGCCGGCGGTGATCCAGGTGATGAAGTTGCAGTGAAGGCGACCGCGCCGCGCCGGGCCCATTTCGGGCCCTCGTCGTCTTTTCTAGGCGGCCTTCGCGCTGAGCCCACGTGCGCCCCCGCCCTGCGAGACACGACCTTGGGCCGTTTCTGACAAGTCGAGCCCATTGGAAGAGAACGGTGCGCAACGCGCACAGGCCCGGGGATTTCCGCGTTCCTGCGAAATCGGCGTCGACAGCGCAGCCGTTTCGAAACGTCGCTCTCAGCCTTGTGGCGTGGCCGGTTCCGGAACGCGCGCCTGTGCGGGCGCGGCTTTGGGCTTGCCCGTGGGGCCGCCTGCCTTGAGCATGTCCCAGCTATTGGGCTGACTGACGCTGCGCTTGAGATAGGCGACCGTCGCCGCCGCCTCGGCCGGGCTCTGGTCCTGCTTCGCCAGGGTCTCGGCTTCGCCGAAGCGGCCCTGAAGTCCCAGCACCAGCACCAGGTTCTGCCGCACGCGCGGATCGCCGTTGCCGGTGGCGGTCGCTTCGCGCAGGACGCGTTCGGCCTCGGGCAATTGCCGCGAGAGAGCGAGCGAGAGGCCGAGATTGGAGAGCACGGTCGGCTCGCCCGGCGCGATCTTCAGCGCGGCCTGATAGATCTGCTGGGCGCGGGCGTGTTCGCCGAGCTGATCGGCGACGGTACCTTGCGCCGAGAGGATGCGCCAATCGGGACGCTCCGGCGAATGGGCCCGCGAGAGCACCTCGTCGGCTTCCTTGAGGCGCCCGTTATCGGCCAGCGAGCGGCCATAGGCGCCAAGCATCTCACGGTCGTTGGAATGGGTCAGCACGGCGCTCTGCAGCACGGCGAGTGTCTGGGCGTTCTGGTCGAGCGCACGCAGGGCACGCGCATAGTTGAACGCCGCGTCGCGATCCTTCGGATTGGCCTCGTAGCGCTTGCCCCAGCGCTCGCTCTCGGCATGCCAGTCGGCAGCGCTGCGCGGCTGCGTCGTGCTCTTGCTGATCGAGCCCGTGATGTCGCCCAGTCCGCTCCGGCCCTGGCAGCCGGCCAGCGCGAGCGCGGCAAGGCAGACGCTCAGCCCCAACCCCGGCCGGGAGAGCCGGCGCGCGGGTACGGAGGGATGACGGCGCATCCAAAAAATGGAAGACAGATGACTGGAAAACATGAGTCTCATCGCCTTGCCACGATGGAAGGTGCCGTTGCTCCGGTGATAAAACGTTAACCCTAACGCATCCTTAACCGGCGCCCGCCGGCCCTCCCGACCAGGGTACTGATCCTCGTGAACAGCCTTATCGTTCAAGCGTCGCCAGCCGCGATTCCCGTCCATTGCGTGACGAAGCCTGGGTTGCCCGCAATCCTCGCGGAGCTACCTCCGGCGGGCCGACGCTTTGCCGAGGCGCAAGGGTTCGCCGGAAAACCGGGGCAGCATCTCGTCCTGCCCGACGCTTCCGGCGCGGTCGCAGCAGTGCTTCTCGGCGTCGAGGCTGCCGATGCGCGGCGGCGGGATCCCTTCGCTCCCGGGCGGCTCGCCACGTCGCTGCCGGCCGGGGACTATGCGCTGCTGGGCGAGACGGGCGATCCGGCGCTCGCGGCGCTCGGCTGGCTGCTCCAGGGCTACGCCTTCGCGCGTTATCGCAAGGCGGCGCCCGCCGCGGCGCGGCTGGTCTTCCCCGACGGCGTCGATGGCGAGGATCTGATCCTGATCGCCACGTCGGTCGCGCTGGCGCGCGATCTCGTCAACACCCCGGCCAACGACATGGGCCCGGCCGAGATCGAGGTGGCGATCCGCGCGCTCGCTGCCGAATGCGGGGCGACGGCAACCGCCATCGTCGGCGACGAACTGCTCGCCCGCAACTTCCCGATGATCCATGCGGTCGGTCGCGCCTCGCCGCGCGCGCCGCGATTGATCGACCTGGTCTGGGGCGATCCGGCCCATCCGCGGATCACACTCGTTGGCAAGGGGGTCGCCTTCGACACCGGCGGCCTCGACCTCAAGACCTCCGCCGGCATGCTACTGATGAAGAAGGACATGGGCGGTGCGGCCGCGGCCATCGCGGCAGCGCGCATGATCATGCTGGCGAAGCTGCCCGTTCGCCTGCGTCTGCTCGTGCCCGCCGTGGAGAACGCCGTCTCGGGCTCCTCCTTCCGCCCTGGCGACGTTCTGGCCAGCCGCAAGGGTCTTTCTGTCGAGATCGGCAACACCGATGCCGAGGGCCGGCTGATCCTGGCCGATGCCCTGGCGCTGGCCGATGAAGAAGCGCCGGAACTCCTGATCGACTACGCCACGCTGACGGGCGCTGCCCGCACGGCGCTGGGTCCCGATCTGCCGCCCTTCTATACCCATGATGAAGGGCTGGCGGCCGAGATCGCCAGGCAGGGCGAAGCCGTCAACGACCCCGTCTGGCGCATGCCGCTCTGGCCGAATTACGAGCGGATGCTCGATTCCCGGATCGCCGATCTCAACCACGTCTCCGGCAGCGCCTTCGCGGGCTCGGTGACGGCGGCGCTGTTCCTCAACCGCTTCGTCGAGAAGACCGCTTCCTACGCCCATTTCGACATCTACGCCTGGAATCCGTCGTCGAAGCCCGGGCGGCCGGAGGGCGGGGAGTGTCAGGCGGCCAGGTTGACCTACGCGCTGGTCAGGCAGCTCTACCCGGGCGGTTAAGCCTGTCGCGAGAAGCCGATTGCGCCTTCGCGCATGCGGGATAATGATACGGACCCGTAACGATCGGGACCCGCGCGCTCATGCCCTTGGAGATCAGGCCCTCTCAGGCGCTCAGGCTCTGGCGACAGGTGCATCTCGATCTCGTGCGCGACGGGCAGGCCGATCTCTCGGCACGGCAGACGGCGATCCTGCTGACGATCTATCTGGAGTTGCCGCCGCATACGGTGCGGGGCCTGGCAGCCCAACTCGGCGTCACCAAGCCGGTCATCACCCGCGCCCTCGACACCATGGGCAAGCTCGGCCTGGTCACCCGCAAGCGCGACGAGTTCGACCGTCGCAACGTGGTGATCCAGCGCACTGTCGCGGGTGCGCTAGCGGTCGAGCGGCTGGCCGATCTCGTGGTTGAACACGCCCGCGAGATCGGCGGCGGTTGACCGGGAGCGCATGGTGCCGCCCGGCCGGCGGGACTATGGTCGCGGCCTGCGTCGGGGAATCACGATGTCTTGCAATATCCTCCTCGGCCGGCTTGCCGGCCTCGTCGCTCTCGTCTTGAGTGGCGGCGCGTTCGCGGCTCCGCTCGGAGCGCCGCCCTATGTCGCTCGCGGCCAGGAGCCGGGATGGCACCTGACGGTTTCGCAGGACAACATCGCGCTGGACATGGCCGCAGGCGCGCGGCTCCGGGCGCCGACACCACGAGCGCATCGGACCGGCAGGCGGGCGCGGTATGACGTCGTCTTTGGCGGCCGTCCGTCCCGGGTTACGATCGAGCGACGGCTCTGCCGCGACACGATGAGCGGTATGCCACATCCCGACACGGTTGCGATCTTCGGGCTCGGCATCGTGCTGCGGGGCTGCGGTGGCCTGCCGCGCGAATTGCTTGGCACCGATGAGTGGGCGGTCACGCAGATCGGCGGCAAACCCGCGCTGCCGAAGGCCGGCGCGACGCTGCAATTCCTCGATGACGGTGCGCTCGTCGGCAAGGCGTCGTGCAACCGCTTCCGGGCCTCTTTCAAGCTGACGGGCGAGGGGCTGTCGATCGGTCCCGCGGCAGCAACCAGGATGGCCTGCGAACCCGGGATCATGCAGCAGGAGCAGGCCCTGCTGCGCCAGCTCGAAGGCGTCAGCGGCTTCGACATCCGCCCTAATGGTACTCTCGTCCTCAAGGGCAAAAGCGGTGACGCGCTCGTTGCTCGTCGCCGCTGAAATGGATCTACAACACATGACGACGACGCTCGACCGCCGGATCACGCCTGCTCGCCCCGATCTCGCCGCCCGCCACCTGGAGGGTCAGGTCGAGGCGCGGAGCTTCGTCGATCCTGTCCCGATGCGCGTCGCCGCGCCGTCCGCGCCGCTGCGCCGCGAGCCGCGCCCGGATGCCCCGCTCGACACGGAAGCGCTCTGCGGCGAACGCGTCGATGTCTATGAGAGTTTCGAGGGCTGGGCCTGGGTCCAGCTCCGATCGGACGGCTATGTCGGCTATCTCCCCGACGATGCCCTGCGTGGCGATGCGCTGGCTCCGACCCATCATGTCAGCGCATTGCGGACCTTCGTCTATCCGGGCCCGTCGATGAAGCTGCCGCCACTGGCGGCGCTTTCGCTTGGTGCAGGTGTCGCCGTTGCCGGCGAGGCCGGCGATTTCGTCGTGCTCTCCGAATTCGGCCGGTTCTCGAGCGGCTATGTCTTCGCCGGCCATGTGGCTTCGCTGGAGACGGTCGAGCCCGATTTCGTGACCGTGGCCGAGCGCTTCCTGAATGTGCCCTATCTCTGGGGCGGCAAGACCAGCCTCGGGCTCGACTGCTCGGGCCTGACGCAATTGGCCCTTGCCGCGGCCGGCATCGCCTCGCCACGCGATTCAGACATGCTGGAGGCCGGCATCGGCGCAGCCCTGGCCTTCGATGATAGTCTGCAGGGTCTGAGGCGCGGCGACCTCGTCTTCTGGAAGGGCCATGTCGGCATCCTGACCGACCCCGACACCCTGCTCCACGCCACCGCCTATTCGATGACCGTGATGAGCGAACCGCTGCGCACCGCCCGCGACCGCATCCAGGCCAAGAGCTTCGGCGCGATCACGAGCATTCGCCGCATCGGCTGAGCGAAGCTGTCTTTCTTGGCAAAGATTGCCAATCTGCTATCCTGCTTGAGCTCAGGAGGCCGACATGGCGACGATGAACGTATCCCTGCCCGACCAGATGAAGGCCTGGGTTGAGACGCAGGCGCAAAGCGGCCGGTATGGGAATGCCAGCGACTATGTCCGGGACCTGATCCGCAGGGATCAGGAGCGGCAGGACAAGATTGCCGAGTTCCAGCGGCTGATTGATGAAGGCTTCGCCAGCGGTGTCAGCACCCGCTCGGTTGAGGATGTTCTGAACGAAGCCCGTCGCCGCGCCAAAGAGCTCGGCCTCGATGGTCGCTAAGCGGACGCCGCAGGCTCAGCAGGATCTGATCGAGATTTACCTCGATAGCGCGCGACAGTTCGGGCAGGCCCAGGCCGAACGATATACGGCGGAACTCAATGAGTGCATCGAACTGTTGGCATCCATGCCACTCATGGCGAGAGAGCGAACCGAACTCCGCCCCGTGGTTCGCGTCCATCACCACAGCAGCCATGTAATTGCTTACCAGATTGATCGTGATGATATTTTGATCGTGCGTATCGTGCATGGGCGTAGAGACTGGCTGCGCGAGTTCCAGTAGCCGGTCTTCGCTTCACCCCATCCCCTTCAGCCGATACAGCGCCTCCAGCGCCTCGCGTGGCGTCATCTCGTCGAGGTCGAGCCCGCCCAGCGCGAGCCGCAGCGGGTCTTCTGCCGGCAGGACGGGCGCCGGCGCGACGCGTTTTTGAGGCGCCGCGAAAAGCGGGAGGTCATCGACCAGCGACGCGACAGGCTTCTCGCGCTCGGTCTTTTCCAGTTCGCCGAGGATGGTGCGGGCGCGTTCGACCACGGCCGGCGGCAGGCCGGCGAGCTTGGCGACCTGGATGCCGTAGGAGCGGTCGGCGGCCCCCGGCACGACTTCATGCAGGAAGACCACCTCGCCGTTCCATTCGGTGACGCGCACGGTCGCGTTGGTGACGCGCTCCAGCCGGTCGCCCAGCGCGGTCAGCTCGTGATAATGCGTCGCGAACAGGCCGCGGCAGCGATTGATCTCGTGCAGATGCTCGATCGCGGCCCAGGCGATCGAGAGCCCGTCGAAGGTTGCCGTGCCGCGGCCGATCTCGTCGAGGATGACGAGTGCGCGCGGCCCGGCCTGGTTCAGGATCGCAGCGGTCTCGACCATCTCGACCATGAAGGTCGAGCGCCCACGCGCCAGGTCGTCGGCGGCGCCGACGCGCGAGAACAGGCGGTCGACGATGCCGATATGGGCACTCGCCGCCGGCACGAAGGCGCCCATCTGGGCGAGCACCGCGATCAGCGCATTCTGCCGCAGGAAGGTCGATTTACCCGCCATGTTCGGGCCGGTGACCAGGCAGATGCGGCCGCCTTTTGCACCCGCGCCCGGCGGCGACAGCTCGGTCTCGTTGGCGACGAAGGGCTTGCCGTCGCGCTTCAGCGCCGCCTCGACGACGGCGTGGCGGCCAGCCCGGATGGTGAAGGCCTCGCTCGCATCGATCAGCGGCCGGTTCCAGCCCTCGCGCGCGGCGAGTTCGGCGAGCCCGGCCCCGACGTCGATCTCGGCGAGCGCGGCCGCCGCCCGTTTGATGGGCTCGGCATGGGCAAGAACCGCCTCGCCGAGTGCTGCAAAGATGCCCAGTTCGAGCTTGAGCGCGCGGTCGGCTGCCGAGGCGATCTTGGCTTCCAGGCCGCCAAGCTCGACGGAGGAGAAACGCATCGCGTCCGACATGGTCTGGCGGTGGACGAAGGTCGCCCGCCACGGCTCTTTCAGGAAATCCTCCCCGGCGGCCTGCGGCACCTCGACGAAATAGCCCAACATGGAATTGTGCTTGATCCGCAGCGTGCGGCAGCCGGTCTCCGCGGCGTAGCGTGCCTGCAATTGCGCGATGACCTTGCGCGAATCGACCTGCAGCAGGCGCAACTCGTCGAGGGCGGGATCATGCCCCTCGCGCACGAAGCGCCCGTCGCGGCGATTCAGCGGCAGTTCGTCGGCGAGCGTCGCTTCGAGCCTTGCCGGCAGGTCGGGGTCGATCTCGGACAAGGCGCGAGAGGCCTTCGACAGTTCGGCCGGCAATGCGGCCCGGCCGAGCAGCATGCCGACGATGGCGCGTGCGGCACTCAACCCCGAGCCAAGCGCGGCGAGATCGCGCGGCCCGCCCCGATCGAGCGAGAGCCTGGCCAAAGCGCGGGCGATATCGGGAACCTTGGCGAGCGCGGATTGCAGATTCTCGCGCAGGGCGCCGTCGCTGACCAGCGCCTCGACGGCGTCATGGCGCTCGGAGATGGCCGTCGGATCAGTCAGGGGGCCGGCCAGGCGCTCGGCCAGCAGACGCGCGCCACCCGGCGTCACCGTGCGGTCGATTGCGGCCAGCAGGCTGCCGCTGCGCTCGCCCGACAGCGTCCGTGTCAGTTCCAGATTGGCCCGCGTCGCCGCGTCGATCAGCATGGTGTCCGAGCCGGCGTCCCGCACCGGGGGCGAGAGCGGCGGGCGCGCGCCGAACTGCGTGCGTTCGACATAGGCCAGCGCTGCGCCGGCCGCCGCCACCTCGGCACGGCTGAAGCTGCCGAAGGCGTCGAGGGTCGCGACGCCGAAGAACTCCTTCAGCCGGCGCTCGGCTGAGGCCGCGTCGAGGCCTTCGCGGGCCAGAGGGGTCACCGGCACGCCGATCTCGCGCCAGAACTCCTTCATCTCAGGGTCATCATGGATCGCGTCCGGGCAGACGATCTCGCGCGGCTCGAGCCGGGCGAACTCGATCGCGAGCCGCTCCTGCGGCGCTTCCATCACGCTGAAGCGCCCGGTCGAGATGTCGATCGCGGCGATGCCGTAGAGCGCACTGGCATCGCCGAGCTTGCGCCTGGACACCGCGACGAGCAGGCTGGCTCGCCCGGGCTCCAGCAGGCGTTCCTCGGTGATGGTACCGGGCGTGACGAGTCGCACCACATCGCGCCGCACCACGGATTTGGGGCCGCGCTTCTTGGCCTCGGCCGGATCCTCGACCTGCTCGCAGACCGCGACGCGGTGCCCCGCCGCGATCAGCCTCTGCAGATAATCGTCGGCGCGCTCGACCGGCACGCCGCACATCGGGATGTCGTCGCCCTGATGCTTGCCGCGCTTGGTCAGGACGATCCCGAGCGTGCGCGAGGCGATTTCGGCATCGTTGAAGAACAGTTCGTAGAAATCGCCCATCCGGTAGAACAGCAGGGAGTCGGGATTGGCGGCTTTGATCTCGACATACTGCGCCATCATCGGTGTGACGCGACTGGTCTCCTCTTTGGCGACGGCCAGGGGAGCGGCGGGCGGATCGGCCCGTTCGTGAAGAGGGTGGGGAGTGCGGTGCATGGTTCGCGGACGCTAGCGTTTCGGCTTCTGCTTGGGAACCGCATAGCCCCGTCGGCGCCCTCGGGGGCTGTTTTTGATGTGGACGTGGCTCGGGGGGAGGCGGCAACGCGGCAAGCTTCAGCATTCGTTAGCTGCAACCGGCGTAGATGATGGATGGATGCCGTCCTCAGCCGCAGCGGGCAAGCCCATATGCTACTGGAACTGACCAGGGGTCTTGGTTACCTCATCGTCGCCGCCGTGCTGGTCTCGCTCGCGACGCAGCGGCTGAGTGGGCATCACAGGCTGCGGCAGGTCGTGATAGGGCTTGTGCTCTCGGCTGGTGGATGCGCCAGCATGCTGGACGCGATCACCGTCCAACCCGGCATTCTGCTCGATTTCCGCAACATCATCGCTGTCCTGTCTGGTCCGTTTGGTGGTCCGATCGCGGCGGTCGTTTCGGCGATCGTGCTGTCCACGCTGCGGCTTCATCTCGGCGGCGGCGGCACGGTCGCAGGGGTCGCCGGAATCGTGCTCTGTTCGGCCATCGGCATGGCCTATGCGATCAGGCTTCAGCGTGGGGGGCGAACCGTGTCCTTGCGCGGACTTCTGGGCTTGAGCCTCGTCGCAGCCTGGATGCCGGTGGTGATGATCCTGATCCTGGTTCCGTTCCCGCGGGCCTCGGGATTGGTCCTGCTGTTGTCCGGACCGGGCACGACGATCGTGAACGTGCTCGGTACTTTCCTGGTCGGCTACATCATGAGGAGCGACCAGCAGCGGGTCGAGGCGCTGCTGCGTCTCGAGGCCTGCACCGCCAATATGCCTGGTGTCCTTTACCAGAAGATCCTGCGGCCGGATGGTTCGATCCAGCACAAGCTGGCCAACTCCAAGATCGAGGAGTTTCTCGCGGTCACGCGCGAGGAGGTCGAGAGCGATCCGGCCAGTTGGCTGCGCTGGATGGTTCCCGAAGACCGGGAGGTCCTGGCGAAGGCCAATGCCCAGGCGGCGGCGGAGAGAACGCTGAAACCCTGGCGATTCGAAGGGCGCCACCGACGCGACGACGGCACCATGGTCTGGCTGAGGACCGACGCGGCGGCGCGTCGTCTTGCGGATGGCTCGATCTGCTGGGACGGGATCATGACCGATGTCACGGCGGAGCGAACGCTCGAACAACGTCGGCAGGAATTCGACGATGAACGCAAGGAGGCGCTCGCGAGCCTCGCCTCCCAATTCGAGGTGACGGTCGGCAGGGCGCTGCAGGATGTCGCGTCGTCGGTGCGCGGCATGTACGAGGCGGCCAACGAGATGGTGGGCAGCGCCAACAACACGGCGTTGCGCGCCGGCGAGGTCACGCGCGAGGCGGATGTTGCGTCGCGTCGCGTCAGCAGCGTCGCGGTCGCGGCAGAGGAGATCGAGGCCTCGATTCGCGAATTGACGCGCCAGACGGCCCATGCCGACCAGACCGTGCGCGACGCGGCGAGCTATGTCCGTTCCACCCGTCGCGATGTCGCCGGTCTCGGAGAAGCCGCCGACAAGGTCAGCTCCGTGCTCGATTTCATCGAGGATATCGCCGCGCGCACCAATCTGCTGGCGCTCAACGCGACGATCGAGGCGGCCCGTGCCGGGGCGGCGGGGCGCGGCTTTGCGGTCGTGGCCGGTGAAGTCAAGAATCTGGCCGAGCAGACCCAGAAGGCGACGCGAGACATTGCCGAGACGCTGCAGGAAATTCGTGGCGCTGCGGCGACGGCCTCCGATGCCGTCGCCCATATCGAGGGGACGATGACCACGATCGAGCGGACATCGGGTGCGATCGCCGACGTCGTCAGCAGGCAGGCCGACATCGCCTCGACGATCACGGCCGATGCCCAGGCCGTTGCCGGCAGCACCAGCGCCGTCACGGCCAGCGTCGGTTCGGTCGCTGACGAGGTCTCCTTCACCGGCGGCGCGGCGGAACGCGTCCTCGGCGTCGCTCGCAAGGTCGACGAGCAGACCGCTTCGCTCGACCGTTATGTCGGGGAGTTCGTGGGCAGCCTGCGTCGCCGTCTCTAGGTTTTGGCGGTGTAACGAAGCTCGCGTTAGGAAGGCGTTCAGCAATCACGGCCATGGTTGTTCGATCGTTAACCGAGACGGCTTGATGCTGCTGTTCGTCACCCTCGTCGAGAGCCTGTCATTCATCCTGCTGGCAGCGCTGGCCGTGACGGTCGTCTCGCCGCCGCTCGAGCACTATCCGCTCGCTCGCCGGCTCCTGATAGGGCTTCTGTTCGCCGGTGCCGGCCTGCTCAGCATGGCCCATCCCTTCGTGCTGCAGCCAGGCGTGGTCGTAAGTTCCCGCAACATTGCCGCGCTGCTGGCTGGAGCGTTCGGCGGGCCGCTGGCGGCGGGGTTGGTGGCCGGAACGCTCTCGCTCTACCGCTACTCCGAAGGCGGCGGCGGCATGATCATGGGCATCGCTGGCATAGGCCTCAGCGCGCTCGCCGGGCTCGCAATGCATTGGCACATCCAGGTGCGGCGACGTCCTCCAGCCCGCGGCGACGTGGCGTGGCTGGCCCTGGCCAGCGGTCTGGTTTTGCTCCCCCCGATTCTGCTGCTGCCGAACCGGGACATGATGTGGAACGTCCTGACCCAGGCGTTCCCGCCCGTTCTCGTCATCAACATCATCGGCACGACGCTGTCGGCGCTGTTGATCGTCGTCGATGCCGAGCGGCGTGAAATGGGGTACCGGTTCAAGACTCTGGCGCAGCGCGTGCCGGGCACGCTCTATCAGCGCATTTTGAGCCCCGAGGGCACGATCAGCTATCGGTTCGCCTCCTTCGGCCTCGGCGAATTGCTGGGCATCAGGCAGGAGGATGTCGAGCGCGACGCCCGCGTCTGGATCGACAAGATGATCCCGGAGGATCGGGCGCGTTTCGAGGAAGCCTGCAGGACAGGCTTCGACGAGAAGGACAATTGGCGCCTCCATCTTCGCTATCATGGCAAGAACGGCTCGATCGTGGCGATGCGCAGCGAGGCGACCCTTCGTCGCCTGCCCGACGGCACGCGGATCTGGGACGGCATCCTGTTCGACGTCACCGATGAGAGGACGCTCGAAACCCGCCGGGCGGAAATCGAGCAGGCGCGCAGGAGCCAGCTCGACGAGCTCGCGGGGCAGCTTGAGATCACGGTCGGCAAGGCCCTCCTGGATGTCGGACAATCGGTCCGCAGCATGCACGAGGCGGCGGATGCCATGACGCGGAGTGCCGACAACACCACCCAGCGGGCTGTCGCGGCCGCGCGGGAGGCCGAGAGCGCCTCGAGCCGCATCGGCAGCGTCGCGATCGCGGCGGAAGAGATCGAGGCCTCGATCCGCGAACTGACCCGCCAGACCGAGCATGCCGATCTGGCAGCCCATGACGCCGCGAGCTATGTCCGCGAAACCCAGCGCGACGTCGCGGGGCTGAACGCTGCCGCCGACAAGGCGAGCGCGGTTCTTGACTTCATCGAGGATATCGCGGCCCGCACCAATCTGCTCGCGCTCAACGCCACGATCGAGGCCGCGCGCGCCGGAGCGGCCGGCCGTGGCTTTGCCGTCGTCGCCGGCGAGGTGAAGAACCTGGCCGAGCAGACCCAGAAGGCCACGCGCGACATCGCCGATACGCTGCAGGAGATCAGGGCGGCGACGGCGACGGCTTCGGGCGCCGTGGCGTTCATGGACAAGACCATGAGCGACATCGAGCAGACCTCCGGCGTTCTTGCGCGCGTCGTGAACCGGCAGGCGGACATCGTGTCCTCCATCGCGGCCGACGCCCAGGCTGTCGCCGGCAGCGCGGTCCTCGTCACCAGCAATGTCGGCTCCGTCGGCGATGAGGCACGCGTGACGGGCGACGCCGCGCGTCTCGTCGTCGAGGCGGCGCGTACGGTCGAGCAGCAGACCGGCGCCCTCGACCAGTATGTCGGCGATTTCGTCGCCAGCGTGCGCCGTCGCCTCTGACCGGCTGCGGCCCGCAGCGCCGGAGCGATCTGTAACCCAGCGGCATAAGCGTTCGTCGCCAGCGCGGCTTGTGGGTGCACGGGCGCTTGCCTATGGTCCGCCTCCCCGAGGAAACGCTCACAAAAAAGAACAATCCCAATGTCCGACCAGCCGCCGATCAAACGCACCCGCCCGACCTTCACCGATCAGGAAGCCCTGCTGTTTCACTCCGAGGGGAGGCCGGGCAAGCTCGAGATCGTCGCAACGGTGCCGATGGCGACGCAGCGCGATCTTTCGCTCGCCTATTCGCCGGGCGTTGCCGTCCCCGTGCTGGCGATCGCGGAGGATCCGACCAAGGCCTATGATTACACCGCGCGCGCCAATCTCGTCGCCGTCATCACTAACGGCACGGCGATCCTCGGCCTCGGCAATCTCGGCGCGCTCGCCTCGAAGCCGGTGATGGAGGGCAAGGCCGTCCTGTTCAAGCGCTTCGCCGACGTCGATTCGATCGATCTCGAGGTCGATACGGAGGACGCCGACAAGTTCATCGACGCCGTGCGCTATCTCGGCCCGTCCTTTGGCGGCATCAACCTCGAGGACATCAAGGCGCCCGAATGCTTCATCATCGAGCAGCGCCTGCGCGAGTTGATGGACATCCCCGTCTTCCATGACGACCAGCACGGCACCGCGATCATCGCCGCCGCCGGCCTGATCAACGCGCTCGACCTCACCGGCCGCGACGTCAAGACCACCCGCCTCGTCATCAACGGCGCCGGCGCGGCCTCGATCGCCTGCACCGAACTGCTCAAGGCGATGGGCTTCAAGCCCGACAACGTCATCCTCTGCGACACCAAGGGCGTGATCTACCAGGGTCGCACCGAGGGCATGAACCAGTGGAAATCGGCCCATGCCGCCATGACCGACCGGCGCACGCTGGCCCAGGCGCTCGACGGCGCCGACGCCTTCTTCGGCCTCTCCCAGAAGGGCGCCGTGACGCCCGAGATGGTCGCCTCGATGGCGCCGAACCCGATCATTTTCGCGATGGCCAATCCCGATCCGGAGATCACCCCGGAGGAGGTCCATGCCGTGCGCGACGACGCGATCATGGCGACCGGCCGGTCCGACTATCCGAACCAGGTCAACAACGTGCTGGGCTTCCCCTTCATCTTCCGTGGCGCGCTCGACGTCCGCGCCAAGACGATCAACATGGAGATGAAAATCGCCGCCGCCGAGGCGCTGGCGTCGCTCGCCCGCGAGGACGTACCCGACGAGGTCGCTGCCGCCTATCAGGGCTCGCGCCCGCGCTATGGCAAGGACTACATCATCCCGGTCCCCTTCGATCCGCGGCTGATCCATGTCGTGCCGGTGGCGGTCGCCAAGGCTGCGATGGACACCGGCGTCGCCGGCAAGCCGATCGTCGATATTGCCGCCTACAAGGCACAACTCTCGGCCCGGCGCGATCCCGTCGCGGGCACGCTCAACCGCATCTTCGAGCGCGTCCGCCGCTATCCCAAGCGCGTCGTCTTCGCCGAGGGCGAGGAGGAGCAGGTCATCCGCGCGGCGGTCTCCTTCGTTAATCAGGGCCTCGGCCATGCCATCCTCGTCGGTCGCGAGGAACGCGTCTACGAGACCGCGACCTTCCTCGGCATCGATCTCGAGACGAAGGGCATCTCCGTCCAGAATGCGCGCCTGTCGAAGCGCAACACGGCCTATGCCCAGTATCTCTACGAGCGCCTGCAGCGGCAGGGCTACCTCTTCCGTGACTGCCAGCGCCTGATCAACCAGGACCGCAACCATTTCGCCGCGGCCATGGTCGCCCTCGGCGATGCCGACGCGATGGTGACGGGCGTGACCCGCAATTACTCCATTGCGCTGGAGGAAGTCCGCCGCGTCATCGACGAGAAGCCGGGCCACCGTGTCATCGGCGTCTCGATCGTGCTCTCGCGCGAGCGGACGGTGCTGGTCGCCGACACGGCGATCACCGAGATGCCGACGGCGCAGGAACTGTCGGAGATCGCGATCGAGGCCGCCGGCGTGGCGCGGCGCCTGGGCTATGAGCCGAAGGTCGCGATGCTGGCCTTCTCGACCTTCGGCCACCCGGCCGGCGAGCGCTCGGAGAAGGTGCGCGAGGCGGTCAAGCTGCTCGACGGGCAGCGCGTCGATTTCGAGTATGACGGCGAGATGGCAGCCGATGTCGCGCTCAACCGCGAGCTGATGACGCAATACCCGTTCTGCCGGCTCACCGGACCGGCGAACGTGCTCGTCATGCCGGCGTTCCACTCCGCCTCGATATCGACCAAGATGCTGCAGGAACTCGGCGGCTCGACGGTCATCGGCCCGCTCATCGTCGGCCTCGACAAGCCCGTCCAGATCGTGCCGCTCGGCGCCAAGGACTCGGACATCGTCAACATGGCGGCGCTGGCGGCCTTCAACATCGGCGGGTGAGGGCAGCGCGCCGTCATGGTCGGGCTTGACCCGACCATCTCATCCTCGCTTGCAGCCAAGAGATTCTCGGCGCTTCGGCCGAGAATGACGAAGCGGCTCACGACGCCCGCTTCTTCCGCGTATCGGCGGCCTTCTTCGCCGAGGCGGAACGCTCGGCTGCGGGTCGGGCCGCCGCGGCCTTTCCGCCGACCGCGCCGCCGCGCTTCGCTGAGACCTTGGTGTCGGGCTTGCCCCGGCCGGAGCCGGATTTGTTGCCGCCGCCGCTCTCCTTGTTGACGGTCGCCCAGGCGCGCCTCTCGGCCTCCTCATGGGGAACGCCGCGCTCCTCGTAGCCGTCCTCGATATGCTCGGCCTTGCGCTTCTGCTTGTCGGTGTAAGCCGACTTGTCGCCGCGTGGCATGGTCGCCTCCTTAGCTGGTCCTCTGGCGGCTGAACGCGGGCGGCGAGGGAGCTGTTCCCGTTCATTTTGAGTTCATTCGGCACCAGCCAGCCTGTCCCGAGCGCCGGAAAACCGGCCCGAGGGGGATGATCGGAAATCGTGCAGGCGCGCAGCGAGACGCCGGGCGTGACGATGGCTGCGCCGAGCGACCGGCAGGTCGCGCTGCGTTTTGCTGCTCTCACCGGCGGCTTCTGGCGCGGGTCGTGCGCCGGGCGTGCCTGGTTCTGGTCCCTGCTGCTGGCGACCGCGATCATCCTGTCCGTCTTCGCCAACGTCACCGTCAACCGCTGGAACGGCTGGTTCTTCGATGCGCTCGAGAAGCGGGACAGCGAGAGCGCGCTGATCGCGATGGCGGTCTTCCCGGTGCTGGTGCTGGTTGTGGCCGGGCTCGGTGTCGTCATCCTGGTCTCGCGCGAGACCTTCCAGGTGCATTGGCGCCAATGGGTCACCGCAAAGCTGGCCGATAGCTGGGTCGGCCAGCGCCGCTTCTTCCGGCTCAGCCTCTCGGGCTATGAGCCCGCCAATCCCGAATACCGCATCGCCGACGACGTTCGCTGGGCGACCGAGCCGGTGGTCGATTTCGCCATCGGCCTGCTCTCGGCAGTCATCACCATCATCACCTTCATCGAAATCCTTTGGGAGATCGGCGGCGCGCTGACGCTGCGGATCGGCGGCGCGCCCGTCGTCATCCCGGCCTATCTCGTGCTGGCGGCGATCGTTTACGCCGTGCTCGTCTCGGCTCTCGTCACCTTCGTCGGCCGCCGGCTGCCCAGCCTGATCGCCGCGCGCAACGAGGGCGAGGCGCGCCTGCGCTTTTCGCTGATGCGCATCCGCGACCATGGCGAGACGATTGCGCTTGCCCGCACCGAGGCCGGCGAGCGCCGCGCCGTGGCGCGGACCTATGACAGCCTCGTCGGGCGCTGGCTCGCGATGATCCGCCAGCGCGGCCGCCTCACTTGGATCACCAATGGCAGCGGCGCGCTTGTACCGGTGGTGCCGTTGCTGCTGGCCGCTCCGAAATATCTCTCGGGCGAGATGTCGCTCGGCGGCGTCGTCCAGGTCGCGGCGGCCTTCGTCGCCGTGCAGAACGCCTTCAACTGGGTGCTCGACAACTTCATGCGGATTGCCGAGTGGCTGGCGGCGGCGCGGCGCGTCAACGAACTCGCCGATGCGCTGGAGCGCGTCGATGGCGAGCCGCCGGGCGAGCATCTGGCGATCTCGCCCAGCCGTGACGGCTTGTTGCATCTCGATGAGGTCACCCTGATCGATCGCGACGGGCGTACGCTGGTCGCGGATATTTCCTGTTCCATGCCGCAAGGCGCGACGCTGCACGTCTCCGGCGAGCTCGGCCTCGGCCAGGGCGCGCTGATCCAGGCGGTCGCGGGCCTCTGGCCTTGGGGGCGCGGTGCGATCATGCTGCCGCAGGGCGCCTTCGTGACGGTCGTGCCGCAGAAGCTGCATCTCTCGGAGGGCACGCTACGCGCGGTTCTGGAGACCGGCAGGACGGTGCCGGAGGAGCAGTTGGAGAGTGCGCTGCGCCGCTATGGCCTGTCGGGGCTTGCACCGCTGCTCGACGAAAGCCGGGATTGGGACAAGGAACTCGCGACCGGCGACCGCCAGCGTCTCGCTTTGGCCCGCGCCGAACTCGAGAAGCCCGACATCATCCTGCTCGACGAGGCGACCAGCGCCTTCGACGCCGATGCCGCGCTCGAACTCCTGACCGAGCTGCGCGCGGCGCGGCCGGATGCGATCATCATCGCCTTCGGACAGGGCGCGGGCTTCGCGGAGGCCGCGACGCACCGCCTGCTGCTGAAGCGCGCCGGCGGCGTGGTGCGCATGGCGGTGCGCCATGCCGGCCCAGACCAGGCCACCCTGCCGGCGGCGCTGCCGGCGCAGGCCGGGCCCGTCGAATGATCATCATCTTTTCCAGGAGCCGACAGCCATGAACGCCGCGACGATGAACATCTGGGACGTCTATTGGGGACTGCGCGTCGAGCAATGCCCATGCGACGTGCATTTCGTCGAATGGCTCGAAGATGAGGGGCTGACGGCCAAGCGCATCTACCATTTCGGCACCGGCGGCCACCATTATGTCGGCATCCGCTGCGCCGAGCCTGAGCTCGACTGCACCGTGCTCGGCATCACCGCCTCGCCCAAGGAATATGATGCCTTCGTCAAGCTCGCGACTGGCAACCCGACGATTACCAAGACCTACAGCGCCTATTTCGGCGACATCTACACCAGCAATGCAAAGCTGCTGCCGCGCTTCGACATCGTCACGCTGTTCCATGCCTGCGAGTTCCGGACGGAGGCGAACGATGCCTATGGCGCGCTCACCGACCGCGAGGTGATCGACCTCTTCACGGCCCAGACCGATGTCGGCGGCTACCTGCTGTTCTATACCGGCTCCTTCGCCTATGCGACGGCCGAGCCCGTCATCGCCGACTGGGCGAAGACCGCGCAGGTTGACGAGGTCGCCAGCTTCAAGACGCTGCGCGTGTTCCGCAAGACCGGCTGAGCGAAAGACGGGCTGGGCGCGCACTGCGCCGGGCTCATGGCGCGCATTCACTGCGCCATGCCGCCTTGTGCATTGGCCGCGAGGCGCTATGTCTGCGGCCGGGGCTCTCCCGCGCCTCACGCCCGCAATCGGCGCCGATGGCAACCGCCTCCTGCGCGAAACCGACCATGAGTGCGTATGTCGTTCGGCCAGCTAGAGCCAGGAATGCCCGCGCGCAAGCGCAGCCGCTGGTGGTGGCTCGGGCCGCTCGCCAGCATCGTGATCTTCGGCGCCTCGCTGGTGGTGCTCTGGTTCATCGTCCAGGAGATCGAGCCGGGCGAACTTGCCGGCGCCTTCGCCAATGCCAGCCAGCGCCAGCTCGGACTGGCCTGCGGCTTCACCGCCCTGAGCTACCTGCTGCTCACCGGCTATGACGCGCTGGCACTGAAGCGGCTCGGCCTGTCGATTCCCTATCGGACGACGGCGCTCGCCTCCTTCACCAGTTACTCGGTCTCCTTCACGCTGGGATTTCCGATCGTGACCGGCGGTACGGTGCGCTACTGGATCTATTCGCCCAAGGGCGTGCGCGCCTCCGAGGTCGCGAGCCTGACCGTCATCGCCGGCCTGACCTTCTGGCTCGGGCTGGGCGCGATCCTTTGCGTCAGCCTGTTCTATGCCACGCCATCCGTCGCCGTGCTGGCGCGCACCTCGCCGCTCGTCGTGCAGGCGGTCGGTGCGGCCGTAGCCCTCGGCACGCTCGGCTATCTCACCTGGATCGCGAGCGGCGAACGCACGATTCGCGTGCGCGGCTGGAACCTGCCGCTGCCGGGGCTTGCCATCACGCTCGGCCAGATGTTCCTCGGCGCGGCCGAGGTCTGTGCAGCGGCCGCAGTGCTGTTCGTGCTGCTGCCGGGCGGGCACGGCATCGACTATCCGACATTCCTGGCGGTCTATGTCTTCGCCTGCCTCGTCGGCATCGCCAGCCATGCGCCGGGCGGCCTCGGCGTCTTCGAGGCGACGATGCTGGTCGCGCTGAGCCGCCTGCCCTTCGAGCATGTGCTCGGCGCGCTGCTGATCTTCAGGATCATCTACTACATCCTGCCCTTCATCCTGGCGCTGGTCCTGCTGGCGCTGAACGAGATGATCCGGCGCATCAGGCGCCACGAAATTTGAGCGGGAGGGCGCTGCGGGCTTTTTCCACGAGCGCCGCGCGCTACTTCAAGGCCACGACGATTAGCAGGAACATCAGCACGAGCGCGATCTGCTTGAGGCTCCAGTTGATGCGGACAAGCTGATCGGCGCTCGCCTCCGGCGGCTCCTCCTCAGCGGAAGCTTCGGGCGCTTCGGGCGGGGGCGCGAGGCGCCAGTCCAGCGTCTCGACCAATCCGCGTGCCGGCGCGCTCCGGCGCCCGTCGGACTCCAGCCCGAGATGCCAGGCGACAGGCAGGCCCGGCACACCCTCGCGCTGGCTCTCGCGCACCCACAGGCTGGTCGTGGCGGAGAGCGAGAGAATCTGCGCGACACCCGACAGGATATCCTGCTTCAGGGTCTCGAACGCAGCAGCGGGCGCGAGCATCTCGACACGGAAATCGCCGGTCTCGCCCTCATTTTCATCGAAGCCAAGGACCAGCAGGATGCGCCCGTCCTCGCCCGCGGCCAAAGGGCGGATGGTCAGCGCGATCTCACTGGCCTCGCCCGCCATGCCGGCCCGGTGCAGGCTGTCGTCGACCAGCGTGGCCCGCCCGAGGATTCGCGTGGCTTCGTCGAGGCGTCCGTCGCGGCTGGCGAAACCGCGGGTGAGGCGCAGATCGCCGGCGGTGAGGCGCAGATGCCGGCCGAGGCCCTGCACGAACCGCTCCGAAACGCCCTCGATGGTCATTAGGCCCTGCGTTATGGCGACCTGTCGCATCGCGCCTGTTTCGACCATCGAATCCCCGCCCCGTTCCAGCGGGCACGATAGCAGGTCGGCCGCGCCAGACGAAGCCGGCGATCCACACGCTCGCGGCCCGGGCCCGAGCGGGGCTTGCGGCGAGGCGCGCTGCCCGCCGGGCGCATGGCGAGCCCCGGTCAGACCGGGTTGTCACGCATTTCGCGAGGGCCTAGAGGGGCACATCAGGGGCTTACGATCATCCGCGCCCGCCGTCAGGCGAACGCGCGCCCGTAGACAGGCTGCCATGACCGACGCTTGCCATCCAGCCGGGCCCCGCCACGGCATGCGTTTCCGTTCCTTCGTGGCGCTGATGGCCGCGCTGATGGCGACGAATGCGCTCGCCATCGATTCGATGCTGCCGGCGCTGCCGCAAATGGCCGAGGCGCTCGGCATTGCCGAGGCGAACGAGCGGCAATGGATCATCACCGCCTATCTGCTCGGCTTCGGCACCTCCCAGATCGTCTACGGCACGCTGTCGGACCGCTTCGGCCGCAGGCCCGTGCTGCTGTTCGGGCTCGTTGTCTATGTTGCTGCCAGCATCGCCGCCGCCTTCGCCGGGTCTTTCGAGGCCATGATGGTGGCCCGTGTCGTCCAGGGCGTCGGTGCCGCGGCGACACGCGTGCTCGTCGTCTCGATCGTGCGCGATTGCTATTCCGGCCGGGACATGGCCCGCGTCATGTCGCTGGCGATGATCGCCTTCCTGGCGGTGCCGATCCTGGCCCCCTCCATCGGCCAGGCGATCCTGTTGGTGGCGCCCTGGCGCTGGATCTTCGGCGCGCTGACGATCTTCGGTGCGCTGGTGATGCTCTGGGTCGTGCGCAGCCTGCCGGAGACGCAAGCCCCCGAGGATCGCAAGCCGATCGAGGTTTCGACCGTCGTCGCGGCCTTCCGGACGACGCTGACGACGCGGCTCGCCGTCGGCTACATGCTGGCGATGGCTTTCGTCCTCGGCGGGCTCTTCGGCTTCATCAACTCGGCCCAGCAGGTCTTCGTCGATGTCTTCCAGGCGCCGGAGTGGTTCACGACCATCTTCGCGCTGATCGCGCTCGGCATGGCGGCGGCCTCGCTGCTCAATTCGCGCATCGTCGTCCGGCTCGGCATGCGCCGTGTCTCGCATGGCGCGCTGCTGGCCTATATCGCCCTGACCGGGACCCATGCGCTGCTGGCGCTGTCGGGCCATGAATCGCTCTGGAGCTTCGCGCTCTTCCAGGCCGGCGCGATGTTCTGCTTCGGGCTGGTCGCGCCCAATTTCGGCGCCATGGCGATGGATCCGCTCGGCCATGTCGCGGGCACGGCGTCCTCGGTCCAGGGCTTCGTCACCACGGTCGGCGGCGCGCTGCTTGGCTTCTATATCGGGCAGCATTTCGACGGCACGGTCGTACCCATCACGCTGGGCTTTGCGCTCTGCGGGCTGGTGGCGCTGGGGATCGTGCTGGTGGCGGAGAAGGGGCAACTGTTCCGCCCGGCCGCCGGGCGAAGCTAGCGAGAAACGCCAGCGGGGGATGTGCCGTTCGGCCTTGTGTTGAGCCTGGAGGCTTTGCTCTGAGCCTGGAAGGCCTTGGGCCCTCGACCGCCGCCATCTGGGCGACGGGCATGCCGGGAATCGTCTTCAGTCCGGATAGATCGATAGAGATTCGCATTGGCTCGGGAAGCGACGCCGCCGATCGGCCTCCCGTCTAGATGTCAGATCAAGCCGTCTTGAGATTGACCGCCGAGGACTTGCCGGTCTTGCGATCGGCCTCGAGATCGTAGCTGATCTTCTGACCTTCGTTCAGGCCACGCATGCCAGAGCGCTCGACAGCGCTGATATGCACGAAGACATCGCTGCCGCCCTGGTCAGGCGTGATGAATCCGTAGCCCTTGGTCTCGTTGAACCACTTCACGGTACCCGTGCTCACGTGCTGTTCCTTCAGTCTCAGTTCAGGTCGGCTTATGCCGGCCCAGCCCTACTCTATGGGGCAATTCGCCCAGGTTGCAATGACGCGCCGCACAACGGCGGTTCTGGCACGCTTTGGCATGCCACCGGAGCAACGCTGCTCGCGAACTGGGGCCTTGCCCCGCGGCTCAGGCTCACGCATGAACGACGGCGAAAAATGTGCCGCAGGAGAGCCTCCGCCATGACGAATTATGTGATCGACCCTCCGGCCGTGACGGCCGTCCCGGTGGCGGGTGGCGGGCTCTTCCCGGTGCGGCGCGTCTTCTGCGTCGGCCGCAACTACGCCGAGCATACCCGCGAGATGGGCGGCGACCCCGATCGCGAGGAACCGTTCTTCTTCACCAAGCCCGCCGACGCGCTGCTGATCAACGGCGCCGACATGCCCTATCCGACCAAGACGAAAGACCTGCATCACGAGATGGAGCTGGTCGTGGCGATCGGCACCGGCGGCAAGGACATTGCCGAGGCCGACGCGCTCAGTCATGTCTATGGCTATGCCGCCGGCCTCGACATGACCCGCCGCGATCTGCAGGCCGCCGCCAAGAAGGGCGGCAAGCCCTGGGACATGGCCAAGGGCTTCGATTTCTCCGGACCAGTCGGCGAGATCGCGCATGCCAGCCATATCGGGCATCCCAGCGCTGGCAAGATCGAGCTCGTCGTCAACGGCGTGCCGCGCCAGAGCTCGGACCTCGCCAAGCAGCTATGGAACGTGCCGGAGACGATCGCCTATCTCTCTGGGCTGGTCGAACTCGCTCCCGGCGACCTGATCTTCACCGGCACGCCCGAGGGCGTCGCCGCCGTGGTTCGCGGCGATGTGCTCGAAGGCGAGATCGCCGGCGTCGGCACCGTCCGCACCCGCATCGTCTGATCGGCCCGCCCGCTATCCAAAGTCGCAGAAAGTCACGACCATGACCCTCACCCCCGACGCCAGCGGCGTCTTCCCGATCGCGCCGACCCCGTTCAACCCGGACGGCACGCTCGACTGGGCCTCCACCGAGAAGCTCTTTGCCTTCTATGACGAGATCGGCTCGGACGGCACGACCGTGCTGGGCATCATGGGCGAGGCCCCCAAGCTGGAACCGGAAGAGTCGCTGGGGATCGTCAAGCGCGCCGTCGCCGGCATGCCGGGCAAGCCGGTGATCGTCGGCGTCTCGGCCCCGGGCTTCGCCGCCATGCGCAGCCTGGCACGCCAGTCGATGGAGCTTGGCGCTGCCGCGGTGATGATCGCGCCGCCGCCATCCTTGCGGACCGACGACCAGATCACCGGCTACTACGCCCAGGCCGTCGAGGCGATCGGGACCGACATCCCCTTCGTGATCCAGGACTACCCGCTGACGCTCTCGGTCATCATGACCCCGGCGGTGATCCGTAAGATCGTGGCCGACAACCCGTCCTGCGTGATGCTGAAGCACGAGGACTGGCCGGGGCTGGAGAAGATCTCGACCCTGCGCAAGTTTCAAGGAGACGGTTCGCTGCGGGCGATCTCGATCCTGACCGGCAATGGCGGGCTCTTCCTCGATTTCGAGATGGAGCGCGGCGCCGACGGCGCGATGACCGGCTATGCCTTCCCCGAGCTGCTGATCGACGTCGTCAAGCTGCAGAAGGCCGGCAAGCGCGACGAGGCCCACGACATCTTCGACGCGCATCTGCCGCTGTTGCGCTATGAGCAGCAGCAGGGAGTCGGGCTTGCCGTGCGCAAATATACCCTGATGAAGCGCGGCATCCTGAAAAGCGATGCCCAGCGCAAGCCCGGCCCCGCGATCAGCGCTGCGGCGAAGGCCGAGGTGGATTACCTGCTGGCACGCGTCGCGAAAGTCGATCCGCGCGCCAAGGTCTGAGCGCGCCGTCATTCTCGGGCGCCGCGAAGCGGCGACCCGAGAATCTCCCGCATGAAGATGCTCGGGACAAGCCCGAGCATGACGGCAGCGGCCCTCAATGCCCCTTATGGGCACCCTGGTCGGTGCTGCCGCGGGCGCCGACGGCCTCGACCTTGAATTCGACCTCGACGGAGCCGGCCTTCTCGAAGGTCAGGGTGCCCTTGATGGGCTCGTCCTGCTTGAGCGGCCGCTTCAGTTCCAGAAACATGATGTGATAGCCACCGGGCTTAAACTCGACCTTGCTCCCGGGCGCTATGGCAACGCCGCTGTCGAGCGGTCGCATGGTCATCACGCCGTTGGTCACGGCCATTTCGTGGATTTCGGCGCGGCCGGAAATCGACGGCGCGGAGACCGAGACCAGCCGGTCGGCGCTCGCCCCGGTGTTCTCGATGACGAGATAGCCGCCGCCGACCTTGGCGCCGCCGGGCGTGGCGCGGCTCCAGGGATGCTCGATCTTGAGAGGGCCCGCCCTGTAGTCATGGGCGAGGGCCGTTCCGCCCAGCGACAGGTAAAGCGCGAGGGCGGCGAGAATGGATTTGGTCATGGCGATGTCCTGATCGGAGTGGCGCGTCGAAGCGCCTGAAGGCGTGCGGGCCGCCGCGCGGCGGTCGATGCCCGGCACCGGCCTGCGGTTGGCGAAACTCAGAGCTGTTGGCTGACGGACGCCGGCGGAGCGCGCGATGGAGGCAGGCCGAGGACAGCCACAGGTGCGTCTACGCTGCCGCGCAGGATATCCGCCACGGCAAGGGCCGAAGCCCTGGCGAGGGCGGCGGGAACGGCTTGCGGTGGGCCTGCCAGAACCGGATTGACCGGGCAGCCCTTGCAATGCGCCGGCTCACCCACCGGCTCCGGCACATCCTGCGCCGGCGGCGCCAGGCCCGAGCAGAGCAGCGCGCCCTCAGCGAGGCCGTGAGCCGAGGCGGGCGAGGGCGCCAGCCCGGACGCCAGCACGGCGAGTGCATAGAACACCGCCAGCCAGGCTCCGAGCATGGAGTGGCGAAGGCCTCTCAGGAAAGGCATCTCGGCCGTCATCTGTGCAGATGGCCCGGAGTCCCTCGCAGCGTCAAGCGACGGCACCGTCGCAGGCAGGGCTGTGCCGGTGGAGAATATTCTTCTCATCGGACGACCGCTTCAGGCAGGTCGGCCTCTGCAATGGCGTTTCTTTAAAAGAACGATTGAGTTGACAAACAGGACGGCTCACGTCAGATTGCAACCTGTCATTCGGTCCTGCCGAAAGGCCGCGGGGATTTGAGCGAGCAGCTTGCGCCGCGTCACCAAACGCTAAAGCGCCACGACGCGGTCGTGGGCTCCATTCGATAGGAGACGAACATGATCGATGCGATCCCGCGTCAGACTTCTCAACTCCCCCTGCGCGACGGCTGTTGTTGTCGACTCTGATCTTGGCCTGAGAGCCGCCCTACGCGGCTTCGCAAACCAGTCTCATCAGATGTCCACATGCGCCGCAGCAGCGGCGGGGAGCGCAGTCATGACTACATTTCAACAGAACATCGGCCGGCCAGTGCCGGGTCCGCAGGCTTATATCATTGAAATCGGCGAGACCCAGGCGGGACTCGTCAGCCGGCGCGGCGACGAGCGTTATTTCACCTTCATCGCCGCCTCGTCGGCCTTCAACGCGATCGAGGGCCACCGCTTCGCCTCGCCGAGCGCGGCCGAACTTGCGGCCCGGCAGCTCGCCGCACCCCGTCGCCACAGCGCGACCCGCCTGGCCGCGTAAGGTGGTGGCCGTGAGCCTGCTGTCGCATCTCCGCCGTCGCCTGGCGGACTGGTTCGCCGAAGCGGTGCCGGTCGTCGCATCCGAGCCGGGCGATCGTGACCCGGTTCAGGATGCCGAGGCCGACGAGGCGCGCCGGACATCCATTCGCGACGTGACGCTTGAGCAATTGGGCCTTGCCCATTGGTCCTGCCACACGCATTTCTGAGGTCATGATGAACGCCCCCGTAAAGCCCGACGCCTTTCGCGTCGGCACCGGCCCAGTGCCGGATCCCGTCCCGCCGATCATCCGCTTCGAGCAGATCGGGAAAACCTATGCCAGCCGTGGCGCGCAGGGTGCCGTCACGGCGCTGTCGGGCATCGATCTCGATGTGCCCAAGGGCGCCATCGTCGGCGTCATCGGCCGCTCCGGCGCCGGCAAGTCGACCCTGATCCGTCTCGTCAACGGATTGGAGCGCGCCACCGCTGGGCGCCTGCTGATCGATGGCGAGGACGTCACTGGCCTCACCGAGGCGGGCTGGCGGACCCGCCGGCGCGCCACCGGCATGATCTTCCAGCACTTCAACCTGCTCTCGTCGCGCACGGTCTTCGACAATGTCGCCCTGCCGCTCGAAATTGCGGGGACACCGAAGGCGGAGATCGCGGAACGGGTCACGCGCCTGCTCGATCTGGTCGGCCTCGCCGACAAGCGCGAGCGCTATCCGGCCGAACTCTCCGGTGGCCAGAAGCAGCGCGTCGGCATCGCCCGTGCGCTCGCGACCGACCCGAAGGTCCTGCTCTGCGACGAGGCGACCTCGGCGCTCGATCCCGAGACGACGAAGTCGATCCTTAGCCTGTTGAAGCAGGTCAACCGCGATCTCGGCATCACCATCCTGCTGATCACCCATGAGATCCCGGTCATCAAAGAAATCTGCGACCGTGTCGCGGTGATCGAGGACGGCGCGATTGTCGAGGAGGGCGATGTCTTCTCGGTGCTGACGCGTCCCCAGCACCCGACCACGGCCCGCTTCGTCGAGGCGGTCACCGGAGTCGAGCTGCCGGCCTATCTCGCCGACCGCATCCGGGCTCAGGCGCTGCCCGGCGACGACACCGTGCTGCGCATCACCTTCACCGGCGAGAACGCGACGGCGCCTGTCATCAGCCGGCTGAGCTCGACCATCGGCGTCGACGTCAACATCCTCGCCGGCCGCATCGACGCCATCGCCGGCAAGCCCTTCGGCAGCCTGCTGGTCTCGGTGCCGACGCGCGAGCCGGAACTGGCGGCCGTGCTCGGCGCGCTCAACAGCCTCGAACTCAAGGCGGAGGTCGTCGGCCATGTTTCCTGAGATCATCTCGCCGCAGATACTCGCCCTGATCTTCCAGGCCACGCTCGACACGCTGCAGATGGTCGCGGTCGCCGCCGGCCTCGGCACGGTTCTCGGCCTGCCGCTCGGCGTCTTCCTCGCCACCAGCAAGCGCGGCGAGCTGTTTGCGGCCCCGGTCGTCAACACCGTGCTCGGCACGCTGGTCAACGCCACGCGCTCGACGCCCTTCATCATCCTGGTCGTCGCGATCATTCCTTTCACCCGGCTGATCGCTGGAACCTCGATCGGCACCAATGCCGCGATCGTGCCGCTCACCGTCGCGTCCGTGCCCTTCATCGCAAGGCTGATCGAGGGCGCCATCCGCGAGGTCGACCAGGGTCTGGTCGAGGCGGCCCGCTCGATGGGCGCGACGCCGCTCCAGATCGTCCGCAAGGTGCTGGTGCCGGAGGCGCTGCCCGCCATCGCGCTCGGCCTGACGCTGGCCGTCGTCAGCCTGATCGGCTTCTCGGCCATGGTCGGCGCGGTCGGTGGCGGCGGGCTCGGCGATCTCGGCATCCGCTACGGCTACCAGCGCTTCATGCCCGAGGTCATGGCCGCCGTCGTCGCCGTCCTGATCGTCCTGGTCCAGACCGTCCAGACCATCGGGGACCATCTCGCCCGCCGGCTCAACAAGCGCCTGCGCCACGCCTGAACCGACACATCACGTTCTTCAGCCCAAACGTTCAAATCCGACCGAAGGAACCGACCCTATGTCCATCATCACCCGCCGCGCCGCGCTTGCCGCCTCGGCCGCCCTTGCGCTGACCCTGTCCATCCCCGCTTTCGCCCAGACCACACAGGTCGTCCGCATCGGCGTTTCGCCCGGCCCGCATGCCGAGATCCTGGAGAAGGTGAAGCCGCTGCTGGCCACCAAGGGCATCGACCTCAAGATCATCGAGTTCTCCGACTATGTCGTGCCGAACCAGGCGCTCGACGCCGGCGAACTGGAGGCGAACTCCTTCCAGAACCAGCCCTATCTCGACAACCAGGTGAAGGATCGCGGCTTCAAGCTGGTCAGCGTCGGCCTGACCGTCAACTTCCCGCTCGGCATCTACTCCTCGAAGTACAAGAGCTGGGCCGATGTGCCCGACGGATCGTCGATCGCGATCATGAACGACCCGACCAATGGCGGCCGGGCTCTGCTGCTGCTGCAGGACAAGGGCGTTATCAAGCTGAAGGACGGCGTCGGCTTCAAGCCGAGCCCGGCCGATATCGTCGCCAATCCGAAGAAACTGAAGATCATCGAGGTCGAGGCCGCGCAGACCCCGCGCACCCTGGCCGATGTCGCGGCCGCCGCGATCAACACCAACTATGCCGTCGACGCCAAGATCGAGCCGACCTCGGCGATCCTGCGCGAGGACCCGAAGGGACCCTATGTCAACCTGATCGCCGTGCGCGCCGTGGACAAGGACAAGCCCTGGGTCAAGACGCTGGTCGAGACCTACCACACGCCCGAGATCAAGGCTTTCGTCGCCGAGCGCTTCAAGGGCAACGTCCTCGCCGGCTGGTAAGTTCTGTTTATTTGCCTCCCCACCTGGCCTCATCGCGGTCAGGCGACTGCCCCGGATGCGAACAGCATCCGGGGTTTTTTCATTGAGGTCTCATTACTTTTATCGAGATCCCATGCGTCTGGCTGGTCAGACGAGCGGGGCATGCACGGCCAGCATCGGCGACCGCTTCAGGCCGATCACCTCGAGTTCGGTCACCACCGCGACCGCCGCCGCCTGTGCGAGCACGAAGGCGATACCAAGCCCCGTCGGGGCGAACCAGCCGGCCAGCAGGATGGCGACGCTGTCGGCGATCCAGAGCAGGTTGACGCCGATCACGGCAAAGACGGCCAGCCTTGGCAGCGTTTCGCGGCTGGCTAACCAGGCGAGGACGGCGGCGCAGGGCAAGAGCACAAGGCCCGCACCCCGCAGCAATCCCTCGGGCAAGCCGAGCAGGCCGGCGAGCGGCACGGCAGCGAGCGCAAGCAACAGGCCCGTGGCGGCGCAGGCGGCGGCATCCAGGGCGAGAGCGTTCCGCAGGAAGCGCGAGGACTGGATCATGGACATGGACGGTCTCCTTGGCTGGGAGGCTGAGGTGCCTCGGGGGTCGATGGAGGCCATGCTGACGGGATCGTGCCGGCCGGTCGATTAAGCGGGAGGTAATTGGAGCGGGCCCGTCCGCCCGCTAGGTTCGTCTCCATGAACAGGCATCATCACCCGACCATCGGCCATCTCATCCGCGACTGGCGCCAGTTGCGCCGGCTCAGCCAGCTCGACCTGGCGCTCGAGGCCGAGATCTCGCAGAAGCACTTGTCCTTCGTCGAAAGCGGCCGGTCGCAGCCAAGTCGCGACATGGTCCTGCTGCTGGCCGAGCATCTCGGCGTGCCCCTGCGCGAGCGCAACGCCCTGCTCCTCGCCGCCGGTTACGCCCCTGTCTATCTCGAACGTGCGCTGGAGGATCCCGGCCTGCAGGCCGCGAAATCGGCGATCGACCTTGTCCTGAAGGGGCACGAGCCCTATCCGGCGCTCGCCGTGGACCGGCATTGGACATTGCTTGCCGCCAATGCCGCAGTCGCGCCGTTGCTCGGCCTCGTTGCCGATCCCGACCTGCTGCGCCCGCCCGTGAACGTGCTCAGGCTTTCGCTGCATCCCGGAGGGCTCGCGCCTGCAATCGCCAACCTGGAAGAATGGCGCTCGCATCTCATCGCGCGCTTGCGCCAGCAGATCAGGGCGACGGCAGATCCCGTGCTGGCGGATCTGCTGGCCGAGCTTCTGACCTATCCCGTCCCGGGCGCACCCGTCCGCAAGGGACATGGGCCCGTAGTCGGAGACGAGCCGGCCATCGTCGTGCCCCTGCGGCTGCGGGTCGGCGAGGTAACGCTGTCCTTCATCTCGACGACCACGGTCTTCGGCACGCCCGTCGACATCACCCTGTCGGAGCTTGCGTTGGAAACCTTCTTCCCCGCCGACTTGGAGACGGGCGAGGCACTGCGCGCGATGGCGCAAGCCACGGCAGCGCCGGCCGGTCGGTGACGAAGCGGGGAACCGTGACGCCCGGATTCTTTTGGAACCTTCCGCCCGGCCGCTGGTTTCCTCGTGGCAAGCCGCACCGGGCGGCAAGAAATTCACCCGCAAGAAATTTACCAGAAGGATCAAGACGATGGGCAGCACCACCGACAAGGTCAAGGGTATGGCCAACGAGGCCGCCGGCAACGTCAAGCAGGCCGCCGGCAAGGCGATGAACAAGCCCGAGCTCGAGGCCGAGGGCTTCGCTCAGGAGCGCAAGGGCGAGGCCCAGCAGGCGCTCGGCAAGGGCAAGGATGCCGTCAAGAAAGTGGTCGACAAGGCCTGATCCAGATCAGAGTCCGACCAAGAACGGGTCGCCGCGAGGCGGCCCGTTTTTTATATGCTCAGGCGGCTCCGCCGATGCCGCCGAGGAAGTCCTTCACGCGGCCGAAAAAGCCGGCGGCTTCCGGATGCGTCGCGCCGGAACTCTCGCGCTCGAACTCCTGCAGCAGTTCGCGCTGGCGGGCGGTGAGCTTTTGTGGCGTTTCGACCACGACCTGGATGTAGAGATCGCCGACCTCGCGCGAGCGCAGCACGCTCATGCCCTTGCCCTTCAAGCGGAACTGCTTGCCGGTCTGCGTTCCCTCGGGGATCTTCACCCGCGCCTGCTCGCCGGTCAGCGTCGGCACCTCGATCTCGCCGCCGAGCGCGGCCGAGGTCAGGCCGAGCGGCACGCGGCAGAACAGATCGGCGCCGTCGCGCTGGAAGATCGCGTGCGGCTTGATCGACAGGAAGATGTAGAGATCGCCCGCCGGCCCGCCGCGCAGGCCGGCCTCGCCCTCGCCGGCAAGGCGGATGCGGGTGCCGTCCTCGACGCCGGCGGGGATGTTGACCGAGAGTGTGCGCTCGCGCGTGACCCGGCCGGCGCCCTGGCAGTTCTTGCAGGGGTCGTCGATGATCTCGCCGCGGCCCGAGCAGGTCGGGCACGTCCGCTCGACCGAGAAGAAGCCCTGATTGGCGCGCACCTTGCCGTGGCCGCCGCAGGTCGGGCATTGCCGCGACTTGGAGCCCGGCTTGGCGCCGGTGCCGGAGCAGATTTCGCAGGCGATCGAGGTCGGCACGCGGATCGAGGCGTTCTTGCCCGCGAACGCATCCTCCAGGCCAATTTCGAGATTGTAGCGCAGATCGGCGCCGCGCTCGCGGCCATTGGCGCTGCGCGGGCCGCCGCGACGCGCATCGCCGAAGAAGGAATCGAAGATGTCCGACATGAAGTCGGAGAAATCGGGGTTGCCGCCGCCACCGCCGCCATTCTCGAAGGCCTGATGGCCATAGCGGTCATAGGCGCCGCGCTTCTGGCCGTCCGAGAGCACCTGATAGGCCTCGTTCAGCTCCTTGAACTTGGCCTCGGCCGCCGTGTCGCCCGGATGACGGTCGGGATGGCAGCCCATGGCGAGCTTGCGAAAGGCGCCTTTCAGCTCGGCATCGCTGGCGGTCTTGGAAACGCCGAGGATTTCGTAATAGTCGCGCTTGGACATCAAACAGCGGCCCCTTCGTTCCCCGTCGCGTCAGTGCCGGAATTGCTCCGGCGATTCCTCGCGGAAGAACGAGAATGTTTCTTCACGACGCATTCCTTGAGCGCAACGGCCGGGTCAAGCCCGGCCATCACGTCGTCGTGGATGAAAAAGCGCGATCAGGCGCTTTTCTTCTTGTCGCCCTTGTCGTCGCTGACATCCTTGAAGTCGGCGTCGATGACGTCGTCTTCCTTCTTGGCGTCCGCGGCCGGCTCGCCCTCATCGGCCGCGCCTTCCGCCTGGCTGGCCGCATACATGGCCTCGCCCAGCTTCATCGAGGCCTGCATCACATCCGTGGTGCGCGAAGAGATGGTCTCGGCATTATCCTCCGTCAGCGCGGCCTTGAGCGCGTCGAGCGCGGTCTCGATCGCCGTCTTGTCGGCGGCGGAGACCTTGTCGCCATAGTCCTTCAGCGACTTCTCGGTCGAGTGGACCAGGCTTTCGCCCTGGTTCTTGGCCTCGACCAGCTCGCGGCGCTTCTTGTCCTCGGCGGCATTGGCCTCGGCGTCCTTGACCATCTTCTGGATGTCGGCGTCGGAGAGGCCGCCCGAAGCCTGGATGCGGATCTGCTGCTCCTTGTTGGTGGCCTTGTCCTTCGCCGTCACCGAGACGATGCCGTTGGCGTCGATGTCGAAGGTCACCTCGATCTGCGGCATGCCGCGCGGGGACGGCGGAATGCCCATCAGGTCGAACTGGCCGAGCATCTTGTTGTCGGCGGCCATTTCGCGCTCGCCCTGGAAGACCCGGATCGTCACGGCGCCCTGGTTGTCCTCGGCGGTGGAGAAGACCTGGCTCTTCTTGGTCGGGATCGTGGTGTTGCGGTCGATCAGGCGCGTGAACACGCCGCCCAGCGTCTCGATGCCTAACGAAAGCGGGGTCACGTCGAGCAGCAGCACGTCCTTGACGTCGCCCTGCAGCACGCCGGCCTGAATCGCGGCGCCGATGGCGACGACCTCGTCGGGGTTGACGCCCTTATGCGGCTCCTTGCCGAAGAACTGCTTCACGACCTCCTGGACCTTCGGCATGCGGGTCATGCCGCCGACCAGGACCACTTCGTCGATCTGCCCCGCCGACAGGCCGGCATCCTTGAGCGCCTTTTTGCAGGGCTCGATGGTGCGCTGGATCAGGTCGTCGACCAGGCTCTCGAACTTGGCGCGCGAAAGCTTGATGGCGAGATGCTTCGGGCCCGAGGCATCGGCCGTGATGTAGGGCAGGTTGATCTCGGTCTGGGCGGTGGTCGACAGCTCGATCTTGGCCTTCTCGGCGGCTTCCTTCAGGCGCTGGAGCGCGAGCTTGTCCTTCTTCAGGTCGATGCCCTGCTCGCGCTTGAACTCTTCCGCCAGGTACTCGACCAGGCGCATGTCGAAGTCCTCGCCGCCGAGGAAGGTGTCGCCATTGGTCGACTTCACCTCGAAGACGCCGTCGCCGATCTCGAGGATCGAGACGTCGAAGGTGCCGCCGCCGAGGTCATAGACCGCGATCGTGCCGGCGTGCTTCTTGTCGAGGCCGTAAGCCAGCGCCGCAGCGGTCGGCTCGTTGATGATGCGCAGCACTTCGAGGCCGGCGATACGGCCGGCATCCTTGGTCGCCTGGCGCTGGGCGTCGTTGAAATAGGCCGGGACCGTGATGACGGCCTGGGTGACGGCAGCGCCGAGATAGGCCTCCGCGGTCTCCTTCATCTTGGTCAGCGTGAAGGCCGAGATCTGCGACGGCGAATAATCGGTGCCGTCGGCTTCGACCCAGGCGTCGCCGGTCGAGGCCTTCTTGATCTTGTAGGGGACGAGATGCATGTCCTTCTTCGTCATCGGATCCTCGAAGGTCCGGCCGATCAGGCGCTTGATCGCGAAGAAGGTGCGCTCGGGATTGGTGACGGCCTGGCGCTTGGCCGGCTGGCCGACCAGGCGCTCGCCATCGTCGGTGATGGCAACGATGGACGGCGTGGTGCGCGCGCCTTCCGAGTTCTCGATGACTTTGGGCGTAGAGCCTTCCATGACCGCGACGCAGGAGTTGGTCGTGCCGAGGTCGATACCGATTACTTTACCCATGGATGGGATCCCTTTCGATTGAGCAGATCGCCGGCCTGCGGCGCTTGGCGCCACCTGCCGGCCCATGGACCGGATCGCCCCCACCTGTCGCGGCGAACGAAACCGGCATTCCACGTTTGACGGTCGTGAAACCGCCCCTTGGCGGCGTATATAGTGAGGGTGTTCCTGCCCTTGCAAGACAGGCGAGCCGATTAAGAATCCCCCGCATGCCCGGATTCTCCTGTCACGCTCGACGCTTGCGCGCCATCACCGCTCATTGAGGCCGAGTGTTGCGGATGTGCCCTTGCGCGCCGGTCCACGACATTTCATGCAGAAGCGGTTGTTTCAGTTCCAAACTGGCCCTTCGTGACCCGACAAACGCATCTTGCCCTCCGCTTCGCGCTGCTGGTTCTCGCCGGCGCGTCGCAGGCCGCGCTGGCGCAACCGCTGCAGCTGCCGGGCGCGCAGCCCTTCAATGCGCCCGGCACACAGCAGGCGGCGCCGGCCTCCGCCAGTGCGCCGGCCGCGCCCCGGGCGCCCTCCATGCCGGCGATCAAGGTTGCTGGCGAGGATGCGATCAGCGGGCGCGTGTTGCGTCACAATGGCGGTTTGGGCGAGGCCGTCTTCGACAAGACCGCGACCGGCTTCGGGCTGAAACTCACCGTCGATGGCTTTCAGTCGAGCAATCTGGTCGAGCCCTGCGCTGTTTCCTTCGGCGAGGCGCCGCTGCCGGTGACGTCGCTCGGCCGTCCCGCCGGCGTGCCGCGCTATCAGCTCGAGGCTCCGATCTGCCCGATCGTCTTCGATGTGCTCGACGGCGCTTTCCTCGTGGTCGAGCCGGCGCAGCCCTGCGTCGTCGAGGCCGCTGCCTGCCGGATCGATCCGCGTGGTCTGTGGGGGCCGGACGCACGCACGCTCGTGTCGCAGGCCAAGGAGATCGAGCGCGCGCGCGGCGTGGCCGAGCGGGCGGTGCGGGAGGGCTATCGCACGCTGACCGCCAAGGCGGATGCGGTCGATCAGCGTTCGATCGCGCGCGAACAGGCGGGTTTCTCGGCCGAGCGCGAACTGACCTGCCGGGCCTTCCAGCGCGAGGGCCAGCTCGGCTTCTGCGGCGCCCGCCTGACCGAGGCCCGCGCCGCCTCGATCCGCGCGCGCCTCGGTATCACCAGCGAGCCGGCCAAGGCGGCCGCCAAGCCAAAGCCGCGTCCGGCGGCGCCGAAGCCCGGAACCGGGCCGCTGCTCCTGACGCCACAATAGGTGGCGGGGAGCTGCCCGCGGGCAGCGTCGTTGATCGGAAATCATCCAAATTGAGGCTGCGCGCAGAGGTGCGGTCGCGGCCCTCCGCCTGACTCCGGCCGATATTCGCGACTATCTTGTCTGCGGCCTCACTGCCTTGTCATTGGCGTCACCGGCCGCGATGGGGTCTGATTGGCCAATATCGAGAGGATGACGACGGACGGCATGGCTTCTACCCGCATCAGACATTCGTGGCGACACGCGGCGCTGGCCTTCGCGCTGGGAGCGTTGGCTCCGGGCCTGGCCGTTGCGGCCGAGTCGGCGGCCGTCTCGACGCCGCGCGTGACGGCGACGCTTCTGTCGAGCCGCGATGCGGTGGCGCCCGGTGAACGCTTCCAGGTCGCTCTCGTCCAGAAGATGGCGCCGGGCTGGCACACCTATTGGCAGAACCCCGGCGATTCCGGCGAGCCGACCCGGATCGAGTGGACGCTGCCGCAAGGTGTGGCGGCCGGCGAGATCCAATGGCCGGCGCCTCATGCGATCCCGGTCGAGCCGCTGGTCAATTTCGGCTTCGAGGGCACGCTGCTGCTGCCGGTCGAGATCACCGTCCCGCAGGATGCGAAGCCCGGCGAGCGCCTGACCTTGAAGGCCAATGCGACCTGGCTGGTCTGCGAGAAGATCTGCATTCCCGAGGAGGGCGCCTTCACGCTCGATCTGCCGATCGCGCCGGCGGCCGTCGTCGATGAGGCCGCGCAGGTACGCATCGAGGCCGCTCGCGCCGATTTGCCCGTGCCCGCCGGTTTCAAGGGGCGGCTGGCTGCCGATGGTGAAGGGCTCGCCCTGACGCTGCCGGGGCTGTCCGGATCGCCCACCGAACTGCGCTTTTTCCCGCTTTCCGATACGCTGATCGACCATGCCGCGAAGCAGGACGCGTCGGCCGCCGTCGACGGCACGATGCTGCGCCTGGCCCGTTCGAGCGCTTTCAAGATCGCGGGCGGCGCGATCGACGGCGTCCTGACGTTCAAGGAGGGCGGCATCGCCCGTTCGCTCAGCCTCGTCGCGTCGGTCGATCCCGCGCTGGTCACGAGCGCGGCGGATTCCGCAGCATCGGCGCGCCCGGCGGCCGTGCGGATACCGCTGCCGGCCGAGGGCGCCGACCTGACGCTCTGGGCCGCGCTGCTCTTTGCTTTCGCGGGCGGGTTGATCCTTAACCTGATGCCCTGCGTGCTGCCGGTTCTCTTCATCAAGGCGCTCGGCTTTGCGCAGCTTGCGCGGGCGAGCCGGACGGAAGTGCGCGAACAGGGCCTGCTCTTCCTTGCGGGCGTGGTCGTCACCTTCATGGCGCTGGCCGGCATGGTCATCGTTCTCGGCGCGCTCGGCTCCAGCGTCGGCTGGGGCTTCCAGTTGCAGTCGCCGCCGCTGGTCATCGCGCTGGCGGTGGTGATGACGCTGATCGGCCTCAACCTGCTCGGCGCCTTCGAGATCGGGACGTCAGCGACCGGCGTCGGCCATGGGCTTGCGAGTCGGGGCGGGCGCGTCGGCGCCTTCATGACCGGCGCGCTGGCTGTCGTCGTGGCGACGCCCTGCACGGCACCTTTCATGGGCGCGGCCATGGGTTATGCGGTCACGCAGCCCCCAGTGCTCGGACTGGCCGTCTTCATGGCTCTGGCGCTGGGCTTCGCGCTGCCGGTGGTGGCGCTGTCCTTCGCGCCGGGCCTGCTGCGCCTGCTGCCGAAGCCCGGACGCTGGATGCTGATCCTGAAGCAGGCTTTCGCCTTCCCGATGTTCGCCACCGCGATCTGGCTGATCTGGGTCGCCTCGGTGCAGGCGGGCCCCGGCGGTGTGCTGGCTGCGCTGGTCGCGGTGCTGGCGGCCGGCTTCGTCGTCTGGCTGGTCGGCGTCACGCGAGGAGCGGGGCGGGGCCGCGTCCTGTCCTCGGCTTTTGCCGTGCTCGTCGCATGTGCGGCCGGCTGGTTCGTCGTCCAGAGCGCCGTGCCCGAAGCGACCACGGAGGCTCGCGCCGGCGACACCCAGGCCTGGACGCCCGAGCGCGTCGCGGCGTTGCAGGCGGAGGGGCGGCCGGTTTTCGTCAACTTCACGGCGGCCTGGTGCATCACCTGCCTTGCCAATGAGCGCGTTGCGCTCTCGCGCCAGGAGGTCAAGGACGCCTTCGCCGAATTGAAGGTGGTCTATCTCAAGGCCGACTGGACCAATCGCAACAGCCAGATCGCCATGGCGCTGGCCGAGCAGGGCCGCGCCGGCGTGCCACTGTACCTGTTCTATCCCGGAGCCAAGGGCGCCCAGCCCGAAATCCTGCCGCAGTTGCTGACGCCCGACATGATCGTCGCCGCGGCCAGGCGTGCCGCCGGCAAGGAGACGAAGACGGCGCTTGGCCGCTGAACCCGTTCACCCCCGAAGCACCCCCCTCGAAGACAGGAGACAGACGTGAAAGCCAACCTGACCCGCCAGACTTTCATCGCCGGCCTCGCCATCGCAGGTCTTTCCCTCGCTGCCGGATCGGCCCTGGCGCAGGCCACCGCCAAGGTCGGCGCGCCCGCGCCTGCCTTCGAGGCCGTCGATGCCGATGGCAAGCCCCGCAAGCTCTCGGAATTCGCCGGCAAGACCGTGATCCTCGAATGGACCAATCACGACTGCCCCTATGTCCGGAAGCACTACAACAGCGCGACCATGCAGACCTTGCAGAAGGACATGGCCAAGGAGGGCGTCGTCTGGCTCTCGGTCATCTCCTCGCCGGTGGGCGAACAGGGCCATGTCGACGGCGCCAAGGCCAAGGAACTGACGACGAGCCGCGACGCCGCGCCAGCCGGCATCCTGCTCGATCCCAACAGCAAGATGGCACGCGCCTATGGCGCGACCACGACGCCGCATATGTACATCGTCGATCCCAAGGGCACGCTCGCCTATATGGGTGCGATCGACGACAAGCCGTCCTCCAGCGCCGCGAGCCTGACCGGCGCCAAGAGCTATGTCCGGCAGGCCATGACCGAGCTCAAGGCCGGCAAGTCGGTCTCGGAGGCCGCGACCAAGTCCTATGGTTGTGCGGTGAAATACGCGCCGGTCTCGTAAGGGCTGGGGAACCTCGACGGAGACCCCTCTCCCGGAGGGAGAGGGGTCTCCGTTGGATATTTGGCTGTGACCTTACCGCTGCCTCGCTTTGAGGCCTCACCTCATTGGTCCAGGGGCCGACACCTCACCCCTACCCCTCTCCTTACAGGAGAGGGGATCCCGCGCTATCGCCGCGAACTCAGACCCGCCCGAGCCGCACTCCCGTCGTGCTATCGAACACATGCACGCGGTCGGGATCGACCGTGATCCAGATCCGCCCCGCCTGCGCCGCCACGACATCGGTCGCCGCCTGCATCACGAAGGGCAGGCCGGACAACCGGCCGTGAAAGAGCTGCGTCGCACCCAGCTCTTCGATGAACTCGACGTCGAACGGCAGCGAACCGGCCTGGCCTTCTGAGGCGATCTCGACATCCTCGGGCCGCAAGCCCACCTCAACTGGCGTTTGTGCGGGCAGGTCCTCGCGCAGGTCGCGCGCTTCGAGGATCGCGTCGCCCAGCGCCACGATGCCCGGGCCGTCGATCATGCCGGGCAGGATGTTCATCGGCGGCGAGCCGATGAAGGTCGCGACGAACTTACTCGCCGGCTTCCGATAGACGTCGGATGGCAGGCCGATCTGCTCGACCTGGCCGCCATTCATCACGACAAGCTTGTCGGACAGCGTCATCGCCTCGACCTGGTCGTGGGTGACGTAGATCGCGGTGACGCCGAGCGCCCGCTGCAGCTTCTTGATCTCGACGCGCATCTGCACGCGCAGCTTCGCATCGAGATTGGAGAGCGGCTCGTCGAACAGGAAGACCTGCGGCTTGCGCACGATGGCGCGGCCCATCGCGACGCGCTGGCGCTGGCCGCCGGAGAGCTGGCGCGGCCGGCGCTCCAGCAGCCCCTCGATGGCGAGGATGCGCGCGGCTTCCTTGACGCGGATGTCGATCTCGTCCTTGGGCGTGCCGCGATTGCGCAGGCCATAGGCCATGTTGTCGTAGACGCTCATATGCGGATAGAGCGCGTAGTTCTGGAACACCATGGCGATGTCGCGGTCGGCGGGGCCGATCTGGTTGACGACGCGGTCGCCGATCGAGACCTCGCCGGCCGAGATCGTCTCCAGCCCGGCGACCATGCGCAGCAGGGTCGACTTGCCGCAGCCCGACGGGCCGACGAGCACGCAGAAGCCGCCATCGGGAATATCGAAGGAGACGCCCTTCACGGCCTCGACGCCGCCGGGATAAATCTTCTTGACGTTGGTGAGGGTGACCTGGGCCATCGGCGGCTTATTTCTCGGTTTCGACCAGGCCCTTCACGAAGAGCCTTTGCATCAGGATGACGACGAGCACAGGCGGCAGCATCGCCAGCATGGCGGTGGCCATGGCGAGCTGCCATTCGGTGAGGGCGTCGGAGGTGACGATCATCTTCTTGATCGCGATGACGATGGTCTGCATCGAATCCTTGGTCGTCACCAAGAGCGGCCAGAGATACTGGTTCCAGCCATAGATGAACTGGATCACGAACAGCGCCGCGATGGTGGTGATCGAGAGCGGGACGACCGTGTCCTTGAAGAACTTGAACGGGCCGGCACCGTCGATCTTCGAGGCTTCGAGCAACTCGTCGGGGATCGTCATGAAGAACTGCCGGAACAGCAGCGTGCCCGTCGCGGACGCGATCAGCGGCACTGCGAGGCCCTGATAGGTGTCGAGCATGCGCAGGTCCGAGACGACCTTGAAGGTCGGGAAGATGCGGACCTCGACCGGCAGCATCAGCGTGACGAAGATGATCCAGAACGCCGCCATCCGGAAGGGAAAGCGGTAATAGACCACCGCATAGGCCGAGAGCACCGAGATGAAGATCTTACCCAGCGCGATGGCCATCGCCATGATGAAGGAGTTCAGCATCATGCCGAGCACCGGCTCGCGCGTGGTGCCCGACGTGCCGATGAACAGGATGCGGTTGTAGTTCTCCAGGAAATACGGGCCCGGATAGAGCGGCAGCTTGCCGTTGATGATGGTCGCGGCATCCCAGGTCGAGGCGACGAAGGTCAGCCAGACCGGGAAGGCGACGATCAGCACGCCGATCGAGAGGATGACATAGGCGATGAAATCGCCCAGGCGGCGGTCCTCGACCATCAGTAGCTGACCTTGCGCTCGATGAAGCGGAACTGCACGGCGGTCATCGCGATGACCATCACCAACAGCACGACCGACTGCGCTGCCGAGCCGCCCAGGTTCGAGCCGCCCTTGCCGTCCGAGAACACCTTGTAGACCAGCGTCTCGGTCGCGCCCGAGGGGCCGCCGCCGGTGACCGTATCGATGATGCCGAAAGTGTCGAAGAAGACGTAGACGATGTTGACGACGAGCAGGAAGAAGGTGGTCGGCGAGAGCAGCGGGAAGACGATCGTCCAGAAGCGCCGCATCGGCCGCGCGCCGTCGATCACGGCGGCTTCGATCACGCTCTTGGGGATCGACTGGAGGCCTGCGAGGAAGAACAGGAAATTGTAGCTGATCTGCTTCCAGGTCGCGGCGAGGATGACGAGCAGCATCGCGTCATTGCCGTTGAGGCGCGGATTCCAGGCGATGCCCATGTTGGAAAGACCGCGCGCCAGCATGCCCAGCGATGGGTCGAACATGAACAGCCAGAGCACGCCGGCCACCGCGGGCGCCACCGCATAGGGCCAGATCAAAAGCGTCTTGTAGACCTCGGCGCCCCGGATCTGACGATCGGCCATCACCGCGAAGAGCAGCGCCAGAGACAGCGAGAGCACGCAGACGAAGCTCGAGAAGATCGCCGTGTTGATGAAGGCCTTGAGATAGCCCGGATCGGAAAACAGGGCGGCGTAGTTCTCGAACCAGACGAACTCGGTCGAGGTGCCGAAGGCGTCCTCCAGCAGGAAGGACTGCCAGACGGCCTGGCTCGCGGGCCAGTAGAAGAACACGATGGTGATCGCCAACTGCGGCAGGAGCAGCATCAGTGGGATCGTCAGGCCATTGAAGACGGCGTTCTTCTGCATCGTGCGGCTGTCTCGGTAACGCCCCCAGAGGGCTCTCTGAAAGCTGGACTACCCTCGCCGTCATCCTGGCCGCAGGCCGGGATCCATCATAGACCGCGACGGTGCCCTACGATGGATCCCGGGACGACCTACGGTCGCCCAGGATGACGGCGAGATTGTAAAAGTCGATCAGCGCGAGGCGGTCCGCTCGAACTGGCGCAGCATCTGGTTGCCGCGCTCGACGGCCGCGTCAAGCGCTGCCTTCGGAGTCTTCTGGCCGTTCAGGGCTGCTTCCAGTTCCTCCGACCAGATGTCGCGGATCTGGACCAGGCTGCCATAACGCAGGCCGCGCGAATTCTCGGTCGGCTCCTTGTTGTTCAGCTCCAGGATCGGGGTCTCGAGATAGGGCTTGTCCTTGTAGAAGCCCGATGCCTTGACCTTCTCATAGGCCGCCTTGGTGATCGGCAGATAGCCGGACTCGGTGTGCAGCTTCACCTGGCGGTCGACGTTCGACAGGAAGGTGAAGAACTGCGCGACGCCCTTGTACTCGGCGGCGCTCTTGCCGCCCATCACCCACAGCGAGGCGCCGCCGATGATCGAGTTCTGCGGCGCGCCCTGGATGTCGGGATAATACGGCATCGGGGCGTTGGCCCAATCGAACTTGGCGTTGGCCTTGACGTTGCCGAAGAAGCCCGAAGAGGTCAGGAAGATCGGGCACTCGCCGGAAGTGAAGCGGCCCTCGCCGTTATTGGTGCGGCCGGAATAGTCGTAGACGCCCTGCTTTTGCAGATCGACCAGATTGGTCCAGTGCTTGAGGAAGGCCGGGCTGTTGAAGTTCAGCACCGCGTCGAAGCCGTCGAGGCCATTGGCCTTGGTCGAAAGCGGGACATTGTGCCAGGCGCCGAACTGCTCGATGTTGGCCCAGGTCGCCCAGGCGTTCGAGAAGCCGCATTTGTCGAAGCCGGCTGCCTTCAGCTTCTTGGCGGCCTCGAACACTTCGGGCCAGGTCTTCGGCGGTGCTTCCGCATCCAGGCCGGCCTTCTTGAAGGCGTCCTTGTTGTACCACATCACCATCGAGGACGAGTTGAAGGGCATCGAGAGCATGTCGCCCTTGGCCGTCGAGTAGTAGCCGGTGATGGCGGGCAGATAGGCCTTCGGGTCGAAGGTCTCGCCGGCATCCTTCATCAGCTCATGCACGGGCTTGATCGCGCCCTTGGCCGACATCATCGTACCGGTGCCGACTTCGAAGACCTGCAGGATGTGCGGCGCGGTGCCGGCGCGGAAGGCGGCGATGCCGGCGTTCAGCGTGTCCGGATAGGAGCCCTTATAGGCCGGGACGACCTTGTAGTCCTTCTGCGAGGCGTTGAAGTCCTCGGCCAGCTTCACGACGACGTCGTTGTTGGCGCCGGTCAGCGCGTGCCACCACTGGATTTCGGTCTGGGCTGCGGCGGGCGCGGCGCCGGCGAGCGCGAAAGCTGCGACGGACATCAGGATACGGGATTTCACTGTCATCATCATCTCCCTTCCGCCCTCGGATTGCCTGGGCGGCTGTTCTTGTTGGTGCGCAAGCTAGCATGAAGGCCGGGCGACGGTTCAATGACAAAATTATGACAGACGCAAGCCGGCAGCCTGCGCGACTTTATGATGAAGCCCTTGCACATTTGCCCGGAAGGCGCTGTTCTCCCCGCCCATCTCGCCCTCCGACGGATACCCGCCATGCCGCGCATCTCGCTGACGCCAGACCAGACCCTGCCGAAGGATGCCGCCGGTGCCGCTCTGCTTGGCAGGGTCTGGCGCCCCGATGTCGCCGGCCCTGCGGTGGTCACATTGCGCAACGGCGTGCTCGTGGACGTCACCCGCGCCTTTCCGACCAGCCGCGACCTCTGCGAGACGAAGGACCCGGCCGCAGCGTTGCGGGCGGCGCAGGGCGAGCCCGTCGGGACGCTGGCGGAGATCCTGGCGAACACCCCGGTCGACGGACGCGATGCGGGCAAGCCCTGGCTGCTCTCGCCGCTCGACCTGCAGGCGGTGAAGGCCGCCGGCGTCACCTTTGCCGTCTCGATGCTGGAGCGCGTCATCGAGGAGAAGGCGCGCGGCAACCCCGCCGCCGCAGCGACGATCCGCGAGGAGATCGGCAAGCTCATCGGCGACGATCTCTCGAAGCTGAAGCCCGGCTCGCCCGAGGCGATGCATCTCAAGGACGTGCTGATCAAGCAGGGCGCCTGGAGCCAGTATCTCGAGGTCGGCATCGGCCCTGACGCCGAGATCTTCACCAAGGCCCCGCCGATGTCCTCGGTCGGCACCGGCTTCGAAGCCGGCCTGCACCCGGCTTCGACCTGGAACAACCCCGAGCCCGAGATCGTCCTGGTGGTGGCGTCCGACGGCCGCATCGTCGGCGCCACGCTCGGCAACGACGTCAATCTGCGCGACGTCGAGGGCCGCTCGGCGCTCCTGCTCGGCAAGGCCAAGGATAACAATGCCGCGGCCGCCGTCGGCCCGTTTATCCGCCTGTTCGACGCCGGCTTCACGCTCGACCATGTCCGCAACACCACGGTGACGCTGACGGTCGAGGGCGAGGACGGCTTCACGCTGGAAGGCTCGTCCTCGATCGCCAAGATCAGCCGCGACCCGGCCGATCTCGCCAGCCAGATGATCGGCCCGCATCACCAGTACCCGGACGGCGCGGCGCTCTATCTCGGCACCATGTTCGCGCCGATCAAGGATCGCGATACGCCGGGCGGCGGCTTCACCCACAAATACGGCGACGTCGTCACCATAGCCGCGCCGGAGCTCGGCGCGCTGGTCAACCGCATGCGCCGTACCGACGAATGCGAGCCCTGGACCTTCGGCACCTCGCATCTGATGCGCAGCCTGGCGAAGCGCGGCCTGCTGTGAGCGCAGCCGACATCCTCGTCGTCGGCGAGGCGATCGGCGATTTCATCCCGCGCGACGGCGACGGGCGGCACTACGAGGCGGTGCTGGGAGGCTCCGGCTTCAACGCGGCGCTGGCCCTCGCCCGCTTCGGCGCAAAGCCCGCCTATGCCGGGGCGCTCTCGACCGATGCCCTCGGCCGACGTTTCCGCGCCGCGCTTGAGCGGGAGGGCATCGGCACGGCGCTGATCCATGACAGCATGCGGCCAACTGCGGTCGCAATTGTCTCGCCGCTCGGTCCCGACGGCGTTCCGGAATTCGCCCTGCACCTCGAACACACGGCCCATGCCGAACCGGAGGGAACGCTGCGTTGCATGCCGCCGGGCGCCCGGCATCTCCACGCCGCGTCCTTCGGAGCGACCGTCGGTGCGTCAGTGGTGGCCGTGACGGCGCTGGCGGTGAGCGCTCGGGCTGAAGGAGCGACCGTCAGCTACGACGTCAACATCCGCCCCTCCGTGCTGCCGGAGCGTGAGCAAGCGCGTCCCCTGATCGAAGCGCGCATCGCGCAGGCCGACATCGTCAAGGCGAGCCTCGACGACCTCGCCTGGCTGCATCCGGGCGAAGCGACTGAAGCGGTCGCACGGCGTTGGCACGCGCTCGGAGCGCGCCTCGTCCTCGTCACGCAAGGGCGCGATGGAGCCATGTGCTACGGTCCGGAGGGCGTCCTTGCGGCCGCCGCGCCGCCTGTCGCGGTCACCGACACGGTCGGTGCGGGCGACACCTTCGTCGGCGGCTTTCTTGCGGTGCTGGCGGCGCGCGGCCGGCTCGGGACGGGCTTCACTGAAGCAACTGGGGGCGATCTCCAGGCTGCGCTGGCTTTCGCCTGTGCCGTCGCGGCCGATAGCTGCACCAGACCCGGCTGCGATCCGCCGCGCCGGACCGCCACCTGACACCGGAATCGCGACGATGCGCCTGAGCTATCTCGACTATCACACCTGTGGCGAGCCGGTCCGCATCGTCACGGCGGGCTATCCCGAGCTGAAGGGCGCGACGATCCTCCAGAAGCGCCGCGATGCGCGCGAGAACCACGATCATCTGCGCCGGGCGATGATGCTGGAGCCGCGCGGGCATGCCGGCATGTATGGCGTGATCCCGGTTGCGTCGTCATATCCCGGGGCGGCTTTCGGCGTGCTGTTCACGCATAACGAAGGCTATTCGACCATGTGCGGCCACGCGACCATCGCGCTGGGTCGCTATGCGATCGAGCATGGCCTCGTGCCGGCCGTCGAACCCGTCACCCGTTTCGCCATCGAGGCCCCCTGCGGCCTGCTGCGGCTGGAATGCGCGGTCAGCGACGGCAAGGTCGAGAGCGTCGTCTTCGAGAGCGTGCCGGCCTTCGTCTTCACGCAGGGCTTGGTCGTCGAGGTGCCCGGCTTCGGGGCGGTCACCACCGACATCGCCTATGGCGGCGCCTTCTACTGCATCCTGCCGGCCTCGCGCTTCGGCCTCGATCTCTTCGACACGCCCGTCGCGGCGCTGACCGATGCGGCGGCGGCCCTCACCGACAAGGTGCGCGCGACATTGTCGATCACGCATCCGACCGAGCCCGATCTCGGCTTCCTCTATGGCACGATCATCACCGACGAAGCAGGCCCGGACGAGACGAGCTTCAATCTCTGCATCTTCGCCGAGCGCCAGATCGACCGTTCGCCGACCGGCTCGGGCGTCACCGCGCGCATGGCACTGGACCATGCCAAGGGGCTCGTCCCAGCGGGAGGGACGCGAAGCTTCCGCAGCATCACCGGCGGCACCTTCACCGGTCGTGTGCTGGCGGAAGTCGGTGGCCCGGTCCCCGGCGCCGTCACCGTCGCGGTCGGAGGCACCGGCCATTTCGCCGGCGAGGGCACCTTCGTCATCGAGGCGGACGATCCGCTTGGTCATGGCTTCGCCTTGCCCGAGCGCTTCGCCGAGATCAGCCGCGGTTAACCCCGCCCGGAAACCAGTTTCCGTGATTCGCCTGGACGGCTGGCCGAAATGCCGGCTTTTCGAGGATCGGCGCAGGCTTGGGGTAACGATTATCCGGCAAGGTCTTGCGCGTCATCGGGCGGCGGAGGCGCGGCATGTCGGTTGGAGATCTCGGTGCACCGCTCGCCGCGCCGCAGCGGCTTTCTGCCCGGCTGACCCGTCTCGCCGGCACGCCCGCTCTCTGGATCGCAGCCTTTGCGCTCGCGGCGGCTGCGGCCCTCAGCCTGCCGTTGCGCCTGCCACTCGGGCCCAACGCCTGGGATACGGCTGTTTATCTCGACGCGATCCAGCGCATCCGCATGGGGCAGGTTCCGAGCCTCGACTTTTTCGCGCCGGTCGGCCCGCTCGGCTATTACGGCGCGGCGTTGCTCGATGCGCTGTTCCCGCGCGCCCAGCCGATGCTGCTGGCCAACTGGGCGCTGCTGCCGGTGCTGCTGCCGGTCGCGGCCCTGCTCTGCGTCCATGTCGCGGCCCGCTCGCGTGCGATGGCACTCGCACTGCTGCTGCCGTTCCTGCTATTCGCCTCGCTGCCGATCAACCTGCACGGGCTCTATCCGATGCCCGGTTTCGACGGCTACGGGCACTACAACCGCCATGTCGCCCTGCTGCTCTATCTGCTGATCGCGACGCTGCTGTTTGTCCGGGACCGACGCCTGACGACCGGGCTGGTCGCGGTGCTGATGCTCGCCCTGTTTCTCGTCAAGATCACCGGGGCCGTGACCGGGACGATGCTGGTCGGTTATGCCGTCCTCGTCGGTCGCCTGCGCCTGCGAGACGCGGCGGTGGCTGGGGCGCTGGTGCTGGGCGCTCTTGGGGCGCTCGATCTCGCGACCGGGCTGGTGCGCGCCTACATCGCCGACATCCTGGCGCTGCTCGCGCTGAACACCGGGGCGCTGCTGCCGCGCTTCCTCACCGTCGCCTCGGTCAAGTTCAACGTCGTCGGGCCCTGCCTGCTGCTCATCGGCGTGCTGGCGCTGGCGACCTGGCGCGAGGGCATTTCCCTGTCGCTGGAGGGCTTGCGCCGGTTGGTCGCCTCGCATCTCGGCTGGCTCGCCGCCGCCCTCGTCGCGCTGACCTTCTTCGAAACGCAGAACACCGGCTCGCTGGAATACATCGGCCTCTGGCCGGTCCTGCTGCTGATCCTGATCGGCTGGCGCGGGCGGCAGGATGTACTGAAGCCGCTCGTTCTGGTGCTCGCCCTCGCAACCTCCCTGCCGAGCGCGGTGATTTTCGTCGAGCGCAGCGTTCGCGCCGTGCTCGGCGCGGCCGGTCACGTCGCACTCGACGCAGCCGAACTCGGCCCGCTCGGCCGCGTCAGCGTCAAGGCCGACATGGCCACGCGCGCTGCCGGGATGCTGGAGCACTACGCGACCCAGCAGGCGAGTTATCGTGAGCTTGCCCGGCGCGACCTGCCGCCCTCCTACATCCTTTATTCGGAGATCGACTATCAGGCGACCTGGCTGCTCGAGGTCCGGCAGGGCGTCAGCGCCATCCGCGCCTGGGAGGCCGCCAATGGCCGCATGCTCAACGGCTTCCTGGTGCTCGACTTCGTCGATCCGTTCAACCACCTGCTCGACCGGACGCCGCCGCGCCATGTGCCGATCGGCATGGATCCGGGCCGCAGCACGCCGGCGCTCGCACCGGAGACGCTCGCGGAGCTGTCCCGCACCGACGCTATCCTAGCGCCGAAATGCCCGCCGACCACGGCGCGCGACGCGATCCTCGGGCATTTCGAGGAGGCTCTGCGCGGGCGAAAGCGTGTCGCGCTCTCGCCCTGCTGGGACATGTATCTGAAGGATTGAGCGCGGCGGCTCAGGCGGCGGCCGTCTGCCCGGCCTCCCAGCCGAGGATCGCGCGCTTGCGCGTGAGGCCCCAGTGATAGCCGGTCAGCGCGCCGGATTTTCCGATGACGCGGTGGCAGGGCACCACGAAGGAGATCGGGTTCTTGCCGACCGCCATGCCGACAGCGCGCGCCGCTGTCGGCTTGCCGATCTGGCAGGCGACGTCGCCGTAGGTGGTGGCACGCCCGACCGGGATCCGCAGCAGCGTCTCCCAGACCCTGACCTCGAAATCGGTGCCGATCAGCACGACGCGCAGCGGCGTCTGCGCCGACCACGCCTTCGGATCGAAGATGCGGGCGGCATAGGGCGCGGTCGCCTGCGGGTCGAAGCGGTAATCGGCATGGGGCCAGCGCCGCATCATGTCGGCCAGCGCCTCCGCCCTGCCGCCGACGACCTTGCCGCCGTCGAGCCCGTCGGACACCCAGCCGAGCCCGGCAAGGCCGCGCTCCGTCGTCACGACCAGCGCCTCGCCGAAGGGGGAGGCGTGGAAGCCATAGGCCAGCGAGAGCCCGCCGCCGCCGGCCTTCCATTCGCCCGGCGACATCGCCTCATGCGTCACGAAGAGATCGTGCAGCCGGCCCGGCCCCGACAGCCCGACCTCCAGCGCTGTGTCGAGCACGCTGGCGGAGGCGCCGAGCAGTCCCTTGGCGTGATCGAGCGTGATCGCCTGCAGGAAGGCCTTGGGCGTCAGCCCGCACCAGCGCCGGAAGAGATGGTGGACATCGGTTGGCGTTGCGCCGGCCGCCTCCGCGATCGCCTCGATCGTCGGCTGCGCGCGCCAGTTCTCGGTAATGTAGGCCAGGATTCGCCGTACCGTGTCGTAGTCGGAACCCGGCGCGGTCGACGGGAAGTCGGCCGCGGCCGGTATGGCCTCGGCTGCGCGGGCCAGCACGGCGTTGGAAAAACGGGTCGGCGTCATCACGCCGAGCTTCTGGATATGAGCGGTCATCGCTGTCACCTTCGCATCATCGATCATGAGGCGAAACTAGGGATGTCGGCGCCTCGACTCCACCCGAAAGCTGGCAATCTTGCCCGATCTCCTGCAAACAGGCCCTTCAGCGGCAGGTTCGGGAGCGCCCATGTCGGCAGCGGCCAGGGAGATCGTCGGGCTCTATGAGCGGCACGCCGGCACCTTCGACGAGGCGCGCGGACGGACGCTCTTCGAGGCGCCCTGGCTGGAGCGCTTCCTCGCCCTCCTGCCTCCGGGCGCGTCGATTCTCGACATCGGCTGCGGCTCAGCCGAGCCGATCGCGCGCTATCTCATCGAGAAGGGATATGCCGTCTCCGGCGTCGACAGCTCGCCCTCGCTGATCGGCCTGTGTCGGGCCCGCTTTCCGGACCGGGACTGGCAGGTGGCCGATATGCGCGCCCTCGCGCTGGGGCGCCGGTTCGACGGGTTGCTCGCCTGGGACAGCTTCTTCCACCTGACGCCGCAGGATCAGCGCGGGATGTTTGCCGTCTTTCGCGCTCATGCCGCCGCGGGCGCCGCCCTGATGTTCACCAGCGGCCCTTCGCATGGCGAAGCGATCGGCTCCTTCGGTGGCGAGCCGCTCTATCACGGCAGCCTGGCGCCCAGCGAGTATCGCGCTCTGCTGGCCGAGCAGGGCTTCGCGGTCGTGCATCATCTGGCGGAAGATCCCGATTGCGGCGGCCACACCATCTGGCTGGCGCGGCTTCGCTAGCTGTCCTGCGTCAGGCCGCTCCGTAATCCGGCCCGCGCCGGGCCTTGGCCAAGGCTGTGCCCAGCGCCTCGGCGAAACCCTCGCGCTCGCCCGGCGACAGCGCGCCGGCCACCGTTACGCTTCGCCCGCGCGAGACCAGGTTGAGCCCGAGCAGTCCGTAATCCTCGTCGGTTTGCCGCTCCAGCTTCGTCCAGGCCGGGTTGGAACGCCAGACGGCCTCGCGGCCGTGATGCGAGACCTTGCGCAACAGCACCTCGAGTGGTGTCACGATGATGCGCTCGAAGGCGCGCGCATGCCGAAAGTTGACATGGAAGGCGATGAACAGCGCGATCACGTCGAGCCCGAAGAATCCGGCGACCGGCCAGGCGCCGAGCACGACGAAGGGAATCGAGGAGGCCACGCTGGCGAGCGAGACCAGGGTCATCACGATGCGGAAGCCGTTCCGGTCGAGCGAGCGGTGCGGCGTGATCGTGGCATCGAAGACAGCGCGCTCGGCGGCTGCCGGGGCGCCGTCCTCCGCCATGCCGGAATCGCGCTTGCCGAGGTCCATGCGCCCACTATAACGCCCCGATGACGCTAGAGAACAGGCCCAAGCGCCGTGGCCCGGCTGCCGCGCGGATCACGAAGCCGCGCGCGCGAAGCGCCGCCGAGATCCGCGAGATCTTCTCGCGCTTTCAAGCGGCGAACCCCGAGCCCAAGGGCGAGCTCGACTACGTCAACGCGTTCACCCTGCTCGTGGCCGTGGTGCTCTCGGCGCAGGCGACCGATGTCGGCGTCAACAAGGCGACGCGCAAACTCTTCGAGATCGCCGATACCCCGCAGAAGATGCTGGCGCTCGGCGAGGACGTGGTGCGCGATCACGTCAGGACGATCGGCCTGTTCCGCACCAAGGCGAAGAACGTCATCGCGCTCTGCGTGAAATTGATCGAGGAGTTCGGCGGCGAGGTGCCGACGACGCGAGCCGAGCTCGAAAGCCTGCCGGGCGTCGGCCGCAAGACGGCGAATGTCGTGCTCAACATCGCCTTCGGCGAGATCACCCACGCCGTCGACACCCATGTCTTCCGCGTTGCCAACCGCCTGCGCATCGCGCCAGGTAAGAATGTGCTCGAGGTCGAGCTCGGGCTGGAGACGGCTGTCCCGCCCGAATTCGGCCGGCACGCGCATCACTGGCTGATCCTGCACGGGCGCTACACCTGCAAGGCGCTGAGGCCCGAATGCGGGCGTTGCCTGCTTAATGATCTCTGCGACTCCCCCGACAAAAGGGTCGCTTGACGCTTCCCCCGCGATAGGCTCACCTCCCACGTCTAGGCGCTCCGGACGCTGACCACGCGATCCCAAAAGAGAGCGCAGGGCCAGAGGAAATGCGGGAGATCGCCATGTTCAGACAGATGTTGCTCGCTGCCGGCGTCGCCTTGGTGGCATCGGGTGTTTCGCTCCCGGCGCTGGCCCAGGCCAAAGGTCCTGTCGTCGGCGTGAGCTGGTCGAACTTCCAGGAGGAACGCTGGAAGACCGACGAAGCCGCGATCAAGGCTGCCATCGAGAAGGTCGGCGGCACCTATCTCTCCGCCGACGCGCAGTCCTCGCCGGCCAAGCAGCTCACCGATGTCGAGAGCCTGATCGCGCGCGGCGCCAAGGCGCTGATCGTGCTCGCGCAAGATGCTCAGGCGATCCGGCCCGCCGTCCAGAAGGCGGTCGACGAGGGCATCGCGGTCGTCGGCTATGACCGGCTGATCGAAATCCCGCAGGCCTTCTACCTGACCTTCGACAATGTCGAGGTCGGCCGCATGATGGCGCGCGAGATCGTCAAGGCGAAGCCGGAGGGCAACTACGTCTTCATCAAGGGCTCGTCCGCCGATCCCAATGCCGGCTTCCTCTACCAGGGCTCGGTCGAGGTCCTGAAGCCTGCGCTCGACAGCGGCAAGATCAAGAATGTCGGCGAGGCCTCGACCGATGGCTGGCTGCCGGCCAATGCCCAGAAGAACATGGAGCAGATCCTGACGCGCAACGCCAACAAGGTCGATGCCGTCATCGCCGCCAATGACGGCACGGCCGGCGGTGCCATCGCCGCCATGGCCGCGCAGGGGCTGGCCGGCTCGGTGCCGGTTTCCGGGCAGGACGCCGACCGCGCCGCGCTGAACCGGATCGCGCTCGGCACCCAGACGGTGACGGTCTGGAAGGATGCGCGCGAACTCGGGCGCACCGCCGCCGAGATCGCGATCAAGCTCGCCGGCGGCGCCAAGCTGACTGAGGTCGCGGGTGCCGCAAGCTGGAACCAGGGCCCGGCCAAGCAGGCGATGACGGCCCTGTTCCTCAAGCCCGTGCCGGTGACGCAGGAGAATCTCAAGGTCGTGATCGATGCCGGCTGGGCGCCGAAATCGGCGGTCTGCCAGGGCGTCGCGGCCGGCAAGGTCAAGGCCTGTGACTGAAGCGCCCGCGCCGGCCACACCGGCGCAGGGTGGCGAGGGCGTGAGCGACAAGGGCTTGGGCGGCAGGAACTTGAGCGAAAAGAGCCTCGCCGATCATCTGCGTGAGATCGAGTTCGATCCGCGCATGATCGGCATGGTCGCCGCGCTGGCGGTGATCTGGCTAGGCTTCAACTGGCTGTCCGGCGGCGCCTTCCTGACACCGCGCAACCTCTGGAACCTGCTCGTCCAGTCCGCTTCCATATCGGTGATGGCCTGCGGCATGGTGCTGGTCATCGTGACCCGCAACATCGACCTCTCGGTCGGATCGATGCTCGGCTTCGTCGGCATGGTCGTCGGTTTGATCCAGGTCCGGCTGCTGCCGGAGCTCTGGGGTTTCGAGCATCCGGCGACCTGGATCGTCAGCCTCGTGGCGGCGGTTGCGCTCGGCGGCATCATCGGCCTGCTGCAGGGTGCGCTGATCGCCTGGCTCGCGATCCCCTCCTTCATCGTCACGCTGGGCGGGCTTCTGGTCTGGCGCGGCGCCGCCTGGTGGGTCACGCAAGGCCAGACCATCGCGCCGATGGATTCGCGCTTCCGCCCGCTCGGCGGCGGCATCGAGGGCGCAATCGGCACCAGCGCCTCCTGGGCGATCGGACTTGCGATCTGCGCCGCCATTATCGTGGGCAGCCTCATCGCGCGCCGCCGGCGCAGGCGTTTCGGCTTCTCGCTGCGCCCGCTCTGGGCCGATTTTGCCATTGCGGCGCTGGGCTGCGGCGCCGTCCTCGCGACCGTCATGGTCGCCAACGCCTATGCGCTGCCGGCTGGCATCGCGCGCCGCCTGACCGAGGCGCGCGGAGAGGTCTGGCCCGAGGGCGGGCTCGTGATCGGTCATGGCCTGGCCGTGCCGGTGCTGCTGGCGCTGGCGGTCGGCGTCGCAATCACCTTCCTGACGACGCGGCTGCGCTTCGGCCGTTATGTCTTCGCCATCGGCGGCAACCCCGAGGCGGCGCAGCTTTCGGGCGTCAACACCCGCAAGGTGGTGATGCTGGTCTATGGGCTGATGGGCGCGCTCGTCGGCATCTCCGCCTGCATCGCGACGGCGCGGTTGAACGCGGCGACGAACTCCGCCGGGGCGCTCGACGAGCTCTATGTCATCGCCGCCGCGGTCATCGGCGGGACCTCGCTCGCCGGCGGCGTCGGCACCATCGCTGGCGCGATGCTCGGCGCGCTGGTGATGCAGTCGCTGCAATCGGGCATGGTGCTGATCGGCGTCGACACGCCGCTGCAGAACATCGTCGTCGGCCTCGTGCTGGTGATCGCGGTGTGGCTCGACGGCCTCTACCGCAAGCGGCTGGGGTAAGCGGATGAGTGCGCGAAACTCCACCACTGTCATTCCGGGGCTCGCGAAGCGAGAACCCGGAACCCACGACTGGGTGGGACTTCGGATGCAGCCCCGTCGACCGCGCTCGCCCGGTCGTGGATTCCGGGTTCGCCGCTGCGCGGCGCCCCGGAATGACAGGGGAGGAGCCCGCTAATGGACATGACCAGCCCCCTCGTCGAGATGCGCGACATCTCGATCGCCTTCGGCGGCATCAAGGCGGTCGATGCGGTCAGCGTCGATCTCAATCCCGGCGAGGTCGTAGGCCTCCTCGGCCATAACGGCGCCGGCAAGTCGACCCTGATCAAGATCCTGTCGGGCGCCTACCGGGCCGATTCCGGCGAGATCCGGGTCAATGGCGAGCCGGTTGCGATCGCAAGCCCGCGCGACGCCAAGCGCTGGGGCATCGAGACGATCTACCAGACGCTGGCGCTCGCCGACAATGTCGATGCCGCCGCCAACATCTTCCTCGGGCGGGAATTGCTGACGCCCTGGCGCACGCTCGACGATTCGACCATGGAGGCCGAGACCCGCAAGGTGATGGGCCGGCTCAACCCGCATTTCCGCCGCTTCAAGGAGCCGGTGAAGGCGCTCTCGGGCGGCCAGCGCCAGTCTGTCGCGATTGCGCGGGCGATCTATTTCAACGCCCGCGTGCTGATCATGGACGAGCCAACTGCGGCGCTGGGTCCCGCCGAGACGAGGCAGGTCGCCGAGCTGATCCTCGAGCTCAAGCGCCAGGGCATCGGCATCTTCCTGATCAGCCACGACCTGCACGACGTCTTCGACCTCGCCGATCGCGTCAGCGTGATGAAGAACGGCCGCGTCGTCGGCACGGCCCGCACGGGCGACGTCACCCAGGACGAGGTGCTGGGCATGATCATTTCGGGGAAATGCCCGGCCGGGGCGGTGCCAGGGCCAGGGGCGCTGCGAGGCTAGCGCGCTGCGAGGCTAGGGCGCGGGCCGAAGCCATTCGCAATCAAGAACCCGCCGCTTCGCAGCGGCGGGTCGCAAGCGTCGCGTCGCATGGCGGCCTGGTCAGGCCGTTGCATGCGGCTCGTGCCGGTAATCCCAGACCGCCCAGGCCGATACCGCCGCCGTCAGGACGCCGAGGACCATATGGGTCCAGAATGCGTTGAAGCTGCCGGTAAAGCCGAGCATCCACGGGGCCACCATCAACCAGAGGCCGAGCACCAGGTTCATCCATTCTTCCCATTCGGCGAAGGCCGAAAGCGCCGCGGAGGCCACCAGGGCGAGCGCCACGGCGACGATCCAGGCGTTTCGCGTGGGCATGACCTCATCCACGAAGCCGAAAAGCCAGGGTGAGATGAACAGGCACGCGGCGAGGATCAGGTTGAAGAAGTCCTGTGGCCGTCTGCCGTTCGTATTCGCGGTCAACATGATCACCTCCATGAGTGTCGATCATCCGAACCACTACGCCTCGCGCGGAGAGCGCTTGGTGCCTGATAATATAATTCTGCATGAGGGGCTGTTCAAGGCCAGCCTTCCCAAACGTGAATGGCCGGCCAAAGGCCGGCCATGACTTGGGATGGAATCCTTATATAAGGATTGACCTCTCGACGACTTGAACGAAGGCGCTAGTCCGCCCGGCTCACTTCGCCTCGAGCAGTTCCTTGACCGAGAGCAGCACGAGTTCGTTGTCGTCGGCCTTCTTCGGATCGCGCGAAGAGGAGAAGGGCAGGTTGTTGTCGTTTCCGACGACGATGACGCCGTTGGCCCGGTCGACGACATCGACGTTCTCGATGGTGAAGAACGGGAAGGGCAGCACGCCGTCGATGGCGCCCTGCTTCGCCTTGCCGTCGGGGTCGGCGATCTTCATCAGGTCGATGAAGCCGATCTTGCGCACGGGCTTGCCGACATTGGCGTCGGTCATCTCGATCTTCACGATGCGCTTGAACTTGGCGAGGTCGTGGAAGCAGTCGGGGCCCTTCTGCCCGGCAGCGCAGGCCTTGTCGGCGGTGCCTTCGCCGTTATCGCGTTCGATGATCAGCGCCGTCGTCGCGTCGATCATGTTGAAGTCGCCGATCGCCAGGCCTGCCTGTTCGAGCGGGAAGAACCAGGAGCGCCCGGTCCACTTCTCGGCCTGCACGTCGAATTCGAGGATGCGCAGCACTTCCTTGCCGTCGACCTGTTCATTGCCCTTGGTCTCGGCGTTCCAGAGCGGGCCCTCGAGCAGCGGATAGAGGAAGCGCCCGTCCGGCGACTGCGCCATGCCCTCATAGCCCTTGGAGCGGCGGACATTGAATTCGACCGGCAGGTTCGGCGCGCCGGGCGTGGTCACGGCGAAATGGTCGGGGGAGCGCGCGGGCTTGCCGTCGACCACAGTTTCGAACACGGCCTCGACCTTGCCGGTCGCATCGACACGGATGAGGTAGGGACCGAACTCGTCGCCGATCCAGAACTTGCCGCCGATCGGCTGGATCGATTCCGGGTCGAAGTCCGAGCCGGTCAGGTAGCGCTTGTCGGTGCCTTCATTGGCGATGCGGAACGGCACCTTCTTGTCCGGATCATGCAGGAAGGTGGTCGCGAGCCGCTCGATCTTGCCTCCGGCGAAATCGGCCTTGATGCGGTGGAAAAACAGCATCGCGTCGGGCGAGTTCGCCTTGGCGCCGAAACCGTTGTCGGTCAGCGTCAGGAATTCGCCATTGCCGAGCGAGCGGATGCCGGAGAAGCCCTGAACCGGCTGGCCCTGGAACGGCGTCGAGAGGCCCGTCGGGCGGCCGCCAGAGGTGCCCATGACCGTGCCGATGGCCTCGACGCGCTTGCCCGGCGTGTTGAACTTGCCCGAGATTTTGAGATCGGCCGGCGCGTCAGTGGGCGCCGGGACCATGGTGTTGGCCGGCAGCAGGGCGTGGCCAAGCAGCTTGGCCGGAAATTCCCTCTGCGCATCCTGCGCGCCGGCGAAGATGGTCGAGGAGAGCAGCATCGCTGCGATCAGGGAGAGGCGCATGGAACGCTCCGGGCTGGGGGAAATGGCTCCGCTCGATTGGCCTTGCCTGATTTCAGTGCGACGACAGTCGGATGACGCCTGGATGACGCTTGGCGATAGTCATGATCGTGCCAGCATCGGCTGCCATCGAGGCGGGCCGTTCTGGCTCAGATTCGAGGTGATCATCATGACATCCCATCCCGTTCTCGCTCCCGGACATGTCGCGGTCATCACTGGTGCCGCGTCTGGCATCGGGCTCGCGGCTGCCCGCGCTTTCGCCGCGCGCGGCATGAAGGTCGTCCTCACGGACCGCGACGAGCCAGCGCTTGCGGCCGCGGCCATGGAGCTGGCGGCATCGGCGGATAATGTGATCGCGCGGCCGGTCGATGTCACCGACAGGGCCTCGCTCGCGCGTTTGAGGGACGAGGTGATCGCCCCCTTCGGCGCCGTCCATGTGCTGATGAACAATGCCGGCATCCAGCCCGGCAGCGGTATCTTTTCACCGGCGGAGGATTGGCAGCGCATCCTGTCCGTCAATCTCTGGGGCGTCATCAACGGATGCCAGGTCTTCGCCCCCGCGATGCTGGAGGGCGACCAGCCGGGCCTGATCGTGAATACCGGCTCGAAGCAGGGCATCACGACGCCGCCCGGCGACCCCGCCTATAATGTCTCGAAGGCCGGGTTGAAGGTTTTCACCGAGGCTCTCGAGCACGAACTGCGTGGACGCGAGGGCTCTCGTGTGAGCGCCCATCTGCTGATCCCCGGCTTCGTCTTCACCGGGCTGACGGCGCGCGGCCGCACGGAGAAGCCGGCCGGCGCCTGGACGCCCGAACAGACCGTCGCATTCATGCTGGAACGCCTCGCCGCCGGGGACTTCTACATCCTTTGCCCGGATGGGGAGACGACGCGCGAACTCGACGAGAAGCGGATGGCCTGGGCCATCGGCGATATCATCGAGAATCGGCCACCGCTGTCGCGCTGGCATCGCGACTATGGCGAGGCCTTCAAGGCCTTCGCAGAAGATCCCGCGCGTCCGGCTCAGTAACCCCGCGCCGGGTCCACCCCATGCTCCAGCGGCTCGCCAGCCTCGAGCCGTCTGACCTGGGCGGAGATCAGCGTCGCGATCGCCTCGGGCTCCGACATCGCCGCGTTGTGCGGCGTCACCGTCACGGCAGGGTGGCTCCAGAGCGGGGACTCCGCCGGTAGCGGCTCCGTCTCGAAGACGTCGAGCGTCGCGCCCTTCAGTGTGCCAGCGTCGAGCGCCGCCAGGATGTCGGCCTCGACCTGAAGCCCGCCGCGCCCGGCATTGATCAGGAACGGTCCGCCGAGCCGCCCGTCCTGCGCGAGGCCTGCGAGCAGCGTGGCGTTGATCGTGCCGCGCGTCTCCGGCGTCAGTGGCAGCAGGCTGACGAGGATGTCGGTGCGGGCGAGGAAGGCCGTCATGCCCTCAGTGCCGGCAAAGGTCGCGAGCCCCTCGATGGTCTTCGGCGAACGGCTCCAGCCGGCGACATCGAAGCCCATGACCTTGAGTTTCTGCGCTGCGTCCTGTCCCAGTTCGCCCAGCCCCATGATGCCGACGCGCACCGAGCGCGCCGCCGGCTGGTTGCGGTCGTCGTCCCAGCTCTTCTCGCCCTGCTGTCGGTCGTAGCGGGGCTGCTGGCGCAGATAGCGCAGGCAGTGCAGCACGATATATTCGCTCATCCGCGTCGTCAGGTCGGGATCGACCACGCGCGCGATCGGCACGTCGGGCAGGCGACTATCGGCGAAGAGATGATCGACGCCGGCGCCGAGCGAGAACACCGCCGCCAAATTCGGCAGGCCGGCGAGGCTGCCTTCGGGATGCTTCCAGCTCGCGACATAATGCACCGAGCGCCGGTCGAAGGGCTCGCCCAGTATCACGATCGGCATGTCCGGCAGCAGCGCCTTGAAGCGCGCGCGCCAATCCTCGACATGCCAGCCGGTCATCGCCAGAAGCAGACTCATGCGTGCGAACTCTCCGTGATGCGTTCCGCGATCAAGACGCCGCGTTCCGGCGCAGCCTCTCCCAGGCGATAGGCTTCGCGCAAGCGCCTCTGCGCCATGGCGAAGCCGGCCTCGTCGCGGGCATGGACGATGCCGAGCGGGCGATCGGCTCCGACGGCGTCACCGACGCCTGCCAGTGCGACGATGCCGACGGCGTGGTCGATCGGGTCCTGCGGCCGCGTGCGCCCGCCGCCGAGCGCCACGACGGCCTGCCCGACGCCGCGCGTATCGATCGCCTGTACGATGCCGGACGAAGCCGGGAAGACCGGCTTGGTGATCGGCGCGGCCGCGAGATGCTTCTCCGGCCGCTCCAGCAGATCGGCCGGGCCGCCCAGCGCCGCGATCATCCGGGCGAAGCGCTCGGCCGCCGCGCCGCTGGCGAAGGCGGCTTCGATCTTCGCCTTGGCCTCGTCGATGTCGGCGGCGAGTTTGCCGAGCAGCAGCATCTCGGCGGCCAGCGCGACCGTGACCTCATGGAAGCGCGGCTCGCGCCGCTTTCCGGTGAGATGATCGAGCGCATAGGCGACTTCGAGCGCATTGCCGGCGCTGGTCGCGAGCGGCTCGTCCATGTCGGTCATCAGCGCCGTCGTCGGCAGGCCGGCGCCATTGGCGACGCCGACCAGCGCATCGGCCAGCGCCAGCCCCTTGCGGTACTCCGGCAGGAAGGCGCCGGAGCCGTATTTCACGTCCATCACCAGCCCGTGCAGTCCGGCTGCGAGCTTCTTCGACAGGATCGAGGAGGTCAGCAGCGGAATCGTCTCGACCGTCGCGGTGACGTCGCGGATCGCATAGAGCCGCTTGTCGGCGGGGGCGAGATCGGCCGTCTGGCCGATGATGGCACAACCCTCGGCCCTCACTACCCTGCGAAAAAGCGTGTTGTCCGGCTGCGTGACATAGCCCGGCACCGCGTCGAGCTTGTCGAGCGTGCCGCCGGTATGGCCGAGGCCGCGTCCGGAGATCATCGGCACATAGCCGCCGCAGGCCGCGACCGCGGCCGCCAGCGGCAGGCTCACGGTATCCCCGACGCCGCCGGTCGAGTGCTTGTCGAGGGCCGGGCCCGGCAGATCATCCCAGTTCAGCACCGTGCCGGAATCGCGCATCGCCAGCGTCAGCGCGACGCGTTCCCGCACGCTCATGTCGCGGAAGAAGATCGCCATGGCGAAGGAGGCGGCCTGCCCCTCGCTGACCGAGCCGTCCGCGATGCCCGCGACGAACTGGCGGATGTCCGCATCGGGCAGCTCGCCGCCATCGCGCTTGGCGGCAATGATTTCCTGCGTCAGCTTCATCTCAATAGGGTCCGCTCGCCTGTCCCGCCGTGCCTCCGGCGATGACCTCGACCAAAACTTGGTGTAGCCCGCTCGCGCCGAAGCGGAACGTCTCCGGTTTGGCCCAGCCAGCGCCCATGATCTCGTCGGCGAGCGCGAGATAGCCGGCTGCATCGGCGAGACTGCGGATGCCGCCGGAGGGTTTCAGCCCGACCGGGCGTCCAGCCTTGGCGATGACCTCCAGCATGGTTCGTGCTGCGGACAGGCTGGCCGAATGCGCGGTCTTGCCGGTCGAGGTCTTGATGAAGTCGGCGCCGGCGGCAATGGCGAGTTCCGACGCGTCGCGGACATGATCGAGGTCGGGATACTCGCCGGTTTCGAGGATCACTTTCAGAGTCTTGGTCCCGCAGCTCTGCTTGATTGCGGTGACCATCGCGCTGGCGGCCTCGCGCTCGCCCGCCAGAAAGGCGCGCCAGGGCAGCACGAGGTCGATCTCGTCGGCGCCCGCTGCCAGCGCGGCTTGCGTGTCGGCCGCGACGGCGTCGAGGTCAGTGCCGCCGTCGGGGAAGTTCACCACCGTCGCGATCCTGACCGGACCGGCTCCAAGAATCGCCCGCGCCCGCGCCACGAAGCGTGGCCAAATGCAGATCGCTGCCACGGGGCCGGGCGCCGAGACCGCCTTGGCGCAGAGTGCAGCAAGCCCGGCCTCGTCGGCGTTATCGGAAAGATCGGTCAGGTCGAGCAGCGCCAGCGCACGCGCCGCCAGTTGTGCGTCGGTGGCCGGCATCAAAGCACCTTAAGGAAAGCGCGCAGCAGCCGCGCGAGATCGGCGGCGGCGACGCTGGCGACATCCTTGGTCTCGCCATGGTCAGGCGCCCCGCCATGCAGGCCCGCACCCATATTGGTGACGACCGAGAGCCCGGCGACACGGATGCCATGGCGCCGCGCCAGGATGACCTCCGGCACGGTCGACATGCCCACCAGATCGGCACCCATCACCTGCGCCATCCTGATCTCCGCTGGAGTCTCGAAGCTCGGACCCGAGAACCACATATAGACGCCCTCGCCGAGCGACAGGCCTTCCTCGGTGGCCGCAGCCTTCAGGGCCGCGCGCAGCTTCGGGTCATAGGCGTCGACCATCGGCACGAAGCGCCCGTCGCCGCCATCGCCGACGAGCGGGTTCGGCCCGTTGAAATTGATGTGGTCGGTGATCACGGCCATGCTGCCGGGCGGCATCTCCGGCTTCAGCGAGCCGGCCGCATTGGTCAGGATCAGCGGCGGCGAGCCGAGCGCCTGGAGCATGCCGAGCGGCACCCGCATCACGGCAGCGTCGCCGCCCTCGTAATAATGCGCCCGGCCCTGAAAAATCAGCACGGTCTTAGCCTCGAGCCGGCCGATGCAGATCTGCCGCGCATGGCCGGATACCGCTCCGGCCGGAAAGCCGGGAATGGCGGCGTAGGGAATCCGGATCGCATCGTCGAACTGGTCGGCCAGCCCGCCGAGCCCCGTGCCGAGCACGATGGCGCAGTCGATCGGGCTCGTCGCGCCATGAGCCAAGATGGTCCTTGCGGCCTGTTGGAAGCTGTCGTCGGCGTTCATGGAAAGCGTATCCGGCATCACAATGGTTTTCGATGCGGAGGAACGGAGCCGCAAATCACCGGCGCAAATTGTCCGGTCCGAAGGAGGCTGGCAACAGCTCCGACAGGGAAAACATCTGCCGGATGCCGCCGGGGCCGGCAATGGCCACGGGCGTCTCGGGGCCTGCGAATTCGCGGATGCGCTGGCGGCAGGCGCCGCATGGCGTGACCAGCACGTCGCCGTCTCCGACCACGAGGATCGCCGTGATCCGGCTGGCACCGCCCGCGATCATCGCGGAGATCGCGCTTTGCTCGGCGCAACTGCCGGAAGGGTAGGCGGCGTTCTCGACATTGCAGCCGGCATAGACGACGCCGTCATCGGCCAGGATCGCGGCGCCGACCTTGAAGCGGGAATAGGGCGCATAGGCACGCGGCTGCGCCCTCGCCGCCGCCGCAAATAGGACTTCGAAATCGATGGGGGCGCTCTCGCCAGGCGTCATGATGCTCAGCGCTCCTTCACATAGGGCAGGCCCGAAGCCCTGGGCGGCGTCGACTTGCCGATGAAGCCGGCGAGCAGGATCACCGTCATCAGATAGGGCATTGCCTGGATCGCCTGCACCGGAACCTGCCCGATGCCGGGCAGCGCCACGCCCTGGAGCCGGATCGCGACCGCATCGAGGCCGCCGAAGAGCAGGCAGGCCCAGAACGCCGGCCAGGGCCGCCAATTGGCGAAGATCACGGCGGCCAGAGCAATGAAACCCTTGCCGGCCGTCATGTGTGGCAGGAAGCCCGCCGACTGCGAGATGGCGAGATAGGTGCCGCCCAGCCCGCAGAGCGCGCCGCAAATCACTACTGCGGCGTAGCGCAGTGCGGTGACCGAGATGCCGGCCGTGTCGACCGCGGCCGGGTTCTCGCCGACGGCGCGCAGGCGCAGGCCGAAGCGGGTTCGCTTGAGCACCAGCGCGGTCAGCACGACGGCGAGCAGGGCGAGATAGGCCGGCACCGCATGGCCCGACACGACCTCGTCATAGAGCAGGCCGAGCGCCGGCACCTGTGCGCGCAGCGTCGTGGCGAAGGGCAGGGCGATCTCGCCGAAGCGTGCCGCGCTTTCCAGTGTCGGCGTGCGGCCGCCCTGCCCGAACCAGGCATTGCCGAGGATCACCGTCAGCCCTGCCGCCAGCATGTTGACGGCGACGCCCGAGACGATCTGGTTGCCGCGCCAGGTGATGGCCGCAAAGCCATGCACCAGCGCGAGGCCGATCGAGGCCAGGATGCCGGCGCCGAGCCCGGCCCAGGCCGAGCCCGTATGGTAGGCCGCGACCGCCGAGGCGAAGGCTGCGATCAGCATCTTGCCCTCGAGCCCGATATCGACGACGCCGGCGCGCTCCGACCAGAGCCCGGCCATGGCGGCGCAGAGCAGCGGCACCGACAGCCGGATGGCGGAGTCGAGAACGACGGCGAAGGTCGCGATCCACTCCATCGCTAGGCTCCGCGTCCGAGCCGCAGCCCGCTCGCCACGACGCGGCGGAACAACCCGTCGAGCGCCCCGGCGAAGAGGATGACGACGCCGCCGATGACCACGACCATGTCGCGCGTGATGCTCGGCTTGTCGAAGGAGAGCTCCGCGCCGCCCTGATAGAGCACGCCGAAGAGCAGCGCGGCGAGTGCGACGCCGACGGGATGGCCGCGCCCCATCAGCGCCACCGCGATGCCGACGAAACCGTAGCCGGCTGTGAAATCCAGCAGCAGACGGTGCTGCACGCCCATCACCTCGTTGACGGCGAGCCCGCCGGCCAGCGCGCCCGAGATCGCCATCGCCACCATGGTGATGCGGGAAGGTGAGATGCCGGCATAGGCGGCGGCTCTCGGATTGGCGCCGACGGTGCGGATCGCATAGCCCAGCCGCGAGCGGAAGATCAGCGCCCAGACCGCGACGAGAGCCGCGAGCGCCAGCAGGAAGGCCGAGTTCAGCGGCGTCGCGGGGAGCTTGAAGCCGAGCGGCGCGAGCAGCTTGTGCATCGGCGTCAGGATGGCATGGGCCGCGAATTCCGGCGTCTCAGGCTGCATCGAGCCCGGCTTCCCCATGACCTCGACCAAGAGATAGACGGTCAGCGTCGCGGCCAGGAAATTGAACATGATGGTGGTGATGACGACATGGCTGCCGCGTGTCGCCTGCAGCCAGCCCGGAATGAACCCGTAGAGTGCCCCGCCCCCCGCAGCGGCCAGCACTGCCAGTGGCACGAGCAGGATGCCCGGCAGCGGCGCCAGCCAGAGGCAGGCGAGCGCGGCGAAGATGCCCGCCACCGCCGCCTGCCCCTCGCCGCCGATATTGAACAGCCCCGCATGGAAGGCGACCGCGACGGCAAGCCCTGTGAAGATAAAGTTCGTGGTGTAGTAGAGCGTGAAGCTGATGCCCTCCGCCGAGCCGAGCGCCCCGCGCAGCAGCAGCGCGGTCGCCTCCAGCGGGCTCTCGCCGATGCCGAGCACGACGAGGCCTGCGACGACGAGCGCCGCCGCGACCGAGACCAGCGGCACCAGCGCGGTGTCCGCCCAGCGCGGGAGTTCGATGGGAGCGGCGCTCATGGGCAATTCGCCGTCATTCTCGGGCGGAGCGTAGCGCAGAACCGAGAATCCCGGGACCGAGGGGCGTAAGAACCGCTTTCGGCATGAGATGCTCGGGTCAAGCCCGAGCATGACGCCCGTTGAGCGCGCGACCCCATCACGCGGCCTCCTCCGCCACGCCGGCCATCAGCAGCCCGAGATCGCGCTCGTCGGCGGTCTCGGCCATGCGCTCGCCGGTGATGCGTCCGCCGCACATGGCGAGGATGCGGTCGGACAGCGCCATCACCTCGTCCAGCTCGACGGAGACGAGCAGGATCGCGACGCCGGCATCGCGCAAAGCGATCAGGCGTCGGTGGATGAACTCGATCGCGCCGATATCGACGCCGCGGGTCGGCTGACCGACGAGCAGCACCTTCGGCGCCCGCTCGATCTCGCGGGCGAGGACGATCTTCTGCTGGTTGCCGCCGGAGAATTTCGCGGTCTTCAGGCCGGGATCGGGCGGGCGCACGTCATAGGCGGCGAAGGTCTCGCGCGCATGCGCCGCGATCGTCGCCGGCGACAGGAAGGGGCCGGGGCCGAGACGGGGATCGTCCTGGTAGCCCAGAATGGCGTTCTCGGCGGCCGGAAAGGCGGTGACGAGGCCGGTGCGGTGGCGGTCCTCGGGGATGTGCATCACGCCGAGCTTGCGTAAGCGCGCCGGGTTGCGGTCGGTGCCGGTGAGGATGTTCCCTTCCAGCCTGATGACGCCGCGCGCGGGCGTAGCGAGACCGGCAAGCACCTCGAGCAATTCGCTCTGGCCGTTGCCAGCGACGCCGGCGATCCCGACGATCTCGCCGGCGTGGAGCGTCAGGTCGACGCTGTTCAGGAGCGTAACGCCGCGCGCATCGACGAGGTCGAGCCCGACCGCCTCCAGAACCTTCGCGCCTCGCGGCCTCGGCGCCTTCTCGACCCTCAGCAGCACGCGGCGGCCGACCATCGCCTCGGCGAGTTCGGGCGGCGAGGTCTCGGCGGTGGCGAGATGCGCGACCATCTCGCCGCGCCGCATCACCGAGACGCGGTCCGTCACCTCCATTATCTCGCGCAGCTTGTGCGTGATCATGATCACGGTCTTGCCTTGCGAACGCAGCGCCCGCAGCAGGCAAAAGAGCTGGTCCGCCTCGGGCGGCGTCAACACGGCGGTGGGCTCGTCCAGGATCAGGATCTGCGCGCCGCGATAGAGCGCCTTCAGGATTTCGACCCGCTGCTGCAGGCCGACCGACAGATCGCCGACGATCGCACCGGGGTCGATGACGAGGCCGTAATCGGTCGCCAGCCGCGAAAGCTCGGCGCGCGCGCGGGCCAGCCCGCCCTTGAGGAAGGCGCTGCCCTCGGCTCCAAGTACAACGTTTTCGACGACGCTCAGCGTTTCCACCAGCATGAAATGCTGATGGACCATCCCGATGCCGAAGCCGATCGCATCCGCAGGCGTGCGTATCAGGCACTCAACGCCGCCGATCCGGATCGTGCCCGCATCGGCCTCGTAGAAGCCGTAGAGGATCGACATCAGCGTCGATTTGCCGGCGCCGTTCTCGCCGACGACGCCATGGATCGAACCTGCCGCGACGGACAGGGAGACGTCGCGATTGGCCTGAACCGGCCCGAACCGCTTGGAGATACCCGACAGTTCGATGGCGGAGGCCGCGTGCGCCGTCATAGCTCGATCGTCATGCCGTCATGGGCCCGCTCCTCGGGCAGGTCATCGTGGCCCGCCAGCATGGACATGCCCATATGGGTCAGCACGATCCTTGCCGTGTCGAGTTCGCTCCGGTGTGCCGCCAACGTCTGATAGTCGAGGTGGTTGGCGAGCTTGATGTCGTAGGCATAGCACTCGACCAGCAGGACATCGGCCCTGGCCGCAAGCGGGATCAGGGCGTCCGTCCAGGCCGTATCGCCGGAAAAGGCGAAGACCTTGCCGTCGAAGCCGAGCCGATAGCCCTGGCAGGGACCGGCGCGCTCGTCATGCACCATCGGGAAGGCGCTGACATCGATGCCGGCGAGCTTGGCCGGCTGCTCCGGCGTCACCTCGACATAATCGATGGGGAAACGCCAGCGATTGGTCGACGATCCCGGAAAATCCGCTTCGAGGGCGTGCAGGGCCCGGTGCTCGATGCCGGAAGGCCCGGCGATGGTCAGCGGTTGCGTCCGCCGCGAGACGAATTGCGCATCGAGCAGGAAGGCCGGCAGCCCGCCGAAATGGTCGCCATGGAAATGCGTGAAGAGCAGGGTCAAGAGGCCGTTGCGCTCCACCCCTGCCCGGTTCAGCGCCACCATGCTCGAGGCGCCGCAATCCAGCAGCAGGCGCCCGGCCCCGGCCTCGACCTGCAGGCAGGTGTTGAAGCGCCCGCCGCTGCCGAAGGCGTCGCCGGAGCCGAGGATGGTGACTTTCATGAGGCGGACGCAGCCCTGGCCGTCATGCTCGGGCCTGTCCCGAGCATCTCCTGCATGAGATTCTCGCGTCTGCGCTGCGCTTCGCCCGAGAATGACGAGGTTCTACCACACTTCAGATCGTGCACTTCGAATCCGACATGTAGTCGTGGACCTTGACGGCGCCGCTGATGATGTCGGCGCGGGCCTTGTCGGCGGCGGCCTTCATCTCGGGCGTGATCAGCGCCTTGTTGGCGTCGTCGAGCGCCCAGCCGACGCCGTCTTCTTTCAAGCCGAGCACGGAGATGCCCGGCTTCCAGGCGCCGTCGCGCGCCGCCTTGAACGAGGTATAGGCGGCGACGTCGACGCGCTTCAGCATCGAGGTCAGCACCTTGCCGGGCTGCAGCGCGTTCTGGTTGGAATCGACGCCGATGCCGAGCTTGCCGGCGTCGGCTGCGGCGCGCAGCACACCGATGCCGGTGCCGCCGGCGGCGTGGTAGATCACGTCGGCGCCGCGGTCGATTTGCGACTTGGCGAGCTCGCCGCCCTTGACCGGGTCGTTCCAGGCGGCCGGCGTCGAGCCGGTCATGTTCTGGAAGATCTCGGCGTCCTTCTTGGCGGCCTTGACGCCCTGGATGTAGCCGCAGGCGAATTTCCGGATCAGCGGGATGTCCATGCCGCCGACGAAGCCGACCTTGTTGGTCTTCGAGGCGAGGCCGGCCAGCAGCCCGACGAGATAGGAGCCCTCATGTTCCTTGAACACGACCGACTGCACGTTCGGCAGGTCGACCACCATGTCGATGATGGTGAACTTCAGGTCGGGGAATTCGGCCGCGACCTTCTGCAGCGCCGTTGCCTGCGAGAAGCCCACCGCGATGATCGGAGAATGCCCGTCGCGGGCGAAGCGGCGCAACGCCTGTTCGATCTGCGCCTCGTTGGTCGGCTCGAAATCGCGGAACTCGACGCCGGTCTCGGCCTTGAACTTCTCGGCGCCCGCGAAGACGCCTTCATTGAAGGATTTGTCGAACTTGCCACCCTTGTCATAGACGACCGCCGGCTTGATCGCCGTCTGCGCCATCGCCGCGACAGCCGAGAGAGCGACGCCGGCCAGCGCCAGCGCAAGCGATTTCAGACGCATGGAACATCCCCTGTTCGACTTTAGGGGTCGTTGACCGCCCCATCTGATCGGTACGATGGCATGGCTTGGCGGCGTGGCCAAGCCGGGACGAGGACCCAGGCGGCGATCCGGCGACGGCTGGTCGCCTGTGCCGAGCCGGTGATTGCCCCCGGCGCAGGATCGGCTTAACCCTTCGCAGATGAGCCTGAACGACGCCGAGATCGAACGCTATGCCCGCCATCTGGTGCTGCCGGAAATCGGTGGGCCGGGCCAGCAGCGCCTGAAGAATGCGCGCGTCCTCGTGGTCGGGGCCGGAGGTATTGGCGCGCCGCTGCTGCAATATCTCGCTGCCGCGGGCGTCGGAAAGATCGGCATCGTCGACGACGACATCGTCTCGCTGTCCAACCTGCAGCGTCAGACGATTTTCGGCACGGACGACATCGGGGCCCACAAGGCCGTGGTAGCGGCCGCTTTCATTCGCCGCCTCAACCCGCATGTGGTCGTCGAGGAACATGTCACGCGCATCGACCCGCACAATGCCCGGGCCCTGATCGCCTTCTACGATATCGTCGTCGAAGGCTCCGACAATTTTGCCACGCGCTATGCGGTGTCGGATGCCTGCTTCCATGAGCGCAGGCCGCTGGTCATGGGCGCTCTCGGTCGTTTCGACGGTTCCGTCACCACCATACGCGCCCATGAGACAGGCGCCGACGGGCGCCCCAACCCGACCTGGCGCTGCCTGTTTCCGCAGGAACCGCCGCCGGGCGCGATCCCGACCTGTGCCGAGGCCGGCATTCTCGGCGCGCTGCCCGGCGTCGTGGGTTCGCTGATGGCGCTGGAGGTGATCCGCGCCGTGACCGGCTTCGGCGAGCCTCTGGTCGGCAAGTTGCTGCTGATCGACGCGTTGACGATGCGCTTCGAGACGCTGCGCTATGGCTGGGACGAGACCAACAGCCTGAACGGCACGTCGACTCGATAATCTCCTCAGCGGAGTTTTAACCTGTCTTCGCTATCGAGCGCGCATCCAGGATGGATCGTCGCGAGGTGGGGATGCTGGCCGACAAACCGATCGAAGCCACGTCCGCTCGGGCCAGTGCGCGCCTTCGCACCTCGATTCTGTCGCCCCTTCTGTTGCTGTGCTGCGCCGTCCTCGCCTGCGCGCTGCTGCTGACCCAGCCCTTCATCCTGCCGCTCGGCCCGATGTACTGGGATCTCGTCGTCTACATCGACGCCGCCAACCGTATCGCCAGCGGGCAAGTGCCGCTGATCGATTTCCTCACGCCGGTCGGCCCCCTGGGTTATTGGCTCTTCGCCTGGCTGGACGATGTCTTTCCCCGCGCGCAGCCTTTGCTGCTGGCGCAATGGTCGCTCTTTCTTGTCACCGCGCCGCCGATGGCGCTGATCCTGCGGGAGGCCGACCAGCGCTCGCGCGCGGCGGCTTTCGGCCTGCTCCTGCCCTATCTCGTCTTCCAGATCCTGCCGATCAATGTCGAGCAGTACTCGTTCTTTCCGGGCGTCGACGGTTTCGGCATCTACAACCGCCAGGCCAGCATCGTGCTCTATGTGCTGGTCTCGGCTCTCGTCGTCCTGCGGGACCGGCGCGTTCTGACGGGCGTGCTGGTCTGGTGCCTGCTGGCGCTGCTGCTGATCAAGGTTACCGGCTTTCTCGCGGGTGGGCTCGTCGTCGCCTTCGCGCTGCTGGCCGGCCGCTTCGACATCCGCCTGAGCCTGGCAGCCGCAGCCATCGCCGGTATCGCGCTGCTCGCGCTTGAGGCTTGGGGCGGGCTCGTCAGTGCCTATGTCGAGAGCATCGCGGCGCTGCTGGAGATCAATGCGGGAGGCATCCTGGAACGTTTTCTCCGGGCCGGCTCGCTGCATCTCGACATCGTCGCGGCCGGCGGCGCGCTGATCGTCACGCTGGCCTGGCTCGAGCGGCGTGAGTTGAGCGCCGGCTTTCGTGGGTTGGCGCGTGACCGTTCAGGGCCGGCGCTGCGGCACCTGCTCGACCGCGATTTCGTCTGGCTCGCCGTGGTGATGGCCGCGGGGCTGTTCCTGGAGACCCAGAATACCGGCGGACAGGCCTTCATCTTCCTCTGGCCCGTCCTGCTCGGGATCGTGAGGGGCTGGGCCGGCAGCGGCCGCCGCGGTGCCTTCGCGGTGCTCGCCCTCGTGGCGGCGACCGCGATCCCTCCGGTCGAGACGGTCCTGCAGCGTGCTGGCAGAGCCATGCTTGCGCAGACCGGCTACATCGCGCTGCCTCATACGCATCTCGGGCGCCTCGGCCTCGTCTCGCAGCATCCGGAAGTTGTGGGGCGCGCCGGCAAGATGCAGACGATCTACGCGACCTCGATCGAGACCTTCAGATCGATGGCTGAGGTGGAGATCCTGCCGGGCCAGACGCTCTATTCGGAGCTCGATTTCCAACTCGGCTGGCTGATGGCCATCGATGCTGGCATCACCGAGATCCTGGCCCACGAGGCGAAGACGGGCGCTCGCTTCGACACGATCGTGAGCCTGAACTTCGTCAACCCGTTCCCGGCGCTGATGGGCCGGACGGGAGTGCGCCACATCGCGATCGGCGCCGACCCCTTCCGCGCCGTGCCGGAGCCGGATGGCGAGGCGCTGGCCGCCGTCGCGGACGCCGATCTCGTCCTGCTGCCGCAATGCCCGGTCACAGTCGCCAACGAGGCGCTGCGCCAGGGCTATGCGCCCGCGCTGGTCGGCCGCCGCGAGATCGCGCTCGGGGCCTGCTGGAAGGGCTTCGTCAAGGGCTGAGCGCGATCGGGAGACGGGTCGCCGGCCTCACGACTTGCTGGCGACCTTCGCCTCGATCACGTCGAAGAGCTGCGCCGCCAGATCCGGCCCGCCGAGCTTCTTGATCGCGCGAACGCCGGTCGGCGCCGTCACGTTGATCTCGGTCAGCTTGCCATGGATCACGTCGATGCCGACGAGCAGCAGCCCGCGTTCGCGCAAGGCCGGGCCGATCGCCTCGCAGATCGCCAGCTCCTGCTTCGAGAGATCGGTCGGCTTGGCCGCGCCGCCGCGTACCATGTTGGCGCGCAGGTCGCCGACGGCCGGTACGCGGTTGACCGCGCCCGCCGCCTTGCCGTCGATCAGGATGATGCGCTTGTCGCCCTCGGAAATCTCCTTCATGTAGCGCTGCACCACCCAGGGCTCGCGGAACAGATTGGCGAAGAGGTCGTAGAGCGAGCCGAAATTCGGGTCGTCCTTGCTGGTCTTGAACACCGTCGCGCCGCCATGGCCGTAGAGCGGCTTCATCACGATCTCGCCGAACTCGTCCCGGAAGGCCTCGATTTCGGCCTTGTCGCGCGTGATCAGCGTCGGCGGCATCAGCTCCGGGAACTGCGTGACGAAGATCTTCTCGGGCGCATTGCGGACATGGGCGGGGTCGTTGACCACCAGCGTCTTCGGATGGATGCGCTCCAGCATATGCGTGGTCGAGACATAGGCCATGTCGAAGGGCGGGTCCTGCCGCAGCAGCACGACGTCGAGCGTCGAAAGATCGGTCCTCACCTCGGCGCCGGCGGTGAAATGGTCGCCCTCGACATCGCGCACGGTGACAGGACGGATCGGCGCGGTGACCTTGCCCTCGCGCATCGAGAGCTTGTCGGGCGTGTAGGTGAACAGCGTGTGCCCGCGCGCCTGCGCCTCAAGCATCAGCGCGAAGCCGGTATCGCCTGCGACCCGTAGACGTTCGATCGGGTCCATCTGGATGGCGACGGTGAGGGTCATGGCTTCCGCTCCGCTGAGGCGAACGACGTCGATGGGGCGTCCTTATCGAACGACGCAGCCCGTATCGGCAAGTGGCGCGCCTTGCGTCACAGGACAAGCGGGAAGACGGCCGGAACATGCCTCGGCCAGCGCCGGGGCGCGAGGAAGACGGCATCCGCCCGCAGGTGATGGTCCATGGCCCATGGGTTCTGCGCCAGCCATTGCCGGATGCGGGCCTCGACGAGCCGGCGCTTCTGCGGCGTGATCGCTTCCAGTGCGTCCTCGATCGCCCCGCGTGCCTTGACCTCGACGAAGGCGACCGTGCGTCCGCGTTTCACGATCAGGTCGATCTCGCCGCCCTTGCCGCCGAAGCGTCTCGCCAGCAATCGATAGCCTTTGGCGGCGAGCCAGAGGATCGCGAGCCATTCCGAACGCCGCCCGGTGAGGCCGGAGCGGCGCGCGCGCCGGCTGCGAAGCGCTTCGCGGCCGCCCTGCGTGGTCACGGCGTCCCGCGGGTCAGTTCGAGCGCCCGCGCATAGACCTTGCGCCGCGGTTGGCCGGTTTCGGCCGCGACCTGCGCGACAGCCTCCTTCAGTGAAACCTGGGCGAGCGCGGCGCGCAGGCGCTCCGCGATGACGTCGCCGGCCGGCGTCAGCTCGTCGGCACCGGGTGGGCCGATGATGACGACGATCTCGCCGCGCGCCTCTTCCTCGCCCTCGTAATGCGCGGCGAGCGCCGAGAGCGGGCCGCGCCGGACATTCTCGTAGTATTTGGTCAGTTCGCGTGCCACGGCACCCGGTCGCTCGCCCAGCACGGCAGCGGCGTCCGACAGCATCTCGGCCAGGCGGCGCGGCGATTCGAAGAAGACGAGCGTGCCCGGAATGGCGGCGAGTTCGGTCAGCCGCCCGCGCCGGGCCGCGGCCTTCGGCGGCAGGAAGCCCTCGAAGAAAAAGCGGTCTGTCGGCAGGCCCGCCAGCACCAGCGCCGCCAGCACGGCAGAGGGGCCGGGAATGCCCGTCACCGGCAGCCCTTCCGCGACCAGCTCGGCGACGAGCTTGTAGCCGGGATCGGAGACCAGCGGCGTGCCGGCATCCGAGATCAGCGCGAGCTTGCCGCCCTCGCGCAGCTTGGCGAGGATCTTGGGCCGCATCTGTTCGGCATTGTGCTCATGATAGGGGTAGAGCGGCGTCGAGATGCCGTAATGCGCCAGCAGCGTCTTCGAGGTGCGGGTGTCCTCGGCCAGCACCGCGTCGGCCGCCGCCAGCGTCGCCAGCGCCCGAAACGAGATGTCGCGCAGATTGCCGATCGGCGTCGCGACGATGTGCAGGCCCGGTGCCAGCGGTTCGGCCTCCGCCTTGATCCCGAAGGCGGTGTAGCTCGGTGCGCGCGGCGCTGCGGTGGAGGCTGTCGACATCGGCGCGACCCTGCCACAACCGCTTCGCCCGCGCCATCGGCCCGCCGGGCCGTCGCCCGTCTCCGCTGGCGCAACACAGAGTTAACAACTTGAAAATACCATGCCGCACTGGCAGGAGAGTCCCACGGTCGGGGGACTGCACCGCTGGACGGGGCTTTGGCCAGTCCGGCTCAAGACTGGAGATCGCCCGTGTTGCGTCATCGGCTCCTAACACCGGTCACTCGGCGAAGTGCCGTTTCGCTGCTCGCCCTCGCCAGCCTGGCGCTCGCGGCCTGCAGCGGTGGCCCTGGCGGGCTGCCGGGATTCGATAGCGCCTCGACACAGGGCCAACCGGCCCAACCCACCGGCCAGACCATCGGCACCGGCAAGGTCAAGGTCGGGCTGATCCTGCCTCTGACCGCCGAAGGCCAGGGCGCCGTGGTCGGCAATTCGCTTCGGAACGCAGCCGAGATGGCGCTGGCCGAATTCCCCAATGCCGACCTGACGCTGCTGGTCAAGGATGATCGCGGCACGCCCGAGGGCGCCCAGGCCGCGGCGCAGGAAGCGCTGCGCGAGGGCGCCGAAGTCATCCTCGGCCCGCTCTTCGCCCCCTCCGTCCAGGCCGCCGGCCAGGTCGCGCGCGGTGCCAACCGTCCGGTCATCGCCTTCTCCAGCGACACCAATGTCGCCGGGCGCGGCGTCTATCTCCTGTCCTTCCCACCGGAGAACGACGTCAACCGCGTCATCGCCTATGCCTCGCAGCAGGGCCGCAAATCCTTTGCCGCTCTGGTGCCGGACACCGCCTATGGCAAGGTCGTCGAGGCCGCCTTCCAGCAGGCCGTCGCGGCGCGGGGCGGGCGCGTCGTCGTGATCGAGCGCTTCTCCCCCGACCAGAATTCCATGCGCGCCGCCGCGACGCGGCTGACGCCCGCCCTCCAGCAGGCCGACGCCCTGTTCGTGCCGGCTGCCGCCGACGCCATGCCGGCGCTGGGCACGGCGCTGCAGCAGGCGGGTTATGACCCGGCCAAGGTCAAGCCGCTCGGCACCGGCGTCTGGAACGACGCCAATGTCGCGCGCGTGCCGGCGATTCAGGGGGGCTGGTTCGCCTCGCCCGACACCGCCGGCTTCAACGCCTTCGCCGGCCGCTATCAGGCGCGCTTCAACAGCGCGCCGACGCGCACGGCGACGCTGGCCTATGACGCGGTCTCGCTCTCGGCGGCGCTGGCGCGCACGCAAGGCTCGCAGCGTTTCTCGGAGCAGGTCCTGACCAACGCTTCGGGCTTCGCCGGCGCCGACGGCGTCTTCCGCTTCCGGCCCGACGGCCAGATCGACCGTGGCCTCGCCGTGCTCGAACTGCGCAACGGCCAGATCGTCACGGTCAACGCCGCGCCGCGCGATCTCGGGCCGCGGACACAGTAGTCACGCGCCATGCTCGGGCTTGACCCGAGCATCCCGGATCCAGAGATTCTCGGGTCTGCGCTTCGCTCCGCCCGAGAATGACGTGCCTGCTACGACGCCAGATCCGCCACGACCGCGTCCAGCACCAGGGCGCCCTCGGGCGTGCAGGCAATCTTGCCGCCGGGCTTTCGGGTCAGGAGTCCATCCAGGATCAGACTTGTGACGCGGGGCTCACTGAGCGCGCGCCCGGACAGGGCCTTGAACACGGCCGGATCGATGCCCTCGACCAGCCGCAGCCCCATCAGCAGATATTCGTCACCCTGTGCCTCGGCATTGAGCCGTTCATCCTCGACCAGCGCGTGACCCTCGGCCTCGACGCAGTCGAGCCAGGCCTCGGGTCGCCTCTCGGTCGAATGCGCCATGCGTCCGTCAGGGGTGACGAGCCGGCCATGGGCGCCGGGGCCGACGCCGGCATATTCGCCATAGCGCCAATAGACGAGGTTGTGGCGGCATTCGGCGCCCGGTCTCGCATGATTGGAGATCTCGTAGACGGAGAGCCCATGCCGTGCCGTGATCTCCTGCGTGATCTCGTAGAGCACCGCGCCAGTTTCATGATCGGGGATCGCGAGCTTGCCTGCCTTGAACAGCCGCTCGAACATCGTGTCGGGTTCGATGGTGAGCTGGTAGAGCGAGAGGTGCTCGGCCGCATGGCTGATCGCGAGTTCGAGTTCGGCGCGCCACAGCGCCGGCGTCTGCGTGGCCGAGCGGGCATAGATCAGGTCGAAGGAATATCGTTCGAAATATTTCCGTGCGATCGCGACCGCATCCAGCGCCTCCTGCGTCGAGTGCATCCTGCCAAGCGCCTTGAGGTCGGCGTCGTTCAGCGCCTGCACGCCCAGCGAGACCCGGTTGACGCCGGCCGCGCGAAAATCCGCGAAGCGCCCGGCCTCGACGCTGGTCGGATTGGCCTCCAGCGAGACCTCGCAGTTCGGATCGACCGCCCAGAACTCGCCGATGGCGTCGAGAATCGCGCCGACGGTGCGGCCCTCCATCAGCGAGGGCGTGCCGCCCCCAAAAAAGATCGAGGACACGGTGCGGCCCGGCGCAAGCTGGGCGCGATGGGCAAGCTCGCGTCGGAAGGCGGCGATATAGCGCGCCTGGTCGGGCGGCTGCAGCCGGACATGGCTGTTGAAGTCGCAATAGGGACATTTGGCTAGGCAGAACGGCCAGTGCACATAGACCGCAAAGCCCGCATCCGAGGTGGGGTGCAGGATCGCGCCTTGCCGCTCGGCGGTTGCCGCCGCGCCGCTCAATTCGGTTTCCTGAGGCAGGCAGCGGCGAGTTGCTTGAAGGCGCGGGCGCGATGCGAGAGCGCATCATCCGCGCCGCTCTTCACCGTACTCGGCATCTCCGCGAAGGTCACGTCATAGCCCTCAGGCTGGAAGATCGGATTATAGCCGAATCCGCCCGTGCCACGCGGCGCGTCGACGATGCTGCCGAAGACGCGCCCCTCGAACAGCTCCTCATGCCCGTCCGGCCAGGCGATCACCAGAGCGGAGACGAAATGGGCGCGGCGCTTCTCGGGCGCGGTCGCGCCGCGCTTGGCCATCTCGGCGAGCACGCGCGCCATGGCGGGTGTGAAGTCCTTGCCCGGCCCGGCCCAATTGGCCGAGAACAGCCCCGGCGCGCCGTCGAGGGCCTCGACGCAGAGCCCGGAATCGTCCGAGAGCGCCGGCAGACCGCTGGCCTTAGCCGCCGCATGCGCCTTGATCGCCGCATTCTCCGAGAACATGTAGCCGGTCTCGTCGGGCTCGGGCAGGCCGAGTTCGCCGGCCGAGACCAGTTCGATCCCATAGGGGCCCATCAGCTCACGCATCTCGACGAGCTTGCCCTTGTTGTGGGTCGCGATCACGACCTTGCCGGTGAGGGAGCGGTGCCCGCTCATCTCAGGCCACCGCCGCCTTCTGCAACGTCACGAGCTTGCTGACGCCGCCCTTGGCGAGCTTGAGCAGCGCCATCAGCTCCTCTTCGGAGAAGGGCGCGCCCTCGGCTGTGCCCTGCACCTCGACGAGGCCGCCCGAGCCGGTGATCACGAAATTCGCATCGGTCTGCGCGCCGGAATCCTCGATATAGTCGAGGTCGAGCACCGGGTTGCCGGCGACGATGCCGCAGGAGATCGCGGCGACATGGTCCTTCAGCGGGTTCGAGCCCTTCAGCATGGAGCGGCCCTCCATCCATTTCAGCGCGTCGTGCAGCGCGACCCAGGCACCGGTGATCGAGGCCGTGCGCGTGCCGCCATCCGCCTGCAGGACGTCGCAGTCGACAACGATCTGGCGCTCGCCGATCGCGGTCAGGTCGACCACGGCGCGAAGCGAACGCCCGACCAGGCGCTGGATCTCCTGCGTGCGGCCCGACGGCTTGCCGGAAGTGACCTCCCGGCGATTGCGCTCATGCGTCGCGCGCGGAAGCATCGCATATTCGGCCGTGACCCAGCCCTTGCCGGTGCCGCGCAGCCAGGGCGGGCCCTTCTCCTCGACGGTCGCGGCGCAGAGCACCCGGGTCTCGCCGAAGGTCACCATGCAGGAGCCCTCCGCATAGCGCACGACGCCGCGTTCGAGCGTCACCTTGCGCATTTCGTCTGCGGCGCGTTTGGAGGGTCGCATGGAGAGATCCTGATTGTCTTGGGTTGGCGGCTTGTAGGCGGTTGGATGAGGCGGGGCAAGGTTGAGCGCTTACCCTCCCCCTCGTGGGGAGGGAGAGAAGGCGCGCACTGAAGTCTCGTTTCCGCTTGATCCTTCTAGGACGGAAGCCGACAATAACCTCGATGCCACAGCCGTTTTATCACTGAAATGAGCGCCCACACGCCGCGCCCCGAATCCCCCAGCGGGTTGATCGAGACCGACCAGCGCTCGCGCGAGATCTTCCGCCAGATCGTCGATGGCTATCTCACGACGGGCGAGCCGGTGGGTTCGCGCAACATCGCCCGTCTGCTTCCCATGGCGCTGTCACCCGCGACGGTGCGCAACGTCATGACCGATCTCGAACTGGCCGGACTGATCTATGCGCCGCATACCTCCGCGGGGCGCCTGCCGACGGAACGAGGCCTGCGCTTCTTCGTCGATGCGATGATGGAGGTCGGCAATCTGACCTCCGATGAGCGCACCCGCATCGAGGCGCAGATGAAGGCGGCCGCGACCGGCCGCACGCTCGATGGCACGCTGACCGAGGCCTCGGCACTGCTCTCGGGCCTGTCGCGCGGCGCCGGCGTCGTCGTCACCACCAAGGCGAATGCCCGCCTCAAGCACATCGAATTCGTCCGGCTCGACCCGACGCGCGCGCTCGTCGTGCTGGTCGCAGATGACGGCACGGTCGAGAACCGGCTTCTGGCCTTGCCGCCGGGCCTGCCGGCCTCGGCACTGACGGAGGCTGCGAATTTCCTCAACGCCCGCATCATGGGCAAGACGCTGGGCGAGTTGCGCGGCGAGATCGCCCAGCATCGCACGCAGATGGAGCAGGAGCTCGATTCGCTGACGGCGCGCCTCGTCGAAAGCGGCATCGCCACCGCGTCGGGGCCGAGTTCGGATCGCCATCTGATCGTGCGCGGGCAGGCCAATCTGCTCGAGGATCTGAAGGCGCAGGAGGATCTCGAGCGCATCCGCCTGCTTTTCGGCGACCTCGAGACGCAGACCGACGTCATCGACCTGTTGTCGCGGGCCGAGGCCGGCGATGGCGTGCGCATCTTCATCGGCTCGGAGAACAAGCTGTTCTCGATGTCGGGTTCCTCGATGGTGGCCGCCCCCTTCCGCGACGCCGAACAGCGCATCGTCGGCGTCGTCGGCATCATCGGCCCGACGCGGCTGAATTATGCCCGCATCGTGCCGATGGTGGATTACACCGCCAAGGTGGTTGGGCGCCTGCTCGACGGCGAGCGCTGACGGGGCCGGGCCGCCCGGCTCTCAAGCGCTCAGGGCCACTGGCGGCACGCAGGCTTCGCACACCGCCGCGACATGGCGGTGATCGGTACCGCAGCAGCCGCCGAGGATGCGCATGGTCGGGAAACTGCGTCTGAGCGCCTGGTAACGCCGGCCGAGATCGGCCGGATCGCCCTCGTCCAGCGTCTCCGACTCGTCGAGTTCGGCATGGCTGCGCTGCGAGGCGTTGGCGCGGATGCCGTGCACGCGCTGCAGCCAGGTTTGGCCCGCCTCCAGCGCCTGCTCGAAATGCGTCGGATGGGCGCAGTTGATCATGTAGTACAGCGGCGCGCCGTCGGTCTCGTCGTCGACGATCTCGACCGCTTCGCGCAGGGAACGACCGCTCACCAGCCGCCCATCGGTCTCGACCGTGAAGGAGATGACGCAGGGCATGTCATGCGCCTTCGCCGCCTCCGCGATGCCGATCGCTTCCTCGACGGTATTCATCGTATAGGCCGCGACCATGTCCGCTCGCGACTCGGCGAAGGCGGCGATCTGCTCGCTGTGATAATCCCGCGCCGCCATCGCGCTGATGGAGCCGGCCTTGTAGCCGTCGCCGCGGGGCCCGATCGCGCCCGCTATCACGCAAGGCATGGATGGCGTCTCCCAGCGCGCGCGTAGCCCTTCGAGCAGCCGGATGGAGGCCTGGTTCGCCGCCTTCAGCGCGTCGGGCCCGTAACCCAGCTTCGCGCCCCAGTCGCGATTGGCCCGCCAGGTCGCGCTGTCCAGCATGAAGCCGACGCCGCGCCCCTTCGCGACGGCGAGGTATTTCTCGTAATAGGCGGTGAGATGCGCCCGACCTTGCTCGGTCGCAAGCAGGACGAAGGAGGCGAAATGCGGCAGCTCCAGCCCGTCATGGAAGATGAAGGTGGTCTCCATGCCGCCATCGCTGAGGAAAAGCCCGCCCTGCATTTGAGGAAGAGCGTGACGATACTTGGCGTCGGAATACTTGGCCATGAGTGTCCCTCCCGGGTTGGTTGAACCCCGCCCCTGGCACCCCTGTTGGCGCCGGCCGGGAATGCGCCGGTTATCTCCGTTGCAGCCGCAAGCGGCTAGAAAGCTCGTGGTGCGGTTCGGCCCGGCGAAGGAAGGACGCATGATGTCAAGGCCTTGAGCAGATCATGGCGCGCTGCGCCGGTGTTGTGCTAGGCTTTGGGCAGCGCAAAACCATACCGGCGGTACAGTTTTTCGGAGGTCCTGCCGTGAGCAAGGGCATCGCGACGCGCGACCGCATCCTCGCCATCGCCGAGGCCGGCGTGCTGGCCAAGGGTTTCGGCGCGACCTCGATCGAGGAGGTCATCGTCGAGGCGGGCATCACCAAGAGCGGCTTTTTCTATCATTTCCGCGACAAGAACGAACTCGCCCGGGAAATGCTCAAGCGCTATGTCGCGAGCAACGACCAGCTCTTCGACGACATCTTCGCCCGCGGCCGCGAGCTTGCCGACGACCCGCTGCAGGCGTTCCTGATCTCGCTCAAGCTCCTCGCCGAAGTGATGGAGGACCTGCCGAACGGCCATCCCGGCTGCCTGATCGCCAGCATCTGCTACCAGGAGCGCCTCTTCGACCGAGAGGTGCGCGAACTCACCGCTCAATCTGTCCTGAGCTGGAACGCGCGATTCCGCAGCATCTTCGGCGAGATCGCCGCCATCCATCCGCCGCGCGAGCCGGTCGATCTCGACGACCTTGCCGACATGCTCTCCTGCGTCGTCGATGGCGGCATCATCATGTCGAAGACGCTCGGCGACCCGAGCCGCCTGACCCGGCAGGTGCTGGCCTTCCGCAGCTTCGTCAAGCTGCTCTTCTCCGAGCCGGCGCGGGCTTTGTAGGTCCGAAGGAGCGCAGCACCCAATTGTTCAAATGGCGGGATTTGGCATCGCCGCCGGTTCGCGCTACCTCTGCCGCCAACGCGGCCTTGCCGCCACCCGAAATCCGTACGTCAAGGCTGTATCCGATGACCGACACGCTTCCCGACCGCCTCTCCTCCAACCCGAACAGCCCCTTTTACAACGAGGAACTGCTCGCGCGGGACATCGGCGTCCGGTTCAAGGGCGTCGAGAAGACCAATGTCGAGGAGTATTGCGTCAGCGAGGGCTGGGTGCGTCTCACCGCCGGCAATGCCAAGGATCGCTTCGGCAATCCGATGACGGTGAAGCTCAAGGGCGAGGTCGAGCCTTATTTCCGCGCGCCGCCTGTCGAGGGCTGAAGGCAGGCTTCAGGCCAGCGCCTTGTAGAAGAAGGTCGAGCCGCAATCGCCGCCGTCCGGCATCAGCGCATAGCGCGGGATGGTGCCGACCTCCGTCCAGCCAAGCCGCTGATAGAGCCGGCGCGCCGCACCGTTCTCGTCGGTGTCGAGCACCAGCAAGTCGCGCTTCGCCTGTCGTGCAGCGTCTTCGGCTGCCCGCATCAGGGCTTCGCCGAGACCCCGCCGGCGCGCGCTGGAATGCACCAGAACCTTGGCGATCTCGGCGCGATGCGGCTGGTTGGGTTTGCCGACGAGCTGCAATTGGGCGGTGCCGACGATCTCGTCGCCGTCGCCCGCCACAAACAGGACGGTGCGCCCTGCCGCGACCTCGGCCGCGACCCCGCTCCAGAATGCCGCGTAATCGGCGGCCGTATTCCAATCCATGAAGCCGACCGAGGCGCCATTGGCGACGCAATCGCGCAGGATCTCTGCGAGGGCGGGAATCGCGGCGTACGCGGTTTGCGCGTCGAGCGTTTCGATGGTCGGTGCGATGGTCATGCGGCGTTGTCCGGAAAGGCGCCGCCCCGGGCGGCAAGGATGACGGCGTAGCGCACGGGCGCGGCGCCATGGTTGCGATAGGCGATCCTGCCGCGCAGATGCATCTGCAGGCAGTCGCCGGCGGCAAGCGGATGGACGATTTCTCCCAGCGTCACCTCGAGCGCGCCTTCCAGCACCCAGATCTGCTGGTCGAGCGACGGCGCGCCCGCTGCGCTGTCGAGAACGACTTGAGCGCCGGCCGGCAGGACGACCTCGACGATCTCGAAGCCCGAGCCCGTGCCGCCCGGCGAGACGTTGCGGCGCAGATAGCCGCTGGCCGGATCGCGCCAGACGGCCTGCTCGCCGCGCAGCGCCAGCGGGCCGCCATCGGCGCTCTCCTCCAGCAGCGCCGACAGCGTCAGGCCGAGCCCCGAGCCCAGCCTGACCAACAGTGCCGCCGTCGGGCTCGATTCGCCGCGTTCGACTCGCGAGATCATGGCGCGGCTGACGCCGGTGCGTTGCGCGAGCATCTCCAGCGTCAACTCGGCGCGCAACCGTGCCGCCTTCAGTCGCGCGCCGAGCCGCCTGTCCAGCGCGTAGTCATCTTCATCGGTCAAGAAATCCATGATGGAGAGAAAAAATCTAATATCATGGAATGTCAAGCTGTCGCCGATGTCGGACAACGTGCGCCCGTTCGGGGGAACGCTTGGCGGGATGCAGCATCACTGCTATTCCCGCGCCCATGAGCACGAAGACCTTCGACAACATCCGCAATTTCTCGATCGTGGCGCATATCGACCACGGCAAGTCGACGCTTGCCGACCGGCTGATCCAGACCACCGGCACGGTGGCGGCGCGCGACATGAGCGAGCAGATCCTCGACTCGATGGATATCGAGAAGGAGCGCGGCATCACCATCAAGGCGCAGACCGTCCGGCTCGACTACCGCGCCCAGGACGGCAAGGACTATGTCCTGAACCTGATGGACACGCCCGGCCATGTCGACTTCGCCTATGAGGTCTCGCGCTCGCTGGCGGCCTGCGAAGGTTCACTGCTCGTGGTCGATGCCTCGCAAGGCGTCGAGGCGCAGACGCTGGCGAACGTCTATCAGGCGCTCGACGCCGGCCACGAGATCGTCACGGTCCTCAACAAGATCGACCTGCCGGCGGCCGACCCCGAGCGCATCAAGCAGCAGATCGAGGACGTGATCGGTCTCGACGCTTCCGAAGCTGTGCCGATCTCGGCCAAGACCGGCATCAATATCGAAGGCGTGCTGGAGGCGATCGTCCAGAAGCTGCCCGCGCCTAAGGGCGACAGCGAAGCGCCGCTGAAATGCCTGCTGGTCGATAGCTGGTATGACGCCTATCTCGGCGTCGTCGTGCTCGTGCGCGTCATCGACGGCGTGCTCAAGAAGAACATGACGATCAAGATGATCCGCGCCAACGCCTCCTATGGCGTCGATCGCGTCGGCGTGTTCAAGCCCAAGATGCTCGAAGTGAAGCAACTCGGCCCGGGCGAGGTCGGCTTCTTCACCGCCTCGATCAAGGAGGTCGCCGATACCGCGGTCGGTGACACCATCACCGACGACAAGCGCCCGACCGCGCAGGCGCTGCCGGGCTTCAAGCCGGTGCAGCCCGTGGTGTTCTGCGGCATCTTCCCGGTCGATGCGGCCGATTTCGAGGTGCTGCGCGCCGCGATGAGCCGGCTTCGCCTGAACGACGCCAGCTTCAGCTACGAGATGGAGACGAGCGCCGCGCTCGGCTTCGGCTTCCGCTGCGGCTTCCTCGGCTTGCTGCATCTGGAGATCATTCAGGAGCGGCTGGAGCGCGAGTTCAACCTCAACCTGATCTCGACCGCTCCGTCCGTGGTCTACCACATCAACCAGCGCGACGGCACGGTGCTGGAACTGCACAACCCGGCCGACATGCCCGACGTCATGAAGATCGAGACGATCGAGGAGCCCTGGATCAAGGCGACGATCTTCACCCCCGACGAATATCTCGGATCGGTGCTGAAGCTCTGCCAGGATCGCCGCGGCGTCCAGACCGACCTGTCCTATGTCGGCTCGCGCGCCAAGGTCGTCTACGACCTGCCGCTGAACGAGGTCGTCTTCGACTTCTACGACCGGCTGAAGTCGATCTCGAAGGGCTATGCCTCCTTCGACTATGCCATTACCGACTATCGCGAGGGCGACCTCGTGCGCATGTCGATCCTGGTCAATGCCGAGCCGGTCGATGCGCTGTCCATGCTGGTCCACCGTTCGCGCGCCGACGCCCGCGGCCGCGCCATGTGCGAGAAGCTCAAGGACCTGATCCCGCCGCACATGTTCCAGATCCCGGTTCAGGCGGCGATCGGCGGCAAGATCATCGCCCGCGAGACGATCCGCGCCCTACGCAAGGACGTCACCGCCAAATGCTATGGCGGCGACGCGTCCCGCAAGCGCAAGCTTCTGGACAAGCAGAAGGAAGGCAAGAAGAAGATGCGGCAGTTCGGCAGGGTCGAAATCCCGCAGGAAGCCTTCATCGCCGCGCTGAAGATGGACGACTGAGGGCGACGGTCGGCCGCGCCGGTCGGCCCGGGATTCGGGCCGTCACTTCTGCATGTAGTCGAAGATCTTGCGCCCGAAGGGCAGCGTCAGGTCGGCGATGAAGTGATGCGCGCCGAGGACCTTGCGCACCGGCAGGTCGGCGACGGGCGCATTGACATGCGGCACGAGATGGAGCCGCCCCGGTCCGATCCAGGAGCCCTTCACGGTGATGTCGGTGAGGTTCAAGGCCACGAGTTGGCAGATCTCGGGCTCGCCATCGACGCCGGGAATGATCTTGAGGTTGACCTGCGTCTTGGTCAGCATCGCCGTCGTCCTGACGCCGTTGCCTGCGAGGCTCTCATGCTTGTAGCCCATGGTGCCCATCGCGACCTGCTGGCCGGCATATTCGAGCGTTCCGGTGAGCGTATCCTTCACGACTTCAAGCTTGGGGTGGGCGTATTTCTTCGGGAAGCCCCAGATCTCGCGACCGGCCGAGATCGGCGGCTCGATATCGAGATACATCTGCGAGACGAAGCTGACTTCCTCGTCGCCGAACATGCAGGGAATGACGATGCCGGTCTCGGTATAGCTGCCGAAGCCGGATGAATCCGGCATCTTGATCCATTCGTAATGCACGATCGGCTGGTCGAGCGGCATCAACGGTTCGGGCAGATGGTGGCGGATCAGCTCCGGATCGGTCTCGTAGCTGATGATCATGTATTCGCGGTCGACGAAGCGATAGGGGCCGGCCGGGTAGCTCGGCCCGGCGAGCGGCATCGAGGGCAGGTCGAGGATCTGCTGGCGGTTCATGAGATGGCGTCCCTTGAAGACATGGCGTCCTTTGAAAGCCGGAAGACGGGCGCGCGCTACTGGGCGGTCCAGCCGCCATCGACCGGCAGGATGACGCCGGTGATCGACCTGGCGGCGTCCGATGCCAGGAAGACCGCGAGCGCCGCGACCTCTTCGCTGGTGACGAATTGCTTGGTCGGCTGGGCATGCAGCAGCACGTCGTTGATGACCTGCTCCTTGGTTAGGTTGCGCGCCGCCATGGTCTCGGGAATCTGCTTCTCGACCAGCGGCGTCCAGACATAGCCGGGGCAGATCGCGTTGGCGGTGATGCCGAAGGTCGCGGCTTCGAGCGCGACGGTCTTGGTCAGGCCCGCAATGCCATGCTTGGCGGCGACATAGGCCGATTTGAACGGCGAGGCGACCAGTGCATGCGCGCTAGCCGTGTTGATGATCCGGCCCCATTTGCGCGCCTTCATCCCCGGAAGGGCAGCGCGGATCGCGTGAAAGGCCGCCGAGAGGTTGATCGCGATGATCGCATCCCATTTCTCGATCGGGAATTCCTCGACCGGCGAGACGAACTGGATGCCGGCGTTGTTGACGAGGATGTCGACGGAGCCGAATTCGCTCTCGGCCTCGGCGATCATGCTCGCGATGGCGCCGCCATGGGCCATGTCGGCCGCGGCATAGCGGGCCTCGACGCCGAATTCGCTGGCGATGCCGGCGCGCTCCTGTTCGATCGCCTCGGGCGCGCCGAAGCCGTTGATGACGACATTCGCGCCCTGCGCGGCATAGGCGCGTGCGATCGCCAGTCCGATCCCCGACGTCGAGCCGGTGACGACGGCCGTCTTGCCCTTCAGCATCTTGTTCTCCATCGGGATCACTTGTGTGCGCCGCAAAAAGCGTGCCTCCTGCGGTGGAAGATCAAGCTGACGCTGGGATGAAGTTTGTCTGACGGAGCGATGACGGGTGGGCGAGTGCCCGCTTCACGTCACACGGATGTCACCCTGCGGCCCTTTGCAATGCAGCATTGCCGACAGCCAAATCCGGGATCCTTGCGTCATGAATGCTTCATCGACCCCGTCCCTTTCCGGCAGCCGCTATCTTGGCTGGCGTCCCGAACGCTGCGACCGCGTCGCGCTCGTCCTTCAGGGCGGCGGCGCACTCGGCGCCTACCAGGCCGGCGTCTACCAGGCGCTTCACGAGGCCGACATCGAGCCCGACTGGGTTTCGGGCGTCTCGATCGGCGCCATCAACTCGGCGATCATTGCCGGCAATCCGCGCGAGCGGCGGGTCGAGCGCCTGCAGGCGTTCTGGGACCGGATCACGGATCGCAAGGTCTGGTTCTTTACGCCGGAAGGCGATGCTTTCCGCCAGGCCCGCAACGCGACCTCGTCCTTCTTCACCACGATGCTCGGCCAGCCCGGCTTCTTCGAGCCGCGCCGCACCAGCGCATGGTTCGCTCCTGCCGGAGCAGCCGATGCGACGAGCTTCTACGACACCGGGCCGCTGCGCGAGACGCTGCTGGAACTGGTCGATTTCGACCTGATCAACAGCGGGGCGGTGCATTTCTCGGTGGGTGCGGTCAATGCGCTGTCGGGCAATTTCGTCTATTTCGACAATACCCGGGAAAAGATCGCGCCAGAGCACATCATGGCCTCGGGCGCGCTGCCTCCGGCCTTTCCGACCGTGCAGATCGGAACCGAGCATTACTGGGATGGCGGCATCGTCTCCAACACGCCGCTCCAGCACCTGCTGGCGCAGGACGATACGCTGAACTCACTGATCTTCCAGGTCGACCTGTTCTCGTCGCGCGGGCCGATGCCACGGACGATGCAGGACGTCATGGGTCGGCACAAGGACATCATGTATTCCTCGCGCACGCGCCTGATGACAGATCTGTTCCAGACCCTGCAGGGCTGGAAGAAGAAGACGCATCAGGCTCTCAGCCGGATTCCCGAAGCGAGCCTGACGCAGGAGGAGCGCGCGCTGCGCGACGAACTGGCGCTGCTGCCCGAACACACGATCCTGCAGATGATCTACCAGCAGAAAACCTATGAAAGCCACGCCAAGGACCACGAGTTCTCGCGCACCTCGATGAAGGAGCACTGGCATTCGGGCTATGAGGACACCCGCCAGACGCTGACGCGCAAGGAATGGCTGACGATCCCGCCCGATGGTGCGGGCATCGTCACGCACGACGTGCATCGGGATTTCGAGCGTCGCTGACGGGTCGACGCTCGCGCCGTTGCATTGTGACGGGGCGTCAGGCTGTCCCGCCGAGCCCTACCAGCCGAGCGCGCAACCATCCTTGCGGTGGTCGGAACCTGCAAGCAGCACGCCCTTCTCATGGTCGATCGCGATCGCCTGGCCGCCGCCGATCGCGGCGCCGGGCGCCGTGAAGGTGAAGCCGCGCCGTTCCAGTTCGGCGCGCACGCCCAGTGGCAGCGTCTTTTCCGCCTCGATCGCCGTCTGCCCCGGGCGCGGGAAGACGCGCGGCAGCGAGATCGCGGTCTGCAGGTCGAGCCCGTAATCGATCAGCTTGCTGACCAGATGGGCGTGGCCCATCGCCTGGTAATGGCCGCCCATAACGCCGAACGACAGGCAGACCTTGCCGCCGCGCGTCATCATGCCCGGGATGATGGTGTGCAGCGGGCGCTTGCGCGGCGCGATCGCGTTGGGGTGTCCGGGCTTCAGCACGAAGCCCTGGCCGCGGTTCTGCAGCATCACGCCGCTCTTGGGCGCAAGCAGCGCCGCGCCATAGGGGTGAAACAGCGAATTGATGAAGCTGACCGCCATGCCGTCACCGTCGACGACGCTGATATAGACGGTGTCGGCATGCTCGACCGCCGCTGCAGAGAAAGAGGGCAGCTCCTTGATCGCCTGCTTCAGGTCGATCTTGCTGCGCAGTTCGGCCGCGAGTTCCTCCGACAGCAGCCAGTCCAGCGGCACCTCGCTCTGGCTCGGATCGGCCAGCACCGCATCGCGGACCGAGTAGGCCAGTCGCGACGCCTCGATCTCGACATGCAGCCGATCGGCCGAGAGCGGGTCGGTGCCCGGCTCGAAGCCCGAGAGGATGTTGAGGATCATCAGCGCGATCACGCCCTGGCCGGCCGGCGGGCATTCATGCACCTCGTGGCCACGGAAGCGCGTGCTGATCGGCGTCACATAGCCACCTTTGGCCTCACGGAAATCCTCGAGGGTATGCAGCCCGCCGAGCTCGCGCAGGCGGTCGACGATGTCCTGCGCGATCTCGCCTTCGTAGAAGGCGGACGGGCCGCGCTCGGCGATGGCCTGCAGCGTCGCGGCCAGCTCGGGCTGATGATGCACCTCGCCGGCGACAGGCGCCCGGCCGCCAGGCAGGAAGACGCGGGCCGCATGTGGGTCCTTCGCCAGCAGGGCGGCCTGACCGGCCCAGTCGGCCGCGACGCGCGGCGCCACCGCATAGCCGTCGCGGGCGAGCGCGATGGCCGGTTCCAGCAGTTTGGCGAGCGGCAGCTTGCCATGATCCTTGACCAGCGTGGCCCAGGCCTCGACCGAGCCGGGCACCGTCACGGCATGCGGCGACTGGCGCGGGATCTCGGTAAAGCCATGCTCGAGATACCAATCCAGCGTCGCGGCGGCCGGCGCCCGGCCGGAGCCGTCATAGGCGATGACATTGTCGCTGCCGCCAGCCGCCAGCAGCACGAAGCAGTCGCCGCCGATGCCGGTCGAGCCCGGCTCGACCACGCATTGCACGGCACAGGCCGCCACGGCTGCGTCGATCGCGTTGCCGCCGGCCTGCAGGATGTTGATCGCCGCGAGCGTGGCCGTGGGATGGGAGGTCGCGGCCATGCCGCGCCGGCCCATCACCACCGAGCGGCCGGGCTGCTCGAAATCGCGCTGGTTCGGGTTGTTCACGTCGCTGTCTCCAGGGTCGGCCCGCTTCGGGTAGGATTGCTGCGTCCCGAACTCGCCCAGCCCGCGCCGTTTGGCAAGCGCATCGAGCGCGCTGCGGCCCTGCGGCGGGTTCCACATGAGGTCGTGCGCTGGTAGGAGCGATGAACCATCAAGAAAACAAGATGCTGGGGAGATCGAAACCGTGCCGCTACCTGCTTCGCTTGCCGGGCGCCTGCGCCTTCCCGCGATCGCCTCGCCGATGTTCCTGGTCTCGGGCCCCGATCTGGTGGTCGAGACCTGCAAGGCCGGCATCCTCGGCACCTTTCCGGCGCTGAACCAGCGCAGCAGCGAGGGCTATGCCGCCTGGCTCGACGAGATCGAAGGCCGCCTCGCCGGCATTCCCGATGCCGCGCCCCTCGGCGTGAACCTGATCGTCCACCGCTCCAATCCGCGCCTCGAGCAGGATTTGGCGATCACGGCCCAGCACAAGGTCCCGCTGGTCATCACTTCGCTCGGTGCGGTGCCGGACCTGGTCAAAGCGGTGCATGGCTATGGCGGCGTGGTCTTTCACGACGTCATCAGCCTGCGCCATGCCGAGAAGGCGGCCGAAGCCGGTGTCGATGGCATCATCGCGGTCGCAGCCGGCGCCGGCGGCCATGCCGGCATGATGAGCCCCTTCGCGCTGGTCGCGGAGATCAGGCGCTTCTTCTCCGGCACGATCGTGCTGGCCGGTGCGATTTCAAACGGCTCGCAGATCGCCGCGGCGCAACTGATGGGCGCTGATCTCGCCTATCTCGGCACGCGCTTCATTGCGACAGCCGAGAGCATGGCCGATCCCGCCTACAAGGCCATGCTGCTGAAGACGCGTGCGGCCGATATCCTCTACACCCCGGCGATCAGCGGCGTGAACGCGAACTTCATGCGCGAGAGCATCAAGGCCGCCGGCCTCGACCCGGACAACCTGATCTCGCACGGCAAGCTCGATCTCGGCAGCGAAGCCAAGGTCTGGAAGACGATCTGGTCGGCCGGCCAAGGCGCGGGTTCGATCGAGGATGTCCCCACCGTGGCTGAACTCGGAGCCCGCCTCGTCCGGGAATACGCGCAGGCACGCGCCTCGCTCGCCGCTTGAGCGAATGAGGTCTCACCATCCCGGGCTTTGCCTGGGATGGTGCTGTTGGCGAAGGTTGCGCTTCAGCTCTTGAGCTTGGCGTTGCACTGGCTCCAGTAGCCGCCGCCCTTCTCGATCCATTTCAGCGTGCCGTTGGCGTTCGCGGTCTTGTTGGCGTTGTACTGGTCGGCGCAGGTCTTGAGCCGGGCCTTGCCGGCGGACTGGTCCGAATATTTCTGCGAAACCGTCCTCGGGAAGACGGCGGCCTTAGCCCTGCCGGCTGCGGCGGGCTTGGCTTGCGTGCTGGCAGGTGTCGCGGCAGGTGTCGCGGGCTCCGTCACGGCCGCCGCCGCCTCGTTGTCGTCGGCGTCATCGTCGCCGCACTGAGCCTTGCGGAAGTCGTTCCACTTCTGGCCCTTGAGCGTGTTGGCCTTCTTCGCGTCCTGATACTTGACGCTGCACTCCTTCATCGTCAGCGCGGCGGCCGGGGTCACCGGCAGCATCGCCAGAGCGAGAAGGGAAGCGGATGCAAGAATGGCGTTCCTCAGCATGGTCTTCTCCGTCGCAGGGGTGATCTGCACCCTGCGTCATCGCACTCCCATTCTCGATGCGTGGCAAGCGGGATTTTCGCTGGCCTGAAGCGCGTGCCGGTTCAGGCGAGCGAGCGCAGGTCGAAGCCCGGATCGGCCGCCTGCTCCGACGTCGGCGACGTCCCGGCGGCGATCAGGCGCCGGCCCATCATATGATCGGCCGGCTTGTTGATGCTTTCGATCGCCGCCAGCCGGTCGCCATCATAGCGGAACAGCGAGAACCGCCCGTCCTCGATCGAACCGCGCAGGATGTCGGTGCTGCCGCCATTGGCGAGGCCGACCATCTGCAGCTTGACGTCATACTGGTCCGACCAGAACCACGGCACGGCCCGATAGGGCTCCGGCCGGCCGGCGATGGAGTGGCCGGCGGCGCGACCCTGGTCATGCGCGTTCTGGACCGAGCTGAGCCGGAGGCGACGTCCCGCGAAGACATTGGGGTGGCTGGTGCAGTCGCCGGCCGCGAAGATCGCAGGGTCGGAGGTGCGGCAGAGATCGTCCACGACGATGCCGTCCTCCACGGTCAGCCCCGCCGCCACCGCCAGTTCGGTGTTCGGCACGGCGCCCACGGCCGAGAGGACGAGGTCGCAGGCCAGGCGCGTGCCGTCGCCGCAGAGCACGGCAGTAGCCCTGCCGTCGTCGCCCTCGATCCGCTCGACCGTCGTCGCGAGTCGGATCGTGACGCCGTGCCCGGCATGGACGCTGTGCATATACGCCGAGATTTCGGGTGCGACGGCATGGCCGATCAGGCGCGGCCCCGCCTCCACCACCGTGACCTGCTTGCCGAGCACGATCGCGGCCGAGGCGGCCTCGAGCCCGATGAAGCCGCCGCCGATGATGACGATGGAGCGGGCCACGCCGAGCCGTGCGCTCAGCGCCTGGGCATCGTCGAGCGAGCGCAGTGAGACGACGCCGTCCAGCTCCGCACCGGGGCAGCGCAGTGCGGCCCCGCGCGCCCCGGTCGTCAGCGCCAGCGTTCTGAAGCGCAGCGCCGAGCCGTCGTCGAGCGACACCTGGCGTGCCTCCCGGTCGAGCGTGACCGCGCGGCGCCCGGCGATGAGTTCAATTCCCGCCTCCTCGTAGAAGGACGCGGCCTTCAGCGGGAGAAAGGCCCCGGCCTTGCCGAGCAGGAAGCCCTTCGACAGCGGCGGCCTTTGATAGGGCAGCTCCGTCTCGTCTCCGATCAGCGCGATGCGCCCGGAAAACCCGGCCTCCCGGGCCGAGGCGACGACGCCGACGCCCGCATAGGAAGCGCCGACGACGACGAGATCGAAATCCGCATCGGTTCCGGCGGCGATAGGTGGGGCGAGGCTGGTCGGCATCGTGAAAGGGTCCATCGTCGAACAAGCGAACCGTCGGCGGGCCTTGCCGACGAAACGCGCCGGATTGCAGTCGCGGTAGCGTATCTAAGCGAGCCCGGGGGCGTCGACCATGCCAATTTCGACATCGTGTATCGCCGAAATTGGACGTGACGCCCGAACGCGAGAACGATCGAATCGCGCTTCAGCCTGCGCCCTTGAGCAATGGCGCGATCCTGCGCTGGACGTCGGCGGGATCGGGAACATGGGTGTATTCGATGGTGGGCAGCGACGGCGGCAGGCCGCTCAGGCTGTCCTCGGTGCCGGATGCATAGACCACCGCATCGGTCGTCGCCGCGAGTGCCGCGACGTCGGCCGGGCCACCAGCCGTCGAGCGAAGCTCGCCGGCATGGATGGCAAGGCGCGCGACCCCCGCTTTCATGATAGGCAGGAATTCCGGGTCCCGCGCCACCAGCAGAAGCCGGGACTCCGGCGCCACCGCCGCCAGCGCGTGCCGTGTCTCGTCCGACGGGACGAAGCGGATCGAGGTCACGCGTGTCCCCGGCAGCAGGCTTGCGACCTCGCGCTGCCGGTTCACGAAGGTGATCACCAGATCCGCCGACCCGATCCTGGCCCGCACGGCCTGGCTGCGCTGGATGCCATCGACCGTCGCGGGCTCGACCGTGGCGGCGCGCCCGATCTGCCCCGCGATCAGCCGGGCATAGCGAACCGTCGAGTTTTGATAGATTCCCACCATGGCGACATGCGGCTGGCTCCCGAGCCGCATGCGTGCGGCCAGCCGCGCATGGATCAGCGAGGCCATGTCGGAGGTGCGAAGCCCGAGCGACACGCCCTCGTCGATCAGCGCGTCGATACGGCCGTGCAGGCTGGACAGATCGGGCTGGGGTTCGCGCTGGCCCGTCTCGGCCACGAAGGTGCCAGATCCTGCGCGCGTGACGATCAGCCCGAGCCCCTTGAGGTCGGCATAGACCTGGCTCACCGTCATCGGCGCGATGCCGAGCTGCAGCGCGAGATCGCGCACCGAGGGCATGGCCTCCCCCGGCGCAAGATCGCCACAGGCCACGCCGTACTCGATCAGGCCCTTGAGCTGCCGCCGGATCGGGACGGGCAGGGCCCGGTCGATCGTGAAGTCCATAAGCCTCGTTCCCCCGAAAAGACCGTCCTATCGCGTCGCGCTGCCCATGCAATGCTTGGCCGCGGGGCGCGCGAAGTCGTCCCGTATGGAACCGATTGACGGAGCTCGCAACGCATGAGACTGTTATAGCACAATGGTACACTTCGAGGTCGCAGTCTCAAACCCTGCCTTCGTCGCGGCGGCATCCTGCCGTGCGGCCGGAGCGGCCTGACCATGGGTGCTTACGTCCTCAAGCGCCTGGTCGCGATCATAGCCCTGACCTTCGGCATCACCGTCGTCGCCTTCCTGATCATCCGGCTGATCCCCGGCGATCCGGTCATCGCCATGCTCGGCACGGGGGCGGGCGACAAGGAGATGATCGCGCGGCTTCGCGAACAGCTCGGCCTGACGCGGCCGCTGCACGAGCAGTACTTCGTCTGGATCGGAAATGTGCTGCGCGGTGATTTCGGCTATTCCTATGCCAACCAGCAGCCGGTCTCGTCGCTGATCGCCTCAAGCTTTCCGGCCACGGCCCAGTTGACGCTGGCGGCGCTGGCGATCTCGCTGGTTTTCGGTTCGGCGATCGGCATCGTCGCGGCGCTCAGGCGCAACCAGGCCGCCGACACGGCCGGCATGGGCTTCGCGCTGATCTGCATGTCGATCCCGAGCTTCTGGCTTGGCCTGCTGCTGATTCTGACCTTCGCGGTGATCTGGCCGATCTTCGATGTCGTCGGCGGAACCGGGCTGAAGGGCCTTGTCCTGCCGGCCGTGACGCTGGCGCTGGGCACGATGGGCTTCAATGCCCGCTTCATCCGCTCGAGCGTCATCACCGCGCTGTCGCAGCAGCATGTCGTCACTGCCCGTGCCAAGGGCCTGCCGCCGGTTCGGCTCTTCGGCTGGCATGTCATGCGCAACGCGCTGCTGCCGATCCTGACCATCGCAGGCCTCCAGATCGGCCAGCTTCTCTCGGGCTCGGTCATCGTCGAGACGGTGTTCTCGCGGCCGGGTATCGGGCGTCTCCTGATCCAGGCGATCCTGGCCAAGGACTACATGACGGTGCAGGCGCTGATCATGATGATCGCGCTGATCTACGCGCTGTCGAACTTCATCGTCGACATCCTCTACCCCGTGCTCGATCCCCGGATCGCGCGATGACGGAGCATGCTCACACCCCCGCCGTCTTCGCCGTCGAGCCAGACCCGTCCGTGATCGGCGGCCGGCGCTGGTCGCGCCGTCGAGCCGTGCTGCGCGCGCTGCGCCATCGCAGCCTCTCGCTCGGCCTCGTCATCTGCATGGTGCTGGCGTTTCTCGCCTTCGTCCTGCCGCTCATCATCACCGTCGATCCGGTGGCGCAGGACCCGATGGCGACCTTCTCGCCGCCGACCGCCACCCACGTCATGGGCACAGACGCCTTCGGGCGCGACCTTCTGGCCCGCGTCCTGATCGGCGCCCGCACGACCATCCTGGCGAGCCTGGCCGTCGTCCTGCTCGGCGCGATCGTCGGTACGGCGATCGGGCTGGTCGCCGGCTATTACGGCGGTGCGCTCGGCTTTGGCATCATGCGGCTGATCGACCTGCTGCTCGCCTTCCCCGGTATCCTGCTGGCACTCACCGTCACCGCGATCCTCGGGCCGGGCCTCGTCAACGGCGTCTTCGCGATCGCCGCGATCCTGGTCCCCGTCTTCGCCAGACTCGTGGAGGGCGCGACCGTCGAAGTGCGCAACCTGCCTTATGTCGAGGCGGCGCGCTGCGCCGGCGCCTCCCAGGCCCGGATCATCCTGCGCTACATCCTGCCCAATGTGATGTCCGGCATCATCGTGCTGACCACGACCTGGCTTGGCATCGCCGCGCTCTGGATCACGGCGCTGGGCTTCATCGGGCTCGGCGTGCAGCCGCCGACGCCGGAGCTCGGCGCGATCCTGAACGACGGCCAGAACTACATCACGCTCGCCTGGTGGATCACGGTCTTCCCGGGCCTCTTCCTCTCCCTCTTCGTCGTCGGCGTGAATCTGGTCGGCGATGGCCTGAGGGACGAGCTCGATCCGACACTCAATCGCGGCTGAAGCCGCTCATAACAGAGGGACAAGGCGATGAACGTAACCTTTCGTGGATTGCTGGCAGCGACGGCCCTCTCGGCGCTGGCCATGACCGGCGCTCAGGCGCAGGCGCCCAACAAGAACGCCAAGCTGACGGTCGGCTGGGCCGAGCCGATCGACACGCTCAACCCCGCCACGACCGGCGCGCGCAACCAGGGTCCGCTTCTGGTCAACATCTTCGACACGCTGGTCTGGCTGACGCCGGACTTCAAGGTCGAGCCGCTGCTGGCGAAGTCGTGGAGCATCGCTCCGGACGGCAAGACCTACAGCTTCGTCCTGCGCGAGGATGTGAAGTTCCATGATGGCACCGATTTCGATGCCGAGGCCGTCGTCGCCAACATCAAGTACATCACCGACAAGGAGACGCCGGCCAAGGTCTCGATCGCGCTGCTCGGCCCCTGCAAGGAAGCGGTCGCGACGGCTAAGTTCACCGTCGACATCAAATGCGCGACGCCCTACGCGCCGCTGCTGACCCAGCTTGGCGTGCCCTATCTCGGCATCCAGTCGCCGACGGCGATCACGAAATACGGTAAGGATCTCGGCCTGCACCCGACCGGCACCGGCCCCTATGAATTCGTCAGCTACGAGCCCAACCAGAGCCTCGTGGTCAAGCGCAACGAGGCCTACGCCTGGAACCCGCCCTCCGTCGGCCACAAGGGCCCGCCCAACATCGCCGAGATCAAGTTCCAGATCGTCCCCAATGCGCAGGCCCGCGTCAGCCAGTTCCAGAGCGGCCAGTCGCAGATGATGCAGCAGGTGCCCGGCATCCACTGGAACGCGATGCAGAAGATGGATCGCTTCACCGCGATTCCGGTGCCGATCACGGGTCTGGGCATCTTCGCGCCGGTCAACGCCAAGAAGTTCCCGACCGACGACATCGCGGTGCGTCGCGCGATCCAGTACGCCGTCGACAAGAAGGGCGTCGTCCAGCTCGCCGAGGCCGGCGCGATTCCGCCCTCGCTCACCCCGCTGCAGCCCTCGATGACGGCCTATGACAAGTCGCTCGAGGCGATGTACCCCTTCGATCCGGCCAAGGCCGAGGCCACCCTCAAGGAAGGCGGCTGGACCAAGAAAGACGGCTTCTGGGAGAAGGACGGCAAGCGCCTGACCCTGACGATCACCGCGATCTCGACCTCGACCTCCTACCCGCTGCTCGCCCAGGCGATGCAGAACTACCTCCAGAAGATCGGTATGGAGGTGAACGTCCAGCAATTGGCTTCGCCGGCCTGGCTCGCCGCCAACATCAATGGCGATATGTCGCTGACCCCGCTGCAGTATATCGGCGTCGATGCCGATGCCCTGAGCGGCTGGTTCACGGCCGGCCAGTACTTCAACTGGAGCCACTACTCCAATCCCAAGCTTGACGCGCTCTTCAAGCAGGGCCGCGAGGAGACCGACGCGGCCAAGCGCCTGCCGATCTATCACGAGATCCAGAAGCTTCTGATGGACGAGGCGGTCATCCTGCCGATCCGCCAGAACATCGATCTCGTCATGACCTCGAAGAAGCTGACCGGTGTGACCTATTCCGGCGGTGGCTTCGAATATCTCGGCGCAGCCTCGCTCGCCGACTGACGACCCCCGCGGAGCCGCCCGGGCGGCTCCGCTCCTTTCCCGATCCCATTCGACGCTGCCGGAGCGAACGCCGTGAAGACGCTGATCAAAGCCGCCCGACTGATCGACGGAACGGGCGCGGCCCCGGTCGATAATCCCGTCCTCGTCATTGCCGGCGGCAGAATCGAATCCGTCATCACGGGTGAGCTTCCGTCCGATCTCGCGAACGCCGAAATCCACGACTATCCCGGCGCGACCATCCTGCCTGGCCTGATCGACACCCATGTCCATCTCAACCTGCCCGGCGACGGCACGATCCTCGAAGATGCCGTGCGCGAGACGGAAGGTGTCCTCGTAGCGACCTCGGCCCTGGCGACGGGCAAGGCCCTGAAGGCCGGTATCACCACATTGCGCGATCTCGGCGCCAAGGGCCGCACGGCCATCGACGTTCGCCGCGCTCTGCAACTAGGCCATGGCGACGGCGCCCGTGTCGTCGCCTGCGGTCAGGCGATCACGGTCACCGGCGGCCATGTCTGGTATCTCGGCGGCGAGGCTGACGGCGTCGATGGCGTGCGCCGCAAGGTCCGCGAAATGGTCAAGCTCGGGGCCGACTTCATCAAGGTGATGGCGAGCGGCGGTGGCACCGTCGGCACGCAATCCTGGAACCCGTCCTTCTCGCAGGCGGAGCTCGATGCGCTCGTCGACGAGGCTCATCGGTTCGATCGCAAGGCGACCGCGCATTGCCTCTGCGCGCGCTCGATCGAGATGGCGATCGATGCCGGCTTCGACCAGTTGGAGCATGCCGGCTTCATCGCCGACCGCAGCGGCCGGCAGGTCTACGAACCCGCCGTCGCCGCGAAGCTGGCGAAGTCGGGCATTCCCGTGACCGGGACGCTCGCCGTCGGCGGCGCGGTGCTCCGCGAACTGCGCGCGAAGCCGTCGCTCTCCGAGACCGAAGCGGCCTTCCTGGCCCGCTGGGAGAAATCCGCGGCCCAGAACCTCGACCAGTTTCGCAAGCTGCGCGAGGCCGGCGTGAAATTTGTCGCCGGTACCGATGCCGGCTGGCGCTTCACCCGCTTCGACGATCTTCCGCTCGAAATGACGCTGATGCAGGAAGGCGGCATGACGGCGATGGAAACCATCGTCGCCGCGACCGGCTATGCCGCCGAGGTCATCGACATCAACAATGAGACCGGCAGCCTCAAACCCGGTCTCGCGGCGGATGTCCTGGTCGTCGACGGCGACCCGCTGGCGGATCTCGCTGCATTGCGCGATGTCCGCCTGGTCATGCAGGCCGGCAAGGTCAAGGCGACCGCCACAGCCTGAGCGCCGCGGCGGCCGGGCTGCCTGATCATTCCGCCAAGGCTTCCTTGCGGTTCCGCAGCACTGTCGGCGAGAGCATCGCCAGCAGGAGTATTGCGACGACGGCCAGCAGCACCGCGCTGATCGGGCGCGACAGGAAGACAGAAAAATCGCCGTCCGACAGCAGCATGGCGCGGCGGAAATTCTCCTCGAGCTGCGGCCCGAGCACGAGGCCGAGAAGCAGCGGCGCCGGCTCGACGCCGATCTTGATGAAGAAATAGCCGATTCCCGCGCAGCCCAGCATCAGCCAGACATTGAACAGGCTGTTGGCGATGCCGTAGGTGCCGATGCAGCAGAACAGCACGATCGCCGGGAAGAGCAGGCGATAGGGGATCTTCAGCATCGAGACCCAGACCCCGATCAGCGGTAGGTTGATCACCAGCAGCATCAGATTGCCGACCCACATCGAAGCGATCACGCCCCAGACGAGCTTCGGCTGTTCGGTCATGATCTGCGGACCCGGCTGGATGCCCTGCATCATCAGCGCGCCGATCATCAGGGCCATCAGAGCGTTGGCGGGGATGCCGAGCGTCAGCAACGGGATGAAGCTCGTCTGCGCGCCGGCATTGTTGGCGGCTTCCGGCCCGGCGACGCCCTCGATCGCGCCCTTGCCGAAGCGGGAAGGGTCCTTGGCCAGCTTCTTTTCCAGCGCATAGGAGGAGAAGGGCGGTAGCGCCGCCCCGCCGCCGGGCAGCACGCCGAGCACCGAGCCCAGCGCGGTCCCGCGCAGCATCGCCGGGAAGGCAGCGCGCAGATCGGCCCGGCTTGGAATCAGGTCGCGGACCTTCTGGCTGACGACACGCCGTTCCGCCGGTCGCTCCAGATTGGCGATGATCTCGCCCAGCCCGAACAGGCCCATCGCGATCGGAACGAAGTCGAGCCCGTCGGACAGCTCCGCGATGCCGAAGGTCATGCGCGCCGCACCGGAACTCACATCGATGCCGACGAGACCCAGCAGCAGGCCGAGCAGCACCATCGCCAGCGACTTCGCGACCGAGCCATGCGCCAGCACGACGGCGGCGATCAGGCCGAGCACGAGCAGGCTGAAATACTCGACCGCGGTGAATTTGAGCGCGAGCACCGAGAGCGGCACGCTCAGCAGCGCGATCACGACGGTCGCCATCGTCCCAGCGAAGAAGGAGGCGATCGCAGCAATGGCGAGCGCCGTGCCGGCCTTGCCCTGCTTGGCCATCTCGTGGCCGTCGATACAGGTGACGACCGAGGACGTTTCACCGGGGACATTGACCAGGATGGCGGTGGTCGAGCCGCCATATTGCGCGCCGTAGAAGATGCCGGCGAGCATGATCATGGCGCCCGGCGGAGACAGCCCGAAGGTGAAGGGCAGCAGCAGCGCCACCGTCGGGATCGGCCCTATTCCCGGCAGCACGCCGATGGCCGTGCCGATCAGCACGCCGAGCAGGCATAAGCCGAGATTGTTGAGTTCGAGGGCGGTCGAGAGCCCCAGCAGCAGATTGTCGAACAGGTCCATCGCGGACAGCCTTCAGCGCGGCCAGACGGGCACCGGCAGAGCCAGAACCTTGATGAAGAGAAGGACGGCCGCGCCCGAGAGCAGCAGCGCGAACGGAACCGTTTCGCGCAGGCGCCCTTCACGGGTGGCGAAGCTGGCGAGAATGACGGTGACGACCGAGGCGATGGCGAGCCCCAGCTTTTCCGCTGTCAGCGCGAAGATGCCGACCGCGCCGAGCACCGCGAGCAGCGGCCGCAACTGCACCGGCTCGATCGGCAGCGCCGCTTGCACCAGTCTTGTCTGCAGCAGACCTGCGCGCCAAAGGCTGCGCGCGCAGAAGAACAGCCCGAAGGCAAGCAGGGCCAGCGAGACGACACGCGGCATGTAGCCGGCCCCCATGTCGGCGGCATGGCCGACATTGAGGTTGCGGGTCGCGACCAGCGCGCCTGCCGAGACGGCGACGAGGAACACGCCGAACAGCAGATCCCGCCAGTCGATCCGCGAACGCGTCATCGGGGAGCTCATTTAGCTGCCCTTGATGCCGGCTTCCTTGATGATGCCGCCCCAGCGCGTGGTGGCATCCTGCAGCCAGGTCGAGAACTCGGCCGGCGTGCCGGCGCGGACGACGCCACCCTGCTCGGCGATCTTCGCCTTGATCTCCGGATCCTGCAGGATCTTGCCGATCTCGGCATTCAACCGCGTCACGACCGCGGGCGGCGTGCCGGCGCGGGTCAGGATGCCCTGCCAGGTGCCGGCGTCACCGCCGGGCAGCCCGGCCTCCTTGAAGGTTGGCAGCCCCGCGACGCGTTCCTCGCCGGTGACCGCGAGGCCGACGAGCTGCTTGTTGGAGACGAAGGGCAGCGTCGCGGTCGAGCCGTTGATGATGACCCCGCTCTCGCCCGAGACGACCGCCCGCGAGGCGGCCGCGCCGCCCTTATAGGGCACGTTCTTCCAGGTGATGCCGAGTTCCTTGGCCATTTGCACGGCGGTGATGTGGTTGGCCGCGCCGACGCCGGAGTTGGCGACCGCCAGCTTGTTGGGGTTTGCCTTGGCGTAGGCGATCAGCTCCTGCGCCGTCTTGGCCGGGACGGATTCATGCACGGCGAGCACATAGGGGCCGAACATCACCATCGAGACCGGCGCCAGATCCTTGGCCGGATCATAGGTCAGGTCCGAGAACAGGCTGGGCGCGGTCGCCAGCGAGCCGACATCCATCAGCAGCAGCGTATGGCCATCCGCCGGCGCCTTGGCGACGGCGTCCGCGCCGAGATTGCCGGCCGCGCCCGGCTTGTTCTCGATCACCACGGGCTGGCCGATCGCGGCCGAGAGCTTGGGGCCGATCAGGCGGGCGAGGATGTCGGAGGTGCCACCCGGCGCGAACGGCACGACGAGCCGCACGGGGCGCTCGAAATTCTGGGCAGTCGCCGGCTGGGCGGCGAGCGTGACGCCGGCGAGCATCGCGACGGCGAGGCCCTTCAGCGAACCTGCGGCAAGACGGAACGGGAAACGGGATGGGCTCATGCTGCTGTGTCCTCCTGTGGGGTGCGGGCCGGCCCGCTGGCCGAAATCGCAGACAGTCTTGGAAGCTGCCTTGTCCCCCACAGGATAGGCCGGGCACGATGCGCCGGTGAGTTAGATTGGCAATGGAACCATACCTTTTTTGGATCGCACGATAGCGCCAAGGGGCTTGCCCGGATCGCGCTCCCGCCTACTCTGGCCGTCAGACGGCAAAAGCCGCGACTTGATCCTGGGAGGGAAACGATGAGCCGATCGATCACGCGCCGTGCGGCGCTCAGTCTTGCCGGTGGCGCGCTCGCCGCGCCTTTGGTTTCGCGCAGCGGCTTCGGCCAGGCCTATCCGGCCAAGCCCGTGACGGTCATCATCCCCTTCGGCGCCGGCGGCACCACCGATCTGGTCGGCCGCATCATCTGCGAGAAGCTGACGCAGAAGATGGGCAAGGCCTTCATCATCGAGAACCGCGCCGGGGCAGGCGGCAATACGGGGGTGGCCGCGCTCTCCCATGCCACGCCCGACGGCTACACCATCGGCATGACCACGCCATCGACGCACGGGATCAATCCCAACCTCTACAAGGAAAAGCTGCCCTTCAAGCCGTTCGAGGACTTCGAATTCCTATCGCTGGCCTCGTCGCAGCCGAATTTTCTCTGCATCCACCCCTCGATCCCGGCGCAGAACGTCACCGAATTCATCGCCTATCTGAAGGCCAATCCGGGCAAGGAGAACTTCGGCTCGTCGGGCATCGGCACCTCGATCCATCTCTCCGGCGAACTCTTTATGCAGCTCGCCGGCGTGAAGATGCAGCACGTCACCTATCGCTCCTCGGGTGCGCTGGTGCAGGATCTGATCGCGGGCAACGTCAAGGTCTCCTTCGACAACTTCACCTCGCCCTATCCGCACTACAAGGCCGGGACGCTGCGCGGCCTTGCGGTCACCTCGACGGAACGGGCCAAGATCGCCCCCGAGATTCCGGCGCTTGCCGAGACCTTGCCGGGTTTCGACATCAGCTCGTGGAACGGTTTCCTCGCTCCCAAGGGCACGCCGAAGGAGATCTGCGACAGGCTTACCGGCGAGATGCAGGCCGTGTTGAAGGATCCGGCGGTGGTTGCGCGCTTCGAGGAACTCGGCGCGGCGGCGACGCCCTCGACGGGGGAGGCGGCGAAGGCGAAGGCGCAGACCGAGATCGCCAAGTTCAAGAGCATCATCGACAAGGCCGGGATCACCATCCAGAACTGAGGCTGCGTCTCGGGCGGACGGGGCGGTTATGGCGTGAGGAAAGGCTGGGGATGTTCGAGCTGAGCCAGCTACGCTGCTTCGTCGCCGTCGCGGAGGAGCTGCATTTCGGCCGGGCGGCGCTGCGTCTCAACATGACGCAGCCGCCGCTCAGCCGGCAGATCCAGATCCTTGAGCGGGTTCTCGACGTCGTCCTGCTGGAGCGCAGCAACCGCACGGTGAAGCTCACGCCCGCCGGCCAGAGCTTCCTGGCCGAGGCGCGCCGCCTGCTCAAGCTCGCCGAGAGCGCGGCGCTGCTGGCCAAGCGCGTCGCCAACGGCAAGGCAGGCTCGATCAATATCGGCTTCACTGCGACCTCGGCCTATTCCTATGTGCCGGAACTGGTCGCGGCCTGCCGGCGCGAGATGCCCGATGTCGAGATCTCCCTGAAGGAGATGGTCAGCGGCGACCAGCTGAAGCGGCTGGATTCAGGCGAGATCGATATCGGCCTGCTGCGGCCGCCGATTCCGCGCACCGGACTGAGCGCCTTTCGCGTCACGGCCGAGCCGCTGATCGCGGCGGTGAACGCCGGCCACGCGCTGGCGCGTTCCGGGACGATCGCGATCGAGGATCTCGCAGCTGAGCCCTTCATCATGTATGCGCCCTATGAGGCCCGCTATTTTCACGACTTGCTGGTCGAGCTGTTCTCGCGGGCAGGCCTTGTGCCGAACTATGTCCAGCACCTCGCCCAGATCCACTCGATCCTGGCCATGGTCCATTCCGGCGTGGGTGTCGCACTGGTGCCGGAAGCCGCGATGAACCTGCATTTCAGCGGCGTCGCCCTGCGCCCGGTCGACCTGCCGCGGCAGCGTCCCGCCGAGCTGTTCTTCGTCAGCCGCGAGGACAACGACAATCCGCTCCTTCCGATCGTCGCCGCACTGGCGAAACGCGTGGCGCAGGACCCGGTGAAGATCCGGCAGAGCGATCCAATCAATGGATCGCCCGATACAGTGTTTGGTCACTTTCGGCATCGTTCTTGATCTACTCCTTCGCTGAATTCAGCCAGGGAGACGAGCATGAGCAAGATGACCCCGCAGGAGATGGCGCGCCATATCGGCAACGGCCTGCTCTCCTTTCCCGTCACGCCCTTCACGGCCGGCAACGCCTTCGACGAGGCGCGCTACCGCTCCAATCTCGACTGGCTCTGCGGCTACGAGGTCGCCGGCCTCTTCGCCGCCGGCGGCACGGGCGAGTTCTTCTCGCTTTCGCCGGCCGAGGTCGTGAAGGTGGTGGCAACCGCTGTGGCGGAGACAAGGGGCCGCGTGCCGGTGCTCGCCGGCGTCGGCCACGGCACGCAGATCGCGACGGAACTCGCCGCGGGCGTCGAGCAGGCCGGCGCCGATGGCATCCTGCTGCTGCCGCCCTATCTCGTCTTCTCTGAGCAGGAGGGCCTCGCCGCCCATATCGAGGCGGTCTGCAAGGCGACGAAGCTCGGCGTCATCGTCTACAACCGCGACAACGCCATCATCACCGAGGAGACGCTGGCCAGGCTCTGCGAGCGCAATCCCAACCTCGTCGGCTACAAGGACGGCATCGGCGACATCGAGCTGATGACCCGCATCCATCTGCGCATGGGTGACCGCCTGACCTATATCGGCGGCCTGCCCACGGCCGAGACCTTCGCCTTGCCCTATCTCGAAATGGGCGTGACCACCTATTCCTCGGCGGTGTTCAACTTCGTCCCGCAGTTCTCGACCAGGTTCTACGCCGCCGTGCGCCGCCGCGACCGCGACATGGTGCAGGCCGGCCTGCGCGACTTCATCCTGCCGCTGATCGCGATTCGCAACCGCAAGCGCGGCTATGCCGTTTCGATCATCAAGGCCGGCATGAAAGTGATCGGGCGCGATTCCGGCCCGGTGCGGACACCGCTGACCGATCTCAGCGAGAGCGAGACGGCGGAGCTCGCAGCCCTCGTCGCAAAGCTCGACAAGAGCGAATTCGCAACGCGCGAGCGCGCCGCGGCCTGAGCCTCACCTCCGCGAAGTCCTCGACGCTGCCGCACCGATCGGTGCGGCAGCGTTTTGTTTGCCGGCGCGATTGGATCAACGATGCGCCGATTGGATCGGTCGATACGCGCTTTGAGCTGTCCGTCGTCGATCCGGCCCCGAATAATCGCCCCTCAAGGTCACGCCGCCAGCCATGGCGGACGAAAGACCATCAGGGGGAATGCCATGCTGAGGAAGAACACTGGCGCGGCAGCGCTGCTTGCGATCATCATGGGCGCCATGCCAGCCGCCGCGAAAACCATCGTCTATGTCTCGAACGCCGACAGCCGCGAGATCAGCGTGCTGGAGCTCGACGCATCGTCACGCCAATTGAAGCCGGTCGAGACGGTCGCCGTGAGCGGCACCGCGATGCCAATGGCGATCTCGCCCGACAAGCGCCATCTCTATGTCTCGCTGCGCTCGCAGCCTTTCTCGGTCAGCTCTTTCGCCATCGACGCGTCGACCGGCAAGCTCGCGCCGTCTCCACCGTGGCCCTGCCGGACAACATGGCCTATGTCGCGACCGACCGGACCGGCCGCTTCCTGCTCAGCGCCTCCTATACGGGCGACAAGATCGCGATCAATCCGATCGACAAGCCGGGCTTCGTCAACGCCGAGCCGGTCCAGGTCGTCCAGACCCGTAAGCACGCGCACGCGATCCTGACCGACCGCTCGAACCGGCATCTCTTCGCCAGCAATCTCGGCGGCGACATCCTGCTGCAGTACCGCTTCGATGCTGCCACCGGGAAGGTCACGCCCAACGACCCACCCTTCGTCGAGACCAAGCAGGGCGCCGGGCCGCGCCATTTCGTCTTCCACCCGAACGATCGCTTCCTCTATCTCGTCAACGAGCTGGACGGCACGCTCGACAGCCATCGCTTCGATCCGGCCAAGGGTGTGCTTTCAAAGCTTGGCAGCATGAGCATCGTGCCGCCGGGGTTCAGCGGTGGCGCGCCGGCCAGCGCCGAAATCCGCATCACGCCGGATGGGCGCTTCCTCTATGCCTCGGAGCGCACCTCGAACACGATCGCCGCCTTCAGGGTCGACGGTGAGACCGGCGCCCTGGCGCTGGCCGGGAATTTCGCCACGGAAACCCAGCCGCGCGGTTTCAACATCGATCCGCGCGGACGCTTCCTGGTCGCGGCCGGCCAGAAGTCGAATTCGGCGACGCTTTATGCGATCGATCCGGAGACCGGCGCGCTGAAGGAGCTTCAGAAGATCGCGCTCGGCAAGAATCCGAATTGGGTCGAGATCATCGACCTGCCCTGATACGCGCTGCCGACGTTCACAGAGCGCGGGTCGTCCCGGACGCAGCGAGGCGGAGATCCGGGATCCATTCCGGAGCCTCGGCCGGAAGCGCTCCGGAATGGATCCCGGGCCAAGCCCGGGATCACGGCGTGGTTCGGTGCACGATCAGGAAACTCTGGGTGTCGGCACCGAGATCGCCATGCCGTCGCGTTGCGGATCGGCGCCGCCCGAACACAGCCCGTCCTCGATGCGGATGCCGTGCAGGGCCGCGAAGGGATAGCTCTGGGCCGAGCGCTTCACGTCGTAGCCCATCGCGCCCAGCTCCTCGCTGACGCTGCGCCGGATGCGGTTGGAGATGTCGATGCTGTTGGAGACGGCGACGATGCGCGGCGCCGCGACCGCTTCCAGCATGCCCATATCGAAATCGATCACGTTCATGATGCCTTGTGCCATGGACGGCGCGATATAGCTGCCGCCCGGCGCACCCATCACGATGAAGGGCTTGTCGTCCTTGAAGACGATGGTCGGCGCCGCCGAGGAGGAGCGGCGCTTCCCCGGCGCGATCGACCCGGCTCGTCCGGGGCGCGGGTCGAAGCGGCTCATCGTGCCGTTGTAGATGAAGCCGAGCCCTTCGGTGATCGCACCGGATGGCGAGCCCAGCGTATGCGTCAGAGCGACCGCATTGCCCTGCCGGTCGACGACCGAGACATGGGTGGTCTCGCGCGAGGAGGAGCGCTCCAGCCGCTTCACATCGGCGCGCTCGCCGCGGCGGATGCTCTGGGCCTGCCGGGCGGCATGCTCCTTCGAGATCAGCCTGTCGACGGGGACATCGACATAGGCTGGGTCGCCCATGAAGGCGTCCTTGTCCATGGTCATGCGCTTCATCGCCTCGGCCAGCAGGCGGACATGCTCCGTGCCGCCATGCGTCAGCGCGCCGATGTCGAAATTCTCCAGCATATTCAGGATCTGCAGCATCAGCATGCCACTGGCGGGCGGCGGGCTCGTCGAGATGCGATGGCCGCGATAGGAGCCCCAGATCGGCTCGGCCACCGAAAGTTCGTAGGCCGCAAGGTCCTCGCGCGAGATCAGCCCGCCATGATCAGCGAAATCGGCAGCGATCTCCTCGGCCAGCTCGCCCTTGTAGAACAGGTCGGCGCCTCCCTTGGCCAGCCGCTCCAGCGTGTTAGCCATGTCGGGATTGGCGAGGATGTCGCCCGGCCGCTTCAGGCTACCGTCCGCGCGGAAATACAGCCGCTTGCCGGTCGCGCTGTAGCGCAGCTTGTCGGCGGTGTTGACCTGGCCCGTGCTCTTCTGATCCTGCGACCAGAACCAGTGCATATGCGGGCGCACGAGAACGCCCTCGCGCGCCTGCTTGATCGCAGGTGCGATGATGTCGGCCCAGTCCATCGTGCCGTAATGCGAGAGGGCATGGTCATAGCCCTTGACGCTGCCCGGCGTGCACACGGCGAGATGGCCGAACTCGCTGATGCCGCCTTCGAGCAGGAAGGCAAAGCCGTCGCGCGACTGGCCGAGAAGCTTGTCGGCCCACATCCCTGGCGTCGCGGCCAGCGCGGCCTTGGCATAGAACTCGACGATCTCATGGACGCCACGGCCGGGCATGTAGAGCTGCATCGAGCCGAAGCCGCCAATGCCCGACATCAGCGGATCGACCACGCCCTGCATGAAGGCGCAGGCGATCGCCGCATCGACGGCGTTGCCGCCACGCTCCAGCACGGCGGCCCCGGCCTCGGCAGCCTCCGGCTGCGGGCAGACGATCATTCCGTTCTTCATGGTGTTGGCCTCTCGATAGTCGAAGCGTGTCCAACACCCTCCACATCATCCCGGACAAGCCGCGCAGCGGCGCCGATCCGGGATCCATCGTAGGGTACGACGGCGCTCTATGATGGATCCCGGAGCTCCGCTTCGCTGCGTCCGGGATGACGTGGAGGGTGTCAGTTCACCCCTTCAAGCCTGTGCGGCGCCTGTCTCAGGCTCCCCCAGCCGCCAGAACAGCCTGACCCCGCCGTCATCCGTGCTTTCCAGTCCCGGAACGGCCGAGAGCAGCTTTCGCGTATAGGCGTGCTGCGGCGCGTCGAAGATCTGGTCGCGCGAGCCTTCCTCGACGATGCGGCCCTCGTTCATCACGATGACGCGGTCGGCGACCTGCTCGACCACGCCGAGATCATGGCTGATGAACAGGCAGGAGAAGCCATGCTTGCGCTGCAGCTCCGCGAACAGCTCCAGCACCTGCGCGCGCACCGTGACATCGAGCGCCGAGACCGGCTCGTCGGCGATGACGAAGCTCGGCCGGCGTACCACGGCGCGCGCGATCGCGACGCGCTGGCGTTGCCCGCCGGAGAGTTCATGCGGGTAGCGATCGCCGAAACCGTCCGCGAGCCCGACCTCGGTCAGGACTTCGGCGACACGCGCCGTCTTCTGCTCCGATGGCATGCCCGGCACCAGCCGCAGCGGTTCGGCCACCAGCTTGCCGATCGTCATGCGCGGGTCGAGCGATGAGTACGGGTCCTGGAAGACCATCTGGCAATTGAGCCGGTAGTCCCAATAGGCCGCCTCGCTTTTGAAGATCGGCTTGCCGTCGAACAGGATGTCGCCGCCGCTCGCTTTCACGAGCCCCGCGATCGACTGGCCGAGCGTGGTCTTGCCCGAGCCCGAGCCGCCGACCACCGCAACGACCTCGCCGGGCTGCACGTCGAGCGAGATGCCGTGCAAGGCGCGCTTGGGCGCGCTCTTGCGGAAGAAGCGCTGGCTGCCGGGATAGTCGACGACGAGGTCGCGCACCGCGACGATGGGCGTCTTCGCCTGCGGCAGGTCGCGTGCCTCGCCTCGATGCGGCATCGCTGCCAGGAGCTTGCGGGTATAGGGGTGCTGCGGCCGCGCCAGGATGTCGGCGCTTTCACCCTGCTCGACGACCTCGCCCTGGCTCATCACGACGATGCGGCTGCAATAGCGCGCGACCATGCCGAGATCATGCGAGATCAGCAGCACGGCGGTGCCGTTCTCCTGCGTCAATCCGACCATCAGCTCCATCACGTCGCGCTGTACGACCGCGTCGAGCGCCGTCGTCGGCTCGTCGGCGAGGAGCAGCGCGGGCTTCAGCAGCATCACCGAGGCCAGCATGATGCGCTGGCGCATGCCGCCCGAGAACTGGTGCGGGAAGGCGTCGAGCGCGCCTTCGGGATCGCTGAGGCCGACGCGCCTGAGCATGTCGAGGATCAGCGCGCGGCGGCTGGCCGCGTCGAGCTTGCGATGCAGTGCGAGCCCTTCCTCGAGCTGCCGGCCGATCGTCATCGACGGGTTGAGCGAGGTCATCGGCTCCTGGAAGACCATGCCGACCTTCGAGCCGCGCACCGCCCGCAGGCGTTGGGGCGCCATGGTGGTGATTTCTTCGCCGTCGAAGCGGATCGAGCCTGCCAGCAGCTTCACGGCCGGCGGCACGAAGCCCATCACGGCGCGGGCGGCAAGCGTCTTGCCGGAGCCGGATTCGCCGACGATGCCGACGATCTCGCCGGCCGAAACGGAGAAGCTGACGCTCTTCACCACCTCGCGGCCGGAGGATTTGATCGCGAGGGTGAGGTTCTCGACTTCTAGCAAAGGCACGGTCATCGGGCGCCTCGCATGCGGGGGTCGAGCTTGTCGCGCACGGCGTCGCCGAGCAGGTTGATGCCGAGCAGGGTCAGCGAGATGCACAGGCCTGGGAAGATGCCGAGCCACATTGCCTGGCCGATATAGGCGCGCGAGCCGGCCAGCATGTTGCCCCATGTCGGGGCCGGCGGCGGCACGCCGAGGCCGAGGAAGGAGAGCGAACTCTCGGCCAGCAGCACATAGCCGAACATCGAGGTCGCCAGCACGGTCAGCGGCGCGATGCAGTTCGGCAGGATGTGGCGCGCCATGGTGAAGGCCTCGGAATTGCCCATCACCCGCGATGCCGCGATGAACTCCTTCTCGCGTAGCGACAGCACCGTGCCGCGCACGATGCGCGCCACCGAAGGCGTGTAGGCGATGCCGAGCGCCAGGATGATGCCGTATTTGTTGGCGCCGACCACTGCGAGCAGGCCGAGCGCGAGCAGGATGCCGGGGAAGGCCAGCAGCGCATCGTTGAAGGCCATCACGACACGGTCGACCCAGCCGCGCATATAGCCGGAGAACAGCCCGATCACCGTGCCGAGGATGACGGCCAGCGTGACCGTCAGGATGCTGATCCAGACCGAGGTCGCAGCCCCCGCCATCAGCCGCGAGAGCACGTCGCGGCCGAATTCGTCGGTGCCGAGCCAGTACATCGAGGAGGGCGGCGCGAGCTTGTAGCGGAAGGACAGGCGCAGCGGGTCATAGGGCGTCCACAGCGCGCCGATGCTGGCTACGACCGCGAGCGTGCCGATCAGCGCGCCGCCGATCAGGGCATTGAGAGGAGGGAGCTTCATTCGGCCATCACCCTCGGGTCGAAGATCGGATAGCAGAGGTCGATGACGAGGTTCACCAGCACATAGGTGAAGGCGACGAACAGCATGCAGCCCTGGATCACCGGATAGTCGCGCGCGAAGATCGCGTCGACGAGCAGCCGGCCGAGCCCCGGGATGGTGAAGACGGTCTCGACCACCGCGATGCCGCCGAGCAGATTGCCGAGCACGAGGCCGATCAGGGTCCAGGTCGGCCCGAACGCATTCTTGAAGGCGTGGCGCCAGAGCACCGCCATCTCCGACAGCCCCTTGGCGCGCGCATGGGTGATGTAGTCGAGCCGCATCACCTCGAGCGTCGAGGCCCGCGCCATGCGCAAGAGCACGCCGATTTCGTGCAGGAACAGCGTCAGGATCGGCATGATCAGATAGAGCGCGCCCCGCCAGGGATCGTCGCCGAGCGAGACATAGCCGACGACCGGCAGCCAGCCGAGCTTCAGGCCGAAGAACAGCAGCAGGAGCAGGCCGAGCCAGAAGGTCGGGATCGAGAGCAGCAGCGTCGCGATGGCGACGAGCCCGAGATCGAGCCCCGAATCCTGCCTCCAGGCGGCGATCACGCCGGCCGGAACCGCCACGAGGCTGGCGCAGAGCACCGCGACCAGGACGATCTGCGCGCTGATCCAGAAGCGCGACAGGATCAGCGGCAGGATCGGCTCCTGCGTATTGATGGAGATGCCGAGATCGCCCTTGAGCAGGTTGCCGAACCAGATGCCGAACTGCACCGGCAGGCTCTGGTCGAGGCCGAGCCGCGCCCGGAGATCGGCGATCGAGGCCGGCGTCGCGAGGTCGCCCAGCATCAGCGAAGCCGGGTCGCCCGGGATCAGCCGGATCAGCACGAACACCGACACCGCCACGATCAGCAGCGTCGGCAGGGCCATGGCGACCCGGGTCAGGGCGAAGCGCAGCATTGGCGGCTTTCGGGCTCTAAAGCATTTTCGAGCGAAGTGGACACCGGTTCGCGTGAAGAAAATGCGTCAAAACAACAACTTGGCGTCAGCGAAGGCGGCTGTGCATCACTTGGCGGCCGTGACTTCCCACATCCGCAGCTTCGACTGCCAGGGCTGGAAGCCCGAGAGCTTCTTGCTGTGCGCGATCGAGTCGACGCCGTTGTACATGAAGATCAGCGGCACCTCGTCGATCACGCCCTTGTGGAGCTCGTCGACGAGCTTCTGGCGCTCGGTCTTGTCGGCGATCGCGGTCAGCCGGTCGATCTTGGCTTGAGCCTCCGGGTTGTCCCATAGCTTGCGCGGCTGCTTGTCCTTGGGGCCGGCGAACTGCTCGAAAGCGAGCGCGGGGTCGAAGCGCGCCGAGAACGAGAAGGACTGCATCTGGTAGTTGCCCTTGTTGTAGCGGTCGAGCTGGGTCGCCCAGTCGATCACCTCGATCTCGGCATTGATGCCGGCGGCCTGCAGCATGGCCTGCACCACCACGGCGGCCGGGAAGCTCGGCACGGTCGGGCGCTTGTTGGCGAGGATCGCGATCTTCTCGCCCTTGTAGCCGGCTTCAGTGAGCAGCTTCTTGGCTGCGGCAGGATCGTATTTATGGCCTTGCTTCTCGACCGCGCCGAAATAGGCCGAGCGTGAAAAGATCGGCGAGTTGTTGGTTTCGCCGAGACCATTCGAAGCGGTGCCGACGATCTCGTCCATGTCGAGCGCAGCGGCGATCGCCTTGCGCAGCTTGACGTTGCCCATCACCGCGTCGCGCGTCTGGATCAGCAGGACGTGGCGCGTCGCGGTCGGGGCGGTGGCGACGGCGAGCGCCGGAATTTTGCGGATCTCCTCGACGTCGCTCGCCAGGATATCGCTCATGTCGATCGCGCCCGACGTCAGGCCGGCCTTTACGGTGGCCGGGTCCTTGACGATCAGGAACTTGACGTCCTTGAGCAGCGGGCGCTTCGAGCCGACATAGCCGTCAGGCTTGCCGCCGTTCTTCGGCGATTGGTAGCCGTCGAACGCAGTCATGGTGAAATACTCGGCCCGCTTCCATTCGCCGAACTTGAACGGCCCGGTGCCGATCGGCTTGTCGAAAGAGCCATCGGCCTTGACCGAATCCTTGTGCGTGATGCCGGCCATCGCGCAGTCGGTGCGGGCGAGCGAGTCGAGGAAGAGCGCATTCGCCTGGTTGATCTTCATCACCACGGTCCTGGCGTCGGTCGCCTCGACCGCCTCGACCTTCAAGCCCCCGCGACCGTCGAACTCCGACAGGCAGCGCCAGTCGGTCTTCGGGTCCATGTAGCGGTTCCAGCTCCAGAGCACGTCGGCCGAGGTCAGCTCGGCGCCGTTGTGGAACTTGATGCCGGGGCGCAGCGTGAACGTGTAGGTCTTGCCGTCGGTCGAGGTCTCGACCTTCTCGGCGAGCAGTGGCTGGACGATGCCGCCCTCGTCATAGCCGACCAGTCCTTCGACCATCTGCAGGACGAAATCATCGGTGTTGTCGTCGCGGTTGACGCCGGGATTGATGCTGCGGACATCGGCCGCCACCGCGACGGTGACCGATTGGGCCAGCGTCGGGCTGGCCAGCAGCGGCAGGAGGCAGGCAGAGGCGAGAAGCCGGTTCATGTTGAGTCCCCTGTTGTGTTGGCGTGTGGCGCAGGCGGTCTTCAGGCCGCCTTGGCCGTCTCGGTGCGGAGCCTTGCGAGATGTTCGGCAAAGAAATCCTCGACCCGCGGCACGGCGCGCAGACCGTCATGGGCCATGTTGGGCACGAGATCGAAGCGCACGCCAATGCCGGCCTGCTCGAAGGAGGCTTGCAGGTTGGCGAGACGCTCCGGCCGGGTCGTGCCGGCATGGTTGGCGTCGGGCATCCAGTTTCGGCCGCCAGGCTTGTGGGTGATTTCCCAGGTCTCGAGATCGGCGGCGCCGACGATCATCTGCACCGCCACCTGCTTCATGGCGGCGACGTCCGGTGCGGCTCCAAAGAGTTCGGCCATGTTGCGGGTGCCGACCCACCAGTCGCGCGTCGGATCGAGCAGAGTCACCGAGCCCGGCGCGCCGATCGAGCAGGACCAGAGCTTTTGCGGTTGCAGCATCAGGAAACGGTGGGCGAAATGGCCTCCGCCCGAATAGCCGAACAGGCCGAAGCGCGGGAGGCTGACGCCGTAGCGCGCCTCCACCTCGGCCACCATGGCGAGCAGGACGTGATCATAGCGGATCGCGCCCTCGCGCATGTATTTGAAGCCGTCGCGGTTGTCGTCGCCGAGCACGCCGATCGGGAAGAGCGGCGCCAGCACGATGCAGTTGTTCCAGCGGCCGAAATCCTGGAAGGCGTCGCGATAGCCGGTGAAACCGCGGCCGGTGCCGTGCATCGCGACGACGAGCTCGGGCGGCTGAGCCGTCTTGCCGAGCGTCGGCGGCACATAGAGGCAGTAGCTGAAGCGCGGATCGGCCTTGCAGGCGATCACGGGCGTCGGGCCGAGATCGTAGAGCGCGCGCGCGATCGCCGCGGCGTCCTGGCTGGCCGCGGCAGTGCCTCCGGCAGGTGTCGCATCGGCTCGGGTCATATCAGCATCTCTCGATCTGGCTGAATAATTGGCGCCAATTTTGTTGCACGTTGAGATGAGGCGTGCAACAGGCTTGTGCGTCCCCCGCCGCGATGGGCTAGAACGCCGTCATGCAGCCGCAACCGAAACCCAAGCGCATCGCCGCCAAATCCGCTGGCACCAAAGCTGGCATCGCCAAACCCAGCGACGCTAAACCCGGTAAGGCCAAGCGTGCGCTCGCCAGCGAAATTGCCCAGGCGATCCGGCTGCGGATGTACCGTCCCGGCGAATGGCTCCGGCAGATCGACCTCGAGGAGAAGTTCCAGGCGACGCGCTTCGACGTGCGCAGCGCGCTCGAGGAACTCGCGATCCGCAAGACGATCGAGCACGTTCCCAACCGCGGCTACCGTGTCGCCGAGATCGACCTCGCGACCTATCGCGCCGTCCGCGACACCCGCATCATCCTGGAGGCCGGCGCGATGGCCGGCGTCGTCGCCCATATCGGTGAGGCGCAGATCGCCCGGCTCGACGAACTCGCGACGGCCTTCAGCGAGGCGGCGGCCACGGGCACCCGCACGCAGCAGAGCGAGATCAACAGCGCCTTCCACCATCTGATCTACGCCTCCTGCGGCAATCCGGTTCTGGACGAGACGATCTGGGCCCTGCGCGACCGCTCCCGCGGTTCCTCCGTCACCATATGGGCCTCGCATGAGGCGTTGCTCGCCAGTGCGCGCGACCATCACGCCATGGTCGATGCGCTCCGGCGGCGCGATGTGGCGGAGCTTGCGGCGCTGATCACCCGCCATATCGACAAGGACATGGGCTGAAGCGGCGGTCGTCGCGCCGGGAGCCGTCCGGCGCCGGCTCAAGGCGCCAGCGAGACCTCCCAGAGCCGCGGGAGCGAGGTCAGCGACGAGACATAGCCGTTGACGCGCTTGCCGACGGCGCCGCCGGCGATGCCGTTGTAGAGCATCACCATCGGCATATCCGCGAGAAAGCGCCTGTGCAGCTCGTCGAAGATCGCCTGGCGCTCGCTCTGGTCGCCGACGATCATCGATTTATCGAGCAGGGCCTGGATCTCGGGATTGTCCCAGAGCTTGCGCGGCTGCTTGTCCTTGGGGCCGGTCATCGACTCGAAGGAGAGCGAGGGATCCATCCGGCCGGAATAGGGGAAGGCCTGGATCTGGTAGTTGCCCTTGTTGTAGCGGTCGAGCTGCGTCGCCCATTCGAGCACCTCGATCTCGACCTTCAACCCGACCGATTGCAGCATCTGCTGCGCCAACACCGCCGCGTTGAAGCTCTGCGGATAGCGCTTGTTGGCCATCATCACGATCTTCTCGCCCTTGTAGCCGGCCTCCGCGAGGAGCTTCCTGGCGGCTGCGGCGTCGTAGGCGACGTCCTGCTCTTGGACCTTGCCGTGATAGGCCGAGAGCGTCGGCACGATCGAGCCATTGGGCTTGCCGAGGCCGTCGGTCACGCTCGCGACCAGCTCGGTCTTGTCGATCGCGGAGGCGATGGCGCGGCGCAGCTTGACGTTGGCCATGACGGGATCGCGCGTCTGGATGATCAGGCCGACCAGGCCCATATGCGAGACGACCGAGAGCTTGACCCTGGGCTCGTTCTTGAGCTCCGCGACATCGGCATTGGCGACGTCGGGCACGACATCGATGTCGCCGCTCACCAGCGCGGCCTTGGCGGTGGCGCTGTCGGGGATGACGACGAAGCGCAGCTCGTCGACGAGCGGGCGCTTGGCGCCGCCGAGCCCGTCGATCTTGCCGGGCAGCGCCGCGTAGCCGGCGAAGCGCTCGAGGCGGATGAACTCGCCGCGCTTCCAGTCGGCGAACTTGAACGGGCCTGTTCCGATCGGCTTGTCGAAGGAGCCGTCGGCCTTGACCGAGTCCTTGTGCAGGATGCCGGTCATGGCGCAGTCGGTGCGGGCGAGCGAGGTCAGGAACAGCGCGCTCGGCTTGTCGAGCTGGAAGACGACGGTGCGCGGATCCTGCGCCGTGACGCTCTCGACCTTGACCAGCCCACGCCCGTCGAATTCGGAGAGGCAGCGCCAGTCCGTCTTCGGGTTCATGTAGCGGTTCCAGCTCCAGACGACGTCGGCCGAGGTCATCTCGGCGCCGTTATGGAACTTTACGCCCTGGCGCAGCGTGAAGCTGTAGCTCTTGCCGTCCTCGGAGATGGAGACCTTTTCGGCGAGCAGCGGCTTCGGGGCCGCATCCTCGCCATAGGCGACGAGCCCCTCGACCATATGCAGCACGACGGCGTCGGTGTTGTGGTCGCGGTTGACCCCAGGGTCGATCGAGCGGATGTCGGCCGGCAATTGCACGCGCAGCGCCGTTGCGGCCTGCGCGGTGGCGGTCAGCCCTGCGAGGGCCAGCCCGGCGAAGGCAAAGCCGGTGATGATCGCGGTCGTTTTGATCTGTCGAAGCATCGGCCTGTTCCCCATTGTTGTGTCGGCATGCTGCGGCGGTGATGGTGCTCTATTCGGCGGCCTCCGCCAGGGTCTGCGGGTCGTCCGTCAGGCTGTAGCGGGTGAAGCTCCTGTTCAGCGCGGGCAGCGGGCAGACCTCCATGATCCCCTTGGCCGGCTGCATGATCACCATCGCGACGGTCGCCGAGAGATTGCCGGTGTCGTTGGGACGCGGCGGGCGGCAGACCGAATGGGGCGTGAGGAAATCGTCGAAGAAGGCGTGCTTGAGATCATCGACCGTCAGCTTCTCGCCGGCTTCATTGAGCAGCTTTTTCACGCGCCAGTCGCGGTAGAAGCTCTCGGGGACGCGCGGCGTGCCGGTGTCGCGCAGCTTGGTCAGCGCGACCTGCCCGACCCAGTGATTGGCGTGCACGATCAGCCCCTCGCTCGGATAGAGCGGGAAGGCCTCGTCGGGGGCGCATTCAAAGTCGATGCCGAAGCCCTTCACGGTCGATAGCATCATGTTGTTGGAGCAGGCCTTGGGCGTCGTCGCCACGGCCTTGATCGCGAAGGCGAGATGCTCCTGTTCCAGCACCTTGCGGCGGATCAGGGCGAGCGGCACGCCGGTCTGGGTGAAGTCGCGCTCGGATTCGAGATAGTTGGCGGTGATGCAGATGCCGGCTTGGTTCATGCCGCAGCGGGCGAGGCCGCCGGCCTCGACGAAGGTCAGGAAGTCCGGCCCGTCATCGCGCCGCACCCGCAGCACGATCGCGGTCTCCGCGCATTCGGCTTTCCAGTCCCAGTTCTGGCCGTGGATCAGGGACCCATTGGCGCTGCGCTCGGGCAGGATGATCGCGCCGGTACAACCATCATCGAGCTCCTCGGTCGCCTCGATCGGCTTGTTCTTCACCAGCCGCGCCTTGGCGATGACCTCGGTGCGGGCGTTGATCATGATGATGTCTTCGAGCGGCACGCCGGCGCCGTCGGCGATACCGCGCATCTCCTCGATGTAATGCGCGCCGAAGGCCTCGATCTCGCGGGCGAATTCGCCGATCAGGGCCGTCTTGGCCGCCGCCCCGTAGCCGAGATCGCCGAGCTGCCCGCCATAGAGTTCGATCGAACGCTTGACGCGGGCGGGCACCGCCGCACCATGCTGCCGCCCGCGCTCATAGGGCGATCCGGAAACATCCACGAAGGGACAGGGCTGGATCATCATTGTCTCTCCCGGCCTATGGCCTGTGGTCGGCTACTAATGTATTTCATCTGCAATTAAGACAATCAAGAGCCTTTCATGTCCCAGCCTTCCCGCCTGCAGCAGGACCTCGCCGAGCGCATCCTCGATCTGGCGCGCGAAGATGGTCTGATCGCTGGCGCGCATCTGAACGAGAGCGTGATCGCGCGGCGCCTCGACGTTTCCCGGACGCCGGTGCGCGCCGCCTTCGCCTGGCTCGAGGATCGCGGGCTGGTGCGCCGCAATCCAAATCGCGGGCTCGAACTGATCGGCATGCCCGCAGCCTCGGAGAATGGCGCGAGCCCGCCCGATGCCGTGGAGCTGGCGCTGATCCGGTTGGCGCATGAGCGCGAGGCCGGCGAGCTGGAGGACGAGTTCTCCGAACAGGAGATCATGCGGCGCTATGCGCTTGCCCGGCCCGAGATGAAGCGGCTTCTGGCGCGCCTGGCCGATCTCGACATGGTCGAGCGCAAGCCCGGCTATGGCTGGCGTTTCCTGCAGGAACCGCGCGATCACCGCGTCCATGACGAGCGCTATCGTTTCCGCCTGCTGATCGAGCCGATGGCCTTTCTCGAGCCGGGTTTCGCGCTCGATGGAGGCTGGATCGCGGAGATGCGCGAACGCCATCTCGCGACCTTGGAACAGCCCTGGCGCGAGACTTCGGCGATCAGCTTCTTCGAGATGAACGCGGCCTACCATGAAGGGCTGGCGGCGGCCTCCGGCAACCGCTTCATCCATTCGGCGATCCGCCGGCAGAACCAGCTCCGGCGGCTGTCGAATTACGACTGGGTGTTCGGCTTCGAACGCGTCGAGGTGAATTGCCGGGAGCATCTGCAGATCCTCGACTCGATCGAGGCCGGGGATCTCGAGGTCGCAGCGGCGCAGATGCGCCGCCATCTGCAGCGCGCCAGCCGGCTGCGCCAGTTGAACGATGAGAATGCGATCCCAATCGCTCTTTCAGAGCGCTAAAAACACGATGTATCGCAGGTTAGCCTGACGCCTGCGGTTGCGGTCAGGCGGCGCGCGCCGCGGCCCGCTTCTCGGCGGCGTGCTGGTCTTCGGAAATCCCGGCGCGCCAGTAGCTCACGACGAGGTGCTGGTCGTGTCCCGCCCGCAGGCGTTCCTTCGCGGCGCTGCGGATCTGGCGGAAGATGTCGTGCTCCGTCGCCGACCAGAGATAGAGATCCGGCCCGTCGGCATCCCAGACAAACCCGTCGAATGCTTCCAGCAGCAGAGATTGCCCGCCCGGCTTGCGCGCGTCGCGATGCAGCCAGCGGATCGCGATCCCGGCTGGCGCCGCCAGCGGCAGCTCCTCCTTGCGGTCGGCAACCTCGATCAATGCGAGGCCCTGCGCGGTCTCGGGCAGGCTCTCCAGCATGCGCGCGACGGCCGGCAGGCCGGTCTCGTCGCAGATGAAGAGGTAGCGCCCCGCGCTCTTGAGGCCGCGCCCGCCTGGCCCGGCCATGCCGATCCGGTCGCCGGCACGGGCCCGCGCGGCGAAGGCCGAGCCCGGCCCGGCATCGTCATGCAGCACGAAGTCGATCGCGAGTGTCCCCGCAGTGACGTCGATCTGCCGGATCGTGTATTTGCGGATCGCCGGGCGCTGCTTCGGTGGCGGCAGTTGCAGCAGGCCATCGGTGCCCAGCATCGGCCAGATCGGCTCGGCAAGCTCTGTTGGCGGGAAGAATAACCGGACATGCAGGGCCTCGAGCGAGGCGTAACGCGCCAGGTTCTCGCCATAGAAATGGATCCGCTTCATATGCGGCGAGAGCAGCTCCGTCGCGGTGACGGTCAGCACGCGGAAATCAGGCGGCAGCGACGGCGCCTGGCCGTCTCCGGCCCAGACGATCGCCGGGGTCTCGCGAGCCGGCGCGAACTCGACGACATGGCTCGCGATCACGCGCTTCAGTTCCTGCAGCGAGGCAAGGTCCGGGGCCTCGACGGCAACCGTGAGCAGGCCTTCGCCAACGCGCAGCTTCGCCTGCCCCTCTCCGAGCAGGATCATCGTTTCACCCGGCTCGCGCCGGATCTGCGCGTCATGGTCGAGAAGGTGATCGCAGAGCGGGGTCAGCACGGCTGCCGGCTCGGCCAGTGCGATGGTCGTCTCGGCGAAAAGCATGCTCATCGGGGTGTCGTCCTTGGGGCGGTCGAGGGCGCCGGCGGAAACCTCCGCATCGCCCCTCAGGGGCGCAGCGGCTTCGGTCCTGCTTCGGACGCGTCGAGCCAGAGCGTGCCGTCGAGCGGGATCGCCGAGAAGCGTGCGGCCTCCGCCAATGTCGCTGCTGGGTCGAAATCGGCGAAGCGCTCCGGATGGATCCATGTCGCCAGCGCCTCGATCGCGACGACATGCAGCGGCGTGTCGTTGAAGAGCTGCCACATTGCGGTCGCACGGCCATTGCGCACGGCGCTCAGCGTCGCCAGCCCCGGCTGCGCGAGCAGCTTCGCGAAGCTGGCAGTGGCCGTCTCGCGGGGTACGCCGAGCCCGAGCACGAGGCCGCCTAACCTCGCCATATGCGTGCCGCCGGTCGCGACATAGACCTCCGGGTCCGAGCTGATCAGTTGTTCCAGGCTGATCTGCCCGGTCGCGCCCGGCAGCAGCGGCGCCGACATGTTGCTTCCGCCGGCGGCCGTGATGAAATCGTCGAAGGTGCCCTTGCCCGGTGTCGAACAGCATTCAGGGCCGCCGGCATGGGCATGGATGAACACGCTGGGGCGCTTCGCACCCTTCAGGCGCTGCGCGACTCGGGCGAGCTTTGCCTCATAGAAGTGGATGAACTCTTCGGCCTGTTGCTCGCGTCCGATCAGCCGTCCGAGGATGCGCAGGCTGGGCACTGTGTCGGTCAACGGTTTCAAATAGAAATCCACCACGACGACCTTGATACCGGCCGCCTCCAGGCGCTCGACGAGGTCACCGGAGCCGCGCCGCGTGCCGGCGAGCGAACCGCTGAGCACGACGAGGTCGGGCGCCAGTGCGACCGTCTTCTCGAGTGAGAAGCCGGCCTCCGTCGCACCGTCGCCGACCGTCGGAATCGTGTCGATCTGGGGGAAGCGGCTGCGGTAGCGCGCATAGGCGTCCGGGTTCTGGCGCTGATGGTCGGCGCCCCAGCCTGCCAGCAGGCTCAGCGGATCGGGGTGGAGCAGTCCGAGCGCATTGAGCTGGCGGCCCTGCGCCAGCACGATCCGCTTGGCCGCCCCGGCTAAGGTCACCGTCCGGCCCAGAATGTCGGTGACGGTGACGGGCTGCGCCGATGCGGCGCTTGCCGCAGCCAGCAGCGCCAGGGTCCCGGCGCAGGCCAGTCGGAAGAGACGGGCAAGAATCGCTCCGGCAAGGCTCATGCGGCTGCTATCCTCGACAAAGCGGGTTCGGCGAGGGCGAAGGCAACCGCCCGCGACAGCATCGCCGGAATGACGGAAACATGGTTCTCGCCCGGGAAAACCACGCTTTCGCATGCGATCCGGCCGGAAGCACGCAGGCGCGAGGCCATCTCGGTGGCGTTATCGACCATCCTGGCCTTGCCGAGGCGTTCCGCGCGGGACGGCGGGGTTCCGGCCGCGCCGGCCTGCTCGTCCTCGCCGACAGCGATCAGCAGCCGCCCGGCATGGGAAGCGCCATTGGTGCGAAAGGCTTCTTCCGTGGCGAGGATCGCCCTGTCGTTCCACCAGATCGATGGGCTGCTCGCGACATGGGAGGCGAACAGACCGGGCCGGGTGAACAGCGTGTGCAAGGCGAAGAGCCCGCCATAGGAATGGCCGATCAGGGCGCGGCGGCGCGGATCGTGCGGTGCGATCTCGGACAGCGCGGGCAGGATATCGCCTGCGATCACATCCAGGAAGCGGTCGGCGCCATCCGCCACCGGCAGCAGGTCGCGCTGCCGCCGCTCGACGTCGAAGGGCTTGTCGCCGGGGTAGCCGATGCCGAGCACGATGGCGGGCCCCACGCCGGTCACCTCGTGTCGCCCTGCCTGCAGGCGCGCGCTGCTCACAGCCGTCGCGAACAACGCGTTGCCGTCGACGAGGACCAGCAGCGGAAATCCCGCAGGCGGCGCCGGCTCCGCCGGCAGCCCGATCAGCAGCCGATAGGCCAGCCCGTCGCGCGCGGTGATGTCGCGCTGCATCGTTCCGGGCAGGCTCACCGGCGGGCTCACCGGATCGTCAGGTAGCACTGGTCTCCGCACGCTGCCCTTGCTCCTCACCAACGATAGGACAATGTCGCCAGTACGGTCCGGCGCAATCCGAAGGAGCACTGCACGGCGGCGTAGCAGCCGGCGATGTATTCCTTGTCGAACAGGTTCTGCGCATTGACCTGCAGCTTCCAGGCCTTCAGGGCCGGATTGGCGGCGCCGAAATCATAGCTGATGGCGGCATCGACGAGCGTGTAGTCGGGTGTGAAGAAGGTGTTGCCCGGATCGCCCGCACCCTCGCCGACATAGCGCACGCCGGCGCCGAGCCCGAGCCCGGCGAGCATGCCGGACCTGAAGGTGTAGTGCCCCCAGAGCGAGGCCATGTGGCGCGGCACCACGGTCGGCCGCTTGCCGAGATCGACGCCGTTGCTCTTGGTCACCTCGGCGTCGGTATAGGCATAGGCTGCGATCAGATCGAGGTTGTCGAAGACCGTTGCCCGGGCCTCGAACTCGAGGCCGCGAGCGCGGACCTCGCCGGTCTGGATTTGGAAGCCGGCATTGCGCGGGTCGGACGTCGAGACATTGGTCTGCGTCAGCTCATAGGCCGCTGCCTGAATGAAGGCGTTGGCGCCCGGCAGTTCGTATTTGAAGCCGACTTCGTACTGCTCGCCCTCGGTCGGCTTGAACGGCGTCCCGGCGAAGCTCGTGCCCGCGACCGGTTCGAACGAGGTCGAATAGCTCGCATAGGGCGCAAAGCCGTTGTCGAAATTATACATCAGTGCGACGCGGCCGGTGTGTGCGGTGTCATCCTGCTTGGTCAGGATGCCGGTGTTGAGGGCCCGCGTGCGGGCCTCGGCGTTGTCGAAGCGGCCGCCGACGAGCAGCGACAGCCGGTCCAGCTTGATCTGGTCCTGCAGATAGATGCCGTATTGCGACGTGGTCTGCGTCACGCCCGGCAGGGCAGGCGTGGCGAAGGGTGTCCGTCCGTAGATCGGGTTTGTGAAGTCCAGCGTCTGGACCGTGCCGCCGGCGCCGGTGAAAGCCTTGCCATCGGTCCAGTAGCCATCGACGCCGAAGAGCAGCTTGTGCGTCAGCTGCCCCGTCCGGAAATCCGCCTGGAGCTGGTTGTCCATCCCGGCCGTGCGGGCGTTCTCGTTGGAGATGGTCACGCGCCGCGTCAGCGTACGCTGGTCGGCGCCGATGCTGGCGACGGCCACCGTGCGGAAGCGTGATTCCAGATCCGAGACGCGGACGTTCTGGCGGAAGGTGAAGACGTCGTTGAAACGATGCTCGAAGGCATAGCCGAGATTGGCCTGGTTGCGGCTGTAGCCCTCGAAATTCGGCTCGCCGGGGAAGAACTCGCTGCGAATCCGGCCGGCGCGGCTCGGCAGCACGGTGCCGACGGCGGGGATGAAGCCGTAGAAGCCGGTCTCGGGATCGCGCTGGAACGACGCCATCAGCGTGAAGCTGGTCGCGCCGTTCGGCCGGTAGGTCACCGACGGTGCAATGAAGATGCGCTCCTCGCGGGTGAAGTCGACCTGCGTATCGGCCGCGCGGCCAAGGCCGACGACGCGATAAAGCCACGTCTTCTCGGGATCGACCGGCCCGCCGATGTCGAAGGCCATCTGGGCGCGCTGAAAGCTGCCGGTCTGGACCTGGACCTCGCCATGCGCCTCGTCCTTCGGCCGCTTGCTGACCATGTTGACGATGCCGCCCGGCTTGACCTGTCCGAAGACCACGGAAGACGGGCCGCGCAGCACCTCGACGCGCTCCAGCCCCCAAGGCTCATAGGAGGGCACGAGGAAGTTGACGCCGCGCTGGTAGCGCAAACCATCGAGATTGTTGATGAAGCCGGCACCGCCACCGCTGCCGCCAAAGCCTCGGATGAAGGCGCTGTCATAGCGCCCGGATGAAAGCCGCGTCTCGGCCAGCACGCTGGCGGTGTAGCGCAGCGCCTGGCCGACGCTTTGGGCGCCCTGGTCTGCCATTTGCTGGCGCGTGACGACGGTGACGGATTGCGGCGTCTCGATCAGCGGCGTGTCGGTCTTGGTCGCGGAATCGCTGCGCCGCGCGACATAGCCATTGACCGGCCCGCTCGCCCGCTCGCCCTGCACCTGGACCGTATCGAGGTTGATGGTGTCGCCGCTCTGCGCCTGGGCAGGCCCGACGCAGATGATCGCCCCGAGCGCCACGCCGGCCAGAGCTGCCCGGCGCGCGCGCCGTGCTGATGTCTCTCCCGCCACGTCGCCCGCCGCATTCACCGTGGTGATGCTCGAATAATTCATCATGCAACCCCGTCTCGTCAGCCTGTGGCCGAACCCCGCCTTGGTATTGCGGGAGGGCAGGGGCGAGGAGCAACACGCTCCACTTTCGATTCCGGCAGCATTGCTTTCGATCGCGTTTCGAATGCCTGTAATCTGAATGCAGAGGCTCCCTGACGCCGATGGTCGGCGCCTTATTGCTAGCGCAGAGCGCTTGGCGGCATGCCAAAGCGCTTGCGGAACAGGCTGGAGAAATGTGCCGGCGTGTAGCCGACATGGAACGCTGCTTCCGAGACCGTCATCTCCCCGGAGTCGATCAGGGCATGGGCGCGCTGCAGCCGCTGCTCCTGCAGATAGCCGAAAACACTGGCGCCGAAGAGCTGCCGGAAGCCAGAGGTCAGGTTGGTCGGGTTGAGGCCGGTCATCCGCGCCAGTTCCGGTAGCCCTGGTGGGTCCTGGAGGCGCGACAGCATGATGTCGCGAGCCTCGCGGATGCGCTCGGCTGTCCGATGCGGCAGCCGCGCCGGACGCGCCGGCACGTCCGAGATCACCATGTCCAGCGCCACCGCCGCCAGTTCGAGCGCTTTGCCCGCGAGATAGAGCCGATGCAGCTTGTCGACGACGGTGGGCTCCGCCAGTTGCAGCGCCAGCGCGCAGAGCGCGGCGTTCGCCGGTCTGACCCAAAGCGCCGCGTCGCCCTGCATGAAGCCGTGCAGCACATCGAACTGCGCGCCGAATTCGCTCTCGACGAAGTCGAGGTCGAACTGCAGCAGGGCACAACGCAGATTGCCGCCGGCAAGGCCGGTGCGGCGCTGCATGTGCTCGCCGCTATTGGCGGCGATCAACAGGGAAGGCCCGGCCACCATGACGGCGGGCCGGTCGTCCAGCTCCAGCGACTGGCGGCCATCGAGGATCACGCCGATCTTCAATCCCGCCCGCATCGGGCCGACGACGCGCTCGCCTGCTTCGACCTGGAAGCGGCCGGCGGACAAGGAAAGCTTGTTGGAGAAGAGCTGCAATGCGGCGACCGGGCGGAAGAGGGCTGAGGACCAGAGGCAGCGCCTTCCCGGCCAAGGCAGAAACCGCTAGCGCAGTTGGGTTCAAATATCAATATAATCAGTATGTTATAGGAATTCTAAGCTGACTTTGCGTGACGTCCTGTCGTTTCAAGCGCGCGACATCATCCTCCACGGCGACAGATGACCTGACCGCAGTCGCCATCCGGCCGGCTTCATTCGGAGAGGCCGCCTCACGCCGCCCTGAGCAGCATCCCGAACAGATCGCGCGGCTCGTCGGGGTCGGCGAGGAGGTCCAGCTCTTCGAAGAACGCCGTGTCTGCGAGCTTCGCACGGATGTAGCGGAGCGCCGAAAAGTCCTCCACGGCAAAGCCGACGGAATCGAACAGCGTGATCTGCGTTGCGCTTGCCCTCCCGATGGCACGGCCGGCGATCACCTCGGACAGCTCGGTGACGGGATGATCGTTCGGCAGTTGCTGGATCTCGCCCTCGATCCGGGTCTGCGGCGTGTATTCGACGAAGATGTCGGCCCGGCGCAGGATGTCGGCATGAAGC